>Ga0209313_1000001_pt1 | contig 595148 bp, 437 predicted proteins | sample BioC13SIPDNA_3_FD_185748 | JGI IMG/M metagenome (GOLD analysis project Ga0209313, IMG submission 185748) | Anaerobic biogas reactor microbial communites from Washington, USA - Biogas_R2_B C13 SIP DNA (SPAdes) (version 2) | ecosystem: Engineered > Bioreactor > Anaerobic > Unclassified | place... | reverse complement strand
AGGCGACGCTCACGTCCACCGCTCCGGCTTCCGGCTGCGGCTGCCGCGCCTGCACCGGAATGTACAGGAACCGCACCTCGCTGAGGCCGAACTGGCCCATGAGGCCCCAGCCGCTCCGGGCGGTCAGCCGGACAAACTTCGCGGCCACACCGCTCAGGTCAACCGTTGTGTTGGCCGTGTACGTGCCTTTGGCCGTGGCTTGGGCGAACTGCACGTCGCCGAACGCCGTCCAGTCGACGCCGTTCTCGCTGTACTCGATCGTGGTGTCCTTGAACCCGAAGCCCAGCATCAGCTCGAACTGCACGTTGTAGTTCCACACCAGAAGCTCATGCAGCAGATAGACCTTGTCGAACTCGAACTGAATCCAGACCGGCTCGCCGGCGGCGGCAGCCACCCACATGTCCGTCGCCAGCGTCGAATGCTGATCGCCGGCGTTAAGACCTGAGCCGTTGACCGTGTTCTCCGGCCCGGCCCCTTCTTCGCTGCTCGCGTTGCTCGTGGCGATCACGTTCGCCAACGGATACGCCAACGGCTCGACCGTGAAGCTCCAGACGTCGCCCTTGAAGATCGTGTTGTCCGGCGCCGCGTTGACCTCATCGACGCGCCAGTAGTAGGTCTGCCCGAAGGCCAGCACACCGGCGGGATCATAGCTCGTACCGCTCTGGCCCTGGCTGAGCAGCACATCCATCGGATTGGCCCGTCCGGCGGTATTGACGTCCGCGAACGAGGTCCCGAAGTACACATCGTGCGAGGCCGCAAACTCCCCCGCCGTCCAGCTCAGCGCCACATCCCATGGCACATCCACCTGCCCATCTTCGGGATACGGGCCGGCGGCTATCGGTTCACCGGGTTTGGATTTGAAGTTGTTGGCGATCGCCGCCGGGCTCAAGACACCGTCATGGATGCGCACTTCCGCGATGGAGCCGGTGAAGTTGACTGACGCGTAGGCGCTCGTGCCGGCGTCATCCGACTGGGCGGCCACACGGATGATATTCGGTCCATGCGTGTTCAGCACCACCGCGCGCGTGGTGTTCTCCTCGGCATTGACATAGAGACGAACGGTGGCGCCATCGTACGTGTACACCAGATACCACCAGTTGTTGGCCGCCGGAGCGGGCGAGTGCTCGCCCGACCAAGGCATGTCCGCGGTATCCCAGTGCCCCACGGCGCCCCACGTGGCATGGTTGCCATAGTTGAAACCGATGTTTGTTCCGGCCGGGCCGCCGCGATGGCTCCAGGAAACCATCGTCTCCTCGCCCACGAAATCGGGGCCGTTGTAGACCCAGACTTCGATGGAGCGGGTACCCGCCCCCTGGATGCCGGGGACCGACAGAGGACCCTCGAAGTAACTTGAACCGTCGAAGGTCACCGCCTTGCGGCCGGCCACGTCTTCAACCACGGGAACGCCCTGGGGCTCGAAATCGTTCAGCGTCCCATGGTTGACCCACCTCTGCGTCACGGTTCCATACGACAGATCCTCAGCTCGCAGATCGACCAGCAATTCCTCGGCCACGATGATGCCGGCAACCGCCGGGCCGGACACACCAGAGACCAGACCGATCAGGATCAGGTACACCAAAGCCTTGCGCATCGTCATCCTCCTTTCAAAGACACTCATCTGTGATATTTCGGCAGAACGGCATGACCATACCCCCTCCCAGCCAGCCATGCGACGTGAACTGCGCACCCTACTCCTCGTCCTGGCACACACACACCGGAACTTGCCGCTTCGGGACCCTTGTCTCCAATTCTCTCGATCTAGGAGGTCTGCCTCCACAGCCGATGACGAGACATTGCCCACGTGACGATCCTGCCGAAACATATGGAGGAAACCGTCCAAGCCATGCTATCTTATACCAAATGGCACATCGTTCGGCAACAGAATTCCACCCGGTTACGGCTCTGGGTGGGCGGCTTGCTTTCGGCATCTGGTCGAGTAAACTGAATCCGTGCCGGAAATGCCGGCGGAAACAGGCATCGTCTATGAGGCGAATATGCCGAGGTTCCGGTCTGTACAGGACATACTGGATTTCGCGATCGGCCAGGAGATCGAGGCCCATGACTTCTACATGAGCCTGGCCGAGACCGTCATCGATGTTGACCTCCGTGAGACCATCAAGGGTTTCGCGATCGACGAGGTGCAGCACCGGATCCACCTCGAGGCCATCAGGGCCGGCGAAATCGGCTTCATTGATGATGCGGTCGGCAGCCTGGACGTGGCCGAGACGGCGCCTGAGGCAGAACCGAGCGTCGAGATGAGCTACGTCGACCTGCTCGCACTCGCCATGAAAAAGGAGAAAACAGCATTCCGCATCTACACGAATCTGGCCTCCATTACGACGAACGAGCGGTTCCGAGACACACTGCTGGGACTGGCGAGGGAGGAGGCTCAGCACAAGTTGAGGCTGGAAATTGAGTACGATTGGGAGACGGCGTAGCGTGCTTCATCGCAGCGTCGCAGAAGGACGTGACATGCATATCCTGGCACTGGAACCTTACTACGGAGGCAGTCACAGAGCCTTTCTGGACGGCTGGTCGGCTTTGAGCCGGCACGCCTGGACCGTTCTGACGTTGCCGCCATACAAGTGGAAGTGGCGGATGCGGCACGCGGCGATAACGTTCGCGCAGGAGGTTCACGAGCATTCGTCCGCCAACCTCTCATGGGACTTGCTGTTCTGCTCGGATATGCTGAACCTGGCGGAGTTTCGCGGCCTGGCGTGCCGCGAGATCGGCGAGCTTCCCGCTCTGATCTACTTTCACGAGAATCAACTGACCTATCCGGTGCGCGTCGAAAGCGAACGAGACTACCAGTTCGCGATGACCAACATGACCAGCGCGCTGGCGGCCGATGCGGTATGGTTCAACTCCTCATTTCATCGGGACGAGTTCCTCGGTGCGCTCGATGCCTTTCTGGGGCGTATGCCCGACTATCAGCCCATCGATGCGGTGCAGACCATCCGAAGCAAGACGTGCATCCATCCACCCGGTGTCACGAGGATGCTGATGCGTGACATAAGGAAGGCTGGACCGCTGCGGATTCTCTGGGCGGCCCGATGGGAGCATGACAAGAACCCGGAGAACTTCTTTCGGGCGCTCGAAATCCTGCGACGGCGCGGCGTCGCGTTCCGCCTGAGCGTCATCGGAGAGCAGTTCCGCGAGACGCCGGAGATCTTCGTGCGGGCCCAGCGGGAGTTCGTCGACCGCATCGACCGATGGGGCTATCAGGACAGCCGGGCGGAGTATGAGGCGGCGCTGGCGGAGGCGGACGTCTTCGTCTCGACAGCGCGACACGAGTTCTTCGGTCTGTGCGCGGTCGAGGCGGCGTTGGCGGGCGCGATCCCGCTGCTGCCGAACCGCCTGGCCTATCCGGAGATCTTCGGACTGGGCCAGAACGAGGATGCCGATCGGTTCTTCTACGATGGGAGCCCCGAGGCCCTGGCCGAGAGACTGGCGGACCTGGCGGCTCTCGTGGCGCAAGGCCGGTCATTGGTCGATCAAACCGGAGAACTGGGAGAGCGGCTCCGACGATTCGAGTGGCCCAATCTCGTCCCCGCGCTCGATGAGGCCGTAGAGAAAGTCGTCGGGAACCAGATGAGGCCTTGACCGGCGCGTCTACCTCGGGACGTGTTTCTTGCGGTACTCTCGCAGACTGGTTCCTGTCTCTTTGCGGAAGTAGCGGCTGATGTGCTCGACGCCGTCAAAGCCCGACTTGACGGCGATCTCCGTGATGCTCATGTCGGTCCCCACGAGGAGGCCGATGATATAGTTGACGCGAACGCGCCGGATCTCCTGGTAGACGGAGCGTCGCAGAATGCCCTTGAACCGTTTCTCGAGAACGCGCCGCGAGACGTTGGTGGCCTCGACGACGTCGTCGACCTGGATCATACGATTGGGATTCCGGCGGATGAAGCGTACCGCGGCGGCCACCTCCGAGTCGGTCACAGCCAGCATGTCGGTCGACATTCGCGTCACGATGTGCGTCGGACGCACGGGGATCTGCTGGCCGGTCATCGGCTCGCCTTTCATGAGCCCGTCGAGCAGTCGGGCCGCCTCGTGGCCGGCGGTCTCTGTGTCCAGCGCAATGCTGGAGATCGGCGGATCGGCCAGATCGCAGAGCAGCACGTCGTTGTCGACCCCGAGCACCGCCACCTGGTCGGGCACGTAGAGATCCGCCAGCTTGCAGGCCTCGATCACCTGCAAGGCGCGATCGTCGTTGCAGCACATCAGCGCTACCGGCTTGGGCAATGACTCCAACCACTCCGCGATCAGGTTCTGCTCGCTCTTCCAGGCGCGTTTGGCCCGAGCCTTGGGCTGGCGGTACACGTTCGTATGGAACCCTGCGCGCTGGAGCCGCGCGGTGAAATGGCGGGCGCGCAATCGAGACCAGATGAACTCATCGAGGCCGCAGTAGGCGAAGTTCTGGAAACCGCGATCGAGAAAGTGCTCGGCCGCCATGGAGCCGATGGCGGCGCTGTCGGTGATGATCGCCGGGAACGGGGTGTAACTCTCCCTGTTGTGCTGGGCAAAAATGACGGGGAATTTCCACCCGGAGAGATTCTCCGCAATCTGGACATCGCGCATGATGGCCCCGTCGATCTTCAGGTCCCGCCACTCGGGCAGCGAGGAGTCCAGACCGGCAGACCACCGATAGACGCGCCACGGCCCGTGCAGCCGCGAGTAGCGCGCGATTCCGTAGAGCAGACCGCGCCCGAACTCGCGAGAGGTTTCGACGAACAGAAGAACCGAGGGCGCCGTGTCTGCTCCCGGCCTTGCCAACTTTCGTGCACTGGTTCGCTCGGTCTTCATCAGATCATGGACATCCAGTTTCGTGCGCCTTGGCGAGGGCATCACCCGGTGCGAGGCTCGATTCCGACGAGCGCTCGTATCCGAACGGATCAGACGTGTCGGTAGACGTCCCAACCCAGGTAGTTGCCCAGCGCCTCCGTGATGGCGCCGGCCCTCTGGCAGAGGTTGACCGCCACGTGGTGTTCGAATCCCATCTGGCAGATGTAATTCAGGAGCATCTGCAGGTTGTCAATCTTGATGACGCCGTAGCCGCCGAACGTGTCGAGCTTGTCGTTTGTGAACGTGCCCTGACCGACATAGGCGCGAAGCAGACCTTCCACATCGTCGGTGCTGGTGCGACAGAAGGTCGCCGGCGAGGGCTTGATTCGCCCGACGATAGTCCCAAAGGTGTTGTCCTTGCCCACCGATCCGGCGATGATCTCCTGGAAATCCATCCGGTCGGCCTTGAAGAACGACTTGGGCAGATTGCTGCAATGGAAGAGCACGCACTTGTTCGGATCGCCCTCGAAGTTGTTGTTCCAGTCCAGCAGCGCGCTGGGCGACTCGCCGGCCAACTGAAGGATGTGCATCGCCAGCAGTCCGGTGATGTCCACCTCGCAGGCGCTGGGCCGCAGCGATTCGCTCATCATGCTCATCAGGGCGCAGGGCACGATCCCGAAATACTCCTCCAGCGCCGTCCAGCACTGGATGGCGGTGCCCGCCAGTTCCTTCTCCTTGACCCAGGCATCGATCACGGCCCCGAACTTGGCCATCTTCAGCAAGCTGTCGGGTGGGATGGTCCGCACGTTTGTGTACCTGCGGATTGCGTTGAGCTTGGCCCGGACCGCGGGGGCCTTGTCGGCCAGATGATCTACCTTGGCGAGAATCTCGTACAGATCGACCGGCTCGATGGCGATGTCGGCGAACTCGAGAATCTTCTCGCTGTAGCGAACCGTGTTGAAGGCAGCCGGCCGACTGCCAATGGCGCCGAACCGGACGTTTTTGAGGCCTTTGACCACACGACAGATAGCGGCAAACTCGTCCAGATCGTGCTTGAATTCGTCCGACACGACCTTTACGGTGTGCGAGGTCGTGAGCGTGAAGGGGATCCCCGCCTGTCGGAGATTGTTGCACACGCTGATCTTGCCGCAGAAGGAGTCCCGGCGACCGCCCATCGCCATCTGCCCGGCCGCATCCTCTTCCGCCTGGATCAGGATCGGGACATTCAGTCCACTGCGTCTGACCGCTTCGGCAACCCCCCGCTCTTCTCCGAAGTTGGGCAGCGTCACGATGATCCCGTCGATCTTGTCGGCCTTGGAGGCGAACAGGGCCGCACATTTCTTGGCGTCTTCGAACGTCTCGACCGCTCCGAACTTCGTCTCGGTCATCGACAGCGCGACGCTGTCGTAGCCGCTCTCTTTGAGAACCTTCAGGATGTCCCTGCGACCTTCTTTCGCCAGCGCATCGGGAAAGAAGCCGCGGTTGCCCACGATGACTCCGAACGTAACCCTGGCCATTTCGGTTCTCCTTTAGGTTTGCCCGTAGTAGGCGTTCTTGCCGTGCTTTCGCAGGTAGTGCTTGTCCAGAAGGTCCTGAGAAATGGGCTGCTGTTCGGGATGGATCGCAAGCACCCCGGAAGCCATCTTCGCCACCTCCTCCAGGACCACGGCGTTCTTGACGGATTCGGCAGGCCCCTTGCCCCAGGTGAACGGGCCGTGATTGGCCACGAGGACCGCCGGCATCTGCATCGGGTCGATCTGCTGGAAACGCCGGACGATCACCAGGCCCGTATTGGCCTCATAGTTGTCGCGAATCTCCGCGGCCGTCATCGCGTCGGTTACCGGGACGGCGCCGTAGAAATGGTCGGCGTGCGTCGTCCCGAGACACGGGATGTCCCGCTGGGCCTGGGCCCACATCGTCGCATGGGGCGAGTGCGTGTGGCAGATGCCTCCGACGCCTTGGAAGCTGCGATACAACTCCAGGTGCGTCGGCGTGTCCGACGACGGACGCAGGTCCCCTTCTACGACGTGGCCCTGCAAGTCGAGCAGGACAATCTGCTCGGGCACCAGCTCGTCGTAACTGACCCCGCTGGGTTTGATCGCGACGATGCCTGCCTCGCGGTCGATCCCGCTGACGTTGCCCCAGGTGAAGACGACGAGATGATGCCGCACAAGATCGAGGTTCGCTTGGCAGACCTGTTGTTTGAGCTTCTCGTGCATCGCTACGCGTTGGCCTTCTCTTTGATTTCCAGCAGTTCCTTCATCACATTGCCCATCGCCAGCGGTTGGCCTTGCAGACCGAAACCATCGTGGAGCTGCCGGTAAAGCCCGTAGAACCGGCGATAGACCGCATGGTTCTCCGGGATCGGTTTGAACGTGGTGCTCTTGATGCCGCACATGGCCGCCTGGGCCTCGGCAAAAGTCGCGAACGCGCCACCAACCACGGCCGCCGCGATGGCCGAGCCCAGCGCGCAGGTTTGGGCCGAGCGCGAGATCTTCATCTCGCGTCCGGTGACATCGGCGTAAATCTGCATGAGCATGGCATTCTTCTCGGAAATCCCGCCGCAGTTGACCACCTCGGAGATCTCGACGCCATACTCCTCGAACCGGTTGATGATGGTCAGGGCGCCGAACGCGGTCGCCTCCACCAGAGCGCGGTAAATCTCCTCGGGCCGGGTGTGAAGGGTCTGGCCCAGGAGCAATCCGGTCAGCCGCTGGTCGACCAAGATCGTTCGGTTGCCGTTGTTCCAATCGAGGGCCAGCAGTCCGGACTGGCCCGGCTTGAGCCTGGCGGCCTTCTCGGTCAGCGCCTGGTGCGAGCCGGCCTGCTTGCCACCGGGCTGGATGTAGTTGACGAACCAGTTGAAGATGTCCCCGACGGCGGACTGGCCCGCTTCGAGGCCATAGAAGCCCGGCAGGATAGAACCATCCACAATGCCGCAGATACCCGGGATGTCGGGCAGCTTGGCGCTGCATGGAGCCACCACCATGTCACACGTGCTGGTGCCGATGATCTTGACGAGCACGCCGGCCTTGATGCCGGAGCCGACACCGCCCAAGTGGGCGTCGAAGGCGCCCATCGCCACCGGGATGCCGGCCTTCAAGCCCAGCTTGCCCGCCCACGCATCGGTGAGTTTGCCCGCGATCTGATCGACGGCGTAGGTCTTGTTGCCCAGGGTCCGGCGGAGCTTGCCCAGCTTCGGGTCGAGCCTGGCGAGGAACGCTTCATCGGGATAGCCACCCCACTCGTCGCTGAACATGGCCTTGTGTCCGGCCGCACAGCGACATCGCCTGATCTTCGCCGGCGCATCAGTCCCGGTCAGCACGGCCGGCAGCCAGTCGGCGTGTTCGACCCATGTATACGCCGCGTCGAAGACGTTGGGCGCAGCGCGCAGGCAATGAAGGATCTTGCTGAAAAACCATTCCGAAGAATACGTCCCGCCGCACTTGGCCAGGTACTCCGGGTGCTCCTTCCTGGCCAGTTCGGTGATCTCGGCGGCCTCGGCGTATCCGGTGTGGTCCTTCCACAGCCACGCGTGAGCGTTCGGATTGTCCTTGAACGCGTCGAGCACCGCCAGCGGCGTCCCGTTCTTATCGACGGGCAGCGGCGTCGAGCCGGTCGTGTCCACACCGATGCCGATGATGTTCTTCGGGTCGAACTTCGAATCCGCCTTGCGGGCTTCGGCAATCGCTCCGGCGACGGAGACCTCCGCTCCCTTCAGGTAATCGGCGGGATTCTGTCGGGCGAGATTGTGATCGGACGCATCGAGCAGGATGCCCGCTTCGCCCGCCTCATACTCATACACGCACGTCCCCAGCTCGCGACCGTTCGATGTATCGACGATCAGGCATCGCACGGAATTCGTGCCGTAGTCCAAGCCAATCACATACGCCATCGTTCACCCCTCGAATGAAACCTTTCAACCTCGGAAGTACAAGTACGCCGCAATGATCGCCGCCAGAACCGCCGCAGACGCAAGCACGTCCCAACCGTTCCAGGACGCCCGCGATGCTCTGCGGTCCTCGTCGGTGAGAGTCCCGTAGGTCAGGCCGCCGATCTTGCTGTACGCCGGCTCATTCGTCAGATGGCTGACCACAACCATGACCATGATGCAGACCAGGAAGATCAGGAGGCTGTAGTACTGGAAGTAGATGTTGTTCACGATCCACAGGAACGAGCCTTCCGTGTACGCGAAGTCGGGGAAGATGCTCTTCAATTTCACCGGCGTATCGACCGCCAGGCGGAACAGGCCGAGCACAAACCCGACGATCAGGGCCCACAGGCAACCTTTGGCGTTCAGTCGTTTGCTGAAGACCCCCAGGAAGAAGACCACAAAGATCGGTGGAGCCAGGTAGGCCTGAACGCCTTGCAGATAGTCGTAGAGGCCCTTGCCGCCTTTGATGACCGGGATCCAGGCCAGGCCGATGAGCACCATGACCGCGGTGGCGACTCGGCCCACCCACACAACCTGTTTTTCCGGCGCCTTGGGGCGCAGCTTCGAATAGAAGTCGATGGTGAATAGCGCCGCGGAGGCGTTGAACGCCCCGGCCAGCGAGCTCATCAGGGCCGCGAGCAGACCGGCCACGACGACCCCGCGAATTCCGATCGGCAGGACCTTGGCAACCAACAGGGGGAACGCCTGCTGGGCGTTGTCGCGAATGACGTTGCCGTTGGCGTCGAGCATCGCCTGCTGCAAGGCCGCGTTCTGTCCGCTCTTGGCCAGAGCGAAGGCGATCATGCCCGGGATGATGAAGATGAAAACCGGCAGGAGCTTCAGGGCGGCCGAGCAGATGGAGCCTCGGCGGGCATCCGTCTCATTCTGCGCGCCGAGCACACGCTGTACGATATACTGGTCGGTACACCAATACCACAGTCCGACGATCGGCGCGCAGAAAAGCATGCCGATCCAGGGATAGTTGTCGTTGAAATACCACGCCATGCGGCCCGATTCCTTGACCGGCGCCCACGTGCCGGCCACGCCATCCGGCACGAGCGGCTTCCACAGGTTGAACATCTCCGAGCCCGCCCACTCGCGTAGCGCCCCCCATCCGCCGAGCGCTTTGAGCCCGAAGACCATCACGCAGGCGCTACCGATGACGAGGATCACCGTCTGGATCGCCGAGGTATAGGCGACGGCCCGCATCCCGCCCATGATCGTGTAGATGCCGGTCAGGACGATCACCAGGATCGAGCCGATCCAGAAGCTGTCGAGCCCCATGAACTCGATGTTGGGAATCAACACGGCAAACACCACGCCGCCGGCGAAGATGCCGACCGCGAGCTTCGTCAGAATGTACGCGACCAGCGAGATAATCGAGAGCACCGTACGGTTGACCGGCGAGAACCGCCGTTCGAGGAACTCCGGCATGGTGAAGACCTTCGACCGCATGTAGAAAGGCACCATGATCCAGGCCAGGACCAGCAGGCACCAGGCGTGCAGCTCGTAGTGCGCCATGGCCACCCCGTCGGTGGCGCCGGAGCCGGCCAGGCCGACGAGATGCTCGGACCCGATGTTCGACGAGAAGACCGCCGCACCGATGATCCACCAGCCCAGATTGCGCCCGGCGAGGAAGTACTCCGTCGTCGTCTGCGACTGCCTCTCCTTTAGGTAGGCCCACCACGCGATGCCGAACACAATAGCAAAGTAAGCCGCGATCACGAGCCAGTCCACCGCATGTAACGCCGTCATGCTTTCTCCTTTGTCTTGAGTTCAGGAATTCTCTCACGCCACCATGCACCGATGTCTCGCGGCTACCGCGTGGAAAACGCGTAGGTCGTCGTGGTCTTGTAGACGCGACCCGGACGAAGGATCGTGGACGGGAAGTCCGGCTTGTTCGGAGAATCCGGATAATGCTGCGTCTCCAAACAGAAGCCATAGCGATGCTTGTAGACCACCCCGTCCTTGCCGGTGATGGTCCCATCCAGGAAATTGCCCGCGTAGAACTGGATGCCCGGCTCGGTCGTCCGGACCGTCATCAGGCGTCCGGTCGTCGGTTCGTAGACCTCCGCGGCCAGCGTCATGCCGTCGCCCTTCTGGTTCAGGACCCAGTTGTGATCGTAACCGCCTCCGAATTTGAGCTGTTCGTAGTCGTTGTCGATCCTCGCTCCGATGGCGGTGCGTTTGCGGAAGTCCATCGGCGTCCCCTCGACGGGTCGCAGTTCCCCTGTCGGGATCAGCCCGGCGTCAACCGGGGTGAACCGGTCCGCGTTGAGCATCAGCTCGTGATCCAGGATATTGCGCTGGGCGCCTGTCAGGTTGAAATAGCCGTGATGCGTGACGTTGACCGGCGTCGCCTTGTCCGTCGTGGCCTCATACTCGATCCGCAGCTCGTTCCGGTTGGTCAGCAGGTAGGTCACGCTGACTCTGAGATTGCCGGGATACCCTTCTTCGCCGTCCTGGCTCAGATAGCTGAGTTTGACGCCGACGGCGTCGGACCGGTCGACCGGCGCATCGTCCCAGACGACCTTGTCGAAGCCCTTGAGCCCGCCGTGGAGATGGTTCTCGCCGTCATTCGTTGCCAGCGTGTAGGCCGTGCCGTCGAGCGTGAACTTGCCCTTGCCGATGCGGTTGCCGTAGCGCCCGACTATGGCCCCGAAGTACGGGCTGACCTTGATGTAGTCGGCCAGATTGTCGTAGCCCAGAACGATGTCGTTGAAGTTCCCGTCCTTGTCAGGCGCCGTCAGGGAGACCACGATGGCGCCGTAGGTCATGATCTCGGCCGTCATGCCCTGGGTGTTGCGAAGCGTATAGAGGCGAACCGCCTGACCGTCGGGCGTTGTACCGAACGGTTTGGCGCTGCGGCTCATCTCCGTCTTTGCCGGCCCAGACCTGATCCATTGTTTCGTCGTATCGCACGAGCACAGCGTTACTGCCACCATCGCCAGGAGCACCGTCAACCCGATCCGTCGCGCCTTGTCCCTAAGCATCTCTTGTCCGCCTTTCCAATACGTGTAGAGCTGATGAAATCGACACCCCGGCCGTTGTGGACCCGGCCGTGGTCCAATTATCCCTTTCCCTGTCCGAAAGCAAAGGTTATTTTGCGTTTTCTTTTCATCAAAATGCGAACGCAACCCCGCGCCGTTCCACCCAGAAAGCCAAAATGCAGAACGCGCCTCGCCGGCCTGCCTGAACCTATTTCACCGGCGAAAGGACCGCAGCGAAGCCGCCATACGGCAGGAAATCGATCTCTATGGAATCCCGGGAGGTCATGCCCGCGAAGCTGCTGTAGGGACCCGGCTGGTACTTGGAGAGCGTCGCGTTGAAGCTACGGGGCTCTTTGCCGTCGATGATCACCAGCGACGTGTACTTCGTATCGCCGTCCAGGAAGGACAGGGCCACCTTTTCCGTTCGCCCGGTGCCGCGGCCGTTGATCCCGCCGATGTACCAGCCATCCCCATGTCGCCGCGCCAGCACCACGAATTGACCGGGCCGGCCGGCCAGGAACTTCGTCTGGTCCCACGTGACAGGAACCATGCTCAGAAACTGCTTCGGGAGCGGTTCCAGTTCGAGGTACGCGCTGACCCGGTCGGCGAAATGCAGCCAGCCGCTCTCGAATACGACCGACAGAGCCAGTTCGTGGGCGTTGGTCGTGATGTGCTTGTACACGTTGTCGTCGAACATCACGGGCGTATAGTCCATCGGCCCAATGGCGTTGCGCGTGAACGGCATCACCGTGTTGTGCATCGGCGCGTAGTTCGTGAAGGACCGGTCGAAGCTGTAACACTCGGCGCCACGGACCGCCTCCATGCTCATCAGGTGCGGATACGTGCGGCTCCATCCACGCGGCAGCGTGCAGCCGTGGAAGTTGACCATGATCTGGAAATCCGCCGCATCCTTCAGGATGTCGTGGTACAACTGGATGATGTTCTGCTTGTCGCTCTGGAAGAAATCGACCTTCACGCCCTTGATGCCCCAGTCCCTCAGCCGCTGAAACTCATATCGGCGGACTTGACGAAGGTCCATCGTGCCGCGCGGCTGCTCCGTGACGTAGTTGTGCGGGCCGCCGGAGTTGTACCAGAGCAGCAGGCCGACGCCTTTGCTCCTGGCGTGCGCGATCAGGTCGTGAATGGTCCCGTTCTTCATGATGTTCCAATTCGCGTCAATCAGCGAGAACTCCCAACCCATCTCGGCCGCCAGGTCGATGAACGGCCGGAGTCTGTCGTGATCCTGTGGACTGTCATGATCGCTCAGCCAGCTCCACGAAGCTCGCCCCGGCTTGATCCAACTCGTGTCCTTGACGATCGACGGCGGATTCAGGTTGGTGACGAGATCGGATTCCACGATAGGAGCCAGCGTCTCGCCTACGATGACCACGCGCCACGGAGTCGCCCAGGGCAGCGTCCACGACGGCTCCGAGACCCCGGTGCCGTTGCCTTCACCCTCAGCCGGAAACTGCAATCGGTAAATGCCGTCGGACGTCGGCTGCCCCAGATGCGAGCCGCAGTACGAGCCGTCCACCGCCGCCTCAGTGAGCAATGCCCAGAAATCCTCCTCGGGCGTGCAGAACAACAGCGGAAACGCCCAGCCTTCCTCGTTCGACGAAGCGGTACCTGCCTCGACGCCGTCGACCCAGTAGGTCTCGTAGGCGGGCGTGTACTGACTGGCCTTGTCGTACGGATGGGCCCAGACCCTGCCACCCTCGGGCAGTCGGAAGCCGGTCGCCTCGCTCAACACGACATGCTTCTCGTCGCTGCTCTCGGGAAACCGGTATCGAAAGGCGACGCCGTCGTCATAGGCCCGGACGACCAGCTCCAGTTTCGCATTGTCGGGGCCGAAGAAGACGAGCGTCTGCTCCTTGGCGTAGTTCCGGCACACCTTGCGCTTGCCGGTCAGCATCATGTACGTCTCATTGACGAAGATGACAGGCCTGGCCTCGACGAACTTCAGACCGTCCACAAAAGCCCGGTCGTCGCGTGCAATGCCGAGGGGCGACAGCGGCAGCACGGTCCGGCCCTTGCATTGGACCTCGTAGTACAGTCTCGCCTTGCCCGCCGGATAGTCCGCCACACGTCCCGGATCGGCCAGCCGGACTTCCATCGCCACTTCCCCATCGGGCGAAGTCACCTTCCACGCCGCCTGCCCGTATGTGACCTGTGCCACCGCCAGACAGAGGATACTTCCAAGAACCGGAATGGTCGTCGTGCGCGCCATAGCATGGCCTCCTTCAGTCAATCTGTGCGAAGATTCACGCTTGTTCCGGCACGAAATCACGGACGACTCGCGCCGCCGGGTAGGATATGCGATGGGACCGCAAATGACAAGCCGCCCGACACCGCCATAGATCGAGCGGCACCACAGATTTCTTGCAGATGGACCGTTGACAGGCTCGGCCGCAATGCTATGTTGGAGGCCATGAGCACGAGCGCAGACAACAAGGCCGGCGACAGATCCGATGCCGGCAGGCAGGAAACGATCGGCGGCATGTTGGCATCCGCACTGAACATGGAGGACGAGATCAGTTCGGGCGTCTACGAGGACTACCTGAACCGCCGGCATTGGCCCAACGAGCTTGAAGAGGCCACCTTTCTCAACATCCAGCGGCGTCTGACCGTGCTGATTGACGATACCAGGAAGCACAAGAAGATCCTCCGGGCGCTGGTCAGAGAACATGGCGAAAACAAATAGGCGAACGAAAGCCGACATCCTCCGCGAGTTCGAGACGATGAAGTCGTTCGAGCTGTCGGCCCGCGATCTGTACACGAAGATTGCCGCAGACCCCCATGCGGGCCCGCAGAAGATCAAGACCGCCTTCGCATCCCTGGCGGCCGACGAGCAACGTCACGCCGACCTGGTCCAGGAAATCATCAACATCGTCACCGATGCTCTGTGAGCGCAGATATCCGCTGGGTCTGATCCTGATCCTGGTCCTTACCGCTGTCCCGCTATCGGGCCGTTCGCGCGCAGAGATGCTCATCTCAAGCGTCGATTCCCGCACCATACTGTACCTGGTCGACTCCGACGCCAACGCACCGGTATTCACTGTCGCTTCAGAGAGTATGACCTGTGCCGAGCCCAATCTCGTGGTGGTCACGCATGGGTGGTATGAACGGCAGGCTTGGCCGAGTTGGATGGCGACGGCTATCGGCAGACGCGTGGATCAACAGCAGTGGCAGTGCGGCTGGTATGACTGGCGGGTTCAGGCGAGGACGCTACGGCCGTCGCGCGCCGTGAAGGCAGGCCGCGACGTGGCCGGGCCATGGCTCGGGCGAAGGATCGTGACTCTTTCGAAGAACTGGCGACACGTGCACTTGATCGGTCACTCGGCGGGCGCCTGGGTCGTCAACGCCGCCGCCGAGACCATCGCGAGAGAGACTGCCGCCGAGATACACATCACCTTTCTCGACGCCTACGTCCCCGATGGCTGGGACGAGAAGGCCCTGGGCCGGCTGGCGCAAACCAATCCGAACCGTTTTTGGGCCGACCATTACTTCACACGAGACCCGCTCAACCTCACCGAAAACGTGCTGACCGGCGCGCACAACGTGGATGTCACGGCCATCAACCCGGGTATCCGAGGGCATCTGTTTCCCTGGCACTGGTACCTGGCCACCGTCGCCGGACGCTACACCACGGACAAGCGTTTCATCGATGCACCCGTCTTCTGCAGGGCCGACGGCGTCACCTACGGCTTCCCGCGCTCCCTCGAAGCCAGCCCGTCCCAATGGCAGGTCAGCCTCACCCTCCCGGCGGTCGACGTCCCGGTCCGCATCCGGCGTCAGGATACGCATCCGTAGGTCGTCATCGGTTCGCTTGAACCCGGAGAGGAGATGTCCGGACGAGATGCGCTATCTCAGCAGGGCGGCGACGCGTTCGGGGTCTATCCGGGCCAGCAGTTTCAGGATGGCGTTGACCTCACCAATGACTGTGTCGCCGAAGTGGCCTGCAATCTCGGCGGCCATGAGCGGATCGAGATCGGACTCAGGCTCTTCCTGCGGAGACGAGTAATGCTCCACGCAGGACTTCAACTGATCGATCATGCTGCTCTGGAGATCAACGAAGCCGGTCTCGGCGATGGCCTCGCCCAGGAATTCCCTGCACAGCGTCATGGCCCCTCGCATGCCGGGCTTGGTTTCCCTCTCGGCAGCCGGCATTTCAGTGCTCCCGCGGGTCGTTTTGTTCAACAACTGACACGAGAAGCCTGTACTCCCAGCACCTTCAATCCCGTTCATTTCACTTTCTCCGCGAATTCGTGTGATTGGTGGTGTTTCACAGAGGAAATGACCAGGGCACCCTTCGATATCAAAAGTATAGAAATGCCAAACCGTATTCCAAACGGATTTCCAAGCCTTTTCCCAGGTTGCCTCCGCCAACCGCTCGTGCCGCCGAGCCATTGGCCAGGGCGTCCTGGTGCCGGTCTCGGCAATCCGCGTGTCCCTCTGGGCGCTTGTAATTCGGGCGTGGGCTCCTATAATATATAGTTTTACCCGTTTCGCCGCGGCCGGTCCCGGAGGCACACGCCGGCTGCAAACAGACGCGATGGGCAACCGAACAGGAACACATGGAGAGTGTGAAGACATGGCAAAACTGGCGAAACTCGACGACATCGTGTCGCTGTGTAAGAGAAGGGGCTTCATCTTTCAGTCCAGCGAAATCTACGGCGGGCTGGCCAGTTGCTATGACTACGGGCCTCTGGGCGTCGAGCTGAAGAACAACGTCAAGCGGGCCTGGTGGAAACACGTCGTTCAGATGCGCGACGACGTCGTCGGCCTCGATTGCAGCATCCTGATGCACCCGCTGGTGTGGAAGGCCTCCGGGCACGCCGACAAGTTCGCCGATCTGATCAGCGAGTGCAAGAAGTGCAACACGCGCACCCGCGTCGACCATCTGAAGGACAAAGACGGCGGCCACCCCGACGAGCACACCGAGCACGTCTCGATCGACACCGCTGCCGCGGCCGAGCACGACCTGAGCCGCAAGGTCTGCCCAAACTGCGGCGCCGTCGGCCAGTTCACCCCGCCGATGCCGTTCAAGCTGATGTTCGAGACGCAGATGGGCGCCAACGCCGAGGATTCGATGACGATGTACCTGAGGCCGGAAACCGCCCAGGGCATCTTTGCCAACTTCCGCAACGTGCTGGACTCGACCCGCGTCAAGGTGCCCTTCGGGATCGCCCAGATCGGCAAGAGCTTCCGCAACGAAGTGACCACCAAGGCGTTCATCTTCCGCACCCGCGAATTCGAGCAGGCGGAGATCGAGTTCTTCTGCGAGCCGGGGACCGACGAGGAATGGTACGAGAAGTGGAAGGCGGCGCGCTTCGCGTGGTACACCGATCACGGCATCAAGAAGGAGAACTTGCGCTTCCGCGACCACGACCCCGATGAGCTGGCCCACTATGCCAAGGCCTGCGTCGACGTCGAGTACAGATTCCCCTTCGGCTCGGGCGACTGGCAGGAGCTCGAAGGCATCGCCAACCGCACGGACTACGACCTCCGCCAGCACCAGCGCGGCATGCGCAGCACCACAAGCTGGTTCGAGAACGGCCGCGACCTGACGAAGGTCAGGCTGGCCGACGAAGCCGAAGACTATCAGAAAGGCCCGCTGTCGTTCTTCGACGACCAGAAGCAGCAGCGCTACATCCCCTACGTGATCGAGCCCAGCGCCGGCATGGACCGCAGCACGCTGGCCTTCCTGGTCGACGCCTACGATGAAGAAGAAGTCAACGGCGAGACGCGCAACCTGCTGCGCTTCCATCCGAGCTTGGCGCCGACCAAAGCCGCCGTCTTCCCGCTGGTCAAGAAGGACGGGATGCCCGAGATCGCCCACAACATCGCCAACGATCTGAAGCGGTGCTTCACCTGCTTCTACGACGAGAAAGGCGCCGTCGGTCGTCGCTACCGCCGGCAGGATGAGGCGGGCACGCCCTTCTGCATCACCGTCGACGGCCAGACCCTGGAGGACCAGACCGTCACCGTGCGCGAGCGCGACTCGATGGTCCAGACCCGCGTCGCCACCGACCAGCTCCGCACCTACCTCCGCGACAAACTGGACCTCTGACGGCGCTCCATCAAGAATTCGATTGAAGAAACCGGTCCGGCTGCGCATCTCTGTATAGGGGGACAACCCGGAGGGCCAGAGAGATGTGTGCAGAGGATCAAGGGGCAAAGGACGACAAGAAGGCCAGGCGAAGACGAAAGTGGCATACCATCGGTCGCATCGCCTGCCTGCTTGGCGCGTGCATCTTCGTCCCGTTCTTCGTAACGGCGATCTGGATCGGCTATCTTTCGTGGATCGGCATTCTCGTCGGTATCGTCTACCTCGCGCCCGGGATCCTGTCACCGCTCGCCGGCCTGGCCGGCAGAAAACGACTTGAAGGCTTCCTCTCCTGGCTCAGTGCGGGCATGTTCGTCCTGCCGGCCCTGGCGGTGGCGCTGGCAACCATCTGGCCGACAGAAGACGATCCTGAGCGCTGGCGACCTTACCGGTTCGACGAAGAGTTCGCCGCCCTTGAAGCCGAACGAGCGATACCCGACCAAGAGAATGCGGCCATCCGCTGTGCCCCCCTGTTCGCCCGGCTGGATGCGAATGACCAGCTGACCGTCTTCTTCCATACAGGCCGCGAGAGCGATGTGTTGTACAAAGACGCGTGGACCCGTGTCGAACAGCCGGAGGCGTCACAATGGCTCGACACCTACACTGGGGTGGTGGACGAAGTCGTTCGCGCGGCTGCAAACGGCTCATTCCGCTGGCCCTTGCAGCGATATACCTATGACGAGTCCACGGTTCCGTACAGACCCTTGAGGCGCGCCTTCCAGCTTCTCATCCTGTCGGCCAACCGCGACCTGGGCGAAGGACGATTCGAACGAGCCATCACCAGGTACTTCTGCGCCCTCGAAATGGCGCACGATCTGCGACGGCAGGTGCAACCCTTGGATTTTCGGATCGGTCATGGCTATGAAACCCGGGTTCTCCGACTGATCCGCCGCGCCCTGGTCCAACACGCCCTCTCCAACCGGGACATCGCACTGATCGCGGAGCGTCTTCCCAAGACCGACGACGCTTGGCCCGCCGAAGCCACCGCTCTCTTTCGAGCGGAGAAGATTCGGTACATGAACCTCCTCGCGAGAATCTATGAGGTGAATCCGGAAGGAGAGGTGCGCTTTTCGAGCCAGATGCCACTATCGCCCGACGATCCGCCACAAGACATCCGTTGGTGTCGCCCGTACTGGCCAATGAATATGCCCCTCGATCCCAAGGGCCTGCACGACATCGCTGAGGATTACTTCTCCAGTCTGCACTACCTGCTTGAGCCGGATCGGCTGCCACCCGATGACCGGGAATCGGGCGCGAGTTGGACCGATTTCTGCCGGACACTCTCCAACTTCCACCGCTGGTTCGCCGAGATAACCATCTACCGCGCCGACGAATATGCCGAACTACACCGATTCCACGGCTCGCTCCTCGCCGAACGGCGCGGGACATGGCTGGTCCTGGCTCTGCGCCGTTACCGAGACGAGCACGGCTCGTGGCCCTCTTCCCTCAACGAGGTCGCGGATCATATCGCCCCCGAAGCCTTCGTGGACCCCGCCAATGGAGGCGCGTTCGTGTATGCCCCCGTCGACGACAGCTTCAGTCTCTACAGCACGGGTCTCAACCGCATCGATGAAGGCGGCCGGGAACGCTACGTCAAAGAGCGCAACCACCACGAGGACGATATCCTGATCTGGCCCCTTGCCAGGCCGGAGCCTCCCAAGCCTCGGTCCAAGGATGCGATCATGGAAGAACTCAAGGCCATCTATGGTGAAGAGTACATTAGACGCCTCCAGACGGACGCCAACGCTCCGTAAGCCCGCTTGACAGAAGACTCGATTGAAGGAAGCACGCATGGTGAGGCGGACCACCCGGAGGGCAGAACAGATGCAGACAGAGGACCCGCGACAGAAGACCGGTTGGCTCAAGCATGTCAGATTCGCGGCGGCGCTCGCCGCCCTGATAGGGGTGGCGATCTGCGGGCTCTGGCAGCTTGGGGATCGCCGCTCAGCCGACGCGCGGCTGGCCGATATCGAAGCAACCAGAAACGTCCCGGACGTTCAGGACGCCGCGATCATCTATCGCGAACTGTTTCGAGACACTCGCGCTACATCGCTGTCGGATTCTCGTCCAGAGTCTCTGAATGGGTCGGTCTTCAATCAGCGGCTCTACGAACCCTGGCGCAGCGAAGAAGATCCCGAACTTGCCCGGTTCATCAAGAAGCATCGATACATCATCGACAAACTATTGGACGCATCTGCCCTCCACGAATGCCGATTTCCGTTGACCACGGATATTACGGCGGTGCTCTCAGAGGTGGATTATGCATCGATGCGCCAGTGGGCCTTCCTGTTAGGCTTTGCGGCCAACAACGACGTTGCAGAAAGACGACTCGACGATGCGACAGCCAAGTGGCGATGCCTTCTTCAAATGGGACATCACCTGCGCCAGCGTCCCGTACTCCTGGATTTTATTGTGGCCGATGGCATCCAGACCATCGGGCTCAAACGTCTGATTCATTTCGTGGCGGCCGAGGAACCAACTGAGGCCGACCTGAAGAGGATCGAAGCCATGCCCCTGTCAACTGCCGATGCGTGGACAGAGAACCTTCGCGACATCCGCACGGCTGACGATCTCCCGGTGCAGAAGATGATGGAGCAGTGGAGCCCCACGGAACGTCTTAAGTATCGGTTCTATGCGTACCGGTTCAACAAGGCCACAGGCGGACTGCTCAACAAATCCACATCGGAGGACAAGGCTGCCCAGAGCTACTTTCGAACCATGGCTCTGGCCCGTGGACTTCGCATCATCATCGCCCTGAAACGGCATCGCACCGAAATCGGTCATTGGCCCGAGGGTCTGAACGAAGTTGCCACCTCTTTGCCTGAGCCAATCCTGACGGACCCACTGAACGAAGGACCGTTCATCTATCGCCGAACGAACGGAGCCTTCGAGTTGTATTCCACAGGTGCGAACAAGATCGATGAGCAAGGCCGGGGTGAATCCGAAGGTAGTGACGACTGGCCCATCTGGATCCCTCCCGCACCGGCGCCACCCAGCCGCAACGGGCAGGACCCCATCATGAACGAACTCAAGGCCATCTACGGCGAGCGCTATATCACACGTCCACGAGCTGATGCCAACGCTCCGTAGATTGGGCACTTCTGGCTGAAGAGATTCGCTTCCCACACGTCTGAGTTCGAGGATATGTCGGAGTTTGGAGCAATGGAACACGACAAGCCACCATCGGCCGACATCCGCCGACCATGGCGCAGGCGAATTGGCCTTGCGGTCATCGTCATCGCGACAGTGGCACTGGGGGTCAATGCATTGCTTCCCACATGGCAGAAGGAACTGGCGGCGATCGACGCGAAACGAGCAGTGGCGGATGAGGACAACGCGGCGTTGATCTACGCCGAATTGCTGCAGGGCGAGGAGGTCCCGCCTACACCGAGCAAGCTGGATGCCGTGCTGGTGCCCATTATGGAGGCTACCACGGACCCGGTGTCGCTGCATGAGTATGGAATGAACGATAGAAGACTCGTCGAGTTGGAACTGCCCAAGGGATTGCTCGATCCGAACGACGAAGAGATCACCCTTTGGATGCCCTGGACCTCCGCGAAACATCCCGAACTGAGGCAGTGGCTCGATACGCATCGGCATCGCATCGACCGACTCATGGATGCGACTGCGAAGTCCACCTGCTGTTTTCCCCTTGCACCTAAGGCAGGCCGCATGGGCCTGTTCGACGTACCCCTGGGCGCGATTCGCCAGTATGCGCATCTTCTGCGGCGTGACGCAAACAACGACATGGCCGAAGGCCGGATTGCCGACGGATTGGCGAAATACGAGGCGATCGTATCAACGGGGCGACATTTCCAGGCGCAGCCAGCAGCATACCTCGTCCTGACGGGCATCGGATGTGAGGCGATAGGATTGCATCACCTGATCGAATTCGTGGTAACCGGCCCGGCCACAGAGCAGGACTTGGACACGCTGATTATCGCAAACAACGATCTGGCGGACCGTTGGAAATCTTTCCGCCGGGACATCAGCCGCGTGCGAGGGATCTTCGCTCGCGGCCTGGAAGACCGCAGGCGGCCCGATTTCCGCCTGTACCAGTGGTACAGATCGGTCCGCTATGGTGAGGATGGGTGGCACGCCGATCGCGTCGGCGAGTTGTATCATCGCGTGCTGTGCGAGAAGCGAGCAGTCGACATCCTTATTGAGCTGCGCCGATTCAAGAACCGGACCGGGCGATGGCCCGACCAGTTCGACGAGGTCGCATCGTGCGTCGATCCTTTGGTCCTGATCGATCCGCAGAATGGCGGTCCCTATGTGTACCAACGGATCGAAGAAGGGTTTCGGCTATACAGCACCGGACCGAACGGCAAGGATGAGAACGGAGAGCACACCTGGAATGGGCCCGACGACTGGCCCATCTGGCCGCGACGGGGAGAGCCGAGATTGTCGAAACCCGAGGACGTCAACGACGTATAGGTCTGTGGACAGGCAACCGACAGACGCGAAAGGGTACGGATGAAACGACTGCATCTTTCCAGGACGGACAAGAAGATTTTTGGGGTCTGCGGCGGGATCGGCGAGACCTACGACATCGACCCGACTCTGGTCCGGCTGATCGTCGTATTCCTCTGCTTCGCCACCGCCATCGTCCCGGTCGGCCTGACCTACCTGGTCGCCTGGGCCATCATGCCCAAAGACGCGTGACATCGCATACATTCAGGTGGCAGCCTCATCCCGATGTCCATCGGGATGGGGATGGTTTCGAGATGCGACGCCCTGCTCAGTTGCAGGCCGCACCCGTTCAGTCGGCGATGGACGCCTGGACCAGTTTCAGGAAGCGAGTGCCGAGTCGACCGGTGTGCTTGCCCGGACTTTGCGTGAAAGCCAGGACGATGAGCTTCCGGTCGGGAACGACCCAGGCCGCCGTGCCGTCCGATCCACCGTGCGAGAATATCCCATCCCGCGAAACGTTCCAGCCGTATCCATAGTAACTGTCGCGGCGCTCGCGTTCTTCGGCTGTGTATATGGACGCGGTTTGCGGTGACGTCATCGCGGCAACGGTCTCCTCCTTCAGGATGCGCGTGTCGTTGTAGACGCCTCCGTTGAGGAACATCTGGCAGAAGATCGCGTAGTCCGTGGCGGTCGAGATCATGCCGCCGGAAGCCCGAACGAACGGATATTGCGGCGGCGCGCCCGGCCGCCAGCGCGCCTCCCACTGGCCATCCTCTTTCAGGTCATAAACCACCGACATGCGGTCGAGCTTGCCATCCAGCTTATCCGCAACCTCGTGGTGATAGCTGTCTATCATCCCAAGGGGTGCATAGATGCGCTCGCGCAGGAACACGTCCAGTGGCTGGCCGGAGGCCACTTCGGCAAGCGCGCCCAGCGTGTTGTAGCCGGGATTGCTGTACTCGTACGTCGTTCCGGGCAGCTCGGTGGCGCCCACCTCGCCGAAGCGGGCCACCTCAAGCTGAAGGCTGGGCGCATCGGGATGCTCGGGGGACTTCTGCATCAACGGACCGAAGAAGATCGGCTCGATGCGAAAGCCGCTGGTGTGCGTGAGCAGATGATGGATGGTGATCGCGCCGGAGCGGTAGTTGTCGAACGCCGCGATGTGCCGGCGAACGAGGTCGCGGTAGTTCAGCTTGCCCTCCTCGACCAGAATGCTGATGCCCGTCGCGATAACGGGCTTGGTGTTCGAGGCCATGCGAAACATCGCGTCTTTCGCGAGGGGGATGCCCTGCTCCTTGTCCTTCCAGCCCATCGCTTCGTGCAGGACCACCTTCCCATCGCGGGCGACCAGGAGAACGATGTTGCGCACCTGGTCTTGCCGGACGGCCGTCTCGTACATGTGGACCGCCGCCGCCAGGATGGTTTCATCCATACCGGCCGCAGAAGGCGCGCCGACGGAGAGAACTACGTCCTGCGCTGACAGCGCGTTCGAGGTCAGAAGCAGAATCACAATCCACGGACGCAGAACTGATCTCATATCGCATCTCCTCGAAACAGTCGTGGGGCGAATGATGATTCGCCCCTACGGGGATGCCGGTGCCATCTCCTCGTGCTCGCTGCTGACGAGCAGGTCCCGGTCGTCGATCAGGTTGAGGTAGTAGACGGTGACGCTCTCGGGCAAGGCGGCGGAGGCCTTGGCTGCGTCGGCATCGAGCGTCGCTTCGATGGTCTGCCAGTTGCGGTCCTGCCACTTGCCGGTATCGGTCGTGTAGTTCAGCTCCGCTTTGACGATGGGGACTTGGCTCTTGAAGGTCGCCCACACGTCGCGGCCGCGCCGGCCGGCGCTGGTGACCTGGGCCAGCGGCGCACCGCCTTTGAGGACGGCGTCAGCCATGGCACGAATCTCCTCGGGATTCTCGCCGGCGCCGCCATGTCCGTGCGGCATCCGAACGCGCAGGCACAGCGTCCTCGCCGATTGCGGCCGGCGATATGATTTCTGGAGCGAGTCCATCGGGTAGGCGAAATCGTTCGTGCCGGTGACCCATAGCATCGGCATCCGCGCCTCGGGCAGGTATTGCGACGGGTCCCATTGTTCGAGCCAGAGACCAGCCTTCTCGGGTCCGAGATTCTTGAACGTGTCGAGCCAGACCGAGTTATCGCCCAGGAAGCCGCAGCCATAGACCGGCGCCGCGAACTTGAACCGGCTGTCCACGCCCGCAATGATGCAGGTCAGGTATCCGCCCCACGAAATCCCGGTAACGCCCGTCCGCTCGGGGTCCACCTCGCGCATCGAGCGGATCAGCGAGTGGGCCAGGATCGCGTCGGCGACCGCGTGGTACGTCCACTGGTCCTCAATGGGCCGGTCGAGCTGATCGAACCCGCCCCAGCCGGGTGGCCCGCCGTGCTCGTGACGCGGATGGTCCCGGTATCCGCCGCTGCTGATGCAGCCACAGGTGTCCATCGCTATCGCGGCGTAGCCCCGCTCGACCCATAGCTTCACCCACGGAATGAACGCCGAGCCCCCGCCCCCGTGCACCAGCACCATCGCCGGGACCTTCTGCCCTTCCGCCACATCAGGCAGCCCATAGTACGCAAACACCCGCGTCGGCCGGCCCTTCCACGCCAATCCCTCATAGAAGATCGCCTTGACCCCCTCGACACTCCGATTCGGGTCCGCCCACACCCGCGGCGTCTCCGACAACGCCGCCATGTCCCACCGCACCGCACCGGCCGCCAGCGTACCGGCACCGATCATCACAACGAGCAGACAAACAAGACGAAGCTTTCTCAAAGGTATTTCCTCCCAGTTGTGCGGTAGAACCTTTCAATGCCTCCGTCACAGACAATCATAGTGACACACGTTCCCGCCGCCAACGCCCTGGAGAGAAGATGCGTCGATGAGCTGCAGAACCCTGTCGATTCGCTGGCCGTTGGGAAATCGCTCACCATCGGTCAGAATGTCCCCACGATGCTCTTTCGCCCACAGATAGATCTGGTATGATGAGTAGCCGGTCCGTGTGAATTCGTCAAAACACTGGTCGTTCAACCAGCCCGCCTCGTGGGCGCTGGTGTAGGGAGTAATTCCGGTCAGTCGCACAAGTTCGGCCAGCATCACGTTCGCATCCAGTGGGAGTTCGCGCGAGAGGCGGGTATGCACAAGATACCCCAGGTGGACCCGCAGGCCGTATTCCAGCAGGAGCCCCAGATGATCGACCCGCCCTTCGGCCTTCCTTGCAGCCAGCAGGGCCGTCACCTCCGTAGGCGGCCGAAGCGGACAGGCCCTCTTGATCCGCCTCGTGACAAACGGAGCCTTCACGGCGAACGCCTCAATCGGACCAACGCCGTCTGAAACGATCGATTCAACGTCCATGTCCGAACTCGCCAGAACCGTGAGTTGCCGAACTGGAATCGAAGACAGTCGGGCATTGAGCGATCGCTCTTCGTTCTCATCTCGTTGCCAAAGGTGCCCTACACAAACGGCCGCCAGGACTCCATTTGCCAGAAGACTGATTGCCAGGACCTTCTTCATCGCACTCGCCTCAAACAAGATGTGCGGTGGTCGGGCACAAGACGACGGCAACTTCTGCCCCCCCCACACACTACCTGGTTATGTCGCTGCTCCCTTCCAGACCGCCTCCAATCCAAGTTGGGAAACTCTGGCTTCCAGTTCACCTCGGTCGATGATGGAGGCCGACATATCGAGCATGCTGCGGATATCGCGAAGGTGTTTGTCACCGCCGCCTTCCTGGTAGAACTGGAGTTTTCGCAGAATCACGTATTCGGGTGGAGCCACCCAAACCCCCATCCCGCCCACCTCGGCAGTGCGCCGGCGCCCCATCGCCCAGACATGCAGCGGATCGCACCCCACCGGATAGATATCCGCTTTGAAGCCGCTCGCGTGGTGGATCAGATTGAAATGCCCGCGCGTCTCTCTGCGAACCTCGGACCGGAGAACCGTTTCAGGCGGGCAGTAGAACTCGCCATCCGGGAACAACGAGATGAAGTCGTCGATTCGAGCGGCGTCCAACTCGACGACCAAGTCCACATCGTGGGTCAAGCGTGGTTCGCCATAGACGATGCTGGCTACCGAACCGGTGACCATATACGGAATCCCGGCACGGTTCAACGGTTCGACAAAGACGAGGAACAACTCAGGTTCGGGCATTCTTGAAGATCTCCGTGACTTTGTTCTGGACCTGCTCGTCGGTCCAGTCCGGGTGTTGTTGCCGCAGCCAGGAGGCCTTGAGCCGGCGGGCCGACCAGTATAGACTCATCGATAGCTTGAGCTTCTGCTCGGGTGTCATTTTCTTGAAGATCTCGATCTGGATTTCCCGCGCATTCACGCACGCATCTCCGGATTCGTCATGATTCGCTGATTATAGCAACCAGCGAACACTACGCCAATCGTAAGCAGGGTGGCAGCCTCAAACGCCTTGGCGTTTGGGGATGGCGAACTTGGCGGTTGTTCCGATGGCAGAGCACGGGCTGATACCGGAGACCATCCCCAAGCTGCGCTTGAGGCTGCCACACTGAGGGCCGACTGAATCCCACAGACCCTGTCAGACGGCCGGTTCCTGCTGGGTCAGGCAGTGGAGCGTGCCGAGACCCCAAACCAGATCGACCGCGTGGATGCCCACGACCGGGCGGTCGCGGAACAGCTCGGCGAGAATGCCCAGGGCGATACGGTCATTTGGGTCGTTGAACGTGGGCACGAGGACCGCGCTGTTGGCGATGTAGAAATTCGCGTAACTGGCGGGCAGACGCTGGCCATCCTGATACAGCGGCTCGGGCATCGGCAGACGCACTATCTCGATTCGCGAGCCATCCCGGAGCCGATAGCCTTCCAGACGCTCGCGGTTCTCTTCGAGAATCCGGTGGTTCTCATCGCCCGCGTTCGGCTCCTGGCACAACACGACCGTCCTGGGTGACACGAACCGGCACAGGTCGTCGACGTGGCCGTGTGTGTCGTCGCCGACGATTCCGCGCGCCAGCCAGAGCACCTGACCGGCGCCGAGATAGTCGCGGCAGACCCGCTCGATATCGCCCCGGCTCAGCTTCGGGTTGCGGACCTGCACCTTGTCGTCGAGCAGACACTCCTCCGTAGTCAGCAGCGTGCCACAACCGTTGACGTCAATCGCCCCGCCTTCGAGCACGACGTCTTCGCCGCCGTGCCGCACGTAGAAGATTCGCCGGCCCATGGCCTTCGCCACCCGCTCGGCGATCCGGCAATCAAGATCCCAATCAGGATACTTGGCCCACGCGTTGAAGCGAAAACTCGCGATCGCGACCTCCCTGGGCGGCTCATTGCGACGAACGAAGACCGGGCCGAAGTCGCGCGTCCAGCCGCGATTGGTCGGGAAGCGGAAGAACTCGATGCGACTGAGGTCGACGCCCACTCGCGTCAGAATCCGGCGGACCTGCTTCTCGTGCTGCTCGGAGTTGACGAGGATGCGCACGATCTCGCCCGGGGCGATCTTGCGGACGATCTCGCCGTAGACCCAGTGGATCGGGGCAATCTTGCCGGGCCAGTCGGTGCGATTGTGCGGCCAGCCAAGCCAAGTCGCTTCGTGCCTTTCCCATTCGGCGGGCATGGCGAACCCGCCGGCGGCCGGCGTGTCATGGTTCTGCGTCTTCATGCCTCGTCGGTGAACCTCTCGGTGATGCGGCCGTAGGCGTCGATCCGCCGGTCCCGCAGGAAGGGCCAGTTTCGCCGCACGTCCTCGATCCGGGCCCGGTTCACTTCCGCGATCAGCACGTCCTCGGACGCCGGACCCACCTGCGCGACCACCACGCCGAACGGATCGCAGAGGAACGTGCCGCCCCAGAACTCGATGCCGGCCGCATCCTCCGCCGACTTCTCCAGTCCAATACGATTGACCGCAGCAACGTACACGCCGTTGGCGATCGCGTGGGCCCGCTGAATCGTACGCCAAGCATCGTGCTGGGACGCGCCGAAAACGTCCTTCTCGTGCGGGTGCCAGCCGATGGCCGTCGGGTAGAAGAGGATTTCGGCGCCCTGCAAGGCGGTGAGCCTGGCAGCCTCCGGATACCACTGGTCCCAGCAGATCAGCGTCCCGATGCGGCCGACGGGCGTGTCGAAGGCCTTGAACCCGAGGTCACCCGGCGTGAAGTAGAACTTCTCGTAGTAACCCGGATCGTCGGGGATGTGCATCTTGCGGTAGAGCCCCGCGATCCGCCCCTCGACATCAAGCACGACGACGCTGTTGTGGCACAGCCCCGCCGCACGACGCTCGAACAGAGACGCAACGACCGTGACCTGCCGCGATTTGGCGATCTTGCCCAGCGCCTCGGTGGACGGTCCCGGGACCGGCTCGGCCAGGTCGAACAGGGCCACGTCCTCCCGCTGGCAGAAATACGGCGACCGGAACAGCTCGGGCAAACAGATGACCTTGGCGCCGTCGCGCGCCGCCCGCTCGACCAGCCCGGCGGCCCGCGCCAGGTTGTCGTCCGGATCGGGCGTCATCGCCATCTGGATCAGACCTACTGCGAATCTATCCTGTGCCTGCATGGCGGCCCATCTTACCGCCTGTCGCTATACTCTTCAACGGCCGAGCGCTCAAGTTCGCCCTTTCCGCCGGACGGCCGGTGGTGTATAGTTCCCTGCACGACGTGTGGCAGCCTCAAACGCGCAGCGTTTGGGGATGGTAGCCTTGACTGGCGTATTGGCTGCCAGTGCAAGAAACGATTCCCAAGTCCTGCGGACTTGAGGCTGCCACACACCAGCGGATCGGCCGATACAAACCAGCGGTGTGAGGAAACAGAATTATGAGCAGTAAGCCCAGCGTGTACGTCAATGAGTTGAAACACCATGTCGGGCAGGAAGTCACCCTGCACGGCTGGGTCTACAATAGCCGGGCCAGCGGCAAGATCCAGTTCGTCATCCTGCGGGATGGAACCGGCCTGTGCCAGTGCACCGTTGAGAGGGCCAACGTGCCCGAAGAGCTGTTCGAACGGATCAAGCACCTGGGGCAGGAATCGTCGTTGAGCCTCACCGGCGCCGTCCGCGCCGACGAACGCAGCGTCGGCGGCTATGAGCTGGCGGTGACCGGCGCCCGGATCGTCGCCCCGGCCGAGGGCTACCCCATCACGCCCAAGGCCCACGGCGTCGATTTCCTGATGCGCCACCGCCACCTGCACTTCCGCTCCCAGCGCCAGTGGTGCCTCGGCAAGGTCCGTCATACCGTGGTCGACGCGATCCGGCGATTCTTCAACGACCACGGCTTCACTCTCGTCGACACGCCCATCTTCACCACCGTGGTCGGCGAAGACCAGACCTCGCTGTTCGAGGTGGACTACTTCGGCAGCCCGCTGCACCTGACGCAGACGGGCCAGCTCTATCTGGAGTCGGCCGCGATGAGCTTCGGCCGCGTCTACTGCTTCGGGCCGACCTTCCGTGCCGAGAAGAGCAAAACCCGCCGGCACCTGACCGAGTTCTGGATGGTCGAGCCGGAGGTGGCCTTCATCGAGCTTCCCGGACTGCTGGAGCTGGCGGAGAACTTCGTCTCTTACATCGTCCGCCGCGTGCTGGAGGACAACCGCAGCGAGCTCCAGACGCTCGGAGCCGATATCCCGATGCTGGAGCAGATCAAGCCGCCCTTCCACCGGCTGACGTACAGCGAAGCGGTCGAAATCCTCAAGGGCCCCAGGACCGTGGAGTTCATGGCGCAGGACCTGGCCGACCTTCAGGGCGAGAAGGCCCGGATGGAAACACGCATCGCGGAACTGGAGCAGCAGCAAAGCGGGCAGATCAAGCAGTGGCAGAAGGACAAGATCGCCGCCGAGCTGATCGACCTGCGAAGCGAACTGGCCGAAACGGAGACGAAGATCGAGAACAATCCCAAACACGCCCAACTGGCCGCCGAGTTCACCTGGGGAAAGGACCTGGGCGGCTCCGACGAGACGATCATCTCGCGCATGCACGACAAGCCCGTCTTCGTGACGCACTATCCGCGAGAGGCTAAGGCCTTTTACATGAAGACCGACCGCGCCGACGAGCGGGTGGTGGAGAATTTCGACATGCTCGCTCCGGCGGGCTTCGGCGAGATCATCGGCGGCTCGGTGCGCGAAGACGACTACGACCGTCTGCTGGCGCGGATTCACGACCAGGGGCTCAACCCCGAGACCTACGGCTGGTACCTCGATCTGCGCAAGTACGGCTCGGTCCCCCACGGCGGCTTCGGCCTTGGCGTGGAACGCACCTTGGCCTGGATCGCGGGCGAACGGCACATCCGCCAGTGTATCCCCTTCCCCCGCATGATGGACAAAGTCTACATCTGAGATCATTGAGAAGGGGCCTTGCCCTACGCATCGCCATGTCAGCGCCAGGTAAACGTGTGAAAGTGATGCGTGGTTCCGTCCCATTCGGCGAGAAGATACTCGTAGCCAAGGACGGCCGTATCGGGTTTAGCTGCTTGCTTCTGCAACCATCGACGCATCGCGGGCAATACGCGATCTCGGAATTCTTCTCGCGCCTCCAGCGGGTAGATTTCCTTACGCATGGCATACGCGGAAAACCACCCCTCTCGCTGTGGACTGTACGCCGCTTCACACACGACAGCTCGCTCGACCAGGCACGGACGAGCTTGAGTGCGCCGGTCGAAACGAAAATGCCTTAGAGGATGACCCAGGCCAATCCATTTCAGACCGAGATCGCCAAATGCCGCTTTCGCCTGGCGTCTGGTGCAGGCATAGCATTCGGTCTTCTGCAAGAACTCCACCCGCACATTCATTTCACTCTCGCCGTTCCGCTCCATGCGAATTCTCCCGCTCCACCTCCGCAGCCTTCGACCCTTCAGAAGATAGACTGTAATCGAGACCCCTTGCCAGAGGGGGGGCACCAGACGCTCACGCCGTCTTGCGAAGCGAGCGCACGGCGATAAGGTCGCTGTCGGCGACATGCCGAACGTCGCGTTCGTTCAGTGTGACCAGGGCTTCCGTCTTTCCCGCCGCCGTTACGAACTCAACTTCAAGTCCGTCAGGTTCGTAGACCTGCACCACGGCCCCAAGATCCCCCTTTTTGAGTCCGGCATCCGGCATATCCTTGTTCAGCACAACCGTGTCCAAGGCCTTGAATCTCATCGGCTCTCTCCAGGATACGCAGTGACAAATCGAGGAACCTGCTCACCGACCAGTACTATCCTGACGCTGACGACTTCTCTTGTTTTTCCTGTCGGCCCCACCATTGTACCACGAATCTCATACTTTCTGCCATGCGGAGTCTCCTGCCGCAGAACAGCATCTTGAATAAGATGCTGCCGACGAAGATCGACCTCGAACCGCCTCCAAGTCGCCTGGGTGTAGCCAAGCGAAGCAAAGAAGGCAGCCTTGAAGCGGCCCACGGTGCTTTTTGCAGGCCGCTGGCGAGGATTTGTGGTAAGATGGCGCCGGCATCGGATCGGTCGATGCCGCAAACGCGTTGCTGATGGAGGTCGAAGATGTCGAATGGGAGCATGCCAGCAGGCCGGATCGGTAATCTGACGATCGGTCGCCTGATCATGGGCGAGAACCAGTTCAGCGGCTGGTCGCACAGCCGGGACCTGAAGTACCTGCGGGACCTGTTCAAGGCATACGCCACCGAGGACCGCATCCTCGAAACCCTGGCTCTTGCCGAAGAAGCCGGCATCAACACCATCATCTGCAGCGGCTCGGGCTACATGAAGAAGCACTGGAACGAACGCGGCGGACACATGCAGTGGATCGCCCAGGTCCATCCGAAGGTCAACGACCTGACCACCAACATCAAACAAGCCATCGACAACGGCGCCGTCGGCGCCTACGTCCAGGGCGGCGTCGGCGACAGCTTCGTCAAGGGCGGACGCGTCGATCTGCTGGGCGAGGCGGTCGCATTCATCAAGTCGCAGGGCGTCATCGCCGGCATCGGCGGCCATTCCATCCAAGTGCCTATCGCGGTCGAGAAGGCGGGCATCCGGCCCGACTTCTACATGAAGACGCTGCATCACGGCAACTACTGGTCCGCGACGCCCACCGAGCAGAGGGTCGACTTCAACGTCGACAGCGGCGGCGCCCAGGACCACGACAACATCTGGTCGATCACGCCAGAGAGGACCATCGACTTCATGCGAAACGTCACGCGGCCCTGGATCGCGTTCAAGGTGCTGGCCGCCGGAGCCATCCATCCGAGCGAAGGCTTCAAGTACGCCTTCGACAACGGCGCCGACTTCATCTGCGTCGGCATGTTCGACTTCCAGGTCCGCGAGAACGCCATCATCGCCAGAGACGCCATCGCCGGTGCCGCCACCCGCCCCCGCCCCTGGCGCGCCTGATCCTTCGCGCGTTCCCTGTGTCGGTACTATCGCGCAGGGTGTGCCTCGCGCGCCGGTCCACGCAGGAGGAAGATCGCCGATCATGGAGGGGACACGCCAAGTAGCTGAATTCGCTTTGTTTGCGGGGCGGGTTACGGTATGCTCTGGCCCGAGGTGGGGATCAAGACAGGGTTCTATGGAAATCAGGATTGAGAGTCTGCTCGAAGGCGCGAGGCGGGCGCAGGGGACCGTGGTGATCGTGGACGTGTTTCGGGCGTTCACCACGGCGGCGGTCGCGTTCTCGCGCGGGGCGGCCAAGATCATCATGGTCGCCGAGCCTCCCGAGGCGCTGGCGCTGAAGGCTCGCGGCCTGGGCGATCTGTGCGTGGGCGAGGTCAACGGCATCAAGCCCAGGGAATTCGATTTCGGCAACTCCCCTTTCGAGATGGCGGGCGCGGACCTTGAAGGCAAGGTCATCATCCAATCGACGCGGGCGGGCACCACCGGCGTCGCGGCCGCAGCAGGCGCCTCCGCGGTCTACGCCGCGTCCTTCGTCGTCGCCAAGGGCACTGCCCGTGCAATCCTGCGGGACCGGCCGCCGCTGGTGACGATCGTCGCAATGGGCTGGAACGCGCGGATGCGGACCGACGAGGATGAACTGTGTGCGTTATATCTGCGGAATCTGCTGGAGGGCCGCGAACCGAGCACCGACGCGCTGCGGCAGCTCGTGCAGGCCAGCGGCCAGGTCGGCAAGTTCTACGACCCCGGCCAGCCGCACTTCCACCCCGAAGACTGCGAGATGGCGCTCGACGTCAACCGGTACGACTTCGCCATCCGCGTGGCCCGCGAGGACAACCTGCTGGTCGCGAGGCCGCACGCATGACGCAGTGGACGATCCAGAAGCTGCTCACATGGATCACCGAGTACCTGACCAAGAACGAAGTCGATGCGCCGCGACTCAGCGCCGAGATGCTGCTGAGCCACGTGCTGGGACTCAAGCGCATCGAGCTGTACACACAGTTCGACCGGATCGTTGAGAAGGAATCCCTCGACCGGCTGCACGGCTTGGTCAAACGGGCCGGTCTGCACGAACCCGTCGCCTACCTGGTGGGGCGGACGGAGTTTTACTCGCTGGAGATGGAAGTCAGCGCCGACTGTCTGATCCCGCGACCTGAGACGGAGTTGCTCGCGCAGCGGGCGATCGAGTTCCTGCGCACGCGCAAGGGCAAGCAGCACGTCTGCGACCTATGCACCGGCTGCGGCTGCATCGGCATCGCCATCGCCAAGAACCATGCAGACGCCCACGTCGTCGCGACGGACATCTCGGACAAGGCACTGGCCGTGGCGGCGCGGAACGTGGAGAAGTACGGACTTCAGGATCGAGTGGAGCTGCTGTGCGGCGACCTCTTCGATCCGCTCGTGCCGCATCTGGACGTGACGCACTGGGACCTGATCGTGTGCAACCCGCCATACGTCAGCGCCGCCGAATACGAGGCGCTCGACAAGAACGTGAAGGATTACGAGCCGAAGGCAGCGCTCCTGGCCGGTGAGGACGGCCTGGACGTCTACCGGCGCATCGTCGAGAAGATCGACCGATTTCTTAAATCCGACGGAGTACTCCTGCTGGAGATCGGCTACGCCCAGGGCCCTGCCGTTCGCGAGCTGCTCGAACAGACTGCCCTGTTCTCCGCCATCACCATCGAGAAAGACAACCAGAGCAACGACCGCGTCGTCACCGCCCGACGGACCACCATGTCGCAAGACAGTCCGCCCGCCGGCGGGTCAGTATGAGATCACGGTGTGGATGTTGTGGGGAGCGAGGATCTTGCGGCCCGGCAGGTCGGTCAGTTCGATCAGACAGGTGATGCCGACGATGTGGCCCTGGACCTTTTCGATAAGATCGCAGGCGGCTTTCATCGTTCCGCCGGTGGCGAGCAGATCGTCGACCATCAGGACCTTGGCGCCGGCGGGCACCGCGTCGCGATGGATTTCCAGCGTATCCGTCCCGTATTCGAGATCGTAGGTGATGCTCTCGGTCTCAAAGGGCAGTTTGCCCTTCTTGCGAATCGGCACAAAGCCGGCGTTGAGCCGGGCAGCCACGGCGGTGCCGAAGATGAATCCTCGGGCCTCGACCGCCGCCACGTGGGCGATTCCCATGCCCCTGTACGGAGCGCACATGGCGTCGACGGCCTCGCGCAGCGCCTGCGGGTCGGCCAGCAACGGCGTGATGTCACGAAACAGGATTCCCGGCTTGGGCCAGTCCGAGATGTCACGGATGTACCGCGCCAATTCCATGCGTTCCCTCGCCATCCAAAGGACAGATTCCGTTCGGCCCGCCGGCCCGATTCGTCACGGTCACGATCTCGCCACGGCAACGTCCGGCGGCGCCATGACCCGATGGTACATCACCTTCCCCGAGGAGTAAATCCAAATCCCACGGGTCTCACTCGGCTTCCATGCATTCGTAGAGCCGGGTCAGCGCATCGCGTCGAATCTGGCGAATCCGCTCGCGCGTCAGGCCCATCTTCTTGCCGATCTCTTTGAGGGTCAACGGTCGCCGTCCGCCCAGACCGTAGTGGAGTCGCAGCACATCGGCCTCGCGCGGATCGATCTCGTCGAGCAGTTGTATGGCCTTGATCCTCTCTTCGTGTTCCACGAGCGGATCCTCCGGCCGGCCGGCATGCTCATCTTCGAGCGTTGATTCCAGAGCATGACTCTCGTCCTGATCATCGCCGCTCAGGCTGTCGCCCGCTACACCCAACACCTCGACGATACGATGGATCACTTTGGCCTTGCGCAGCGGAAGATGCATCAGATTGGCCATCTCCTCGACGGTCAGCCTGCGTCCCATCCGGCTCTCCGCCTCCGAAGCCGTATAACGCCACTGATTGATCAGAGTGACCATGTACGTCGGGACGTGCACGGGCTGGATGTTCTCCAGCAGGGCGCGTTTGATGCCCTGCTTGATCCACCACGCCGCGTATGTGCTGAACCGCGTGCCTCGTTCCGGATCGAAGTAATCCACCGCCTTGATCAGGCCGAGATTGCCCTCTTCGATCAGATCGCCCAGGCTCATGCCGCGACCGGCGTACTTCTTGGCGATGTTCACCACCAGCCTCAGGTTGCTGCGGACCAGCATCTCGCGGGCCCAGGGATCGTTGTCCTGCACAACCTTCGTGCCGAGTTCGTACTCCTCTTCCCAGGTCAACAGCGATGCCTCGTCTATCTCCTTGAGATAGTCCTTCAGTGTCACATCGAATACGATAGCACACCCTCCTGCCCGACTGGGAGTCTCTCGACTCCAGCCATCAAAGGCCAATTCGGTTAGGACCCATCCTCCATCCTGCGTGTCCTGCCGTCTCCGACCGGCATCATCGTATGGACTCCAACAACAGCCCGGGGAGCCAACTACACCGTCAGTATCGGCCTGCCGAGTCGCCGGGTTTAGCGAACCACGGTTGGAACTCCGCGCATATTCTCCGCAACAGGCGTCCGGCGTCGGAATTCCCGACGCAGGGACCCATAAAGGCGATCCCACAAGAGATAGCCGCAACAAATCCGGACGTTGCCGGCGAGAGACGGCTGTAGAGGATGCCCTGTCGGGCGGAGGGATGATTGCAGAAAGGGCCTGCCCCATCGCATGGGGCAGGCCCTGTGTGATGCCTTCGGAGCAGCAGGTGTGCTGCCGTTTTCCGAACGCTACTGCGCTGCGGGTCGGCCGTACCCGATGTCGTCGATGTAAACGGTGCCGGTTCCGCCAGCCTGCGGACTGGTGGCGCTGCCGACGCCGATGACCATCGTCTCGATCCGGCTCAGATTCACGCCGGACAGATCGCTGTACGGAATCGCCCATTCCTGCCACGTCGGACGGGCAGTGACGGCGGCATCGGGATTCACGACCGTCGCGGTCTTGCCGGCGCTGTCCTCAATCGTCACGTACATCGACTCGGACGAGTTGCCCTGCGGCTGCGCGACGCCGACTTCGCCCGTCTGCCAGGCGCCCGTGACGTCGCCGCTCGTGGCGACGTTCGAAAACTCCGCTGCCGTGGAGATCGCCGCGTCGTGGCTGGTCACCGCCAGACCGACGTACACGTTGCCGGCCATCGGAATCTGCACCGCCGGGCTCGCCACGAGGTCGGTCCACGTGCTGCCGTCGGCCGAATGCTGCGCGGTGAAGACGTTGCCTGTCCGGGTCAGCTTCACCCAGTACGGTGCGGCCACGCCGGCCGCGTCCGTGCTGACACTGGCCTGTTCGGCCGCCGGACGGCGCTGGAACGCCACGCCATGGTCCGGCGTCACCGCCACGAAGGCGTGCGCCGAACCGGCATCGAGCGTCTCACGGATCATCACACCTGCCTTGGCCCATTCATTGCTGCGAACCAGGCTGTCGACGCGGACTGTGATCGAGCCATCGCCGCTGAGGCTCTTGTACGCATAGCGGAACTGATCGGTTGTATTCCAGATGTCTGTGCCGATGGCATTCATGATGACCTGCCCGTCGGCGGTCTCCACGAGGCCGGCAGCAATGCCTCGCACGTACAGCACGAGCGTGTCGGCGCCGTTGCGCGTCCAGTCCTGGGCGGTCTCGAACTGGCGCTCTGCTTCGGAATAGAACGGCGAGGCGCTGTTGTCGTACTGGAGCGGCATCGACTGCACGCCGCTGCGGACAATCGTCCGCTCCGCAAACGGGGCGTCGAGATAGCCGACGGTCGAGCCGGTATTGTTGACCCAGCCGTCCAGCCAGGTGTCGAAGATCGTTGTCTTGGCATCGATGTCGTCGTTGTACGTTTCGAATCCGTCGATCCACGCGTACTCCAGCGTGGAGAAGCTCCAGACGTCGCCGGGCCACGCCGGAGTGGCATCGGCGTCGTTGACCTCCACGATCTGCCAGTAGTAGGTGCGGCCGAACTCCAGATCACCGGGAGTGTAGTCCGCCGCACCAACTGTATCGGCCAGTGGAAGATCGCCGGAGTCGGTTCCAAGATAGACTTCGTGGCTGGCGGCTTCGCGGCCCGCTCGCCAGCTCAGGCTCGTCGCCGGATCGATGTCCGTGGCGCCGTCGGCCGGCTGCGGCTCGCGGGGCTGGGCCGGGATGTACATGAAACGAACCTCGCTGAGGCCGTACTGCCCCAGCACACCCCAGCCGCTGTTGATGGTCAGACGCACGTACCGGGCCGGAACGCCCCCCAGATCCACGACCGTGTTGGCAGTATACGTAGTCGACGCCGTACCTCTGGCGAGTTGAGCGTCGCCCAGCGGTGTCCAGTCCGTTCCGTTCTCCGAGTACGTCACAGTGACATCCTTGACGCCGAAACCGAGCACCAGCTCGAACTGGACGTTGTAGTTCCAGACGAGCATTTCGTGAAGCTTGTAGACGCGATCGAATTCGAACTGGATATAGAGGAGTTCGTCCGCCGGCGGATTAGCCAGCCACATGTCCGTGCTGTTGAGCGACGCCTGATCGTCGGCATCAATACCCGATCCATCTACGGTCTTCTGCGGCGTAGCCACCGCGTCGGAGATGCCGTTGCTCGTGGCGACGATGTTCTCAATCGGGTAGGCAAGCGGCTCGGCGGTGAAACTCCAGACGTTGCCCGGGAACACCGTACGATCGGGAGCGCCGTTGACCTCGTCCACACGCCAGTAGTACGTTTGACCAAAGTCCAGGCGTTCGATCTCCACGCGTGTGACATCGCGGGCCAACCCCTCGGCCACCAACGTCGTCGGGGCCGCCGCGTCGACATCCTGTCGGGATGAGCCGAAGTAGACGGTGTGCGTCGCCGCATATTCGCCGGACGACCATGCCAGATCGGTGGTGACAGGCACGTCCTCCGACCCGTCGGTCGGCAGCGGATTCCAGGCCTGCTTCTGCGTGAAGAACTTGTCACCGGCCTGCCCCAGGGCGAAGATATCGCCGGCGCCCAGAGGCGTATCCCAGATGGCTACCGCGGACACATTGATCGGAGCATCATCGCGGTCCTGGTTGTTGCCGGCGCAAAACAGTAGGATCACCTCGGCCAGACTGAACCGGCCGTCGACGCCCTGCTGGTTGCCCTTGAAGATTTCCACGCCGTCGACATAGAGATCCTGCCGAACGCCGTTTTCAACCACGAGCACCATTCGATACCACGTGTCACCCGAGGTGGTGTAGCCGAACGCGTTCGAGTAGCCGACGGCACCGATGCCGATCGCCCCGGCCGAGTTGATGGTCCAGTCGGAGTCATCGGCGTTGGTCGGATCGATTTGAAACAGATCGTTGTACCCGTTGGGCGGATCGGACCGACTGCTAGGCGGGTAGCTGAAGTCGATCAGCAGCGTCCACTGGTTCACCTTAGCGCCGCCGCCGTTGGGACCGATGCCATGCGTACAAACGTAGTAGCTGCCCTCGCCAATCTGGATCGCGCCGTCGGCGGCGTCAATGCCCGCGACCTTCTGGACCGAGCCGACAAGTTCCAGGGGCGCTCCGATCGTCGCCCGATTGGGGTCGGGTGGATTGAACTCCCACGCGCCCTTCGGTTCGGGAACCGCCGCCTGCACCTGCAACGCCAGGACGGCCATCAACAACAACGTGAACCTTTTCATGCCTTTCTCCTTTGCCTTCTGCTGGAATAAGACAACACCCGCTTCAGAATCCGTGTTCCTCCTGAGGCAACCCGTGCGGACCGTCCCGCGCGCAGTGACAGCCGCCCATACAGCAGGACGCGTCTCGCTGTGTGGTGGTATTGCCAGCCATGTCCGCACCTCCTCAGTGGACTCAGGACTTCCCATCTCCGTGGCCCCGCGTGAATGCCCTGGCAGGACCTTTCAGCTACCGTTGTATCATACTTGGCGTCCCGAATTCAAGCATGATTTGCAGACCGTATTCGCACAACTCTCGCGGCGAGGGCCTGTCCCGAGGTCCATCGGGACAGGCCCCCTTGCACTATCTCCAAGTCCGGCGCGTGCCCTGTCACGCCGGCGGATGGGTGCTATGGAGCGACGGGTCGTCCGTATCCGATGTCGTCGATGTAGACCGTACCGGCACCGCCGGCCGTCGGGCTGGTCTTGCTCCCGACACCGATAACCATCTTCTCGATCCGGCTGAGATTTACGCCGCCAAACTCACCCAGCGCGATCTGCCACGCCTGCCACTCGGTCGAGAGGATGGCGTCCGGGTCCGTCCGGCTGACAGTCGCGGCGTGTCCGCTGCTATCCTCCAGCGTGACGTAAAGCGTCTGCGGCGAGTTCGCCGCAGCGCCCTGGAAATACAACCTCAGGCTGTCGGCGCCGCGGGCCGTCCAATCCTGCAACGGGTCGAACGTCCGCTCCGCCTCGGAATAGAACGGCGAGGCGCTGTTGTCGTACGCCAGCGGCATCGACTGCCGACCGCTGTGTACGATCGTCTGCTCGGCAAACGGCGCATTGAGGTACCCGACCGTCGAACCGGTGTTGTTGACCCAGCCGTCCAGCCACGTGTCGAAGATCGTCGTCTTGGCGTCGATGTCATCGTTGTACGTTTCAAATCCGTCGATCAACGCGTACTCCTGCGTCGAGAAGCTCCAGATGCCGCCCGCCCAGGCCGGGATGGTGTCGGCCTCGTTGACCTCCACGATTTGCCAGTAATAGGTGCTTCCGAACACAAGACTTCCCGGCGAGAAACTCGCTTCTTCGGCCGTACCGGCCAGATCGAGGGACTGGGGGTCGGTCCCTAGGTAGATCTCGTGCGCAACGGCATTTCGGCCGGCGCGCCAGCTCAGGATCGTGTCCGGCGTGACCTCCACGGCGCCGTCGGCCGGGTTAGGCTCACGAGCCTGGACCGGAATGGACAGGAAGCGAACCTCACTGAGACCAAACTGACTCAGCATACCCCATCCGCTGTTGACATTCAGGCGGACGTACCTGGCGGGAACGCCACCGAAGCTGACAATCGTGTTGGCCTTGTAGGTGGTGGTCGCCGTAGCCTTGGCAAACTCGACGTCGCCGAGGGTCGCCCAGTCGGTCCCGTTCTCGGAGTACTCGACGCTGACACTCTTGAGTCCAAACCCGAGGATCGGCTCGAACTGGACGTTGTAGTTCCAGACGAGCATCTCGTGAAGCTTGTACACGCCGTCGAACTCGTACTGGATGTAGAGGGTGGTCCCATCGGCAGGCGGGTCGGCGAGCCACATGTCGGTGGCCTTGATGGAGGCTTCGTCGTTGTCGCTGATACCGGAGCCGTCCACGGTCCGTTGCGGCGTGGAGATCTCGTCCGACGTTCCGTTGCTGGTGGCGATGACGTTCGCGATCGCGTAGCCGACCGGCTCGGTGGCAAAGCTCCAGATCATGCCCTTGTGAATCGCGAAGTCGGGAGCCCCATTGACCTCATCGACGCGCCAGTAGTAGGTCTGGCCATACGCCAGCGCGCCGGGCGGATCGTAACTGGTCGTCGTCTGTCCCTCGCTGACCAGCACGCCCCGGGGATCGGCTCGCGAGGCATCGTTGACGTCGTCGAACACCATGCCGAAATAGACATCATGGTTGACCGCAAACGCGCCTTGCGTCCATGACAGCATCGCGTCGATCGGCACATCCACGGCGCCGTTTGCCGGACTCGGGTCACGGCTGAGTTCCTTGGCGATGGCGCGCTTGTCCGAGAGAATCAGATATCCGAATCCCAGACTCTGGTCATGTGCTTCCCGCCCGGTCCAGGTGATCTGGAGTTCCCGGTCCGTGGCTTCGGTGTCGTCGATACAGGGATGGAAACTGATGATGTTCCCCACGGTAAAGTCCAGAGCGGCGATTCGCGCGTGTTCGAACGCGACTTCGCAGATGTATCCATCCACGGTTCGGGACGAGGCACACTGGACGTAGTCCACCGCGCTCTGGCCGGCGCTGTCCATGTTGCACCAGTTCCAGGTCTGGTTGTTGGCGTTGAAGCCATACTGGTAATGCTGGGCATGGTCTGACGCGGAGGTGCCCCACTCGGTCGTGCCGAAGAACACTTCCGCGCAGTCGGCATTCCAAATGTCGCCGTTGGTTTTGCTCATGGACAAGCTGTCGTCCTTGGCCACCAGGGCGACGTAGATATACGTATCATCCCAGAGCACATAGAACTTTCCGCTACAGTCCGCCGGGCCGCTCCAACTGGTCTGTCCGGTGTAGACCTGGGTCGACACGTCGAGGACGGCGGGCGTCATCGCCGCCAGATTCCAGTCGCTCAGATCTCCGTCGATAGCCTCCGGCGTGCCCCAGAGACAATCGATCACCAGTTCTTCTCCCGTCTCAGGGTGGACCGCCGGCGGGGCTCCAATCGCCACGCTCATACTCAGCAGAGCCAGTACCCCTACAAAACACCATTTCTTGGCTGACATCTTCATTCCTCCCTCAAGAAAAACAATGTTCGTATGAATCGATCACGCAGATGGAATTCATCTATATGTCTCGTTGACAGCGTTGTGGTCGCAACGAGGGCCTGTCCCGATGTCCCTCGGGACAGGCCCCCCTGTAATGCTCCCAAACACGGCACGTCTTCTGCCGTTTCTGAATTGCTACTGAGCCGGGCGTCCGAAGCCAATGTCGTCGATATAGACGGTGCCGGCGCCGCCGGCCTTCGGAGCGGTCGCGCTGCCGACGCCGATGACCATCTTCTCGATCCGGCCCAAGTTCACGCCAGACAGATCGCTGTACGGAATCGCCCATTCCTGCCACGTCGCACGCAGCGTGATCGACGCATCGGCGTTGACCACCGTCGCGCTCTTGCCCGCGGCGTCCTCGAGCCGCACGTACATCGGCTCGGCCGTGTCGTTGCCCACCGGCTGAGTCACGCCGATGTCGGCCGTCTGCCAGGCGCCCGTCACACCGCCGGTCGTCGAGAGATTCGAGAACTCGGCCACCGTCGAAATCGACGCGTCGTGACTGGTCACCGCCAGGCCGATGTACACGCTGCTGGCCATCTGGACCGTCACCGCCGGACTGACGGCGATGTCGACCCAAGCGACACCGTCGGCCGACTGCTGGGCGGTGAAGGTGTTGCCCGTGCGAGTCAGCTTCACCCAATAGGGGATCGGAACATCGGCCACGTCCGTGTTGGCGCTGTCCCCGCCTGCAACCGGACGACGCTGGAACGAAGCGCCATGGGAGGCTGTCGGCGTCAGAGCCACGAACGCGTGCTGCGAGCCGGGCTCCAGCGTCTCGCGGATCATCACGCCCGCCTTGGCCCACTCGTTGCTGCGGACCAGGCTGTCGACGCGAACCGTCACCGAGCCGTCGCCGCTGAGGCTCTTGTACGCGTAGCGGAACTGATCCGTCGTGTTCCAGATGTCCGTGCCGATGGCGCTCATGATGATGCTCCCGTCGGCATTCTCCTGAAAGGCCGGGGCATTGCCGCGCACGTACAGCACCAGCGTGTCGGCGCCGTTGCCGGTCCAGTTCTGCGCGGTCTCGAACTCGCGCCAGGCCTCCGAGTAGAACGGCGAACCGCTGTTGTCGTACGCCAGAGGCATCGACTGCACGCCGCCGCGAATGATCACCTTCTCCGCGAACGGCGCCTCGAGGTAGCCCACGGTCGAACCGGTTTCGTTGACCCAGCCGTCCAGCCAGGTGTCGAAGATCGTCGTGCCGGCCTCGAGGTCGTCGTTGTACGTCTCGAACCCGTCGATCAGCGCGTATTCCTGTGTCGAGAAGCTCCACAGATCGCCCGCCCAGGCGGTTGTGACATCGGCCTCGTTCACCTCCACGATCTGCCAGTAGTAGGTGCTGCCGAACTCCAGCGCCGCCGCGAAGGCGGGCGAGTCGACCGTGGCCGCCAGGGCCAGGGCGTTCGGGTCCGTGCTCAGATACACTTCGTGCGAGGCCGCCTCGCGACCGCTGCGCCAGGCCAGCGTGGTTGCCGGGCTCACGCCGATCGTGCCGTCGGCCGGCTGCGGCTCGCGGGCCTGGGCCGGAATGTACATGAACCTGACTTCGCTGAGGCCATACTGGCCCATCATCCCATAGCCGCTGTTGACGCTGATCCGGACGAACTTGACCGGCAGGCCGTCGAAGTCGACGGTCGTGTTGGCCGTGTACGTGCTCGCGGCCGTCGCCCGCGCGAACTCGAAATCGCCGAGAGCGGTCCAGTCGGCTCCATTCTCGGAGTACTCGACCGTCACGCTCTTGAGCCCGAAGCCCAGCAGCAGCTCGAACTGCACGTTGTAGTTCCACACGAGCATCTCGTGGAGTTTGTAGACGCGATCGAACTCATACTGGATATAGAGGGTCTCACCGGCCGGGATCGTGGTCAGCCACATGTCGGTGCTGTCGGTCGAGGCCTGGCCGGCGGCGTTGATGCCCGAGCCGTCCACGGTCCGCTGCGGCGTGGCCACCGCGTCCATTGGCCCGTTGCTCGTGGCGATGATGTTGGCAATCGCGTAGGCGAATGGCTCGCTGGTGAAGCTCCAGACCTCGCCTTTGTAGATCGTGTTGTCGGACGCGGCATTGACTTCATCGATGCGCCAATAGTACATCGTCTCGAAATCGAGCACGCCCGGCGGATCGTAACTGGTCCCGGCCTGCCCCTGGCTGACGAGCACGCCCATCGGGTTGCTCCGGCTGGCGGCGTTGACGTCGTCGAACGAGGTCCCGAAGTACACGTCGTGCGTCGCCGCGAACTCCCCCGCCGTCCAACTTAGCACCACGTCCCTCGGGACATCCACCGCCTGATCGGCCGGGCTGGGCTCTTGCGCCAGCGACTGGTCCGCCAGACCGGACATGATCTTGACGACTTCGGAGTCGCCAAGCGGCTTGTGGTAGACCTGCACGTCATCGATCATGCCGTTCCAGTACTCGCCACCGTTCCATTGGCCGATGTGGGTGTTTCCGCTAGCGCCTTTGTAAGGCGTGGCCGCTGCCTGGGCTACCATCTCGCCGTTGAGGTAAATGCGTCGGTTCTGGTTCTCAAAATCGTACCAGAGCGCGACATGATACCAGTTGCCCACTTCCAGCGCCCCGGCGGGCGAATCCAGGTCATTGTTGTAGAATCCCATGCGAATGATACCGCCGGCGCGACATCGAATGTGCAGACTCAGGTCCGTCGTACCGCTCTGGGTCTGCGAGAAGAAGATGTGGTCGCTGGTGGTTTGCCCCGGATTGATCCACATGGCGATCGTGAAGCTCTGATCATTGAACGCGATGTAGGGGGCGTCCACAAACGCATTGGAGCCGTTCAATTCCAGCGCCGTCCCGAGTACGCCGGCCACCCACGTGGCTCCCCCTTGAACGGTGCCATCGTTGCCGTTGCCCGAACCGTCCAGGGCTGTGGTGCCCTGGCCGTCGTCAAGGGCCCACCAGGCGACGAGAGTCGGGTCGAGGCCGGCGAAAGCCGACCACGGCGAGCCCAGAATCAGAATCGAAACAAGCACGAAAATCGATCGTCTCAACATCGTAGATCCTCCTTCAGATAGAGTGAATCCTGTGAATCGCTCTCGGCCACACACCAAGAACACTCTCTCTCCTCAACGTGCCAGGGAATCCCCCTTCCCCGCACGCGGGCGCCGGCATGACCGGCTCAAGCATCTTCCCTCGCAGAGAAGACGGTTTGGAGTATCCTCCCGCTCACCTCCTTCCCGGAAAAAGTCTGTCAGAGCGCGCAGCGACGGCGCGGGACAATCAGCCGTATCGTGGATGCGCTTCGGCGTGCAGAAACACTCCCGGCCATATCCGCTCCTCAGCAGACTCAAAACCTTGCGTTTCTAAGGCCAAATGTGAATGCCAACCAGAGTACCCTTCGCCTCTATTTATATCAGATCGGCAGGCCGCAATTCAACAACAATCCGGCCGCAATCGACGGGCGGATAGCCCAAACGGCTGCCGGAGCAGGGTCGGCCGGGCAGCCCCCTACCCCTCGTCGAACATCTTCTTGTCTCGCAGAATGTGGTGGTAGTACTGGGCGAAGCGGTGGGCCTCGTCGCGAACGTACTGGAGCAACTTGCGGACGGGCGAATGCGCCGCCAGCTTCAAGGGCTGCGACTGGCCCTGGATGTAGATATCCTCTTCACGCTTGGCGATCGAGGCCATCTTCGTATGGGGCGGCTCCACATCTGCCCGTCCTTCGGCCCGGCACTGGGCGAGCATCGCGTGGAAGGCCCCTTCCGCGGCGTGGAGGTGCCCCAGCCCCCCGTCGATGAGAATCAGGTCGGGCCAGAGCTCTTCGCCCCGCAGGGCGTACTTGTACCGCCGCCGGACCACCTCCCCGATCATCGCGTAGTCGTCGATCCCGGCCACGGTCTTGATCTTGAACCGTCGGTAGCCGCTCTTGAACGGCCGGCCGTCGATGAACTTCACCAGCGAGCCGACCGCCTCCTGTCCGCTGAGGTTGGCGATATCGATCCCCTCGATGATGCGGACCTGGTTCGGGCTTTGGAGGATATCCCGCAATTTGACCAGAGCCTCGGTCGGATCGACGGCAAACACCTCGGGCTGCACGTGCTCGTCGGGCGTGCCCCGGTCGTCCAGGGCCTCGATCAGACGGATGCGGTCGCGGAACAGCGCCGCTTTTTCGTATTCGAGGTTGTTCGAGGCCTCCTCCATCCGCTCGCGTAGCCACCGCAGCACCGTGGAGCGCTTTGACCGCAGGAAGCGGATGAAATCCTGAACCACCTTTCGGTAGTCGGCCTTGTCGATCCGGGCGCCGCACGGCGCGGTGCACTGCTTGATGCTGTAGAGCAGACATGGACGAAAGAACCGCCGCTTCGGATCGTCCTGGCGGATTTCCAGGCTGCACGTGCGAAATCGGAAGATCTTCTGCAACTCCACGAGCACGGCGCGCAGGTCCTTGACGTTGGCGAACGGGCCGAACAGCCGCGTTCCCCTTGCCTGGGGCTTCCGAGTGATGTAAACGCCGGGGAAGTCCTCTCGCGTGGTGATCTCCAGATAAGGAAACGTCTTGTCGTCGGTCAGATCGGTGTTGTACGGCGGGCGGACATCTTTGATCAGCCGAGCCTCTTTGAGCATGGCGTCGACTTCGTTCTCGGTTTCGAGGAAGTCCACCGTGCAGACCTTGGCGGCCATCTCGACGATCTTCGGTCCGCGGGAAGCCGCCAGGTCGCTGCCCGGCTGAAAGTAACTGGCGACGCGCGACCGCAGGCTCTTGGCCTTGCCGATATAAAGGACGACGTCGTCGGCGCCTTTCAGGAAATACACCCCGGGCGCGGTGGGCAGTTCCCTGATCCGCGTGCGAATCCGTTCGAGCCTTTCCTTCTCAGCACTGCCCATCGTCTGTTGCTCTTCCTTGCACAATTGGTCCTCCACCTGCACGCGACGGCATCATTGTAACGCTACGGGCAGCAAGACAAAAGGGGCTGCCGAGCATGGACCGATGCAAACGATCAGCGAAACACATCTGGAAGACACGTCTTTATCGGTCTATCGCAGAGCGTCGCCCTTGCCGTGCTGTGCGATGACGCGCAGCCGGTCACAGAGTCGCAGCAGGCATGTAACATGCGATCCGTTAGTTCTCAAGCTCACACGCAAAGCTGCATTTGCAGCCGTCCGGAAGGGTCTCGATGACGTGCTCGTGGATGATTGAAACGCACGGAAACAGCATTCTGACGGAGGATTTGTGCGTGCAGGAAGCCTGCCTTCATCGCGCAGAGCCACGCTTCTTGCAGGCAATGTCACTGTCCGAAAATTTTCCGGTCGAACCTCGTGCCGTAGATCACGCAATCGCAAGGGTTAAGAGCAAACTCCGTCGCGCCGAGGCAAAAATTTCCGCGCTTTGCCCTTTACACTTAACACGATCCTCATTAAGTTGCCGATATCTGATTCATGGCTGTTCCAACAATACCTTGTTTAGATCCCGTCCACGCACGCTATATGTTGTGGTCGTTGTTTTTTCGCATGGAGGCGCTGAATGTCCTACAGATTTGACCCGGAAAACCCTTTCAAAGACGAACGCAGGCGAGCCAGGAAAGGTTCTGCGCCTCAGGATGCGAAAGGCTTGAAGATAGAGACGCATTTCTCGACGCCCGAAGTACACCCGTTCGAAGAGATCACCTGGGAGACCCGCTCGGCCAAGATTTCCAGCGATAGCGGCCAAGCGATCTTCGAGCAGGACGACATTGAGGTGCCCGCCTCATGGAGCCAGTTGGCGACGAAGGTGGTATCGAGTAAATACTTCTACGGCGATGCGGAAGCGGGCCAGCGGGAGAACTCCGTCAAGCAACTGGTTCACCGCGTCTGCCGTACTATTGCCGATCGCGGCCTGAAGGACGGCTATTTCACCACCGAACAGCAGGCGGACACCTACTACCACGAGTTGACCTGGCTGTGCGTCAACCAGTACGGGGCCTTCAACTCGCCCGTCTGGTTCAACGTCGGCCTGTATGACGTCTATGGCATCGCCGGCAGCAAGCACAATTACCACTGGGACCCCGGCAAGCAGGCCGCGGTGCCCTGCGAGAACAGCTACGAATACCCACAGGCCTCCGCCTGTTTCATCCAGTCCGTCAAGGATTCGATGGAAGACATCATGCGTCTGGCCACCAGCGAGGCGATGCTGTTCAAGCACGGATCGGGAACCGGAACCGACTTATCAACACTGAGAAGCAGCAAAGAGAAGCTCTCCGGCGGGGGCAAGCCGTCGGGCCCGCTGAGCTTTATGCGGGTCTATGACCAGATCGCGGCGGTGATCAAGTCCGGCGGCAAGACCCGCCGGGCCGCCAAGATGCAGTCGCTCAAGGTCGACCATCCCGACATCAAGGAGTTCATCACCTGCAAGACGATCGAAGAACAGAAGGCCTGGACGCTCATCGAGGCCGGCTACAGCGGCGAGTACAACAGTGAAGCCTATGACAGCGTCATGTTCCAGAACTCCAACCTGTCCGTCCGTGTGACCGACGAGTTTCTGCAGGCCGCAGAGAAGGATGACGTCTGGATCACCCACGCGGTCACTTCCGGCGAAAAGCTGGGCGAGCATTCCGCCCGCGAGCTGATGCAACTGATCGCCGAAGGCACCCGCATCTGCGGCGACCCCGGCGTCCAGTACCACAGCACGATCAACCGCTGGCACACCTGTCCGAACTCCGGGGCCATCAACGCCTCCAACCCGTGCAGCGAGTACATGTTCGTCGACGACTCGGCCTGCAACCTCGCTTCGCTGAACCTGATGAAATTCCGCAAGGAAGACGGCACCTTTGACGTCGACGGGTTCAAAAAGGCGGTCCGCCTGTTCATCATCGCCCAGGAGATCCTGGTCGACAACGGCAGCTACCCGGACAAGGCGATTGCGATCAACAGCCATCGGTTCCGCCCGCTGGGCCTGGGGTTCGCGAATCTCGGCTCGCTGGTGATGAGCCTGGCGATGCCCTACGATTCGGACCAGGCCCGTTCGCTGGCCTCGGCGATCAGCGCGATCATGACGGGAACCGCCTACGCCGTCAGCGCCGAAATCGCCGAACTGAAGGGGGCGTTCGTCGAGTTCGAGAAGAACAAGGACCCCATGCTGAAGGTCATCAACATGCACCGCCAGCATGCCTACGACATCCCTGAGACGCATTGCCCCGACTACCTGCGAAACGCCGCCAAAGACGCCTGGGACCAGGCGCTCGACGCCGGCAGCAAGGTGGGTTTCCGCAACGCCCAGACGACGGTCCTGGCGCCGACCGGGACGATCGGCTTCCTGATGGACTGCGACACGACGGGGATCGAGCCGGACATCGCCCTGGTCAAGTACAAGCTCCTGGCCGGCGGCGGCATGCTCAAGCTGGTCAACCGGACCGTTCCCATGGCCCTCGAACGGCTGGGCTACAACCCGGATGACATCAAGACCATTTGCGACTATATCGACGAGCACGAGACCATCGAAAACGCGCCGAAGCTCATCGAGGACCATCTGCCCGTCTTCGACTGCGCGTTCAAGCCGAGAAACGGCAAGCGCTTCATCAAGTACCAGGCCCACCTGAAGATGATGGCCGCGGTGCAGCCGTTCATCTCCGGCGCGATCAGCAAGACCATCAACATGCCCAAGGAGAGCACGACCGAAGAGATCATGGCCGCGTACGTGGAGGGCTGGAAGCTGGGCCTCAAGGCGGTGGCGATCTATCGCGACGGCTCGAAGCGTCTCCAGCCGGTATCGACCGACAAACACAAGGAGGAGAAGGCCAAAGCCGTGGTCGAAGCCGCTCCGGCCCGCCCGTTCCGCAGGCGGCTGCCGGATACGCGCCAGAGCATCACGCACAAGTTCTCCGTTGCCGGACACGAAGGCTACCTGACGGTGGGGCTATACGAGGACGGTCAGCCTGGTGAAATGTTCATCACTATGGCCAAGGAGGGCAGCACCGTCGGTGGCCTTATGGACGTGATCGGCACCTGCACGTCGATGGCGTTGCAGTACGGCGTGCCTCTGATCACCCTGGTGGACAAGTTCCGCCACGCCCGGTTCGAGCCGTCGGGGATGACCTCGAACCGCGACATCCCGTTTGCCAAGAGCCTGATCGACTACATCTTCTGCTGGCTGGGCTGCCAGTTCATCCCGGGCTACGCGGACAAGAACCTGCCCAACCGCTCGGGCGCCGTCGGCGCCGAGAGCAAGACGACCACCACCGCCCGCGAGCTGGTGGAAAAGACCAAGGACCTGGCGCACAAGATCGCCGAGGCCAAGGCCGCCGGAAACGGCGCCAAGAAGAAGACCGGGCGGGACAACGGCTCCAAATCCGTGCCTGCGGGACGAGACGCCAAGGCCGGGCCTGCGATTCACACCGACCGCCTGACCGAGCCGGCCGCCGGGAGGATCAGCGCCCTCGTCGGCTCGACGCTGCCCCAGACCGAAGGCCCCCTGGAATCCGAAGCCGTTGTCATGCAACAGTTTAGCGCCCAGTTCGCCCACTTCGGCGACGACGCCCCCGCCTGCGACATCTGCGGCGCGATCACCGTACGCAACGGGACCTGCTACAAGTGCTTCAACTGCGGCAACTCCATGGGATGCTCGTAAGCTGATAATTGGCAGTTGATTATTGGTGATTGACCGGTCGGGCGGACGACTCATCCTCGTCCGCCCGCTTTTTTTCTGCACCCGTCCGGAGCAGGCGAACGGCTTGCCAAGCCCTCCCGACTGCGGTAAGATAAAGGGTATGATCGACGCGGAAGACATTGTTGGGGGCGAATGGGCCCAGTGGTATCGGCTCACCCCTCTACAGCGATGGCATCTCAGCGGCCAGCTATGGGAGCACTTCTTGCAAATCGGAGGTTCGCTTGACCCCGAGCCGGATACGGAAAGTCCTTTCTACGATGGCCGACCACCGGGTCCGTGCCCTGCTGATGGGCGGCCAGGCATGCGTGTTCTACGGCGCAGCGGAGTTTAGCCGCGACACTGACCTGCTGATTCTGGCCGACCCCGCCAACCTGGCGCGACTGAAGGCGGCTCTTCAGGACCTGCAGGCAGAGCGCATCGCAGTTCCCCCTCTATCTCTCGACTGTCTCCAGCGGGGCCACGCCGTTCATTTCCGTTGTCATCATCCCGAGGCGGACGGTATGCGGGTGGACATCATGTCCTCTTTGCGCGGCGTGGACGGGTTTGACGCCCTCTGGGGCCGACGGACAACGTTGACTGATGCGGACGGAACCGTGTATGAACTGCTCGCCTTGCCGGACCTGGTTCGAGCCAAGAAGACCCAGCGAAGCAAGGATTGGCCCATGCTCCAGCGCCTCCTGGAGGCTCACTACCTACAACACCATGTAGACGCCACACCTGAGCAGCAGCGTTTCTGGCTGCTCGAATTGCGCACCCCTGAACTGCTGACCGAGGCGGCTCAGCAATGGCCGGAACTGGCTGGACAGCTTGCCGGGCAGAGGCCCCTGCTGCGCCTGGCCCAATCAGGCCGGGCGGAGGCGTTGCGAGAGGCCTTGTCGGCGGAGGAATGGGGCGAGCGGGAACAGGATCGCGCCTACTGGCGGCCACTGAAAGCTGAACTGGAGCACCTGCGTCACGCCATGCGCAGCGACAGCAAGACAACCGGGGAGTCCCAGTAGCTCAGCGGAAGAGCCTCAGACCCCCTGCCGCAACTTCAGGCCACGTGCCCCGACGCACCTGGAGACAGGAGCCGGCCAGTCCACGGCCGAGATCCGGTCAAAATCCGGAAAATTCGGTGCAAAATCGTTTGACAGGGGGTCGGGGTTTGCTAAAATGCGCAGTTTCTAATCCGGAAACAGCATAGAGAGTCCGACTATGAAGAGCTTCATGGCCAAGAAGAACGAAGTCGAGCAGAAATGGCTCCTGGTGGACGCCGAAGGTGCGGTTCTGGGGCGGATGGCCGCCAAAATCGCGCCGATTCTGATGGGCAAGACCAAACCGACCTACACGCCGCACGTGGACGTGGGCGACTACGTTATCGTCGTCAACGCCGACAAGGTGAAGGTCACCGGCAAGAAGGCCGAGCAGTTGAAGTACGACTGGTACACCTACTACCCCGGCGGTCACAAAGTCGCCACCTTTGCCGAGATGATGGCCAAGAAACCCGAGAAAGTGATCGAGTTGGCGGTCCGAAGGATGCTGCCGAAGAGCACGATGGGCCGCAACATGCTCAAGAAGCTGAAGATCTACCGCGGCCCGGACCACCAGCACCAGGCCCAACAACCTGAGAAGATCGAACTGTTCTAAGCGGAACTTTGAACCATGACCGAGAATCGACCCGAAAACGTGACCGTCGAAGCCAAGCCCGAGGCCAAACAGCCGGCCGCCAAACCCGTCCTGGGCCCCGGCAACAAGAGCAAAGAGAAGTACGGCTACTGGTGGGGCACCGGCCGAAGAAAGACCTCGATTGCTCGCGTTCGGATTCGGCCCGGCAGCGGCAAGCTCATCGTCAACAAGAAAGAGCTGGACAGTTTCTTCTCGCGGGAGCAGGACCGCAAGGCGGTGGTGGCGCCGCTGAAAAGCGTTCATGCCGAAAAGGCGTTCGACATCTTCATTAACGTCAAGGGTGGCGGCACGACCGGCCAGGCGGGCGCGGCCCTGCTGGGTGTGGCCCGGGCGCTAAGAAGCTACGACGAGAACTACGTTCAGGCCCTGCGCGACGGCGGGCACCTGACGCGTGATCCGCGAATGGTCGAGAGGAAGAAGCCCGGCCAATCCGGTGCACGGCGGAGGTTCCAGTTCTCCAAGCGTTAGAAGCCACCATCGATCCATCGCTTACGACAGCCGCCGAGAGACGATCTTGGCGGCTTTTTTTGTAGGGCGAGCCGTCCTCGCCCGTCATCAGGACCGTCGTGCCAGAGGGCACGACTTGCAGGAGAAGACGTATGATTCGAGTCGCCATCATCGGCGCCAGCGGATACACCGGCGCCGAGAGCATCCGCATCCTGTTCCGGCACAGCCAAGCCGAGCTGACCTACCTGACCGCCCTTCCCGAGGAGTGCGGACCGGTGGAAGAGGTTTTTCCGGAGTTTCGCGGCCGTTGCGGGCTGACCATCGAGCCGCTGGACCTCGACAAGCTGTCGCAACTGGCGGATGTGGCGTTGTGTTGCCTGCCGCACAAGGTCTCGATGGGGTTTGTGCCCAAGCTGCTCGACGCCGGCGTCAAGGTGATCGATTTCAGCGCCGACTACCGCATCAAGAACGTGAACGTCTACGAGAAGTTCTACCAGAAGCACACCGACACCGCCAATCTCGCCAAGGCAGTATATGGTCTGCCGGAGCTGTTCCGCAAGCAGATCAAGGACACCAACTTGGTCGCCAACCCGGGCTGCTTCCCCACGGGCGCGATTCTGGCGATGGCCCCCCTGCTGAAGGAAGGGCTCATCCAAACCGATTCGGTGATCGTCAGCTCGGTCACAGGCGCCTCCGGGGCGGGCAAGAACCCGTCGAGCAAGTTCCACTTCCCGAACATGAACGAGAACCTTTTCCCGTATGGGGTCGGGACGCACCGGCACATGCCGGAGATGGAGCAGATCGCCGGCGAAGTGGCCGGGACCGGCGTGCAGATCCTGTTCCAGCCGCACGTGGGACCGTTCGATCGCGGCATCCTGTCGAGCGTCTACGGCCGTCCGGCCAAGGGCCTCAAGAACGAGCAGTTGCTGCCGCTCTACCAGGATTTCTACAAGGCCGAGCCGTTCGTCCGCGTCTGCAAGACCCCGCCGGCTGTCAAGGACGTCGCCGGCACAAACTATTGCCACGTGTTTCCCGTCCTGGTCAAAGGTCAGCTCGCGATGTTCTCGGCAATCGACAACCTCGTCAAGGGCGCCTCGGGCCAGGCGATCCAGAACATGAACATCCTGTTCGGTTTCGAGGAGGTCATGGGACTCAAGTAATGACCGTGTGAAGGGTGCGAAGGGTCTGAAGGGTGCAAAGGGTGCCAAGAGCGTGAAGAGTGGAACGCTTACAGTCGCGACGTGTCAGTTTGCGGTCGGTGCGTCGATCGAGGAGAACGCCAAGAACATCTGCGGCTTTCTTCACCGGGCCAAGGAGGCTCGCGCCGAGATCGTCCACTTCTCCGAGTGCGCGCTGAGCGGTTACGCAGGCACCGACTTCGAGACGTTGGACGACTACGACTGGCCCCTTTTGCGGACCGAGACGCGGAAGATCATGGACTTGGCGGGGCGTCTGGGGCTCTGGGTCGTGCTGGGCAGCACGCATCCGCTGACCGAGCCGCACAAGCCCCACAACTGCCTGTACCTGATCGACGCGAAGGGCCGGATCGCCGACCGCTACGACAAGCGATTCGGCACGCCGGGCGACCTGGAGCACTACACGCCGGGCGATCGGTTCGTCACGTTCACGCTCAACGGCGTCCACTGCGCGCTGCTGATCTGCTTCGACCTGCGTTTCCCCGAGCTGTATCGCGAGCTGTACAAGCGGGGTGTGCAGTGCGTCTTCCAGTCGTTCTACAACGCCCGCCAGGAGGGCCCGAGCGTGCACACGCACATCATGCGACAGACGATGCAGTGCCACGCCGCGACGAACTTCTGCTGGGTGAGCATGGCCAACTCCAGCGCGTATTACAGTCCCTACCCCTCGTGCCTCATCCAGCCCGACGGTGTGATCGCCGGCCAACTGACCGACAACGAGCCGGGAATGCTCGTCAGCGCCGTGGACCTGAGCCGGGAATTCTACGACCCGATGAAAGACTTCCGCGACCTGGCCGTCGCCGGCCGCCTCACCAACGGCCCCGGCCCGCTCGACGACCCCCGATCCAGAAACACAACCGACCTGTAGCGCCCCACGGCGCCGATATGGGGCCTTTCATCGCAAGCTCGTGGCTGTTAGAATGAGTGGAACGCGATGTGCAGTGACTATCCCGGAACAGAATGATGATCGTGAACACGCCCGAATTCGAGGACTTCTGTAGAAGACAGATGGCCGACGACACACTCTCCTATGAGCAGGCGCGACGAATCTATGAGTCGCTGCACCAGGAGGCTCTGGCCCTGGGAGCTATCAGTTCGGCCAACATCTGGGACGATTTCGAAGTGGACTTACGCGTCGCCAAGGCAGTGAACGGAATGCGGCTGTGATAACCTCCCTGATCAAGAGAATCGCCAGACAATTGGACGTCGGCCGCATTCCCTACATGATCATTGGTGGGCAGGCGGTTCTGCTCTACGGGCGTCCCCGCCTGACGCGGGATATCGATATTACTCTCGGCGTGGATACCAATCAGTACGTCCGGATCGAGCAGTTGTGCAGAGACCTGAACTTGCGGCCTCTGCTGGAGGACTCGCGCGATTTCACAATAAGGACCAAGGTACTCCCGGCGGAAGATCCAGAGTCCAGGATCAGGGTGGATTTCATCTTCTCCTTCACGCCGTACGAGACGCAGGCTATGGAGCGGACCAACAAAGTGTTTCTGGACGATTGCGTCGTCAGATTCGCTTCGTGCGAGGACGTCATTATCCACAAGATGGTGGCCGCCAGGCCCATCGATGTGGAAGACGTGCGACACATGATAGCCAGGAACAAGGAGGAACTCGACCTGTCCTATCTCAGGCACTGGCTCGCCGAGTTCGGCAGCCTGCCCGAACACACAACCGTCCTGGCCGATTTCGAGAAGCTGCTGGAGCAGTGACACGGTCGAGTCGAAGGCCTTTTCACCGTTTTTTGATTTCACAGTCGCATTGACGAGGTCAGCATGAGGAACAACAGCATTACGGGCCCGAAGGGGTTTATGGCGGCGGGGGTCAAGTGCGGGATCAAGGTTTCGGGCAAGCCGGACATGGCGCTGCTGGTCTGTCCGACGGGAGCGACAGCCGCCGCGGTGTTCACGACGAACAAGATCACCTCGGCGGCGGTCGAGGTCTCCCGCGAGCACGCCCGCAGCGCGAAGGTCTACGCGGTCGTGGTCAACTCCGGCTGCGCCAACGCCTGCACAGGCAAGCTCGGCCTGGCCAACGCCCGCAGGATGTGCGCGATGACCGCGGCCGAAACGGGGGTCAGACCCGGCCAGGTGCTCGTCGCCTCGACGGGCGTGATCGGCCACCAGTTGCCCATGGCCAAGGTGACAGAAGGGATCACCCGCGCCGCCGCGGCCCTGTCGGACTCGCCAAGGGCGGGGCTGGCCTTTGCCCACGCGATCATGACCACGGACACGAAATGCAAACGGGCCTACCGCCAGATCATGCTGTCCCGCAAGCAGGTGCGGATCGCCGGGACGGTCAAAGGGGCCGGGATGATCGGGCCCAACATGGCCACCACTCTGTTGTTTGTCACGACGGACGTCTCCATCAGCAAGCCCTTGCTGGGCAAGGCTTTCGCAGAGGCTGTCGGCAGTTCGCTCAACCGGCTCACCGTGGATGGTCATCAGAGCACCAACGACACGGGAGTCCTTCTCGCCTCGGGCCAGGCGGGCAACCCGCGAATCGCGAGTCGCTCGCGTGACTGTGAGCGATTCTCCGCCGCCCTGACCGAACTGTGCACCGACCTGGTCCGGCAGATGGCCCTGGACGCCGAAGGGGCCACGCGGATGTTCAAGGTGGTCATCAAGGGCGCTGCCACGCAGGCGGACGCCGTGAAGGCGGCCCGCGCGATCGCCGATTACCCCCTCTTCAAGTGCGCCGTCCACGGCGGCGACCCGAACTGGGGTCGCATCATCTGCGCCGTCGGTTCCTCGGGTGTGGCTCTGGACCCTCGTCGGCTCTCCTGCAAGCTGGACGACCTCTACGTGTTCCGGAACGGGACGCCGACGGACTTCGACGTCAAGAAGGCGGCCCGAATCATCTCTCAGAGAGAGCACACCATCACCGTGGACCTGGGCATCGGACGGGCCGGCGACTTCTACTACGGCTGCGACCTCAGCGCCGGATACGTCCACATCAACGCCGACTACCACACGTAGGATGTGAAGCAGCGTAAAGACGCGAACGCCCGCCGCTGAACAACTGGAGAAGAAACGACGCCTTCGGCAACCAATCCGCGTCTGTCGGCCCCAAAGCACGCGATTTCTACCGTCCTTGACCTAAAAAGGGTTGAAATGCAACTGCCTTTCTGTACACTGTCTGGGATTTTGTGCCAGTCGTATGCGCCAAACGAGGTCTATTCGAAAGGAGTTCAAAAGTGAGTGCGCTGAAGAGAATTGTGGGGTTGTCGGTGCCGGTCCTGGCCCTCAGTGCGGCGGCCAGCGCCGCCCAGGCCGCCGGGGGGCCCATCGATGCCGAGACGGCATCGGGTACGACGCTGTTCTGGTGGATTGCGCCCATTTCGGCGCTGTGCGCTCTGGGGTTTGCGTTCTACTTCTACAAGAAGATGATCGAAGCTCCGGCGGGCACGGAGAAGATGGTCGAGATCGCCCAGTACGTGCGTGAAGGCGCCTATGCCTACCTCCGACGTCAGTACAGTGTGGTCGCCGTGGTTTTCGCGGTTCTCGTGGCGCTCTTCGCCTTTCTGGCGTACAAAGGCATCCAGAACCCATTCGTCCCCGTGGCCTTCCTCACCGGCGGCTTCTTCAGCGGCCTGTGCGGATTTCTGGGGATGAAGACGGCAACGGCCGCCTCCTCGCGCACCGCCCAGGGCGCCAGCAAAAGCCTCAACAGCGGTTTGCAGGTGGCCTTCCGGTCCGGCGCCGTCATGGGCCTGGTCGTGGTGGGCTTCGGTCTGCTCGACATCTCGCTGTGGTACCTGATCCTCGACAAGCTCGTCTACACGCCCGAACACATGGAGAACGGCTTGACCCTGTGGGGCCTGACCCTCGTTCACCCGGGCATGGACCCGCAGCGGATGCTCGTGGAAATCACGACGACAATGATCACCTTCGGCATGGGCGCCTCGACGCAGGCCCTCTTCGCCCGCGTCGGTGGCGGTATCTACACGAAGTCCGCGGACGTCGGCGCTGACCTGGTCGGTAAGGTCGAAGCCGGCATTCCGGAAGACGACCCGCGCAATCCGGCAACCATCGCCGACAACGTCGGTGACAACGTCGGCGATGTCGCCGGCATGGGCGCCGACCTGTACGAGAGCTACTGCGGCTCGATCCTGGCGACCGCCGCCCTCGGCGCCGCCTTGCCGCTGTCGGCCGTCGCCGCCAGCGGCATGGACCCGCTGAAGGCCGTCCTGGCCCCCATGATCGTCGCAGGCATCGGTATTCTGCTGTCGATCGTCGGCGTGTTCATGGTCCGCTGCAAGGAAGACGCCAGCCAGAAGAATCTGCTTCGCGCCCTGCTGCTCGGAACGCTCGGCAGTTCCGTGCTGATTCTGGTCGTGCTCGCCGGTCTGGCGATGACGGACTGGATCAGTTGGGGCATCTTCGGCTCGGTGGTTTCCGGTCTGGTCGCCGGCGTGCTGATTGGGCAGTTCACCGAATACTACACCTCCGATGAGTACAAGCCGACCAAAGGCATCGCGAATCAAGCGAGAATGGGGCCGGCGACGACCATCATCGACGGTTTCGCCAACGGCATGTACTCTGCGGGCCTGCCGGTCGTCACGATCGTGATCGGCATCCTGTGCGCGTATGGTTTCGCCGGCGGCTTCTCCGACGTGGCGATGGGTCTGTACGGCATCGGCTTCGCTGCCGTCGGCATGCTCTCGACGCTGGGCATCACCCTGGCCACCGACGCCTACGGGCCGATCGCCGACAACGCCGGCGGCAACGCGGAAATGGCCGGCCTCGATCCGGAAGTCCGCAAACGGACCGACGCGCTGGACGCTTTGGGCAACACCACCGCTGCAACCGGCAAAGGCTTTGCCATCGGCTCGGCCGCTCTGACCGCCATGGCCCTGCTGGCAGCGTATATCGAAGAGATTCGCATCTGGATCGGGCGTCTGGCCCAGGAAAGCGCGGACGGCATCTACCACGTGGGCAAGATCGCGTTTGCCGCCACCGACGGCGTGGCCGGCGCGATCAACGCCAGGACGGCCACCATGACGGATTTCGTCAACGCCTACGATCTGACGATCATGAATCCGAAGCTGATCGGCGGCCTGTTCATCGGCGGGATGATGGCCTTCGTGTTCTGCGCGATGACCATGAAAGCCGTCGGTCGTGCCGCAGGCGCCATGGTCGAGGAAGTCCGCCGGCAGTTCAAGGACATCCCGGGCATCATGCAGGGCACCGGCAAGCCGGACTATGCCCGCTGCGTCTCGATTTCCACGAAGGGCGCGCAGCGGGAGATGATTCTGCCCTCGCTGCTGGCGATCATCGTGCCGGTGGTGACCGGTCTGCTCATGGGCGTCTCGGGCGTCATGGGGCTTCTGGTGGGCGGCCTCACCACCGGGTTCGTCCTGGCCATCACGCTCAACAACGCCGGCGGCGCCTGGGACAATGCCAAGAAGTACATCGAGAAGGGCGCCCACGGCGGCAAGAAACTGCCCGACGGCACGAAGAACCCGGTGCACGGCGCCGCGGTCATCGGCGACACGGTCGGCGATCCGTTCAAGGACACCTCCGGTCCCAGCCTGAACATCCTGATCAAGCTGATGTCGATGGTCAGCGTGGTGTTCTCCGGCGTGATCGTGAAGTTCGCGCCGCAGGTCAGCGCCTGGCTGCACCTGGGCAGTCAGTAATCTGTGACCCGTTGCGCCGGCCACGCGACGTGGTTGACGCAACCAGGCATTCCAAGTAAGCTGAAAGGGTGGCCGCTTTGGCCACCCTTTTTGTTTTGTGACCGGGAGTTCGAGGATTGAAGAAGGCAAAAGACAGTAACGCCAGAGACTTTGCGCTGGCCGCCGCCAGGCTGGCCGACGCCAACCATTGCACCGATATCACGGTCCTGGACCTTCGGGGCGCTTCCCCGGCGACAGACTACTTCGTGATCGCCACCGGGACCAGCGACCGGCAGATGCGCACCGTGGCCGACGAGATTTCCGAGGCCGGGCGGGGCTTGGGTTTTGCACGCTTCGGCCGGGCCGGATACGAACAGGGACGCTGGATCCTGCTCGACTTCATCAATGTGGTGGTCCACCTGTTCGACAGCGAGTATCGCGACTACTACGACCTCGAGCTGCTCTGGGGCGACGCCAAGAGAATTGACTATTGATGATTGGCTATTGATTATTGATGAAGACCGTCATTGATGTTCTGGAAGAGAGGATCGGCGCGGCGATGGCGGCCGTCGCCGGTACCGAAGACTGCGCCGCGATCGTACGCCCCACCGCCGATGCGCGGTTTGGAGACTACCAGGCCAACGGGGTCATGGCGCTGGCCAAGCGGCTCAAGACCAACCCGCGCAAGCTGGCCGAGCAGGTGGTCCAGCGGCTGGATGTCTCTGATGTATGCGAACCGCCCGAGATCGCCGGACCGGGCTTCATCAACCTGAGATTGAAGCCCGACTGCGTCGCGCGGCAACTGCTCCGCATCAACGCCGACGATTCCGAGCGTCTTGGCGTCGAGCCGACCGCCACACCCCTGAACACCGTCGTCGATTTCTCCAGTCCCAACATCGCCAAGGAGATGCACGTCGGACACCTGCGCAGCACGATCCTCGGGGACGCCATCTGCCGCGTACTCGAATTCCTCGGCCACCCCGTCATCCGCCCCGTCATCCGCCAAAACCACATCGGCGACTGGGGCACGGCCCTGGGGAAGGTGATTCTTGGATTGTGGCACATGTGCATGGACGAAAAGAAGCATAAATCCGAGCTGTACTATGTGCACGAGCTCAGGGAACTTAAGGCTCAGGCTGGGAATAGAGAGAGCTTGACGGCTCTCTGTCAGAAGATACGCAACCGGCACGAAAGAGATTGGGAGGCAGACTTTCAATATACGCGAGGTGATGGGGAGAAGTACTTCAAACCCTTCCTTGATGACCTCAAGAACAACAAGAGGGACTTGAGGGAGTTCTGGGAGAGGATTACGGCTCTCTACCAATACGTCAACCTGCTGGAGGAGTCATCTTCTCAGTTCCGATTGATGATTACAACGCGAAGGAAGAAGCAACACTTCAGAGAGGACGAGGATCCCTTCGAGTATCCCAGCATACCATACGAGTCCCTTTCCCGGCACATCACATCGATGATGCAGAAGATTGATGATAAGGATAACGAACAGGAGAAGTGGGCATGGGAGCTTGTCACAGAAATTTCGTTGGCGCATTGCGATGAGATTTATCGGAAGCTGAATGTGACCTTGTCGATGAACGATGTGCGGGGCGAGAGTTTCTACAGACGACTTCTTGGACCTATCGTCAAGAGGTTACAGAAAGATGGAGTAGCTGAGGAATCGGATGGGGCGGTGTGTATGTTCCCCGAAGGGTTCAAGAACAAGGAGGGCCAACCGCTACCATTCATCATTCAGAAATCCGACGGAGCGCATCTCTATGGAACCACTGACTTGGCCGCACTCCGTTACCGTGTCCGCAGACTGCAGGCCGACCGGATCGTTTATGTGACTGACGCCCGGCAGATTCAGCACTTCGATATGCTCTTCAAGGCGGCCGACATGGCTGGGTGGGATCGGCGGGATGGCGAGAAGGTCGAACTGGTTCACGTGACATTCGGCAGCGTCCTGGGGGAGGACGGCCGGCCGCTCAAGACGCGTTCCGGCGAGAACGTCAAACTCAAGGAACTGCTCGACGAGGCCGTCGAGCGGGCGAAATCGGTCGTCGAAGAGAAGAACCCCGACCTGCCGTCCAACAGGAAAGCCGAGATCGCCACGGCCGTCGGGATCGGTGCTGTCAAGTACGCCGACTACGCGAACAATCGGACCAGCGACTATGTCTTCAGCTTCGACAAGATGCTGGCGATGGACGGCAACACCGCGCCATACATGCAGTACGCCTACGCCCGCATCAAGTCCATCGAGCGCAAGGCCGAGAGCAAGGGCGTCCATATCCAGGAGGAATTGCACAATACCGCCTCGCTCGACCTGAGCGAGCCGAGCGAACTGGACCTGGGCAAGCATTTGGCTCGTTACGGGGAGGCGATCGAGTCGGCGGCGGCGGACTTTCGGCCCAACTACCTGACCGCGTATTTGTACGAGCTGGCACAAAAATTCAGCGCCTTCTACACGAACTGCCCGGTGCTCGATGCGCCGCGTGAGAAGCGACCGACGAGGCTGCTGCTGTGCGATCTGACCGCCAAGACGATTCGCCACGGTCTCAGCAAGCTGCTGGGCATCGCGGTCGTCGACCAGATGTGAGGAAACGCCATGAGAGTTGTGCAGAAGGAATTCCGAGTCGGCACGCACAGCCGCAGCGAGATGATCGATATCACCGCCCAGGTCCAATCCATCGTCCGCGACTCGGGGATTGCCAGCGGCCAGGTCGTCGTTTTCTGCCCACACACAACCGCCGCGATCACGATCAACGAGAACGCCGATCCGGCCGTCCCGCACGATATCCTCTTGACGCTCAATGAGTTGCTGCCGCACGATCGCAGCGGGTATCGCCACAGCGAGGGCAATTCAGACGCCCACTGCGCCAGTTCGCTCGTCGGAGCCAGCGAACAGGTGCTCCTGTACAACGGACGCCTGACGCTCGGGACCTGGCAAGGGATCTTCTTCTGCGAATTCGACGGCCCGCGCAACAGGAAGGTCGTCGTGCAGGTCTGTGGGGAGTGATTTTCACGCCGGCGCCGAATGCGAAACGGGGCAATTCCCTGTCTGCCACGGGCTCGGAAGGCGCATAAAAATGGCGAGGTGGTGGTTCCGGCTGGGGGGGAGACCGGTGGACCACGCTGCCTCGCCGAGGTTTATTAGCTTTGGCATACCGCCCAGTTGTACAACGTCAAAGAGCGAGTATAATGCTTCCAACCGACCTGTCAAACACTATTCGCGAAAACCACGCACCTATCAGGGCGATATAGCCACCCCATTTCACTCCATTGAATAAGACGATTATACCTCGTTTAACACCCCCTTGCAAGACAAAAAACCACGATTTTCACATTTTCCTGCACGCACGCCGGTATTTCGACATCGCGATAAGTCCCGATGCGACAATGTGTTGCGATCCTCGCTCGCAAGAGAGTCGATTCGGCGTGCATCCGTCGGGCCGGCCGGATGCCGAACCGGTGTTGAATACGCCAGAACACCGCTGTCAGACGCCCGCCGATGGTCCGATCCGGGATTTCCCCGATGGGACCGCCCACCGAGCCGGCCGATCCGACGCAAGCGACGCATCCGCCCGGCCCCCCCCCCCCGATTATAGCATTACTGTATCCAATATAACTGCAAAAGGATTCGTCGCGCCGGTCGCCCCGGCCCGCACGGTGCGAGCCGGGCCGGGCTTGGCAAAATGCGCCCCATTTTTCGGTTGACGACTTGTCGGGCACGCGAGGAATCCATAAACTAACATGCTCAGTGAATGCCTTGTTCTGAACGAAGATGAAGATTTCTCCTTTCATCCGCAACTGCTGCAGATGACGAAACTCGCAGAGAGAATTGAGCGTGTCAAAGAGACGATCGCCTCGGCGTGCGCGCGGTCGCGCCGGGAGGTGGAGGACGTCCGACTGGTGATTGTGACCAAATCCGCCGGCATCGAGGAAATCGAAGAAGTCGTCCGGCTTGGCTTCAATCACCTGGGGGAGAACCGCGTGCTCCAACTGAAGAAGGTAGCGGGCCAGGTGGCCGAATTCCTTCAGCAACACGCCGATGACAGCACGATGCCGAAGACCGTCCACTGGCACATGATCGGACACCTCCAGCGCAACAAAGTCCGGCAGGTGCTGCCCACAGCCTCCCTGATCCACTCGGTGGACACGCTGCGCCTGGCCGAAGAGATCAATGGCGCTGCCAACAAGCTCGGCTTGCGTCCGCGGGTGCTGCTCCAGGTCAACACGTCCAATGAGCCGCAGAAGTACGGCGTGCCCGTCGGGGCCGCCACGCACCTGGCCGAGCAGATCGAGACCCTGCCCAACCTCCAGCTCATCGGCCTGATGACCATGGCCCCGCTGACCCGCGACCAGGACGTCATCCGAACCTGCTTTGCCCGGGCCCATGAGCTGTTCTGCGAGATGCGCGGAGAGAAGATCGTCGGCCCGCAGTTCACCGAGCTGAGCATGGGCATGAGTTCCGACTACGAGATCGCCGTCGAAGAGGGCGCGACCATCCTGCGCATCGGCTCGGCGATCTTCGCCGGCTCGTAGCGTGCCCGTGAGGGCATACAGGGGGGTGACGCCTTACGGCGTCGCTACAACCGGCCGCCTTCCCCGGAATCAAAAAAAGCGAGAAAATCCCCAAAGTCGCCCTCGCTTCGAGACGACACTACGGTAGCGAACACAACCCGCACGGACGGGGTGTTGCGCTTTTCGCTGCATGACAGAAGGTGACCACTATGGGCAAAACACAAGCAGGAAGCGTTGTCGAAGCACCCATCAGCTTCACCGACGTCATTTTTCTGTCCGATAAACCTCAGCTCCCCCTCGAAGTCAGGCGGTTATTTCGGCAGAAGAAGCTGTCCTTTCGCCTGCTGCCTATGGAAGGCTACCGCCAGGTCCACCTTCGTCCCGATCTCGTCGGCACGGTGATCATCGACGCCGAGGGCATCGATGCCTCGCAGGACCAGCGACTGGGCCGAATCATGGAGACCCTCGAACGGGACAACCTCGGCATCATCCTGCTGACCCAGCGCATTAAACGAGCGGTCCGCAGCTTCTCGCTGATGCCATCCGACAGCAGCTTTTCCATGACCGGCAAATTCGCGTCCATCTCGCTCGACGCCCTGTGGGCGCGGATCAGCGTCAACCTCGCGGACCGCAAGAAGCAGGAATCGGGAATCGCGGTCAAACCGGCGCCGAGTCTCAGCGCCGCCCAGCGGTTCGCGACGAACACATCCGACGACGCCTCGAGCGAAACGGAGCCTCATACAGACAACCTCACCGAGCAGTTGCGGCTGGCCGGAATGGTCCAGCGCGATTTCCTGCCGGCCCATCTGCCCAACAGCGACGCGGCACAGTGGGCGGTCACGTTCATCCCCGCCGAGTGGGTTTCCGGCGACATCTACGACGTGGCGCGAATCGATGAGCAGCACATCGGCTTCTACATCGCCGATGCGGTCGGGCACTCGATGCCCGCCGCCCTGCTGACAATCTTCATCAAGCAGGCGATGGTGTTGCGCGAGACCATCGACATGAGCTATCGCATCTTCTCGCCGACGGAGGTCATCACCAACCTCAATCTTAAGATGCTCGGCCAGAAGCTGTCCGGCTATCAGTTCGCAACGTGCTGCTACGGCCTGCTCAACGTCAAGACGCGACAACTGAGCTTCGCGCGGGCGGGCCATCCCTATCCGGTCCTGTTCCGCAAAGGCCACGAGCCGCAGCAGTTGGAAACACGCGGCGCTCTGCTCGGCGTATTCGACAACGCCGAGTTCACGCAGAGTTCCGTCCAGCTCCAGTCCGGAGACCGCCTGCTGCTCTACTCCGACGGCGCCGAAGCCCTGGTCGGCCAGCTCATCGACAACGCCGGCTTCCAGTTCACCGAAGAGCTGCTTGCGCTGCGCGACGCCCCAATCCGCCAGATCGTCGACGCGCTGACGGAACTGCAAAGCCAGCGCCGGATCACGCCGGAAGAGGTCGACGACTTCACTCTCGTCGGCCTCCAAATCCCCTGACTGCAGGGGCGAATCATCATTCGCCTGTACCTGACCGAGCCAGCCGACGAAAAACGCAGGGGCAAACCTCCTTCGCCTCCGCCGGCACACCGTGTCCCGCTGACGACTCACGGGAGGTAACGCCTCCCGGCGTCACTGCAAACGCCCCACTGTGAAACACGTCGGGCCCCACGGTAGAATCGCCCACCCGTTTCTGGTACAATATCACCGTGGCCTGCGCCGGGCAGCAGAAACTCCTTGTGCTTCCGTGGCTGCGGGCTGCCATTGCGCTGAGCCGCTGTTCACACCAGGCTCCCGAGACAGGAGGTGAGAAAATGCAGGCTGAGTGCCGATTCCGAGCGTGTGCAGTACCCATCGTCCTTTCCCTGATCCTCGTTTCAGCCGCCACAGCGACGGAGGCCGCAGAGCGGCAGGCCTACGAGCCGGCGGCGGAGATCGTGCTGCCGCCTAGCGATGTCAACGTCCCCAGGGCAGTCGAAGAGAAGGACGGCTACGCCTACCTGCTGACGCGGGAAGGGACCCTGTACACGTACGACATCTCGGATCTGCCCCTGCGGACGTCGTTTGCCACCTACGATACGCCGGTGCGCAAGCAGACTGCATACAACGGGAACGGCGTCTTGAGATGTGGAGACTATCTCTACGCATTCGGCGGTAGTGGAATTCAGACCATAGACGTGCGTAACCCGAGCATGCCCGCACTGCTCGGATCCAGCAGCGAGCTGAACATCTACAACCTGGTCCGGCATGAGGATTACCTGATTGCGGCTGGAGCGGAGAGACTGGTTGTCTACTCGATTGCCGAACCGTCGAATCCCGCGCTGCTTTCTGACTTCAATCTGGGCCAGGAAGTGTTGGTGTGGTCGGTCGCCGCGTACGGCCGCACGTTGTACGTCTGCCACTGGTGGTCGGATTGGCAGGACACCTGTGTGAACACGCTTAGCGTAATCGACTTCTCCGATCCCGCGCATCTCGCGGTGCTCAAGGCCATCCGTCGCGATGATCAGGCGTATCACCTCAGAGTCATCGGGGATCGACTGCTGGAGTGCACGAGCAATCAAGTTGGACTATGGGACTTGACCGCGCCGGCGGACCCTGTCCTGCTGACTTCGCAACAGGGCGGCGGCCGGGTAGCCATTCTGGACGGCCCCAACATCGTCACGAACGGCACCGTGTTTCGACCCGATGCGAACGATCTGCACGTCGTCGCGACCTTCGCCGCCGGGGGCAGCCAGCAGGATGGGTTTCCCCACGGCAGTGGCGTCAGTGAGTCGTTCGTGTTCCTGGCCCAGACCCAGAGAATCCTCGTCCTGAACGCGATGCGGCCTGTGCTGACCGCCAACCATGCGAGCGGCAGCCGGGGCAGCTTCTTCTCGATTACAGGTGCCGACTTCGCGCCCTGCAGCACAGCGACCATCACGGTCAACGGTTCCACACTCGGCGAGGTTGCCACGGATTCCGCCGGCAGGCTGCTCTTCCTGCTCCAAACCGAACAGGCCGACGAGGGCAGCTACGTCGTGACGGCCATCGCCGACCGCAGCGCATCGGCAGGCTTCACCATTGCGTCGGGCGAACCGGCACATGCACAGGAGGACGACGGCCCGGTATTTGAAGTTCCGCCACAAATCGCGTACGGCAAATACAGCGGAGGCAACGGCATGGCCGCCGACCCGTACCAAATCGCCACGCCCGCCGATCTGATCGCCCTCGGCGAGACACCCGAAGACTACGACAAGCACTTTGTCCTCACCGCCGACATCGACCTCGACCCCAACCTCCCCGGAGGCAGGGTCTTCGACAAGAGCGTCATTGCACCGGACGCTGACGACGCCAATGGCGGGCACGATGGCATTCCATTCAGCGGCGTCTTCGATGGCGATGGTCATGCGATCTTGCATCTGACCGTTACGGGTGGCAGTTCCTTGGGCCTGTTCGGGCGCGTAGCCGGCCACTGGGCGGAGGTCAGAAACCTGGGGATGGCAGATGTCTACATCACTGGATCAAGTGATTTTGTCGGCGGCCTTGCGGGGCACAACGATGGGCGCATCGCTGCGAGCTACAGCAGCGGGTCCGTCAGCGGCACGTTCAGTGTCGGTGGTCTCGTGGGCCGGAACTCTGGCAGCATCGCCAACTGCTACAGCGCCGGTTCGGTCACCGGCGATTGGGGTGTCGGCGGCCTCGTGGGCCAGAACGCATACAGTATCGCCACAAGCTACAGCAGCGTCACGGTCAGCGGCACGGAATGTGTCGGCGGTCTGGCGGGTTACCAGCGGTCGAGCAGAATCCTGTCGAGCTTCTGGGACACGCAGATCTCAGGTCAAGCCAGCAGTGCCGGAGGTGTGGGCAAGACGACCGCCGAGATGCAGACGGCCAGCACGTTCAGCGACGCGGGCTGGGACTTCGTGGGCGAAACAGAAAACGGGACTGACGACATCTGGTGTATTCTCGAAGGCCAGGACTATCCCCGGCTGTGGTGGGAAGCCACAGAATTGACCATTGATGATTGAAGTCGCAGACGCCGTCCTGAGGTGCGCCGAAGGATAGACGCTGCTGATGGAGGATATGGGCCATGAGACCGCTGCTGCTGTCGATGCTTGCGTGTGCCGTTCTGTGCCTTGTTGGTGTCCATCCGGCCAGGGGTGTGGACGGTGACTTCAAGGAGGCCATGCGTGTCCGCCGTCTTCTGCACGCTGAGGAACTGTCTCTGGGCGCGATGCCGCGTGCGCGGCTCCAGGATCCGCCCGTCGCGGAGACGGTCCTGCTGCCGGTCAGCCGGGGGTTTAGCCAGCGGAGCACGGGTCTGTGCTGGGCCTACGCGACGCTCAGCGCGCTGGAGACGATTCACCTGGTCCGCCATCCGGACGAGCCGGACGTGGAGCTTTCCCGCCGGGCCATGCAATACTACACGATGGAGGACCGCTACCGCCGCTCCATCAAGCAGGTGAACACGTACATCCGCGAAGGTGGGATTGTGCTCGACGCGCTCCGGCTGATTCAGTCCAACGGCATCGTGTCCTTCGACGACTACGCCGACGTCGCCGACGCCTACGGATATGCCAACATCTCGGGCATGATCGCCGGCGCACCGACCTTCACCGACAAGATCATCGCCTTGTACGAAGGACTGGACATCGTCTATGCAGCGCCGCCCACGCAGACCCATGTTCCCGTCCTGGCCGCCGCCGAACCGAACGCCGCCTTCACGCCCGCCGACGTCGGCGAACTCGCGCGGTTCGTGCTGGGACGCGATGTGTGGCAGAGCTACACACCTTCATCGGCGAAAACCGGCTTCCACGCGCACCCCGACCCGGATGCCCGGTGGGAGAATGTGTCGTGGCACATGCCGCACGGCGAATTCCCCGGCCGGATCAGGCAGGCTCTGATGGCGGGGTTCCCCGTCGTGATCTCCATCCGCAATCACGCGCTGCTGGTCTACGGCGCGGACTACGACGCCGACGGTTCGCCGATCACCTACTACATCAAAGACAGCTACCCGTCCTATTACTACATCACGGACGCAGAGTATCTCCACGCGAACTTCTGGGAGATGACAACGGTCAAGCTGTAGCATCCCCCCAATGCCGGTCCTCACGCTTCGTCGGGGGCGATGTCGGCAAAGCACGCGGGGGCGTGTTCGGCCAGGATGCTCAGCATCGCCCGGCAGGCGTCGCGAATCTCCCATTGGGCCTTGGCGCTGGTGCGCAGCCTGAAGATGTGACGCCACTCGCGGAAATTCGCCGAGACAACGATCTCGCTGGTGCAGGCGTTGGGCAGCACGAATCGCGCATCCTCCTTGCGCAGGCCGCGATCGCGCCACTTGCGGTACATCTGCTGGATCGTCTTCATGTCCTTGTGGAAATCGTCGGCAAACTCGGGCGGCATGCTCTCGGGCATGACGTAGGCGAACTCCTCCTCGTTCACGTAGCGCTGCGACTGCTGCGAGACCGCCATGAGCCGATGCCGGACGAGCTGGTGCGTCATCGCGCGCGAGCAGTTGCGAATGCGAAACGTCGCGTAGGCATGTTCCAGAGGCGATTCGTGGCCCATCTTGATGAGCCGCTGGATGAACCCCTCATGCGAATCGTCCTCGATGCGATCGAAGCTCAGATAGCACGTCCGGCCCGCCTGCTCGATGACCCGCTGCGGATCGGGCGTGATGGCAACCAGCTCCACCTCCAGGCGGCCCGCCGCCGGTGGGCAAATCTGTCGATCCATGTTCACTCCCTGTCCTGATTTCGGATTGGTGACTTGTAGCGATGCATCAATCCGCAATCCGCGATCCGCAATCCGCAATCGCAAATCCCAATCCTGACTTCATCCGGCCTTGCCCAGGACCGCCAGCGCGGTCTGCACGTTGCCGAACGGCGCGCTGACGGCGAAGCCGGCCACCCGGCCGCGAATCTTCGCCAGCAGCTCGCGCGCGATCTGGACACCCAGCGCCACGCCCTGCTCCTTGGTGGTCGCCGCGCTCATCCGATCGAGCAGCGCCTTGGGCACAACCACGCCGGGCACTTCGTTGGCCATGAACTCGGCATTCTTGAAACTCGTGAACGGCCAGATGCCCGCCACAACGGGAATCCGGAATCCGTCGGTCGCGTCGAGAAACCGAAACAGCGAGTCCGCGTCGAACACCGGCTGCGTGATCGCGTACTCGGCGCCTGCCTCCACCTTGCGCCGGAACCGCTCGACCTCCCGATCCCAGTCGGCGGCCACGGGATTGGCGCCCACGCCGATCGTCAGCGTCGTCGGCGGGTCGATGCGATTGCCTCCAATGTCCAGACCCTGGTTGAGGTTCCGCACGACGTTGGTCAGGGCAACGGAATCCATGTCGAAGACCGCGGTGGCGTTGGGATAATCACCCAGCTTGGGCGGGTCCCCCGTGATGATCAACAGGTTCCGCAGCCCGATCGCCGAGGCCCCGAGGATGTCCGACTGCATCCCGATCAGGTTTCGGTCGCGGCAGCAGAAGTGCAGGATCGTCTCCATGCCGGCCTCCTGCTGAATCCTCACGGCGGTCACCATGGGCGAAAGACGCGAGCTGGCGCGGGGGCCATCGGGTATGTTGATCGCGTCGACACCGGCCGCGACACACTGCCTGGCCTTCTCGATGATCTTCGTCATGTCCACGCCGCGAGGCGGGGTCACTTCAACGGTCGCGACTTCCTCTCCCGCGGCCAGCTTGGCGCCGAATCGCGACTTCTCTTTGAGCGGAGTTGCCTGCGCCGGCGCCGCCTCTGTCACCCGATCCGGACCGACCGCCACGGACACCATGGTTCGACCGACGGCCCTGTCGACCGAGCGAACCGCCCGCGCGATCTCCCGGATGTGGTCGGGCGTCGTGCCGCAACAGCCACCGATGATGCGTGCCCCCTTCTCATAGAACCGCTTGGCGTACTCCGCCATGTATTCCGGCGTACACATGTAGAGCTGGCGGCCCTCGACCGAGCGAGGCATCCCGGCGTTCGGCTGCACGGAGATGGGCTTGTGCGTGATCGTTCGAACCAGTTCGAGACTGCTGAGCATCCCCGACGGCCCGACCGCGCAGTTCAACCCGACCGCTGTGGCCGCCTCGTGCTGCGCGATCCGACCCAGCGCCTGATCGACCCGTTCCCCGTACACGGTCTCGTTGCGGTCGTTGACGGTCATCTGGGCCACGACGGCAACATCCGCCAGCGTCCCGACCGCCTCCAGAGCGACCAGCAGCTCATCGGTGTTGGAGAAGGTCTCGAGAATCAGGAAATCCACGCCGGCTTCGACAAGGGCCGAAGCCTGCTGGCGAAAGACCTGCCCGGCCTGCTCGCGAGTGATCGGGCCGTACCCAGTCAGCTCGCACCCAAGCGGGCCTATGGCCCCGGCCACGAGAACTCCCTGGCCCGCCGCGGCTCTGGCCACCCGGACCCCGGCGAGATTGATCCTCTCCACCTCGTCGGCCAGCCCGTACTGCGAGAGCTTCACCCGGTTGGCGCCGAAGGTGTTGGTCTCGACAAAGTCTGCTCCCGCCTCCACATAGCCGGCATGGACCTGCTGAACGATCCGCGGCTCCGCCACGTTCAACTCGTCGAAGCAGCGATTGAGGAAGACCCCATGCTGATAGAGCATGGTCCCCATGGCCCCATCGCCCAGCAATACCCCCTGCGATACTCGCTCGCCAAGAGCCCTACGATCCACTTCTTCCGTGCCCCATCGCTTTCCGTTTCCACCGCGCCGGCCGATGCCACATCATGCCCGCAGCCAGGTCTGCGCAAGCCTTCGCCAACGTCCTATAGATCGCCGGCCACGGCGCCAGACGCTAGTCGCCCATATGCTCCACGACCGCCGAAGCTCTCCCCCAAACGGTTTGCGGTCATCCATGCCGCAATATCGGGCAAAATAACGGCAGGATTCTGCCAACGCAAGCCTTTTTGCGCCGCTGTCCGCCCGGGGCCGGCACCCCGCAGTATAATGCCCAATCCATGCCTCCGGACCCCTCCGCACGACTGTGAGAACCGCTTTTATGGGACACCGGCTCAGCCCGACCCTCTGTTGCCCTCAGACGCATGCGTTGAGCCACGCCCGCACCACCCCGCTTGATACATACCCAGCCGCCACGCACATGCATTACCCATATTAACTCCATATATCCATTGACTTTAACTTGCACAAAATGGTATAATACGGCAATAATTCGCGATCCGTACTCGATGTTCAGTGGGGCTTCTATCTTATACTATAGTTGGAAGAGTTCCGTGTCAGCAGCAGGTGACGCCTCTTGTCGCCACCGGTCAAGGCCGCAAAGCGATGGCCGAGGGTCATCTACTGCACGGGGGAAGGGGTAGTGGCCCATCCGGCGTCAGGCCGGCAACGTCGGCCATTTCGCAGGATCCACCTCCTCTACCGACCGCGGGCTTTCCACCGAGATTCTAATCCGGGCGGCTCCGGTTGCTACCGGCAAGCTTGAGGGTTTGAAAGGAGCGGTGTGATGAAGAAGGTGTTGACGATATCGTTTCTTGTCTGTGCCATGCTTTTGTCCGGATGTGAGGTTTCGGACAGCGCACAGAGCAGCGGTCAGACCCGACCCGCCGTGGCCCGATCGGGCCGCAGCTACTTCTGGGACAAAGACCTCAGACCCACGCTGGCCGTGCCGCCCAGAAGAGAGGCCCAGCCGATCGAAGTCCAGGAGGTTGACGCGCAGCTTGCCTCGCAGCAGGAAGCAACGGGTGGCCTCTACATCGAACCGGAAACCCCGGCAGAAACGCCCGAACCCGAGGCCAAAGTCGTCACCGCCTCCGTGGAAGACCTCAAGCCGGTAACCACGCCGGTTGCCGCCCCGGCAACGTCCTACAGCGAAAAAGTCGCGATCGGACCCGACCTCGTGGCTGTCGATGAGAACGGCGCCAACGCGCTGTCGATGACCTACCCGCGAGTGGACTACGGCATCATCCAGGTCGACAAGACCATGCCGCAGGAGGTACGTCTGAACGCACCATTCGCCTACCTCATCAAAGTCACGAACCTCACGGACATGATGCTGACCGATGTGGCCATCACGGAGACGCTTTCCAAGGAATTCGAATTCAAGGGTTCCGAACCTACCGCTCAGAGTGAGAACAACAAGCTGGTCTGGGAGATCGATTCGCTCGGTCCCAAAGCCAGCAAGAGCATCCGCATCACCGGCATGGCCACCGGGCCGAATCCGCTGGAACACTGCACCGCCATCACTCATACGATTCGCGACTGCGCCATGGTCAAGGTGGTGGAGCCGACGCTGGAACTCCAACGATCCGCTCCGAGCGAGGCGGTCCTGTGTGAGCCGATTCCGGTCGATTACGTCGTGACCAACACGGGAACCGGCGCCGCCCAGAACGTGCAGATCGTCGACACGCTGCCCGTCGGGCTGCAAACCACCGACGGCAAGGGCAAGGTGGTCCTGGACGCCGGGACTCTCATCGCCGGTGAATCGCGACGGTTCTCGATCAAGCTGCGCGCCACCAAGACGGGCGCCTACGTCAGTAGGGCCATTGCCACCTCCGCTTCGGGCCTGAGGGCCGAGTCGGAATCGACGATGACCAGCGTTCGCCAGCCGATCCTGAGCATCACAAAGTCCGGGCCGCAGCGCCAGTACCTCGGCCGCGCGGTGACCTACGAGATCACGGTCCTGAACAAGGGCGATGGCCCGGCTCGCGATACGATGGTCGAAGACCTGATTCCGCCGGGAGTCAGTTCCATCGAGGCGACCGCCGGCGCACAGACGGCCGGCTCCAAGCTGGTCTGGGAACTCGGCACGCTCGAGCCGAACGCCTCCAAGTCGGTTCGCGTCTCGTACACCCCGATGAAAGAAGGCGAAGTGATGGCAACCGCCACCGCGACCGCTTACTGCACCGAGACGGTCACCGACTCGGCCAAGACGTCGATCACCGGCATCCCGGCCTCGCGTCTGCAGGTCATCGATCTGGAAGACCCGGTGGAAGTCTCGCACACCACGACGTACCTGATTACGGTCGTCAACGAGGGCTCGGCCGCCGATTCGAACGTCCGCATCGTCTGCACGCTGGACGACAAGGTCCAGTACGTCTCCTCGGCTGGCGCAACCGCCGGATCGCTCATGGGCAAGACGGTCAACTTCGCACCGTTGCGAACCCTCGAACCCAAGGCCAAGGCCACCTGGCGCGTCGTCGTCCGCGGCGCCCGCGCCGGCGATGTGCGGTTCAAGGTGAGCATGCACACGGATCAGTTGGCCCTGCCGATCGAGCACACGGAGGCCACGCACATCTACGAGCAGTAAGTTCGAGCAGAATGCTCCATCCAGGTGATTCAGGCCGCGGCGTCGATCAGGCGCCGCGGCTTTCTTTTTGGGGGCGTCGAGGCCCAATTCCCCTCTCGACGACACCCCGTTGCGACCCAGGCGAAAGCAGCAGAGGCCGCAAGGCGGAACCTGCCGACTGCTTCCCCCTGCCCAGGCCGGGAAATTGTGTTGCACGGGGCCGACAAACCGCTATACTGGCGCAGAAATCCAGGGTGCTATCCAGATCCCCGTCAGGGGACTTTTTGTAGGGGCCTTCCGGGGAATCATCGCGGGTTTCCAGAAAGGACAAGGTCATGGCCGAGAAAGACGCCGATGTGCAGAAGATACGAGATCTGATCAAGATAATGAAGGAGAACGATCTTGTGAAGATCGATATCCAGCACGGCGACGACCGGATCTCCCTGCGGCGAGCCGAACCGCCGCACCCCGGGCCGGTAGGCAATCCCATCATCGCCTCGCTTCCCGGCCTCATGGCCCCCGTCGGGGCGCCCGACGCGGCGCCGGCCGCAACGGCGGTTCGAGACGACCTGCTCGAAATCAAGTCCCCCATCGTCGGCACCTTCTACGAGGCCCCCAGTCCGGATTCCGATCCGTACGTCGAGATCGGCGCTCACGTCGACGCCCAGACGGTGGTCTGTATCGTCGAAGCGATGAAAGTGATGAACGAGATCAAGGCCGAGATCAGCGGCACGATTGTGGAAAAGCGAGTGGCCAACGGACAGGCCGTGGAGTATGGGCAGGTCCTCTTCAAGGTCAAGCCGGAATAACGCGTGAGCCGGCGCGGCGTGGTGTCCCGCCGGACCACCACGAGGACGCCGTTGAGGAAGAGAGTAGCCGCCAATGCTGTCACGAGTCCTTATCGCCAACCGAGGTGAAATCGCGCTTCGCGTCATCCGGGCCTGCCACGAGATGGGCATCGAAACCGTCGCCGTCTATTCCGAGGCCGACCGAAACGCCTCGTACCTGCGGCTGGCGAATGAATCGGTGTGTATCGGACCGCCCGACTGCAACCAGAGCTATCTGAACATTCCGCGCATCATCAGCGCCGCCGAGATCACCAACGTCGACGCGATCCATCCCGGATACGGGTTCCTCGCCGAGAACGCCAACTTCGCTCAGATTTGCAGCGATTGCGGCATCACCTTCATCGGGCCTCCGGTCGAGGCGATGCGGCTGTTGGGCGACAAAGTCGAAGCCCGCAAGCTCGCACGCCGGGCCAAGGTCCCGGTCGTTCCCGGCTCCGAGGGCGTCATCGAGGACGAGAAAGAGGCGCTGCGACTGGCCAACGAGATCGGCTATCCGATCATCATCAAGGCCGTGGCCGGCGGCGGTGGCCGCGGCATGCGCGTCGTCCACAACGACATCAGTCTGCGCGCCGCGATGGCCTCCGCCAAGGCCGAAGCGGAGGCCGCCTTCGGTGAGGGCAGCGTCTACATGGAGAAGTTCATCGTCGAGCCGCGACACGTGGAGGTCCAGGTCATGGCCGACCGGGAGGGCAACGCCGTTCACTTTTTCGAGCGGGACTGCTCCATCCAGCGGCGCCACCAGAAGATGATCGAGGAATCGCCCTGCCCGGTGCTGGAAGAGCGACAGCGCGAGCGTCTGGCGGAGGCTGCCATCCGTCTGATCAAGGAAGCCCGTTACGTCAACGCCGCCACCGTCGAGTTCCTCCTGGACAAAGAGGGGAACTTCTACTTCATCGAGGTCAACACCCGCATCCAGGTCGAGCACCCGGTCAGCGAGATGGTCACCGGCCAGGACCTGATCAAATGGCAGCTCCGCATCGCCGGAGGCGAACCGATCACGCTGCGTCAGACCGACATCAAGCACCACGGCGTGGCCCTCGAATGCCGGATCAACGCCGAAGACCCGTCCAACAACTTCTCGCCTTCACCGGGAACGATCTCCAGATACATCGCTCCCGGCGGGCTGGGCATCCGCATCGATACGCACGTCCACCAGGGCTGGACGATCACGCCGAACTACGACTCGCTCATCGCCAAGATCATCGTCCATCAGGAAACGCGAGCCGAGGCGATTGCGACGATGCGACGCGCCTTGCAGGAATTCGTCATCGAGCCTGTCAAGACCACGATTCCCGCCTGCCTGGCGATCCTGTCGCACAACCTGTTCGTCAAAGGCAAGACCGATACGGGATTCGTCGAGCGCACCTTCTAACCGAACGGCGACCGATCGCCACTTCCGCCTCATGGCCTATCGTTCGAGGGCCACCAGGTCTTCGTAGCTCTCCCGCCTGCGGATCACCCGGAAGGCATCCGCGTCGACAAGGACCTCGGCGGCGCGACGCCGCGCGTTGTAGTTGCTGCTCATGGTGAACCCATAGGCGCCGGCGGTGAAGACCGCCATCAGGTCGCCACGCTCGACGTGCGGGATCGGCCGGTCCTTTGCCAGGAAGTCGGCCCCCTCGCAGATGGGCCCGACGACGTCCACCGTCTCGCTGCCTTCGATGTGCAGCTCCTTGCTTCGAACCGCCGGCTCGAACCGCGGCTCCACGCGGACCGGCCAGATGAAATGGAACGCGTCGTACAGGGACGGGCGGATGAGGTCGTTCATCGCCGCATCGATGATGACGAACCGCTTGCTTCCGCCCTGCTTGGTGTAGAGCACGCGCGTCACGAGAATCCCCGTGTTGGCGCAGATGCTCTTGCCCGGTTCCAGGATCAGCTTGAGGTCCCGGCCCCGGAGTAGCGGCACAATTCCGGCGGCATATTCCGCCGCCGAGGGCACCGTATCCGTCTCATAATCGGCGCCGTAGCCTCCGCCGAGGTCCAGCGCCTCGACGCGGTGCCCCTTCTCGCGAAGTCGATCGACCAGAACGAGCGCCTTCTCGACCGCCTCCACATAGGGATCGATGGTCTTGCCGCCCGTGCCCAGATGGACGTGCAACGCGCACAGATCGACGGAGGGGTTGTCCGCGTACGCATCGAAGACGGCAACCGCCCGTTCGATATCGACGCCGAATTTCGTCTCTTTCTTGCCCGTCGTCAGGAAGACATGGGTCTTGTAGTCCACGTCGGGATTCACGCGCAGGGCCGCCTTGGGTTTGGCGCGGCCGGACGCGACATGCGCCTTAGCCAGGCGAATCAGGTTCGTCAGCTCCTCTTCCGACTCGATGTTGAAGTATCCGATCCCGGCGTCGAGAGCTTCAACGATCTCGCGATCCGTCTTGCCGACGCCCGCATAGACCACCTTCGAAGGGTCCGCCCCCGCCTGGAGCACCCGATATAGCTCACCGCCGCTGACGATGTCGAAGCCGCTGCCCTCGGCAGCCATCAGCTTCAGGATGCTCACGTTGCCGCACGCCTTGACCGAAAAGCACACCGTGGTCTCCAGCGTCTGGTAAGCGGCGTGCACCTTGCGCAGATGGTCCTGCAACGTGGCCTTGCTGTACACGTATACGGGCGTGCCCACCTCCGACGCGATGCGTTCGACCTCCACCTCTTCGGCGAGCAACCGGCCCGCTCGGTAATTGAAAAAGTCCATCGACCGGGTTTCTCCTCAAGCAGTTTCCATATCCGACGGCACTCGCGTTGACGGCCGTGCCGCGATGACAGTATAGGAGAAACCGGCCGAATTGCAAGGAAGCGAAGAGCGACGCATCGCCACGACCCACGTCGCCGGCGCCTTCCGCATGCGGACACCCCCAAAAAGAATGGAAGACTCCCCTGATCCAGGAGAGTCTTCCATTTTCCAAAAGCCTGCCACGTTCCAAACGAATCTTGTTGGTCTCACCCTTTCAGGTGCCGCCCAGATGGAACCGCCCGAGACCAAAAAGCGGTCGGGCCGACAGGCTCCAGGCGAAGTGCTGGTGTTACTTTTTCTTCTTGGCCACTTTCTTCTTGGTGGCCTTCTTCTTCGTCGCCTTCTTCGCGGCCTTCTTGGTCTTCTTGGCGACTTTCTTCTTTGCTGCTTTCTTCTTGGCCATTACTTTTCTCCTTCAAGCTGACCACAAACAATGCTTTCTGTATTCACTTTACTCGATAACACGATGTTCGCATCATCACGGAAAATAATAATAGCATCTGTTACGCTTTGTATCGTCCATTTATTCCGAAATACTTCATAAAAATTTTTCACGCACGCGATTCCGTTCGACGCGCGACGCGCGACGCACGCCCCATGCGAACTCGTTCACGACGCCCCAAGACGCATGCGCGCGACGTCACGACGTGGGATCGGTCTATGCGTGACACACGTGGTGCAAACCGCCTGTTCGCACGCATCCAATCGCATCTATCGTCCTTCTGCGTACGTCACTGCCTTGCGCAGAAGACGCTGTCGCACGGCAACACCGTGTCAGGACATACCCCTTGACTTTCACGCTCGAACCGTGTCTTCTACATCGATGTTGAGATCAGATTTTTCTTGCGCGTCGCCGTCTGATTCGATGGAAAGATCGCACAACTTCATTGTTAATTGTTCATGGCAAGACAGAAGATCGCATTGTTTGGTGGCACATTCGATCCGATTCATCTCGGTCACACACAGGTGGCCGAGGCGGCGGCCGAGCAGATCGAAGCGGAGGAAGTTGTCTTCATTCCTGCGAAGTGTTCGCCGTTGAAAGGGTTTTTTCCTCGCGCGTCCGACGACGATCGACTGCGCATGATCGAGCTGGCCATTCAGGGCGGCAAGGGGTTCTCGGCAAGCGACTGCGAGCTGCGCCGAGCGGCCCCGAGCTACACCATCGACACCGTCAAGCGATTTCAGCAGGAGTACGGCGAGGAAACGTCGATCTACTGGCTGCTCGGCGCCGACAGCGTGAACGACCTAGTCTTGTGGCATCGCATCGACGAGCTGATCGACGCATGCCATCTGGCGGTCATGGTGCGAGGGGGCTATGAGGCGCCGTCGTTTGGAAAGCATCTGGCGGCGCTGGGGCCGGATCGCGTCGAAAAGCTCCGCCGCGATGTGATCCGGACGCCGTCCATTCCCATCAGCAGCACAGAGATCCGCGAGCGTCTGGCCGCCGGCAGAGACGTCCGCCGCATGCTTTGCCCCGAGGTTTGGCGCTACATCTGCGAACGCGGGCTCTACAAACGCGACTGACGCACCTGCGCGCCGAGCCAGTCGTACCAGTTCTGCATCCCCTCGCCGCTCTTGGCGCAGACGGGGAAGATTTCGATGCTCTTGTTGAGCCGCCGCGCATCGGCCTTCACCCGGTCGAGGTCAAACTCGACAAGCGCGCCGCGCAGCAGATCGATCTTGTTGACGAGAAGCGCCCTGCTCTTGGCGAAGATGCCGGGATATTTTACGGGTTTGTCGTCGCCTTCGGCCACGGAGAGCACGACAATTTTCCCAGTTTCACCCAACTCGAACGCCGCCGGGCAAACCAGATTGCCGACATTCTCAATGACGATCGCATCGAGAGCGTCGAGAGGCAGCCTGCCAAGCGCCTCATACACCTGCCGGGCCGAAAGGTGACAGGCGCCTTCCGTGTTGATCTGAATCGCCGGCGCCTGCGTCGCGCGGATGCGCTGGGCATCGATGTCGGTCTGAAGGTCGCCCTCGATCACGCCGATCCGGAGCTGTCCCTTCAGATCGCTGATCGTGCGTACGAGGATCGTCGTCTTGCCCGAGCCTGGAGAAGAGATCATGTTCAGGCACAACTGCTTGCGCTGCGCCAGGAGCTCAATGTTCTTCATCGCGTATTGCTCGTTGGCGCCGAGGATGCGTGAGCCGACATTGACCTTTTCCATCGCTTACTCCTTCTCGAATTCGATCTCATCCAACACCAGAGGGGCGTCGGGAAGCAATTCAAAATCGGTGCCGGCGCATCGCGGACACCGCGCGTCCGACAGCGTTACGATATATGTTCCACCGCACGTTCTGCACTTGGCCTGCAATGGTTTGTGCTCGATCTCCAGGGTCATCCCTTCGCAGACGGTGCCCTCAGCGATGGCCTCGAATGCGAAGCGAACAACCTCGTCGTTGACCGCATTGAGCGTGCCGCAGCTCATCCTGGCGCGAATCGGTCTGCCGCCCTGCTTCTCCGCTTCGCAGAGGATCGCCTCGATCAATCCCTGGGCCACTGCCGCCTCGTGCATCAGCAGATCCTCGGCAATTCGCGTCCGTAGGGCATCTGCACGATCCGCCGGCCGCCGATCTTCGTGCGCAGCTCGACGAGCGGCACACCCTGCGAGGCGACTACCTCGCCGATCAGAGCAGCGTCGCGACCCAACGGATGGCTTCGACACAGCTCCAGGCACGCATCCGCCGTCTCGGGCGATACGACCGCGACGAACTTGCCCTCGTTGGCGATGTTCAGGACGTCAAAGCCAAGCATGTCGGCGGCCGCCTGCACCGACGGTCTGACGGGAATGTTCGCATCGCGAATCTCGATGGCCAGGCCGGCGCCTTCGACGATCTCGTTCAGCACCGCCGCCAGCCCACCGCGCGTCGCATCCCGCATGAACTTGACGCCGGTCCTCTCGAACAACATACATGTCAGGTCCGCCAGCGCGGCGCAGTCGCTGACGAGCCGGGACTCGAACTCAATCCCCTCTCTCTGCGAGATGATCGTCATGCCGTGATCGCCGATCGTACCGTTGAGCAGGACCTTGTCGCCGACCTTGATGCGATCCAAGCCGGGATTGACGCCGGGCAATCGGACGCCCACGCCGGCGGTGTTGATGAACAGCCCATCGGCCGAACCGCGCTCGACGGTCTTGGTGTCGCCGGTGACGACGGAAACGTTGTTCTCTCGAGCCGTCCGGCCGATGCTCTGGAGGATTCTCTCCAAGAGCGGCTTCTCGAAACCCTCTTCGATGATCAGCGACAGCGTCAGTGCCACCGGCCTCGACCCGGCCACCGCCAGATCATTGATCGTGCCGCAGACCGCCAGCTTGCCGATGTCTCCACCGTGGAAGAACAGCGGCTTGACCACATAGCTGTCGGTCGTCAGGCAGATGGAGGTCGATCCCAACTCCAGGCGAGCGGAATCACCGAGCGGCGAGAGCGCCTCGTTCCTAAGGTGCGGCAGAACAAGCTCGCGAATGAGTTGACTGGTCAGTTGCCCCCCGCCGCCGTGGGCGAGCAGGATGCGCTCCGGTTCATGCTGTGCCATCGCTCACCCTAACTCCTTCGTCCGTATTTGTACCACGCGGCGCAGGTGCCTTCGGAACTGACCATGCACGGTCCGATCGGCTTGGCCGGCGTGCAGCGCGTGGCGAACAGCGCGCACTGCGGCGGCTCGATGAGTCCGCAGAGGACTTCGCCGCATCGACATCCGCTCAGGTCCTCGCCGGGCTCATCACTCAGGCCGAATCGTGCGAAGGCATCGAACCGCCTGTATTGCTCTTTCAGCACGAGCGTGCTCTTCTCTATTTTCCCAAGACCGCGCCAGTAACCGTCGGCCGCCTCGAAACACTCTGCGATGATTCGCTGCGCGGCGACGTTGCCCTGCTCGGTGACGACTGCGTTGTAGATCGACTTGAGTTCCGCCTTCTCATTGGAGAGCTGCCGGCAGATCTCCGCAAGGGCTTCGATAATTTGCAGCGGCTCGAAACCGGCAACGACGCAAGGCCGGCCGAAATCGCTGACGATCTCCGCGAACGCGCTGGCTCCGATGATGACGCTGACGTGCCCCGGACAAAGAAACGCGTCGACGCGGTCGTTCATCCCGCCCAGCAGCGCACGCATCGCCGGCAAGATCAGCTTGTGACCGCTGAGGATGCAGAAGTTCTTGATCCCCTCCCGGGCCGCTTCCTTGACGACCACCGCAGAAGCGGGCGCAGTCGTCTCGAACCCGACCGCGATGAACACCACGGTCTTGTCGGCGTTGTCGCGGGCCAGTTGCAGCGCGTCTTCGCTGCTGAGCACGACCCGGACGTCGGCCTTCGCGGCGCAGGTCTCCAGCGATCCGTCCTTGCCCGGCACGCGGATCATGTCGCCATAGGTGGCGATGATGCAGTCGTCGCGTTGGGCCAACTCAAGGACCGCGTCGATGTAGCCCTGGTCGGTCACGCAGACAGGGCACCCCGGCCCCGACAGGAGCTTGAGCCCCTCCGGCAGCGTGGACCGGATGCCGCTGCGGAAGATCGCGACCGTGTGGGTCCCGCAGACTTCCATGACGGTGATCGGCCGGCCCAGCGTCCGACACGCGTGGTCGATCTGCTGTTGCGCTTTGGCGATCCTGTCGAGCATATGGCCTTATCCCGAGATCCGGTTCTGCGTCTTCTCGAAGTCCTCGATCTCGGCGAACAGCTCCCACGTCTTCCTGGCTTCTTCCTCATCGACCCGCGCGATGGCAAAGCCCGCGTGAACCAGCACGACGTCGCCGAGCTTCGCGCCGGGCAGGAGCGTTGTCTTGGCCTTGAAGCGATTGCCCATCGCATCGACCATCGCACGATCGTTTTCTAATTCCACAATTCTCGCCGGTATGGCTAAGCACATACTGATCTGTACCTTCTCACGAACTCTCATCCAGGATGCGGGCGGCGATAGCGGCCTGGCCGAGGGCGATGCCGCCGTCGTTGGCGGGGACATCCCGGTTGCATAATACCGCAAAACCCGCCTGCTTGAAACGCGCAATCAGACGGTTGGCCAGATAGCGGTTGCAGAAGACGCCGCCACTGAACGCGACGACTTCCAGGTCCGTCTTCCGTCGGGCGGCCTGAGCCACCGCCAGGAGGGCTTCGGCGACGGTGTTGTGGAACTTCGCAGAGACGCGGCCTGCATCGCTGCCTTGCTGCGTCTCTTCCGCGATCTGCCGGATCATCGCACGCGGATCGATCTTCACCGGCTCGCCTTCGCGCTCGATCAGGTCGAACGGATAGTCGGCATCGACGCGCGGATCGACAATCGATTCGAGCGCCATCGGCAATTGTGCATCGAAGTGATTGTATCCGCCAAGCGAGAGAATCGCCGCAACGGCGTCGAAGACCCGCCCCAGGCTCGACGTGTTGACCGTGTTGACGCGTTTGTCGATCTGTTCAAGAAGTGTATTCAGCTTGGTTCCGTCGGGCTCGATGCGCTCCAGCAGCCAGGCGAAATCGCTGGCGCGAAGATCGTCACCATGCGCCTGTCGCAACAGACTCAGCAGCGGCCGAATCGCCTCTTTGCTCGCGCGATCTGCGCCGGCCAGCGGATAGTAGTCGAGATGTCCGAACCGCTTGAACTGCGTCAGCGAAGCGATCAGGCACTCGCAACCCCAGATGGCGCCGTCGGGGCCGTAGCCGGTTCCGTCGCACACGATGCCGATGACCGGGCCGGCGTGGCCGTGCTCGCCGAGCACGGACGCGATGTGGGCCCAGTGGTGCTGGACGGGAATGACTCTTACACCGGAAAGGGATCGAGCGTAGCGAGTGGAGAGATATCCAGGGTGCAGATCGCAGGCAACCACCTCGGGTTCCACCTCGAACAGCCTGCGCAGATGCTGGATGGAGCCGACGTAATGCCGATAGACCTCGGCGTCCTCCAGGTCGCCGATGTGCTCGCTGAGGATGAGCTGGTTCTGCTTGACCAGACAGAACGTGTTCTTCAGATCGGCGCCGGCGGCGAGGATATCGGGTCCCGCGCTTCGCTCGATCAGGATCGGTGCCGGCACGTATCCCCGCGCGCGGCGCAGCGGGACCGGCTCGCCGTCGATCAGGTGGATGATCGAGTCGTCCACCTGCCGATGGATCTGGCGGTCGTGCATGATGAACGCATCGGCCACTTCGCCCAGCCGTTGCAGCGCCACGTTGTTCTTGCAGATCAGCGGCTCGTCCGAGAGGTTGGCACTCGTCATCACGAGCACGTCGAGCCCTTCCGCGAAAAGCAGCACGTGCAGCGGCGCGTAGCAGAGCATGAAGCCAAACGTATTGACCCCGTCAGCCACCGACGGCGCAATCCGCATGCCCTGCTTCTTGGGCAACAACACGATCGGTGCCAGCGGGCTTGTGAGAATCTGCCTGGCCAAATCGTCAACAACAGCGTACTTGCGAATCGCGTCGACCGAACCGGCCATCATCGCAAACGGCTTATGATCGCGACGCTTGCGCTGCCTGAGCCTGCGCACGGCCTCGTCGTTCAGCGCATCGACCGCCAGGTGGAAGCCGCCGACGCCCTTGATCGCCAGAATCCTGCCTTCGCGCAGCAGGCGAGCGGCTTCGGAAAGCACCAGATCGGTCCCGGTTTGCAGGACCGCGCCGGCCGGGTCGACCAGTTGGATGCTCGGTCCGCACGCCGGACACGCCACCGGCTGGGCGTGGAATCGCCTGTCGGCCACGTCCGCATACTGACTCGCACAGCGCTGGCACATCGGGAAAACCGCCATCGTCGTGTTGGGCCGGTCGTACGGGATGACCCTGACGATGGAGTATCGAGGCCCGCAGTTGGTGCAATTGATGAAGGGGTAGCGATAACGGAAGTCGTTGGGGTCGCCCAGCTCGGCCAAGCAGTCCCGGCATGTAGCGATATCGACGGTCACCTGGGACAGGGCGGTCCCGGCCGGATCGCTTCGGCCGATAGTGAAAGCCTCCTGCCCCTCGACCGGCTCGATATCTATTCTTATACACGACCGAATCCGGGCCAAGGGCAGCTTGTCCGCGCCGGCCTGCAAACGGTGTACAAACTCGTCGATCCGGGCCTTGGACCCTTGAAGCTCGACCGTGACCCCAGTGGTGTCGTTGTAGACCGTGCCCGCCAGACCCAGCTCGCAGGCCAGCCTGTACACGGCCGGCCGGAAGCCCACTCCCTGAACCTGGCCGGCTATTTCTATGCGCTCTCGTTTGACCAAAACGAGCTTTCCTTTCCCAATCTTCCGAGGGCCACCGGGCGAAGGTCCGAAAATCCCCACGGTCGCGGAGGACTATGGCCCCCCAGAGTCTATTGGCCCATCGCCCCTCTGCAAGAGCAAAATACCCGTGAAAAATTGCTTGCCCCCCGCCAGGGGGTGTGCTAACATACGGGTCCACGGGGCCATAGCTCAGTTGGGAGAGCGCTTGCATGGCATGCAAGAGGTCGTGGGTTCGACTCCCATTGGCTCCATTACCCCTTTTGTGTCTACGTTTTCGAACGATCCGAGGTTGACGATTCCACGCCGGTCCGCTACCGTCGAATCCCAGGAAATCGCTATTGGCCTGCCCGCGTGGGCCGCAACTCTGGAGGTGCTGCATGGGACACATCGGCAGACGGTTGTCGCCCTTCGTTGACCTATCCGTTCTTCTGCTTCTACTGAGCACGCCGGTGGCGCCGGCCCAGCCTGTCGCACGCAAACTGCCGCCTCTGGTCCGGACTGTCGACCTGGATGTCGGCCAGTCCCAGACCGTGCAACTCCACGACGGCTCCCAGGCAACCGTCAGGCTGCTCGCTCTGGAGGAAATCCGCGACAGCGTGTGCAGGGCCGTTCGCCGGGCAACGGTGGATGTCGAAATCAACGGCCAGGCGATATCGCTGGTTTCCTCGACGTATCACCTGCCGGTTACGGCGGGCGGAGTGCGAATCGACTGCCCCGTGACCCGAGGCTACACCCAGGACAACAGCAAGGACAATCCCTGGGGGCTGGTCAAGGACGCGAGAATCCGTCTCTGGCCTGCGGACTCGCCTCTGATCCGGCCGGAAACGTTCGTCTACCCGGCTAAGCAGCGATGGTTCGCCTCCGACACGCAAATGGCCAACGTCCCGGTCTTCGTGGACGGCGGAGAGGTTCCCGCGAAGAAGAGCATTTACTATCACTATGGCCTGGATTTCGGGGGGGCCGAGGGCTTGGTCGAGGTGGTCGCCGCCACCGACGCCCTGGTGGTCTCGGCGGGCACTGAGACGCTGGGCGGCTATGAAGACACTCCCGTAAGCCCGCGATACGACGTGATTTACACGCTGGACGACCGTGGCTGGTTCTACCGATACAGCCACCTGTGCCAGATAGACGCCTCCGTCAAGCCAGGTCAGCGTGTCCGGATGGGCCAGAAGATCGGGGTGCTCGGGAAGGAAGGCGCCAGCGGCGGCTGGTCCCACCTGCACTTCGACATCACCTGCCGGCAGCCTTCGGGCCAGTGGGGCATTCAGAACGCCTACGCGTTTGCCTGGGAGGCTTGTCAGCGCCAGTATCGTCCCGAGATCATCGCGGTGGCGCGACCGCACTGCGTGGGCTGGGCCGGCGAATCGGTCGAACTGGACGCCGGCCGGTCCTGGAGCCGCTGCGGGACGATCGAGAAGTTCGAGTGGACGTTTTGCGACGGCGGATCGGCCCTCGGCGCGAAGGTGCGGCGCACCTACGACGAGCCGGGCGAGTACAACGAGATTCTGAGGATCACCGACGCTCGCGGGAACATCGACTACGACTTCGCGGTGGTCCAGGTTTTCGACAAGGCCCACCCCGATCTGTTGCCGCCCACCATCCACGCGGCGTACTACCCTACGTCGGACATCAAAGCGGGTGACGAGCTGACCTTCAAAGTCCGCACCTTCCGCACCACGCACGGTCGCGAGGTCTGGGATTTCGGAGACGGCAGTCCCGAAGTGACCGTGCAGTCCGACGGCAATGTGGACGCCCACAATCCCGAGGGCTACGCGGTGACGAAGCACGCCTACCGCAAACCCGGCTGCTACATCGCCACGGTCCGGCGCAGCGACGAACGCGGCCGGCAGGCGATCACGCATCTGTTCATCCGCGTCGGCGATGGAGCATGAGGCATGCCTTCTTCATCGTCCCCCAACAGGCTCAGGTCAACACGCAAGGAGTGAAATCATGACAAACGATACGATGTCCTCATTGTCCCCCACCAATCGCCGACGGAGTCTGTTCGCGATCGCGTGCTTCGCTCTGGTGGGCATGATGTGCTCGGCCGGATGCGCGTCGCAGGCGAGCGGATCGAACGAGCCTCGATGGATCAGCCTCTTCAACGGCAAGAACCTCAAAGGCTGGCACCCCAAGATCACCGGTTACGAGCTGGACGACAATTTCGGGAACACGTTCCGCGTCGAGGACGGCGTCCTGAGAGTCTGCTACGACCAGTATGAGAAGTTCGACGGCAAATTCGGCCACCTGTTTTACGAGACGCCCTTCTCCCATTATCGTATGCGCGTAGAATACCGCTTCGTGGGCGAGCAGACCCCCGGCGGTCCGGGCTGGGCCTTCCGCAACAGCGGCATCATGTTCCACTGCCAGTCGCCCAAGACCATGCGCAAAGACCAGGACTTCCCCGTCTCCATCGAGGCCCAGATGCTCGGCGGCAACGGCACGGACGAGCGCTCGACCGCCAACGTCTGCACGCCGGGAACGCACATCGTGATGAACGACAAGCTGATCACCCAGCACTGCAACAACTCCAAATCGCAGACATATCACGGCGACCAGTGGGTGACGATGGAGATCGAAGTCCACGGCAATGGGAAGATCAGGCACCTCGTCAACGGCCAGGTCGTGCTCGAATACGAGCAACCCCAACTCGACGACAGTGACGCAGACGCCAAGAAGCTGATCAAAGACGAGAACACCATGCTCCGCGAAGGTTATGTTGCCCTGCAAGCCGAGAGCCATCCGCTGGAGTTCCGCAAGGTGGAACTGATGCCGCTGGAGCAGTGAGGCCGGGTCCGTGTTCTGCCCATCGGGCTTGTACGATGCACGTCGTCGGGATATGCCGCGCATCCGCTACGGATCGAAATCACCCATGGATCGGAACGCGTCCACGATCCTCAGCTCGGCCAGCGCCCCCTGGTCCTGCTTACCGAAGGAGTGGGTGAAGGGCCAGATCTCGCCGGGGATGATGTTGTTTCCGGCCGCGGGGCAGAAATGCCCCACCGAGACCAGGCGCCCGCCGGTGTCGCGCAAGGCCACCTGTAACTCCACGCCGCGCGTCGCCGTCCCTACGTTCTCGATTTCTCCGATGGCGTGGACCCGCCCGTACTCGTCGCGAATCGCGCGAAAATCCCGGATAGCAAATCCGCATCGCACCAATTGCGGATGCCCACCGGATGAACCCGCCATCGGCGCTACGGCCGTGGTGACCACTGTCACATCCGGGACTCCGAGCCGCTCGGGCCTCGATTTCTCAGACGCGGCAGAACAGCCCAACGCCAGACTCGCCAAACCGACGAGCAACAACCGCACGCAATACCCCTTCATCACCGGGTCCTTTCATCGGCCCAGACCTCAGGTCATCTCCGTCGGCCCGCTCCGGGGCTCAACAACGCAACCATCTCCCACTCCTGTCCGGCAACGGTCCCACGGTCGGCTGCCGGACGACATGTTATGTACTTGATACATATGGGATTATCGCATTTATCGGACGTCGTGTCAAGGAATTCCGTCTCTGGCGAGCAGCGTCCATTGGAGACGGCAAATCCCCGATAATCCGATAGACATCCAGTCGTATTGAACAAGAAAGGAGGAGCACCGCCGATGCAGACTCCGAAGTGGTAGGCGCCCCTTTGGAGCCGAGTGGGATTCAGGCGGTGCTCCCGGTGATTGGGTCCATCTCCCTCGACCCATGTAGAGGCGTACATGTGGCGTAAATGTGGATGCCTATTTCTTCGCACGCGCTCTTTTTTTTGAGGCCGCGGCGTACCGTCCCAATGACGCTGCACCGGTCAAACCACAAACGCTGAGGCAAACTGGTCAAGGCTCTCGTTCGCCGCAAGGTGGCATTCTGCGCAGCTCGCGACAGCAAGGAAATCCGCGCGGGAAGGGCCCGGTGTCTCCGTGTTCCTCTGCCGCCGGCACAATCGAATTCTTCTCGAAAATGCACTCAAGAAAACTCCTGCGTCTGGCCGATGCGAAAGAATGAAAAAGTTCAGAACGGTGGCTCGAAGCTGAAGACCAGCAAGGTCCTCTTAGCCAAAACCGGCATCGTCAATCTACTCTTGCATGCCTGTTGCATCCAACGCCAGACCATGCACGGGGCGGTTAGGAACAAAAGGAGAGAGCCACGAATAACTCAGTTGGGCCCCTGTGAGAGCAGCAGGCGGGTATTTCGTGTAACTGGACACAAGCACTGGCAAATACCTTCGTGTCCTGCTGCGACAGGGGCCTTCTTCTTGCGCCCTTCGGACCCCTCGGATCATCTGACCACAGACTTCTACAGCGTCCGCTTCCGCAGTATCCGATCGTAGAATGCTGTCGTCTGCGCTGCGATCCTGGTGTGCGAAAGCTCCCGCACGGCCCAGGTTCGCGCGGCGTCGCCCAGCCGACGCCGTGTGTCCGGGTGTTCGATGAGATCGCCAAGGATCGCGGCCAGCACGCGGGGGTCAGCCGTCGGGGTGACAATGCCCGTTTCGCCGTCGCGAAGATGGATCGACTCGCGCGGCTTGGTGAAGCCGGCAGAGACAACGCACAGACCGCAACTCATCGCCTCGTACATGACCGATCCGCCCGACAGACTCACGAGCACATCGAGGCAGTTCAGCACATCAGGCATATCCTCTCTCCGCCCGATGAGGGCCAGTTGCCCGTTCAAGCCGCCGGCCTGTGCCAGACGACTCACCTCGGCGCCGTAGGCGCGGTTGCGGACCTCCCCGATGAGCACGAAGCGCACCTGCCGGCCCCAGTGGCGTTGCACTTCGAGTGCGGCCCGGATGAACTCCAGTTGCCGCTTGGCCGGCTCGATGCGACCGACCAGACCGATCTGGAGCACGGGACCATCTCCGGTGTGGCCGGACACATCCGCCAGGCGGTTCTTCGAGGGCCTGAACGAATCGACGTCCACGGCATCCTCAATCTGAACGATCCGGTCGGCACGGATGTACGCACTCCGCAGGACGCGCGTGATCTTCGGCGAAATAGAGATCAGGCCGGTTGCGGCATACAGCCGGTGTTTCCATATCCCCCGCCACGTCACCGGCCCTCGCACATGCACAATCGAAGGGATCCTCAACCGCCAACGCAGCCAGTTCACGTAATTGCCCAGCCACATGTCTGATGCGTGGATGCAGGCAGGTTCCATCGATCGGGCGAGCGCAACGAGCCTCTCGGCGTCCTGATACCGGTGAATGGCGTGACGCGGTTTCCGCCAGGGGCGCAGCGACAGCACTTCAGCGCGAATGCCGGCAGACCGCAACTGCCCGACGATCTGACCTTCCGTCGTGCAGACCACGGTCGGCTCATAAGACGCGTCCAGGCCTTTCAGAAGCAGCAGGAGCTGGCGATGACTGCCGTCGATATTGCCACCTTTGGATACGTATAGAATTCGACGCAACATGACGCTTGTCCTTGCTTGCCCGTCGTGGGAAGTCATACCTGTGCATTATAGGCTGTAAAGGGAGGCACTTCTACGTTCCTTCCTGGAGATTCTCACATGGCCAACGGCTGGGCCCGACGTTACAATGCCGGATACGTAAACGACCTTTCGGCAGCGATTTCGGATCGTCAATGCGATGCGCACTGGCAGAAAGCAAGGCCATATCGGTGAGATTCCGTTGCGCAACAGACTCATCCTGGGGGCAATGGGGGGCATGCTGCGTCCCTCGATCCGTCTGACGTATCGTCACCTGGGCGCGGCGATGACCTGCGTTGGCGTTATCGACGCCCGGGCGGTAGCCGCCGCCGATAATGACGAGTTGATCAACATCCTCGGCCGACGCGAGGTCACGACCGAAGAGGAGCGGCCGGTCAGCGTCCAGCTCATCGGCGGCGATATCAAAGAGCTTGCCGTTGCCGCCGGTCGGATTCAGCGATTCGCCAGCGTGATTGATCTGAACTGCAGCAGCCCGATCCAGCGTCTGATCGACCAGGGCTACGGAGCGTCGAGCCTGCTGCGCGACCCGGCTTTCATCCGGGAGATGGTTCGCGCGGTTGTGGAGACGACCCGCATTCCTGTCACGGTGAAGATCCGGATCGGTATCGAGGGTCCGGATGTAGACGTGGTACGAATCGCACAGAACTGCCAGGAGGCCGGCGCCGCCGCCATAACCGTACATGCCCGTTTTGTCCGGCAGATGTACTGTGGACCGCCGCACTGGGACGCGATCAAGCTGGTCAAAGAGAACGTGGACCTGCCGGTCATTGGCAACGGCGCCGTACATTCGGCCTTCGACGCGCAAGCCATGCTTGAACGGACGGGCTGCGACTTCGTCATGATCGGCACGGCGGCGTTCATCAACCCGCTGATCTTCCTTCAGACGAACGAGCTTCTGGAGACGGGCCATTGCCGGACCATTAGCAGTGCCCAGGCGTTGGTCCGGTTCTTCCGGGAGTACTCGATCGTCGCGCGGAAGCTGGAGTCCCGAGGGCCCGTGAGCTTCCTGCGTCGTTCCTGCAAGAACTTCCTCAAGGTCCGGTCATTCATGCAGAGGATTCAGCGCGGCGAGGTCACACTGGAGTGAACCATACATGAACGACTGTAAAGGGGAATGGATCGTCCGGCTGCTGGAGACCCTGCGCGACATGCCGTACCGAGTCCGGTTTCTTCTCGGCAAGCGTCCCCGGGTGCGCATGCTGTACCTTGAAGTGACACATCGCTGCAACGCCCGCTGCATAAGCTGCTACACAGGCGCTGGAAGAGAGAAAGACGACGTGCTCACGCCCGATGAGAAAAAATCGGTCGTCCGACAGGCCAAACAGATGGGCGCCCGTACGGTGTCCCTGAGCGGTAGCGGTGAGCCGCTGTTGTATCCCCATATCTTTGAGCTGGTCGATTTCATCCGTCTGCAAGACATGCAGGTGGTCATGTTCACCAACGGCACCACGATTGACCGAGCCTGTGCGGACCGCCTGATTGCCAGGAATGTGATCACCTACTTCAAGTTGTTCAGTCTCGATCCGGACACGTTCGACCGCATGATGGGCAAGACAAACGCCTATGAGTGGGTCTCGCACACGTACTCCTGCGGCGACGCCAGCAAAACGGTTTGCCTTCCCAGCGGCCTGAAGCACCTGCTCGACGCCCAGGGAGCGGCCGGCGTCGCGGGCCTGGTCAGGGCCGAGTCACTGATCACCAAGCTGAACCGCCGCACGCTGCCGGACGTGGCACAGCTATGCAAAGACCTGAATCTGGTCCTGCATCTGGAAACGCCTGTCTGTGCGGGACGCGCGATCGAGAACTACGCGGACATCGCTCTTGACTCTGCGGAGTACGAGAGCCTCTACCACGAACTGGTCGCCATCCTTGGAGAGGAGTATTTCCGCGAACTTCGAGCTCATCCGTGCCCCGTGGAACGCAATCCGGCGGTCTGGACCAACGGGGATATCGCGCTTTGCAGCAGCCGGCCGGCCCACGTCGGCAATGTGAGGCAGGCATCCCTTGAGAGCTTGTTTCACAAGGCCCAGATGCGAAAACGCCAGGAAGATCGCCGTCTGCCCCGATCCGATGGCGAGGGTCGCCACTTCCGCACATGCCCGGCGAGGCAGTACTACCGGATGCGACACGGAATTCGCGGCGATGATTGAATGCTGGGGAGCGGCCGTGCCCAAGCCACGACGCAGGCTCTATCGAAAAGCACAACGGCTGGGTCAGATTGTCCTTCTCTGGCGCCGGGTCAACCGACTGTGGCGTTGGCCGTCCATTGTGGCCTTCCGGCGGGCCTTGCGCGTCTGCCGGAGAGACCGATTCGAGCCCGCCGAGGCATTCCGCCTGGGCCTGTTCCACCCGGCCTCGGCCCACGATAGGCCGTCGTGCTATGTGAGTCGCAAACGATTGACGAAGGTCCAGGAGGCCTTGAATCCTGCCGGCTGGGCGCCGCTCCTCAAGAACAAGGACCTTTTCTACCGATACAGCGCTGCTCTGGGCATACCCGTCCCGCGATTGTACGCGGTCGTTCAGGCCACCGCGCCGGGTTGGTCCTGCGCAGGTGGTGCGATCAGAACACCAAAGGAATGGACGACCTTCTTCGAACGCTACCTGCCGGCGGAATTTGCCGTCAAACCCGCCGTAGGGGCCTATGGGAACGGGTTCAATATCTACCGGAGGGTCAGCGGCGGGTACGTGGATGCTCTCGAAAACCGCATCGAGTCCAGCGTCTTGTACGATGCGCTCGTTTCTTCAGGCCATGACCGATATGTGATCCAGGAGCGGGTTCACAGCCATTCGGACCTCGTGCGTCTCAGCGGGACGCAGGCGCTGCAAACCGTCCGAATGATCACCCTGGTGGAGCCCGCCGGCGATGTGCGCATTCTGCATGCCCACCTGAAGGTCATCGAGGCCGAGGAGATCGTCGACACCTTCCTTGACGGTCTGACCGGCAATATTGAGGCGCCCGTTGACCTGGAGTCCGGCTGTTTGGAGTCCGCCAATCGAATCCCCGACACAGGCTGTGGCGTTGTCACAATTGACGTCCACCCCAAGACGAGAATTCCGTTCGCGCGATTCTTGCTCCCGTTCTGGCCGCAGGCATGCGATCTGGTGCGGCAGACCTCGCCTCACTTTCTGCCCGTGCGGACCATCGGGTGGGACGTCGCCCTGACGCCCACCGGGCCGCTGATCGTCGAGGGGAACGTCTGGTGGGATCCGCCCAACCAACACGGGAACCTGCACACCGTCCTGCAGACCATCCGTGACCTCTGTCCGTCCGTAACGTGACCGACGCGCCAGCCGAGCGTCCAACGGCGCGTGGAAAAACACCCGGCCGGCCTTTGCAGGCTGCTGCGACAGTTGGTACAATCTCGTTTGGGCCCGGGGCGGTTCCATCTGATTTCCCTACGGACGGGAAACGTCAGCTCTAAGGGAGGCATGCCATGAACGGAAAACGCATCGATCGACGAATGTTTCTCAAGACAACCGCGGCCGGCGCGCTGGCCTTCCCGATGATTGTGCGGTCTTCTGCCTTGGGCAAGGCCGGAACCGTCGCGCCCAGCGAGCGCGTCACGATGGGATTCATCGGCGTCGGCGGCATGGGAACCAACAACATGCGGGCCTTCCTCGCGCAACCCGATGTGCAGGTGCTCGCGGTTTGCGACCCCGTCCGGGCCAGCGAAGAATACGGCCACTGGTACAAGAAAGGCTGGAATGGCGCCTGGTTTGGGCGCGAGCCGGCGGCCAGAATCGTCGAGGACGACTACGCCCACAAGGCCGGCTCGGGGCAGTACAAGGGGTGCGCCGCGTACGTGGATTTCCGCGACCTGATCGCGCGGGACGACATCGACGCGGTGTGCATTGCGACGCCCGACCACTGGCACGCCATCTGCGCGATCCAGGCGGCCGCGGCGGGCAAGGACATCTACTGCGAGAAGCCCATGACTCTGACCATCGCCGAGGGCCGGGCGGTGGCCGAGGCCGTTCGACAATACCACGTCGTCTTTCAGACCGGCACCCAGCGCCGATCGAGCCAGTTGTACCGTTTCATCTGCGAGGTGGTCCGCAACGGCCGGATCGGCAAGCTTCAAAGAGCACTGGTTGCAATCGGGCCGAACAACAAGCAGGCGCCGCCGAGCGACTGGAAGCCGATGCCGGTGCCCGAGTGGCTGGATTACGAGATGTGGCTCGGGCCGGCGCCGTGGGCACCTTATCACAAGGACCGCTGCCTTTACACGTTCCGGTTCGGCGCCGATTATTCCGGCGGTCAGACGACCAACCTGGGCGCGCACGGCATCGACATCGTCCAGTGGGCCAACGGCACCGACGACACGGGACCGGTCGAGATCGAGGACTTGGGAGGCGAATTTCCCACGGACGGCCTGTTCACCACCGCCACCAAGGTCCACTTCCGCGCCCGCTACGCCAACGGCGCCGAGTTGGTTTGCAGGACGCAGGAGGACGAGATCTACCGCTTCGAAGGAACCGAGGGCTGGATTCAGGTTCCGACCTACTCGGACGAGATCACCTGCCAACCCGAATCGCTGAAGACCACCGTGATCGGTCCGGACGAGATCCATCTCTACGAGAGCAACGATCACCACCGCAACTTCGTCGACTGCATCAAGACGCGCGGACAGACCGCCGCTCCGGTCGAGGTCGGTCATCGCTCAGTGACGATCTGCCACCTGGGCAACATCGCCATGCAGCTCAAGAGCAAGCTCCGCTGGGACCCGGTTGCCGAACTCTTCACCGACAGCCACGAGGCCAACACACTGCTCTCCAGAGCCATGCGAAGCCCCTGGCACCTGTAGCGGAAACGAGGTCGGGAGGAAACCCATGGATCGCAAGCGTATGCGTATGTGTTCCACCCTGTTACTGGGCATCTTCCTCGTGTGGATTGCCCCATCCGCTCGATCCGATGACCCGATCACCCTTGATACGGACCCCAATCTTGCGGCGTGGTGGAAGTTTGACGAGACCGGTGGAAAGACGGTTGCCGATGCGTCGAAACACCAGCATACTGCCGTGTTCGGAGCAGAGTTGTCGTTCGACGGACATTCCGCCGCTGGCCGAATCGGCAAGGCAGTCCGTCTTGATGGAGAGGAAGACTATCTCGTGGTGCCCAAGTACAAGGGCATTGGCGGGACCCGGCCTCGGACGCTGGCGGCCTGGATCAAGACGACGACAGCATCCGGGGAGATCGTCTCCTGGGGCACCCCCGACTTCGGCAAGATGTGGACGTTGGGCTTCATCCGCGGTCGTGTCGGCGTCACGCCCCACGGCGGCTACCTGTACATGAACGCCGAGACCCATGACGACCGATGGCATCACGTCGCGGTCGTGGTCCAGCAGGCGGAAGCGCCCAACCTGTACGACGATGTCACGCTCTATCTGGACGGCCAGGTCGCCGTCATCCACGACATCGGGCTTCTGGACCTCTGGCCCATCGATACGGGCAACGAGCTCGACGTCCGGATCGGGCGGAACTTCAAGGGTCTCATCGACGATCTGCGGATCTACAGCCGCGTTCTTTCGGAAGACGAGATTCACGCTCTTTTCACGCTGGACACCAACCGCCCATTGACTCAGTCTCGATAGCAGAGGGGGCAAACATGGAAAACGCACGACGGACACGACGCCAGTTCATGCGCGACACAGCCACCACCGTAGCGGGCCTTGCGGTCGGCCTCGGCGCCGCCGGCCAAGCGGCGAAAGCGGCCGAAGACGCCGCCGGCACGTCCAGGATTCTCAGCTATCATCCCGACATGGAGTACCGCCGGCTCGGCAAGACCAACATCATGGTCTCCGCCGTCGGTCTCGGAGGACACTCGCGCAGCAACGACCGGGAGCGTGCGGACATCATCAGCCGCTGCATGGACATGGGCGTCAATTACATCGACGCCTGCTGGGACAACGAGGTCAAACGGGACGCCAAGGCGCTGAAGGGACGGCGCGACAAGGTGTACCTGGCGCTGTCGCACGGCGCCAAGGAGGTGCGCAACGAGGACTTCCGTACGTCGAAGAAGCTGCTCGAATCGCTGGACGAGCTGCTGCGAGACTCGGACCAGGACTACACCGATCTATGGCGGATCACCTGCCTGGAGCCGGGGGGCCGGCACACGTTCGACACCGCCTGCGAAATCGTCGACGCCCTCGAGAAGGCCAAGAAGCAGGGCAAGGCCCGCTTCATCGGGTTCTCCTCGCACGACCGGCGCTGGATTCAGTTCATGATCGAGTACTTCCCGCAGATCGAAGTGGTCTGCTTTCCTTTCACCACGATGACGAAGAAGGCCCCGCAGGATAGTCTCTTCGATGCGCTCAAGCAGCGGGACGTCGGCGCGTTCGGGATCAAACCGTTCGCCGCGGCGTCGCTGTTCACCGGCGATGCGGAACAGGACAACCGCCGGGGTCGCCTGGCGCTGCGCTACATCCTCCACAGCAACACGGTCGTCCCCATCCCGGGGATCAACCGCATGGAGGAGGTGGACAACGTCATCAAGGCCGTGTCGGAACGGCGACAGTTGGACGTGCAGGAGAACGCGGAGTTGGAAACCGTCGGCAGGGAGACTTTTGCCAGGCTGCCCAATCACTATCAGTGGCTCAAGAACTGGCAGTACGTCTGACGGCCACCCGCCGTCGACACTACATCGGCGGTCGCCGGAGACACGGATGCCCCAGATCATCACGTCAAGACGCCTCGGACCGATAGTCCACCTGGCCATCGTCGCCTTGGCTGCCATTCTCGTGGCTGCCCAGGGTTGTGAACGGACTGCCCGCAGATCGCGTCCTCAGACGGACGTCGCGGCCCCAACACCGGCCGAACAGTCATCAGCGCCCTCTCAGGAAGCTCTGTTGCTGGATGACGAGCCGCTGCTGTTGCTCGATGAGGAGCCGACGACGACCCCGCCGGACCAGCCGGCAGCCGACAACAGTCGCTGCTTCGTCTGCCACGCCAACTACCTGGACGAGAAGATCGCGGTCACTCATGCCCGCGCCGGGATCGGCTGCGCCACGTGCCACGGCGCCAGCGATGCGCACATTGCCGACGAATCGTGGGCTTCCGGCGGCAACGGCACCGCCCCCGACATCATGTTCCCGAAGGAGCGGGTCAATCCGTCGTGCATGGTCTGCCATCCCAAGGACAAGATCGACACAGCCGAGCACAAGCCGCTCTTCGCCGACGATGCGCAGCAGAGGCTCTGCACGGACTGCCACGGCAGCCACCGCCTGCCCGTACGCCGGAGCAGGTGGAAGTGAGAGGCCGCAACCCCGTCGTACCATGACTTCCCATCTTGGTCTACGAAGAGACCTGTCTATAAGGGTGTTTTCCAGAACCATCGCATCCGCCAAAGCGTAAAGCTTCCGCTGGTGGGAACTTGCGCGGACACAAAAATCCCTCCACAAGGTGAGAAAGTGCTTGGCGACGAGGAGTCCCTACGATATAGTAGCTGATCCTAATATGCTTGGAAAGAGCCTATGGGGCACCAGTCACCGTGCCAGGAACAGGCAAGCATTCGCAGGGACCCTGCATGAGTGGAACCCCGGAAACGACCGATGGCAAGGAGATTACACAGAAGATGGATGCATTTCGGGCCAGATGTCACGAGGCGGGACTGAAAGTGACGCCTCAGCGAATGGCGGTCTACAGGGCCCTCATGGAGACGGACGAGCATCCTTCGGCGGAGATGGTCTTTCGGCAGGTGCGCCGGGTCCACCCCAGTATCTCGCTGGACACGGTCAACCGGACACTCCTGACGCTCAGCGAGATCGGCGCGGCGTTCATCGTCGAAGGCTCCGGCGACGCCAAGCGATTTGACGCCAATCTGGGCAACCACCAGCACTTCAGGTGTGTCCGGTGCAGGAGAATTGTGGACTTTCACTACGAACCGTTCGACCGAATCGCCGTACCGGAGAATCTGACGGGCGGATTTACCGTGCTGAGAACGACCGTGTGCGTCGAAGGCTTGTGCGACCGATGTCGCCTCCAGGAATCGTGACGACGGACATTCGTCGTAAACCCAGATGCATCAGCGTTATATGTCAAGGGAGGTTACGAATGAGTTTGAAGGGCACCCAGACGGAAAAGAACCTGCTGACCGCCTTTGCCGGCGAGTCGCAGGCGAGGAATCGTTACACCTACTACGCCGGTCAGGCCAAGAAGGAGGGCTACGAGCAGATCGCGGCCATCTTCGAAGAGACCGCCAACCAGGAAAAGGAGCATGCCAAACGCCTGTTCAAATTCCTCGAAGGTGGCGAAGCCCAGATTCAGGCCAGCTTCCCGGCCGGTGTCATCGGAAAGACGGTGGAGAACCTCAAGGAGGCCGCCGCCGGTGAGCACTACGAGACCACCGAGATGTACCCCGGCTTCGCCAAGACCGCCCAGAAGGAAGGGTTCGTCGAGATCGCCGCGGTGTTCAAGATGATCGCCATAGCGGAGAAGCGGCATGAAGACCGATACGTCAAACTGGCCGAGAACATCACCGACGGCGCTGTGTTCAAACGCCCGGCTCCCGTGCGCTGGGTGTGTCGAAACTGCGGCTACGTCCACGAGGGCCCCGATGCACCGAAGGTCTGTCCGGCCTGTGCTCACCCCCAGGCCCACTTCGAGATCGAAGCGGTCAACTACTGAGACCAAGGCCCGCGTGTGCGTGCTGATCTGCGCGGCTATGATCGCGGCAACCGGATGCGATGGCCCCGACGAGGACAAGGAGACACCCATGAAAGAGCGAACAGGTTTGGTGACGCTGAAAGGCAATCCGGTCGCGCTGCTGGGCCCGGAAATCAAAGTCGGCCAGGCGGCGCCGGACGTGGAACTGACCGCGAATGATCTGTCGACGGTCAAACTGTCGAGTTTCCAGGGCAAGGCGCGGATCATCACTTCGGTCCCCTCGCTGGACACGCCGGTCTGCGACACAGAGACCCGCCGCTTCAACGAGGCCGCGGCCAAGATGGGCGAGGACGTCGTCGTGCTGGCGATCAGCATGGACCTGCCGTTTGCCCAGGCCCGCTGGTGCGGCGCGGCGGGAGTCAAGAACGTCAAGACGCTGTCGGACCATCGTGACGCGGCGTTCGGCACGGCGTACGGCGTGCTCATCAAGGGGCCGCGTCTGCTCGCCAGAGCGGTGTTCGTGGTGGACAAGCAAGGCATCGTCCGCTACACGGAACTGGTCAAGGAAGTCGCCAGCGAGCCGGACTACGAGGCGGCGCTCGCTGCCGCACGCAAGCTGCTCTGACCTGAGCCCTTCCCGAGAGCCAATTGCTGAAGAGGAACGCAGAGATGAGACAGATCAAACCCAACGTGTTTTCCATCGGAGCCATCGACTGGGACCGCCGGCTTTTCGACGAGCTGATCCCTCTGCCCGAGGGAACGACGTACAACGCCTATGTGGTCAAGGGCAGCGACAAGGTCGCTCTGTTGGACACAGTCGATCCGGCCAAGAACCAGACGCTGATGGGCAACCTGGTCTCCCTGGGCATCGATAAGATCGACTACATCGTCGCGCACCACGCCGAACAGGACCATTCCGGATCGATCCCGGATGTCCTGATGCTCTATCCGGGCGCCAAGGTCGTCACCAACGCCAAGTGCCGCTCGATGCTCATCGATCTGCTGCACATTGAAGAGGATCGTTTCCTCGTCGTCGAGGACAACGCGACGCTGCCCCTGGGCGGCAAGACACTTCGATTTCTCAACACGCCCTGGGTCCACTGGCCCGAGACGATGTGCACCTACCTGGAGGAGGACAAAATCCTGTTCTCATGCGATTTCTTCGGCGCGCACCTGGCGGAGAGCAATCTGTTCGTGGCCGAGGAGCCGCTCGTGCTGGAGGCCGCCAAGCGATACTACGCCGAGATCATGATGCCTTTCCGGCCGGCCATCCGCAAGAATCTCGAAAAGGTCGACGCGCTCGACATCGAGATCATCGCTCCCAGCCACGGACCGGTCTACGACAATCCTCGATTGATCGTGGACGCCTACAAGGACTGGGTCAGCGACAACGTCAAGAACGAGGTGGTCCTCGCCTATGTGTCGATGCACGAGAGCACGCAGAAGATGGCCGAGCACCTGACCGCCGCGCTGATCGAACGAGGCATCACGGTCCAGCTGTTCAATCTGACGGTGACGGATTTGGGTAAGCTGGCCATCGCGCTGGTCGACGCCGCGACCGTCGTGCTCGGCTCGCCCACCGTCCTGACGGGCGCGCATCCGAAGACCGCCTACGCCGCGCTCGTCGCCAACGCGCTGCGTCCCAAGACGCGGTTCGCCTCGATCATCGGGTCGTTCGGCTGGGCCGGAAAAATGGCCGAACAGCTCGCGGGGCTGATCGGAAACCTCAAGGTCGAGGTGATCCCGCCCGTCGTCGCGAAGGGCCATCCAAAGGACGAGGACTTCCTCGCACTGGACAAGCTGGCCGACGAGATTCTCAATCGGCACAAAGCGATCGGCATAGTCACGTGACGCCGCCTCGGCTCGCATAGCAGAAAATGGAAAAGAGAACCGACGATCCGATCGAGTGGGTTAGCGCGGTTGACAGGATCGTCCGGAGGTGTAAGATGGCCGAAAAGGCCCCCGGTGCGATGTTCCCGGTCGGCCGCGAGCCGGGCCAGTGAACGTTCACATCACCGCCAGGATAAGGAGAGCACCGCATGAGCGTGACATTCAACGCCAACGAAATCTTCGAGATGGCCGAGCAGATCGAACGGAACGGCGCCAAGTTCTATCGGGAAGCGGCGACCAAGACCGCCGGCCGGGACATGAAGGACATGTTCCTGAACATGGCCGCAATGGAGGACCGGCACCTCAAGATCTTCGAGGCCATGAGGAAGGAACTGACAGCGCAGGAGAAATCGTCGAATGTCTTCGATCCCGACAACGAGGCGACTCTGTATCTCCAGACCATGGCAGACGGCAAGGGCAGCGAAGGAATGCGGAACCCCGCGGAGAAACTGACGGGCAAGGAAACCGCTCAGGAGTTGCTGGAGATCGCCATCGGCGCCGAGAAAAATTCGGTGCTGTTCTACGTGGGATTGAAGGACCTGGTCAGCGCCAAGGCCGGGCGGGACAAGGTCGAGGGCATCATCCGAGAAGAGGTGCGGCATGTGGCCGATCTGAGAAAACAACTGATCGCGTTGAGTGAAAGGAAGTAGTGATGAAGTACCGGTGCCTTCTCTGCGGCTACATCTACGATCCGGCCGTCGGTGATCCCGACAACGGGGTCCGGCCGGGAACCGCCTTCGCCGACCTGCCGGACGACTGGGTCTGTCCGGAATGTGGAGCCGGCAAAGACCAGTTCGAGCCCGCCGACGACTGAGGTCGGCTTCTCCCTGGACCCGCAACGATGGACTGCCGAGCCTCTGGCTCCCAGAGGCTCGGGGCCGCCGCTCGCATCGATGTCATGGGCAAGCATCGGGCCGCTTCCGACCCGCAGGAGAACACGACAATGACTGTCCAGGACATTCACCCTTCCCTCGCCGCGATGGAAATCGTGTGTGCCGAGACCGCTGCCGCTCCGACGGCGATGGTCGTCTTCGGCGCCTCCGGCGATCTGGCGCATCGCAAGCTCCTGCCCGGTCTGGCCCAGATCCGGCAGCGCGGCCTGCTGAGCGAGCATTTCTGTCTTCTGGGTTGCGGACGCACGGAGTATTCTGACGAACAGTTCCGTCAGATGGCCCGCGAAGCCCTTCGCAAGAATGCCAAGGGCATCTCCGACGACACGGCGAGATCGTTCATCGAGGGACTCTATTACGTCAGCGGCGATTACGACGATCCCGCTTTGTACCAGCGCCTCAAGGACCGGCTCGCCGAATTGAAGGCCCGCCACCGCATCTCGGGCTGTGACATCTTCTATCTGGCAGTCCCGCCGGCCCTGTACGGGCGCATCACCGAGCATCTCGGCGCCGCCGGCCTTTCGTGCAAGGGCGAGCCTGAGTGCCAACAGTGCGCCCGACTGGTCGTCGAGAAGCCGTTCGGCCGGGACCTTCAAACCGCCACGGAACTGAACCAGATCCTGTACCGCTGGTTCAGCGAAGAGCAAGTCTACCGGATCGACCACTATCTGGGCAAGGAAACCGTCCAGAACCTCATGATCTTCCGCTTCGCCAACGGCATCTTCGAGCCGGTCTGGAACCGCAGTCACATCGACAATGTCCAGATCACCATCGCCGAGACCCTGGGCGTCGAGCACCGCGCCAGCTACTACGACCAGTCCGGCGCGCTGCGCGACATGTTCCAGAACCACATGCTCCAGATGCTGGCGCTGGTGGCGATGGAACCGCCCAGCTCGTTCGACGCCGACCGCATCCGCGACGAGAAGGCCAAGCTGCTTCGCTCGATTCGCCCGTTCGAGTTCGACGAATGGAACAGCTCGTTCGTGCGAGGCCGGTACGGCCCGGGCATCGTGAACGGCCAGCACGTGCCGGCCTACCGCGAGGAGCGCGGCGTCGCGGCGGATTCGACCACGGAGACCTTCGTCGCCGCACGCCTCTTCGTGGACAACTGGCGATGGAAAGATGTCCCCTTCTATCTGCGGACGGGCAAGCGGCTGGCCCGCAAGGACACGGAGATCGCCATCACGTTCAAGCAGGTGCCGCACTCGCTGTTCGGCTCGGTCGGCCTCGACGAGTTGCCGCCCAACGTCCTGGTGTTCCGCATCCAGCCGGAAGAGGGAATGTCGCTGCACTTCCAGGCCAAGCGGCCGGGCTCGAAGATCTGCATGGGCACGCTCAACATGAGCTTCGCCTACAAAGACGTCTTCCATGCGGAGATGCCCGAAGCCTACGAGCGGCTCCTGCTCGATTGCATGACCGGCGATCAGACGCTGTTCACGCGGTTCGACTCCGTGGACCTCGCCTGGCGGCTCCTGATGCCCGTCCTCGACGCCTGGCAGGCCGGCAGGACTCCCCTGCCGGAATATCCCGCCGGCAGCGAGAGCTTCCCGCAGGCCGACGCTCTACCCGCCGCCGACGGCCGACGCTGGCGCCGCCTCTGAGCCGGGCAATCGTTATACCCGATACAGGAAGTCGTGTTTTCTATCGGGCGGCGAGGAGGAAGGCCCGGATGTTTTCGGTGGGCACGTCGGGGGGCATGCCGCCGCCGCAGGAGAGGATGATTCGCCGTCTGTCGTTCAATGATTCAAGAGCCGCCTCTACGCTCGTCGCAACATCTTCCGGCGTACCTTGCGCCAGCACGTCTCGGGGTGGGATGTTGCCCAGCAAGGTCACGCTGTCGCCGGCCCGCTGACGCATCTCGCCCAGCGAGTGCTCGAACGCGAAGTTGAAGAGATTGACGCCAATCTCGGCCAGGTACGGCGCACAGACCAGACCCTGCGCGTCGTTGTGGAAGAACCGCACGGGAACGTCGAGACAGCCGAACACCCGCTTCAGATAAGGCAGCGCCGACTGCCGAAAGTCCGCGTCGCCGAGAAAGCCGACGATGTCGTCGAGGATGAAGACGCCCTCGATGGACGGGAAGCACTCCTTCTGGAGTTGCAGCCACTCGACGGAGAAATCCGCGATCCGCGTCAGAAGCTTCGCGACAGGCTCGGGGTCGGTGCGCAGCGCCATGAGGAACTCGGTCGTCCCCATCAGGAAGGTTGCGACATTCAGCGGGCCGCGTGCGACCGCGAACCGGACGCGGTGCCCCGCTTCTTCTATTGCGGCCTGATGCAGCATGAGCCGACGAAGAACAAACGGCAGCAGGCCATCCGTCCTCGGGTTTGGCTTCTCGATGTTGGCGATATCACCGATGGAACGGATGATCTTGTCCGCGTAGGGCAGCGCGTTCTCCTCCCACCGGCACTTGGTTCCGAACGCCGACGGCTCAGTGCACATGCCGTATTCCGACCAGAAGCCGGGAAGGAACATCACATCGGGAAAGGTCCGGATCGCCTTGAGGTTCGCATCGAGCCACTTGCGATCGCTGCTGTAATAGTTCAGGACGGTCTGTCCCGCCCAACCCGGCAGCCAGGGGCTGTCGATGATGAAACCAACCGCAAGCGGATCGACTACATCGCCATCGAGGACCGCCAACAGCTTCTCCCACTGCTCGTTCGTCATTGTGTCACGTGTCCCCAAGGAGTCTCAGAACCTCTTGACCTCGACCTCCGCGCCCGACTGCTCAGCGGAGACGTAGGCACTGTAGATCGTCGCGATGCAGTCGGCCGCCAGAGAGCTGTCGGTCTCCACGGGCTCGCCGTATGCGGCGGTGCGGTAGAACGCCTCGATTTCCTGCGGATAGCCCGTGAACCAGTCCTCGTCCGGCGATGGATTCGACCAGCCCTGCTTAGTGCCGATCTTCTCGACGACGTAGACATCCTTGAAGTTCGTCTCCAGCGGGTTGTAGGTTTGCATCGCCGTGTTCGGGTTGATGTTGCAGACCGACCGGTGATTGTTGGCCGCGACCTCCAGCCAGTTGTGGATGCCGCCCAGGACGATGTCGGAGGCGAAGATCGTCGCGAGCGTGCCGTCCTCGAAGACCACGTGCATCACCGAAAAATCGTCGATGTCGAAGTAATCGCAGCGAATGTGCCCTTCGTCGCGGAAGTTCGGCATGCGGGTCAACGCGTGGATCCGCGCGGTGACGGACTTCGGACGGATCGGCACGCCGTCGCGAGCCTTGCCTTCCACACGCTTGAGATACAGCGCCGCCGTCAGAGGGTGGCAGCCCTTGCCGATCATGACGCCGCCGCCGGAGTATTTCCAGTACGCGTAGGTGCGGGCGTGCGAGCCTGAATGGGCCTCCTCGCCGTGAATCCACAGAATCTGGGCGCCGGTCTTCTCGATGATCTCCCGCTCCTTCTGGATCGAAGGGGCATAGATCCAGTTCTCTGCGTAGAGGATCTTCCCTTTGCTTTTGGCCTCCGCCTTGAGCATGCGTTCGACGCTGGCCAGCGCGCTCTTCCTCGCGGCCTTCTTGGAGAAATTCTCGCCGTTGAAATCCTCCGAGCCGTCGCCGAAGAAGCCGGTCAGCGGCTTCTCCACGATCACGTACTTGTCGCGCTGCAGCGCCGCAATCGCCACCGGCTCGTGGGCCGAGGCGGTCGTGCAGCAGTGGACGACGTCCACGTCGTCCAGAAGAGCCTCCAGGCTGTCGTACGCCCTGATTCCCCGCTTGTCCGCGTAGGCTTGGGCGCCTTCCAGCGCGTAGACCCCTTTGATCTCGACATTCGTGCCGTAGACTTTTCGGATCGCCTCGAAATGAAACGAAGCCGAGAATCCGGCGCCGACGATCCCGGCGCGAACGGTCTTCTTGTTCATGCAGTTCTCCTTGTTCGGCGGCGCCGCGACCGGCGGTCGCCGTCTGTCAACGATTCGCAGTCCCCTGGCCGGACGCCTTTGCCGTCGCCTCGTACTCGGCAAACAGCTTCGCGACGCCCGCCTGCCGGGCATCGCCGTCATGGACTATGACGCGATAGCGCAGCGTCAGCGGCTGGCCCCTGGGAATCTCGGTAAACTCGCCTTCAGGCCAGTACATCGGCGTGGGCGAGAAGAATCCGTAGTTCCGCGTGAACCATTTCGACGGATACCAGCGGTTGTTCAGGTTCTGGAAGATGGCCATGCCTTCGGCCATGCCCTCGTAAGCGCCGCTGTAGTCGCACCAGGGCGAAGCGACGCCGAATGTGCCCTTCTCCCCGAAGCCGCCGTGAGCATTGATCAGCGTCCCGCCGGAATCGACGCTCAGCTCGGGCACCACGCGCCCGGAAAAGAACGAATGGTTCGTCTTGCCGATGCGGATGTCCGTCAGCGGATCGAGCGTGACTTCGAAGTCGATCACGCGCAGGTCCGCGCGCGGGACCGAGATCACAATCGTCCGCCGGTCGCGGATGACCGGCTCGGCGCCGGGCCGCCGCCAGAGACATTCATCGACAAACGTCACCGATGGTCCCTCGGCGACTGCGATCTTCGGACCCTGCGAGACGATCTGGCCCCGTTCGTTCGAGTCCTGCCAGTAGTTGCCGCCGTTGACCTGATCGCACCCGAAGAACAGCGAGTGATGGTGCGGCCAGGGCCACGACGTCTCGGTCGTCACCGACCGGCCCGAGGCCGGACCGTTGACCGGCCAGAAATACGGGTACTTCTGGAGCGAGCCATACTTATAGCAGGTGAAGCGTCTGCCGTCGACGTCGACGACGATGCGCATGCGGTCGGCTTCGAGCCGCGCGGTAACGTGCGGCGTATTCGATTCGCCCGCCGCCGCACAACGGGCCGCGACAGGAAGCAGACAAGCCGCGAACAGCGCCGCCGCCACGAATCCCTGCGATCGTTTCATAGCGTTTTCTCTTCCTCTGGGACGATCCACTCAATGCATCACAGATGCCACGGACTGCGCATCGTGCGAGCCATCATCCGAGTCGCCTGCTCGTCGCCGATGAACTGTTCTTTGTCCGGGTCCCATCGCAGCTTGCGTCCCAGACGCATCGCAATATCCCCCAGCAGACAGACCGAACACGAGCGGTGCGCCACCTCAACCGGGGCGATGGTTTCCGCCCGCGACTTGACGCACTCGTAGAAGTTGGCCTTGTGGTTGTTGCTCACATAGAGCTTCGTCTCGTCCGGGCCGATCGTCTCTTCCAGCAGCGACTTGGGCTGGGCGTCGATGGACCCTCGGGTGACGTGGACCCAGCCGGCGTCGCCCTCGAAGACCACGCCCGACTTGTTCTCCTGCTCGTCGGTGCAGATGACCTTGACGCCGTTGGCGTAGGTGTACTCGATGTGGAACCGCCCGTGCACGTCCCAGAGACCGTCCTTGGGGAACTCTGCCCGGCCTTCGATCTCGACCGGTCCGGTGAGCTCGGCGCCCATGCCCCAATGGGCGATGTCGTTGTGGTGGCTGCCCCATCCGGTGATCATGCCGGCGCTGTAGTCGCTGATGCGCAGCCAGCCCGGGCGATCGTCGATCTTCTCGGGATGGACCCGCTTCTCGGTGTACGGCGCCCACGGGGCCGGGCCGAGCCACATGTCGTAGTCGAGCCACTCGGGCACGGGCATCACCGGCTGCGGGTCGCAACCTGGGTCGATTCCGAAACCGACCTTGACGGTATGCAGCTTGCCGACGCGGCCGTTGCGGACCAGCTCGCACGCCCTGCGGAACCGGCTCTCGGACCGCTGCTGGCTCCCGATCTGGAAGACACGGCCGCATTGGCGAACCGTATCGCTGACGATGCGCCCTTCCTCCAGCGTCAGGGACAGGGGTTTTTGCAGGAAGATGTCCTTTCCCGCCCGGGCCGCTTCAACCGTCGGGATGGCGTGCCAGTGGTCCGGCGTGACGATCTGCACCGCGTCAATGTCCGCACGGGCCAACAACTCGCGGAAGTCTCCATACGTCGCGCAGCCCTGATACGACGCGGCTCCGCTTCGCTCCCGATAGCGCGCCTCGACCAGCTTCTTGGCCGCTTCGACCCGGTGGGAATCCACGTCACAGACTGCGACGACCTGCACCTGGGGGAATCCCAGAGCCTCTCTCAGGTCGCCCGTGCCCATGCGTCCGACGCCGATGCAACCGACCGCAATCCGCTCGCTCGGGGCCGACGCTCCGAAGACACTGCTCGGCACGATGGTCGGCAGCGCCAGGCCGGCGCCCAAAACGGCGGAGTTTCTCAGAAACCTCCGCCTCGACAGATTCCGAACGCTGGACGGGGCACGATTCTCGGCGTGCTCGGGCGTTTCACTTCTCATGATCAGCTCCTCGAAATGGGCCAGGCCGCATCGGTCAAATGACACCCGAGCATAACAGGGGGACAGCCCCCTGTCAACGCTGCGAAAAAGACGCGAAACCCCGTGTGTGTGCCCCTTCGCACAGTGTTCATTCCAAGCGCAGAGAGCTGTGTGTGGCAGCCTCAAGTCCGCAGGACTTGGGGATGGTCCCCTGCATTGGCCACTTCCTGCCACCAACACGCCGGTCAAGACTACCATCCCCAAACGCTACGCGTTTGAGGCTGCCACACGACGATACCCTCGTCTTTTTGCCGTGAATCCCCGTCGGCATCTGTGGTATGATACCGGCTGCTGGCGCGGGGTCAGGCCCTGCTCGAATCGGTGGAAATGTCGCCTTTTTTGGAGAAGATACCGATGAAGTCCACTCAGAATCGACGAGAATTCCTTCAGATCGCCTCGCTGGGCGCGGCCGCCTCTCTGGCGGGTCTGGGCTGTTCGCAGGCCAGCCTCCAAGCCAAGGATCGCGGCAGCCGCAAGCCCAAATTCCACCTGGGTATGGCCTCGTACACGCTGCGCAAATTCGACCTGGACCAGACCCTGAAGATGACCAGGCGGGTCGGCCTGGACTACATCGCGTTCAAGAGCTTCCATTTGGCGCTCGACAGCAGTCCCGAGCGGATCAAAGAGGCCGTCGCAAAGGTCGAAGACGCCGGGCTGAAGCTCTACGGCGGCGGCGTGATCTACATGAACAACGAAGCCGAAGTCCGGCAGGCCTTCGCCTATGCCCAAGCCGCGGGCATGAAGGTCATCATCGGCGTGCCGCAGTACGACCTGCTGCCGCTGGTCAACGACCTCGTCAAGGAATATGACATCCAGGTCGCGATCCACAACCACGGCCCCGGCGACAAGGTGTACCCGCTGCCGGAGACGGCCTACGAGAAGGTCAAGGACCTCGACAAGCGAATTGGTCTGTGCAACGACATCGGCCATACGATGCGCTCGGGTGTGGACCCGTCGGAGTCGGCTCGCAAGTACGCTGACCGGCTGCTCGATGTCCACATCAAGGACGTGACTGCCGCCACGGCCAAAGGCAGCACGTGCGAGGTCGGTCGCGGCGTGATCGACATCCCGAAGTTCGTCCGGACACTGGTCGATATCGACTACGCCGGGATCGTCGCCTTCGAATACGAGAAGGACGAGAACGATCCGATGCCGGGCCTGGCCGAGTCAGTCGGTCACGTTCGCGGGGTCATGGCCTCGCTCTGACGGCGTGCCTATGCCGGCCACAGGAGGTGGTCCCTCATGCCGTACAACATCCGAATCGTCAGCACGTATCCGCCCCGCCGGTGCGGGATCGGGACGTTCTCGCGCGATCTGGCGACGGCGCTGGCGCATTTCACGTCCGAGGTCGGCCACATCCGCATCGCGGCCATCGACAACGGACACAGGCCTTACGACATCCCGGTTGATCTCGTCATCGACCAGTACAACCCCCGCTCGTGGCATGACACGGTCGTCCATATCTGCACGCGGGCGGCCGAAGCCAGGAACCCGACCGTGGTGGTGCTGCAGCACGAGTTCGGGCTCGATCCCGATGCGCAGGGCAACGACGGCCAGGGCGCCAATTTCGTCCAGATGGCGCACGCCTTCGGCGATCGCGGGCTCGACACGCTGGTCTACCTTCACACCGTGCTCGACGAGCCCGACGCCCACCAGCGGCAGATCATCCGGGACCTGGCCGAGTACAGTGACGGCCTGATCGTCACCACCGAAAGCGCGATCCAGATTCTCGAATCCGAGACCTATGGGATCCCCCACATCAAGCTCAAGCACATCGACCACGGCATCCGGATGCAGAATCCGTCGCAGTTCAACCGCCTGACCATCAAGCAGGAGTACGGGCTGGAGAACCGCTTTCTGATCACCACGCTGGGCCTTCTGTCGCCGGACAAGGGCGTGCCATACGGAATCCGCGCCTACGGCCGGTTCCTTCAGGAATCCTGCACGGAGACGCAGCGAAAGCAGATCGTCTACCTCATTGCGGGCCAGGCCCATCCGGAATTCGTCAAGGCCGACGGCGGCCTGCCGTACCGCCATTTCATGGACACGATCCAACAGGCCCTCGATGAGGCGAAGGTGACCTGGTGCAGAGTCAAGGAGTTGAGCTCCGCCAACTTCGGGGACTACGACGTCGTCTTTCTCGACACCTTTCTGGACGAGCACACGCTGCTGGAGCTCTACGGTGCTACGAACGCGATGCTCCTGCCGTATCTAAACATGCAGCAGATTTCCAGCGGGATACTGGCCGACACGCTGGGCTCGGGCCGCATCGCCGTCACGACGAAGTTCCGCTACGCCCGCGAGTTGATCCACTCGAACAAGAAGTGCCCCGAGGGCCTGATCATCGGCCGATTCGCGCGGGGCATTCTCGTCGATTCGGGCGAGCCGGCCGTCGAGCAGATCGCCCAGGCCCTCGACTATCTGGTCTTCAACGAGCCCAAGCGATTCATGATGGAGCGGCAGGCCCACCAGAGAGGCTATCAGATGAGATGGAACAACAGCGCCTGGGCCCTGCTGCAATACATCGACTTCATCCGGGACCAGAAGGAGATCGTCACCGGCCGAGGGCTCAGGTTCACGCGTGAGAAGCCTTCGAAGCTGGACGTCCACAAGTACCGTCAGGTCCCGGTAACCGGCACCATCGAGGCCGTCACGCAGGAACTCAAGACCGGCACTCCAAAGTGAGCATCGCCATCGGCGCGCGTGGCAGCCTCAAACGCGCAGCGTTTGGGGATGGCAGATTCATCCGCAGCAAGGATGCCGAAACGGGCCCAATGGCAAGAGCCATCCCCAAGCTTCGCTTGAGGCTGCCACACGAGCGATGGGATGGTTTGGCGAACTTACCTTACAGCCTCACGAGCTTTCCAGTGCGGGCGGACTCGTAGATCGCCAGAATCACCTGGACGGCCTTGCGGGCCTCGGGGCCGTCGATCCAAAAGTGCTCGCCGCTTTCGAGCGCTTCGAGGAACGCCTTGAAGTTCCGGCGGTGGTTCTCGTAGCTGATGGCCGCCGGATCGGCAACGCCGCCGCCCCCTTCGATCTTCATGAACTGCTTGCGGACCTCAATGTCGTCGGGGTGCTTGTCCGCAAACTCCCACAACGTGATGCTGTTCTCGACGTTGACCGCGGTGCCTCGGGTCCCGGTGATCTCGAAACGCCGGTACTGGCCGGGAAACGAGGACGTGGTTCCGTAGATGATGCCCAGCGCGCCGCTGGCGTAGCGAAGGACCGCCGCCGCGGTGTCCTCGGCCTCCATCTTGTGGCCGAGCGTCGCGGTGTACGCCTGCACCGATTCGATGGGCGGCATCAGGTCGCACAGCATGTCGATCATGTGGATCGACTGGTTCATCAAGGCCCCGCCGCCGTCGAGCTTCCAGGTCCCGTGCCAGGAATCCTTGTAGTACTCATCGGTCCGCCACCAGGGGACGTAGACGCCGGCGTAGGTGATGGTGCCGAACCGCCCCGACTGGATCGCGTCGCGCAGCGGCAGCATCAGATTGTTGAAGCGATAAGGGAAGATGCCGCCGAGGCGCGTTCCGGCCTTCTCATGGGCGTCGATCATCGCGTCGATCCGCTCCAGCGTGATCTCCAGCGGCTTCTCGCAGAGAACGTGCTTGCCCGCCCGGGCCGCCGCGATCGTCGGCTCCATGTGCAGGCCGCTCGGCGTCGCAATCGTCACGATGTCCACGTCCTTGCACTCGACCATCGCCTCGTAGCTGTCAAAGGCCTGGGCGCCGTACTTGTCCGCCAGCTTCCTGGCCCGGTCGACAATCTTGTCACAGCAGGCGGTGAACTTCGCGTTCGGGATGTCGCCGATGGCCCTGGCGTGAAAGTCCGCGATCAGGCCCGATCCCACGATGCCAAAATTCCACGTCTTCATCGCAATCTCCGTCTGTGCAAGGAATCAGTCACAAGCCAGACCGACCTCGTCGGCCAGTTCGCGAACGGCCGCAATGGCCTTGGAGAACAGCTCGGGTCCGGTCGAGCCGCCGAACTGCCCGCCCGTCTTGAGGTGCGGCTCCATCGTCATGCAGCCATCGTAGTTCACCGCCGCCAGCGCCGCCAGCAGCTCCTTGATCTGCCCATCGCCCTGCCCCGGGAGGCTGCCGATGTCCGCCGAACCGAGCTTCCAGTCCTTGATGTGGACGTGCACCACGTAGGACTTCATCACCGGCCAGCAGACCTCGACGTTGTTGGTGATCTTCTCACTCCAGACGAAATTGGCGGGGTCGTAGGCCAGCCGCAGCCGCTCCGAGCCAATGGTCTCGACCAGGTCCGCGCAATTCTCCGCCGTGTGCCCGTAGATGTGCGCCTCGTTCTCGTGGACCATCGTCACGTCGGTGCCCTCGACCACCTGCACCTTGGCGGCCATGCGCTCCATCACCTGATCGCGATAGTCGTCGATGTCCTTGCCTTGCGGCGCGTAGTAGCTGAACATCCGGATGAACGGCGTCTCGAAGAACTGCGCCAGATCGACTGCGTGTTTGAACTTGTCGAGGTGCGGCTCGAACGGCTCGTCCAGACGGACCTTGCCGATCGGAGAGCCGATCGCGCTGACCTTCAGCCCGTGATCACGGATCATCGTCCGCGCTTCCTTCAGCTCCGATGGGTTCAGGTCCATGATGTTCTTGCGATTGATGAACCGCGGCTCGATGTACCCGACCTTCTCTTTCGCCAGGAACTCCACCTGGCAGCGAAGGTCCTCCGTCACTTCGTCGGCAAAAGCGCTCAGTTTGGCCATGTTCAGCTTCTCCCATATCTATTTCAAGGACGGCATCATTTTGAAGAACTCGCGGCTTTCGCGGGCAGTTGGCGCTCGATCTCGTCGAGCCGGTAGCCGAACCCCGGGCCGCTCAGCGTGGACAAGTCCACGTGTCCATCGCGCCGGCGGTAGAGCCCCGGATGGACGGCCTCTTCCGGCGCCGAAGCAGCCGGATAGAATTGCATCGCGTTGGTCTCGACCCCCATGATCGTGCCGGCGTGAGCCGCCAGCCGGCAGTGCGGAATCTGCGCCAGCATCGGGTTGGTCAGGTCCTGGACCATGAGCGTCATACCGTGGGCCTTTGCCCAGCACAGGCTCAACAGCGCGCCGGTCTGCGTCTTGCACGTCTTGAGCGCCACCCCCGTCCAGCCCAGCTCGCGTCCCAGCCGGATCTGTCGCCAGTCGTGGGCGCTCTCGTCCATGAACAGGGGCTTGCGGGCCGAGACGCTGTGCACGTCGATCCGGTTCGCCTCCAGGTCGTACGGGAACGGCTGTTCGACGTAGAGGATCATCTGGTAGATGTGCGGCTGCTCCCACATCAGTTTGTCCAGGATCGCGTTGACGTAGTCCGGCTCGGTCACCGTGCAGTTGAAATCGCTCGTCAGCCAGATCGCGCCGTTCTCGATGGCGATCTCTCCGACGCTCACCAGCCGCTCGAAATCCCACTCGGCGGCGTCGCCCCGCAGCTTGACCTTCAGGCAGCTCAAGCCGTCGCGCCCGATCCAGTCGCTCAGCAGAACCGGATAGCCGTCGTCAGGCTCGGCGCCCGTCAGCTCCGAGCTGTCGAGCAGATCCTTGCCCCCGACCAAGTGCCAGGCGGGCAGGACCAATGGCGCCGGGCAGATCAAGAAATCGGCCGGATACTTGCCCGCAAACGATACATTGCTGCCCGCCGCCGGCTCCAGGAAATGCGACAGATCAACGTTCATGAACTCGGCATTATAGGTCGTGTAGACGTCACGCCCGAGGAGCTTGCCGTAGGCGTCGTGCAGCGCGATGTCGAAGGCCGAGCAGCAGACCAGCGCCGCCAGCCAGGGCATCGGCTCGGCGCCGGCGCCCCGCTCGGCGTTGAACCGCTCCAGCAGCCCGCCCAGGACGGATTCGCTGAACCGATGGCCCAGTTCGAGCGGATGTCCCTCCTCGGAGAAATCGGCCCAGGCCTTTGCCAGGACCAGGCAGAACCGCTGCATGGCATCACAGCGTTCCTGATAGCTCCGCCGGCTGGGCCAGACCCATTGCACGCTCAGCGGCGTCTCGCCCCAGCCCTCGGCGCGCTGTCCCCGTCGGTCGGTTGCGCCCATGCAGACCCGCGCGCAGATCACCGAGGTCAGCGTTTCCGGGCCGAACTTCAGCGGCACCCGCGTCTGGACCGGGAGGAAGTACACATCCGTCGATACCGTGCGGAGATCCGCCTCCATACCACCTCGTTCACCTGACAGAACCGTCGTCGAAGTCGCCATAGCGGCGCCAGTGAAGGTTTATAGGCCCAGCCGCACCCTGTCAACCTTTAGTTCGGCCCGTTTCCCGTGTCGCGTGCCCGCCCGGGTGGCAGCGGCAAACGCAGGGAACCGGAGTTTGCCGATGGCCTCCAGGCCGCCAGTGCCTCCATCGGCAAGCTCCCGCTTGCCGCTGCCACACAGCGCAAACGCCCGCCCGGACCGCTGTTTTTGGCGCTTGCGTTGCGATTCGGAACCCCTATAATCGCAGGAGGTTTGTCTATGGGAGGCACCGCTTGTCAGGCACATAAAGCTGGCAGAAGTATTCACCCAACGGACTTCGTCCACAGCAGAGTCGAATGGAAAGGAGCAGGTATGGCAATCAACCGCAAGTTGAGAATGGGTTTGGTTGGCGGAGGCCCTGGGGCTTTCATCGGTGAGGTGCATCGCAAAGCCTCCCGTCTGGATGGGGAAATTGAGCTGGTGGCCGGAGCGTTCGACATCGATCCCAAGAAGTCACAGCAGATGGGCAAGCAGCTCTACCTGGACCCCAAGCGCGTCTACAACACTTACCAGGACATGCTCAAGGCCGAGTCGGCTCGGCCCGAAGGCGACCGGATCGACTTCGTCGCGGTGACCACGCCGAACAATTGGCACTTCCCCATCGCGCGCGACGCACTCAAGGCGGGATTCCACGTCATGTGCGAAAAGCCCATGACCCTGACCAGCAAAGAGGCCAAGGAACTCCAGAAGCTGGTCGCCAAGAAGGGCCTGGTCTTCGGCCTGATGCACAACTATACCGGCTATCCCATGGTCAAGCTCGCTCGGGACATGGTCAAGAAGAACGACGTCGGCAGGATCCGCAAGGTCGTCGTGCAATATCCGCAGGGCTGGCTGGCCACGGCGCTGGAGAAGACCGGCAACCTGCAGGCGAGCTGGCGGACCGATCCGAAGCAGAGCGGCGCCGGCGGCTGCGTCGGTGACATCGGGACACATGCGGCCAATCTGGCCGAGTACATCACCGGCCTGAAGATCACGGACATCTGCGCCGAGCTGACGACGTTCGTGCCGGGCCGGGCGCTCGACGACGACTGCAACTGCCTGCTCAAGCTCGAAGGCGGCGCCAAGGGTGTGCTGCACGCCAGCCAGATCGCGCACGGTGAAGAGAACAACCTCGCCATCTGGGTCCACGGCGAGAAGGCGAGCCTCGAATGGCACCAGGAGCATCCGAATCATCTGTACGTCCGCCGTCCGAGTAAGCCGGAAGAGGTCTGGAAACGCGGCAACGACTATGTCGCGGGCTACAGCGCCGCGGCCGCCCGCAACAGCCGCATTCCCTCCGGCCATCCCGAAGCCTTCCTCGAAGCCTTCGCCAACAACTATCGCAACTTCGCCGAGACCGTCAAGAGCGCCATCGAAGGCAAGAAGCCCGATCCGCTGGCCACCGATTTCCCGGGCGTCAACGAAGGCGTGCGCGGCATGCTCTTCATTGAGACCGTTGTCGCCAGCAGCAAGAGCAAACAGAAATGGACCCCCATGAAGAAATGACACATCAGGCAATCTGCCCTGAGCCGATACCATCGTTCGACGCACCCGACTCCGGGTGCGTCGGGCGATGATCGCTCCGAGCCAAATCATACCACCGCGATTCGTGTTCGAGTTCGCGGAGGAGGGGTGTATTCCAATCGCAGCCATTAGGAGCATCACCATGGAGAATCAGCATCCCGTGTCGCGCCGGCACTTCCTGGGGACCGCCGCGGTGGCGGCCATGACCGCCTCCGCCGTGTCTTCCGGGGCCGGGGCCGCCCAGACAAACAAGAAGTTCAAACTCAAGTATGCCCCGAGCCTCGGCGCGTTCCAGGCCCACGCGGGCAAGGACCCGATCGACCAGCTCAAGTTCATGGCCGATGAGGGCTTCACCGCCATGTTCGACAACGGCCTGATGGGCCGCCCGCCGGAACTCCAGGAGCAGATCGCCAAAGAAATGGACCGGCTCGGCATGACTATGGGGCCGTACGTGATGTACGCCGAATTCGGCAAGCCCACCTTCGTCACCAACGACAAGGAGTTCCAGACCTCCATCGTCAGCCGCACGAAAGAGGCGGTCGAGGTCGCCAAGCGAACCGGGGCCAGGTGGACCCTGATCGCTCCCGGCTGCATCAGCCAGCGCATGGAGACGGACTACCAGACCGCCAACCTGATCGACAACGTCCGGCGATGCGTCGAGATCGCCGAGCCGGCGGGCCTGGTGATCGTGCTGGAGCCCCTGAACTGGTGGGCCAACCACCCGGGCCTGTTCCTCCAGAAGGTCCCGCAAGCCTACATGGTCTGCCGGGCGGTCAACAGCCCGTCGTGCAAGATCGTCAACGATCTGTACCATCAGCAAATCAGCGAAGGCAATCTGATTCCGAACATCGACATGGCCTGGAGCGAGATCGGCGCCTTCCACCTCGGCGACAATCCCGGCCGCAACGAGCCCGGCACCGGCGAGATCAACTACAAGAGCATCTTCCGACACATCTACCGCAAGGGCTATCAAGGCGTGCTGTGCATGGAGCACGGCAAGAGCAAAGGCGGCAAGGAAGGCGAACGAGCCGTGATCGACGCCTATCGAGCCTGCGACGACTTCGAGGTCTGATCCCTCGGTCGACGGCGGCCGATACGCCGATATCCGTTGTACGAAAGGAACAGTGTATGAACCACAATCTCACCGACAATCTGAAAAATCTCTCGCGTCGGCACTTCCTGAAAAGCTCGGCCGCCGGCATGGCCGCCGCCCTGGCGAGCAAGAACGTGCTGTTCGCAGCCCAGGCGAAGAAGAAATTCCGCGTGGGTCTGATCGGCTGCGGCGGCCGTGGCACCGGGGCCCTGGAAAACTGCTTCGAGGCTGCCGGAATCCTCGACATCGATCTGGAGGTCGTCGCCACCGCCGACTGGTTCAAGGACCGGGCCGTTGCCGCGGGCAAGAAGCACAACGTGCCGGAATCGCGATGCTTCGCCGGCGCCGACGGCTACAAGAAGCTGCTCGACACCAACGTCGAGGTCGTCCTGATGGCGACCTCGCCCAACTTCCGCCCGGTGCACTTCGACGCGGCGATCCGCGCAGGCAAGCACGTGTTCATGGAAAAGCCGGTGGCGGTGGACCCGCCGGGCGGTCGCAAGATCATCGCAGCCGGCGAGATGGCCAAGCAGAAGGGCCTGGCCGTCGTGGCCGGAACTCAGCGGCGGCATCAGGCCGGCTATCAGCGCATCAAGTACGCGCTGGAGCGCGGCGCCATCGGCGAGATCGCCGGCGGCGCGGTCTGGTGGTGCGGCGGCGCGCTGTGGTACCAGACCAAGAAAGCCGACGAGAGCGACGCCGACTACATGGTGCGCAACTGGGTCAGCTTCACGGAGATGTCGGGTGACCACATCGTCGAGCAGCACGTCCACAACCTTGACGTCGCCAACTGGTACATCGGCCGCACGCCGACGTCCGCTCTGGGCTTTGGCGGCCGCGCCCGTCGCAAGACCGGCAATCAGTTCGATTTCTTCAGCGTCGACCTCGATTACGGCAACGGCCTCCGCATCCACAGCATGTGCCGCCAGATCAACGGCACCGACGGCAGCGTCCGCGAGTTCTTCCGCGGCACCCAGGGCGAGACCTGGGGCGGCGGCGGACTGAAGGCGGCCAAGGAGATCGTCGTCCCCGAGTTTCCCGACCGCAATCCGTACGTGCAGGAGCACGTCGACATGCTTCAGAGCATCATGAGCGGCAAGCCCATCAACGAGGCGCACGACGTCGCGACCTCGACGCTGACCGCCATCATGAGCCGCATCTCCACCTATACCGGCAAGCTCGTTCGCTGGAAAGACGTTGTGGAGAATGAGAGTTCACCCTACTACAACCTCACTCTCAAGCCGACTCCGGAGGACTTCGAGAAGGGTGAAGTGGTCGCGCCTCCGGACGATATCACGGCGGTGCCCGGCCAGGATTGATCGCACCTGCGATGACGCAGGCAGCCCGCTCTGTCTGCCAACGCCCAAACGAAAAGAAGTCGCGTCCCTGAAAGACGCGACTTCTTCTTTTATCCTGACATCAATGCGAATCCCGGCGGCATGAAGGGATTCGCATCCGCCGTCTCTAATCGAGAGGAACGATCTCGGAGAATTCCACGAACGCCCTGCCGGTCGGCTGGTGCGGCTGAATCTCTCCGACCAGACCCACCTTGTGCCCGACGAAATTCTCCAGATCGAGCCCCGCCGCAGCGCCCGTCGGCGAGACATAGCACACCGTTTTGCCCGAATCGTCGAGCACACGGTATCGCCTGGCCTGCCCGGCCGCCGGGGCATAGATGCTCGTGCTCTCCAGCTTGCCGATGACCGCGAAGCGGCCCAGGTCCTCGATCTGCGCCAGCCGCACCTGGCGCGCTTCGCCGATCTTCTCGTTGAGCTTCTCCCGCTCTTTGCTCTGCAACTCCACTTCTCTGGCGACGGTGCAAGCCAGCTCGAACCGCTCGACCTGCTTGAGGGTGAAGTCCGCATAGCGAGCCGCACGGCCGCCCTCCTTGTTCTCCGCGATGACCTTGAGCTTCTCCTTGATCTCGGTGTACTTCTGCTGTGCCATCGGCTTGTCGCGTTCTTCTTTGACCAGCTTGGTCAGAGCGTAGTACGTATCGAGCAGATCGGACTCCGTGCGAATCTCCTGCGGCGTGGGCGGCGTCTCGACGGGTGTATTGGGTCCGGTGACGATATCCATGGGCGTCGCCCCCAACGGCGAGCTGGCCGGCTGGAGGAACTGCGTGCTGACCCACAGATACGCCCCTTCCGGCGGCGCGATCTTGTAGTAGTCGTCCTTCTCCTCGCTCAGGAGCTTGACGTTCTGACCGCGATTGAGAACGATCTGCTTGCTCGTCGAATGGATAGGCTCGACGTAGTCGCTGCCGGCGTACACGCCCACGTTGTCACCGGTGACGATGCCTTCCGTCGGGTTCTCCATGTTGATGCTGACGTACTGCATTGCCACCCAGGAGAAACACCCCGGCGGCGGAACGATGCACGACCAGCCCTGCTGGCTCTTGAGGACCTGGACGCGGTCGCCCCGGTAGAGCTTGCCGCAATGGTAGAAATTCGTCCCGGGACCGGAGCGAACGTGCACGTCGTTGCCGATCACCTCGGCCACAGACGGCCCGTCCGGCAGGGCGGCGGCCCTGGCCACCTCCGTGGTCACCGCCAGATTCGCATCCTGCTGGGCCCACGCCGCACCCGGCAGACTCACAGCCGCGATCGACAACAGGGTAAGCGAGAAACGCCCCCAAAAAGCTATGCGCACCACACGCCTTTGTGATTTCACGCGAGCTTGCATCCTACTTGCCTCCTTTTCAGAATTCCCTTCGATGCATCAGAAACGGCCCGCTGGCAGGTCGATCCTTCATCCTAAGCGTGTAAAGCTACCGCCTCTGGGCGATTTTGTCAAGCCTCAAGTCCGGACACCGGCGCACGGACCGAAAAAGTCCCGGCCGTCAGCTCTGGAGCTTCGCCAGCTCGTCCCGGCACATTCGGAGCTGGGCCGGGTCCGAGAGCCGCTCGGCGGCACGTTGCAGGTGTTCGATCGCCTCCTTCGGCCGGCTCAGGTACCGGCTGAACAGCAGGCCCAGCATCAGCTCCACCTGCTCGGCGTGCTGATAGTTGCCGTAGTGGGCCAGAAACTGGCTGTAGGCCCAGGCCGCCTCGGAGGCCCGCTGGCTGCTGGCTAACTGGTTGGCGATGTCCAGCAGATGCTGGCGCGGCAACACCTGATCGCTGTCGACGTTCATCAACTGGACGTAGAGGTCGGCCGCCCCCGCCAGATTGTGCTCGTCCAGCCGCTTGACGATGGCGCCGCGAAGGTCGCGCACATCCTCCTCTTTTTGCATCTGGGCGACGGTTTTCTTCTCGACCGCCTCGACGGGCCTGCGAGCCTCGGTCCCGGAGAACGGGTCGTAACCCCCCGCAACGACGTCGCGGTACCGGCGGCGCCGATTCCATCGTTTGATCATGGTCCACAGGTCCAGTCCATCCGTGCTCACCAGACGGACCGCCAGCAGAAGCAGTGTCATCAAGATGCCGAAGGCGTACCCCGCCAGATGCGCATCGTACGCGATGTTGCCCTGCCCCCGCGCCAGGATGTTGTCCAGGAAGATCATCTTCAGCACGATGAAGTACAGTGCAGGCACCTCAATCGTCCCGATGAAGAAGAACCAGTAAACGATGGTCAGAAGCGACTGCGGGAACAGAACGAGGTAAGCCCCTGTCACCGCCGCGACGGCGCCGCTGGCCCCCAGCGTCGGCACCGGCACCGCCGCATGGAAAAGGGCCTGGCCGAACCCGCTGACGACCGCGCCGCAGATGTAGAACGCGATGTAGGCCAGATTGCCGAGCTTGTCGTTGACGTTCTTGCCAAACATATAGAGGAAGAACATGTTGGCCAGGATGTGCCAGAAATCGGCGTGGAGGAAGGCGTACGTCACGAAGGTCCACCAGGGCGAGAATCCGGGCACGAGCATGAGGTCTTCGACCCAGAGCCGGTAGACGAACTGCCCATTGAGGGGATGGACCGTGAACTCCACCGTGAAGATAACGACGTTCAGCACGATCAGCGCGTAGTTGGCATACGGCGTGCGTCGCGGCTGGATGTTCACCCGAATCGGCAACAGCATAGTAGAGACTATTCTATAGAGGATTAGAGAGTCTTATCGGAACAGGCAGACAGTCTAATGCCCCGGCAGGGTTCGGGCAAGGCAGAAAGAAAGGACGGCCGGCGCCGTCCTCCTCGTGGAAATGAATCTTGAAGAAAAGTCGTTTTCCCCTCACGGAAAACATGCGGCCCGACCGTATCAGGCCACCCTCCTTCCGCATCCATCTCGCTTCTAAACAAAGTATAGGAATCCGAACCGGACAAGCCAAACGAGCGGTCGAAAAAGCTTCCCCCGGGATTGGTTTCCTGCTAATTATGTCTGCCGATCCGCAGCGTCGCGACAAAGACCGAGAATCTGCCGGAGAACCCATGAAGACCCAACCGATTCCGCAACGCGTAAAGGACATCCGCCGCCGGCTCCGTGAAAAGGGCATCGACTGCCTGATCCTGACCAAGGCCGTCGACGTCACCTACGTGACCGCCTTCCGGGGCGAGGACAGTTGGGCCGCGATCACCCCGAACGCGGTCTACCTCATCACCGACAGCCGCTACATTGAGCAGGCCCGGAAAGAATGCGTGCGCACGAGCTTCGTGCAGCGGACAGGACCGATAACCCTGGCGACCGCCCAGTTCGTCAAAAGGCTCAAGAGCGACGCGGTCGCGATCGACAAGGCCGTATCGCTGGCAGCCTATCAGGCCCTGAGAAAGGGTCTGCGCGCCCCGCTCAAGGGCGTCAGCGGCATCACCGAGGAGCTCCGCAACGTCAAGGATGCCACGGAGCTCGCCAGGATCAAGAAGGCCGCTGAGCTGTCCGCCAAGGCGCTGGCGAGGGCGACGGCGTTCTTCAAGCCGGGAATCTGCGAAAGCGAGCTGGCGGGAATCGTCGACCTGGAGATCCGCCGGCTGGGCTGCAAGCCGGGATTCGAGACCATCGTCGCCTTCGGGCCCAACGCTTCCCGCCCGCACCACCAGCCCGGCGCCAGGAAGCTGAGGAAGACGGACACCATTCTGATCGACTTCGGCGCCCGGTACGACGGATACACCGCGGACATCACGCGGTGCTTCGTGGTGGGCAAGCCCAGCGCTGCGTACCGGCGCGCCTGCGAGGTGACCGCCCGGTCGCAGGCCGCCGCCATTGCCGCCGCCAGGGCGGGAGCGAAACTCCGCGACGTGGACGAAGCGGCCCGCAAGGTTGTGCGCGACAGCGGGTTTCCCGTCTATGGCTACGGCACGGGCCACGGCATCGGACTGGAGATCCACGAGGACCCGTTCCTGCGGCCGGAGTCCAAAGGGACGTTGCAGGCCGGACAGATCCTCACTATCGAGCCGGGCGTCTACATCCCGGGCAAGCTCGGCGTCCGCATCGAGGACGACATCCTGATCACCGAGAACGGCTGCCAGATCCTCACCGGCGCCTGCCCGCACCTTCGCTTCTGACCGAGCGTCGGCGGAACACTACTTCGGCAGGCCCTTCCTCTGGATGGGCTTGCGGCCGTCGGGTTTGGGCACGAACATGTCACTGGCGGTCAGGCCGCACCGACGCGCGATCATGAGGCTGTATGCCAGATCGCCCAAGTCGTCGCGTCCGCCGTTGTTGGTCCCGAAGGAGAACTTGGCGCCCGCCGCCTTGGCCTTGCGGACGAATCGCTCGCTCGGCAGCCGGTACCGCGCGTTGATCTCGATGGCCACGCCGTTCCTGACCGCCGCGTCGATCACCTTCGCCATCCGCTCGTCCGTCCAGAGCGTGTCGTACTCGTCCGCGATCTCCGCGGGCAGAAACGTCGGATTGGCGTAAATGTCGATCGGCTCGTTCGTCAGAATCCCCACCGTCCGCTCGACCAGCATGTCCATGAACGCCTGCTTATCGTCGATCTCGACCTCGCTCGGAATCCACAAACGCATTCGCTTGCCCGCGTCGTTCGTCCATGTCATCGAGTCCGTGAAAACGTAGTCGAACTTCGCGATCGTCTCGGGCGAGAACATCGTCACCCACTCGCGTCCCTCCGCCTGCATGGCGCGGTACGCCGGCGCACCTTCGAGCCTCTTGAGGAACGGCTGCAACGCCGCATCGTTGGTCGTGGAGAATCCGACGCCGCAGTTCTCCGCGATGCCGAACTTGACGCCCCGCTGCTGCGACATCGCGACCGCCTCGTCGAGCGTCAGGCCGCCCTTGAGGTGGACGTGATAGTCCACGATGGGGAAATCGAGAACGGGCAGTGGCTTGACGTAGATGTTCCGATAGCGGACCGTGCTGCCCGGGTCGTGACCCTGCAGAGCGAACGTGCCGCCTCGGAGCCCCCGCCCCTCCGACGTCCAGTCGACCACCTTCTTGTCATCGACGAAGACCGTGACATGGTTGCCCTGCACGACGATGTGCTCGGTGAACCAGACTTCGTCTTTGGCCGAGTCGGTCCGCACGTCCTGCATGCCGTACAGGCTGCCGGTCTTGCGCGGGTCGGCGGCGAAGCTGTTGTTCACCTGGACCTCGAACCCCCGCCGGGGCCAGTCGGTTTCCTGATACCGCGTGTGGAAGTAGATGCCGCCGTTGGAGCCCGGCTCGGTCATCACCTCGACCTTCAGCTCGAAGTCCGTGAACTGCGTGTCTTCGACCGGCCCTGTGTAGAACAGATGGCTCCGCGCCCCGCGCGCGACGATCGCCCCATCCTGGACGGTGAAGGTCCCCGTATTCTCGCTGGCCTTCCAGCCGTCGAGCGTCTTGCCGTCGAACAGCCGCAACCACGCCGCATCCTCCACCTGCCCCCCCGCCGGCCCCGCCAGGGCGGCGAACGAAATCATCATCAATACAACCGAGACCATCCTGCTCATGGGAAACCTCCTGCAATCGGGTGTCAGTACTTCCAAGCGAACAAAAAACCGGCGTCGCCCCACAAGGCCCAACGCCACACCCCCATCAGACCCGATCCTCCGCCCGACTGCAACCCCATGACCCAAACCGCAAGAGCCAAGCTATCAGATGCGCGGCCACCTCACCATCGACCTCCTTGGCGGTCCGCCGGACGGACGTCACCCGCCCCCGTTCACGATGTTGGTCCTCTTTCCGTGCTATTCCCACCATCAGACTCCACCATTCGGCTGCTTAGTCGGCCACCTCGTCCTCCGACGTGCCCAAGTGTCCTTCTGTCTCCCATGGGAGCAGGACCAGATTCTTTCCCAGGCGGCTCTCCAGGTGGCTCAACTCGATCATATCTCCGGCCTGGAGTACGGTCAGGGTCTCTGACAAAACGGCGGAGCGCTCCGCATCCGGCACTTCGAAGCGATCCAGAAACCACATAATCAAGTTGCATTCGTTGATCAGGTTGCCGTAAGGACCGTGAGCGGTTTCGCTACTCAACGCCGTTTTGGTGGTGACAGTTCTCCAATGGCGCCCCTTCGGGCCGGCGATGCCGAGCCGGCGCACCTCTCGCGAGAACGCCGACTCGTGAATATCCTCGCTGATCTGCCGACCGCAGAGATAGCTCTGCCGGGCGATGTCTCCGCTATTGACGTCGATCGCCGTACACACGCGGTACAACCACCACGGTCGGGTCCAAGAGAGCAGGGCCATCAACAACAGCAGCACAACGCCAGCGGCGCCTAACGCTCGCAAGCCTTTCTTCTTCGTCATGCACATCCCTCCAGTGGGACACCAAGGACAATCAACGTCTTCTTGCTCCTGGCTCCCTCGCACAACAGCAGGCGTGGGTCCACTCATGCTTGCCGGCTCAACCTCGATCGGAGCATGTGCCTATTTGTCGGTCACCTCCGTGCCAAGTATGGGGATGTCACGGAGTACGAAGGGGATCTTCGCTTCCACTGGATGGACGGCGATGACATGGCGGATGGTGTCATAGGCATCATATTTGCCCTTCTCCATTTGCCCCCGACACCAGGTCCCGCGAACGTCCGAGACGCCGCTCTTGATTTCCTGGGTTGGAACGATGACTGACGTCTGCTCCACGGAATCGTACAACTCCGTTCTCAGAATCGCGTAGTCGCCGAGAGGATAGTCATCTCGAAGGTAAAGCCCCATCCTGTCCCGCAAGGCCATCACCGGTGCACCGCTCTTCGACCTGATCCACGTCGTGTAACTGTAGAGCGGAACGGGTGTCGTGGGCCGGTAAGGGAAGGCCCAAAGACCCTTTGGAGTGCCGGCCAGAACCTCGACGGGTATGTACTCGAGCGGCCCGGGGCATGGTGGTGTCGTTGGATCTATGCAAATCTGAAGGTCCGGGGCGGGCTCCGGCTCATGCCAGCCCCCGTCGGGATCGAAGGGGATATCCAGAAACAGTATCTCGTCGGCGAGAAGGACATAGACGTACCCCACGATCTGCCCCAGTGATGAGGGCACTGGTTCGTCGGGGTTGGCCGGGAAGCGCAGCGCCAAACTGGACGGGCCGAACCAGGAAGTGCGCATTCCGGAGTCCGGCAGCCAGACGTTGCTCTCGTACCAACGACCCGACCATTGTCCGAACTCGCACGGCACGGCATTTCCGTGCGCATCCAAGACACGGAGAATCCACGGCCGATCCCGTTCAATGGTTACGAATCCCTCGAGCTCAAGGATATGTAACGTGCCGGAGATGGTAAGCTCCCGCTCGAATACATCGACACCTTGGTCCCGAATCACCTTGGCCGACAGATCCGTGGTGGTCCACCGGAACTCGAGATTCTCGGCCAAGTCCCATCGCAGGTCATTCGGCTCAACGTTGGGCTGATCTTCGGATGCGTCAACCGCAGCGATACAGCAAAGCAACATCATCCCCAATATCGTGCTCGACGCAGCCACCAAGAACCGCTTGAATTCTGCTCGCCATGACATGGACTCGTCCTCCTTCCGCTACGCCTAAAAGCAATCAAAGAGGCATGCAACCGTCTCGGCGAACCATTCCGCACCCCCTCCCGGCTTCGGGTCGGTCGACTGGATTGTGGGTGCCTCTCGGCGCATAGCTACCCCTCGCATGTTCAGGATGTAGTTTACAGAGATACCGCCCCGGCGTCAACTTCTGCGATGCAGTCACCCGTCCGGAGGTGGCGCAAGGAAGCCGCTTGTAGTGGGCCCGTGAGGGCCTATCGCAGGCCGCGTCCAGCGAAGGTAACGCCTCATCCCGATGGCCATCGGGATCACTACGAACAGCGCTGGCGGTGGGGTGGGGCTTGCCGCCGACATTCGCTTAGGATTGGCCGTTGGAAGCCACGCAGAAGGCCCCTGCCGCCGCGTGGCAGGTCAACCTCGGGGAAACGCATGCGAGGGCAATGTCGTGTACTACGGTAAATCTACTGTAGTAGATATTTTTCCTCATGAGGACAGGTCCGGCTTGACGATAGTGTTTATTGTGGTAGATTTACTGTAATAGATGACAGGCCGTTGCGGCTGGATCGGTCCAGACAAGCGAAGGAGATATCCGGCATGAAGGGTCCCAAACTCGGTAGAGTGCAGTTGCGGATCATGGAGGTGTTGTGGGAGAAGGGCCCGGCCAGCGCCCGCGAGATCAGCGACGTCCTGAATCGCGGCGAACGGATTGCTCACAGCACGGTTCAAACGCTGCTGCGCCAACTGGAGGCCAAGGGGGCCGTTTCGCACCGGCGGCAGGAGCGCACCTTCGTCTTCTATCCGCTGGTCCATCGAGCCAACGTGGCCCGGACGGAGATTCGCGGGCTGGTGGAGCGTCTCTTCGGCGGCTCGACGAGCGGCTTGATGGCGTATCTGCTCAAAGAGGAGAGCATCTCTCGCGACGAGCTCGAAGAGATCAAGAGACTGGTCGAAGCCATGGAGGAGCAGCCATGATGGACCTCGCTGTGAAGTACGCGGAGCCGGCCGCCTGCGTGGTGGCATGGGCGGCTCGCACCCTCTTCCAGTCCACGTTGCTGATCTGTCTGGGATTGGCGGCCTGTGGTTTCTTGCGCCGGCGGAGTGCAGCATTGCGTTCGGCCGTCCTGCGTGGCACGTTACTCGCGGTACTGATCTGTCCGCTGGCCGGCGGCCTGTGCGGCCTGGACCTGTTGGACGTTTCCATCCCGCAAGGAAGCCCCGCTGCTTCCGCGTCGATGAGCGTGGGTGAGTCACCGCCTGCGAGCGCGGACCCGGGCTCCTATTCGGTGCGTGTTGGGGCTCGCGTGCCGACGGAGGCGCCGGACTCTATCCAGGTGGTGCTTGACGTGCCGCATTCGCGGATGCGGCCGAGTCTGCCCGTGTTGTATTCTCTCCTGAGCGTCTGCTGGATCGCAGGAGCGACGCTGCTGCTGGCACGCCTGGGATGCGACTGCCTCCGTGCTCGACGCCGGCTTGCACAGGCCGGCCCTGCCTCGCAGGAAGCCATCGCGATGTGCGACGAAATGGCCGGAAGGATGGGACTCAAAGCCCCGCGCGTCGCGGTCAGTCCCGCGGTGGCAAGCCCGCTCCTGATCGGGACGTTCCGGCCTGCGATTCTCCTGCCCCAGGCTCACCCGGACATGGCCGATGCGCAGGTCTTCGCCCACGAGTTGGCGCATCTGTGGCGGCGCGATTGCCTCTGGAGCCTGCTGTGCCGGCTCGTCGGCGCACTGTGTGTCTTCCAGCCGCTGATGCGGAAGCTGGCCGGCGAGATGGAGCAGACGAACGAGGAGGCCTGCGACAACATCGTCGTATCCTGTGTCGGGCAGCGGCAAGCGTATGCCCGCCGGCTGGTGGACATTGCCCAGAGGCTTGGCTGCTGCCCGTCCGAGAGGGTGGGGATCGGTGTCGTGAATCTCCGGTCGTCACTGGGCCGGCGCGTGCAGCGTCTGGTCAGCTCCGGCGTCAGTCACGCCGTCCGATTGGGGCGAGCGGAGATGCTGTGGGTTGCGCTGCTCGGCGGTCTGGCCGTCCTGGCGGCCAGTTCCCTGGAGATCCACGCGGCAATCGCAGCCGAAGACCAGCCTTCGCTCGCCGACGCAGTCCCGTCCACGGAGGGCGTCGAACCGAATGTCCTGTCCCTGGCCCAAGCCCTCGCCGGCGGCGACTGGCGACAGCGCGAGCAGGCGGCGATCGCTCTCGCTCAAGCGGCCGGGGCCAAGACGGCTGCGATACCGGCGCTGATCGAGGCCCTGACCGACGAGGAATGGCGGGTACGCAAGGCGGCGGCCGTAGCGTTGACGACGACGGGTCCGGCGGGCGCAGACGCCGTCCCGGCCCTGATCGCCGCACTGCATGACGAGGAATGGCACGTGCGTCGACCGGCGGCGGAGGCACTGGCCGTCCCGGGCCCGGCCTCGAAACCCGCCGTCGGGGCGCTGAGCGACGCCCTCGGCGACGAAGAATGGCACGTCCGCCGCGCGGCGGCAACGGCGCTGGCGGCCATCGGGCCCGCCTCGAAACCGTCGATGCCACAACTGCTCAGAGTGCTCGACGATGACGAGTGGCACGTTCGCGAAAGCGCGGCCCTGGCCCTCGGAGCGATTGGATGCGACGCGGTGGCCGCGATACCGATTCTGATGAAGCGACTCGACGATCCGGAACAGCGCGTGCGCCGTGCTGTCGCCGGTGCGCTCGAGAAGATCGCGGTTGGTGACAAGGCGGCGATCCCTGAGGTGATTGACGCCTTGCTGGACCCGGAATGGCAGCGACGGCAGGCGGCCGCCCAGTCCCTGGAGAGACTGCTCCGGGAATAGAGCATCAGCACACAGCGTGACATGGTCAACTGCATCGGCATTCCGACAGGCGGTATCCTTACGCGCGGAGAACGACTGGCTGTGGCAATGGACCGATGCGATGGAGAACATCAACATCATTCTTTCATGGAGGCGACTCATGGTTGGAAGGACAACCCGACGGCTGGTTCTCGCCGTCACTGCGTTACTGGCTCTCGTCGGGCCGCTAACGGCGGCGGAGAAGATATCCTTCTGGGACACGCAGCGCAAAGGGGCCAATTGCTTCAACGTCGCGCCCAGCGAGGCGTGGTTTGCCGCGGCGCACGCTCTCGGCGTCGACTGGGTCCGCCTGGCCTATGCCAAATGGAAGGGACAAGGACGCGACTTCCTCATGGGCGATGCGGACCACTTCCAGGGAGTGGCCCAGCAGGATTTCGCGAGACTCGTCGAAGTCCTCGACTGGGCGCAGAAGTACGATATCAGAGTCGTGATCGCGCCGCTCGGGCTGCCCGGCAATCGCTGGATCCAGAACAATGACAACCGGCGTGACTTGCGTTTGTGGAACGACAAGATCTACTGGCAGCAGTCAGCGGCCTTCTGGCGCGAGCTGGCGGCGAGCCTGAAGGACCACCCCGCCGTCTGCGCCTACAACATTCTCAACGAGCCGACGCCGGAGATGGAAACGGGGCTCGTCGAGCACGGCGACGTCTCGCGCTACGAGGCCTGGTATCGCAAGCATCGCGGGACCTCGCACGATCTGCCCGCCTTCTACGCGACCGTCATCGCCGCCATTCGCCAAGTCGATCCGCAAACGCCCATCATGCTGGACGCCGGCTGGTTCGCCCAGCCCAGCGCGTTCGTCTATTGGCCCAGGGTCCGCGACGACAAGGTGCTCTACGCGTTCCACATGTACGAGCCCTACGCGTTCACCAATCATCAGAATTTCCGCCGGGAAGAACCTTATGTCTATCCCGGTGAGATTCCGTACGCCGAGAAGAAGGTCGACTGGAACAAACGACAGATGGAACGCTACCTGTCGCCGTTCTTCAAGTGGGCCGAGTCACGCGAGATCCCCATCAACCGCCTGGTCTGCGGCGAGTTCGGCTGCTATCGCCGCAATCCCGGCGCCGCCGCATACCTGGCCGATGTGATCGGCATCCTGAACGAACGCGGCCTTCACTGGGCGTTCTATTCCTTCCGCGAGGACGGCTGGGACGGGTACGACTACGAGCTCGGCACGGAAGGCTTGGGCGCTGCCTACTGGCAGGCCAGAGAAGCCGGCCAAAATCCTCCGCTGGTCCGTCGGGACAATCCCCTGTTCGACGTCATCAAGAGTCAGTTCTCGCCACGTGCGACAGCAAGCCCGGCGGCGGACGCGACAGAGAACCCCGAGGTGCGCCGCCTGATCGAGGCCCTCTCCAGTGACGAATGGCTGGAAAGGGAGAAAGCGGCCCAGGCGCTGGCGGACATGGGGCGGGCGGGCAAGGCAGCCGTCCCCCACCTCGTCGAACGACTGGCTGACGAGGAGTGGCGCGTGCGCAAAGCCGCAGCCGCGGCGCTGTCACGCATGGGACCGGCGGCAGCGCCGGCGGTGCCGGCCCTGATCGAAGCGCTGCGTGATGACGAATGGCAGGTTCGCAGGCCCGCGGCCGAGGCGCTGGCGGCCGTCGGACGTGCGGCCGAACCTGCCGTCCCGCAGTTGATCGAAGCGTTACGCGACGAGGAGTGGCAAGTTCGCAAACCTGCAGCCGCGGCGCTGGCCGCTATTGGACGTGCAGCGGAGCCGGCGGTCCCGCATCTGATCGAGGCCTTGAGCGATGAGGAGTGGCACGTTCGCAAACCCGCCGCCGAGGCTTTGGGCGCGATCGGCGCTGCGGCCCGCGACGCCTTGCCGACCCTGCGCCAGTGCCTGAACGATCCGGAAGAACAGGTGCAGCGCGCTGCGGCCGACGCGATCGAGAAGATCGCCGGACGCCGCGAGAACTGAGGACGCCGCGAGTCTATGCGAGGAACCAGGCGAGGCCGTTTTGCAGCTTCGTGTGCCTCTGGGCGGTTCGCTCGGCGGGGTTCTCACGGTAGATGTCGCTGATGTCGCCGGCCCGGTCCCGCAGGAGCAGGCAGAACCGGCGGGCGGTCAACTCGTCGCCCGGCCGCAGGCCCAGCCTCTCGGCCCAGCGCTCATCGAGCAGGAGGTTGTACTGACGCTTGGACTTTGGAGCCTGGGGCCGAAAGGATGTGTCGATCGTGTCGTCGCAGAGGCCGTCGATATTGTGCCGGCACGGGCCGCAGATGTCGTCGGCCCCGAACTCGATGCGGATCATCGCGTCGCGGTCAGCCAGAATCTCGGCCGCGACGCGGTGCACCGCATGCCCGTACGGATGCGGCTCGAACCGCGTGCACCCATCCCCGAACGCCGTGATGATGTCCACAAAATGGTGCGGCTTGATCGATATCACCTTTCCCGTCCCAACCGAACAGAGCGGCCTTTCCTTGGGATCATACCTGCAGCGAACCATCCCTGACAAGGACCCACCTTCGATTCCGCCGCATGCCCCAGAGACAGGGTGTGCATCGCACACCTTCCCCCCGTCTTGTGATCTGTCTCCTCCACGGGCCGGTTCCGATGTGCCGGCGATCGGCAAATCTCTTCGCATCATGACACAGACCCCTGTATACTCTGGTTCAACGTTGACGACTATGGACAGTTGGCAAGATCCGCCGTCCGATCTACAGGAAAGGGCCGACGATGAGACCGTCACGCACTTCGACGCAGTTTTCCAGACGCACGTTCCTGCAGGCTGTCGGTGGCACGGCGGCGGCCCTTTCACTGACCAGCCGTGGCTGGCTGGTCGGCGCGGCTCTGGCCCGGCCGGCGGGGCAGGCCAAAACACCGCCGGTCATACGGGCCGCATTTGTTTACCCTCCTACGGAAGAACTCCGGAAAGTCGGGTATTATAGCTGGCCCGGCTCGACGTTTGACGCAGAGGGTCGCCAACTACAGTACATGGCCAGACTCCAGGACCTGGAGCGCAGGCTGGGTCTGCGAATCGCTATCGAACGGGATCCGCTTGCCGATGGCGATGCGGCGGATCGATTCATCCGCCAGGTCAAAGCGGAACCGCCGGACGCGCTGTTCCTCGTACCGTTCAAGAAGGGCCATTGGCCGCACCTCACGCGGATCGTCGAAGAAACGAGACTCCCGACCGTTGTCCTTGCCCCGCTCGGAGTGCTGCTGGTCGGCATGATCCGCGAGCTGCATCGCAAGCCCGGCGTGTATATGATCAACGGGCTCGACAGCTTTGAGGCGGTCGAGAATGGCATGCGGATGGTCCGGGCCGCCAGCTGGATGAAACAGAGCCGCATCCTGAACATCGCCCGCTCGGCCGGGACACGACAGACCGTGGCGCACCTCGGTACCACGGTGGACACCGTCGCCAACACCGGCTTCATCGAGGAGTTCCAGCGGACCGGACCAACGGACCAGGTCAAGGCGCTCGCCAACCGGTACAAGACCCAGGCCACCCACGTTCATCAGCCCAGTGATGAGGACATCCTCGACGCGGCCCGCGCGGCGGTCGCCCTGAAGAAGGTGGTGGCCGAGGCGAGGGTGGACGCGGTCATGATGGACTGCCTGCCCGGGCTCCAGCACCCGCATCGGCACGTGCCGCCGTGCATGGGCTTCATGGACCTGCGGGACGAGGGGATTCCGGCCGGCTGCGAATCGGACCTGGATGCGACGCTGACGATGATGCTTCTGCAATACCTGTTCGACCGACCCGGCTTCCAGCACAACCCCGCCGTGGAGACCGAGCTGAACCACTACTTCTGCGCGCACTGCACCAGCGCCTCGCACATGGCGGGGCCTGATGCCCGGCCGGAACCGTATACGCTGATGAATCACGCCGAGGCGGGATGGGGCTGCGTGCCGCGCGTGCTCTTCTCGCCCGGGCAGGAGGTGACGATCGCGAAGTACCTGCACGCCCCCTCCGAACAGGATGTCCCGCAGATGCTCGTATACTCAGGCGAGACGATCAGTTGCCCGCCCATCCCGCAGACGGGCGGTTGCCGCACCAACGTCGAGACGACGATCAACGAACTGAAGGACGTCGCCGACCTCAAAGGGCACCACCTCGTGATGATCTACGGCAACCACGCCAAGGTCCTGCGCCGCTTCTGCCAGATGTACGGTATCGAGGCCACCATCTGACCGGCCGCAATGGCCAGTCCGCGACCACATGCGGGCCAGCATTCAGGGGCCAGCCCTGCCAGGCCACCGTGAACGCCCCCTGCTATCTCACTTCGCCTCAGTTGGGCCAAGTCCTGGGATCGGGATGTCGGTCAGCACAAACGGTATCTTCACCTCTACGGGATGGACCGCGATAAGATGACGTATGGTGTCGTAGCCATTCTCGCGCTGCTCGAGCTTGCCAAAACATACTGCTCCGCCCTTACCGAACGGATCACTCCAGACATGTTCCTCCGGAAACGCAAGCTCGTTTGTCTGAGAATCATAAAGCCTGGTTCCGATGACCACGTAGTCCCCCAGTGACCACGAAACCGCCATGATCCAGCGATCTTCCAGACCAAGAACGGCCTGGCCTGTTGTCGACTGTACGAGCGTGTAATATTCGTACAACGCAACGGGCGCTGTCGGTACGGTGAAGCGGTGAGATGAACCTGAGGGAATAAAGGTCCGAAGCTCGAGCGGACCCGGTCGTGGTGGGGTATTCTCTGCCACAGCGATGCGCAGATTCGGGGCGGCGTCGATCCAGGGGTGGTTCGGCTCGAATGGAATATCCACTTCGATCACCTTCTCGGCATAGAGCGCGTGGAAATACCCCGTCAGTTCTGCCACCGAAGCAGGTATAGCCTGGCTTGGGGCGAGGATCAGTTGCACCACTGCACGCGGCAGTTGCACGCTACCCCATCCGCCAAACCCCTTGGCTACCCGATACTCCCGCACAGGGTAAGACCTCGGAAGCCAACGAATGTCAGTACTATCTCCATCCACGGCTGTTAGAATGACCGGATGGTTCACGTCCAATCCGACCAGATTGCTGGAATCGAGAATCTTGAGATCCAACGAGAACGTCAGCTTTCGCTCAAGCCTGTTCCTGTCACGCGCCAACTTGTGGCCTGCGTTTGTCACCTCCGATGAGACCATAGCCGAGGTGCATACCACCTCAAGCTTCTCGCGTAGATTTCCGTACAGGGCGTTTGCATCCACCGGCTCTCGCTGAACCCGTTTCACTTTTTCCGCGCGGAGGCCGTGTTCACTGGCGTGGACCATGCCAACACCGGTAAATACGGCACCCGCCAGGAGAATGGAAACAAGCGACATTCTCATACGTGACGCTTCCACAGGTATCCCTCCGAATTGCCTGACCTCATCGAAAGTCCAGGGGCAGAGCCCATTCTACGTTCCACTATGCCATCCGTAGCTGGCATCGTTATTCCCTACCGGTCCGTACCGATTCCTGTCAGACTGCCCAGGTCCGCCACGGTCTGGACCTTGAGAGCCCCCTTCTCGACAGAAACACACACAAGACTGCTGTCGGCCAGACCATACACCGTGTTTGAGTCTTTTACGGAACCGAACGTGATCAGTCTGCCCGGGTCGCTCGTGGCTATGTGATTTCCACGTGTGCCAAATGCGGCCAAATGCGTGGGGGATGCCGATACAAATATCGTCTTCTCCGTGCCGATCACCCGGAACGTGGGCGACGGTTGATCGAGAAAAGCCAGCCCCTTGTGGTCGCCAAGTCGTATCACGTTAGAGGAGCCGAGCAACGGCTCCCCCGAGTACATGCCATAGAGAGCTATGCGTTCTCCCCAGACACGAGTCGTACGGACTATGCTCGCTCTTTCGCCGGTCAGCCTGATTGCCAGCACCGCATTGCCCCTCGTCCCATACAGAAGGTCGTCGTTTTCCCAGATTACCGCGCGATGATCCAGGACCACGCCCGTCTTCCACAATGCCTTATCCCCGAACCTGTAAATCCACAACTCGCAGCGCCCACGGTTTGCCATGTTTTTGCAATTCACGGCCAGCGACCGACCTGTCGGGCTCCAGGAGCATCGCAAGGGAAGAACGTCGGCGCCCGGGCATGGAATCGGCGTGGCCGTGTAGCCGTCCCCGGAGGAATCCTTCTCGAAGAGGATAACTTGTTCCAGATCCACCCCGACAAAGGCTGCGCGGCCCGGCACCCACGCCCAATCCGTAGGCGGCAGACGCCCGGGGCTGGCTACCCGCTTGACCGAACCACTCACTTCATCATACGCGATCAGGCACCTCGGTCCTTCGTTGCTGTCCTCCAATTCAGTGTAACTGTGGATGAGCAAAGTCCTCGTGACAGGAGAGTATCCTTGCGCCGAGAGCATGAACGTGGTCGCGCCACGAACCTCACCTCCGCAAGCGACCAGAAGACAAGCGAGGATAATAACGGACATGGACTTGGCATCCGGGCGTTCGGGGTGACCCCTTACGATAGTGTTTGGCGCACGGAGAACGGGAGTGTGGCACTCCGCCGACCGGGCGGACCATTCGGTGCCGCCACCAGACTGCGGGGCAGTGGACCGGATTGTGAGAGCCTCTCGGCGCATAGCTTCCCTTCGCACATTCAGGACACAGTCTACAGGAATACCTCTGTGGCGTCAACGGTCTTCTGCCGACGCGATTGTCCAGTGTTTGTGCAGGTCTTAGGGCACCGGCATTCCTGAGCCGTTGAAGCGTCTGGGTGGCAGCCTCAAGCTCGAAGAGCTTGGGGATGGTTCAGCGCATAGGTGACCTTCTGCTATCGCTTCGCCAGTCAGATCCACCATCCCTAAACCTCCGCTGCGCTACGGTTTGAGGCTGCCACGCGCCTGCCAGGATGTTCTCACACACACATTGTCCCTGCCGAGGGAGCGGGTGAGAGCCGTTTGTAGTGGGCCCGTAAGAGCTTGCCCCATTCGGTTGCACTCAGGGCAGGCTCTGAGCGAAGCCGAAGGGGCATCGAGGCCATGAGAAGCAGCGTCTCACGACGCCACTACAAACAGCGCTTGCCGATGGTGATACGCGTGCCGTCGAAGCCATCGGCAAACTCCGCCTTGCTCCGTTTGCCGCTGCCACACAGGGCGCTCCGTGGTGGAAAACGGGCCTTGCCGCGAAATTCGCACAGACACATTTGCCCCCGGCAGCCAGGTTGACCGCTGCTGACGGCGACCGTATAGTGTAATCGAGGTTCGCGGCCGCAGATGCTGCGACTGGGGCGAAGGCCCCAGGCGAACTCCACCGCGCAAGGGAAGGAGACAGCCATGCATCTCAAGAGAATTCAGAAGACGATTGCCGTTGGCGTGCTCGTGCTGCTGTTCTGCGCCGCGGCTGCGCTGGGCGGTTTGCGGTTGAGCATTCAATCCGGTCTCGACAAGTGGTGCACCGTGGCCCAGCAAAGTCATCCGCATCCCGGCGATGACGTCGCGGCCCTGATGGCCTACGTCCAGTCCGAGTCGCATTCCTTGCGCGACCGCAACTACGCCGTCTGGGCCCTCGGCCAGGCACGGGATGCGCGGGCCTTGCCCCTTCTCGAACGCTACTACACCGGACAGCCGTGCGACCACAGCCGATCTCTCTGCCAGGGTGAACTCGCCAAGGCGATCAAGCTCTGCCAGGACCCGACGCCCAACCCCCTGTTCATCAGAACGCCCACGGCCCGCGCCCGTTTGTAGTGGGCCCGTGAGGGCCTGTCACACACCGCTCTCAGGGAAGGCAACGCCTGACGGCGTCACTACAAACCGCCGCACCGCCAAGGTAGCGTTTGTTGCTGCCATACAGCGATCGGACTGTGGGTTGCTCAGGCACGGGTGGCAGCGGCAAGCTCTGCTTGCCGATGGGGGGATGGGCGAAATGAGCGCAAAAAAATAAGGAGACGAGGGCTTGAGTAAAGCAATCGATTGTAGGCCCGTCTCCTTGTTGCGATGAGCCGTATCGCACATACCGCGGGTCGTGCTTTCGAGACCAACTGATCTCCGTGTGCACTCGCAACATCTATAGTATACGCAAAAGCGGGCGTCGGGTCAAATGATTTTGCGTACGGCCCGGCCTTTTTATGTCCGCGCAGATTTCCCATTTCAGGCGCAGAGAGTACCGTGTGGCAGCCTCAAACGCGCCAGCGTTTGGGGATGGTTCTCGGCGTAGGCAGCTTCACCATCCCCAAACCTGCGCTACAATCTGAGGCTGCCACACGCACCGTTCTCTTTCAGGGGCGGGAAAGGCTCATTCTCCGGTCAGGTATCCGGTGATTCGGACGTCTTCGGCGAAGGCTTTGATCTGGACGTGGTCCAGGCCGACCGCTGCGGCCAGCGAAGCCATCGGCTCGGCGATCTCAACAGCGCCCTGCGCGCCGAGAATCTTCGGCGCCACGTACACGCAGACTTCATCGGCCAATCCCTGCCGCAGGAACGATGCGAGGACCTTCGGGCCGCCCTCGACGAGCACCTGCTGAACGCCGCGGCGGCCCAACTCGTCGAGCAGCGAATGCAGGTCGCAGGCTTCGGACGAGCCGTCGCAGGCGAGAAGCTCGGCTCCCCTCTTGGCGATGCGCTCGGCGTGTCTGGGGTTGGCGTCGAGGGCCGAGCGGCGCGTGCAGACCAGGACGGGGCTCGCCTTGGGGGTGCGCAGGAGGCGCGATTTCAGCGGGATTCGCAGCGTGCTGTCGAGCACGACGCGGACGGGCTTCTTGCCCTTGCTCGGTCGCGGCGTCAGCATGGGGTCATCGGCGAGGACCGTGTTGACCCCGACGAGGATCGCGCCGGCGCGGCGGCGCAGCCGGTGGGCGTCCTTGCGGCTCAGCTCGTTCGAGATCCATCGGCGCTCGGGGCCCTGCTGCGTGTACGCGAGCTTGCCGTCGAGGCTCTGGGCCCACTTGAGCACGACCCAGCACCTGCCGGTGGTGACGTGCTTGAAGAACGGCGCGTTGAGCCGGCGGGCCTGGTCCTCGCAGAGGCCGACCTCGACCTCGACGCCCGCCTGACGCAGGCGCTCGACGCCCTTGCCGCCGGCGTGCGGCGATGGATCGAGCACGGCGACGACGACGCGGGCGATCTGGGCGGCGAGGATCGCCTCGGTGCAGGGGCCGGTCTTGCCGTGGTGGCAGCAGGGTTCGAGCGTAACGTACATCGTCGCGCCTTCGGGCTTGACGCTGAGGTTGCGGCAGTCTTCGATCGCGTTGACCTCCGCGTGCGGGCCGCCGAATTTCTTGTGGTAGCCCTTGCCAACGAGCTGGCCGGCCTTGACGATGAGGCAGCCGACCGCCGGATTGGGCTCGACCGAGCCGATTCCTTTCTCTGCCAGCTTCAACGCCGAGAGCATGAACTTCGCATCCTGTTCGTTCATGTCACTATGCCTCTCTGGAAAGCATCTTCATGAATTGTCGCTCGTCGATGACGGTCACGCCGAGCTGCCGGGCCTTGTCGAGCTTGCTGCCGGGCTCGGCCCCCGCCAGGACGAAGTCGGTCTTCTTGCTCACACTGCCGGAGGCCTTGCCGCCGGCGTCCTTGATCGCCTGCTCGGCCTGCTGCCGCGTGAAGTGCTCCAGCGAGCCGGTGACGACGACGGTCTTGCCGGCCAGCGCGCCGGTGCGCGGCTTGGCCGCTTCGGCCTGCGGCCGCACGCCAGCGGCTACGAGCTCGGCGATGATCGCGCGATGCCGGGGCTCGCGGAAATACGCATGAATGCTCTCGGCCATGACCGGCCCGATCTGGTCGATCGCCTCCAGCTCCTCCAGGCTCGCGTTGCGCAGCGCCTCGAGCGAGCCGAAATGGTCGGCCAGAACCTGCGCCGACTGGCCCCCGACGTGGCGAATCCCGAGGGCCGCCAGAAAGCGCCACAGCGGCCGGCGCTTGCTCGCCTCGATCCCGTCGAGCACGTTCTGGGCGCTCTTGTCAGCCATGCGATCCAGCGCGGCCAGGTCCTCTTTTTGCAGTCGATACAGATCGGCGAATCCATCGACGAGCCCACCATCGACCAACTGCTCGATCAGCGAGGCGCCGAGGCGTTCGATGTCCATCTGGCCGCGTCCGGCGAAGTAGCGCAGCCGCTCCTTCAACTGCCCGCTGCAGTCCGGATTCGGACAGCGGACGTAGACCCCCGCCTCGTCCTTGACGACGTCGCTGTCGCAGACGGGACATTTCTTCGGCGTCTCGAACGGCCGGGCCCCTTTCGGCCGCCGCTGCTTTTTCACCTCGACCACCTGCGGGATGATCTCGCCGGCCTTCTCGATCACGACGGTATCCCCCGGCCGCACGTCGAGCCGCCGCATCTCATCGAAGTTGTGCAGGCTCGCCCGCCGGACCGTCGTGCCCGACAGCCGCACTGCGGTCAGATTCGCCACCGGCGTCAGAATCCCGCTCTTGCCCACCTGCACCGCGATCGATTCGACTACCGTCTCGGCCCGTTCGGCGGGAAACTTGTACGCGATGCACCAGCGCGGGGCCCGCCCGGTCGTGCCAAGAATGTCACGCTGGTCGTACCGGTTGACTTTGACGACCATGCCGTCCGTCTGATAGTCCAGCTCGAATCGCTTCTCGCTCCAGCTCCGGCAGACCTCGATGACCTCGTCGATGTCCTTCGCCCGGCGGATGTGCGGATCGACCGGCAGGCCCAGCGTCCGGAATCGTTGCAGCGTATGGTAATGATCGGCCGCCAGCGGTTGCGAGACCTCGCCGACGGCGTACGCAAAAAACGCGAGATTCCGCGTCGCGGTGACACGGGCATCGAGCAGCTTGAGCGAGCCGGCCGCCGCATTGCGCGGATTCGCAAACGCCGGCTCCCCCGCCTCCGCCCGCATCCGGTTCAGCTCGACGAACGAACGCGTGGGCATATACACCTCGCCGCGCACCTCCAGCACCCTCGGGACATCGTCGCCGTTCAGCAGCGACAGCGGGATCGACTTGATCGTCCGGATGTTGGCGGTGACATCGTCGCCCACCTCCCCATCGCCCCGCGTCGCGCCCGCAACCAGCATGCCTTCCTCATACCGCAGGCTGATGGCCAGGCCGTCGATCTTCAGCTCCACCACGTAGTCGTAGTCGGCCCGGTCAAGCTGCTTGCGGACGCGCTCGTCGAACGCCTGGAGCTCCTCGGCGCTGTAGGTGTTGTCCATGCTCAACATGGGGACTGCGTGGCGGACCGTGGCGAACTCGTCGAGCGGCCGACCCGAGACGCGCTGCGTGGGCGAGTCGGCCGTCACCAGTTCCGGGTGCGCCGCTTCCAGCCGCAGCAGCTCCGCAAACAGCGCATCGTATTCCTGGTCGCCGATCTCGGGCGCGTTGAGCACGTAATACAGGTGGTCGTGCCGGCGGATTTCCTGCCGCAGTCGCTCCAGGCGTTTCCTGACGTCACCAGCCATAGCCGCTCGATCATCCGTTGCCCATCGTCCGGGCCCTCTCGCCGGGCCGCCGAGCGATTATAATCCCAACGCCGGCTGGATCGCCACGCGAAATTCCCGACGCGGAGCCGAGGGGCCGTGACCACGACAGATGTGTCAAAGTCGTGTGGCAGTCTCAATCCCGATGCACATCGGGATTGGGGATGGTGAATTGGCCTGGTCTCCCGATTCCAGACGGGCGCGAGTGCCAAGAACCATCGGCAAGCCTGCGCTTGCCGCTGCCACACGCACGCCAAGAGGATATGACAAGTGTGGGCAGGATGAGACGGAGGAAGGGTCAGGGACTGCCTGCGGGGTCCGTGCCCGCGCGAACCGCCGGCGCGGTGAACGTTGGGAAACGCCACAGAACCCGTCGGTGACAGCCCCCGAGAAAAAAACCACCCTCCTCCAGGGATCAACCGGTTCGCGGGGGCGTTGACCGGATGTGGGCCATGATAAGAAGAACGCAGATCGGCCGGGCCGCCCACCGGCCGATCGCGACTTGCTGTCTATCTGTAGCTACCGCGTCGTATTGCCGAATTCGCCGGTGGACAGGTCATAGATGAACACGCCACGCGTCCGCGAGGTGATGTATACGTACCGCCCGCTGACGCGAAGGACGGCTTCCACCTCCCGTTTGTCGAGCACCCGAGCAGCGCCGGACTGCGCCAGCGTTCTGTGCAGATCCGTGCCGAGTTCGAGAATCAGGTCGTCGGGAAAGCCGATCCGACGCATGATCCGAACGATGTCGTCCGAGCTGAGGTCCGCCACTTCCTGGTTGGTCTGAGGCACGATGGAAATCCCTCGCACCTGGCGCGGTCCCTGCGATTCCGGCTCGAAGGTCGACGATGCACTGCGTCGGCCCCCCGAGCCCAGCTCACCCCATTCCACCGGTCGAGCGTGGCATCCGATCACCACCAGAACCACCGGCACCAACAGCGCCGCGATGGCTACCATCCCTTTTATGGTCTCTCGTCTGATCCGCACGGTTTCTCTGCTCCTCGGCGAACGCCGGTCATCACCGCAAATTCCTCAGACTGGCCTCAAGGTCGCCACGGGACAGTCCGGGCGTTGCGGTCTGTGCGCCCGAGCCCAACGGCTGCGGCTGCGGCTGCGGCTGCTGGGGCACGCGCGGCGCCGACCCGGCCCGCACAGTGGTCCCGTCAGGCACCAGACGCGCTGTCACGAACACCGCGATTTCCCTCGTCGACGCCGAGTTGTCCGTGTTCTTGAACAGGCCGCCCACCAGAGGCAGAGCGTGCAGCCCGGGAACTCGCTTGTCGATCTTCTTCGCGCGATTCTCGGTCAACCCGGCCAAGGCCACGGTACCGCCGTCCCGGACGGTGACGACGTTCCGGCTGGTCCGCCGCGTCACCAGCGGAAGCTCGCTGCCGGCGGCCTTCGGAATGCTGTCGCTGACCTCCGTCGCCATCTCCAGCGTGATATCGTTGTTGTCGCCGATCCGCGGCGTAATGCTCAGCTTCGTTCCTGATTCGATCTTCACCATCTCCGTCTGCGAGTAGAACAGCGAGTTGTTGGTGATCGTCGGAGTCAGCATGAAGTACTCCTCCGTCAGCACGCCCAGTTCCGCCAGACGACCGTCCTGCGCCAGCACCTGCGGGTTGCTGACGATCTCCGCCTGGCTGTTCTGCTGCAACAGGTTCAAGGCCATCAGCAACGAATTGGTGAAGGTCTGATCGGGGGTATAGCCGATCTGCACGCCCCAGGGCCAAGTGCCGGCATCGTCGAGATTGAACGCGGTGCCGAAGACGCCGGCGCTGATCTGCGGCCAGCCCCACTCGACGCCGAGGTCCAGCAGGTCGGAGCGTTCCATCGCGACCACGCGGGCATCGAGCAACACCTGCCGCGGCTTGAGGTCCAGCTTCTTGACCTCGCTGACGATCCGCCGCGCCAGGTCCGGAGGCGCCGTGACCGAGACGAACCGGTTATTCGGGTCGTTGCTCGTCCGCACGTACTGAGCGAAGGCAGGCGAGAGCAATTCCGCGATCCCCATCGGGTTGCGGTAGTTCAGGAACACGTTGTGGGTTTCGCTGATCTCCGGGAATGCGTCACCCGTCGCACCGCGGTGGGCCACCAGGTAGTAGTCCGGCGTCTTCTGAACGATGAACGGCGAGCCGGCCAGGACGACGCGAAGGGCCGTATCGAGATCCACTTCCTTCAGATCGGCATGGACTTCGCCGTACACGTTCGGGTCCGGAACGATCGTCACGCCCACCGAGTTGGCGATTTCCTGCAAGGTAGACACCAGGTCCTCGCCCTGCCAGGTGTTGGTGATCGGCAGATAGACCAGGTACGTGTCCGCGACGGCTTTATACTTGTACTTTGTCTGATCCAGGATCCGCTGGAGGGCCTGCGGAACCTGCATGGGAACCAGGGAGGTGATGTCAAAATCCACCACGACGACATCGGGCTTTACCGTCGCGTCGACCGCGATCTTCACACCCGTCCGTTCCGAAATTCGCGTCAGGACGTCCAGCACCGTGGAGCCGCCCGTGCGTATATCCGGCAGCGGATCAAGCCTCGTCGGCCCCGTCGGCTGCCGATCGCCATTCAGCAGAGGCAGACCTTCGAGCGAATCGCCACCGACATCCGGCGGCTGCTCCAGCCCCCTGAGGACCTGGTTCTCCTGAGTCAACTGGGCGATCTTGGCCAAGAGCGCCGCTCTCTGTGGATCCGTCTCAGGGCCTGCGGCGGGCGGCTGCACCGTGGGGGGCTGCACCGCCGGCGTCCTGCCGGTCTCCAGTGGCGTCACAGGCCGCGTCGTATCCTGGCCCTGCGGCGCGACGCGCGCCGGCGCCGTCCGGTCGATCTTCTCCGTCACGTTGGTATACGGTTTGGTCGGAGGATCGAACTCGAACCCTTCCTTTTCGAAGATCAGATCGCCCGTCCAGCCGTAGGGAACCTGAATCGTGTACTTGCCCTTGGCGTCGGTGACTGCGGTCGTCCCGCCGGGCTGGGCGGTGACGGTCACACCCTGGATCGGCTCGGTCCCGTCGAACACGACGCTGTCGGTAATGGTCAGCATCCTGACCTTGGCGCTGAAGCCCGCGCCGGGCACGTTCTGCATGACCGCCTCAAGGGTCTTGTTGGGCGGCGCGAAGTCGTATCCTTCTTTGGTCGGGGTGATGCGGCCTCTCCAGCCGTGGTCCACCAACAACTGGAACTCGCCGTTAGCATCGGTCGCCGCAGCGCCGCCGTTGTTGTCGGCCACGACGGAGACGTCCGCGACGGGACCGGCCTCAGACATGATCCGGCCCGAGATCGTCAACTGGATCACGCTGGCCTGATAGTCATGACTCATCTGCGAGGCGAGCAGCCCCTCATAGGGACGGCTGGCCGGCTCGAACGTGTAGCCCGGTTTCCTGGGCGTCACGGTCCCGGTCCACTTGTACGGCACTTCGGCGCTGTACGAACCATCGGGGCCCGTCACGGGCCGGGTGGGCAGACCGTCCATCATCACACCCGCCATGCCGATGACGCTGCCGGAGATGGTGAATTTGATCGGACTGGCCGTGAATCGCTGATCGGTCTGATCGGTCAGGACGGAGCTGTAAACCTTGTTGCTCGGTTCGAAGGACCAGCCTTCCTTCATCGGGGTCACCGAGCCGCCCCAGGCGTAGTCGACCTTGGCCGAGTAGAACCCGGTCGCGTCGCTGACCGGGTTGCCGGGCAGACCGTCGAGAGTCACCCCGCCGGTCCCGGTGTTGCCCGAGATCGTCAACTGCACGATCGCAGAGGTATAATTGTCGCCTTCATGGTCCTCGACCACCTTTGTATAGGGCTTGCTGCTCGGGGAGAAGGTGTAACCCGGGCGCACCGGGGTGACCTTGCCCGACCAGCCATACGGCACGGTGACCACGTACGCGCCGTCCATGTCGGTGATGGGATTGTCCGGCAGGCCTTCCAGCGTCACGCCGGGAAGCCCCGTCGAACCGCTGATTCGGTAGGTGAACACCCGGGCGACATAGTTCTCGTTCGTCGCAGACTCCAACACGTTCTCGTACGTGTTCTCGGGGGGAGTGAACTCATGGCCTTCCTTCGTCGGAGTGACCTTGCCCGACCAGTTATACGGAACCTCCACGCGATAGAGGCCGCCGCCGCTGGTCGTCGGATTGCCGGGCAGACCCTTCATCACCACGCCATCGGCGCCCACCGAGCCGGCGATCGTGAAGGTCAGCTCGTGCGCCGTAAAGCTCTCGTTCAGCAGGTCCTTCTGGATCGTGCTGTACATTTTGTGACTGGGCTCGAATCGGTAGCCGGCCTTCTCGGGGAGCACCGTTCCGTTCCAGCCATAGTCGACGATCGTGCTGTAGCGCCCCGCGGCGTCCGTGACCGGGTCGCCGGGCAGGCCTTTCATCACCACGCCGGGCTGTCCGGCCGAACCGGAAATCTTGAAGGTCAGCAGTTGGGCCGAGTAGTTCTCTTCGGTCATCGCCGCGGTGACCTTCTGATAGACCTTCTGCTTGGGCTCGAAGGTGTAGCCGAGCTTGACCGGTGTGACGGTCCCACTCCAGCCATACTGCACCTCAGCGGTGTAAACGCCGTTATCATCGGTCGTTGTATCGGGCAGACCCTGCATGGTGACGCCGGGCAGACCGACCGAGCCCGAGATGACGTACTTCTTCACCTTGGCTATGGTCGATTGACTGTGCGTCACCGGCGCGAGCCACAAGACCACGCACAGGACCATCACCCCGCCCGATAAAATCCTACCGATCTGTTGCCTTGCCATAGGTCAACGTCCCTTTCTGTAGCCGTTTCTACGCCATCCCACGGCTTTCCCACATCTATCGGCGATCCCGCGCCCTGGTTTGAGCAAAAACCGCCCCCGCGGCATGCTACAACTGGATCTGCGTCGGACCTCCGACTGCATCCAACGAAATGACCTCCACCGACTTCATGCCACCCTCATCCCTTACGCTGATGGCGATTTGACGTTGCGCAACAGCCCCTGGGCCGTATTGCAGCACCGCGGTCACGTAGTACCTTCCGTCCGGGACGGAAGCCACGTCCATGACCGCCGTGAACTGGCGGATCTCCAAAGGCAACATGTTGCCGCTCTGTCCGGAAACCTCGCTGCTCATCGGGACGTCCCGCAGCAGTGCGCCGGCGATTCCGGCCGCCGCCTCCGACAGGAGGGCTCGGCAACGAGGCATCACGTGCGTGTTCCCGATGTTCGAGAAGCGCGCGGTGACGATGTAGCGAGACGGCGACAATGGCGCGATCGTCAACTGATCGCCCTTGACGCGTGGCATCGGCGTGGCTTCTCTGGCAGTGTTCAGGTAGATCAGGCCCTGAGTAATGCCCCCGGCCTGTCCATCCTCATAGCTGGCGTGCAGCCGGATGGTCGCGTAGTGGTTCGGCAACAGCTTCGCGGCATCGGGCATCTGCGCGACGATCTTGAGGTTCTGGCTGCCGTATCCGCGCAACGTGAACTGCGTCGGCTCGACCGTCACCCACTCGACACACCCGAAATCCTGTCCGAGAATGCTGTTTCCCTGGTCATCGGCCCAGACGCCGCTGGTCATGTGGTCGGGCAGCAGAAGCTCGGCATTGACGGTGACCGGGTCCTCGGAGGCGTTGGTCACCTTCAGGAGGCCCGTTCGCGTCGCCCTGGGGAGAACGTCGATGGCCAGTTCACTCGGGTTCAGATTGAGCGCCGCGTCCACGGCCATCGTCTGGATACGGGGGTCTCCCGCGAAGTTAACCAGCTTGTCGATCGTGCCGGCGCGGCGTCCATTGATGTACAAGGCCCCGGAGATGCGGTATCTGCCGGTGGGCAGTTGTCGACCGATGTCCTGCTGGAGGTTGATCTTGACGCCCGGAATGATGCTCGTCTCCGGGTAGTTCAGTTCGGTGATCTTCTGCCAGTGTCCGCCCACTTCGCCGTAGATACGGGTCTTGCCGACCAGTCGCGCGAAGGTCTTGCCGTCGTTGTTGACCCCCAGGCTCACCAGTGTGGCCGCGGGGCGGATGTCGACCGCCTCTCGGAACACCAGGTCGGCGTCGATCAGCTTGATCTCATCCCGCATCGCACGACCCTGCACGTTGATGATGATCGGGACGATGAACTGAAGGAGAACGGGAGTGCGGATTCCGGTATCCTCGTCCGGCGTCAGCCGGGTCTGGGCGATCAGCGCGGCACAATAGTGGCCCTGCACGCCCGCCGGGATGCTGATCCACAGATTCATCACCTTCCGCTGAATGGGTGACAGGGTCACGACTTCCTCTTCCACGCGGAGCCACTCAAGACAACTGCGAAGTCTTGAGGTGTCCACGCGGAGCGGCTGATCCTCGCTGCCGACGTCGACCCAACGGGCCCCGTTCGGATCGGCAACCACCTGGGCATCCGGCTCGATCGTCTGCCACATCCCGGTCGAGTCCTGCGTCATGTCCACCAGCCGCAGGTCAATCGTCACCTCGGCGTCCTGATTCTGATTCTCGATCGCGAAGGTGGTCGCCGTTCGCTTGTTCGGATAGGTCGCAACGTCAATCCTCATCGGCTGGACCATGAACTGGCCGAAAGCCGACCCACAGGCAGCCAGGATCACCGACAGAATGCCGATCCCCCGAGCCAGCGGACCACCCACGGAGCGACGGGCGCTGCGCGTCTGATGTTCCACAAGGCACAAATCCGTTCGCTTCAGTCGCTTGTCAGGTGCATTCACCATCTTGCATCTCTCAAAGCTCATCTCGGTTGTTTGGTCTGCGACGCACCGCCATATCCTCGGCCGGGCATCAATTATGCGGCTTTCTACCTCTTCGGCATTCCAAATAAGACACTTGCCCCGTTTCTCGTGATTTCCCCATGAGCCACCCCCAACCCCATTTGCCGCCTCGCATCCAAACCCACTCTCCCAGACCCGGAAACAGCCTGGGATAACACACCGCTTAGATTACCAAAATCACCAACCCTTGTCAATGCCCAACTTACCTATATTCTCGTTTTCGCTACAGTTAGGGCGCCACGAAGAGCATCTCAGGAGGGTCTGCCGGACCGGATCGGCCTGGGCGAGGCAAAAGGCCCCCGCTTATCGGAACCACCTCTCGCCAGGCAGAGGCGGCCGGAAAAGGCGACGGCAAAAATATCCACCCCATCCGAAGAAGAAAAGGAAAGAGGGGAGAGATGGACGATACATCCAACCCTCCCCTCATGACTTGTTTCCCCCGGCCGCAACGCATGCCACTATCACCTTCGGCCTTGGCCGAACGCGAACCTGACATGCCGCAGAAGCCGAGTCCTGCCAGCAAGTGGCTACTACTACTGGGGGGCGACCTTCAGAGTGACGGTCGCGACCCGCAGGTCCTTCGTGCCGCCAACCAGACCGGAGGTGTTCAGCACGGCCTTGGTGATCTTGGCGCAAACGCTGACGGTCCCGCCGCCAACGCTCAGGGTGTTCGGCGTCACGCTGCAGCTGTAGTCGCCGTTCACGGCACCGTTCTTCGCGATCGAGCAGCTCAGCTTCATGTTGAAGTTCGACTGGATCGTGACGTTGGTGCAACCCTCGTAGTTGTGCTTCGAGGCTTCGGTCTGTGCGGTCTGGGCCAGCTTGATTTTCAGCTTGTCCTGATCCGCGATGAAGCACCAGAACCCGATGTCCATCAGGACCGGAATGTCCGTCAGTTCCTGGGAAATGTACGACATCGGCCAATCATGGATCTTGATCTCCCCTGCGGGGGCCATTGCGGCCAGCAGAGTCACCACTGCGACTGCAAAAAGACTTTTCTTCAACATCTTCACTTCCTTTCTAACTTTGAACCCTCGCTCCGAATTGGCCGATACGGCCTAGTGGAGCTAAACCCAGAAATCCGGCTAGGCACCACAAACACCTAAGCCGCACTCAGCAGCAGGCAACCAAGCATTCACTGACCTGTCCGGATCTGCCCGCTCCATGTCCGAAAAGCCGTGGCCCAGAGATTCAAATTCGACCTGCGATTTTCATTCCCACTTGGCATTTGACATCAATGCACCGCCCCGAGGGGGCCAACCTCTCTTGGCGGCTCGCAAGCGGCCACTCGCCTGCGAGATGTCATTGCGTCATCACCATACCTCCTTTCTCCCCCATCCCAACTAGAGGGGGCCTCTATTGGGGATAGCACCTTTCCATAGGTCCTGGGCAATGTACTATTTTGCGAATGAACACTTAATGCCCGACGGAATTACTAACGCACCCCTGAGTCTTTGCCTACACCGGTCAGGGTCCGGCCATTACCGTAATCACCAGGGCCCCACGATAGGATCCCTGCGGATACCGATTCGCGCCAGTGACCTTCACAAGGAGGGCCAACGGGACCTCGACACCCGCCGCAGACGTCGGCTTCGATGAACTGACCACCGTTGCGCGTCCCTTCTCCACCGGGATCTCCTTGTTGTTGACGGCCACCGACAAATCCTTGGCGGAGATCACCGCCTTGCCCTTCTCATGGCGGAAGGTCCGAAACGAAGCCGCCACGTGGTAGGGGCAGTTGGCCACGACGCGAGCATAGAGCTGCGTCAAAACCGAATACGGCCCCGGCCCCCACACCGTCCCCAGATCCGCCGGCTCGCGCTGCACTGAGACGATCACAAACGGTTCCGGCATGCTCACCGGAATGTTCACCGCCCAGGCAGCGTCCGCCACGACCAGGAACGCCGTGACAATCACACAAGTCTTTGCCAGATTCTTCATTCCTGTTACCCCCCGATACCACGCGCACGCAAAAGACAAAGCCCGCGCAATTGTTCCCTGGCAACAGCACTTATCAAGAACTACCCGCTCAATTGTCTGAGAGCTACTTTCGCCCCGTCGAAGTCACGTCATCCCTTCGCAGGGCGACAGACCTATCCGGCGCGACGATGTGAGAAGTGGAGAGTTACAAGAGACCGATGCGTTGCCACATCCCTGGCTCTCGCCCTCCTCACGTTCTCACTCTCCTTTCCGTTTCGCCGGAAATGGCACACTCAACCGACTGCACACGCCAGACCGGCAACAATGCATCCCACCTCGACACAGCTCTCCTATCCGACCCAAAGTACCAGTTTGACACATCAATGTCAAGCACATTTTTACCGACAGGTCCCCTTTTTATCCACCCATTGCATCCCTTCCATATTCGCTATTTTACCGGCTGCGATGTCCCATGTCAATTAAATACCACTTCATTTTACCAGACTTAGCACAACTTCCGACATGTCCCGCGACCGGCCACTTGGCTCCATGCCTGCCGTGCGGCCAGCCGGACGGCCCGATAAGACCGCACTGCCGGTACTGCCGACCGAGCCCCACCCGGGCTGTTGGACCCTCGAGGCACGCCTGGGGCGCACTCCATTCCCGGACCATCTGCCCGCGCAGCGCCTGGTCCACGCTCGACGCAAGTCTCGGCGGCCACGCCCGGACGGGGGGAACCACCGACTAATACTACAGTGTTATAGTAGGAATTAGGTCGCCACCGGGTTGCACGAGGCTGCGACCGGGCCACAACTGCAAGCGCACCGCGACCGCCGGCGGGCCCCTTCCAAACCTCCGCTCCGGCTGTAGGGCCTGTAGCGACTGCACGGCGCCGAGCCGCCGCCAGTGCCATTCGTACCCAGCGCAGTTCAGTCCGCCTGCAGTTCTCAGGGATGGGCACGAACCTCTCCGTCAATTCCCCCACGGATTGGTGTGCGGGTAAATGCGAAGCTCCTGGATGTGACCGGACCAGAAGCTGTCTGGCTCGAGGTCCTTGCCGGCTCCGATATTCAGGCCGGCATCGGAACTGGAAATTGTGGTCATCACGTCCGTGACGACCAGTACTCCATTGAAGTACAGCCGCCGGCTGAAGCCATCCCATATGAGACCCACCTCATGCCAGGACCCATCCCAGATCACGGCGTTGGACTTCAGGATCTGACCCCCTAACTCGCTCGACAACGCGCCCGTCAATGGGTCCGCAAGAAGCCAGTTGGAGGCGCCTTTCTGGGAGAGAATCACCCTGCCCGGTTTGTCCCCTCTGATCCAGGCAACAACACTGAAGGAATCGCTTGCGGGGTCCAACACGAACGGTGTGCTGAAGTAGTCATCACGCCCGTCGTAGGAACAAGGACAATCGAAGGCCAGGATGGCGTCCGTCGGAACCGCAGGAAGGAATTGCGTGAGCCGTGTTGTCACGCCACAGACACGGTCCGCCGCCGAATCGACGGAAGCAGACACATCCGCCCACGTCTCTGCGGCCGGATCGTATTGCAGCAGATGCATGTCGCTCTCGTCACAAGCGGACCCGTCATAGGATATGCAGACTGTGACAGTCCCCTGGTACACGGCGGTCGTGGCGATGTTGTAGGAGACCGGCGGACTGCACGCTGCCCGGAAGTATGGCGGTGGCACGGGCTCGCACTCCGTCTTCGTCACGGTGGTATCGCCCGCACTGGCCACTTCCTCAAACGTGACCGTCACGTCCCCGACGGGCACGGTGACATTCGATCCTCTGAGCGTGTTGTAGGGTGGCAGCCCGTTCATCTCATGGATGATCTCGTCTTCATTAAGCGGCACACTGTAGATGCGGACTTCGTCTATGACGCCCTGAAAGCAGTTGTCGATCCACGGCCCGTCCAAACAGTCCGCCCGGTACAGCGCTCCAATGAGAAGGGAATACGAATTGACCGCCACGGCACCACTCCGCTCCCGGTGGTTGTCCAACTGGCCGTTGATGTAAAGCTTCATCTTCTGGCCATCGTAAGTCCCGCAGAGGTGACACCAACTGTTTGCCGGAGTCGGCTCACCGAGTTGCCACACGGTCCCGCCGCCGAGCCGGAACTGCGCGCTGTAGTCCTGGCAATCCTGTTCTCCACCACCATGAATGAAGAGCCCCCACGCATCGGACTTGGTGATGATTCCAATTCCCCAGTTGTCAAGGTAGTTCGGATCTATGGGATTCAAGCGAGTGTCCTGCCAATCGTGCATGTTGATCCACGCCATGATGGAGATCCGGCTATCGATGGCAAACTCCTGGATATGGTCGCAGGCAACGTAGTACTGGTCTTCGTTTTCCGTCTCTGACTTTCTAAGGTCCAGGCCGCCACCTATCTTGCCCTGCGTCCATGCAGGTCCCTGGGAACTAGACTGAGGAGACACTCTGGCATCGAGCTCGTTCCCGGAGGAATCGAGCGCGTCGAATCCCTCGCTCTCATCGAACTTGTAGTAGGCTACCAAACCAGCAGGCACGACCGCCGGGTTCTCTATCGTGAAGAATGCATCACTGGTGTCCGCAACGGTCGGCTGTGCCAGCGTGGTCACGCAGATCAGGCATTTGTGCGACGTCGGAAGGGTAGACCAGACCTGCCAGGTCGGGCCGGAATACGCATCGGCGATCTTCTGCCATATGCATCCGCCGTCCACCGTCAGCCAGACTCTCCTGCGCGGTGACGACGCGAATCCATCGTGTGTGTATTCAAGGGGCATCTGTTCGCCTACCTGAAACACCTCCCCGCCATTGGGGTGGACCACCTTGACGCTCGGCCCCGGATACGCGGCCAATGCCTTGATTTCCTCCTCGCTCAAAGCATAGCTGTAGACACGGACATCATCGATGAGACCCGCAAAACGCCTCTTCTGCCCCGTGGCATCATCGAGCAAGGCCCCGATCAAGGTCCCGCCACGGCCGCTTTCGGTTCCTCGCAGGTAGTCCACGATGTCCGAGGCGGCGAGCGCCCGCCCGGCAGCGGCAGCGCCGTCAACATAGATGTCCAGACGATCCACAGCCAGGCGGACCGCAACGTGGTGCCATTGCCCCGTCATGAGGGAATGATTCGAGGCCACAAGATCGTCGTTGGGCCATAGATCACTGAAGGTGCGCAGCGCGGGACACCCATCCCTCAGTTCGAAGCTCACGGACCCGGGCAGCCAACGTTCGCAGCTGATGAGCCCCCCATCACCGGGATCCCCTTCGGATCGTTTCACCCAGAGACTGTAAGTGAATTCATAGTGCCGAGCACCATTGAAGGGAATGGACACTTCGCTCGCGTCGCCATCGAGTTGAAGTGCCCCGCCCCAGGCGCCGTCTGAAGGCAGCCACGTACCGCCTGTCACAATACCGTTCCGGCAATTCACGGCGCTGTCCCACGCGACAGCTCCTGTGACCTCATCGCATGTCCAGTGAGCAGCCTCAGGCTCCGGTTGCTCGATGGGCGCGTGCTGTATCGTAAACGCGCTGTCGCTCACATCCGAGACGCCGGGCTCCTGTGCTGAAGCGATGCGAATCAGGCATTGGGCGGAAGCAGGCAGAGGGACCTGCCAGTCAAACCACGCAGAGACGGCCGAGACAGTGGCCAGCGTCTTCCAGGTGGCTCCCCCATTGTAGCTTGCCTCGATGAGCACATCCCCCAAGCTGTCCGCCGCACTCCATTGAATGTACTCGGATGCTCCAACTTGCCACACTTCTCCTCCATTAGGCGATATGATTTCCAGCAGTGCCGGTTGCGCCAACACGGGGCACACCTGCGCAAGGACACAGAAGAACAGAACCCCAAGAGTGATGATCCCGTACCAACCGCTGCCACAATCAAGTCGTGTGTATCGCGCGCTCATCTTTTCGCCTCCCAATACCCATTGTAGACTGGTGTGCTTACCTCGTTTCTACATAAGCATGATGGTTCCGCGTTTCTGAGCCGAGAATTCACAAAGAGACCTGAAGTGCCTTTCCCGTTGTAATAGGGATTGTCGGAAAGCACCCCACAAAGCGGTCATCCGCGACCTGTGTTTCAATGTCCTCCAGTTCTGCTACGATTTCAGATCACAGCCCGCCAGCGATCCGAAAGAACCTCCGGCAGATGCGCCAAGGTCTGCGACTTCCACTCGACCGTCTGCAAAGAACGAATCTCGTACGCACGGACGATCTCGTTGACTGTCGTGTGGCCAGCTATCGCCTCGATCGCGAGCGGGGCTCTGGCCGCACCCCCATGGTGACCACGCTGTGCCATGACAACCTCCCGTCGGACACCACCATACCACAGCGACACTACGTCATATCCACCGGTTTGAGAAACCGGGAGTATGACAGACTGGCGAAGATCTCGTCCTTGGAGCCCGGGCGGCCCTTGAGCCGCGCGTTCTCCTTTTGGAGACTCTTCGTTGCCACCCCCGGCCTGCTTGAAGGCCGTGGCCACATGCTCCAACGACTCCTGTTGTCGGCGGCAAGAGATGCTTGGACTGAGGTCGTACCGCTTGCCTCATCCGTGCTCTCCGCGATTCGGCAGTGAATCCGCCGGCTTCAGGGACTATGGCAGCGGGATCGGGGCGGTGAAGATCTGGTTGACGGTGGTGCCGTCTCCTCGGTTCACCTTCCGGTTGAAGGCAATCCACTGGCCGTTGGGCGCCACGCACAGGGCGTCCGGCGCGCTGCCGGGATACAGCGTCGCATCCGTGATCCGCTCCGACTGGCCGAACTGCGCATCGCCCTCGATCACGTTCGTACGCCAGATCGAGTTGTCCGAGACACTGTAAATGTAGTCGCCCGAGGGGTCCCACCACGGCTTCGTCGCGCCGCCCGCAAGCGAGGTCGCCTGCACCGCATCGCCGCCAAGCGGAGAAATCAGGTGGATCTGCCCGCCCCGCGTGAACGCGATCCGCGAGCCGTCCAGACTGCAACGGATGATTCCGCCGCAATCCGAGTCGCTATACGTCAGCCTCCGCTGCACCGTACCCAGCGGCGGCATCGGAAACGTCGTCGCGGTTCCCTCCAGCGGGCCATCCGGCCCGGCCACCGTGATGTCCTCCGGGATATCGACGATATAAACCTCGTTGCGAACCGCGCCGGTGCTCGTCACCGTCTTGCCGATGAACGCCCGCGCACGTTGCCAGGTCCCGTCCTCTTTCTGATAGCCCTTCTCACCAACCCACGAATCCTCCGAACCCTGGAAGATGTCGTCGCTGCCGGGCGTGATCTCCGCCTGCGGCGTGACCTTCACCACCAGTACGGTGAACCCGACGCCGTCCTGATTGCCCAGAGCATCGTCCACGTCGACCGGGATGCCCAGCTTCGTCACGCCGATCGTTCGCAGGTTCTTGCCCTGGCCCTCCATGATCTTGTCGTTGTACGTAAAGCCGATCCACTGCCCATCTCCGCTGGGCTCGTGGCGATGCGTCCCGCCGCGAAGCGCGCCCGGCGTGAACGGCTCGGTCACGTCACGGGCGTCGGAGATCACATAGTCCGAGCTGCCCACGCTGCCGTCGGTCGGGCTGACCATCGCGCCGAACCGGGCGGTGCCGCCATACTGCACGCCGTCGATGCCGCGAATGGCGATCACCATGTCTTCGGCCGGGAAGAAGCTCACCGCCGCGGTGCCCGGACCGAAGCCGTTGGCCGGATCGGGATTGGGCGCGGTATAGATCGTCACGATCTCCTGGCTGACGATGTTGACCTTCTCCAACGTCAACGTGTTCCCGATCCCGCCGGAGAAGGCCCGCGTGTCGTACGCGATCCAGCGGCAGTCGGGCGACCAGTTGAGGTTGTTGTCCAACTGGTGGTTCCGGTCCCCGTCAAACGTCAGTTGCCCCTCCTCCGTGGCGGGCGCTGCCGCGACGAAAACCTGGTTGACGGTGGTACCGTCCCCCCGGTTCACTTTCCGGTTGAAGGCGATCCATCGGCCGTTGGGCGCCACGCACAGGGCATCTGGCGCACTGCCGGGATACAGCGTCGCGTCCGTGATCCGCTCCGACTGGCCGAACTGCGCATCGCCCTCGATCACGTTCGTACGCCAGATCGAGTTGTCCGAGACGCTGTAAATGTAGTCGCCCGAGGGGTCCCACCACGGCTTCGTCGCGCCGCCCGCAAGCGAGGTCGCCTGCACCGCGTCGCCACCGAGCGGAGAAATCAGGTGAATCTGCCCGCCCCGCGTGAACGCGATCCGCGAGCCGTCCAGACTGCAACGGATGATTCCGCCGCAATCCGAGTCGCTATACGTCAGCCTCCGCTGCACCGTGCCCAGCGGCGGCATCGGGAACGTTGTTGCGGTCCCCTCCAGCGGGCCATCCGGCCCGGCCACCGTGATGTCCTCCGGGATGTCGACGATATAAACCTCGTTGCGAACCGCGCCCGTGCTCGTCACCGTCTTGCCGATGAAGGCCCGCGCACGTTGCCAGGTCCCGTCCTCTTTCTGATAGCCCTTCTCACCAACCCACGAATCCTCCGAACCCTGGAAGATGTCGTCGCTGCCCGGCGTGATCTCCGCCTGCGGCATGACCTTCACCACCAGTACGGTGAACCCGACGCCGTCCTGATTGCCCAGGCCATCGTCCACGTCGACCGGGATGCCCAGCTTCGTCACGCCGATCGTTCGCAGGTTCTTGCCCAAGCCCTCCATGATCTTGTCGTTGTAGGTGAAGCCGATCCACTGTCCGTCCCCGCTGGGCTCGTGGCGATGCGTCCCGCCGCGAAGCGCGCCCGGCGTGAACGGCTCGGTCACATCGCGAGCGTCGGAGATCACGTAGTCCGAGCTGCCCACGCTGCCGTCGGTCGGGCTGACCATCGCGCCGAACCGGGCGGTGCCGCCATACTGCACGCCGTCGATGCCGCGAATGGCGATCACCATGTCTTCGGCCGGGAAGAAGCTCACCGCCGCCGTGCCCGGACCGAAGCCGTTGGCCGGATCGGGATTGGGCGCGGCATAGATCGTCACGATCTCCTGGCTTACGATGTTGACCTTCTCCAGCGTCAACGTGTTCCCGATCCCGCCGGAGAAGGCCCGCGTGTCGTACGCGATCCAGCGGCAGTCGGGCGACCAGTTGAGGTTGTTGTCCAACTGGTGGTTCCGGTCCCCGTCAAAAGTTAGTTGCCTCTCCTGCCAATAGGACAAAGCGGTCGGGGTGGCCAGCAGGACAAACAGGAGAACGACGAGACCAGTCAGGATGAGCCTTTTCATAATCCGCTCCTTAAGAAGTGATATGATCCCACACCTTGCACATGACCTCGCCCGGCTCGCTGCCGAGCCAAGTCATATTATCTCGCCGGAATACCCCATTTGTCCACCGTATTTTCAGGATTTTATCGGTCCCGTGCCGAATGCGCGGCCTCCAGCCTGCCTGGTGCAACGTTACGTCTCGATGCGGCATTAGGGACGTCCGGGCCAAGGTGAGCAAGGGTGAGAAGGGGCATAACGCCTGACGGCGTCACTACAAACCACGTGGCAACCAGCTCTGCCGGGAAGACAGCGTCTCGAACCTCCCCGAGTAGGGCTCGAACCTACGACCTAGCGGTTAACAGCCGCTCGCTCTACCGATTGAGCTATCGGGGAAAGTACCCAAGCCTTGGGACAGTGCCCAAGGCTTGGGACAGATTATCGTCGATCAGGCTGAGGATTTCAACAAGTTTGTCAAGATTTCTGTGGGGCGGCCGATAGGAAAGCCAGGGCCGCGCTGGACAAGCGCGCGGCCGCCGGGTAACTTACCCGATTTACGTATCTTCCGTCGGGAGGCCCGTGGCCTTGCGGACGGGCGCTGGGGCGTTCCGGCTCCGCCGTTCGGTGGCAACGTAGAATCCAGGGAACATGGGGTCGCAATAGCGCATCATTATGTTTTATGGGAACCGTCTGGAATCATTCGTTTCATAGGTTATCTATCGCATGGCCAGAGATTTACTTAGCGTGGGGGAGTTCACCATCATCCGGCGCATCGGCAACGGCGCCCGCAGCACGATCTATCTGGCAACGGACGAGGAAGATGGCACTCTGGTCGCCCTGAAACGCGTTATTATCGAACGACCCGAAGACCACCGCGTGATCGAGCAGACCGAGATGGAGTACAAGGTTGCGCGGGAGATCGACCACCCCTATATCCGCAAGTGCTACAAACTCCAGAAGATACGGAGCATGTTCAAGGTCCGGGAACTGATCATGAGCATGGAGCACTTCGACGGCAAGACCCTGGAGGAGACCACGACGCTGAGCCTGGGGGACGTGCTGCTGGTGTTCAGGATGGTGGCCATGGGCCTGAACGCGATGCACCAACGGGGGTTCGTACACTGCGACATCAAGCCGAACAACATCCTGATCAACAAGACCGGTTCGATCAAGATCATCGACCTGGGCCAGAGCTGCCGGATCGGCACGATCAAGTCGCGCATCCAGGGCACGCCGGATTACATCGCCCCGGAGCAGGTCAAACGCAAATCGCTCACCCCCAAGACCGACATCTTCAACCTCGGCGCCACGATGTACTGGGCCTTGACCGGCAAGAACGTCCCCACGCTGATCCCCAAGAAGCAGAAGACCGTCGGCCTGTACGAGCCGCAGAGGTGCCTGGCGCCGCACCAGATCAAGTCGCAATTGCCGGTGCCGCTGTCGATGCTCGTGATGGATTGCGTCAAGAACGACCCGGCCGAGCGGCCGTCCAACATGGTGGACATCATTTCCGGCCTCGACGCGATGATCCACAGCATTTTCGGCGACAAGATAAAAGTGAACCGAAATGCCTCAAACAACCATCGATCTGCTCAATAAGGGGATCACGGCCAACCAGACCGACCGATTCCGACGGGGCAACGTCGTCCGCCTGCCCAGCGAAGGCTCGGTGGTGATCGGCGGGGATATCCACGGGCACCGGCGCAACTTCGAGCGTCTGGTCGCCTACGCCGATCTGGCCGGCCACCCCGACCGCCACATCGTGCTCCAGGAGATCATCCACGGCGGTCCCGAAGACGACACCGGGGGCTGCCTGTCGTATCAATTGCTCTTCGACGTCATCCGCTACAAGCTCAGCGAGCCGGACCGTGTCCACCTGGTCATGGGCAACCACGACACGGCGTGCATCAGCGGCAGCGACGTCATGAAGAATGGCAAGGAGATGAACCGGGCAATGAGTTCGGCCCTGGACCGGGAGTTTCCGCACGCCAGCCGCGAGGTGAAGCTGGCGATCCGCCAGTTCCTGTTCTCGCAGCCGTTGGCGGTGCGTTGCGCGAACCGGGTGTGGATCTCGCACTCGCTTCCGGCCGACCGGTTCGTCGAGCTTTTCGACACCGCGGTGTTCGATCGGGAACTGAGACCGGAAGACTGCGAAAAGCCCGGGTCGGCGTACCTGCTGACCTGGGGCCGGCGGCACAGCCAGGCGGCGCTCGACCGGCTGGCCCAGCGTCTCGATGCGGACCTCTTCGTCCTGGGCCACCAGGCCCAGACCGACGGCTGGTGCCAGGCGGGGGAAAACCTCATCATCCTTGCCTGCGATCACAACCACGGCTGCCTGGTCGAGGTTGATCTAACCCGGCCTTGGACCGCCAAAGAGCTGGCCGATCATATCGTGACTTTGGCCTCCATCCACTGAGGCCGGGCGGGCGGTTTCAGAAAAGGCTGGCGTCCGGCGAGCAATTGACCTATCGTAGCCGCGCGGCAACCGTTCACCGTGGGCAACGGATTGCGGCCTCGTCTTCTATTCAGAAAGCAACCGATTCACGATGAATTGGTATTACTACATAGCCTGGCTGCTGGTGGGCGTGCAGTTGCTCTTCACGTACTACGCCGTGCGGAACCATCGGTATGCGATGCTGAAATACGACCGCAAGGCCGGCGCCGTCTACCGGCCTCGGGTTGCTCTGATCGTCCCGTGCAAAGGGCTCGATCCGCAATTCGACGCCAACATTCGCTCACTTCTGTGCCAGGAGTATGAGGATTATCGGGCATACCTGGTCGTTCAGGATCGGTCCGACCCGGCCTATGCCCGGCTGTGCACCATACGAGACCACCTGGGGAGCGGCAGCGCGACCCCGAGCGTGGAGATCCTCGTGGCCGGGCCGTCGACCGCGTGCAGCCAGAAGATCCACAACCTTCTGTACGCGATCGACCGCCTCGACGACGACATCGAAGTCCTGGCCTTCGCCGACTCCGACGTCTGCGTGTGCAGCGACTGGCTGGCGCGTTTGGTCCAGCCCCTGCGAAGACCCAAGCGGGGCGTAACCACAGGCTATCGGCTGTTCGTTCCCACGCGGAACAACCTGGCGACGCTGGGCCTCTCGGCGATCAACGCCAGCGTCGCCCAGATGCTGGGCAACAGCCGCTTCAATCAGGCCTGGGGCGGCTCAATGGCGGTGCGCTTCGCGGACTTCCGTCGACTCGGCCTGCCCGAGATATGGAAACACACACTCAGCGACGACCTGTCGTTGAGCGTAGCGGTCAAGAAGGCCGGAATGATCGTCACGTTCGTGCCCGCCTGCCTCGTGGCTTCGCACGCGTCGATGAGCTGGTCGCGGCTCTCGGAGTTCTGCCGACGGCAGTTTCTCATCACACGGGTGTACGCGCCGCTGACATGGGCCTTGGGCCTTCTCAGCAGCATGGGGTCCGTCCTGGGCCTGTGGGGCACGGTGGCCGTGGCCGTGTACGCCGCGACGGTCGGCGCCCGGCACGCGCGGTTTTTCGCCGTCATCCCGGTCATCTTCTTCGCCGGCCAGCTCTTCCGGGTCGTGCTGCGTCAGTCGATGGCGTCCCGCCTGCTGAAGGACCATGCCCGACGGCTCCGGCCCGCTATCGTCGCCGACGTCCTGGGCTTCTGGTTCTGGTCGCTGCTGCTGCTGATCTTCATCCTCTCCTCCGCCTTCGGACGCACCATCCGCTGGCGCGGCATCCGCTACCGCCTCCTCGGCCCCACCGAAACGGAAGTCCTCGGTTCGTAGTAGGGACGAATAATCATTCGCCCCAACGGCCACAAGGTGAACGTCTACTTCCCGACGCAGGTGAGCTTGCTGGCGGTGCGAACAAAGAGGCGGCCGTCGGCGATGGCGATGGACGCCTGCACCGGCTCGTCCTTCATGTCGAAGCGATGGAGGATATTGAATTCCTCGTCGCCGGCAGACAGCACGATCGCTTCGCTGTCCTCGTTGATGCAGTAGAGCTTGCCGTCGGCGGCGGTCAACGAGGCGCGCCAGGGCCCGCCCCCGCCGATCTTGCCCTGCCATTTGGCGCGTCCGGTCTTCGGATCCAAACACGTCAAGACCTTGCCGCCGCGTTCCCCATCGAGGACGTAGAGGTTGCCGCGATAGAACAGAGGCGTGGGCACATCGGGCGTCACGCGGCCGAACGTCCAGGCGATGTCGCTCTGCGAGAGCAGGCCCTTGCCGCCGGCCTTGATCGCGAACAGGTCGTTGCCGCCGCGCGGTTGCACGCCGAAGATCATCCCCGCGCCGGTGACGACCGAAGGAATCAGACGCCAGCGCGTGTCGCGCCGGTCTCTCGCGTAGCAGTAGCGCCACAGCTCGGCGCCCGTCGCCGGATCGTGGCTGGTGACATAGTCGGCGCCGGTCAGGACGATCTCGGTCCGCTCGCCGCTCTCGAACGGGATGGGCGTCGCGTACGAATCGAGCGACTCGTCCTGGGCGTCGCTTTGTCGCACGTGCTTCCAGAGGGTCTTTCCCGTCGCCGGATCGAGAGCCAGCAGGTACGATTCGAACGGCTCGCCTGCGCGCGGCTCGCGCCAGGCCGTCTCGCGGCGCAGGACCGGAATGTACAGCTTGCCATCGAACGCCATCAGACTGGAGCCATAGCCGAACTGGCAGGTGATATTGCCGTAGTCGGCCTCGATGTTCCGCGACCACACGATGTTCCCGTCAAAATCCAGGCCTGCCAGGTCACCCGAGCCGTAGAGGAAGAACACGCTGTGCCCATCGGTCGTCGGCGACGGCGTCGCCAGGTTGTTGCGCGGAAAGTTGCGGTCCGACTTGCCGACCTTCGTGGACCATAGTGGCCTGCCGGTCCTGGCGTCGAAGCACAGCGCCAGCAGGTCGTCGCCGCCTTTGACGGGCGAGCTGACGAAGACCTTGCCGTCCCAGACGGCCGGGGTCGAGGCCGCCGGGCCCGGAAGCGGCGCCGTCCAGACGACGTTGTCCGTGTCCGTCCACGATTCGGGCAGACCCTGTTCGTCGGCCGAGCCGTTGAAATGCGGCCCACGCCAGTTGGGCCATTGCCCCGCCGGAGCGATCCGCAAACATAGAAGGACCGTGACTGTGGTCGCGATAACCCATCTTCCGAACGCCATAGATGCTTCTCCACAGGTTGCGAGGGTCGGAGCCTGTTGTACGGGCCCGGTCCAGGACCGGTTCCTTCGCCGAGCGCTATGGCCGCACATGCCTGCCGATATGGACGAACCCCAGCCCCATTCTATTCCACGACCATAGCAGGAAACTGCCTCCGTTTCGAGCGAAAACACCCTGCACGCGTGTGTGAAAACGCGTGGAAGCCTCAAAGCCTGTCCTGAGCGAAGTCGAATGGAACGCAGCCGTGGGGATGGTGGATACGATTTGGGCTTGTACATCCAGAGACGCTGACACTTGCGGCCATCCCCGCTCGATGCAGCGTAGCGCCGCTGCCATTTGGCCCTCTCTTACACCCGCCGACAAGAGCCAGAGTCAATAGGATGGTTACCAGTTGCCTGGGCGTCATGGTTTGCCTCCTGCTTTTACACCCTGTGACTCGGGCGATCCCGATGCTCATCGGGACCCCTGCGGCTTCGCCCCATGCTCCCGCAGCAGTTCGACAACCTCTTTGTGATCCCGGCGGAGCGCTTCGTCGAGCGGCGTGGCGCCGCCGGCATCCGCGGCGTTGGGATCGGCGCCATGCGTGAGGAGAAGTCTGGCAACATCGGTGTGACCCCGGAATGCGGCGTTGTGCAGAGGAGTATCGTCGTCACTATCGCGGACATTGACGTTCGCGCCGTGGTCGACGAGCAGTTGGGCGATATCCACACGGTTGCCCGAGGCCGCCAGGTGAAGAGCGGTCGTACCCACAAAGTTCTGGGCATCGATCTCGACGCCGCAATCGACAAGAAACACGGCCATATGGTAATCCCCTTCGTCGGCGGCGGTATGCAACAACGTCTCGCCGCGATCGGCATCTTTCATGTTGACGAGTCCCGTCGTGTCCACCACCGCGCGGATACGGTCCACCAGATCGGGCAAGCCATGGCGGCCCGCGAAGAGAAGCAATTCTCTGTTCCCCACTTCATTTGACGCCATGATCTGGGCCCCGCGCGAAAGAAGCAGTTCGACCGCCGCTGTCTGGTCTTCTGCCGCCGCAGATTCCAGCGCGGTCCAACCGCTTTCCGTGGCTGCGTTGAGATCCGCGCCGTTATCGATGAGCAGTTCGATAATGTCCTCCCAGCCATTTTCGGCCGCCAAGGACAGCGGGGTCCCACCGACGCCCGTGCGGGCATTCACGTCCGCTCCGCGTTCGATCAGCAGCGCAGCAACCTCGGAAGAGCCTCCTGAGGCCGCATCGTGCAGGGGCGTAGTACCATTCTCGTCCCTTGCGTTGACTTCCGCTCGGTGTTCGATCAGAAGCCGTGCGAGGTCAACGTTACGGTGGACGACCGCCCAGGACAGCGGGGTCCCACCGACGGCGGTGCGGATATTCACGTCCGCTCCGTGCTCGATCAGAAGGCGCACGAGGTCAACGTCACCGTAGACTAGCGCCCAGTCGAACGGTGTCCACCTCTGGGAATCGGTGATATTAACGTCGGCACCCGCGTTGAGAAGCCGTTCCACCATGTCCATGCGAAGGTGCATGATCGCCTCCGTGAGAGCTGTGTGTCCCAAGGAACTGACCGCGTCGATATCGGCGCCTTTGCGGATGAGTAGTGCAACCACATCGCCTCGATTCGCTCGGCTCGCTTCATGCAATGGCGTCCTGCCCTGCCCGTCTCGCCCGTTCACGTCGATCCCCGAGGCGATCAACCTTTCGCATGCCCGGACATCGCCATCTCTGGCCGCACGGCGCAGGGCCGCACCGCCCTCCGCCGGCCCCTTCCTGCACCCGCCGAAAAGGGCCACCAATACCAGAAGAGGAATCGAGAGCTGCCTGGGCGTCATGGTTTGCTTCCTCCTTTTCCGCACTGCGACTGGGGCGACGCCGCCCGCCGGATAGAGCGTATCCGCTCCCGGCTCCTCAGTCAAGAGGCCGGGTGCGATATCGTGGTCACGCGATTTCCCGTGAAAACCCGGGAAATCGTCGATGCGCCCGATTTGGAGGCGAGGCAGGTGGCAGCCTCAAGGCGCAATGCAATGGAGCTTTGGGGATGGTTTCGAGCAAGCCATCCCCAAGCTTCGCTTGAGGCTGCCACCCGGGCTGAGGGTTGGCTCGTGGGGCAATCGGGCGTAGAATGGCACAGACGCGTGTGGCAGGGGCAAGCCCAGCTTGCCGATGGCGTCGCTGCGGGCGGGGCATTGCAGGACAGGGGGACCTATGAAGCACAGCAGAGGGTTGTTGACGGCGTTGTTGCGTCTGACGGGCGTGGCCATGCTCGGCGGGCTGGTGTTCGTCTTCTGCCCGTTCGCGTGGATGCAGAGGATTCACACCGGAATCGGCATGGGCGAACTGGAATACACACCGCTGATGAGCTACCTGACACGCACGCTTTCGGCGATGTACGCCGTCGTCGGCGCGACCCTGGTGTTCGTCTCGCTGGACATTCGCAGATACCTGCCGCTGATCCGCCTGCTCGGGGTCATCGCCCTCGCAGGCGGCGTCGGCGTCACCCTCCTCGACGCCATGCTGCGTCTGCCGGCCTTCTGGACACTCCTCGAAGGCCCGCTCACCATCGGCCTCGGTGTCGCCTTGCTCGTCCTGTCGGGAAAGGTCCGTGCGTAGGCGTGTGAAAAGCATGCTGGTATGCGTGGCAGCCTCAAACGCGTTGGCGTTTGGGGATGGTATACGGTCTGTCGTACCGATTCCAGATAGTTGCCCATGCCGACCATCCCCAAGCTCTTCGAGCTTGAGGCTGCCACACACGGCCCTCTGCCCCTGATATGGGCACTGCCCTACGATCCACGTGGAGAGGGAGGAAGGGGACGTTATGGTCCGGGTTTGAGGGTGGCACAGCCGAAGAGGCCGCCGGCGATGCTGCCTGGGTGGGCGGCGAAACGGACCACGATGGATTCCTTGCCTTTCGTCAACTCGACAGGAATCACGTAATCGACGTCGAAGAACTCGCCGGGCTTGTTCTGGGCGAGCTTCTGCGTGGCGATCCTCGTCCCGTCGACGAGGATATCGAAGACGCGGTCATTGTCGCTGCCCCACCAAGTGCAGTGCAGTGTCACCGGCGTCTCGGGCAGGACTCTCATGCGATACTCGAACCAGCCGCCCTCGGCGTCGCGCCAGCGCCGCTGGGCGTGCGTGCCGCTGCGGGTGTTCTCGCCCTTGATCTGGTGCGCTTTTTCGGAATCAGATACGCCGATCCCGACCGCGTCGATCTTCCGCGCATCCAACGCGGCCTGCCGCGCCGCCTCGCGGGCTTTGGCCTCGTCGCGGGCCTTTCGCTCGGCCTGAATCCGCTGCCAGCCGGCGTCATCCGTCAGTCGCCAGTAGATCGCGTAATGCCGGTCGAACAGCTCATGATAGGGAACAAGTGTCACGTCGTCCGGCTGGCCCACGCCGCTCGTGCGGAACGTCAGAGGCTCGCCCTCTACCGGGCGAATCCAGACCTGCGGGTCGCGCTGCATCGTGACCATGACGGGCGCTTCGATGATCCGCTCGGCGGGGAATTCGAACCAGTTGCTCGTCGTGTAGATCAGCTCCTGCGGAACGTCGGCCTCGCCCAACTGCCCGGCCAGAACAAGCGGCCCATACATCACCGCCGCCAGATTCGCATCGTCGGGCATGGGGCACAGCCACAGCTTCATTGGCATCGTCATTTCGACTTCGGTCTTCTCGCGCCAGGTGCGTCGGATCGACAAGAACGAGCCGGGCTGCGCGGTCACCGCCTGGTCCCGGCCGTCGATCGTCAGCGTCACGCCCTGCGTCGCCCAACCGGGCACGCGCAGGCGCAGCTCGAACTCAACCGGTCGCTGCGCCCCGATCGTCAGTCTCGTCGCAGACACTTCGGGGAACTCCGTGTCCTGACGTACGGTAACGCCCTTGTCCTTCCAGCTCAATTCGCTGGCGATGAACAGGTTCACCCAGAGCGTCTGGTCGTTGTGGAAGTAGATCGTGTCGGCGTACTTGGCGTGATTCTCCAGGCCGGTGCCGGTGCAGCACCAGAACGAGTCACGCGGCGTGTTGAAGTACTTCCAATGCCCCGACGCCAGCGCGACGAAGTACATCATCATCCCGGTGTCGGGGTCCTGCGTCGCCAGGATCGAGTTGATCAGGTTCCGCTCGTAGTAGTCGATATGCTCGGCGCGAGGCTGCCAGGCGAACAGGTGACGCGTCAGCTTGAGCATGTTGTAGGTGCAGCAGGTCTCCTGCGTGTGCGCATCGAGCTGATCAGCCAGATGATACGGGTCGCTGCGCCAGTGCTCGTCGATGGAGGTTCCGCCGGTGCAGTAGGTCCGGCCGTGGACGACGCAGCGCCAGAAGAACTCGGCGATGTGCCGGTCCGTCGGATCGCCCGTCAATTCGTACTGGCGGGCGGTGCCGATCACGTTGGGGATGAACGAGTTGACATGCAGCCCCTTCAGCTCGTCGCGATGCAGAATCAGCGGGTTGTTGTATGTGTCGGCATTGAACCGCTCGGCCAGCTCCAGCCAGGCCCTTTCGCCTGTGACGCCGTAGAGGTTGGCGAGAGTCTCGTTCATGCCGCCCTGCTCGGTGTGGTTGAGCATCTCCTGCATGGCGGCGCGGTCGAGCCTGTCGAGCCGGCCCTCGGTCCACCGCGCCATGCTCTGGGCGATCTGAAGCGCCTGGGCGTTGTCGCAGTACACATACATATCGATCAAGCCGGCGTAGATCTTGTGCAGCGTGTACCAGGGCGCCCAGACCTGCTTCAGCGCGATCACGCGATCGATCTGCTCCTCGGGGTAGGCGCTGAGGTAGCCCGAACCAAGGGCTTTCTGGCACTTCGCCAACTCGGCGACGATCGCATCGGCTTTGGCCTTGAGCTTCTCGTCCCCGGTGGAGGCGACCATCAGCGCGCAGGCGGAGAGGTAATGGCCCATCGTGTGCCCGCGCAGCTCCGTCTTCTCCCAGCCGCCCATCGGCTCGCCGGGCGTAGGCAGTCCGGCTGTCTGGCGGAAGTACCACAGCAGGCGGTCCGACTCCAGATCGTGCAGGTACTGCTGGTCGCGCTCCATCGCCTCGCGGAAGGGGCCATCGAGCAGCTTCACATCGCGCAGATCGAAAGGCCACGCCTGCAACGGGGCCACCTCCCGCCCGCTGGGCCACACCGCCGCATCGACGTTGTCAAACCACGCAAGGACAATGAGGACCACGATGAGAACGCCGTGTCGGCTGGACATGTTCGGATTCCTCCCTGGCACCACCAGTCGTATACAGTCGGCGCAGCGCGCCGCAAACACTCTGCGTATACCAGGAGGCGCCGATTGCGTAAAGCCAAATCGCGCAGGCCGATCCCCAGTCTCCGCGCGCTGTAGCGTATGTGTGGCAGCCTCAAGCCTGCACGACTGCTCGTAGTGACGCCGTAAGGCGTTATCCCATCACGGGCACACTGCAATCCGCCATCCCCAAACGCTACCGCGTTTGAGACTGCCACACGTAATCAGGGTATTCGCGCCCTACTCGCGTTCGGTTGTCCAGGGCTTGGACGCCGGCGGCGCTGTTCCGGCCTGCGGGGTCGCCATGGTGATCGGAGGGATCACGCTGATTCGCTCGGGACGGCGGATCGCGCGGGCCAGCGTCTCCCTGGTCGTTCGAACCGGCTCGGTCGCCAGCTCGGGGACGCTGTAGGTCCGCAGGTAGGAATCGTAGAAGGTCGGGTCCTTCTGAGGCAGCAGCACGGGCTTGTACGCGCGGCCTTCGGCGTCGACGTACGCCAGATACGTGCGCGTGAACGGAGCGCTGTCGCGCTTGCTACTGAAGGCGAGCCATCGGCTGTTGCTCGACCAACTGTGCCACGACTCGCTCTGGTCGCTGTTGGCCTCCAGCTTGCGATACTCGTACCGCCCCGTCCGCGCTGCGGCTTCGAGGTCGATGATGTACAGGTCGCTGCCGGGCCGGTAGACGGGAAAGCAGCCATATTCGCACATGCAGAACACCAGCCAGCGCCCGTCGGGGCTGATTCGCGGCAGCAGGATCGACAGGCCCGTATCGGCGGCTGACAGGACCGTTTCGAGCGGACCCCACTCGTCGCGTTCGACGTCGTAGGCGATCCGCATCAGGTCGTACTTGATCTGGTCGTAGTCTTTCGGGACGACGTTGCGCTGCGTCCACGTCAGCGGCGCGCTGCAGAAGTACAGGTAGCGTCCATCGGGCGACCACGTCGGATAGGTCTCCAGCCGGTCCTTCTTCGCAATGTCGGGGGCGGTCTTCGTGACGCCGGCCTCGGCGACGTAATAGGCCAGGTGCGAATCGAGATCGATCACGTCGCGGACCTCGTGCCCGCTGGAGTGAAAGAACTGGCTGACGGCGTTGACGGAATAGACCGCTAGGCGGCCGCTGGGGTGCCACGAGGTATACGTGAACTTCGTGCCGATCTTGCGGACGTCGCCGTCATCGACCAGCAGCGCCGAGCTGCCGTATTCGCTGCTGCGGATGCCCAGCAGCATCTTGTCCGTGCGGTTGTTGCAGAACGTGTGGCAGTTGACGCAGCCGTTGGAGAAATACCGGTTGTCGAGCACCAGCGATTCATCGAAGCTGCGCAGGTCGCGCTGGTAGATGCCGATGCGGCCCCACGCACCGGCGCCGGGGTGCAGCTTGCGATAGACCAGCACATCGTCGATCGGCTCGGCGGCGATTCGATTCGCCATCGGCTCGAACTGCGTCCAGGCGCCGTCGTCCGCCTGCACGCAGATATCGACGTGGATGTTCTTGCCCGCGTTGGCCTCCAGAAGCCTGCGCCACGGCCGCTCGGGGATCAGAACTCTGCCCGAGCGGTTGGCGATCTCGATGGGCTCTCCGCGCTCGGCAGCGATTCGCACGTAGAAGCGGCGGCCTTCCTCCTGCACGACAAAGTTCAACGGCGCGATGTTCGGCGGCGCGACGACGCCGCTGTAGTCCGGATGGATTCGCGCTGGACGCTCGACACGCCGGGCCGCGTGGAGGGCGGACCGCCCCTGGAGCACGGACAGCGCCGGGACAGACCGGCACACAACGCCGGCAACCACCAGGACCACGACGATGACCGCGATGTACAGCGCGCGTCTTCTCATCTCTTCACCCCCGACAGTCCATAGAGGTTGAAGAAGAAGTAGCTGTCGCCGTAGCCACCGGCCAGCTCGCGCAGCGCCGCCTGTTTGTCCTTGCCGTAGCGGTTGAACGTCTGGCTGAACTGCTCGATCCGCTGCCGGGTCTGCGGATCGATCTCGCGCCCGTGCAGGAACACCGGCTGCCTCGTCGTATACGCGTAGACGAGGATCGCCTCCTCATAGTGTCGCGGGAACTGCGTGTAGCCGAGGGCGTCGAGACGGTCGAGCAGCCCGACGAGCTTCTCCAGTTGCCGCGTGAGCATGTACGTGGACATGAGATACTCGAAGGCCATGCGGTTGCCGCCATTCTCCTTCAGCAGCGTTTGGAGCTGCCACTCCGTCGGCGCGAAGATCGTCGGAGAATCTTCCTTCATGCAGATGCTCCGCCACTGCATCACACGCTCTTCTTTGGCCAGCGTCGGGTCGGCCTCCAGATGCGCCAGAGACTCCCTGGCCCAACGGGCGTGAAACATGGTCTTGCTCAGCGCCCCGAGCCAGATGCGGGCGGCGTCGACGTTGCCCTTGACCAGATTCGCCAGCGCCAGGCGTTCGAGGATCAGCGGGTGCGGGCCGTAGATCTCCAGGCACTCGGTATAGTTCTTGTGCGCCAGGTTGACCAGGCCCAGGTCCATCGCCGTGTCGAACTTGGTCCAGAAGGTCATGTCCTGGTCCTGGCCGCTGACGAGCAGGGCCTCGGCGCGCTGGGGCCAGGCGAACATCTGCGAGCCCAGCCGGCCGCTGTGGTACAGCGCGCGGTCGACCGCGTTGATCGTCGCCACGCTCAGCGAGGCGCGCCGGGCAACCACGAGCAGTTCGGGCCACATGCGGCGACAGGCATAATAATGCACCTGGAACGTCGCCTTTCGCACGCCGTCGTACGAAAACGCGGCGGCCGCGGCGGCCACGACCAGCAGCATCAGCGACGCGAGCGTCCACCGCAAGATGGGCCGGCGTTCATACCCGAGGCGCGCCGCATCCAACAGGCCGGCGGACCCACGCCGTTTCGCTCCCTTGGTTTCCGCCGGATGCCGCCGATGTGCCACAAGTCGCCACAATCCTGCGGCGACCAGCGCAACGGGCAGCACCGCCACCAACGCCCAAGTGGCCGCCATGGGAATGTCACGCGGCGGGACCAGGCCCGTCCTTGTCCAGGACGGCAGACCCACGGCAAACGCCATCTCCGCGCTGACTCGGAAGAGCAGCACGCCGAGAACGTATGGGGCCACAAAGACGCAAGCCAAACAGGCCACGCCCGGCCGCCACCGCCCGCGCAGAAGCTCACGGGCGGCACACAGCAACGCGAAGAGCAGGTATGCGGCCCCTGCAACGTAGTAGACCGCAATCGAAAGCACTCCGAACGTCAGGAGGCGGCCGCAGTCGCGCAGACGCGCCGTCATGGCGATGTGCAGGCACGCCGCAACCAGGGCGATCGACATCCCCGCCACGGCGGCGAAGTAATAGGCATAGTGCGAGCAGACGACGAGCAGGCCAACCGGAAAGGCGAACCGGACCCAGCGAAGGCCCGAGGCCCCCGTCGCATCGAGGATGCGCCCCGCGCAGGCCGCCAGCAGCCACGCCTGCAATGTCACGACCAGCGCGCCGGTCCAGGGCCAATAGAACCACTGCGCCAGGAACGCGCCGAGATACTCGGCGAGCCCGCCCGGACACGACAGGAACGGACGCAGGAATGCCTCGCCACGAAAGAACTCGGGGAAGTCCGATACCATGCCGGCGGCGTAATAGATCAGACGCACATCGACGATGCGCCACAGGTACACGTAGAACAGGGCGAAGAAGACCGCAGGATGGGCTTTGGCCCACGCTGTATCGGCCGTACGGGCGAAAGCCCATCCTACATTGGGCGTGTTCCTCGTCGGCTTGCCTGCAGATTGATGTGATCGACTCGGCATACGGATCGCACGCGAAGGCTCATTCGGAACTCTGTTCGGCCGGCGAAGCCCCCTTGGGTGCCTGGGCCCCCTGCCTCTTCTTGAGCTTGTGATGGACGCCGCGCTGCATGAATTCGAACGTGTTCTCCAGACGGTTGACGCCCACGAGGATCACCACCGTCAGGATCGCCATCTTGACGCCCAGCCAGGGGTGGCCCAGTCCCACGATCACGCCGATGGCCGCCAGAATCCAGATGGCCGACGCGGATGTCACACCCACCACGCTCCCATTCTTGGCCAGCATGACGCCGGCGCCGAGAAAGCCGATCCCGGTAATGACCTGCCCGACGATGCGGGATGGATCGGTCGCCTCGTTGAACACGCTGGCCGACATGGCGATGAAGATGTAGGTCCCGATGCAGATCAACGAACTCGTTCGCACGCCGACCGGCTTGCCCTGCAACTGCCTTTCCAGTCCGATAACGAAGGCCGCCAAAAAACAGCAAAGCAGCGCTTCCCAACTCAGCGGGCTGATCGTGAGCAAATCCATGCAACTCCCAGTTTTCCGTGCGGCGTATGGCAGCCCCATACCCTCAGGCCCGACGCAGACACCCTGCGCCGGCACCTGTTTGTGGGGGCGAATCATGATTCGCCCCTACGCGGGTATATCGGCTATGGGAGGTCGGCGATATTGTTTTTTGGCTCCCCCACGAGGTAGATGCGGTTCTTGCCGCTGCGTTTGGCCTCGCGCAGGGCCGCATCGGCCCGCTCGAAAAGCTCCTGGACGGTGGTCCCGTCGCGTGGGAACCGGGCCAGCGCTCCGCTGATGGTCAGCGTGCCCCGTCCTTCCGGCCCCAGCAGATTCAGCTCCGCGTGACCGAACTCGCTCTGGAACCGCCTGGCGACGAAGACCGGCTCGCTGGGATGTTCGGCCTCGGCGTGCCGCCGGTCCCGGGCGGTCTCCGATGCGGCGCAATGCGGATCGTCCCAGAACACCACGGCGAACTCGTCGCCGCCGATGCGCCCGACCACGTCATGCGGCCGACAGCAGCGGCGCATCAGGATGGCCGCCTGCTTGAGGATCTCGTCGCCGGTGGCATGGCCATAGTCGTCGTTGTAGTGCTTGAAGTTGTCGATGTCGAACAGCAGCAGCGTGACGCGTCCGGCGCTCTGGCGGGCCCGCTCGATGATCTGCCGGGCGAACTCGCGGATGTACCGGCGGTTGTTCAGTCCGGTCAGGTCGTCCGTGGTGGCCAGCCGTTCGAGATGCCGCATCCGTTTCTCGATGCCTGCCGGGATGAAATCGCCCTGCGACCACGCCGCCGTCGGGACCGATTTCGTCGCTAAGCCGGACCCGAAGCTGGCCAGAGTCATCGGGCAGACCCGATACGCATCGGCTGCCCTTTCCTCGCTGGGGGCGCTCTGCACCAGATGGCGGGCCACCGGCTCGTCGTACATCTGCGCCAGCAGGACGATCGGCGCGGCCGTCGCCTTGCGAAGGGCCCTCAGCACCGGACGCAACTGGCCCAGCAGACCGTTCATCACCACTCCAACGGCGTCGTAGCCGCCTCGGGCCGCCGCATCAATCGCCTCCAGGAGATTCGTTCTGACGTCGCACGGATAGCGCTCCACGCGTTCGGCGTCGAGAAACGCCTTGCGAATGTCACCGACCAGCAGGACTTTGTCCCGTCCCGGCGTCCGTGTCAGGGAATCCCCCGTGCTACTCATCGATTTCCTGCCCCAATAACGCGTTCAGCTCGGCCTCGCTGGCGCGGCACTCGTCGTCCAGGCAAACCATCGCCTCGGACGCTGGGCAGCCGGCGCTGGTCAACCACGCGTCGAGAACACCCTTGATCTCACTCGTCGTGCCGACGAGGAACACACCCATACGAAGGGCCGCCGGGACCACGTTTGGCTCGATCGGCGCTGCGGCTTCCAGCAGGGCGCAGCACCGCGCCCCGTGGCGGGCCGCGATGGCGAAGAAACGACGGTCCTCCTTCGCCAGCTCTTCCAGCCGCCCGACCACCAGAATGCACCGGTCCTGCCGCCGGGCCACCTCGGCCACCGCCGCATAGACGTCGTCACACCGCCGCTCGTCCAGCTCGTACTCGGCCGCCAGGCGTGCGGTCGCGGCGGCAAGCGCATCGTGCGCAGCAGCCACCACGACGACCAACCGATGACGTCCAGGACCACCTTCCACCATCGACACAACTCCCCTGCCTACCCTGCCCGGATGGTCAGGACGCACCCGCGTTCGCAGCGACGCCCCGAGGCGTTGCCCCGTTTGCAGTGGCGTCGTAAGACGCTATTGATCTGGTATGCCCCTTCGGCTTCGCTCAGAGCCCGCCCTGAACACCGTTGAAGGGGCAGACCCTTACGGGAACACTACAAACGGCGGGCCACCCTACCTCCCCCATCTTAGCAGAACCCGCGCGGAAGTCAAATCGAACGTTTGCCCTGCCCTACAAATCGCCCCACTCATCGCCACCCCGGCCGTACCGGCGCCGTTTCCTGGTCGGGTCCTTGAGAATGTCGTGCCCGCGCGGTAGGCTGGTTCCGGCGTGATCGGAGGACTCATGCGGACAGAGGATGCGACAATCCGGGGAACAGTCCCAACGGCGCTGGCCGCCGCCTGTGACTGCGAATTGAGCTTCACCACCGGTGGCGACGCCGAGTGGTTCGCGCAGTCGGCCGAGTACTACGCCGACAACGACGCCGCACAGAGCGGGACCATCGGCTCGGGGCAGGAGACCTGGATGCAGACGACGGTCGTCGGGCCGGGCAACGTCAGCTTCCGGTACAAGATGTCCTCGGTCAGCGGGGATGCCCTGGCCTTCTATGTCGACGAGAATTTCAAGGCCAGTTGGTCGCAGGGCAGCAGTTGGCCCTGGACAGGGAATTTCGCGGTCCCGTCGGGCACGCACACGCTCAAGTGGAAGTACTACAAGTACTCCGGCTCGACCGCCGGCTCGGCCTGGATCGACGCCATCCAGTGGTCGGGCGGCGTGCCGGGATCGGGCGGCGGAGCCGACTGGGAGCAGATCACCTACACCTACGACCCCTCCGGCCGGCGGATCGCCAAGGACGTCGATGGCGTGGTGACGAAGTACGTGTACGATGGTGACCAGTGCATCGCCGAGTACGACGCCAACGATGTCCTGCTGCGCAAGTACGTCCACGGCCCGTGCATCGACGAGCCCCGTTCGGCTTCGCTCAGGGCAGGCTCATTCTGCATGATCGAGGCGGCGGGCGGCTACGCCGGCACGTACTACTACCATTTCGATGCCCTCGGCTCGGTGGTGGCGCTCAGCGACGCCGACGGCGACACGATCCAGGTTTACGAGTACGACGTCTATGGCCAGGTGGCCGCCTCCGACCCGAACCATCCCAACCGCTTCCTGTTCACAGGCCGGGAGTTCGACACCGAAACCGGCCTCTACTACTACCGCGCCCGCTACTACAACCCGACCCTCGGCCGCTTCCTCCAAACCGACCCCATCGGCTACGGCGATGGCATCAACTGGTATCGATACTGTCGGAATAACCCCGCCTGCTGCACGGATCCCAGTGGATCGGTGCTGGTCAGCTATACCCTGAAGTCTAACTATCTGCCTGATGGCAGCATAGACTGGATGTGCGCCCTGATATTCACCGCTACGATAGTCAACGACGAGGGCGAAACCGTAACACTTGAACCGATGTTCTTCCAACAGATAGAAGACTGGGTAAGATTCATGGCTAGCGAGAGAGCCATCGAAATGGGAATTGTGCCGACCGACTCGATAAGTAATGTGTGGACAATATCCGATTTCCAGGGTTCCTGGGACGCAGGGATAAACGCTGGCGCCAGATTGACCTACTGGACTGTCACTGCATTACTCGACCTCGGCATTTTCACAACTAATGATGTCGCCACGTTGGTCGAAAACGATGTGCGTATAATGAACTGGTCCGGATTGGCCTATACGGGGATGCATTACAACCACCAGCGTACAGATCAGGGTTTCAGGTATATATGGTGGAGCTCATATCCTCGCCTGCCACAAGACCCTGACCTCGTGGAAACATGGATGTACTGGGCGAGTCCTCTCGCTACTCTCGCGCATGAGTTGCGCCACGCGTTGGATATTGCCACGGGCGCGTTGCCCCCGCCAACGCCAGAAGGAGTGGCGGACCCGTACTTTGATCTGAGAGAAGGGCGCGCGATCTGGAGCCAGAACCAAACCCAGAGGGCAATTCGCGAACTGAATCCAAAATGGTATGACTTCCTGTGGGCTTTCCTTTCTCCGATTAGGGAAGGAGAGATTCCCGTCATCCCCTAGTTCTGTCGCGGACTCAGAGTGTGTTCCAGAACGGATGTGGCGGTTCAAGAAGGAGATGGACGAATGAGGCAGAAATGGATGAAGATCAAGTTGGTGAGCTTGTGTATGACAGCCTTATCAAGCCACGCAATATGTGCAGGCGAGAGGTCCACTGCAGAAGCTGTGCCACAGACCCCAACCATCCAGCAGATGGGGGTGACAGTTACCGATGGACGCGTGGAGCTTCGATGCGCGATCAGTAATGATACCTCACATCCCATTTGGGTCTATGCGCAAGCCCCGGATCGAGAAGATGTAAATGGGGCTCGCGGAACGAATGCGACTTTATTTGCAGGCGAAGATGACGTGACACTCCTGGTTCTCAGGCGTATGAACTCTCCCCTGAGTGGCGTTATGGGAGAACGTGTTGCTGCCCGTTATGTCCGCCTATCTCCCGGACAGAGTCGGGCGGAGGTGTTCTGCGTCATTCTGCCATTCGTCGTGATTCCGCCCCGTTCGGATTGGAAGCTCATCTTGGCGATCGAGGAGCGTGCGAGAACTATATCGCGTTTGACATTCGAATTGGGCTACTACACGGATGATGATTTGCACTGCGAGGAGAGTCGCAGCCCCAGGTCGCGCGTCGTATTCGACAAGAGTGGCCAGAGCGTTCGTATCGAGGACCACCTGGAGGATGGCATCTGGACACGGGAACGGGCCATTCGCATGAGCCTGGATGGCATACGGGCTTCGCTCAACCGGTGGTTGAGCTGCTGGCGAGATACGACGGGATACCACGCGTCAGAGACGACCGTTCGCGCTCTGAGACATACGTTCTACGTGAACAGGAGAGTCCTCTCCGCAGAAGACCTGTGGTACGGCGAGACTCTATTGCAGGTTGATCCCAATTTATTCGACGACCGAGCTCGTCGGGTCGCTGGCATCTACATGCGTCTGGCTGAGGGCGATCTGGATCCCAATGAGTTGACAACATGCTTGGACAGAGCGCTTGCCAAGAACGAACGGATGGGAATGCTCCGTGAGCTGTATCGGCAGCAGGCATTGGCACAGATACCACAGTCCCCTTTGACAACGCCAGCACAAGCGGTTGGGGAGCTGTTCTGCGGTTTCGCCATCGACGCGCATACGTATGGGTACGCACGCCGATTGTTTGAAATCTCTGAAGACCTTCTCACTCCAGAGGCCCGTGAGATAAGAAGAGCATATCTTGCCTTATTTGAGATGCGGTTGAGGCCTAATGAACTCCCTGAAAAGCTGGACAGAATCATGAACACGGAAGAGCGCGACCGTTTGTTGGACGAGCTACTGAAGAGACAGTCTATACGCGACGAGGCAGGATGGGGCCCGAGGCAGGATGGGGCCAGCTAGCATGAAAGGCAGAAGCTCCTGGCGGCTAGGATGGATTGGGGGTCAGGCCTTTCGATAATCATTAGCAGACCAACGGCCGGGGCGTGCTCTTGGATCGAGGCATGATGAGCTTGTCGGACAGGCGGGTGATGCAACGTAGCGGCTCGCTGCTGGATGGGGTGCTTCAGGACCGGATCAGCGGGGAGGTGGGCTGGCAGCAGAGGTCGTACCCGCTGGGCGGGGACGGGACGCACGCCTTGGTCTGGGTGTACAGCAAGGACGGCAGCAGCGAGAGCGGCTCCGACCGGGGCTGGGTGGACTACCTCCAGTGGACGCCCGGTGGTGGAGGCGGTGGCTCGTCGACCACCGACTGGCAGCAGATCACCTACACCTACGACCCCTCCGGCCGGCGGATCGCCAAGGACGTCGATGGCGTGGGTCATTCGAGTCGGGGGAGGTCTTCGAGGTTGCGTTGGACCTGCTCGACGTAGAAGCTGTCGGGGTAGAGGTTCGTGAAGCTGGTGAGCATGTCCCGCGCCTCGGCGAGGCGCTTGCGTTTCTCGGCGGCCGAATCGTCCTCCTGCTGGTAGAGCCGGATCTTCAGCCGGGTCAACTCATAGAGCGCCTGCATGCCTCCATCGGTATTCTGGTACTCGCGGTTCAACTGGCTGAGGCGCTCGGACCGGGCCTGGTCGTCGGCCAGGAGCTTGGCCCTGGCCAGCAGGAGATTGTCGCGCAGGCCGTCCTGCTCGCCGGACAGCGACAGGAGCGTGTCGAGCTGTTGGGCGTATTCCAGGCCATGCGGATTGAGCATCACAAACTTCGCCAGACGGTCGGGCGCTCCTTCGCTGCCCTTGAGGTTCTCGTCGCCGATCAGCATCTTCAACTCATGGATGCGCCCCTGCAACTCCCGGAGCTTGATGCTCGTCATCACGGTCTCGGGGGGAGGCCGGAACGCGCTGAACAACGAGTCGGGCGGCGACTGGGCGTTCTCTTTGGCGAGCTGCTCGGCAACGAGAGCCTGGGCCTGGTCGAGAAACGTTCCGGCCTGGCTGAACCGGCTGCGGCCGGCAAGGTATTTCGCGCTCCGCCAGCGCGCCTCGGCGGACTCGGGCGTCCGCCCGAATTCGCGATACAGCTCGAACCAGATCTCGCCCGACCGCTCGTGAGGATAGTCGCTGTAGAAGTGCAGCATCTCGTCCCGCCGAATTCGCGGCACGTCCGGGCTGTACTCGCTCAGCAGCGCCTTGTAGTACAGGGCAATCGGCATCCGCGCGCTTCTGGCCCGGCGTTCGGCGATCTCACTGTGCAGCCAGAGGGGCATCCACCACGACCGTGTCGGATGGATGAAGCGATCGTACTGCTCGTTGAGCCACTGCCGCTTGTCCTGGTACTTCAGATGGTCGGGCACGAGGAACCAGTTGGGCCAGCGGTCGAGGCTCAGTTGGATCTGGATCTCCGTCTTGAGCTCCTCGCGCAGGGGAATCGGGTCAGTGGGCAGGAAGAACCCCGCCAGCGTCTTGCGCGTGGCCGGGTCCATGATCGTCCGATCGAGAGCCTCGCGAATGCTGTGATCTCGAAACTCTGTGACCTCCTCCGGGTTGTTCTCGGCGATGTAGAACTGGTAGTCCAGCTCGTCGAACCCGATCTTCCATTCGAACACGCCCAGCGCCAGCAGCAGAGTCGTGGTGGTGAAGACCCAGTTCAGTCCGGGCCGATAGCGGGTGTAATGGCCGATCCCGAGGACCAGCCCGGCGACCGTCAGTCCCACCAGCCACGCCCAGATCCACGGCGCGAACGAGAAGCCCCACTCCAGCGGTTCCATGCCCCGCGCCGAGCCGAAGAAGCCCCAGTACAGAAGCTGCGGCGCGGTGCACAGCGCGAGGGCGATGATCCGCGAGCGGAAGCGCAGGGGACGGGACGCGACCAGGAAACAGCTCACCACCAGCGACAGCGCGAAGCCCGGCAGATTCGCCAGGAAGAAGACCTCGAGGATGAAGAGGAAGCAGTGCCCGAAGCTCATCAACTGGGCGATCAGGATGGGCACCACCGCCAGAACGCCCATCAGCAGTCCGAGCACGATGATCTGCCAGGGGTATTCGAAGATGCTCGCGCCGATCATCGTGGGCTGGTCCAGGCGCCAGAAATCGGGCGCGGTCTGGGACTGGAGGTCGAACGCCCAGAACGTCCCGGCGACGATGCGGGACCAGATCAGGCAGGTGATCCCGAAGGAAATGACCGCCAGCAGCCAGCAACGCTGCACGTTCTTGTGGCTGTAGTGCAGCGTGGGACCGACGGCCAGGAAGGACTTGGGCCCGCCTTTGCGGGTCTTTTCCGTCTCTTTGATTTCCATAGTCCTACGAACGCCCGGCTCGCCGCCGACCGCGCGCGGCGCGATCCGCCTGCGGCGGACCCCGGCCTGTCGCGGGTGTGCGGCTACGTACCTTCGCCGCTACTGGCCAGATACTCGACCTGTTCCGGCGTCAGCTTGTCGATCGCAATCGACATCGTCCGTAGTTTCAATCGGCAAACCTGCTCCTCGATCTCCAGTGGAACCGTGTGGACGCGGACATCGAGCCTGTTGGCGTGCCTCCGCACGTATTCGGCCTGGAGGGCCTGCGTGGCGAAGCTCATGTCCATCACGCAGGCGGGATGGCCTTCGGCGGCCGCCAGATTGATCAGCCGGCCCTCTCCGAGAAGATAGATGCTCTTGTTCCTGTTGATGACGTATTCATCGACGTGGTTGTGGACGCCGCGATGGACCTTCCGGCTCATCTTCTTGAGTCCGGGAATATCGATCTCCACGTCGAAATGCCCGCTATTGGCCACCGTCGCGCGGTGCTTCATTACGCGGAAATGCTCGGGCCGCAGCACGTGCTTGTCCCCCGTCAGCGTCACGAACACGTCGCCGATCCGGGCCGCCTGGGCCATCGGCATCACCTGGAAACCGTCCATGGCCGCTTCGAGGGCCTTGACAGCATCCACCTCGGTGACAATCACGATCGCGCCCATGCCGCGGGCTCGCATCGCAAAACCGCGACCGCACCAGCCATAGCCGGCCACCACGACGTTGCTGCCGGCCAGCAGGTAGCCCGTTGCCCGGATGATCCCATCGACGGTGGACTGGCCGGTCCCATAACGATTGTCGAACAGGTGTTTGCTCTTGGCGTCATTGACCGCAATGACCGGGAACTTCAGCTTGCCCTTGTTGGCCATCGCCCGCAGACGGATCACGCCGGTCGTGGTCTCCTCCATGCTGGCGATGATGCGTCCGGCGTCCTTCTTGCGCTTGGTGTGCAGCTCGTTGACCAGGTCGGCGCCGTCGTCGAACGTCACCGTCGGCTTGTGGTCCAGCGCCGCGTTGAGATGCTTGTAGTACGTCACGCGGTCTTCGCCGCGAATGGCAAACGTCGGGATCCCGAAATCCTTCGTCAGCGACGCGGCCACATCGTCCTGGGTGCTCAGAGGGTTCGATGCGCAGAGGACGGCGTTGGCGCCGCCGGCCTTGAGCGTCCGCATCAGGTTGGCGGTCTCTGCGGTCACGTGCAGACACGCCGAGATGGTCAGCCCCTTCAGCGGCTTGGTCTTGGCGAAACGCGCCCGGATCGCCGCCAGAACAGGCATATCGTTGTCGGCCCAGAGAATCCGCCTCTTCCCTTCGGGGGCCCGCTTCATATCTGCTACGTCGTACTTCATCCGTTCATCCTTTCAACTGGAGGCCAAAGGGCGGATTTTAGAGCCTCCAACAGATCGACGCAACCATTATCTGGTCCGTCCGGCGAGGGGCGAGGCAGGTGCACTGCGTGGTTGCAGGCAGGTTCCTGCCAAGGCCAGGACGGGGGTATTGTCATGCCGGAGAGCGTGGCGGATGTCATTTCGACCAAGAGCTTGCCCCTTCAACTGCGTTCAGGGCAGGCTCTGAGCGAAGTCGAATGGGGCCAAGCCCGCACGGAGAAATCTGGCCGAGGATAAGGCAATAGCCCCTGCGCAGCCAGATTCCTCCACTCCGCGGCGCTCCGGTCGGAATGACAAAGTCGGTTGCAGCCCCTCCACGTGAAGATCTACCCACAAACGTGAAGTGCACCCGGCGAGGGCCGGGCTGTGCAGATTTCACGGCAAGCCTCATTCAGACGCAGAGAGCTGCGTGTGGCAGGCATCAGCAAGGTCCGAGTTTCGGCGCAGCCGGCATCGCATGCAGATGTGGAGGCAGAATAGCCGGTACGTATTTCTCCGTATTTTGCGGGGGTTGCGCCCGCCCGGAAGCCCCCCGGTTCCTGCGGCGTACGGCGGACGCCCGCCGGAGGGACGCATCCGACGATTCCCGCTGCCCGCGACTCGTCGCTCCCCCTCGTCGCAAGGGCCGATAAAAACCGACCAAGAACGTCTTCGACGGGGCACCTGCCGCATCCTCCGCCGCAGACCCGGCCCACCGCCGTCTGCGCCGAGACCGGGCGGGCATGGATGTGGCGAAGCCGGCGCACGCGCCGCGAGAGCCTCCTGCCTCCTGACCGGTCCAGCAGAATGTCCCGCCGGCGAAAATCCTGGACACGGCTGTGTCGATTATAGTAGAATGATGATGAACAATCATACTATTGAAGTACCTCTGGGAGGAGGGTTACCGATGAACGCGCTAACCCGGGCAAAGAGCGCATGCCTGCTCGCTGTGGTGTTTCTGCTGTCCGTCAGCAACGCACAGGCGAAAACGATCTACGTCGCCAGCGACGGCACGGGCGACTTCACAAACATCAGGGCCGCCGTCGAGGCCGCGACCAGCGGTGACGTCATCATCGTCGGCGTGGGCACCTATACGGGCAGAGATGCGGTGGACATCGGCGTCAGCGGTAGGACTCTGACCATCCGCGGCAGCGATCCGAACGATCCGGCGGTGGCGGCCAAGACGCTCATCGACTGCCGGGTCAGCGGGGAGTTCGGCCTCCACTTCATCGAAATGGGCCCGAGCAAGGACACGAACCTGACTTTGGCGGGCCTGACGATCACCCACAGCACGAAGAGCCAGTCCGGCGGAGCCGTGCTCTGCCACGGCGGGATCCTCCGCGTGGTGAACTGCACCTTCGCCGATAACGCCGTCGAGTGTTGGGGGGGCGCCGTCTACTGCGAGAACAGCCAGGCCACGTTCGAAGGCTGTACGTTCCTGCGCAACGGCTCGGCCGTGCTGCGCGGCGGCGCCGCGGCCAGCACGAACAGCCAGATGGTCTTCTCCCAGTGTCTCTTCCAGCAGAACACCGGCAACGCCATGACGGGCTTCGACAGCCTCGTGTCGTTTTCCGACTGTACGTTCGAGGACAATACGGGCAGCGAAGGCGGCGCCATCTACAACTACGTCGCCCTCGGGACCGAAACGGCGGTCCCTCTGACCGTGACGCGCTGCACGTTCGCGGGCAACTCCGCCAATAGCCCCGGCGGCGCCATTCACAGCTATGCCGCAAGCTCCGCGATCTCGGCGTGTCTGTTCGTGGGCAACAAGTCGCTCCAGGACGGCGGCGCCGTCTACAATCATCGATGCAGCTCTTCGATCGATAGCTCTCTGTTCCTGGACAACGAGGCCGCCGGCACCGGCGGCGCCGTAACTGACTTCTATCAGTGCAACAGTGCGATCGTCCACTGCACCTTTGTCGGCAACAAGGCCGCCCAGGGCGGCGCTGTAACCAGCAAGCGACAGAGCCACCCCTCGATCAGCCACTGCATCCTGTGGGACAACGAGGCCGACAAGGGCAGCGGCCTGTACGTCGTGGAGGATCTCGTGAGCGGTCCGGGGTACTCTCAGGCCACCGTGGAGTACAGTGACATCGAATTCGGACGGTCGGGCGTCTTCGTCGAGCAGGGCTGCCTTCTGAACTGGGGTGTGGGCAACATCGCTGTCGATCCTCTGTTTCTGGACCCGTCTTACGGGGATTATCATCTGTCCACCAACTCGCCGTGCGTGGACGCGGGCAACCCCGCTCTTCCGCTGGGGTCCAATGCCAAAGACCTCGACAGTCTGCCGAGACTTAGTGGTTTGGCCCCGGATCTGGGGGCCTACGAGTTCCAGGGACTCGGACCGGTTTATGGTTTCCGATCGTTGACCTCAAGCAAGCAGTTCTACACCATGAGCGTTGCCGAGCGAGACCGTCTCATCCAGCTCTCGAGTCTCTGGCGCTTTGAGGGCATCGTCTTCTATGCGTTCTACAGTCCGACCGACCCGCAGGTGGTGCCGGCGTACCGGTTCTGGGCGGACAAGCTCGGATCGCACCTGTGGACCACCAGCGAGAAGGAGAAGAACAAACTCCTGACGAACCCGGCGTTCTCGAGCGTCTGGACGTATGAAGGCATCTCGTTCTACGTGTACCCGTCCGGCAAGCAGCCGGTGGGAACCGTGCCGCTGTATCGATTCTGGTCCCCGCAGTTGGCCTATCACTACTACACGCTCCAAGAGAGCGAAAGGGACCGGTTGATCCGGGAATACCCCGACGTGTGGATCTACGAACGCGTCGCCTGGTACGTCTACCCGACGGTGCAGCAGATCAAGACGGCTACCTTCGACTTCGCGGGCGCGGCCGACCAGGCCCGCTACACCGTGACGTTGCGAGCCTATGTGGACGGCAAAGAGGCCACCATCGACCTGCCCGAACTGGATTTGCGGGCGAGCACCGCCCACATGCGCATGAACGCCGATTTCGCGCAGTTGACAACCACCCTGCTGGAATTCGACATCCGCAGCGACCGGGTATCCCACAACGCGGCCATCAAGGTGGGCAGCCTGCAAATCCCGTTTTCGGTGGCGGCCCAGGGAACGTTCACGTCCGCCACGTCGCGGGGACCGTTCGCCATTGACGTGCTGACCAACACGTTCGCGGATTTCTTCGAAAGCCCTCAGATTCTCGACGCGCGAGGCGACAACTTCACCTTCGACGGCATGATTCAGTTCGGCGAGCGGACGCTGACGTTCAGCCATGTGGCCAGTGCGATCGACTTCGAACTGAGCGCCCAGGGGACGTTCGAATCACTGGACCTGCTGCCCGGCGCCATCCATGCCCGCATGCCGCGGACCTTCCAGTGGCGCCGGCCCGATCAGAAGGAACTGCTCGTCGAAACGTTCGTGGACGGCCGACGCGTGGAGCTTCACATCGCGTCCATGTACGCAGCGACCCAGGGTCTCTGGGTAGGTACCGCCGTTCCCTGATCAACGCCTCGGCGCCATGTGGGGATGGGAAGGAAGGCAAGGCGGTCCGCCTCGGGCGGATCACGGGATCTCGTACAGGTGAACCTCCCACGGCGCAAAGCGGTCCGTGAAGGCGCCGTCGCTCGATTCGAGCGTGCGGTCTTCGTCCAGAACCGTCACCGTCCGCGCATCTGTCAGCCCCTTCACCTGGAACCGGGCGGACGTGGCTTCGTTTCGCATGGCGACTGCGAAGACATATGTCCTGTCCTCGTGACGTTTGGTCATCGTGGCGATCGGAACCTCCGGCGGGGTCGAGACAACGGTTACAGCGTCCGGTATCGTCGGGCCGTTCAGGACGGGCGCCAACTGCCGGATCCGGTGGTTGATCCGAGTCACGGCGTCGAGCATCTCCGCGTCGGCCAGCAGCGCCGCCTCGCTGAACCTCGGCTTCCACTCGTGCACGAAGTAGATCAGCCCCTGCGAGCCATGGACCAGCGCCATCCACACTTCGCAGCGCACCTGATGCGGCGTGGGTTTCTGTGTCGGATTGCTGATCCGCGTGCACTCGATGCAGTTCCAGACGCCCTTGCGTCCGCCCGTCCATTCCACCAGGCGCGCGACGCCTCGCGCGACGTAGTCGAGCTGTCCGGCCACCTGTGGATGGTTGTGCGTGACGGGATAGATGTCGAACGACGCGATGTCGCAGCCCTGAACGTACGACGGGTAGTCCTCCGGATGGTTCGTCCGCACGCCGCGACCGTGCCAATTGTCCCAGGCGACCCCCTGCCCCAGGTTCAGCAGGACCGGCCGGCTCGGATCGGCCGCCCGCATCCGCTGGTAGCCTTCCACAATCTTCGCCGGCGGGATCGGCGGGCCGTATCCTTTGCCCTCCCCCAGCGACTGGGCGTTGTCGGGCTCGTCTCCGTGCATCCAGCCCGCGATGATCGGATCGTCCCGGTGCGCCAAACCCAACGCGTTCTGATGACAGATGACCGCCATGTTCGTTGTTCGCAGCGCGTCCAACTGCGCATCCGTAGGCCCCTTCCACAACCCCACGTAGAGGTTGATTCCCGCCGCCTGATAGCGGGGAGCATTCGCCGGACTCTGGAGCCAGACCGCGATCGGGAAAAACTCCCTCTCCGCAAAGCGCCCCACCCGCCAGCCGTTCGAGGACTCCGCTTCTTCGACCGCCGACACAGAGGCAGTCGTGAGCGCAACCGCCAGACCCAACACAACCATGTACCGCTTCATTCGAATGACCTCCCGACCACGTTCGATTCGCACAACAGACACGATGCGGCAGGCTCCCACCCGCCACCGGCACCATCATAGACCCCACATCCTCTGCGTGCGACCCGAAAATACATCATCCGCCCAGCCCAAACAGCGCGACTTGCCTCGCCCGAGGCAGATGCCTATTATGGAGCCGCGCATGACGGTGGAATGATTCACGGACTTGACATGTGAGGCCATACCGCCACGAAAGGAGGCCGTGGAATGTGGCGATCGATTGCACTGGTGGCCCTCGGCATGCTGCTCGTTTCGATGGTGTTGTTCTGGTTGTATGCGGAGCGCTGGCGTCCCTTGCGTCCGTCGACCTGGGCTTTCCTGCGGAAGGCTGGCTGGCGCGGTGCGTTGAATCTCAGCGCCGTGCACGCCTATGTTTACGGCCGCTGGACCAAGCAGTACCTCAACCTGCTGACCAATCGGGTCTTTCCGCGTCTGAGCGCCGCAGGAAGGAATCGCTGGGCGGACCGTTATCACGGCAAGGTGCTGACGCACGATCAGGCGCGAGCCATCGTCACTCTCAACCGAGAGATCCCCCGGCGGGACCTGGAGCAGATCATTCCCTATGCGACGGCACGCGATCTGGTGCTCAAGGGACCTCCCGAAGTGGCCGTCTTCCCCTGCGGGTGTCGTCAAAGGAGAACGAATCCCTGCCAACCGATCCAGGTGTGTATGGTCATCGGGCAACCCTTCGTGGATTTCGTCCTGGAGCACCATCCCAAGACCAGCCGTCGACTCAGCCAGGTGGAGGCAGTCGAACTTCTGGAGGCCGAACACCAGCGCGGCCATCTCCATTCTGCCTGGTTCAAGGACGTTCTGCTGGGCCGATTCTACGCGATCTGCAACTGCTGCAAATGCTGTTGCGGCGGGATCGAGGCCATGCGAAAGTACGGCGTCCCGATGGTGGCATCGTCCGGATATGTAGCCCATGTGGACCAGACCGCGTGCACCGCCTGCGGCGCGTGCGAGGACAAGTGTCCTTTCGGCGCCATCCGAATGAACGGAACGGCCACCGTGAGCAGGCAGACCTGCATGGGCTGTGGGGTCTGCGCGGGCCAGTGTCCCGCCCAGGCGATGGGTCTGGTGCGTGATGAAGAAAAGGGGACGCCCTTTGATGTTCGGTTGCTGGATTCGTGACGTTGAAGAGTCCGTACAGGCAGTGACCTGGACCAGCCGGAGGCCTCGCGACGAAGCGACCTCGTCACCTCTTCGACAAGGTAAGAGAGATCCGGCCGCTCAGAGGACGGCGGCGGCTCGCTGGGCGGATTGCGCGTGGCGGTGCCTCTTTCGCTCCTTTCGGGCGGCGAAGCGATAGAGCAGCACGGGCAAGCGAGGCAGGACGCCCGCAAGGTCGCGGCCGTCGACCAGGCCGATCCGGCCGGCTTTCCGGGCGATGTGAAGCAGTTGCGACGAGTCGTAGAACGCCGCCCGAATCCGGTTGCGGATCTGCTTGAGTTCCTTGCGCCCGTATCGGTCGGAATAGACCGGGCCGCCGATGCGGTCGAAATGGTAGCCGGGCGTCGACTCGACGATTCCTTTCAACGGCGAGAACTTCTCGATGCGCAGCTTCTGAAAGCTGATGGTGTCCAGCCCGATCTCCTTGGCGAATCTCGGAATGTAGAGCATCTCCTCTTCGCTCTCGCCGATGTTGCCGTAGATGAAGTAGCCGTGCAGGAAGAACTTGTAGCGTGTCAGGACCGCGAGAGACTCGCGGATCTGCTGCTGCGTGATACCCTTCTGGAGCTGCTGGAGAATTCGGTCGTGCGGTGACTCGATCCCGAGCAGAAACACGCGAAAGCCCGCCTGCTCGGCCTTGGCCAGGACCCGCGGATGCCGCGCTACGTCGATCCGCGCCTGGACGATGAAGGTCTTCTTGATCCCGCTGGCGATGATCCGATCGCAGATCTCCTCGCTTCGCTTGACGTTCGTGAAGAAGTTGTCGTCGCTGAAAAGGACGGTGTCGGCGGAGATGGTCTGGAGTTCCTCCATGACGGAGGCGACGGGCCGCTCGGTGTAGCTGCGCTTCTGCCCGAGCGGATTGAGGCTGAACGTGCAGAACTTGCATTTGAACGGGCAGCCGCGCGTCGTCAGCATCGTATCGAAGGTGCGCCGTCCGAGGCGGACCCCGTGCAGCGTCAGGCAGTAATCATGCGTCCGCAGCGAACGGTCCGGGAAGGGGATCGAATCAAGAGCGGGCAGAGGCCGGTTCTCGTTGTGAACGATCTTGCCGTTCTCGCGATACGAGAGCCCACGGATGTCCTTGTTGGGCAACCCCTTGAGGATATCCCGGATGATCTCTTCGCCTTCGCCTCGCACGATCAGGTCGATGTTCGGGCAGCGTTCGAAGAGGTACTCCACATCCAGCGTCGCTTTGTAGCCGCCGACGACGGTGGTGACCTCGTCGGGCAGTTGCGAGATGAAGTCGCAGATCTGCTCGAAGCGGGTCTCCCAACGAACGCTGATGCACAGCAGGTCGATCTCAGACCGGATGAAGTCGCCCAAGGCCCTCGGGTCCTGGAATGCCTTGTGGTAGCGCAGGTCAAGCAAAGTAACCTTGTCCACCAGGTCCTTCATGCTGGCGACGATGTATTCCAGACCGGTCGGCGGGAAGATTCCCATCGTGGCGGTCGAATCCCCGAAATACGGGTTCAAAGCCAATGCGTGTTTGTATTTTTTCATTGGCCAATTGTACGGCGGCGATACACCGCTGTGCACAGAAATCACTTGCCGAATTGCGGATTGTGAAGTTTATTTTAGCGACGCTCAATATCCGTCGACCGATGGGTGGATCAGGGAAAAGACATGCTCAGAACCAGTTCTGACCGTTCGGGTAACGTGGCAAGCGCCGATTCAACTGCACCGAAGCGACTGGTGTCGCTCGACGCCTATCGCGGGGCGATCATGCTGCTGATGGCCTCCAGCGGCTTGGGCCTCGCTCAGGTCGCGCGCCAGCATCCCGACAGCGGGCTTTGGCAGTTCATCGCGCACCAGACGGAGCACGCGGCATGGGCGGGATTCACGCTGTGGGATATCATCCAGCCGGCGTTCATGTTCATGGTGGGCGTAGCTCTGCCCTGGTCGGTGGCCAGGCGGATCGATCGGGGGGAGACGTTCGGCAGGCTGTTTTTCCACGCGCTGCGGCGGGCCCTGGTGCTCGTGCTGCTGGCGGTGTTTCTCACCTCGGCGTGGAGCAGGCAGACCGAATGGTTCTTCACGAACGTGCTCGCGCAGATCGGTCTGGGGTACCCGGTCGTCTTCCTCCTGGCGTTCACCCGGCCGCGGATCCAGTGGCTGGCCGCCTTTGCGATTCTGCTGGCCTGCTGGCTGGCGTTTGCGCTGTATCCGCTGCCGGCGGCGGATTTCGACTGGCAGAGCGTCGGCATCCCCGCCGATTGGCATTACCTGACGGGATTCGCTGCCCATTGGGAGAAGAACGCCAACGTCGCGGCCGCGTTCGACCGGTGGTTCCTCAACCTCTTCCCGCGCGAGAAACCGTTCGTCTTCAGCGGCGGTGGCTATCAGACGCTGAACTTCGTTCCCTCGATTGCGACAATGGTCTTCGGCCTGCTGGCCGGCCAACTGCTGCGAAGCACCCTGTCGATCCCGCGCAAGCTCAAACACCTGGTCCTGTTCGGGGTATTGGGCGTGGTGGTCGGCAAGGCTATCGCGATGGCGGGCCTGTGCCCGATCGTCAAACGCATCTGGACGCCCTCCTGGGCAATCTACAGCGCCGGCTGGGTCACGCTCCTGCTGGCGGCCTTCGTCGCCGTCATCGAGTGGCGAGGGTGGAGGCGCTGGGCGTTTCCCTTTGTCGTGGCCGGACTGAACCCCATCACCCTGTACTGCCTCTGGCAGCTCTCGGGCGGCTTCATCCGCGACAACCTCCGCCGGCATCTCGGCCAGCACGTCTTCGAGAGCCTCGGCAGCGCCTACGCACCCATCCTCGAACGCGCGGCGGTATTGCTGGTCCTGTGGCTCGTCCTGCTGTGGATGTACCGCAGGAAGATCTTCCTGCGGATCTGACTCAACAGGGGTCCTTCCATCACCTCAACTTGCCAGGTACATCCCAACGATGCACACCAATGCCGAAAACAGCATCGGCAGCAGATTGTCTGTCTTGAACTCTTCCATGATGCACCTCATGAACTTGTCGGTTCGGCTGTTGTACGCCGTCCGAAGCCGACCGGTTCTCGAGGAGTGAGATCTGTGAGGGCGAATGAAAAAGGGACGCCGGTGGTTCAAACCGGCGCCCCTTGCGCTGTTGAGAATCGATCCGCCTGCGGCGGATCGAGCGGGCTTACTTCTTGTCGTCGTCCGTCGGCCAGTCGCCGGGAATGACGATCTCACCATCCTTGTCGTCGTCGACCGCTGCAGCGGGCTGTCCCGAATCGGTGAAAAGCATGAAGGACAGGTCTTCCCTGGCCCCGGTCTGGTCGTGCAACGGCGTCCATTCCCAGACCTCGGTGGCGGCCGTCGGGCTCACCTGCCCGGCTACGGCGCTGCCGTTGCGTCCGGCGCCGATCATCGCGAGGACGTCGTCGGCGCTCAGGACGGTCCCGTAGATGCGGACATCGTCGAGCAGACCGTCGAAGAACTCCGACGCCTCGTCGCCGCGCACGCCGATCGTGAGCGTCGCCTGCGTCGGCACGACGTAGCCGCTGAGATTGGTGGCGGTCCCGCCGAGAACGCCATCAATGTAGAGCTTCATCTGACGCGTCGACGCATCATACGTCGCCGTCAGCAGGTGCCACTGGCTGGCGCTGAGGCTCTGTATCGTTTGCCAGGTGTTCATGCCGACCCGGAAGTGGAAGCGGCCGTTGGCGTCGATCCACAGCCCGAAACGATTGCCCCTGGTGCTGTCGCGGTCGTATTCGAGGATGGCCTGCCATCCCCCGCGAACCTCGCGGGCATTGACCCACGCAGAAACGGAGAACGAATCCGGCGCGAAGTCCAGCCCTTTGGCCTTGGTGACGCGAACGTAGGCGCCGCGGCCGTCGAGGTCGATCGCGCCGCCGATCTGGCCATCCGCCGGTCGCCAGAGAGGATTGCCCACGAGCGTTCCATCGTTGCCGTTGCCTGAGCTGTCGGCGGCAACCGCGCCCTTGGATTCGTCGAGCTTCCAGTGGGCCAGCAGTTGCGCCCCCGACGGGGTCCAGGCGGTATACGGATGGTTCGTCCAGCCCCACGGGTACTCCATGGTCCGGGCATCATCGTAGACCGCCGCGATGCTCAGCCAGTAGATCTCGCGCGGATTCTTCTGCTCGAACCAGGCGTCGCGCGGCAGTTGCAGTGTGTAGCGGTAGACCGGCTCGAAGCCGAATCGGCCCGCTTGGCCCGCCTCGGAGTGCTTGTCGAAGCCGACCATCACCTCGTCGAAGTCTTTGGCGGTGTACTCCCAGATCTTCTCGGCCGGATAGCTGAACGTGACTGGATCGCTCGGCGTCGGGTCGGGTGCATCGGACCAGATCGCCAGCTGGAAATAGTCGGGCTGTCGCGGCGGCGTCATCTGACTGCATTCGCATGGCTGATAGCCATAGCCGATATAGGAGCCCCACCAGACGATGCCCGTCACGGAGGTGGCGCTGTTGCACTGCCAGTCATCGGCCACCAGACGGCGATAGGTCGGGCCGGCGCCGGCCTGCTGCGTTTCGATCGCGAAGGCCAGATCGACCGGCCGCGTCGAGAGCGCGTGTCCCTTCGGATAGAGCAGTTGCTGCCAGGTGCCGCTATAAGTCTCCTGGGCCTGCACCCAGACCGCCGAGTCGTTCCAATGGTCGGCGGAAGCTTTCCATCCGAAACGCGTCGCGACACTGCCGGCTCGTTGCAGCACATACGCCTGCGCGCTGAGCCAGTACACCACAGGCCGGCTCGACGTTCCGGTCTGTACGAGCGCATCCCTCGCGTCGATCGGGAAGTCGTACCGGTAAACCGTCACGTGGCTGGCAGGCTCATACGCCTGGTTGCACGGGCTGTAGAAGCTCTGCGCCCTGGCGTCGAGCGATTCGACCGTGAACTGGCCGGCTGAAAACTGCTTCGTCCAGAGGACCTTGCCCGGCATGCTATAGCCGGTCGAGCTGGCGCCGGCGGGAACATCCTCGCGAATGGTCAGCGTGAACGTGACGTCACTGGCGCCGCCGGCGGGCAGCACGCCATGGTACCACGCGCCCCAGAGGGTGATGCCGGTGATCGGGCCGGTCGTCGTGCACTCGAAGTCGTCGGCGCCGATCTGTGCGGCCCAGGTCACGGGAAGGTCCCGGGTGATGTCGACGTCCATCCCGGTGCCCGTCGTGTCGGGGTCCTGCACCCACTTGTCCGACGCGACCGGTCCGCGGACGGCGAGGGACTCTTCATCCTCATAGTGCTTCCAATGGCGAAGCCCCGTAAAGGGCTGCTCCCACTTGATGAAATCGGGATCCGTGTCCAGCTCGAACGCCATGTCGTAGGTGTCGAGCCGCTCGCAGACGAGCGAATTGGCGATGGGCTGGATGGCCGAGTCGACGGTCATCCCTTGCCGCAGATCGTTCGTACGGAAGCTGAAGGTGACCGCCGCATCCATCCAGGGCATCGCGCGGCTCTTCCAGCCCCAGACGTAATCCGGCTCAGGCGAACCGGTGTAGACCGCCGTGATGCTCACCCAGAAGATGCTGTCCTGCGTCTGGTCCTCGACGTAGTTGCCCTGCCAGAAGTACTCGCGCGCTTCGAGGTCCACGTGGTACTCAAAGCAGGTGTCGGAGGGCTTGTTCGGGAACGCATCGGTGCCGACCGGCTCTTGCGTGACGCGATCGGCGTCGACGTTGACCAGCCACAGCAGCGCGCCCGGCCGGCTGAACGCATAGCGACTATCGGCCGGAGCATTGCTCCAGAATCCGATCCGCCAGGATTGCGGCTGGATGCGAGGCGTCTCGACGCCGTCCCAGTTCTGGTACGAACCCCACCAGTGAATCGATGTCACCGGCATCTGGCCGAAGCAACGGAAGTCGTCGGCCACGATCTTCCACAAGCCTTGGGCCGAATCCACAGGCCTGCTCGCATACGAAAGCTCGTCCCATCCGCAGTAGACCGGTGCATCCGACGCGGGGTCCCACTCCAGCGGAGGCTGCGACCATTTCAGATGCTCGACCGGAGGCTTGCTGATAACGGCCGCGTCCTCGACACGGACCAGGTAGTCCTCCACCTCGCCGTTCGGAGCCAGGCCTGTGACGCGCAGACCGCGCATCGTACTGAAGCGGAAGCGGGCAAACGTCTCGCCGGCCATCGCCCTGGCGGGGACGTCGAGCAGCAACGTGTTGCTTCCCGGGGCCAGAGGCTCGTCGGCGAACACGTGCTCGTCGGCGTCGTCCCAGTCGCCGTCGGCGTTCCAGTCAATCCAGGCGTTGAGCGAGCCGCTCGTCGAGGCGGTCACCTCGACCGTCGTGGACTTGCCGACGACCAGATCGGAGAAGATCACGCCATCCTCGTCATCGGAGCAGCGGAAGTCGTCTCCTGTGGCGCCGGCGTCAGGCAACCCCTCGAACTCACCGTCGACGAGCCGGCCGAGGTGGATTTCGGCAACGACTGTGTGGCGGGCGCCGTCGCTGAGCAGCAGCGTCGGGTATGTCGGATCGGGGGCGTCGCCGAAATCCGTGTCGCCGGCACACTCGTCCGTACCGCCTGTGATGACGAAGGCCAGATCGAGCGCTCGGCCCTCGTACCGGTGGGTGTCAGGATAGGAGATCGGAAGCCATCCGAGGCTCGGGTGCTGCCAGACCGCGCGGTCCTGGAACTGGAGTTCCTGCCGGGCCGCGCTCCATCCGAACGTGTACTTGCTGGCTTGCGGCGGGACCTCCTCGATGACCAGCCAGTAGATCACGCCCCGTCGCTGGATGAACAGGTCCTCTGCGTCGTCGAGGCAGATGTTGTACTGGTAGACGTAGTTGTGATTGTCGTCCTGGTAGAGCTTGCTGGCCGGATCGAACCAGCCCTGGCCGATGTTGCTGCCGGTCTGCCGCACATCGTAGGTGTACGGCGCGACCTCCTTGCGCCAGAGTAGCTCGCCCGGCCGGCTCCATGCGATCAGGTTGTCGGCCGGCAGATTGGAGTAGATGCTTACCGTGAAGCGCAGGCTGTCGACGCCCAGCGAGGGCCTGACGTCATCGAGGAACGAGCCCCAGAAGTGAATGTCGGTGATCGGGCCGTCCTGGGTACACTGGAAATCGTCGGCCAGCGCAGCAGCGGACGCAGCCACGTCGAGCCCGGTCGATTGCAGATCGGGCGTCTGCGGCCAGTGCATCTTGTAGGCGTCGCCGTCCTCCCAGTCGCAGAACACCAGAGGCTCTTCGACGTGAAGCAGGTAGTCTTCGGTCTCCCCGTCGGCGAAGACCCCGTCGCCGTTCCAGCCCTCCGCTACCGGCGTCTCACTGATCGTGAACCGCGACCAGACGTATCCGGCCAGCGGCCCGACGCGGAAATTCGCGGGTCCCAGCTCGGAGAGATATCCGTGGAACCCAGCCGGCACCGGGAAGTTCACCAGCACGTGCTCCGGAACAGCCCCTTCGGCGCATTGCGAGACGCCCTGCCAGAGGCCGTCGTGGTTCCAGTCGAACAGGACGTTGACGTAGGCACTGCGACCGTCGGGCCGCTCGTTGTGCACCTCGATATCGAGCTCGGCGCCCCAGATCGCCAGTTGACAGGCATTGGTGATAGATTCGATGCCGGTGAAGACCAGCGGAGTGACGACCTCCTCGCCGCCCACCTTCGCGATGGTATAGGCGCGAGGCTTGCGCAGACCGGCGTCCCCGTCCTGGAAACCCTCATCCTTGTTGTAGGTGTTGGGCGTGAACTTGGGGCACTGTCCGCCGTTGCCGTCCGCCTCGATATCCACTTTCGGCCCGAAGTAGAGCGAGCGGCTGTCGTGCTCGATCCACGAGGCCGGACCGACGCCCACACACGTCGGGAACATTCCCAATACGCCGGTGTCCGGATAGGCCAGCGCACCTTCCGGCGCATCGCCGAAATCGCGGTCCCCCGTCGGAGGCGCCGGGTCCTCGCCCAGCACGCACTCATGAATGACGAACCCTTCGACGCTCACGTTCCGGCCGCGAATGTCGATCGAAATCCATCCTGGGCAGTCGGAGATCTCCGAATTCGCATTGATGAACGTCGAGTCCCGCACATCCGTCCGCGCCACAAGCGTGCGGCGTTGAATCAGTTGGTTCTCATGAGCAAGGCTGCGGATGTCGCGCGGCAAAGGGGGCGCCTCCGCGTCGGCCGGCCACTCGGGCTTCGTCCAGTTCAATGACACTTCCACATAGCTTCCGACCGAGGACATCGGGTCGAGAATCGCGATGTCCAAACCGACCGAGACGACCTTCTTGCCTTTGGGATTGTACGGGCCGTTGAAGAACCACTGAGTCCACCAGTCCGTGTTGGGGTAGTAATACCAGGACCCGTGCTCGTATCCGGTACCCTGCCCGGCGGCCACCTGCCCGGCCACATCGAGATCGACCGTGAAGTAATCCTCAACGGCTCCGGCCGGACCGACCGCGACACCCAGCATCCAGATCGACGCGGCGATCGCCACCCACAGGAACCTTGCTTTCAGCCCGCTCATAAGATCTTCCTCCCAGAGACGACTCCACGCGAGGCCAGCGCAATGCCTCGTCGTTGAAGAATGGTTTGACTGCCCATTTGCGGCGTATCCTTAACGGTATAGTTCCACTTCTGCATCGACTCGTAACGGTTTTTCCTCAAGCAGAAAGCACACGACAGGTGTGAAAAGGGCATGCAACGCCGCTGGCAGTGCTGTCGCTCTGGCCGGCATGCCCCAAAACAGGCCTCGGGCGATAACAGGCAAAACGTTATCAGACCTGACTTTACGTACGAAACGTCTTAGCCATAGCGGCACAGCAACGTCCGACGAGGTCTGGCAGTAACCTGAACCGGTGGCTTTTCGGAACGTTGGGAAGCGAAAAGACGTGACTTTGGGGCGGCGGGGTGCCTCTTGTGCGAGAGGCTGTCACCGGTTAGGTTCAACTTGGCCGCCAGTGCGGCTGGAAATCGCGATGCGGTTGGGAGCAGACAATGAGACGGCGGCAGTTGGGCTTCCTGATCCTGGCTCTGATGGTCCTTCCCGGAGGCTGTCGCAGAAGGCCCAGACGGACGGAGTATCCACTGCACTACGCTGCCTCGGCGGGCCACCTTGAACATCTTCACCAGTTGCTCTCTGGCGGCCTCGACGTCAACGCCAGAGACGCCTCGGGAAACACCCCTTTGCACAAGGCGGCCAGCCAAGGACACGTGCTCGCGGCACAACTGTTGCTGGCTTACGGCGCCCAGGTGGATATCAGGAATGACAACGGCGCCACCGCCCTGCTGGAAGCGGCCGCCGCAGATCACGAACTGATGGCTACCGTACTGATCGAATGGGGCGCCGACGTCAACGTGGCAGCACCGGTCCGGTACGAACCGCTGTATACGGCGCTGCATTTTGCCGCCAGACGTGACAGCGTAAGACTGGTCCGTACGCTTCTCGCCAAAGGCGCCCACCCCGACGGAGGCGACCCAATCACGGTCCGTCCGGTGATCCTGGCAATGCAGGAGAATCGACGCAAGACCGTGCAGATTCTCGTCGAAGCAGGCGCACAGATCTCTGCTCCCGTCGCGGCATACCTGCATGATCGCGTGCGACTGAAGGCCGCCATTGAGCGTGGCGATGACGTCAACGCACGTGTTTCCCAGGACCGGACCGGACTGCACCTGGCGGCCGAATTCGGCGATGCCGAAATGGCCTCTTTGCTCGTATCGCACGGCGCGGACCTCAACGCGTACGATGCCCATGGAGATACCGCTCTACACAGTGCCGCCTTCTCTGGCAGCGAGGAGGTAGCCCGGATTCTCGTGGCCGCCGGCGCAGATGTGGATGCCAACGAACCAGACTGGGGTTACACCCCTCTGCATACAGCGGCTCAAGGGGACCATGACGCGATCGTGAAGATTCTGATAGACTCTGGCGCCGACATCAACGCAGAAAGCGAATATGGTGACACGCCATTACACCTGGCCATCGACCAGGAACATGAAGCCCTCGTGCAGTACCTGCTGGACCAAGGGGCTGATGTGAACGTGGGATCGGGCGATCGCGGTGCGCCTCTGCGGACGGCCTGTCGTTGTGGCGATGAGGATCTCGTGAGGCTTCTGGTCGCCCACGGCGCCAACGTCAACGCGTGTGGCAGCAGTGGCGTCACCGCTCTGCACGATGCGGCCGAGAGGGGCTACATCGCACTGGTCCGACTGCTCGTGGATCGCGGAGCAAATATCGACACCATGAGCAGAGACGGCGCCACGCCACTGGCGCAGGCCTTTGACGCCTATTCTTCGGGATGTTCGCACCTCCCGACAGACGAAATCTATGAGGGACAGACATGGGAGCCCTTGGTCTTGCCTTCAGCGCCGGTCAGGGAGACGATCGTATTTCTGATCGAAAACGGCGCAAATGTGAACGTGCGCGATGCGACGGGGGACACGCTGCTCCAGCGGGCCTGCGGAACCGGCCAGGAGGACCTGGTCAGGCTGGTTCTGGCGCACGACGCCGATATCGACGCGCGAGATCAAAATGGGGATACCGCACTGCATGAGGCGATCATAGGAGGCAGCCTGAAGATCGTATCGCTGCTGGTCGAACGCGGCGCGAACGTTGCTACCGCAGACGACGATGGCAACACACCCCTGCACGAGGCCGCACTGCGAGGCCATCGCGACATCGTTGAGCTATTGCTGACCCACGGCGCCGACCCAAGAGTCCGCGACGCCGGCGGGGCGACCCCCGCAAACGAAGCCGCACGCCGGGGCCACCGGGAGATCGTCGAACTGCTCAGCAGTGCCGGTGAGAACTCGCCGCAGCAACAGTCCGGTTCACATGAGGACCTCGTCCGTCACACGGTGATTTCGATGGGGTTGCCGTCCGGATCGGCCACGACGCTCTCGTAGCAGCCGTCGCCCGTGCGGCGGGGGTTCGAGAGGACTTCACAGCCGGCGTCTGCCAGGCGGCTGGTCAGACGATCGACGTCGTCTTCGGAGCCAGCAGAAATGGCCAGATGGGCGTATCCACGCAGCGGCCCGCTGATGTCTGCCCCGTCTGCCACCGACGGCATCTGCATAATCTCCAGGCGAGCGCCTGACTCGAAGGACAGGAAACACGATTCGAACGGCCGGGACTGGCTGACGTATTTCGAGCCCGCCTTGGCTCCAAAATGCGTCTCGTAGAACTCCCTGAGCCTTTCGAGATTCCGCGTCCAAACGGCCACGTGTGCGATTCTCACTTGGGTCCTGTCTCCAATCGGTCCGGCAAGGCTCAGTACGGCCCGCGGATGTGATCGCGGACTTCGGCGGTGTAGAAGTCCGAGAGTTTCCGATGCAGCTCGGGCGAGAGGCGGGGCAGGTCGGATGCCTGCGCGTTGTCGATTGCCTGCCTGGGCGAGCTGGCGCCGGGGATGACGACGGACACCGCATCATGATCGAGAATCCAGCGCATCGCCATCTGCGCCATCGTCATGCCCTCGGGCACGAGCAGCTTGATCGCGTCGGCCAGCTCGACGCCCCTGGCGAACGGCAGACCCGCGAAGGTCTCGCCCACGTTGAAACACTGTCCATCCCGGTTGTAGTTGCGATGGTCGGTCTCGACGAACTTCGTGTCCTTGGTGAACTTGCCCGCCAGCAGTCCGCTGGCCAGGGGCAGGCGCACGATGATCGCGACGTTTCCGGCCTTGGCCTTGGGCAGCAGCTCGGCGATGGGCTTCTGACGGAAGATGTTGAAAATGATCTGAAGCGAGGCGAGGTCTTCGTGCTCCAGGCAGACCATCGCCTCTTCGACGCTCTCGACGCTGGCGCCGAAGTGCTGGATCTTGCCCTCCCGCTTGAGCTTCCGGAGCCAATCGAAGATCGCGCCATCGCGGAGCACTTTCATGGGTACGCAGTGCAGTTGCGTCAGGTCGAGGCACTCGACGCCGAGGCGCTTGAGCGAATCCTCCGTCTTGCGGCGAAGCGCCCGTTCGGTGTAGCCGTCGGGATACACGTCCGCCTCGCGACCGAACTTCGTCGCCACGCGGACATCGCGGCCGGTGTCGCGCACAAACCGCCCGATCAGCGTTTCACTGCGCCCGTTGCCGTAGACGTCGGCGGTATCGAAAAACGTGGTGCCCTTCTCGACCGCCGCGACCATGATCTGCATCGCGGTCTGTTCGGCCATCGGCCCGAAATCCCCGCCGAACTGCCAGCATCCCAGTCCGACTTCGCCGACGGGCCATCCCGTCTTGCCCAACTGCCTCTGTTGCATGGTCCCTTCCGATTTGTCAGACAGCATCTGCCTTACGATGGCTTGTCCCAGCGGCAAGGGCGAATCATGATTCGCCCCCACTCGCTTCCCGGCCGAAGAAGCGATGGAACAGCTCCTCGGCCTTCTTGAAGCCTTCCTCGCTCAACACCACGGACTTCGCCCTGCCCTTGGGATCGGAGATGAAGCCCTTCTCGTGGAGCCGGTTCATCGTCTCCCAGTCGAAGCTCTTCCATGCCCGCGCGCCGAGGTTCTCTTCCCGGTCATACGTCACGAGGTACAACAGCGCCAGCGTGCACTCGTCGATTTTGTCATAGTCGTATTCCATACGGGCCATCCTTTCCCATACTGCCCAATGTGCCGGTGCAGGCGTCCGGCCTGCCCATGCGATCGGGCTTCCTCACTGCAACGGAGAACCTGCCGCCCCCAATGGCTGCGATGCCCGTCGCCGTTTCTCCAGGAACACGAGCCCCGGACCCTGCATGGGCTGCTCTTCTTTGAACACGCGATAGCCAAGCCCTTCGTAGAGCCGCAGATTGCCCCGGCTCTTGTTGCCTGTGAACAGCTCATAGCGATTCATGTCGGCAAAGCAACTCTCGATCTCGTGCATCAGACGCGTAGCAATCCCCTGCCTGCGCCAGGCGGGATGGACGATCAATCGCCCGATAAAACACGTCCCGTCGCTGCTGCGAGCTCGCACGGCACCGCAGATTGCGCCGTCACCGACCGCCTTGAGGAAGACCGACCGGCCGAACTCCTGCCGCAGCGCCGCCAGTGTCTCAGTCAGAGGCGGAAGGCTGTAGTCGTTGTACAATTGAGCCTCGCACTGATACGCCAGCTTCTGCAAGGCCAGAATCGCCTCAGCGTCCTCAAGGGTCGCTCTCGTGATTTCCGTCGTTGCCATGAAGGGCGGTTGCTCCTACCGTTTGCCGATACACACCGCCCGAATCATACCGAAGATGCTGATGCCCGTCCAAAAACATTCGACAACGAAGGCCGACAGGTTGAAGTCGAATACCAGCGACAGCATGACCATGCCTGCGCCGAGGGCGTTGGCCAGCGAATAGCTCACCGTCTGGGCGTGGACCTTGCCCATCTGCAGCAGCAGGTACGTTCCGATAATCATCGCGACGCCGGTATTGCCGACGAGGTCATGCCAGTGATAGCCCACAGCGACTCCTTCCGCAAACGCTCGAACACTCCAACCTGACTATTCGATGGCCACCTGAACCGAGGTAATCGTCAGCGCCCGGGTCATGTCCTTCGGATCGATGCGAACGAGCATGCCGCGCCGGCCCGCGTTGATGTAGATCTGGGGCAGATCGAAAATGGTCTGTTCGACGTAGACCGGCATGGCCCTTCGCGTGCCGAACGGGCTGGTCCCGCCGACCATGTAGCCGCTGTGTCGGTCGGCGATCTTGGGCTCGCACGGAGCCACCGACTTGACGCCCAAGACGCGGGCCAGTTGCTTCGTGGAGACCTCGCGGTCGCCGTGCATCAGCACGATCAGCGGATCCTTGGCGTCCGTCTCCATGACCAGGGTCTTGATCACCGCGTGCTCGTCAACGCCCAGCTCGCGGGACGAAACCCGCGTGCCGCCCCGTTCCTCGTAGGCATATGTGAAGACCTCGAACGGGATATCGTGCTGCAACAGGCAGCGGATCGCGTTGGTCTTGGGGTAATCCTTCCTGGTCATGGCAAGTCTCCGGCTTCGTCTCGGGCCTCCCTGCTACTGCGCCGTTCGGGCTTCCAGTGCCGCGATATTGGCCATCGCCTCGTCGAAGTCGGTGCCGCAGACATCCGGCGACGGCTGCCAGCCGAGGCAGAACGACGGTCGTTCGGGCCGGCCGAACAGCCTGCACAAATTGCGGCCGTCCAGATGACGGCATCGCACTCCGGCGGGCTTGCCCTGCGGCATACCCGGCGTGGCGCTGGTGATCGACGGGGCGATACAGCAGGCCCCGCACTTGCGGCATTCCATGGGCACCTCGCTCGAAGCGGTTCTCAGTACTGTTAACGGCACAGGCATCATACGCCGACGACGGACGTGCTTCAACCATGACCAGCCAAGCCAGCTCACCGCGGGGCGTTTTTGGTGCAGGCCCGCCTTTTCGTATGTTTTGGATAAGTGGTCCATGCCCGTTTGCAGTGACGCCGTGAGGTGTTGCCCATCCATGCGCTTCCAGGCACACTGCAGGCGGTAGTTTCGGAAAAGCAGGAGTGGCAACTCATGAGTCTTCTCAAGCGCATTCTCGGCAGGCCGACAGCTTTCGAGAGTTTCTCGGACCAGGAGAAACGCCGGTTGCTCGAGTTCAATGCGGCGGCCCTCCGGATGGAGCAGATGGCTCGAACCCAGGGCAACTCGATCACATTCTCCAAGGCAGATTCTCAAAGTCAACTGCTCAAACGTCTCTCGGGCACGGAATTGGCTCAGCTCGAACAGATTCGCACGCTGTACGACAAGGCCGACGCCACCAGCGGTCCGGAGGCCATCGCGCTGTATCGGGAGATCTCGCAGTTGGCGCCTTGGGACGAGGTCTGCCTCATGTCGATCGGGGTCGAGCACGCCCAGGCCGGTCGATTCGATCAGGCCATCGAGTGGCTGGGGAGAGCCGCCCAGATCAACCCGGCCAACACGCGGGTCCGCGACAACCTCATGGCCGTGCAGGTGGCGGGAGGCCGACGCGGCTACTGACGCGCGAGCCGGGCAACGGATTATTCCGACGGCGCCGCGATCGGCACGCCTTCGGAGATCGGATAGCCGAAGCACGGATTGCCCTCGACGTCCCAGGTGAAACGCTGCATCCGGGTATTGCGGTCCCAGCCGGAGCCCTGGCGCTTGGCGGCGTGGTAGATAATCCAATCCTCGCTGCCGTCGGGGCTGCGGGCGAAAGACGCGTGGCCCGGACTGAAGACCGTGGCGGTCGAACCGAACACGGGGGTGTTCTTTTTCTGCCACGACGCCGGGTCCAGCGGATCGTCACCTACCAGTCTCAGTTGCCCCAGGCAGTAGTTGTCCGTCCAGCTCCCGCTGGCGGAGTAGATGACGAAGACATCACCCTCATGCATGAGTACCTGCGGACCCTCGTTGACCAGCGGCTTGCCGATCTGCTCCCAATCGTATTCGGGCTTCGATAGCAGCGATCGGGGCCCATCGATTGAAAGCGGGTCTTTCATGAGCGCGATGTAGAGATTCTGTGCGATGTTCGTGTCGCCCTCCCAGCCCGACCAGATGAAATAGAGCCGGTCCTCGTGCAACATCACCGTCCCGTCGATGGCCCATTTGTCCGAGGGATCGGCGATCTTCCCGCGGATCGTGTAGCTTCCCGCCGGATCGTCGCTGTCCGCGCCGAGAACGTACATGCGATGGTTCTCGTTGTTCCCGTCGTCGGCCGCAACGTAGATGTACCACCGGCCCTGGAGCCGATGCAGCTCCGGCGCCCAGAGCTCTCGCGAATACGGCAGGCCGCGCGTCGGTCGCCAGACCTGCCTGCCCTCGAACTGAACTGCGTTCTCGATCCGCCGCCCGCTGTGGACCCAGATCGCGCCTTTGTGCGAGTAGCAGTAGTGATACACGCCCTCGAACTGCGTGACCCATGGATCGTGACCCTCGGGGGCAACAGGATTGGTGATGAGGCGCTGGCCCGGACAGGGCGCGCTCCACAGCCGCAGGACAGCGATACTGACGACCCAAACGCTCACCGACACACGGGAATGCCGCATGGTGTTTTTCTCCTCCTGCGCGATAACGGTACGCCAATGCTCACAAGCCGGCCGGCCGCTCGGCTCGCACGGCCTCCGCCTCATTACAGCGGGCCTCGCGCGGCCAGGCAAACACAGTCTCCGGGGGAAGGCAGCTCGTCAGCGAAGGGCTGAGATAGGTTTGTCCGTCGGCAGCAGCCTCGACCGCCTCGATCAGATCGGGGAGCATTTCGTCCTTGAGCACGTAGGCACACGCTCCGGCGGCAAACATGGCCCTGACGTACACGTGCGAATGATGGGTCGACAGGCCGATAATTCGCACGTCCGGTTGTTCGGCAAGGATCTGGCGGGTCGCGCCGATTCCATCGAGTCGGGGCATTTCGACGTCCATGACCACGACATCGGGCTTCAATTCCCTGGCCCGTTCCACCGCCTCGCAGCCATCGGCCGCCTCGCCCACCACCTGCATCTCCACCGCTTCGTGAAAAACACGAACCAGGGTCTGCCGCATGCCGAAGTGATCGTCCACAATCAGAATCCGCATCTTGTCGTCCTCTGTCCCTGGGTACGCATCCCATTGTCGTCATCAGGCTGAGAACAGTGGGGCCAATCTGCAGCCCCGTGCAAAGGAGGTTCTCCGCAACATTGTGAACTATCTTGCCTGTATCGGCAGAACCCAGCAAAAACTTGCATCAGGAATTTGCTCATAAGGGAAATACTGAGTCTCCCGGAAAATTGCCGGCTTCGCCTCCGCCATGCCGGCACCGAGAGCCAGGAGGACCAGCCTCCCACATGACCCGGCGGACATGGTGACATCGCGGCGATTCAGACTTCTGTGCGCGAATCGCTCCGGGGGCCGTGCCCGCGTCTGGCTTCGGACAGGTCCTTGAACAACGAGCGGATGTTGAAGAAGCCTCCGATCGCCACGGCCACCGTCAGCGCGGCAAAAAGGCCAAGACTCAGAAAGAAGAAGAACGTCCAGATCTTCACCCAGTCCATGCTACGACTCCACACGCTCGGCATGATAACGGTTCCGTTCCCGATCCGGCCACAACAGCGAGCCGGCAATCATCAGCACAATCGCCAGGACGAGCACCAGCAGTCCGATCGCCGCGCTGGAGATGTCGCCCTCGATGCCGAACCGCGCCTTGATCGGCGCCAGCATCGGCGCACATAGTTCCTGCACCTTCGACAGTCCCAGGATGGCCAGGATGCCAGTGAAAAGGGCCAGATAGGCGCCCGTGCGGCTGGCTCGTTTCCAATACAGGCCGAACGCCAGGAGGGTGAAACCGCCGATGGAATAGATCGCGCCGGAGATGGCCATATAATCCCACAAGTCCTGCCGAAGTGGAAACCACAGCCCCCAGACCAGGATGAAGACGCCGATCGCGAGGATGAAGATTCGGGTCAGCAGGAGCCGCGTCTTCGAGGAAAGGTCTCTTTGGAACCAGGGAGCGACCACGTCCTGGGTCAGCACGGAGCTCCAGCACAGAAGATAGCTGTCGTGCGTGGACATGAAGGCGGCCAGCATTCCCGCCGTAACAATGCCAATAATGCCGGTGGGCAGGATCTGGCTCAGATAGAACGGCATCGCCCGCAAAGACAGGTCGGGATTCGCCTTGCCCTCGGCCGAAAGGAACACGGTTCGAAGCGAAGAACTGTTGGCGATGAACACCAGAGCGCAGATCCCGAAGAAATACGGAATCAGGAAACGAATCAGAAAGCCGATCGACGAGAGGCAGTACATCTTCCGAACGGTCGCGGTGTCCTTGGCCGAACAGGCACGGATCACGGCGGTCTGCCAGACGGCGCAACTGACCAGGCCCATGAAGAACATCCACAGCACGTAGGACCAGCCGAAACCCGCCTCGTCGAAGGGATCGAAGCCGCTATCCCCCATCTCGCGCGTCACCGTCTCGACGATATTGGTCCAGCCCAGATGCCGGATCGACAAGACGCTGGCGATCACCAGCCCAAACGCCAGCACCACAAACTGGATGTAGTCGAGAACAACCACCGAGACCATGCCGCCGAGGGTCGTATACAGCAGAACCAGGCACAGCAGCACGGTCATGACGATCTTCAAATGGACCTCCGAGGCCATCCCGGTCACGCCCATTACAAACAGCGAGCCGGCCTTGAGGAACAGCCCCATATTCAGGATGCCCGAGAACGCCAGGATCGCCCCACCGAGGATGCGAACGTCTCTGCCGAAACGCTTCTCGTAGAATTCCGGGATCGTCATCACGTTCAGGCGGCGCAGCGGAACCACGATAAAGCCGGACAGACCTACGAAGAGCGTGACGATGGCCGCCGCGAAGGCGATGTGGAAGGCAGCAAACCCTCCCGTAAAGCCCTTCTGAGCCGAGTACATCACCGTCACCAGGCCCAGTTCCGTCCCGATCATCGTCGCGATGGCCAGGAACGTCTTGAGCCCTCGACCGGCGACCATGAAGTCCGTGGCGCTGGCCACGTACTTGCGGATGTAGACGCCGATACTGACGACGGCAACCAGATACCCAATGAGAATGCACCAGTCGAGGACCGTGAAACTCGTGCTGAAACCGAGCCTGGCAAAGTCCGTTTCCATCGCAGCTCCCGTCCACAGATACAACCCAACGAGATGTCCCATCCCTGCACAGGGAATTTGCCTGCCATGCCGGTCTAATCCATCTGGAGTCGGCTCCAGACCTTGATCAGCAGGCCGGCGGCGACAAGGGCGGCAACCGTGAGGATGATCGCCGGCATGTAGTTGGCGTAGATCCACGAGCCGATCGCAAACAGCGAGGCATACACGACGACGCAGCCGAGGACCATGCAGAGAATCCCTCGCGGCACGTCCCAAGCCAGAGGATCAGACGCAGGCTTGTGCTCCTGGAACACAGGGTCGCGCACAACGGCGGCCCATCCGGGGCCGCCGGGATGCACCAGCTCGTAGAAACGCACCAGCGTCTGACGTTCGGTGGGCCGGGTCAGGAAGGTCACCGCAAGCCATGCAGCGGTCGTGATCGCCACTCCGAGCACCAGCGTCTGCCAGCTCTCCAGTGCCGGCAGGCCGACCTGAACGTGCACGAACTGGAACCAACAGGCCACCAGGAAGGAAACAACCATCGCCGTGATCTCGCTCCAGGCGTTGATCCGCCACCAGAACCAGCGGAGGACGAAGATCAGCCCGGTCCCGGCGCCGATCTGGAGCAGGATCTGAAACGCCTCCACAGCACTCTGGAGGCCCAGCGCCAGCACCGCGGCGCCCACCATCAGCAGGACGGTCGAGATGCGGCCCACGCGAACCTGTGCCTTCTCGGACGCCTGCGGATTGACGAACCGCTTGTAGAAGTCGTTGACCACGTAGGACGAACCCCAGTTCAGGTGCGTCGAAATGGTGGACATATAGGCCGCGATGAGCGAGGCCAGGACCACGCCGAGCAGGCCGTGCGGCAGGAACGTCAGCATGGCAGGATAAGCCAGATCGTGCTTGACAATGTTGGGATCGACGTTGGGGAACGCCTGACGCAGCGAATCGAGCGTTGGGAAGACAATCAGCGAAGCCAACGCCACAATGATCCAGGGCCACGGCCGCAGCGCATAGTGGGCAACGTTGAAGAAGAACGTCGCGCCGACGGCGTGTTTCTCGTTCTTGGCCGCCAGCATGCGCTGGGCGATATAGCCCCCGCCCCCCGGCTCGGCGCCAGGATACCAGACGCTCCACCACTGGACCGCCAGCGGAATCAAGAAGACCGATACGAGCAGATTCGCGCTTTCCTTGCTGCTGAAGTCAAAGGGCGGAAGGATCGACAATTTGCCCTGAACCGCCGGATGATCGAGCAGGTTCGCCAGGCTGCCGATCGCCTCGTGGCGCACGGCAATCACCGCCGCTACAACAGCGCCAGCCATCGCGATGATGAACAGCAGAAAATCCGTCAGCAGCACGCTGCGCAGGCCGCCCAGGGCGCTGAACACCATCGTAATCACCGCTGCGATGGCGATGGTCTCGATTGGCTTGAGGTTCAGCATGACCCCGCCGATCTTGATGGCGGCCAGCGAGACCATGGCCATCACCATGATGTTGAAAAAGACCCCCAGGTAGAGCGAGCGGAAGCCGCGCAGAAAGGCGGCGCTGGGTCCGCTGTAACGAATCTCGTAGAACTCGATGTCGGTCAGGACCTTTGAACGCCGCCAGAGCTTGGCATAGACGAAGACTGTCAGCATGCCCGTCAGCAGGAAGGCCCACCAGGCCCAATTGCCGGCGACGCCGTTCTGACGGACAAAGTCCGTCACGAGATTGGGCGTGTCCGTGGAGAACGTGGTGGCGACCATGCTCATGCCGAGCAGCCACCATGGCATATCGCGACCGGAAAGAAAGAACTCCGAACTACTCTTGCCGGCCCGCCGGGCCACCGCCAGACCGACGATCAAAGACACCGCAAAGAACGCGAAGATGCACGCCCAATCGATTGGCTCCAGCAGCATGCGCTATCCCCTACCTGTGGAAGATTCCCTTCAAATCGTGACCTTGCGACCGGCTGCGGCGGACCGCTTCTCCGCCAGCACGAGGCGGAGCGAATCGACCGATTGGGCCGGCGTGATGATCTTCGGGACGCTCTTGCCTCGAACGGCTTTTACGAAGTGCGCGATCTCGTTGGAGTAGCCGTCGCCCGAGGCGATCTTGGGCGTGAAGGCCTCGCCACGGGTGGGGGCGACCTTGAACGCCGGCTGACGCGTGCAGTCGTAGCTGATCGTGGCTTTTTCGAGCACAACGTTGAAGCTCATCTCGAACCCGAAGCCCGGCGTCATGGCCCATCCGCCTTCGGCGGTCACGACGCAATCGTTGTCGTAGATGTACTGCGTGACGATGTGATCGAACTGGCCCGCCGGACCGCCCGCCGCGCGGCTGAAGACCGCCTTGGGCATCCCGAACACGTACTGCACGTAGTCGGAATCGTGGATGTGCAGGTCCAGCGCCGCTGAGCCGCTCTTGGCCGGGTCCATCAGCCAGTTGTCCCACGACCACGTCGGCGTCAGGCTCAGCCGCTGGAACGTCGCGGCCAGCACCTTGCCATATCTGCCGGAATCGATGATCTCCTTGGTCTTTGCGTATTCCGGCCAGAACCGGATGCAGTGGCCCACCTGCAAGAGTTTGCCGCTCTCTTTGGCGGCTGCGACGATCTTCTCGCCGTCGGCCACCGTCATCGCTAAAGGCTTTTCGCACAAGACGTTGACGCCGGCCTTCAGCGCCTTGACGGCGTACCTCTTGTGCAGATAGGTCGGCAGGGTCACCGAGAGGATGTCGAGATTCGCCTCGGCCAGCATCCTGTTGAAGTTGTCATAAAGGCCGACCCCTGTGAAATCCAGCGGCGCTTCGGCGCCCTGGATATTCCCGGCGGTGCCGCCGGTGTCCCGGAACTTGGCCTTGTCGGTGTCGCAGATCGCCACGACCTTCACGCCCGCCAGCGCCCGGTAGCAGCGAAAGTGCATCTTGCCCATGAAACCCAAACCGATGATGCCCACTCTGGTCATGGTACTCTCCCTTTGGACAGGAATGGTCTACTTGAAGATCTTCTTCATCGCAGCGGCCGTCTTCTGGGGCCGGCCCGGCTGGTGCGGGAGCATCTCGGCGGTAACGTAGCCGTCGTAGCCGATCTCGCCCAGCGCCGCCTTGACCGCCTCGAAATCCACATCGCCTTCCAACAGGTCGACGAAGCCCTCGGCGGTGCCGACGGACTTCTTGAAGTCCTTGACGTGCACGCGGGCGATCCGCTTGCCCAGAATCCGGATCCACTGGTCGGGATAGCCGGTCAGCAGGACGTTGCCCACATCGAAATAGGATCCTACGGATTTCGACCGGAAGCTGTCGATGAAATCGCGCATCTCCAGCGGGCTCAGCAGGAACTTGTTCCAGACGTTCTCGATGGCGAGCGTGACGCCAAGCTTCTGGGCGGTCGGAGCCAGTTGCGAAACCGCGTCTTTGGCCCGTTCGTAGCACACGTCGTACGGCACGACCGGGCTGTTTTCGAGGAAGAAGACGTCGACCGCTCCCGGCACGAACAGATAGGCGTCGGTCCCGAGCCACCTGGCCACCTGGAGCGCTTTCTTCGTGAAGTCGACGATCCTGGCGCGGACCGCCGGATCGTCGTCCGAAGGAGAACTGCCCCAGCTCTCGCCGCTGGCGACGCCGGCGATCTCGATCCCCAGTGTCTTCGCCTTGGCCACGATCTGCTCGCACTGGGCCTGGGTGGCCTGGTGCGTCAGCACGCCCTGGCTGGCGATGCCCAGCTCAATCGCGTCGAAGCCCAGTTCCTTGGCTTGGGCCATCGCCTCGTCCACGGGCAGCGTCGCTTCCAGGCCCCCTTCGAACATCCAATAGCTTGCACTGATCTTCATCGGCACACCTCCGGCCGGTCGGCCGCGATGCAGAATCGGTTCCTATGCTTTGAACTGCATGACGTGCAGTTCCCTGGGATTCTTCCACTGTCCGCGCGTGAAATCGGGGAAGTCCACCGGCCTGCCTTTCTTGGCGACCGACTTCTGGGAGAGCCCCACGACCGCAGACCAGGCCACCGCATCGTAGACGTCGATGTCCGTCGGACGGCCCATCCGAAGGGCTTCGATCAGACGGAAGTCCTCGATGAAGTCCATGCCGCCGTGACCGGCGCCTTTGGCTCGCTCCTGCATGGCCTTCCACAGCGGATGGTCGTAGTCCATCTCGGCGCTGCGGTATTTGCTGAGGTCTTCCCAGTCATGGCCCTGAGTCTTGCCCTCGATGTGCACCTTCTCCTCCGGATACTTGCGGACGAGTCCCTTCGTGCCCTGGACGAGGATGTCGCGGCTGTAGGGCCGGGGCACGTTGGTGTCGTGCTTGACGATGATGGTCTTGCCCAGCTTGGTGCGAATGAGGCTGGTGTTGACGTCGCCGAGCTTGTACGTCTCTTTGCGTCTGGGGTCGTCAGCCGGATAGTGATCGGCCGCGTATTCGTACAGGCCCCGCGAGTTGCTGCTGACCGAGACGAGATAGTCGAAGGCGTCGCCCCGGTTGATGTCCATGCACTGGGCGATCGGGCCTAAGCCGTGCGTCGGATACAGGTTGCAGTCGTGGGTCATGGCCCAGTTGCGGCGCCAGAGGCCTTCGCCTCCTTCGGAGAACTTGACGCCGCGCAGATCGTGTAGATAGCCGCATTCGCCGTGGAGCAACTCGCCGAACAGGCCCTGCTTGACCATATTGAGGATCTGCATCTCGGTGCGGTCGTAGCAGCAGTTCTCCATCAGGACGCAATGCCTTTGGGTCTTCTCGGCGGTCTCGACCAGCTTCCAGCAATCCTCGACGTTGAACGCCGCATTGACTTCCGTAGCGCCATGCTTGCCATTCTTCATCGCCTCCAGCAGAACCGGCGCATGCCACTCCCAGGGCGTGGCCGTGTAGACCAGATCGAGGTCCTCCGTCTCGCAGAGCCGTTTGAAGTCCCAGTCCCCGCGCGTGTATCCGGTCGGCTTTGGGAAACCCGCCTCCTCGACCCATTTCTGGACGCGTTCGACCCTCTCCGGAACGATATCGCAGACCGCCGTGATCTGGCAGCCTTCGATCTTCAGCAGGTTCCGCACGTGGGCCGATCCCATCCCCCCGACGCCGACGAACCCTATTCTCACGTTTTGGATGGCCGGCACTTTGAATTCGATCAGACTGGTCCGTTTGCTCCGGAAAAGGCCCGCACTCGCCAGCGACGGCACCAGAGTTGGAAGGGAAATACCTATTCCCGCGGCGGCGCTCGTTTTGATGAAATCTCTGCGGTTCAGATCGCTCATCTCAAGACCTCCCAATAACGCAACGGTTGCACAGTGGCCGGGCGTGCCTGGCACACCCTGTTCGCGCCGAGTCGACGCGGTCTGCCCTGCCACGGTGGACAGGCTGCCAATTCTACCGGGACCGCGCCTCGGATGCCAGAGTCACAACCGACATAATGCCGGAAACCTTCAATCAACGTGCCTGCGGCGCAGGGCGGCGCCGCGACGGCATCCCGATCTGCACCGGGACTCCGCAGACCTCGTGTGTCTGTGAAAATATCCTGGCAGCCGTGTGGCAGCGGCAAGCGCAGGCTTGCCGATGGTGATACGCATGCCGTCGAAGCCATCGGCAAACTCCGCCTTGCTCCGTTTGCCGCTGCCACACATGGCGCTCCGTGGTGGAAAACGGGCCTTGCCGCGAAATTCGCACAGACACGACCTCGTCGCCGCAGGACAAGCCGCTTGTTGACAAACCCGGGCAATGGTATAATCTACCTCAGGTGGTCTTGGCGGGGTATCGGGAGGTGTGAGCGTCGTGACGGGTTGCTTATCACACCAGGATATGGCGGTGTTTCTCGAAGGGTCGGCGTCACCCGAACAATTGACGTTCTGGCGGCGTCATCTTCGATCCTGCGATTCCTGCGCCGTGATGGTCGCCCGACTCCGTGCGGGCGTGGGGTCGTCGCCGCCATCGGAGGACGCTAATCGCAGGCCGCGTGCCGAAGAACATCAGGACCCGTACCACGACAGCCGCTCCCATCCCTTCGCCATCGGCCTGGAACCGAACCTCCAGTTGGGCGACTTTCGCATCGAACGCCGGCTGGGCTGTGGAGCCATGGGGGTCGTGTACCAGGCGCTTCAGGTTTCGCTCAATCGACGCGTCGCCCTGAAGGTGCTCCCCGCGGGCCTGATCGGCAACACCGCCGCCATTGAGCGGTTCCATCGCGAAGCGCGGGCGGCCGCCAAGCTGCGACATCCCAACATCGTGACAATTCACTCCGAAGGGATCGAGCAGGGCGTCTGCTACTTCGCCATGGAGATGATCGATGGCCAGAGTCTGGATGAGGTGATCGACGATTTGCAGCGCATCAAAGCCGGTGACGCCCCCCGTGACGAGGGCCTGGGGCAAACTCGCACGACCCCCTGCGTGCTGCGGGACTGCCGCTCGCCCCGGGAGTACTTCGACACCGTGGCGCGTCTGATCGCGGAGGTAGCCGATGCCCTGGCCTACGCCCATCGCGAAGGCATCATCCATCGCGATGTCAAGCCGTCCAATCTCATCCTGGCGTCCAGCGGGCGGCTCGTGCTCCTGGATTTCGGGATCGCCCGCGTCTGCGAAGAGCAGGCGATGACCGTGACCGGATCGTTCGTGGGAACCCCTCGCTATATGAGCCCCGAGCAGATCCGCAGCGACGCCCGTGCCCCGGATCAGCGATCGGACGTTTACGCCTTGGGCGTAACGCTCTACGAGCTGTTGACGCTGCGGCCCTTGTTCGACGGACAAAGCCGCGAGCAGGTGATCGCGCAGATCCTCAGCGCCGAGCCTGTGCGGCCCCGACAGATCGACCGGCACATCCCCGTCGACCTGGAGACTATCTGCTGCAAGACCATCGAGAAGGAGCCTCAGAGGCGGTACGATACCGCGGCGGACCTGGCCGCGGACCTGCGCCGGCATCTGAACGGCCACGTGATCCGAGCCAAACCCCCGGGGAAGACGGACCGGCTGGTCAAACTTGTCCGACGACGAAAAATCGCCGCCGTCATGGCCTTGTGTTTCCTCATTGCGACCGCCTTCGCGATGGCCATCGCCTGGAAGCACTACAGCACACGATGGGCGCAACAGGACGCCATGGCCCAGATCGACCTTCTGATCCAGGAAGACGCCTATTTCTCCGCCTTCGTGATCGCCGAAAAGGCGGCACGCTACATTCCCGACGATCCCTTGCTGGCCAATCGCTGGCCCCTGCTGTCTCGGGAGCACTCGATCTCCACGCAGCCGGCCGGCGCGAAGGTCTACATCCGCGATCATTTCGCCGACCGTGACTACTGGAGGTACATCGGAACCACGCCGCTGAAACGCGCCCGCATCCCGTTCGGCACCAACCGCTGGAAGGTGGAGAAGAGCGGGTTCGTGTCGATCGAGACCGTCCAGTCCAACGACCTGCCCGCGTTGCGTACGGAACTCGATGACCTGGAGCCCGCTCACGTGAGCTTCATTCTGCAGGAAGTGCGCCGTTACCCCGCCAACATGGTCTGGATCCCCCCTTCCGATCTGGACCAGAGGCTTCTGTTCCATGAGGACAAGAAGATCACCTCGGCGCCGGCCTTCCTGATCGACAAGTACGAGGTCACTAATCGGCAGTTCAGGGAGTTCGTCGACCGAGGCGGCTACGAGAATCCCGAGTTCTGGGAGCACGAGTTCCTCCAGGACGGCCAGAACATTCCCTGGTCGCAAGCCGTCGAGCAGTTCCGAGACCAGACCGGCCGGCCCGGGCCGGCCACGTGGCGGAACGGCGCCTATCCATCGAGGGAGGCGGACTTCCCCGTTCGCGGCGTGAGCTGGTACGAGGCGGCCGCATACGCACGATTCCGAGACAAGGATCTTCCGACGATCTTCCACTGGATTCTGGCGGCCCACGCCGACGACAACCCCTCGCGAATCACGCGTCTGAGCAATTTCAGCGACATTGTAACGCCCGTCGGTCGGCACAAGGGAATGGGACGCTTCGGCCTGTGCGACGCGGCCGGAAACGTACGGGAATGGTGTTCTAATGCGATCGCGGGCCACGAGGAGCTTCGATGCAACCTCGGTGGCGCCGTCGGCGAATACGACTACTTGTTCGTCAATGGGACAGCGCGATCGGCGTGGGATCGCGACGAGGCCAACGGATTTCGATGCGTCAAGTACCTCGGAGGCAAGGAAGATGTCCCGGCGGAGGCCTTTGCGCCGGTGGACCGCAAGTGCCGCGATTTCTGCCAGTTCGCACCGGTCTCGGACGAGGTCTTCCGATCGTATATCGAGACCTCTTACGACTACGACCCGACCGAGCTTCACGCCGTGATCGAGTCGGTGGATGAGGAGCCGCGTGACTGCAGTAGACAGAGAATCACGTTCGACGCCGCCTATCCCAACGAGCGTGTGATCGCCTACCTGCATCTGCCCCAGACGGGCAAGCCCCCCTACCAAGTCGTCGTGTGGCATCCCGGCGAGGGGGCCCGGATGACCCCCTGGGACCAGACCGCCTACACCCATGAGCTGGTCTGCATGATCCAGAGCGGGCGAGCGGTGGTGGTGCCCTTCTACAAAGGGACATACGAACGGCGCCTGGAGAAGGACCTCTACCCCCCCGAGACCATTCAGAGCAGGAATCTCTACGTCCAGAGGTCACAGGATCTCCGGCGCACCATCGACTACCTCGAAACGCGCGACGACGTCGACGTGAACCGGATCGCCTATGTCGGGCTGGGCTGGGGCGGACAGATGGGGCCGGTCATGATCGCGACCGACGCGCGCATCAAGACCGGCATTCTGCTCCTGGGAGGAATCTGCGGCTGCAAGAGGCATCCGGGTTCCGACCCGGCCAATTTCGCCCCCCGGGTCACGATCCCCATGCTGATGATCAACACCCGCGACGACTCGATCTTCCCCTATGAAACAGCCCAGAGACCTCTGTTCAGCCTGCTGGGCAGCCCTGCAGCAGACAAGAGACACATTCTCTTCCCCGGCGGACATAGCATCCCACGCGAATACCGAAAACAATACTGCCGGGAAATCGTCGAGTGGCTCGACCGATATTTGGGGCCCGTGCAATGAACGGCGGGCCGTGATCTTGCGGGCGGAGGGTGGCCAGCCAACCTGCCCATCCGAGATCTCCAGGCAGCAACCGGATGCATGAAAGAATGACCGATCCGAATCAAACGGACCAGACCATGTTGGACGCCATCCGCCGAGGCGACGGGCAGGCGTGGTCGCGACTGATCGACGAATACCAGGGCCGCCTGCTCCGCTTCGCCCTGGCGCGCGTTTCGCAGCACGCCGACGCCGAAGACATCGTCCAGGAGACCTTCACGTCGTTCGTGAAGGCCATCCACAAGCTCAAGGTCAAGGTCAGCATCGAGACCTATCTGTTCGGCATCCTGCGCAACGAGATCGTCAATCGCTTTCGCGACCGCGCCGCCGGAACGGTCTGCCTGATTCAAGATGTCTACCGGACCGAGGCGGATGCCGCCGAGCCCAACCCGCTCGACCAGGTGGCTGCATGTGACCCCAGCGCCAGTTGGTGCCTCTGCCGCGACGAGCAGCAGCAGGCGCAGCGCGAAATCCTCGCGCAGGCCCTACAGCAATTCGTGGCGGATTTCAAAGAGACGAAGAAGCTCCGCGACTTGAAGGTCGCCGAGATGCTGTTCTACTGCAAGCTGCCCAACAGGGACGTCGTCCGCCTGCTCGCGATGGACGACGGGCTCGTCAGGGTGATCAAGCACCGCTGCCTCAAGCGCATCCGCGATTACTGCCTGAAGCTCTGTCCGCCGGCCGACGCGTCATTCTGCTGCTCGGAGGACTTGCTCACGGAAACCTGGGAATCGCACCGGATCAGTTGCCCGAAGCGCAGCACGCTCGGCGCGTTTCTTCTGGAGACGCTGGAGGCGGAGTGGTTCGACTACGTCGATTTTCATCTGGCGACCGTCGGGTGTCGTTTCTGCCGGGCCAGCTTCAAAGACCTACAGGAACAGCAGAACAACCATCAGCAGGAGGGGTTCCGCCAGCGCATCATGACAAGCACCGTCGGCTTCCTTTCCCAGATGTGATTGACTCTGCAAGATGGGCTTGGGCCCATGCTGAGTCATTCTACGGTTGGGGTGCAGCGGCGGGCGCCGCAGGCTTCGGCGGGTCGGGCAGAATCGGCGGTGCCGTGCGGCTCTGGCCCGAGGCGCCGTAGTTGAAACCGAACTTGGTCGGGATGGCGCCGGCGCTGTTTTCGGTTCCGAACAGCCGGTCGCTCTCGGTCTGGAGCGCCGTGAGATCCCCGGCCTCGATGGCCCTTCGGATCGTCGTCTGAGGCGTGCCGAGCAACTGGCCCAGACACTTCTCCTCTGCGTCGATCAACACCGACAGAAGGTGATTGCGCGACGTCTCGTGGAGTCGACCCAGATTCTGGCCCTTGATGTACCGCTGAATGGCGAAGGAATACAGATGAGCGAATCGCCTGGCCAACTGGTCGCTGGCGCCGGTGCCGGCCGCCACGATCTTGTCGCACAGCAGCCTCAGGACGGCACTGTCCATCAGATCGTAATCGACGGACCAGTCGGCGTAGCGGCCGATTCGGACCTCGGCGACACGGATGAGCAGTCCTGTGGCCTCGGCGGTGTTGAACCGTCCGGCAAACTCGGCCACCTGCAGGAGCACCTCAGCGCTGCTGCTGTCGACGATCTGATCGCATGCCGCCATGATCCGCGTGGCCAACTGCGCCGCGCTACCTTGGTTCTGACCGATCTTCGCCCACAGTTCAAGATTTGTGGACGCACGCAACGCCCAGTAGCGAACCGCGTTGTTGCTGTGCGGGATCTCCCGGACCGCCAGATCGACCAGACGCGGGTCTTTGAGGCTGTCGATAAGAATCAGAAGATTCGCGATGACCTTGAACTGTGTCCTCTCGTCCCGGATGTCGGTCCGGGCTTCCTGGATGCCCTCGGCAATCTGCCGATGGGCGGATTCCGAGTACTGCTGTGCATACTGGGGATGCTCGCTCTGATGGCTGAGGATGATCGCGCGGGTCTTGGAAACCTGCGTGAAATCGATCGCCCGGACCATATCGGTGACCGCGTCGTTCATGAATTCGTCGATGACCTGGAAATCCTGCTGAGTCAGGACCTCCTTCTTCATGACCTCCTCGATCCGCCGCAGGTCCACGACCGCCTTGGAGACCTCAAAAACGGCCAGAACCAGACCACAGACGAGAAAGACAAAGACCGCGCGTTGCAACTTCATCTCGTTAGCATCCCTTTCAGTAGACTGCCGACATCTTATCCAGCTTAACTTCTTTTGGGACCCTTGTCAAGGGAAATCGGCACTTCAGGTCGCTGTCAGCCAATCCGCCCGACCGCCCGTCAACGGATCGTGTCCCGCGATCCGGCAGCCATAGGACGCTCGACTTTATAGGACGGCTGAAGGGGCCGTCACTATACAGAACCAGGAGGCGAACAAAGCCTTGCCTTTGGCGTCTTATCGTTTATGTTAGGGGCTTTGCGAAGATCGATTGCAGGGAGGTCTTTCCTGAAGTCTCGCTTGGTCAAGATGGTATGCGGGGCGTGCCTGACCCTCGGCCTGTCGGCGCTGCTCTGCGGCTGCGCGGACGTGCAGACGCCCGACGGACAATCACGCCAGCCGGTCGTGGAATCACCCGAGACGACTTGGGCCGAGCCGGTTCAGCAAGAACCTGCCACACCTGAGCCCAATTCCCCCGAGCAGGACGATCCGGTCTACGATCTGCCCGAGGCGCCGCCCGCCGAACCGATCTCGTCTCAGCAGGACGCCCCGGTCGAGCCGAACGAGACGGCGGTCTCACAAGACGCCGGCGTCGCGCCGGCCCCACCGGACGAGGAGATCATAGCCGAACCCAACCAGCCTGAACCGGAGCCGGTCCCGGCCAGTGAGCCAAACAGCATTCCGGCAGCGGTGACCCAGCCCGCAGAACCACCCGCCGAGGAAGACGAGCCCGATCCCCTGGCTTCGTTCTATCAGGAGTACCGCGACCTTCTGCAGCAGTACGTTCGCGAGGACGGACGTGTCGACTACGACAGCCTGCGCCGCAAGCGACCGTGGCTCAAGCAGTTGCTCCAGGCCCCGGACGAGCTTGACCCCAGCGTCTACCGGAACTGGACCCCAGACGAGCAGCTTGCCTTCTGGATCAACACGTATAACTTGAAGATGCTCGATATCATCGCGCGGAACTATCCGATCCAATCATCCTGGTGGTTGCGGCTGACCTGGCCGCCGAGCGACATCCGCCACATCGAGGGAATCTGGAGCGAGTACCGATTCATCGTGATGGATGAGGAGTTCACCCTGGGCGAGGTCGAGCGGCGTTTGTTCCGCAAGACCCTGGCGGACCCACGCGCGTATCTGGCGATCACGTACGCCAGCCGGTCCGGCCCGCTCCTGCGGCGAGAGCCCTATCGAGGCGAGAACCTGGACCGGCAACTTGACGAGCAGGTTCGCGCCTTTCTGTCGGCGGGAAAGGGGTTCCGGATCGACCGCGACAAGGCGGTCGTCTACCTGTCGTCCATCTTCAAGCCGACCTGGCATGGCAAGGAGTTCGTCGGCCGCTACGGAATGGACAAGAAATTCAAGGACCGCCCGCCGGAAACGCGAGCGGTCTTGAACTTCCTGACCCGGCACGTTTCGGACGACGAGGCCTACTTCCTCGAGGTGGAGAACTACACCATCGAGTACATCAATTTCGATTGGCGTCTCAACGACGCGTCGAGAGGCTATTGATCCCCCTTTATGCGGCCGAATCATGATTCGCCGCACTCCAACACGATTCCCGCTCGAAGCGTTTTTTGATTGACGACAGGGCCACCTGCTCTATTATGGGGAGGTTTTTCTTCTGTGTAGCCCATGCCGTATCGTCCGCATGGGCTCTGAGCCCATCCTATGATCGAAGCAACGGATGATAAGGTGCTAAGGAAATGGCGAAACGATTGAATCTGAGCAATCCGAATTGCGACATGCGCAACTACCTGTTCACCAGCGAGTCGGTGACGATGGGGCACCCGGACAAGGTCGCCGACTGCATCTCCGACGCGATCCTCGATGCCATGCTGGCCCAGGACCCGCGGAGCCGGGTCGCCTGCGAAACGCTGGTGAAGGCCGATCTGGTCGTGGTCGCCGGGGAGATCACCTCCAAGGCCGTAGTGGATATTCCGCAGGTCGTCCGCGACACGATCAAGGAGATCGGCTACGACGACCCGGAAGTGGGTTTTCACTACGACAACTGCGCCGTCATGGTGGCGGTCGGTCGCCAAAGCCCCGACATCTCCCAAGGCGTAACCGAGGGCGTGGGCCTGCACAAAGAACAGGGGGCCGGCGATCAGGGCCTGATGTTCGGCTATGCCCGAAACGAGACGCCGGCGTTGATGCCCATGCCGATTCAACTGGCGCACAAGCTGACGATCCAGCTCGAGAAGATGCGCCGGACCCGCAAGCTTCCCTGGCTGCGTCCGGACGGCAAGAGCCAGGTCACCGTCGAATACGAGAACGGCAAGCCCAAGCGCATCCACACGGTCGTCGTTTCGACGCAGCACACCGACAGTATCGCCCACCGCAAGCTGCGCAACGAGATCATCGCCAAGGTGATCAAGCCGGTGATGCCCGCCCGGCTGATCGACAAGAACACCAAATTCCACGTCAATCCGACGGGCAAATTCGTCGTCGGCGGTCCGAAGGCCGACTGCGGTCTGACCGGCCGCAAGATTATCGTGGACACCTATGGCGGATGGGGCCGTCATGGCGGCGGCGCCTTCAGCGGAAAGGACCCGACCAAAGTCGACCGGACCGCCAGCTACATGGCGCGGTACGTCGCCAAGAACATCGTCGCCGCCGGTCTGGCCGACGCCTGCGAGGTCCAGTTGTCCTACGCCATCGGTGTCGCCGATCCGATCTCGGTCCTGGTCAATACCGAGGGCACCGCCAAGATCAGCGAGACGAAGATCAGCCAGATCGTCAAGAAGCTCTTCCCGCTGACGCCCAAGGGGATGGTCCGCCACCTGAAGCTGGCGCGTCCGATCTTCGCGGCCACCGCCCACGGCGGGCACTTCGGCCGCGAGCTGCCCGAGTTCACCTGGGAGAAGACCGACATGGTCGCGGCACTCCAGAAAGCAGCCGGCCTCAAACCCGCCAGGAAGTAACAGCGCAGGGCATTCATCACGCCTCCCAAGCCCGGCTCCACGCCGGGCTTTTTTCTTGCGCCGACCGAACGACAGACGCGGCGGGAATTCTGTAATGGTACGTCCCGGTCCGGGTCTAATATGACAGCCATGGCGAAGATGATTGCGGAGCAGGCCCTGGTGGAGCGTTTCCGCCGGGGAGACGATTCCGCGTTCGACGGGATCGTGCAGAGGCATGCCGCCGACGTTGCGGCCCTTGCCAATCGTCTGCTCGGATGGCCCCAGGACGTTGACGACGTCGTGCAGGACGTCTTTCTGGCGGCCTTCACGGGCCTGCGGAAGTTCCGGGGCGACTGCGGGCTGCGGACGTGGCTCTTTACCATCACGGTCAACATGTGCCGGCGGAGGCAGCGCCGGCGGGGCTTTCGCATCCGCACGATGGCAATCGACGAGGATTGTCCCGATCTGTGTGCCGAGGAGAGCGCGGAGCGAGCGGCGATGGACAACGAGACTTTCGCGCGAATCCGCCGGGCGGTGCGGGCCTTGCCGCCGAAGTACGGGGAGGTCGTGGTCTTGCGATACCTCCAGGGCCTCGAAACCTCCGAGATGTGCGAGCTTCTGGGGATCACCGTCAACGCCATGCAGGTGCGGCTGACCCGTGCCAGAGAGCAACTGAGAGAGAGCCTGGGCGAATTGATAGAGGAGAAGACGTGAACGAGGAGCAAATCAAAAGCCTGCTGGAGGACGCCGACCGGGCGGCCGGTCCGCCGCAGTACGGTGCAGTCCGCGCCCGCGACATCCGCCTGCGACTCCGTCGCCGACGTTCGATCGCCATTGCAGCGCCGGCAGCCGCAGCGGCGATTCTGCTGTGCGGCGTCGCTCTCTGGAACCGGCGTCCACATCCGCAGGAGCCTGCCGCAGAACCACAGGAGCGAATCGCCTCGCTGGAAGAACAGGTGCGGCAGTTGCAGAGTCAGACCGAGACAACCATGCGGCTCGTCCAGGAGGTTCTGGCCAAAGAACGACAGGAACGGCGACTCGCGGCCCTCCAGGACGAGCTGGCGAGCATTCCCGATCCGGCGCAGGAGCTTCAACGGCAGGCGGACAAGACCGCCTTTGTGCTGGTCTACCAGGCGGACCGGATGATTCGCGAGCTGAACCAAACCGAGTCGGCAGTCGAGACCTACGAACAGGTCATCCGCCTGTTTCCCCAGAGCCGCTCGGCCGATGTCGCCAGAGAAAGGCTGGCCCAAATCCGGAATCAACGTTTCAAAAAATCCCCGATGGAAGGAGAATCCCGATGCGAACCACACAAATCACCATCGTCTGTCTGACCCTGAGCCTGGTCCTGGCTGCAACGCCCGTCTTCGGCGAGGCCGAGGCGCCCTCGAACTCGCGATCCGCCAGTTGTCTGATACGGATCGCGATCGACGCGGACATCCTGCCCTTGGACCCAACCACGGTCGAGCAGCTGATCCGCAGTTCGGCTGTCGCCGGAAAGGCCGCCAGAGACGTGTTTGGGCTGGAGGCAGAAGCCGCCGGCAACATCCTCCAGGAGATCCGAATCGAGTGGCTCTCGCAGACCGTCGAAAGAGCCGACATGACCGAACCACCGCAGGCGGACTCCGACATAACGCGACGACTGCGGGTGCTTGAGGCGACGCGGCGTGTCACGCCTGTTGAAGAGATGCCGGAGCCAGCTCCTGCCACCCCGCCGGCCGACGACAATCCACCCGCAGGGGCGAATGATCATTCGCCCCAACAAGGAATGGGCATGGGCGGGGGTATGATGGGCAGAAGCGGCATGAGCGGTGGCATGACGGGCAGAAGTGCGATGGGAATGGGTGGCATGCGCATGGGCTATGGCACAATGGGCGGCTATGGCATGGGTGGTTACGGGGTGGGCGGCATGTATGGCGCGCCGACTGCGCCGGCACCGACTCGCGCCCAACAACAGACCGCGATGGTCCGGCTGTACGTTCCACTGCCCGAGGATGCCAAGCCGCTGGCCGGCCAGTTCGTCAAAGCTCTCGTGGACAACCTCAGGCAAGCGTTGGAGGATTCCTATAACCGCTATGAAGGACTCCTGAGCGAACAAATCCAGTTCGCCGAACTCAGACGAGAAGAGATCGAGCAACAGCTTGGGCGAAGCGCCGCTTCTTCCTCCCCCGGGAGCAGCAGAATACGCGAGCAGTTGAGTACGACCGTGGACGTATCCGCGTTGACGCCTGAGATGCCGTTCGCGGAAGCTATCGAGCTCCTGAAGAACTCGGTTGAACCGCCGCTGCCCATCGTCGTGCTGTGGAAAGAATTGCAGGAGAGCTGCGATATCGAACCCCCCACGCCGATCGGAATGGACGGTCCGCCCCCGGTCAAACTGGAGACCGCTTTGAAGACGGTCCTCGAGGCCGTCAGCGGCGGACAGCGGCCCGCCGTCTCGTATCAGATCGACAACGATGTCGTCGTCGTCAGGCTCAAGGACTTGCAGACGGCGGAGCGGGAGTCTGCCGCAACGGGCCATCAGGAGGACGCGCAGGAACTGGCCGCCCATCGGCGCGACCTGTCCAATCAGATCCGGAACCTGGAGATGCAGATGGCCGGCATGGAGGCCCGACGCCAGGCGATCGAGGAACAGATCGCCCGGACGAGGGATGAGGCGGACAGGAAGCTGGCCCAGGACACGGTGACCAAGGAATTACAGATACTCGTCGAGATGATTGAGATGGGTCTTTCGCAGGTTCGCAAGGAGGTCGTCGCCGGTCGACTGCCCCAGTCACACCTGACGCAGGCCCAGGAGAACCTGACCAGGGCACGAATCGAATTAGCCAAGCGGCAGGAAGAATTGAGGAGGGATGCCGGAGGCGGTCGCCTGGACAGTCTCAACAGTGAATTGAGCCAGATGGCCATCGAGACAGCCGAGCAGAGGGCGCGCCTGGAGGTATTCCGGACTCAGCTCGACGAAACGCAACGCCGACTGACGCGGGCGTCGGCATTCGATCCGCAGGCGGCACGACTCCGGACCGCCCAGCAGGCGTTGAGTATAGCCGAGCGGCAAATCGCGGACCTCACGAATCGGCGGGTCCAACTCCAGCGTCCCAGCGTGACGGTGATGGCAGCCGACGGCCTCTGACGCCATCAGGAATTCCCTGTACGATTATCAGGGATTGTATCACTTGATGGTTCGAGTCCTTCGTGTTACCGTTCGTCGCGACATGCACAACCTCTGTGAGCACGAAACGGAAAGGACTCGATGATGAAATCGGAACCCTCGCGAAGAGACGTGGTCACGGCCGGATCGCTCGGTTTATTGGGCGCCGGCGCGGTCGGCAGCAGCATACTGGGCCTGGGGGCCCCGTCACGGTCCGCTGCGGCCGTCACCGGCGCGTACCAGAACAATGCCTACACGCTGCCGCCGCTGCCTTATGGATACGATGCGCTGGAGCCGCTGTACGACGAGCGGACGGTGACGATCCACCACACCAAGCACCACGCCGGCTACGTCAACGGGCTCAACAGCACGCTGGCCAAGCTGGAGGCGGCCCGCGCCTCGGGCGACTACAGCGCGATCAAGGCGCTGAGCCGCGACCTGGCCTTCAACGGTAGCGGTCACGTGTTGCACACGCTGTTCTGGAACTCGATGAGTCCTGAGAAGCCCGATGTGCCCGAGAGCCTCCGCCAGGCTCTGACCCGGAGTTTCGGCTCGGTCGATGCGGCCCAGAAGCAGTTTGCCGCCGCGACGAAGGCCGCCGAAGCCAGCGGCTGGGGCGTGCTCGCCTACGAGCCGATCGCCGACAAGCTCCTGGTCCTTCAGGCGGAGAAGCACCAGAACCTCGCCTTCACGGACACGGTCGCCCTGCTGGTCTGCGATGTGTGGGAGCACGCGTACTATCTGAAATACGCCAACGACCGCGGCGCGTGGGTGGACAACTTCATGAAGATGGCGAACTGGCCCTTTGCCGCCCAGCGTCTGGAAGCAGCCCGCAAGGCTGCGACGAAGGCATAGCCCCAGCGGCGCCGATCTATCGACGAAGACGAGCCTGAACCTTGTCGCCGGTCAGCTCGCGGAGCGCATCGGAGGCGATCCATCGGGCGCTTCTCGTGCCGAGCGCACGGACTTCCCTGGCGGTCTGAATCGCCAGCCTGTTCAACCGTCGGTTGCGCTTGCCGATCTGGCGGAGGGCCCAGTTGACCGCCTTCCTGACGAAGTTGCGTTCGTCGCCGGCTTGTTCGACGATCAAGGGTAGAAACGCCTCGAACCGCTCGTCCGGCGCCTTCTTGTCATGAACGGCCAGGCATGCCATCAGGACGAAACCGGCTCGCTTGACGTACTCCTTTTCACGCCGGCTCCACTCGATTGCTTTGTCCCAGGCATACGGAGTCTTGTCGAACAGGCAGCCGCACGCAGCGTCGCAGACCGCCCACGAATTGAAGTCTTTGGCCCAGCGTTCCATCTGGCTTTCCGTGACCATCGCCGGATCGTCGATCAGCGCCGCCAGGCCGCGGGCGTCGTGAATGCCCGTCCGCCATAACTGGCCCGCAAGCCGGTGGTCGGCGCCGATTTCCTTTGCGAGCTTCCGCAATGCGGGCGCCGAGACACCGAGAATGTCGGGAACATCAATCCCAAATCGTGCCGCACCCTCGACCGCCTTCGGATCGCTTAGCGATCGCAGTTTCACGACAACTTCCTGGGCTGTCCTTCGCGACATCGATTCCTCCTTCGCAAACGCCGTACATCGGTGCCACCCTTATACCGCCTGTATCGACGTCTGCCAAGTCGGTCGCGTCAGGCCTTCGGTGGGATGTTCAGGGCCCCTTTGAAGAGGTTGTCCGGATCGTATCTGGCCTTGATCGCCTGGAGCCGCTTGTAGTTGGCCCCGTAGGCGCCTTGGAGAAGCTTGTCGGCGTCCTCCATGAAGCCGGGGAAGTTCAGATATGTGCCACGCGAGAACGGGCGGAGAGCGTCGAAGAGTCGCCTGACCCAAGCGACATTGTCTTCCGACTGCGCCGGGTCGGTCCAGTTGGATTCGATGCCGATGGCATATGGGACATCCCGCCGGGCGTAGGCGGTCTGATCCGGCCGAACGCGCATCGCCGCGCCCGCCAGAAACCAGATGTCAATCGACGTCAACGGTGAAGGCCGCTTCTGCGCGTGCTCGACCAGCACGTCAATGATCTCTTCGCCGAACTGTGGCAGATAGACGGACTTCCAGTAGTACAACCTGCCGTCGGGATAGTCGGCGTCGAGGGCCGTCTGGACGTCTGCGAACGGCATCGGACCGCTGAGGTCGGCGACGGGTTCGCCCAACTCGCGCAGCGGCCTGATGGCCTCCTCGCCCTTCTCGAACGGCCCGCTGTAGCAGCCAAGCAGCACGATCACCGGCTCCCGGCGATGCTCCGGCGGGATCGGCTCGTCGTTGGGCGTGGTCCACAGCGACCCCAAGACCGCCAGTTCCTCCGGAGCCTCGCGCATGAACTCCTCAAGGAATCGCAGGATGCGCGTCGCTTCCGGCATCGGGTACATAGCCGCCAGAAACCACACCCTGGGCCCGATGGGATGGGCACGAAACTCGAACGATGTCACAACGCCGAAGTTACCGCCGCCGCCTCGAACCGCCCAGAACAGGTCGGGGTTCTCGGTCGCGCTGGCCCGGCGCAACCGCCCGTCGGCCGTGACGATGTCGACGCCAATCAGGTTGTCCAAGGTCAGGCCGTGCTTGCGAGTCAGCCAGCCCATGCCCCCGTGGAGACACAGTCCGGCCACGCCGGTCTGCGAGACCACTCCGAGCGGAACCGCCAGGCCGAACATCTGCGTCCGACGGTCGATGTCGCCCAGCAGCGCGCCGCCTTCGGCGCGCACTACTCGTGTTGCGGGATCGACGTGAACGCCCCGCATGTCCGAGAGATCAATGACCAGACCCTCGTCGCACAGCGCCTTGCCCGCGACGTTGTGACCGCCGCCGCGAACTGACAGGGGTACGCCGTACCCACGTGCAAAGTTCACAGCAGCAATCACATCGGCCGCTTCCGCACACCGGGCGATCAGCGCCGGGCGCTTGTCGATCAGACCGTTCCAGACCCTGCGAGCCTCGTCGAATGCCTGATCCCCGGCCGTAATGACGTCGCCACGCAGGGCGGCACACAGTTCCTGGATCGCTTCATCGGACAATGTCGTCGATTCTGCGCGCGTTTCGACACGCCGCGTTCTCATAGCTGCGTCCTCCATTCCTGCACATCCGACCGCCCTCTTTCACGCTCGCGGTCGGATGTTCTGATTCACGCGGAACAGGTTCGTGGGATCGTACTTCGTCTTGACTTCCACCAGCCGCTCGTAGTTGTCACGATAGGTGGCTTTGACCCGCTCCGCGCCCTCTTCCATCATGAAATTCGCGTACGCGCCGCCGGCGGAATACGGGTGCAGGGCCTCCCAATAGTCCCTCGCCCAGGTCGTGATCTTCTCGCGGTTCGCCGGGTCTGGATCGACGCCGACGATCACCATCGACCACGCCGCGTCGCGGTAGCTCCATGCGGTCGCGTCGGGAGCCACCTCGTGCACCGCGCCGTCGATTGGATAGAGATGCATGGTCGATTGCGGCGTGGGGAGCGCCGCCCCGTGCTGCAGATGCAGTTCGATCGCCTCGTCGCTGAGTTCGTTCACGAAGTCGCCCTTCCAGTACCACTGGTGGCCCGGCGGATACAGCGCATCGAACTGCGACTGGATTTGCGGAAAGGGCATGGGTCCGAGCACGTCGAACACCGGCGCGCGACGGCGGACCGGATCGAACACCCGATCCACCCGGTCCATAGGGCCGGTGTAGCACCAGACCACGCCGCACATCTTCTTGTAATGCAGTTCCCTGGGGAATGGCGGCCCCGGAGGCACCATCAGAAAAGCGAAGAACCCATAGAGATCGATCGGCGCCTGCCGGCTGAAATCCCGGTACCACCTCAGGACATCGCCCGCCTTGTCGAAGGGCCACAACGTCACGCCGGCGTATACTGTATCGACGGGATGCGCCCGGAACAGGAACGAGGTCACGACGCCGAAGTTGCCGCCGCCGCCCCGAATGGCCCAGAACAGGTCCTCATTCTTCTGCGGCCCGGCCGTGACGAACCGGCCATCGGCCAGAACGAGGTCGGCTTCGAGCAGGTTGTCGATGGTCAGGCCGTACTTTCGGGTGAGGTAGCCGTGCCCACCGCCCAGTGTCAGTCCGGGGACACCGGTGGTGGATATGGCTCCACTCGGCACCGCCAGACCGAATGCATGTGCAGCGTGGTCCACGTCACCCCAACGGCACCCCGGCTCGACGCGGACGTTGCGACGCGCCGGGTTCACGCGAATCCCCTTCATGAGGCTCAGGTCGATCACCAACCCATCGTCGCAGAGGGCCAGACCCGGCCCGTTGTGGCCGCCACCGCGAACCGCCAGCAGAAGATCGTTCGTCCGGGCGAAGTTCACGGCCGCCATCACGTCGGCGACGTCCCGGCATCGCGCAATCAGGGCAGGATGTCTGTCAATCATCGCATTGTAAATGGTCCTCGCTTCGTCGTACGCCGGATGCCAGGGCTCGATCAGTTCGCCGCGAAGAGAGGCGTCGAAGTCGGCTACGGTGCTTTCCTCCAAGGTCACCGTGCCGTTGGAGATTGTCTTGACAGCCGAAGCAGCCATAATCGGTCTCCTTTCTAAGAAGCTGGGACGCGCCCCTCCCGGCTGTTGTCACGCCGGAAGGTGCGAATCGTGCGACTATCGGCGCACAGTTCCCGGAAAAGGGGGGCCGTACTCCGCCAGAGCCCCCCTTTCCGGTGCGTCACAAAGACGACTTCTGCATGGGCCGACTCTCCGCCGGCTGCCCACAGAGGCGACGCGTCACTGGTCCCTACTTGGGTTCGACGGATACATCGACTCTGGCTCCCTGCGTGATGGTGTTGAACACAGGAGAGTACTCTGTCAGCCTTCTGAGGCGTTCCATGTTGTCAGTGTCGGCCTTGACTCTGAATTTGACGCGAATGTTCGTATAGCCCCTCGGAACGTCGTCCGACAAACCGAGGAAACCGCGCAAATCCAGGTCGCCTTCCAGTTCGGATTCCAACTCCTCAATGTGGATGCCGCGCACCGCGGCATGGGCCACCATCCCCGTCGTCATGCAGCCGGCCAGGGCGTTGAGCAAGTGTTCGACCGGGTTCGGCGCCTGGTCGTCGCCCGCCAACACCGGCGGCTCATCGGCGTGCAACTCGAAAGACTGCTGGTGCGTCATCTCCTGTTTGGCGCCGTAGAAACCGGTGATTCGCGTGCGATTGTGGTTGCCGTTGATCCACTTGTTGTTCGCTCGGAACTTGCACTTGGCCAGAGCGGGGTCGTTCTCGATCGCGCTGACCGTTTCGTGGAGAACGTCCAGGTCGATTCCATTGACTGTACTGATTGTCTGCTGCGTTGCCATCTTGTGGTTACCTCCCAAGAACTCACCTCGGAGGATGGCCGCCTCAAGCGCAGCTTGGTCATGACTCCCAAGGGCAAGCCATACCCAAATCTTGAGGGCTTGAGTGTGCCACCTGTCGCCCGTTCACTTGCCATGCCTCGCTGTCGTCACTCCCGATGGAACAGGTACGAGCGGCGCCGGGGCGGGTTTCGATAAAATTATATTATTCCTGTGGGCATGATAGGCTTTGCGCGGACGCCGACATCTGGCAGCTTGTCGCAGGGAATGGCTGTTTGCCACCACAGATCGGGCGCCCAGGCGCAGGATCAGTGCTTGAAGTGGCGTTTTCCCGTGAAGATCATGGCGATGCCGTGGGCATCGGCGGCCGCAATGACCTCGGGGTCCTTCTTCGATCCGCCGGGCTGTACGATCGCGGCGATACCCGCCTTGGCGGCGTTGTCCACGTTGTCAGGGAACGGGAAGAACGCATCGGACGCCATCACGGCGCCGCGAGCCTCCTCGCCGGCCTGTTTCATGGCCAACAGTCCGGACTCGACGCGGTTCATCTGGCCGGCGCCGACGCCGAGGATGCGCCGGTTCTTGGCGAGGATGATCGTGTTGCTCTTGGTGTGTTTGGCCACCAGCCAAGCCACGCGCAGATCTTCAAGCTGCTCGGCCGTGGGCTTGGTCTGCGTCGGGCACGTCACGACCTCGGGTTCCCAGCCCGCCAAGTCGCGCTTCTGGAGCAGCAGACCGCCGATGATGCAGCGCACGTCGAACTCGGAGGTATCGATCTTCGTGCGGTCGATCGGCCCGGTTTCGATCAGGCGGACCCGGCTGCCCCAAGTCTTCAACGTCCGGATGATCTCGATGGCGTCTTCCTCAAATCGCGGCGAGATAACCACCTCGGCGAAGAAGCCGCTGGCGCCGAGCGCCTTGCCGAATCGGCCGTAAGACTCCATGATCGTCTGGGCCAGTTCGATGTTGACGGGCCGGTTAACCGCGATGATCCCGCCGAACGCGCTGACCACGTCGCCCTCGTAGGCCTTGCGATACGCGACGGTGATGTCCTCATCGACGGCGCACCCGCATGGATTCAGATGCTTGACCACGACCGCGGCCGGCTCGTCGAATTCCTTGACCAGCTCGAAGGCCGCGTTGGCGTCGAGCAGATTGTTGAAGCTGATTTCCGTGCCGCATTCGAGGAGTCTGCCGCTGCAGACCGAAGGCTCCGCGCCAGCCGGGAGCTTGTACAGCGCCGCGGTCTGGTGCGGATTCTCGCCGTAGCGCAGGGTCGTCTCGCGCGTCAGGGCGATGGAGATCCGGTTCGGGAACTCGACGCCCGCCTTGGCATGGAGGTACCGGGAGATCGCGGCGTCGTACGACGCGGTCAGGCTGAAGGCCGCCCGCGCCAGCTCGCTGCGCAGCGTGCCACTGACGGCGCCGTTGTTGTTGCGCATCTGTTCGATGACCTGGGCATACTGGCCGGGATCGGTGACGACCGCGACGAACTTGTGGTTCTTGGCCGCCGAGCGAATCATGCTCGGTCCCCCGATGTCGATGTTCTCGATCGCCTCCTCGAACGGGCAATCCGCCTTTGCCACGGTCGCTTCGAATGGATAAAGGTTGACGCAGACCAGATCGATCGGCTCGATCCCGTGTTCGGTCATGGCCTCGACGTGCTCCTTCTTGTCCCGAAGGCCGAGCAACGCGCCGTGAATCCTGGGATGAAGGGTCTTGACCCGGCCGTCCATCATCTCGGGGAAACCCGTCACCGAGTCGATGCTGACCACCTGTACGCCGGCCTGCGCCAGCTTCGCGGCTGTGCCGCCCGTGCTGATGATCCGGACACCCATTTGAGCCAGGGCCTTGGCAAAATCGATGACCCCGGTCTTATCGGAGACGCTGATCAGTGCGGTCTTGATAGTGACGTCCATTTCAACTCCTTCTCCTTGGTTCGTTTCGTTGTCGTACAAGGATTCCGGTTCGCACCACTCGACCTGAAGCCCATCCTACATCGGCTGGACACACAGGATACGTCCGCGCCGGCCGGCGACATAGATCTTCGCATCGGCCACGTTGGCCGCATAGTCGGACACCTCCGCGAAGTTCACCCAGAGCAGCCTGCGGCCCGACGCGTTGTCCATGACCACCAGCGTCCGGTCCTTGGTAAACACATAGGCCTTATTGCCGGCCTCGGCGAGCAGATCGACCCCTTCGGGAAGGGACCACAAGGCCTTGCCCGAGTTCCGGCCGATCGCGGTGACGCCGCGACCGGGGGCATATTGATAGACCGCGGCGGCAGTGACGCGCGGTGCGCGATCCAGAATCGCTTCGGTCTGATACTTCCAGGCGAACGAAACGCTGTTGGTCCCGGTCGCATCGACGCGATAGACACAGGTGTCCTTGTTGGCGAAGAAGAACGAACGGCCGTCGCGAACAACCGGCCCGGCCATCGCCCCGACAGCATCGAACTGCCAGAGCTTCCTCGGCGCGTCGGGCGTCATCGCAACCAGATTGCCCGCGTCCGTGGCGAACACGACCATGTCCTCGTCGGCAATGACCGAGGTGATCACCGAGTCGTTGTCGGCCGAAGCCTTGAACAGCTCGATCAGGTTGCGGGCCCGGAAGGCATGGAGACGGCGGTCGGCGGCGCTGACATAGAAGAACTCGCTGTTCCGAACGACGGGGGCAATGACACTCACTCCCAGGTCGGTAACTCGCCCGCGAGTCCCGGCGTTCGCATCCAACTCAACGAGCTGGTTGTCGATCACCGTGATCAGTCGGTCGCCGTAGGCGTTCCATCCGAAGACGGGAAAACCCGCCGGCGCGATCGAGCTGCTGAAGAGAACGTTGCCGCTGTGACGGTCCAGCGACCACACGTGGTTCTCCGCCGACCGCACGTACAGCCGGTCGCCCAGGACCATCAGCATCTCCAGGCGCTCGCCCTGGCGTATCGGGACCGTCGTCTGCCAAACGGAAGTCAGTCTCAACGGATCCAGCAGGTCTTTGGATACGAGCCACTCTAAACCATGGGCGCCGTCCCCGGTCGCAGGAACACTCAGCAGCGCACCCATCGCCAGGAAGAGCCACGTCTTTTGCATCACCGGTCTTCGCATATTCCACGTCCTCGCAAGAAGGGCCACCCTCACACTCATCCCAGGCAAGCGGCGTGCACGGCACCGCCTGCCCGGCGCTCACGGCAGCTCGACGCAGTCCGCCAGGTCGATACCGTGCTTGGCCTCGAAGCGTTTCATCTCCTCGATGCGCTCAATATCCTCCTGAATTCGGTTGACCAACTTGAAGATGTACGGTTTGCCCGCGAGACGATTCCGCAGATCGTCCAGCATGGGCTCCCAGGAACCGCCATACAACTGGCTCTTCAGCGCCACCAGCATTCTGTGTTCGGCACTGAGATGGCTGACGTAGTCAGCCAGACCACCCTGAGGGTCGTGAACGGCCTTTTCCACCTCCATATCTTCGCGGTCCTTGCTGGTTCGGGTCGGTTCAGCCATACGTCGTCACCTCGCCATCGGGCGCACAGATCAAGCCGGGACACGTCACCTGCATCGTACTGCCCGATCCGGGAGAATTCAACAGTTTTTCCTATATTGACCGCGAGAATCGCTGTTCACCTTGTCTATTTTGAGGTCGCCAGGCGCATTCGCCTTCCTCGGAACTCCGGCGGGGCCAGGACCCGGTCGGACGGGCTGTTTTGTCTCTGCTCCTGTTTGACAAAGCCGGGGACAGCCCGTTCAATAGGCCCCGCAAATGCAACCGGACACAAAACCGACCACGAATGGAGAACCGCAGATGAACAAACGATCCGTCTGGACGTCAGCAATACTCGCCCTGATCGCCACCCTGGGCACAGGCTGTCATCGCCCTTCGACCACAACCACGGCACAGCGCCGGCCGGCCTATCCGCAAGCCCGCAAGGAAGCGGTTGTCGACACCTATCACGGAACGGAGGTGGCCGACCCCTACCGCTGGCTCGAAGACGCCGACTCGGACGAGACGCAGACGTGGGTCGCCCGGCAGAACGACCTCACCGAGCGGTTTCTTGCTCGCACCGGCGCACGAGAGAGGATCAAAGCCCGGCTCAAATCGCTGACGAACTACCCGCGCTGTTCGTCCCCGTCGAAACAAGGCGGACGGTACTTCTTCTGGAAGAACGACGGTCTTCAGAACCAATCGGTCCTGTACGTTCAGGACACGTTGGATGGGGAAGCCAGAGTCGTGGTCAATCCGAACGTGCTCAGCGCCGACGGCACCGTGGCGGTGACCACTGCGGCGCTGAACTGGGACGGTACGAAGCTGGCGTATGGGCTTTCACACAGCGGCAGTGACGAGCAGGAGGTGCGGATTCGGGAGGTCAACTGGGGGATGGATCTCGATGAGGTCCTGCAATGGTGCCGCTTCACAACCATCGCCTGGCACCACGACGGCGGCGGGTTCTTCTATAGCCGGTTTCCCGATCCGACCACGGTCTCGGAGGAAGACCGCATGAACTACAACCGCCTGTACTGGCATCGGCTCGGGACGCCGCAGTCGGCCGATGTCCTGATCTACGAACGACCCGACAACAAAGAGCTGAGCCTCGCCCCGGTCGTCACCGAAGACGGCCGGTACCTCGTGCTCTACCTTCATCATGGGACCGATCCGAGGAATCGCGTGTACTACCGGCCGCTCAAAGGCGACGGTCCGTTCGTCCGGCTGCTCGATGAGGCCGACGCACGATACGATTTCCTCGGCAATCAGGGGCCCATCTTCTACTTCCTGACCAACTCAGATGCTCCGAAGGGACGCATCATAGCCATTGACACCGACCGGCCCGCGCAGGCTCACTGGAGCACTGTGATACCGGAAAGCGACGGCGTGATCGACTACGCTGCCTGGGTCGACAACCAACTCGTGCTCGTCTGCATGCACGATGTGCATCACCGGCTCAAGGTCTTCCACCTCGACGGCCAGCACGTTCGTGACATCGACTTGCCCGGCCTCGGGACAGTCGGGGGCCTCTCGGGCCGGCAGGACGATCCGGAGATGTTCTTCAGCTTTACGTCGTTCCTCTACCCAAGCACGAGCTTCCGGTACGACCTTCGTTCGAACGAGCTACGCGTGATCCACCAGCCCGAGATCGACTTCGATCTGGCGGCGTATGAGACCAGACAGGTCTTCTGCACTTCCAAGGACGGGACCCGCATTCCCATGTTCATCACGCACCGCAAAGGTCTGACATTGGACGGGAGCCATCCGACGCTGTTGTACGGATACGGCGGCTTCAATATCAACATCATGCCGGGGTTCTCGACGTCGACGCTCGCCTGGCTCGAAGCCGGAGGCGTCTACGTCCAGGCCAATATGCGAGGCGGCAGCGAGTACGGCGAATCGTGGCACCAGGCGGGCATGCTCGAAAACAAACAGAACGTCTTCGACGACTTCATCGCAGCGGCCGAATGGCTCATCGAAAACAACTACACCCAACCCGCGAAACTGGCGATTCGCGGCGGCAGCAATGGCGGCCTGCTCGTGGCCGCCTGTATGCTCCAGCGGCCCCACCTGTATGGGGCGGTCGTCTGCCAGGTCCCGGTGATCGACATGCTGCGTTACCACAAGTTCACGGTGGGCCGCTACTGGGTCCCCGAGTATGGCAATGCCGAAGCCAGCAAGCAGGAGTTTGGCTATCTCTACGCCTACTCTCCCCTGCACAACGTCAAGGCGGGCGTCGGATATCCTCCGATCCTGATTACGTCGGCCGATACGGACGACCGAGTCGTGCCGCTGCACGCCAAGAAGTTCGCCGCAACGCTTCAGGAGAAGGCGGTCGGCGACAATCCTATCCTGCTGCGGGTCGAGACCAAGGCCGGACATGGAGGCGGAAAGCCCGTCTCCAAGGCTATCGAAGAACAGGCCGACATCTACACCTTCCTCTTCGACGTGCTTGGCATGCAGGGTAGGCGATGAACTATCGGTCTTGCGGCCGTGCCTGACGACAGCGATCAAAGAATGCCGTCGTCTGCGTCTGCACGCAGTGGGCGGCGTAGAGGTACATGGCCGCCGACCAGGTCTGCCAGTCCTCGCCACGAGGCGCGCCGTCCTGGGCCCGGTGCCATTCGTTGAAACCGAACTCGACTTCGGCGTCGCGCCGGCCGCGCACCAGTTCCGTCAGGGCCAGCAGCGTTCGTTCGGCCAGTCGAACTCGCCCGGCGGCTACGAGCGAGGCGACGTAGAAGCCGCAGATGAACGGCCAGATCCCGCCGTTGTGGTACTCGCCCGGCTGGTTGTACTTGGCGTATCGCGGCATCCAATCGGGGTCTTCCGGTCGGACGTAGGGGAAGAAGTTCGGGGGCAGTTCGACCGCCAGAAGCCCGTTCCGCCGCAACGCCGCACATTCGCCCTCGATCCACGTCACCAGATGACCAGCCCGCGTGGGCGAGGCGATCCCCGAGAGAATCGCCAGGCTGTTGCCCAACAGATCGAACCGCTCGCTGCGATAGACCTTGTACGACCACATCGCGTAGTATGGCTTGCAGGGCAGCACAAGCCCTTCGTGCACGTGACGCTGCTGCCGCTCCCCCTTGACGGTGAAATGCTCCATCATCTCGCGCAGCACATCGGCCCGATCGTGACTGCCCAGAAGGCGCAACGCGGCATAGAGCACCGTGTTGACGTACAGACCGTAGCCCAGGACCCACTGTTCGTCCCGCCAGTCACTGGTCGGAAGCTGCGCGACCAGGACGCGATCCGACGGACTGCGATAGGCCATCCAGGTCAGCGCCTTGTCGACGGCTTCCTTCAGGAAATCCGGCTCGCCCGTGTGGAAGCGAAACAGCGCAACGGCCAGCAGGAACAGCGGCGTGGTGTCACTGGCGCCGCGGTCTTCGCGATCGTGCACCAGCGATGGAATGTGCCCCAGGGGACTCTGGTTGGACGCAAGGACTTCGAAGGTGCGGCGCCACACCTTGACAAGCTCGTCGTTGCCGGCGACCAGAACACCGAGCGTGGCGATCATCAAGTCGCGTGTGTAGGGCTCCGGATATCCCCATCCGGCCGTGCGAGGCAGCCCCCGGTACGAACCATGCAGGTTGTGCAGAAGGACCTCGACAGCAGCCGCCTTGGCGCGCTCGATAAGCTTGGCGTCCGACGATGTCATGTCAACTGATTCCGAGCCTCTTCTGAATGATCTCCACGAACCTTCTGGCGACGACGCGGTAATCGAAGTGCTCCACGGCCCGTTCGCGTCCGGCCTGGCCCATCTTCTTTCTCCGTTCGGCGTTCTGCATCAGCTCCAGAAGATAGCCGGCGATGTCGTGAACGCTGGCGCGATAGTCCACGGTGCGAGGCGCCTTGAACACCACGCGATGTCCCGCTTCGTATCCGGATTCGTCACCGACGATGGTCTCGCGCAGCCGGACCTCCTGGGCGATGCCGGCCAGGTAGGCGGTCTCGCCGTGGATCATGGTGTCGAGCAGGCCCATTCCTTTGATGCCGATGACGGGCTTGCCGCAGGCGTTGGCTTCGACCTGGATCATGCCGAATCCTTCAAGTCGCGACGGCGCCGCGTAGATGTCACAGGCTGCGATCAGGTACGGCATGAAGTTCCGCGAGATCACGTTCGTCGTGTAGACCACGTTCTTCTCGATGCCCAACTGCGTGGCCAACTGAAGATCGATGAGATTCTGGTGCTCTGTCCGCGGCTGCGGCCAGACCTTGCAGACGTACTTCCAGTCGGGCGCCTTCATGTCGATCGTCGCCAGCGCCTGCATCACCTCCTGGGCGCCCTTGCTGGTCGCGTCGCCACCGACGGTCAGGATCATGATCTGGTCCGGGGCCACACCAAGTGCCTCCCGGACGGTCGCCACTTTGGGATCGGCAGGGTCGCGCGGTATGAACGCGTCGGTGTCGCAGCCGACGGGGAGAACCTCGATATTCCGGCCGCTGAGTCCGTCCCGCGTGTAGACCTGTTTGACCCACTTGCTGGTGACCAGAATCAGAGGCAGGGCCTCGAGCACCTCGTGGTAGTTCGCCATGTACCCATCGGCTACCAGCCAGGGCACCGGCTGCACGCCGTAACGCTGCGGATGCAGGACGAGATGCGTGGTGTGCCCCCAGTATCCGACACCGACAACCACGTCGGGCTCGAACCAGCGGTAATACCATTCCTTCTCCTGCGCCGACTCGAAATGCACCGAATGGACGTCGACGCCCAACTCCGCCAGACCCCGGTGCAACAGATGTCCCTGCGTGGCCAGACCAGCCGGCGACGGCGGATAGTCGTACAAAACCAGAACCTTCATCGATCTCCCTCGAACGGGTCGAAGCTGTACGGGCGAACCATCATCCGCCCCTACTTGCCCTTGCCCAGGACCCAGAACGCCTCTTCCTTCGGCGTCGTCCGGGCCTCGAAACTGTCCTCGTCAAAGCCGTATACGCGGCGGATGATCTCGTACTTCCGCTCCCAGATGTCCTGGGGCAGACGCATGTGGACGTCCGCGTCGGCGATCGCGCGGGGCAGGTACTTCTTCGCGCCGTCCTCATACGCAAACATCCATACTTCCTGCGCCGTGAGCCGTCCACCCTCTCGCAGCGCCATGACCGCCTTGGCCACCTCCTCGTGGCGCCGATGTGACGTATATTCGCCCCACAGGCCGTGCGTCAGGATCAAGTCGTATCGATCGGAGGGCAGGATTTCGATGATCGCATCCTCAACATCGATGGTCCGCAGCGGCGTCTGCTCGGGCCCGTCGTTCAGTTCCGCCATCAGCCCCCGGGCGCCGTAGCATTCCATGGCCTTGTGAAACCTGGGGGCCCGATCCGGATCGCTCCCTCGGCACAACGACACAACCGTCCAGCAACTGTCGGGATGCAGCAGCATGGTTCCGCCGGCCCAGAGGGTCTCGTCGTCCGGATGGGCCACGATCACGGCGCAATTGATCAATTCATAGCTCAGGCGGCCGATTCGATCCTGCGTCATCGTCTCTTCCTCCCACGATGCTCAAAATCAAACGGGATTCGTCCCTGGAGGTGCGCTCATCCCAATGGAAGCACGCCCCCAGCCTACGTGTCCACAGCAATAGTAGTACGTACGGAACGAAAAGCAAGGCGATTGTCGCTTGCAGGCTCGCCCAAGAACATCGTGCATGGAAGCGCGACCCGCAGGCGCGCGCCAGGGTGAAGTCAGGCTTTGACGAGGCGAGAGTTCTCCGCGGCCTCGGCGCCGATGGCCTTGAGGAATTTCTCTTCGACGTGTTTTTCGATCTTCTGCCGCTCGGCCTTGGTCTTGCCGGCCAGAGGGACCTGACCGCCGGCATAGGTCAGATGGCCTCCGCCGGTGCCTTTGCGAAAGACCATGCGCTTCATCACGTTCTCGGCGACGTTGCTCTCTTCGGAGGTGCGGATGGAGATCAGGAGTTTCTCGTTCCACAGGCCGGTGCACATCGTCCAAGCCGTCTCGTCTTCGCGCAGCAGCAGGTCGGCCACTTCGGCGATCATGTCGGGATTGTCGATCTCGCCCAGTTCGGTAATGATGGCCGGACCCTGGACGCGAGCGTTTCGCAGGGCGTTCGCCAGCATCTGGTAATACACCCTCGGCACCTTCCCCCGCTGGATGACGCTGAGCATGCGTTTGTTGGCGAACGGGTAGAGGAACTGGATGGCCTCGATGTCCGCCCGGGTGGCCTCGCGGCCGAGGTCCTGGGTGTCGGAGCGAATCCCATAGAGCAGCGCCGTAGCCAGGGGCGTTTCCGGTGTGATCCCCGCTTCGATGAGATACTCCACGAAAACCGTCGAGGTCGAGCCGTAGCCACTGCGGATGTCCGTGAAGGGGACCGCCCGCGTCAGCCGGCGGATCGGATGGTGATCGATAACGATGTTGGGCAGCAATTGCGTCGGCAGGGAGTTGTTTCCGGTGCCCGGCTGCGTGTCCACCATCGCCAGCAGGTCGAACTTGCTGTAATCGATCTCCTCGCAGTTGCGCAGATTCAGGCCGAGATACTTGACGAGGGCCCGGTTCTCCCCGCGTCCGACGGTCCCGCCGCAGGTGATGGAACACTGGAGATTGGCCAGGCTGTTGGCCAGCTTGCGCAGGGCGACCGCCGAGGCGATGCAGTCCGGATCGGGGTTGTCCTGGATGATGATGAGCAAGTAGGTCTTGCCCGAAAACAGCTCGGTCAACTTCTGAAGCTTTGGACCCGTCTTATCAGCCGCTCTCATGCAAGAGACCTTATTCCCTGCCCACTCCGGTACTGGAGCCGAACCGACGCTTCGGCCCGATCACAAAGGGTTGTATTGTACAAGCCGTCCGCGTTCGGGGATAGCCCTGTCGCGCTATTTGCCCTTGCGAAACGGCCGGAGAAACCGCTCCAGCCCGATGAAGCGACAGTCCTTCTTGATCGGAAAGACGCCTCTTTCCACGAAGCCAACTTCCTCGACGGAGTAGAACGCCTTCGGATTGTACGCCTTGACCAGTTCCACGACCGCGCCGACCTCCCGGCGAGGCACGATGGTGAAAATGACCTGCACCGGGCCGGCGGCCCCCTCGCCGTCCAGGCTGGTCACGCCGTAGTCGCTCTTTCGCAGACGATCTACCAGGGCATGGGCGCCCCGCTGCGTGATGATGCGGATCAGCACGATCCCCAGTGAGAGTTTCTCGGCCACCCGCATGCCCACGTAGTTGCCCGTGGCGAAGCCGCCCGCATAGGCCAGGTAGCAGATCCAGTTCGAGAGGTTCTGCATGATCTGGCCGATCGCCAGGATCCAGATCAGCACCTCGAAGAAACCAGCCACCGGCGCCAGATACTTGAAGCCCCGGGAGACGAAGATCAGACGCACCGTCCCCAGGGTCACGTCGCAGATTCTCGCCAGGAAGATCAACGCAGGCAAGATCCCCCAAGCGAAGAGGTTGGATTCCGTTAGCGAAGCGACGATAGACATCATGGCAAACCGGATTCGATACGTTCGTTCACAAGAAATCCGGGAACGTTTTCCCGTAACGATTCGCCGCGTCGAGACGACGGCGTTCGTCGGGACGACCGACCGCGATTTCTGTCATATCCGGTCGGGCAGGATTAGGCAAGCCCTTTCTCCCGCACTCTGCCGTTGCGTCAAAGCCATCTCCTTCTGCGGAAATACAACAGCATGATCGAGGCCACGACGATCATCACCGCCCATATGGCGGCATATCCATAGCGCCATCTCAGCTCCGGCATGTGCTCGAAATTCATGCCATAGACCCCGGCGATGAAGGTCAGCGGTATGAACAGGGTCGCGATGATGGTCAGCACCTTCATCACTGCGTTCGTCCGGTTGCTGAGACTCGACAGATAGATGTCCAGCATGCCCGAGACCATTTCGCGGAAACTCTCGATCGTATCGATGATCAGGACGGTGTGGTCGTACAAGTCTCTCAGGTAGAGGCTCGTCGACTCGGCAACCAGGGCCGATTCGCTTCGCTGGAGACTGCCGATGAGTTCGCGCAGAGGCCAGATCGACCGACGAAGGGTGATCATCTCGCGTTTGAGGCTGTGAATCTTCTGAAGCGTCTTCTGGTCCGCTTCTCTGACCAGTTCCCCCTCCAGATTCTCGATCTTCTCGCCGAGCTTCTCGAGTATGACGAAGTAGCCGTCGACGATGGCATCGACCAGAGAGTAAGCGAGGAAATCGGCGCCGAGCTTCCGGATCCGGCCCTTCGCATTCCGGATTCGATCGCGAACGTAATCGAAGACGTCGCCGACGGTCTCCTGAAACGACAGCACGAAGTTGGGCCCGATGATCAGGCTGACCTGCTCGGTCTCGACCGCCTGAGAGTCCTCGCTAAAGCTGAGCATCTTCACGACGATGAAGAGGTTCTTCTCGTAATCCTCGAACTTCGGGCGCTGGCCGGTGCTGAGAATGTCTTCGAGGAGCAGAGGATGGAGGTCGAAGGCCTTGCCGAGTTTCTCGATCACGCTGACGTCGTGCAGACCGTCGACGTTGATCCACGTCACGGTGGGCGTCTGGCGGAACGGCAAACACTCCTCCGGCGAGGCCACCTGCTTTTCCTGCACGTGCTGCTCGTCGTAGTCGATCACGGTGATCCGAACCGATTCGACCTGCTGTTCCCCCGTGTAGACGAGGGTTCCGGGAGGCAATCCGGCCTTCCTCGAGCGTTTCGCGACCGCTCGGCGCCTCGATTTCGGCTTGGCAGTCATATCGAACAGGCCCTTTCCAACGGTAGATCACTCGATCCGATGCGCCCGGATGCGATCGGCGATCCGGACTATGGTTTGGTCTTCCTTCTCAGGAAGTTCATGGCCACCAGAATGCCGGTGAGCAGGCCGAGAGCAAAGGTCAGTATGAGCAGCAGCGCACGCGACATCTCGATCCTCAGGAAGAAGATTCGCGCTTCGGCCATTTCCGTATTTTGCAGGAAGATGATGATCGCCATGACCGCGACGACAACCAGAGCGACGAGCTTGATCTTATCCTTCTTCTCCATCTTCATTGACATTCTCCTTTCTTCAGTTCGGCGCGCAGTCTGGGCGACGCGTGCGGATACTCCCTGCGGATGAAGTCGACGAGCTTCTCGCGGACCTCACAGCGGAGGTCCCAGGCCAGCGCGGCTCCGGCCGCAAGCAGCGCTACGACCAGGGGCCAGAGCCATCTCTGCCGGCTCAACAGAATGTCCCACATGTCCGTGTCCTCGATGACGACACCTCTCGTGCTCGAACGCAGCCTGTCCGTGGCGTCACAAGCGATCGACCGGCGTTGTTTGGCTCGCCCCTCATGCTACAAAGGTCTCGGGATCGTGCAAGGACAAACTCCCTCCGGCAGACCTCCGTTGCCTCGGCGCAGCCCCTGAGACAGCGAGGTCTCACGAGCGATGAGGCGCCGTGGCCTGGCGCGTCGGGCACAATGTCGGACATACGATGTGGGGTGCTGAAGGAGAATTCGCAGAGCCGTCACACGCTCCACGAGATGCCGGCAGATGCTCTCTCTGCGACTGCGGCTGTCAGTGACAATCGTCTGGGGACTGTTACGCGCCGCCCTCGCCTTCCGCAGGCTGATTGGCGTCGGTCGTATCGACGGCTTCCCCCTGGTCCGGGGCAGCCGCCTCGGGCAGGCCGCCCTTCTGCAACTGCTCGATCAGAGCCTGCTGGTCGGCGACCACCGCTTTGAGGTTGTCGATCTGGTTTCGCAGCGCGGCCGTCGCGCTGACCTGGCCTTCAGCGCGCGTGCTCAGATGCGTGATCACCTGCTCGGCCTGCTGCGCCAGGGTGGCGGCCTTGTCTCGCTCCTGAGCCAGTTGATCGACCTGTTTCTGAAGCTCGTCGCGGGTCTGGCGCACCACGCCCAGTTCGCTCTTCAAATCGGAGATTTCCCGCCTCGCTCGCTCCAGACTCAGTTCGAGCTTCTTGACCGTGGCCTTGGCCTCGCGGGCATCCTTCTGCGCCTTCTCCAGATCGCCGTCACCGCATCCAGGCGTGACCAGCAGGGCTGCCGTCAGGAGCAAAACCCCTGTCGTGGAGGCCACCGCCTTTAACCGTCCCGTCATTTGCGCTCTCCTGTGGAAACCGGCTCGAAGAACCTGGCACACTGTCTGCGAGCCCGCTGTTCCCAGCCGCGCTTGTGGTAGGCGTAGCTGGCAATCAAAGGCAGCACGCTCGTCGCCTCCGCGTAGACCATCTGCTCGCACCCGGTGTCCACCTTGCCCCACGAGGTAGCCTCTTTCAGCGTGGAGCTGGAGCAGGCGCCGTCGCGGACGTCGGCCACGGTGATCTGTACGGCGTACTTGTGCATGTCCACCGAATGCCCGAGCACCTCGGCGCAGACCACGGTGTCCTGGGCGAAGTTCTTGGACACCCCGCCGCCGATCATGAACAGTCCGGAGACGTTGGAGCGTATTTTGATCTCCGTCAGCTCGCGGAAATCCTTCACCGAGTCGATCGAGACGTGCCGGTCGGGGTTCTCGACCTGGTGCTTGACGAGGCCGAAGCCTGCGCTGGAATCGGAGAAGGCCGGGCAGAAGATCGGCACGTCGCACTCGTAGGCCGCCTGGACCAGCGAGTCTTTCTTCTTGGCGTGCCGGGTCAGGTACTTGCCCATCTCTCGGATGAATTCGCGTGACGAATGGGACCGCTTCTCCAGGCCGTCGGCAATCTTCTTGATCGTCTCGTCGCAGACCTGGAGCTGTTCCTCGTCGATGAACGTGTCATAGATCCGGTCGATGTACAGCTCCCGGAGCTTGTTGTCGTCCACGAACGGGCTGCCTTTGTAGTGCCGAAACCCGATGGCCTCGAAGAAGTCCATGTCGACGATCGTGGCTCCGGTCGCGACGATCGCGTCGACCATGTTGTGCCGGACCATGTCGATGTAGACCTGCATGCATCCGCCGGCACTGGTGCTTCCGGCGATGCACAGCATGATCGTGCAGTCCTTGTCTTCGATCATCATGCTGAGGATGTCGGCGGCCCGGGCTGTGTCCCTGGCCGTGAACGACATCTTGCGCATCGCATCCACAATGGCCGTGGCATCAAAGGTCTTGATATCGACGTGTTCAATCAACTCTTTGAGCAGGTCCTTCTTCTTCATGTCCTTCACCCTATCTCATTCGTTTGATCGTGGCCGGCATCGCCACGCATGTCGGTTGCCTTTCGTATCCAGACCCTCTCCCCAGGCCGAGGCCGATGGTAGGGGCGAATAACCACTCGCCCCTCCGCGCCGCCATCACAGGGACAGACAAGCGATGGCTATCGGTCGAAGATAAACATCGCAATCGCCACCACGGTGGTCCAGAGGCCTCTCTTGCCCCGGGCGGTTTGCGTGATGTTCGACGTGCGAATGATCAGCCCACTGGACTTGTAGACCTGTTCCTTCTCCGACCATGCCTTGTTCGGATCGACTTCGAGACCCAGCGTGGTCCCGAGCATGCCGGCCGCCAGGTCCTCCGACAGATCGGCGGCTACGTGCTGGTCCATGCCGTGGCCGTGAACCTCGCTGAGATACCCCCATTTTCTTCCGTCTTTCGGAACGGCGATGCCCACCGAAGCGGCGACCAGACGGCCGTGCTCGTCCGTGTCGGCACGGGCCATCACGCAGAAGCACACCTCCCCCGGCGTCAGTTCCTCCAGACCCCTCTCTCGGCTGATGATCCTGCATTTGGGAGGCAGAATCGAGGAGACCTGGACCAGGTTCTGCTGGGCCACGCCGGCCTTTCTCAGTGCTTCCTCGAACGACTTGAGCTGGTACTTGTGTCGTCCGACACCCTTGGTCAGGAAGACTTTCGAGGGAACCATGTTCTGCATTTTCACCTCCTTTACCACTTCTTGAGGACCTGTAGGTCTGCCAACCCAACGTTCGATCAGGCAGCGAATTATAAAGAGCGACGACACCTTGGCAACGAAAATTTTCAGAACATCAGATAGCTCCTGGCCTTGGCAAGCCTGGCGCCGACGCGGCCGATGTCCTCCAGACCTCGGATTCGCCGGGTGGCCCGCTGGCTGACGATGCGGTCGACGGTCAACGGCCCCAGCCCGGGCACGCGAAGCAGTTCCAGACGCGAAGCACGGTTCACATCCAACGGGAACACCTCCGGGTGATTCCGGGCCCAGACTTCTTTCGGATCGGCGTCGAGCGACAGGCGTCCCCGAGGATCGAAGACGATGTCGGCGTCCTTGAAGCCGTACTTGCGCAGGAGGAAATCCACCTGGTAGAGGCGATGCTCGCGGACGAAGGCCTGAGTCGGATCGGATGATTTGGTCGGGTCGCTATCAAGCGAGGCATCGCCGACGCCGCGCTGATAGGCGCTGAAATAGATGCGCTGCATCCGCAGCCGGTCATAGAGGCCGCCCATGTACTTGACGATCTCGGCATCGGATTCCCCGGCGGCCCCGACGATGAACTGCGTGGTCTGTTTGACCCTGGCAAACCGGGTCCCCCGCGCCGTCAGGCGGCTGATCAGCTTGATCGGCTCGATGATGTCGCGGATGTAGTTCTTGCGGCTCGAAAGCATGGCGAGGTGCTTGTGCCCCGGGGTTTCGATGTTCAGAGAAACGGCGCTGGCCAGCGAGACGGCTTCTTCGATGGCCGCGGCGCTGGAGCCGGGAATGACCTTCAGGTGAATGTATCCCTTGAACCCGTGTCGGCGGCGCAGCAGTCGGGCGGTGGTGGTGAGCCGGTCCATTGTCGCATCGGGCGAGCCGATGACGCCGGAACTGAGGAACAGGCCGAAGACTTTCTTGCGGCGGTAGTAATCCAGAAACACCCGCGCAGTCTCCTCCGGACTGAGGCTGCATCGGCGGATGTCCTGTTGCTCCCGCAGCGGGCAGTACTTGCAGTCGTTGGTGCAGACGTTGGAGATCAGACTCTTGAACAGGACGCTCCGTCCGCCGTCGGGCAGCGTGACCGGGTAGATCCATCGGCCGTCCTGGCCACGACGACGACCTTCCTCCCTGTTCGTCCCGCAGGCGCAGGCCAAGTCATACTGCGCATCGGAGCTGAGAATCTCAAGCTTGTCCCGCGTGTCCGGCTTGGCTACAATCCCAATCATACCTGCCCCAATCCCATCCCTGTCCACAGGGCAACGCACCGAGAACCGCAGGTGCCGACAGGTATTCTACAGCCGGGGTGGATGCTCGAAAAGCGCTAAGAGCGGAGATTTGGCGAAAACAGGCTGCCTGTACGCGATCGCCGGGTTGGCCATCCGAGCCCAACAACTCAGATCAGCAATCGGATGCGGTCATCCAGGGCCCTCTGGTCGGTGGCGAAGGCGCCAAACGCACTGAGATTCATCAGAGCGTCGAGACCGACGTCGCCTCGCAAGAGCCGCTCTTGCCATCTCGCCAGGACAGGAATCTTCCCGTCGGCCGTCGCCGTGTCAATGTCTTGCGTCGACCACTCCGGCAGGAAATCCTCGAAGCCATGCCGGGCAAAATAGGACTGTACGTCCTCGGGGGTCATGCTGTCCACATCCTCGCGCAGGAGGCCTTCGACGCAGCCCCTGAACGCCTGAGGGACGTTCCAGAGCGTCGTGGCGTCGAAGTCCTCGAAGCGGATGCCGTCCGCCAATTGAACATCCGGGTCGGTGTCAATCTGGGGCGACAACCGCGAGGCGGGGCTTTCTTCGTATTGCGCCGCAGCCTTCGTGGGCATCGTCAGGACGTCGAGCCCCGTCAGGGCCGCGACCTGCGAGCCATCGCGCATACTGGCGCCGATCAAGAGCGAGCGTGTCCGACCGGCGTCCCTCAGGCCGATCAACATCCGTTGCGTCGCCAGCGTCGCCTTCTCTCCGACGTTCCGTCCATCCCCCAGCCCGTTGTCGGCAACGAACGCATTGAGCCTGCCCATGAAGACGTTGACGAACCGCGGCTGGGCGATCAAGGCGGCGGCGTAATTCTGCCGGGCGGAGAAGCCCAGAGTGAAGTTGACCGGGATGCCTTCGGCCCCCAGCCTTCGCGCCGCCAGCAGGCCGGCCGGCGTCAGCGGCACCTTCACGTAGAAGCGCTCCGGGCAGATGTCGTAGTACCGCCTGCCGTACGCGACCGAACGCTCCACATCATGACCGAGGTCCGTGTGCAGTTCCACGCTCACGTGCGCATCGAACATCTCGACCAGTCGCAGGGCGTGGTAGGCGTTCAGGACAAACGCGATCTCCAGTATCAGTCCCGAGGAATACGGCGACTCGTCAATCCCGGGCGCGACCCGCCGAATCGCTTTGGCCACTTCGCGGACGAATCCGTCGTACAGCCCCTTCTGAATCTCCTTGTTGAGCAGCGTGTTGTTGGTTGTCAACGCCTCGAATTCACAACACCAAAGCGTTTTGGCCTCGTCGATATCCCCGGTGTCCAGCCACAATCGAGTGCCCAGCGCGCGCACCTTCTGCCAGATTGGTTTCTCGCGAAACCCCAGCTCGGGGCCGCCAAACTGATGGGAGAAGTCACGACGGGCCAGATCATATGCCAGTTCGGCAATTGCTTCCGTGTCAATCATTGCCGTTCTCCTTCCCTGAAGCGCCACCCGAACGCGAAAGGCGTTCGGTATACGTCCGATAGGTCCTGTCGGCCTTATACTTGCTACTACTACGGCGCCGGCGGGTGCGGAGTTTGGCAATTGGCCCAAAACGGTTGAGAGACTTGGGGTCCCGGGGCAGCCAACAATGGCCTCACAGCTTGCCCGGATCGATGACGACGTGCTTGATACTCTTTCTCAGGTACGTGTACGTGGTGTGGACGAGACCGTCGGCGGTTTGGATGACAGCGGGATAGGAGTATTCGCCGGGTTGGTCTTCGAGGGTCAGCACCATGTCCCAGTCCTGCCCATCGGAAGAAACCGCCACATTCAGCGGGCTGCGGCCCTGTGTGGTGTGGTTGTACACGAGCAGTTGTCGCCCGTCCCTCAGCGTGACCGCATCGATGCCAGCGTTGGGGTTAGGCAGGCTCGTCGAGGTCAACGGACTCCAGGAGCGGCCGCCGTCGTCGGACCAGGTCTGGGCGATGAACCCCTTGCCCCGCGTGCGGCAGAGCATCTGGAGCCGCCCGTCTCGGTGCTTCAGGATGGTCGGCTGAATTACCGGCATGGTCTGCCCATCGTTCAGCGGGCCGACCACGCGCCAGTCTTTCAGATCGTCGGTGACTTCCACGTGAATCCGCCAGCCGATGTGTTCGCTGCTGGACGGGCAGAGAATGCGTCCGTCGTCGAGTTGGATCGGTTTGTTCTTGATCGGACCCATCACATTCCCCGGCAGCAACTGCCGCGGCGTCCAGGTGTCGCCGCCGTCGTGCGAAACGGTCCACTGACCCCACCACTGGCTGGGTGTAGGCCCGACCTTGAAGAACAGCACCACAGGTCCATCCTTCGGCTGGAACAGCACCGGATTCCAGCAGGGGTACCGCCTCTGCACCGACATCACGCCGTTGGCCACTTCCGTCGGCCTGGACCACTGGCCGTCGATCAGGCGGGAGACCCAGATCCCGACGTCGTCTTCGCCTTCGTCGGCACCGGCGAACCACGCCGCGACGATCTGCCCCGTGCGAGTCTGCTCGATGGTCGACGCATGGCAACCCGCCGTTGGTCTATTCTCCAGAGCAAAGATCAGTCTTGCCTCTACCACCGCGGCCCGTGAACCCGGATTCGCGTCTGCTCTCACGGTCGCAAATCCCCCACCAAGAACCACGATCAGTCCCAGAACCAGTCCACATCGTCTCATCATGCACCTCGCGCGAAGCTCACGGTCCGTACAGCTCGGTTCCAATCCGCTTGGACCAGAACCCTGACTACGATATGTTCGTCCTTGCCCCTGCCTCAGTAAAGGACTTCTCCGCTCATCCGGCCAGAAACAAGTGCGCAAGGGCACGCTTTCTCATCAGAGCTTTCCGCACGCGCGGAGGATTGCGTCAATGGTGCGATCGTAATCCCAAGGGTCGGGGCGGTAGCTATCGTCATAGTACCACAGGCCTTCCAGGAGTCGGCGATCCCCGCCAATGAGATGCGAGAGATGCTCAGGGTAGACTCGCACCCCCAACGAGTGCCAACTGGTGGCGCACATTTCGATCCTCACGCGTCCTTGTCTGTCAAAGGTCACAGACTGCGGTCGAAGGTCACGGATCACTTGGGGAAACCGGGCGATCTCTTCAGGCGAGAGACGCTTCCATATGTAAACACCAGGTTCCAGTTCCTCTGCAACCGACCGACAACTTACCAGCAGGGCCTGGTGATCGGTCTCGCACAGCAGCCGTACCCGCGACGCCAGTATCTCACGTGCGTCCTCGTCGGCCAGTTCCACTGGGGCCTGACGCTCGCTCTCTGTCCCGAACTGCGCAGGCCAATGCTCTGACTCATGTGCCTGCTGGACACCGTCATCCTTCATGTGGTTGTTACAGCCACTCAAGATACAGCAAATGACGATACCAACTGAGAGCGTTAGCGCTGCGGTTTTCGCACCCATTTCGGCCTCTCTCAAACGAAGACACCCTCTACCCCGTCCGGTTCCTTCATCATCCCAGGGCGGGCCGCTGCTCGGGCAACACCGCGCCCCATCCGCCGGACTGCTTCGAACGTGACTTCCTCCGATTTCGCACGCCGCGGCGCTATGATACTCCCATGACTGCCGCGCCGTCCACACAGAACTATTACCCACAAGAAGCATGCGAAGCGAAGGCAATTCCCCTCGTTTCTGGTGTGAAAACCAGGGTGGAGGTGAGGAATCGCCCCAAGTCCATGTGCGGAAACCGTCCCGATATCCACACAAACCGGGAGGCTGCGCACTTCCCAGGACCGAGGCAGCTTGTTTTCGGGGCGGCATTTGGGTATGCTGAGTGCATGGGGGAATGGGTCAAGCGGGTAACGGATCACGGGGATGGGCGACTTTGGTGACGAAGGACCACAACGGACAATCTGCTTACAGCCATCTGCGGACGGCAACGCACGGCAAGGCGCCGGTGGCGGACGTGCAGGGGGTGGTTTTCGACATCAAGAAATACGCCATCCACGATGGCCCGGGGATTCGCACGACGGTCTTTTTCAAGGGCTGCCCGCTGCGGTGCCGCTGGTGCCATAATCCGGAAAGCTGGAAGGCGACGCCGGAGCCCAGCTTCCGGCAGGGTCGCTGTGTCCGCTGCGGGCGGTGCGAAGCCGTCTGCCGGGCAAATGCCATCACGTTCCCCGACGGCTATCCCGTGACGGACATCGAGAAGTGCATCCTCTGCGGCCAGTGTGCCGTCGAATGCCCGGCCGGCGCCAGGGAAATCATAGGGCAGCAGATGACCGTGGCTGAGGTGATGGCCGAAGTCGTCAAGGACGTGATCTTTTACGACCAGTCGGGCGGCGGGGCCACGTTTTCCGGCGGGGAACCGCTGATGCAGGGCGATTTTCTGCTGGCGCTGCTGAACCGCTGCCGGGCCGAAGGCATACATACAGCGGTCGACACGACCTGCCACGCCATGGGCGATCTGGTCCGGCGGGTCGCCGAGGTCGCCGATCTGTTCCTGTGCGACATCAAGCACATGGATTCGCCCATGCACGAACGGTATACGGGCGTGCCGAACAACCTGATCCTCGCCAATCTCAGGATGCTGGCCGAGGCAGGCAAGAAGGTAGTTGTCCGGATTCCGATCGTGTCAGGGTTCAACGACGATATGGCCAACATCGAGAATACGGCCCGGTTCGCCCAGTCGTTGCCGACGGTCCAGAGGATTGATATCCTGCCTTACAATCGGGGCGGCCTGGAAAAGTCGGTCCGGCTGGCCGCAGGCTTCGACCTGATGGAGGGCGAAAGCCCAAGCGATGGGCAAATGGCCGAGATCGCCAGGACCCTGCGTGGGTACGGATTCGAGGTCACGATAGGTGGATAGACGATGAACGAGCGTGTCAGAAAACTTCGCCAGCAGAGCGTCGAAACGCACCCTTACATTTCCAGCGAGCGGGCCGAACTGATGACCCAGTTCTACCAGAGCGGCGCCGCTTGGTGTGAATCTGTGCCCGTCACGCGCGCTCTGGCCTTCCGGCACCTGATGGAGCATAAGACCGTCTACATCGGCGACGGTGAGCTGATCGTGGGCGAGAAGGGCCACGCGCCCAAGGCGACTCCGACCTATCCCGAACTGTGCTGCCATACGCTGAGCGACCTGGACATCCTCAACTCGCGAGAGAAGACCTCGTTCGCGGTGAGCCCTGAGGTGCGAAAGGTCTACGCCGAGACGATCATCCCGTTCTGGCAGGACCGGACCATGCGGGAGCGCATCTTCCGCGAGATGACGGACGAATGGAAGGCCACCTATGAGGCCGGCCTGTTCACCGAATTCATGGAGCAGCGATCGCCCGGTCACACCGTGCTGGACGACAAAATCTATCGCAAGGGCATGCTCGATTTCAAGCAGGACATCCAGCGCAGTCTCGACAGCCTGGACTACCTCAACGATCCGCAGGCCTACGCCAGGCAGGAACAGCTCAAGGCGATGCGCATCTGCGCCGATGCACTGATCCGCTTCGCCGAGCGTCACGCCGAGAAGGCCTGCGAGATAGCGAAGCGGGAGTCCGATCCGCAGCGAAAAGCGGAGTTGGAACGGATCGCCCAGGTCTGCTCGCACGTTCCGGCCCACGCGCCGCGCGACTTCTGGGAAGCGCTTCAGTATTACTGGTTCGTCCATCTCGGCGTGACCACCGAGATGAACCCGTGGGACTCGTTCAACCCGGGCCGCCTGGATCAGCATCTCTATCCGTTCTACCGGCGAGGGCTCGACGAGGGAACGCTGACCGCCGAGCACGCCCGCGAGCTGCTTCAGTGCTTCTGGGTGAAGTTCAACAATCAGCCGGCCCCGCCCAAGGTGGGCGTCACCGCCGCCGAGAGCGGCACGTACACCGACTTCGCCCAGATCAACAGCGGCGGTCTGAAGGAGGACGGCTCCGACGGCGTCAACGAGGTGACGTTCCTCGTGCTCGACGTGGTCGAAGAAATGCGGCTCGTCCAGCCGAGTTCTTCCATCCAGGTCAGCAAGAAGAACCCCGATCGCTTCATCAAGCGGGCGACGAAGATCATCCGCACCGGGTTCGGCCAGCCTTCGGTGTTCAACTGCGACCTGATCGTCCAGGAGCTGGTCCGCATGGGCAAGTCCATGGCCGACGCCCGCAACGGCGGCTCCAGCGGTTGCGTCGAGGTCGGCGCGTTCGGCAAGGAGAGCTATATCCTCACCGGCTACTTCAACCTGCCCAAGGTCCTGGAGTTGACGTTGAACAACGGCGTCGACCCAAGGACAGGCCGGCGTCTCGGTCCGCAGACGGGCGACCCGGAGCAGTTCGAGACGTTCGACCAGTTGTTCGACGCGTACCGGCAGCAGGTCCACTATCTGATGGACATCAAGATGCGGGGCAACAACGTCATCGAACGCCTCTACGCGACGTACATGCCCGCCCCGTTCCTGTCGATCCTGATCGACGACTGCATCGTCAAGGGCAAGGACTACCACGACGGCGGCGCCCGCTATAACACCAACTACGTTCAAGGCGTCGGGCTGGGCACGATCACCGATGCGCTGACCGCCATCAAGTACCATGTGTTCGACCGCAAGAGCGTATCGATGTCGCAACTGCTGTCGGCGTTGCGCAGCGATTTCGAAGGCGAAGAATCATTGCGGCAGACCCTCCTGGAACGGACCCCCAAGTACGGCAACGACGACGACTACGCCGACGACGTCATGCGATCGGTGTTTGAGGTCTACTTCGACGCCGTAGATGGACGGCCCAACACCAAAGGGGGTCGCTACCACATCAATCTCCTTCCGACGACGGTCCACGTATACTTCGGCTCGGTCATCGGCGCCACGCCCGACGGCCGCAAGGCGGGCCTGCCCCTCTCGGAGGGCATCTCGCCCGTCCAGGGCGCCGATCGCTACGGACCCACGGCGGTGCTCAAGTCGGCCGCCAAGATGGACCACGCCCGCACCGGCGGGACGCTGCTCAACATGAAGTTCAACCCCCAGGTTCTCGACGGCGACGAGAGCCTCGACAAGCTCACGCAACTGATCCGCTCCTATTTCCGACTCGACGGCCATCACATCCAGTTCAACGTCGTCGGCGCCGAAACGCTCCGCGAGGCCCAGAAGCATCCCGAGCGGAACCGCGACCTGATCGTCCGCGTCGCCGGCTACAGCGACTACTTCGTCGACCTCGGCCGCGACCTCCAGAACGAAATCATCGCCCGCACCGAACAAAGCGCCCTGTAGAGGCGGCCCGTCACAAGAAAGTCGTTCTGGACTGTAGTTTCCATCAGCCTTGCACGGCTGGCGTCGTTCGCGCGAAGTATCCGCTTGACATTTAACGTGATGCGTTATATACTCCCTCCCTGATCAAGAGCTTCCGTTGCACGAAGACACAGGCATTGTTTGAAGGCCGGCACCCCCGCCGGTTCCAGGCGATCGCCACTGTGGCCGAGCGAAGACTGCAGATGTTGGACAGCGCCCATGCAATCCAGGATCTTCGCGTCCCGCCGGGCAACCGACTGGAGGCCTTGCTGGGAAACCGGAAAGGCCAGTGGAGCATTCGTATCAATGACCAGTGGCGTCTGTGCTTTCGCTTCGACAATGGCAACGCGTTCGATGTTGAGATTGTGGACTACCACTGAGGAGATTACACGATGAGCATAGCAAACAAGATGCGGCCCGTTCATCCTGGTGAGATTCTGCGTGAGGAGTTCCTCAAACCGCTGCAGATGAACGCTCACGCGCTCGCAATGGAGCTGAAGGTGCCCGCCCCGCGCGTCAACGAGATCGTGCGTGAACGACGTGCCGTCACACCTGACACAGCCCTCCGGCTGGCACGCTACTTCGGCACCACGCCCGAATTCTGGCTGAACCTCCAGACCAGCTATGATCTGAAGGTCGCCAAGCAGAAGATCGGCTCGAAAATCGACAAAGAAGTCCGATCACGACGCGTCGCATAAGTCTCACGTGCCGTCAGCGAGTCACTGAGCAACTCAGCCGGATCGGCGGCGTTCTTCTCTGCCTTGCAGCCAGGCATGATAGACTGGGCCGCTTCGGGAAATCGCGTCAGGAGATCCAACATGAGATTGATATCCATCCGGAGCATTCTGCTGCTGGCAGCCGCGATCTTGGTCGGCGGGGCGGCGTCGCAGGAGCGCGAACTGGCCGAGTTCATCGAGGCGCACGTGACGCAGGTCGCCCCGCGTTGGACGCAGGCCAATCTGACGTACTGGGAGGCCACCACAACCGGCCGGAAGGAGGCGTGGGACAAGTATGAGGCCCTGCAACTGGAAATCCGGCAGCTCTACAGCAATCGAGAGGACTTCGCACGCATCAAGGCGTTCAAGGAATCCGGCCCCATCGCCGATCCGCGCCTGGCCCGCCAGATCGAGAAGCTCTACTACGCCTACCTCCAGAACCAGATCGAACCGGAACTGCTCACGCAGATCGTGCAGCTCGACACGCAGATCCAGCAGACCTACAACAGCTACCGAGGCCGCATCGACGGGCAAGACGTCACCATGAGCGACATCTACACGCTCCTGACAACGGAGAAGAACACGCCCAAACGTGAGGCGGCCTGGCACGCCAGCAAGCAGGTCGGCAACGTCATCATCAAGGACTTTCTGCACCTGGTGAAGCTCCGCAACCAGGGAGCGAAGGCACTCGGTTTTGACAACTACCACACCATGACCATCGTGACGGGCGAGCAGGACGTCGCACAGCTCGACCGCATCTTCGACGAATTGGATGCGCTGACCCGCGAGCCGTTCGCCAGGCAGAAGAAGGAGCTGGACACGATCCTGGCCAGAAGCTATGGCATCGCCCCGGCGGAGCTGATGCCCTGGCACTACCACGATCCCTTCTTCCAGCGGACGCCACTCGTCTATGAGCTGGACCTGGACCGGTACTACCAGGGCCGCCGCGTCGAAGACCTGGCCCGACGCTACTACGCCGGCGTGGGCCTGCCCGTCGACGACATCCTGGCCCGCAGCGACCTATATGACCGCGAGGGCAAGTACCCGCACGCGTACGGCTTCGACGCCGACCGCGAAGGCGACAACCGCGTGCTGGCCAACCTCCAGGACACCGAGCGATGGATGGAGACGCTCCTGCACGAGTTGGGTCACGCCCTCTACAGCAAGTACCACGACCGGCGCGAGCCCTGGCTGCTCCGCGAGCCGGCGCACAGCTTCACCACCGAGGCGGTAGCGATGTTCTTCGGCCGGCTCAGCCGGAACGCCGCCTGGATGCAGCAAATGCTGGGCCTGTCCGACGAGGAAACCGCCAGGATCAAGACCGTCAGCGACCGCTATCTCCAATTCCAGCAGATCCTCTTCGTGCGCTGGGCGCTGGTCATGTACCATTTCGAGAAGGCCCTTTACGCCGATCCCGGCCGGGACCTGAATGCCCTGTGGTGGGACCTGGTCGAGAGGTACCAGTTCCTCCGACGTCCGCCGGGAAAGGCCGACGCCGGCTGGGTCTCGAAGCTCCATTTCACCACCGCCCCGTGCTACTACCACAACTATGTACTCGGCGAGCTGCTGGCCTCGCAATGGCACCACACCATCGTCCACCAGATATTGGAGCTTGATTCGGACGAGGGGCTCAGCTATGTTGGCGACGAGCGTATCGGCCGGTACTTTCGTGACAACGTGCTCGGCCCGGGAGCTCACTACCGCTGGGACGAGATGATCGTCCGAGCCACGGGCGAGCCGCTGACGCCCAGGTACTTTGTCGAGCAGTTCATCAAGTGACATCGACGCGCAGCCGGCGTCCAGATACGAAGCAGGTGCCATGGTCTATCTCATCGCGATTCTCATCTATCTGTTGGCCCTGGCGGGCATCGGCATCTACAAATCGCGCCAGGTCAAGACGCAGGCGGACTTCGCCGTCGCCGGCCGGACACTTTCGCCTTGGGTGCTGGTCTGCACCATGCTGGCGGCCTGGATCGGCACCGGATCGATCGTCGGCAATGCCGGCAAGACGTACGAGAGTGGTCTGGCGGCGTTGATCATCCCCACCGGCAGTGTGATCGGCATGATCCTGCTAACGTGGGTCGCTCCCCGCGCGCGCAGCTACGAGGCCTATTCCGTGCCGGAGATCATCGGGTCTCGGTACGGAACGGTCGCCAGGCTTCTGGCGGTCTTGTCCCTCATCATTGCGTACATGGTGATCGTCAGCTACCAGTTCAATGCGGGCGGGGCTGTGCTGCACGTGATCCTGACCGACGATTCCGGCCGGTCGCTCCTGCCGCTGCCATGGGCGACCGTCATCGCGGCGGTCTTCATCATCACCTACACCATTCTCGCCGGTCTGATGAGCCTGGCCTATACCGATATCGTCACGGGGATCATCATCACGCTGTCGCTGATTGTCGCCTTCCCGATCCTCTGGGGCCGAGCCGGCGGATGGGAGGGCATGGAGGCGAGCTTCGCCGCGATGGGCAAGCCCGAACACATGCGGTTCTGGGGCGTGTTCAGCAAGGCCGAGATCGTCAACTTCATCCTGCCTGTCTTTTTGCTGATCATGGGCGACGCCAATCAATACCAGCGGTTCTTCGCCAGCAAGAGCGCCAAGGGAGCCCGGAGCGCCGTGATCTTCATGGTCTTCGCCGTGCTGCTGGTCGAGAGTCTGATCATCCTGGAGGCCTGGGTCGCCTCCAGCCTGATCCCGGACGCGGCCTTCGGCAAGTACGTCCTGATCTACGCCGCCAAGACCCTCATGCCCACCATCCTGGGCCTGTTCTTCCTGATCACCATCGTGGGCATCATCATTTCGACGGCCGATTCGTTTCTGTTGATCCCTGCAACAACAGCGATTCGCGACATCTATCTGAATCATATCAATCCGAAAGCCTCGGAGAAGCGCGTGGTCTTTCTGAGCCGGTTGATGGTGCTGGTCTTCGGCATCATCGCCTACCTGGTGTCGTTGGCGTTCGCCCAATCGACCACTATTTTCGAAAAGGCTTTGTACGCGTACACGATTTACGGGGTGGCGATCACTCCGTGCCTGGTGGCCGCTCTGTTCTGGAAGGGAGCGACTCGATACGGAGCAATCGCGTCGATCCTCACCGGAACGATAACGACTCTGGTTTGGTCGGGGCTCGACAAGGGCCGTCTTCCGGCCTGGGCCGCCGAACTCGACGCCGTGCTGCCCGCCATCACACTGTCGGTGCTGGCGCTGGTCCTCGTAAGTCTGCTCACCAGGAAGAAGCCCGCGGGGCCGAGCTGACCATGTTCCCGACGGAGACGTACACCGCGAGAAGAAGACGCCTGCGGAAACAGGTGGCATCGGGGGTGATTCTGCTTCTGGGCAACGATCCCTCGCCTGTGAACTACCCCGACAACTGCTATCCCTTCCGGCAGGACAGCACGTTCCTGTACTTCTTCGGGCTCGATAAGTCGGGGCTCGCGGCGGTAATCGACGTGGACGAAGGGACCGAATGCCTCTTCGGCGACGACGTGACCGTCGACGACGTGATCTGGACGGGTCCGCAGACGCCTCTTCGCGAAGAGGCTCGACGCGTGGGCGTGACGCAGGCCGCCCCGAGTCGGGACTTGGCGTTCGTCCTGGAGAGGGTGAGCAAACGGGACCGGGCGATTCACTTCCTTCCGCCCTACCGTCCCGACCATCTCCTGTGGATCGCCGAGTTGCTGGGCTTTCCGCCGGAAGCCGTCAGCGAGTTGGCTTCCGAGACGTTGATTCGCGCGGTGGTCGCCCAGCGGTCGGTAAAATCGTGCGAAGAGATCGAGCAGATCGAGCTGGCTCTGAGTGTCTCGTACCAGATGCAGGCCGCCGCGATGAAGATGGCCAAGCCGGGTGTGGTCGAACGCGAGGTCGCCGGCGCCATGGCAGGTATTGCGATGGCTCTGGGCGTGCGCTTCGCCTTCGAGCCGATCTTCTCCATTCACGGCGAGACGCTGCACAATCCCTTCCACAACAACGTGATGAAGGCCGGGGACATCGCGGTCAACGATTCGGGCGCCGAGTCGCCCATGCGGTACGCCAGCGACATCACGCGGACCATCCCGGTCGGCGGGCGATTCACGCAGAGGCAGCGCGAGATCTACTCCATCGTGTTCGATGCGCAGGAGAGCGCCATCGTCGCGATCCGGCCCGGCGTGGAATTCCGAGACATCCACCGCCTGGCCTGTGTGAGGCTGGTGGCCGGACTGAAAGAACTGGGCCTGACGAAGGGCGATCCGGAGGAAGCCGTCGAGGCGGGCGCCCATACGCTGTTCTTCCAGTGTGGCCTCGGCCACATGATGGGCCTCGACGTCCACGACATGGAGGGCCTGGGTGAGGACTACGTCGGCTACACCGAGGCGATCCGAAGAAACCCGGCGTTCGGCTGGAGCTCGCTGAGGCTGGGCAAGGCCGTCGAGCCAGGCCACGTCGTGACCGTCGAGCCCGGCATCTATTTCATTCCGACGCTGATCGACCGCTGGAAAGCCGAGCAAAAGTGCGACACCTTCATCGACTACGCCAAGGTGGAAACCTACCGCGACTTCGGCGGGGTCCGAATCGAAGACGATGTTCTGGTGATGGATACGGGCGGCCGCGTGTTGGGCCCGCCGATCCCGAAGACCATCGCTGCGGTGGAAACCCTGGCCTCCGCCTGACAATTCGGATGGCCACTTCCACGACAGGGAGACAACCATGAGGAGCCGTTTCTTCTTCACTCTCCTGCTGCTGGGCGTTCTCGCCGGCGCAACCTGGGCACAGGAGAACCCGTTGCCCGGGGTCCAGAAAGACGCGTTCCACCTGTACCTGCTGGCCGGTCAATCGAACATGGCCGGTCGCGGCGTTCTGACCGAGCAGGACAAGACCGCACACCCGCGCGTTTTCGCCCTGAACCGCGAGAACCGCTGGGTGCCCGCCGTCGAGCCATTGCACTTTGACAAGCCGGCGATCGTCGGAGTCGGCCCGGGGTTGGCCTTTGGCAAGGCTATGGCCGAGGCGGACCCGAACGTCATCGTCGGCTTGGTCCCCTGCGCGGTGGGAGGTTCGCCGATCTCGGTTTGGAGACCCCAAGCTCACTATCCTGCAACGGGCGTCCACCCCTACGACGACGCGATCGCACGCTGCCGGATCGCCGGTCAGCGAGGCGTGTTCAAAGGCGTGCTCTGGCACCAGGGCGAAAGCGACAGCAACGCCGAGGATGGACCGCTCTATGCGCAGCGATTGACGGAGTTGATCCGGCGGCTCCGCCAGGACCTGAGCGCTCCGGACCTGCTGTTCGTAGCCGGCACTCCCGCCGACGCCTTCATCGCCCGAACGCCCGACAGCCGATTCGTGATCGAAGCGATCCGGGCCGCCGCGAAGGTGGACGAGCGGGTCTTCTGGGTCTCCGCAGCGGGCCTAGCCTGCAAGGACGACCAGGTGCACTTCAACACGGAAGCTGCCAGAACGCTCGGGCTTCGCTACGCCCAAGCGATGCTTCGCCGACAGAACCTCACCCTGGACGATCCGCGCCCGTAGGGGCGAATAATCATTCGCCCCTACAAACGGGTCAATCACCGTTGCAGTGTAACGTCGTCGATCAACAGCCGGCCCGATCCGCCGGCGGCCGGGTTGCCACGGTCACCCACGCCGATCATCATCTTCTCGACGTCCGTAATGCGGACGCCCTGGCTGCTGAATTGCGACAGATCGATCGTCCAGTCCGTCCAATCCTTGCGCTGCACGGAAGCCGGCCCATCCGGGTGGTTCACCACCGCCACGTGACCGCTGCTGTCTTCGAGGGCGACGTAGAGCTGCCCCGGAGCGTTGTTCGGGTGGCTGACGCCGATGTCGGAGACCTCCCAGTCGCCCGTGACGTCGCCGGTGATCTCAATTTGCGAGAACTCGGCGATGCAGATGTCGCCGGCGCTGTGACTGGTCACTGCCAGGCCGATGTAGATGTTGCCCGGCATGGACAACGTCTGTGGGTTCCACGACATGGCGGTCCAGCCGGCGGTGGCGGGATCAGCACTGTAGTAGCCGCTGCAGGACATGCCCGCGCGTTCGAGTTTGACCCAGTAGGGCGCGGTGATCGCCTGCTGCTCGGGCGTGGCCACCGAGGTGTCACTCGTGGCAGCGCCTTCGGTCGCGGTGCGGATATGAAAACGGCAGCCGTTGCCCGGCGTGATGTACACCGCGCCAAACTCGGAGCCGGCGGCGAGAGTGTCGCGGATCATCACACCCGCCTTCGCCCAAGGATCGGTGTTGTCGACGCTCTGGACCCGGGCGACGATGGCGCCATCGCCGGTGAAACGCTTGTGCACGAATCGGAATTCGTCGGCAGTACCCCAGATGTCCGTGCCCGTGGCGCTGATGAGGATGTGACCCGACGGGGTCTCGATAAAGGCCTGCGGATTGCCCTGGAAGAACAGCGAAAGCGCCGTCACGCCATTCCGCGTCCAGTCCTGCGGCGCACTCCAGGCTCGCTCGATCTCCGAACAGAACCTCGCACCCTCGGGGCCGCTGTTGTCATAGTAGAATGGCAGGGCCTGGCGACCCGAGTGGACAATCTCCTTCTCCATGAACTCGCCATTGAAATAGGGGCTGTCGAGACTCCAGACGTCGTGGCCGACCTGCGAGCCGGTCCCGTTGCCCTCCTTGCCGGGCAGAAATTCGTCCTGCTCGTAGCCGAATCCGTCCGTCCAGGTCTGGAACGGCTGGTGCGGAGAGTTGTTGCTGTAGGATTCGAAGTCGTCGACGATCAGGTAGTCGGCGACCGTGAAGCTCCAGATCACGCCCTTGCTGAGCGTGCCGTCGGCGTTCCGCTCGTCGATGCGCCAGTAGTAGGTCTGGTCGAATTCAAGCGTGTCCGCCAATTCGAATCGCTCGTCGCCGAGAGGCCGCACGCCTTGATAGACACCTGTAGCATCGGAGCTGGTGGCCTGCGTCACGGCGGTCCGGTCTGTTCCGAAGTAGATATGGTGTTCAGCGGCACTGGTTCCCGGCGACCACGTCAGCGTCGTTCCTCGTTCGATGTCCGTCACCGAGCGGTTGGCGGGACTCGGGTCCGATGCGAGCATCGGATCGCCCTTCATTGTCTCGACGATCTGTTCGGCCGAGAGTGCATAGTCGTACAGTCTCGCATCATCGAGAAGGCCAACGTAGTAGCGCTGGTCGGAGATCGGGGCCCCCAGGCGGGTCGCGCCGAGCGCCTCGAAGCTGTTGGCGGTGTGGGCCCTCGTGGTGACGGCCTCTCCGTCGACGTAAACAACGACATCCCCGCCGGCAGCCCAGGTCGCCGCCACATGGTGCCATGCGTCGTCGTTGACGGAGCCGGCGCGGACGGTGGTGTCGGTGTCGCCGCCTTCGATGAAGAACTCGAAGTCGCCGCCGTCGCGGACGTGGGCGTGGAACTCGTTCTGGCCTCCGAAGCCGTCGCCGCTGTTGCCCTCGGCCGCGTAGAAGATCATGCCTCGGACGTCCAGTGTGGTCTTGATCCACGCGGTGACGGACCCTCGGTTCGTGTTGGTCAGTCCCGCCGGCAGTGTGACGTAGCTGGCGCCGTCGAAGTCGAGCGCATCGCCGTCGTATCCGAAGACCCACTGCAAATTCTCGCTGAGCGTGCCGTGGTTGCTGTGGCCGGAGTAGTCCATCACGATGTCGATGCCCTCGTCTTCGAGCTTCCACCAGCCGACGAGATTCGGATCGCGAACAGAGATGTCCGGCACGGTCGAGAAGCGCCAGACGTTGCCCTTCTGCACTGTGGCGCCGTCGGCGCTGACCTCGTCGATGCGCCAGTAATACGTGGCGCTCTTGGCGAGCGTGCCGGGATCGTAACTCGTCGCCGAGACATTGCTCTGGAACTGCGGCGAGGTCACGGTGGCATCCTGCACCGCCGGCTGGCTGGTGCCCAGATATACATCGTGCGTCGCGGCGCCGTAACCGGCAATCCAACTGAGGTCCGCGTCCGGATCGACGAAGACCGCGCCGTCGGCCGGATTCGGACCGTTGGCGACCAGCCTCGCGGCGGTGAAGCTCCACACCGCGCCGGGATGGATCGTACTATCATCGGCCTCGATCTCGTCGATGCGCCAGTAGTACGTCGTCTGAGGCACGAGGTCTGCCGGCAATACATATGTCGTATCCGTCTGACGCTCGCTGACCAACTCGGCCGCTCCGGGCGTCGGGTTCGTGCCGAAATATACGTTGTGCGACGCGGCGCCCTGACCGGCGGACCATTGAAGTGCCGCGGGACCAACGTTCTTCGCGCCGTCGGACGGTCTGGGATTTCTCGCCAGTTCGGTGATCCCCAGTCCGTAATTGACCGCCGCCGCCAGCAGTTCGTAGGCGTTCTCATTCCACATGGCGTAGGAGATCTCGTCAAAGCCCAGACAGATGCGCATCCCCGCTGCGACCTGGGCGCTGCCGTCGGCCGGAGCGATCGCCAGTTGGGCCCCCTGCTCGTAGACGTAGAGAACGTCGTAGGTCTGGCCGTCGCTGAGCGTGGCCGTGGCGATCACCGCCGCCTCCGCGCCGGCAACCGTCGTGGAGAAGCGGGCGACGGACACTTCCCCGATCCCGGTCAGCACGGGCACCGTCCCGCTCAGGCCCGCCGCCAGAAAATGGTCGGGACTGACAATCTCAATGTCGGTCGTGGCCACTTCGAGCCCACCGCCGGCGCCTTCGGTCAGACCCATCTCGTCCCAGGCCCACGCCTCAGTGATAATCATGGGTGTCGCGATCTCGGTGATCTCGTTGCGGATGCCGCCGGACCCGACCGACTCGGAGATGAACACCAGATCGGCCGCCGCCGCGGCAGCCTCCGTTGTCGCCTCGTTCTCCCCGTCGTCGATGATCGTGACGGTGTGCCCCAGCCCTTCCAGGAAGGCGAGAATCGGCGCATCCTCGGGATCAGCCGGCTCGGCGGTGACGAACAGAATGTTCGCCCCCCAGACCCCGTTCACGAACAGACCCAGCAGAACCAACAGGAAAACGGGAATTCTCGCATAGCGCGTCGCCACCATGATTCTGTCCTCCACAGTTCGTAGCGTGTCCGCGTGGGGGCGAACGATGATTCGCCCCTACAGGCGCGATTCGATTCGATCCGAAAGAAGCCTCCGTGGTCTTATGCACCCTGCCAAACCAGAACCGATTATACCGTCTGGAGGGTCTCAATGGCAAGCTCTAAACGCACGCCCGCGAGCGCATAGCGCCTCATGGCATCACTGCAAACAGGGTCGCGCTGACGGCCCGGCGGTGCCCGAAAATGCGGATCGACGCATTGTCTGCGACCTCGACGATGGCGTAAGAATTGCTGTCGGCCCCCTGCCCTTCGACCACCGCCCGCAGGGTGTAGTAGTGAATCCCCTTGATTCGGTTGTATCGGCCCTCGTGGTGGTGGCCCTGGAAAACCACCTGGATCTTGCCCGATTCTTCGAGGATCGCACGCACCTGTGGAGCGTTCCTGACGCTGACGGAATCGGCCCCGTCGAGCAACTGGTGAATGAAGACGACCGCCGGACCGGGGGCAGCCGCCAGGTCCTTCCTGAGCCAGTCCAGCTCATCGGCAGGAACGTTGGCGTCGGTCCAGTCGAAATCGCCATGATCATAGCCTACGCCGTCGCTGCGATAGTCGGCGTCGAGCACGATGCAATGAAGGCCCTTGACATCGAACGAGTAATAGCTGCGGCCGGGATCGATGCGCGTATTGGTCACGCGGGCCAGGAACTGCGCCTTGGAGATGCTATCGACATCATGGTTGCCGAGGACGTGGTACGTTGGGCCACCGAATCGCTGGAAGACGGCTTCTGCCTCTTGAAGGTACGCCAGTGTGTCCCGCTCGACAGGCGGCCGGCCCTGGTCCTTGAAATCGCCCAGCTCGATGAGGAAATCCACCTTCTCGGTGTTCATCCGGTCGACACACTCGGCGAGCTTGTCCAGCGACTGGCGATAGAAGCGGGTCCCCGCCGGATCCACATCGGCGTAGTGACAGTCCGTGACCACGCCAAACCGCATCGGCCGGTCTCCCCGAGACGATGTCGGGTTGCAGGTGTACGACAGGGACGTCGCCACCGGCCCAGTCATCACGGCAAAGGCAGATCTCAGAACTGCCCTGCGCCCGATGGTATGTCTGACTGCGCTTTCGTCCATCCGGTACTCCAAATCCCGAGAATGCATTATAGCGACGACCGGCCCGTTGGACTATCATAGGCATCGTGTCATATCACAAGGATCCTGGTTTTCGAAGGTACAGAAATGAACGTCCGATGGTCAATCGTCAATGGGCCGCAATCCACGGGTAGACCGAACGCCGGCGTATGGAGAAAGGAGCAGACGATGAACAGGATGGCAGCAAGGGTGTGGCTCATCTGGGCCACACTCATCGCGGCGGGGCTTGGCGTCGTGCCAGCAGGCGCCGAGGAAAAGAAACTTGAAGAGGATGTCATCAAGGCCGAACAAGGCGATCTGAAGATCACCTTCATCGGCCACGGCACGCTGATGTTCACCTGGCAGAACAAGGTCATTCACGTCGATCCTGTCACTCGGGAAGGCGATTACACCAAACTGCCCAAGGCAGACCTCGTACTGATCACGCACGAGCACGGCGACCACCTCGACCCCAAGGCCCTGGAGCTGATTCGCCGGCCGCAGACGAAGATCGTTCTGACCAAAATCTGCGCCGAGAAGATCGCCGGCGGTCTGGTGATGAAGAACGGCGACGTGCGGACGGTCGACGGGCTCAAGATCGAGGCAGTGCCGGCCTACAACATCGTTCACAAGCGTCCCGACGGCGATCCCTTCCATCCCAAGGGCAACGGCAACGGCTATGTCGTGACGTTCGGCAAGCAGCGGGTCTACATCGCAGGTGACACGGAGAACATCCCCGAGATGAAGGACCTCAAGCAGATCGACATCGCGTTTCTGCCGATGAACCTGCCGTACACGATGACCCCGGAGATGGTGGCCGATGCGGCCCGGGTCTTTGCGCCGAAGATCCTCTACCCGTATCATTACGGGCAGACCGATCCGAACGAGCTGGTCAAGCTTCTGGCCGACGACAAGAACATCGAGGTCCGCATCCGCAAGATGCGGTGACGACGGAAACGTGATGGCGGAAACCCAGACGCAGGAGAAGCGCACGAAGCTGACAGGCGACAAGAGGCTCGTGCTGGCCATCGGGGCATCCCTCGCAGTCGCGTTGGCATGCTTCGTCGTGCTGGCGCTTCTGCCCGAGCCGAAGGCAGCGCGTCTGAAGGACCCTCTTCGCAGTGTCCTGACCGGGCTGGGCGTACTGGGCATCGCGTCGCCGTTGTGCCTCGGAGGCGCGGTTCTGAAGCGAAGATTCGCCGCCTCGCCCTATTTCGAAGGGAAGTTCATCGCGACGGTGCTCAGCGTATTCGGCTTCGCGTGCGCGGCGGCGGGACTGGCCTGCATCCTCCTGGGCATCTACGACCTGCTCGCACCGTTGTGGTCCAGATAGCGTGCTTCAGCCGAGCAATCCCTCGAGCACCTCGGTATAGGCGCTGCGGGGCCGCAGGCCCACCAGGCGATGCGTCTCGGCGCCCTTGCCGAAGAAGAGGACGGCAGGAATACCCTGGATGCCGTACCGGCGGGCCAGTTCCGGCACGCGATCGACGTTGACCTTGGCGATGATGGCACGACCCTGGTATTCCTCGGCGAGTTCTTCCACCGTGGGCGCCAGCTTGCGGCAAGGTGGACAACCATTCGAGTGGAAGTCGACCATCACGGGCTGCTCGGCCTTCAACACGAAACGTTCGAAGTCGTCCAACGTCTCGATCTGCATCGCGGCGTATCCTCTCTCCTTGCCTTCCGGATTCACTCGCGATCCGGCCCCGGAGTAGGCAATCACGCCTCCAATCAGGGGCCCCAAGAAAGGCGCCGCGATAGGGATTGGCCGTCAGGGGACATGCCCCGCTGGAACACTTGCCATAGTATCCCATCACAGCCCCCAGGCCACCACCAATCAGCAGCCCCAACGCCAGTTGAATGATCAAGGTCTTCGGCATCGTCGTTCTCCAGACTTCCACTCTACAGGCGGTTACAAGACCGTCTCCAGCAACTCCAGCGCCTCTCTGACGCGTCTAACGCCCGAATCATCGAGGCGGTCGCAGACGCGGCTCTCACAGGCCTTCATCCGCTCGATGATGCGATTCTTCATTCTTCTTCCCGTGCTCGTCAGCGAAATCTCCATCGTCCGTCGGTCGTCGGGGCGGTTTCGAGTGGCAACGAGCCCGCTGGTGACCAGGCTGTTCAGCACCCGGCTGCCCCGCGAGGGCGACAGGCCCATCCGCCGGGCAAACTCGCATCCGGCTACCTCGCCCCCTGCATCCAGAACGATCAAGCCGTGGAACTGCGAGGCGGTCAGACCCAATTCCTCCTGAATCTGCTCCTCGTTGCACTGGCACTTGCGTTTGATCGCGAGAATCAACTCAAACAACCGTCGGCTCATAGTCCTTCTACGGCCCTGCCCATGTACTTGTTCATAGCAATAATTGCTAATAGCAATAACATGTCAGAGGCAACGCTCCTGCAACAGAAACCTGAGGTTTTTCGGACCCAGGCGCTCACCCGAAGCGCCGCACGGCCTGCGCCTTGCCCAGGGCCGAAAGCGCAAAGACGAGCGGATAGAGTTCCTCGAAATACCAGAGCTGGGCGAAGTACAGACCGATGGGGCAAGCCGGCGTCGCTCCACCCTGGTCGGTATGCTCGATGAGCCATTGGGCTCCACGGGCGATGGCCCCGCGGAAGTTCGTAGTGTGCCCGTAAGGGCATACGCGCGAATCATCATTCGCCCCTACAAGTTCGGCCAGCGCATCGACAGCCAGCGAGGTTTCCTCGATGGACGAAACGACGCCCGGCGTGCCGCCCCAGCCTCCATCGGCGTTCTGCGCCGACAGAAGCCAGCGGGCGCCTCGCTCGCACGCGGCATCCATTCGCCGGTGGTATGCTGGCGGCACGCGCGACAAGTGCGTCAGCACCCGGCTCGTGCCGTAGACAGGATTCTCCTGGTTCGGCGCCGACTGACTGCCGAACCACAGCGGCGTCCACGAGCCGTCCGCGCGCTGAGCCGCCTTCATGAAGTCCATTGCCCTGTCCATCGCGCGCACCGTGTGTTGCTCCGGGTCAGCTTCCCCCACCCAGACGCCCATCGCGCCGAGAGCATGGGCGGTCAGATCGGGCGCGCTTCTATCGAACGGCAGATTGGTCCAGCCCCGGCAGAAAGTCGGGATCCCGCCGTCGCGGTTCTGAAGATCGAGAAGCCAGCCGATGCCTGCTCTGACGGCTCTCGACACGGCCTCATTCCGGACGCCGAGTTTGTGCAGCGCGAGCAGTGCGCCGGAGGTATCGTCCGCATCCGGGACCGCCCCGGGCAAATTCGACCACGCCCAGCCTCCCGGCGCCGCCTGCGTGTAAGGGTGCACCGTCTTGTGCTGGCAGGCCAGCAGCCAATCCACCAATCGCTGTTTCTCTGAGTCGCCCAGGCCGTCGTTTCCGCCGGCGGTCAAGGCGGCAATCGAAAGCGTCGTGCCCCAGATCGCGAGGTTGGTATCGATGGGCCAACTGCCGTCGTCGCGGATCGAGGCGACGAGGAACTCCACTCCTTTCGCGACCACCGGGTGCGCGGCCTGTCCGCTGGAGGCCAGGCTCATAACGACGAATGAGGTCAACGGAGCCGCTTCAAGAAAGCCGCCGTTGGTCGGCTGGAGCGTCGTAAGCACATCGAGACTTCGCCTTCGCGCCAGATGGCGAACAAGCCGGGCCACAGGGCAGCGCGGTCTGCGATGTTCGTAGCGGGCCTGCCCGATGGCGATCAGGGCGGGCAGTGCGTAACTGACCACGGGCAGCCGCAACCACTTGTACAGCCGGTGCGGCAGGACCGCCAACTCGAAAGGCAGCGGCTTGACGCAGCGCCACGCCTGCGACCCGGCGCCGAGCCGCCCCGCCAACGCGCACATCGTCAGGATCGGCACGGAAAACGTCCGGTCCTTGCCATACCGCGCGATCACCGCCGCGGCCAGAGCCTCCGGCTCGAGCGAGCCCACCTCGCGACGAAGCCACGCCTCGGCCTTCTCGACCGCGAGTGGCAGCCTCAAGTCCGAAGGACTTGGGCATGGTTTCCACGAACCGGCTATGCCCGAGCGGCGTTTGAGGCTGCCACCCTCTGAAACCGACATCGCCGAGTAACACAGCAGCGTGGTGCTCAGGTTGCTCGGGCTCTCAATCGTGTCGCCCCATCCGCCGTCGGTGTTCTGGTTCTCGCAGAGCCAGTGCAGACCTCGCTCGATCCATGTTCGATGTCTGGCGCCGTCGACCTGCGCCAGGGCAAAGGCGGCGGTGGCGGTCGACAGGGCGCTGCTGGAGAGGTGTCCGACCCAGTGACCCTGGTCGTTCCTCGCCGCCAGCAGACGCTCGCGGAGGGTGACAATCGTACGGTTCAGTCTCTCTTCGTCGATGCGCCTCATGGCCCGATCAAGTCACCGAGTGACAGAAGTCCATAGTAGGTATACTCGCAGTCCAGCACATCTTCGGCCGGATGGCCCCGGAAGCCGCCTCGCACGCTCCACAAGGTGTCGAGATAATCGAGATTTCTCTCGCGAATCTCGTCCAGGTCGACGCCGACCAACGTCAGGGCGTGCAGCGCGGTCGCCGTCGAGAGCAGATCGGGGATCGCAACGTCGGGGCCGGATGGAATTGCGCAGAACCCCCCGCGCGGCTCGGCCCTTGCGGCCAGCCATTGCAGCGCCGATTTCGGCAGCGGCGCTTGCAGGTAGTGGAAGATCGTGATCGCTGCGGCGGTGGCCGCGGTGGCGCTGACGGCCATCGTCGGCTCGTTCGAGAAGCCCCCGTCGGGCATCTGAAGCGAAAGAACCGATTCGAGCACACCCGCCGGCTCCAGGTCGTCGACCTCGAGGTCCTGGCAGATGCCCAGGGCGAGAAAGCTGCCGTACACATGGCCCCGTTCGGCTCCCGCAGAGGTGCTGAAGCCCCCGTCGGCCGCACAGAAGTGCATCAGGTGCGCGATCATGGCCCGTCGGGAGCCAGGATCGAGTGTGTCGTTGGTCCCCTCGGCCAGGTTGATCCGGCATCGGACCAGGGAAGCAAGATGGACAAGGTCCAGAGACTGTCCGGTCTCAAAGCCCCGCACGTAGTCCACGACGCGCTCAAGCGGGAGCTTCACATCCAATGCCACCGACGCCTCCAATCCAAAGACCGTGTAGTAGAGATCGCTTTTGCCATCGCGGCCCTGGAAGCCCCCATCGTCGCACAGGTGGCAACGGAGGAACTCGCGGACGGCGTCGACGGAGTCGCCAAGGGCCTCGGCGGCCCTGCTTACAGCCTTGCGCATGTCGAGACGGATCGTCATGGCAACTCTTCCGCTCCAGACGGCTCGCGAGGCGCGACGACACTGGCCTGTCCGGTCATTTCTTCGGCCGGCTCACCGGCGGCGACCTGGAGGGCGACGATCATCTGTCGCGCCTCGTGTTTCAACACCGGCAGATGCCAACGGAACAGCGCCGCGCCCGCGACGCACGCCGAGCCACCAACCATGACAGTCGCCGGAGCGCCGATGCGATGGGCGAGCGCTCCGGCCAGAAGCGCGCCGAACGGCGCCATGCCCATGAACATCATCGAGTACACCGCCATCACGCGGCCGCGCAGCGCATCCGGGATCAACGATTGAATCATCGTGTTCGAGGCCGCCATTTCGATCATCATGGAGAAACCTGCCGGCACCAGCAGCACCGCCGAGAGCCAGAACGAACGGGACAGCGAAAACAGGATCAGGCTCATCCCGAATCCCGCGGCCGCGAACGCGATCCAATGACCCAGCCCGCGAATGCCTTTGCGTGCCGCGAGAACCACAGCCCCGACCAAGGCTCCGGCTCCCGAGGCGCCCATCAGCAATCCGAGTCCGCGCGGGCCGCCGTGCAGGATCTGATCCGCGAAGACCGGCATCAGCACGGCATAAGGCATTCCCATGAGACTGACCAGCCCCAGCAGCAGCAACAGGGCTCGAACCGGCCCGGTTCGCCGGACGTAGCGGAATCCCTCCAGGATGCTCGCCAGCGCCGACCCGGGCAGAGGGACAAAGGTCCGTTCCGCCATGTTCATCATCAGCAAACCGGCGATCAACGCGAGGTAACTGACGGCATTGACGAGAAAGCACCACCCCTCGCCCACGCTAGCCACGAGGACGCCCGCCACCGCCGGCCCGACGATCCGCGCGCCGTTGACCATGGAGGAATTCAAAGCGATGGCATTGATCAGATCGTCCCGCCCGACGATATCGACGGCAAACGCCTGTCGCGTTGGGATATCAACTGAGTTGATGACGCCGAGAAGCGAGGCCAGAACAAGGATCTGCCAGACCTGCACACGTCCCGTGAGCGTCACGCCCGCCAGAATGAAGGCCACCAACATGGCGGCTGTCTGCGTGGCGATGAGCACGTGACGGCGGTCGTATCGGTCGGCCACCGAGCCTCCGAGAGGGGCCAGCAGGAACACGGGAATCTGACTGGCGAATCCCACGAATCCCAACAGCACCGCCGAACCGGTGAGCCGGTAGACCAGCCAGGCCTGCGCCACGGATTGCATCCACGTACCGACGAGCGAAATGAGCTGGCCGCAGAAAAACAAACGGTAGTTTCGGTGCCGCAGGGCCCGGACAACGTGGGGAAGCTTCGATCGCGCCCGCTCATAGCCAGCCAAGTCCACACACCCAGCCAAGCTGCCTCCATAATCCTTCACGTCGGCGGCCTCATCCATGATGCGTTCGGCGCTGAGGCGGACGATCGTTGCAGCAGCCCATGATCTCGAAGTCGTTGAATATCTTGCCCATCACGCGCCGCAGGAGGCCCTTGAGGTTGGCGTTCTTCAGTGCGATGAGCGAGCCGATCGCCTGCGCTTTGTAGCTCTCCATCAGCCGCAGCGCCGCCAGCTCTACTTCCGGCGCCGAGACGATCCGGCGCACCTGCTGGCGGTCGGCGTCCGTCGCGGACGGGTCCCACTGCCACTCGATTCGCCTGCGCTTCTCCAGGTCAGATGTCTCGTACGCCAGCGCCAGCAGAACGCTGGGGCGCCGGCTGATGCACAGATCGAGCGCCTCGGAGTCGCGGAGGTCCTCCAGGTCGTCGCGAATCTGATAGGCGATCCCCAGAGACTCACTGTACTGCTTCAGCACGCTGCCAACGTGGTCGTCGCAGCCCGCCAGGACGGCCCCGAGACTCAAGGCCACCTCGAAGGCCGGCGCAGTCTTCATGCGGAAGATCTCCAGCACATCCGCCACCGTCAGCGGTTTCGGCGCGCGGGCCCATGCCAGCTCGCGGCCCTGTCCCAGGCAGAGCGTACGATGGCCTTGCACCGCCGCACTCAGGAGTCTCGCTTTCCTCGCATCAGAGGCATCGGTCTCGACGAGGAGCCGATAGCCCTCGCCCAGAAGCAGGTCGCCAACGTTCAGCGCAATCGGAATGCCATGCTCCGAATGGAGCGTCTTCTCGCCGTAGCGATGCGCGTCGCCGTCTTCGATGTCGTCGTGCACGAGCGATGCCTTGTGGAAGCATTCCACCGCGACCGCCATCCTTTGCACGTCCCGGTCCGTCGCACGCAAACCCTCGGTTGAAAGCGCTTTGTACGTGCAGACGCCGAGGAACGGCCGCCAGCGTTTGCCCGCCTTGGCCATCCAATCCAGGGCCACCTGTTCGGTCGGGTCGGGCCTTGGTGCGATCATCTGCATGAGGGCCTCGCGTGAGAACCACTCGTTGACCTGCCGATGCAGCGCATCGAGATCGAGACGTCTGGTCTGGTCTTCCGTCGTCTGATAGATCGCCTCCCAAAGCCAATCGAGGTCTACGCTGGTGTCGGTACAGCCGTCTCGCAGGAGGGGAATCGCCACGCCGGGAACCGCTCCGGCTTCCATGTAGGGAAAGACTTGCTCCAACACGGACAGGCAGCTCGCGCCCACCACGGCCTCGATCTGGCCCGTCTCGATCAGACTCATCACGACCGGCGAGCCTTCTGCAACCAGGACCGCGCAGCCTAAAGACTCTGCCTGGCTCTTCAGTTCGCCCATGGGGCATCGTCCGCAGTGCTCGCACAACAGGCCGAGATCGTCGAAGCTCGCCGGACACTCGGTGGAGCTGCGCAAGCACTTGGGCAGCAGCAGAAGGCGCTTCTCGTAGGGAATCGCCGCGACCGTCTCGCGCCAGACCTCGTTGTTGACGAGCACTCCGGCAAAATCGCTGTACTTGCGATCCATGCCCGCCTGGCGCAGCACCGCCTCCGTATGGGACCGCAACTCGTCGATTGACAGAGGCGGCACCGGTCCGTGCATTTCCACGTATTCTCGAACGACCGCCAGCAGCTTGTCGCGCTGCTGTTTGGTCTGCGGAACGTTGTCCTGAGGTGGCCGGACGGGCCCGGCTGTCAGCACACGGTCATCAGGCATACACCTGCTCCTTCTCCACGATCGGGACCGAACGTTCCATCTGTCTATGCAATCGCCTGAAGGTCCGTCGCCAGGTCATGACTTCTCCGCGTCCGAGGGCCTGCATGAAGGCACGTCTGGCCCATGAGACGCCGCCGGCGCGCTGATTGTCCCAGAACAGCCTGGGGACCATTCTAAAGTTCTGCTCGTAGCAGGTTCGATAAAGCTCCAGATGTTCGGGGCTCATCTTCGCCAGCGTAAACCGCTGCCGGTCGGCCTCTTGGCCCGAGACGAGCGGCTCATAGAAAATCGGAAAGATGACGGCTTTCTTTGCCGCAAGATCTCGAACCAGCTCCAGGGTCGCAACAACGTCGTCCGCCGTTTCGCCCGGCATGCCCAGCAGGACACTGACGACGGGAAAGAACCCGCAGCGCGTCGTGCGATCGGCCGCCTCGCGGACCATCTGTCCCCAATCGCCCGGATCGAAAGGCGCGATCTTGCCCGGGCTGTTGGCGGCCACCAGATGCCCATTGGCGCTTTCGACGCCCATGTTCACCCATAGATACTCACTCGGCCGCTCCCAGGTCAACAGACGCCGGATCTGGCGAAGCTGCTCGTCGGTCAGTTGTAGGACCGATGTCACGTTGGCGTGGTCGATCTGCATGAACGACAGACCCTTGATCCTACGCATTCGTTCCAGTAGATTGCACAGCTTCTCGAAATCGGGACGCAGCCCCCTGGCGCCGTATCGGAAGAAGTCCTCACTGCCGCTGACCACCGCCTTGAGGCCGCCGGCCACGTTGGTTTGCAGGTCCGCCAGGATCGTGTCCGGATCGAGGTGCCTCATCCCCTGGCGCGCCATCGCGCAGAACTGGCAGCCCCTGCCGCAACCGCGCGATAGCTCGATGATCCCCAACAGCGATGGATCGCGGGTCGGCTGAATGCGATCGGCGCCGATGTCCGCTTCGACCACGTGATGCGCGGGCAGCCGGCCGTTCAACAGCTCGGTGAACAGCTCGGGCCCGGAGGCCTCGAAGTAGCCTTGAAAGACCACGTCGATATCGACGTCCGGCCTCTTGTCCGCATGGGCGATCCACTGCCAGGCTCCGGCGCCGCCGACGACGATCCTGAAGCCGTATCGGCGCTTCAGTGCCGTCAGTTGCTCCAGGGTCTGTCGCGTCCATCGCCGGGTGTAGAGCTCGCCCTTCCAGAAATTGGAGGTGGTCGTGTTGCTCATACCCATCCCGAGGGGATCGCTGGAGCTGAAGCCCACGATCTTCACCCAAGGACCGATCACATCCACCAGTCGCTCGGGCGTCGTGCAGACCACGTCGTCCCGTTCCAGCGAGGTGTATTTCAGTAAGGCCGATTCGACGCGCCGCAGTCCCAGAGGTACGGTGCGGGCGCGGCCGTTGGCGTCCGTCCGCACAGGCGGTGCGAGGAAGTGACGCACGAACACTTCCGGCACCTGGCTCATCTGCATCGTCGCGAACATGCCGTCGAAGAGGATGCGGTAATTGGCGCTGAGCGTCCGGTCAGCGACGAGAACGACGGCGGGCTGGAGTCGCGATTCAGGCATTGCGACTCTCTTTCTTGCCGCCGGCCTCATCGCGGGGCTTCTCTTGTGCCCGCCCCTTGTTCGCCTCCACCCGGATTCGCTGCAACTCGGCGCCCGACAGCGACGCGAGAACATCGTCGGGGATGTCGAGGTCGCGGCGCAACGCATCCAGCGTGGGACATGGACCGCCCGGTGCCGGGTCCGGTGCCTCTGTGGAGAATCGCTTCCGCCCCGGTTCACGACGGCGAATCTTGTCGTATACGTCGCCCTGGAGCAGACGACGCAAATCGCGAGGGGATTCGCTCTGCGCTTGGGGCGATGGGGCCACGTCGTCACCATTGATGGGAGAATCCGCATACTTGGGGAAGATGATCGCAGAAGCCGGACACATCCGCGCGCACGCCGGGCAGTTCGTCTTGCAGCCTGCCGGGTTCTGCACCTGCACGCGGCCTTCATCGGACAGCCCATACACGCCGAACAGGCAGAAGTTCACGCACTGCTTGCAGTTCCTGCACCGTTCGTAGTCGATCACCGGAAACCAAGGGACCCAATCCGATTGATGATCTTCGATTGATGATTGATGATTGGAGGCGGAGGGGACCGACTTCTCTTCAATCATCCCTGATCCAGCACCCTTCAACAATTCCCGAGCGATCTCCTCGGGCGACTGGGTTCGCATGTTGAACAGCCGCGTTCGTCCGAGGTCCAACGGCGCGCCGGCAGCTTCGAACAGCCATCGAATTGCTCGCGGAAAGCAGGCGACAATCGACAGCGGTTCGGCCTGCGCCCAGTGCCGCAATCTCGGATGCCGGTCGGCCGCCATGCCACACAGATCGGCCACCGCCTCCACGACCATGCCGGCGTCGCGAAGAGAACTGAACACCCGCTCTTTCACAGCGCCGGGGATCGTCTCGTAATGGGCGCAGCTACAGAACACCACGTGCGGCCGCTTCTCGGTTTGCCTTGACGTCATAGAATCGCTGCCCTGCCTTACCGTCTATTGCCCTGCGCCGGGTAGGAGCGAATGATTACTCGCCCGTGCGAGCAAGGCATACCTTGCCCACCGGCCGCGTGGTGCGTTGTGACGCTCGATTATACCCCATGCCGGCCTCTGTAGTTCGCTCGTGCCGGCCGATTTCGGATTGCAGATTCCGGACGGCGGATTCGCCGCCAGAAGCAGATCGGCAATCCGCAATCCCCAATCCACAGTCCGCAATCTGGGCACGACGTGCGGGCCCGCCCGCTTGCGCTACGATCCGGAGCGGACATCGTAGACCAGCAGGACGTCCCCATGGCGGACATACAGCCTGCCGTTGGCGATGGTCGGATGGGCCCAGTGTTCGTTGGTTCCGGCCGAGATCGTAAACTGCCCCGCCGGCTTGTATCCCTCTGGGCTCGGCTGCACCAGAATCATCGTCCCTTCCTGGGTATAAACGTAGAGCATGCCGTCGGCGGCCACGACCACACCCATTTTGGTGGCCGGGGCGTTCCATTTCACCTCGCCCGTCTTCCAGTCCAGACAGACCAGACCCCGGTTTCCGCTCTGGGCGGTTCCGTAGATACAGCCATCGAGCAGCACCGTCCCCTGCATCTGGCAATCCAGCGTCCTGTCCGTCCACTTGGCGGCCGCGTCCGTCTGGGCCAACGGCAGCATCGCGCCACCCGTGCCCATCCCCGATGCGACGTAGATCATTCCGTCGGCGTAGAGTGGGGGATTGGGCTGAACCCCGGCGCGGTGCGGGTATTCGCGCTGCCAGACGACCTCGCCCGAACCGGCATCGACAGCGACCACGCCGTTCGCCAGCATCGTCAGGACCAGTTTGCGACCGTCGTGGTCAACCAGCCTGGCCGAGCAGTAACCCGACGGCTGACCGAGCCCCTTGGTCTGCCAGATCGTCTCGCCCGTCTCCCGGTCCAGAGCGACCAGCGATGCGTCGGGGCCGCCCGGTGTGCAGATGACCTTGCGTCCATCGACCAGCACGCACTCGGCAAAGCCAAACCTCGCCTTCTCGGCGCCGAATCGCTCCAGCAGATCGACGGTCTTGAGCGCCCGTCCGTTGTTTGCGTCGAGAACAACCAGCCGGGTGAAGCCGGTCATCACGAAGACCCGGCCGCCATCCACCGTCGGCGTGCCGCGTGTTCCCGTCGGAGCGGGGCCCTCCTTGACGAATTCCGGGCCATAGGCCACCTTCCACTTCCGCGAGCCGTCTTCTCCGAAAGCAAAAAGCACACCCTGGTTCTGCGCGTCCATGCCGGTCACGTAGACCGTCCCGTCGACAACGACCGCCGAAGAGTAGCCCGGCCCAAGCCCGTCAGCGGACCAGGCCAGCTTCGGCCCGCCCTCCGGCCACCGCTTGAGCAGGCCCGTCTCCGGGAATACCCCATCCCCTGCCGGGCCGCGAAACCGAGGGCAATCCCCCGCCTGAGCCGCCACGGCAAGACTCAAGGCCCCTATGAGCATCCCAACAACCGTCGTCCTATTCATGATCTGCCTCCTTTCTTTCCGGCAAGTATACCATTCTCGCCGGCCCATAAACAACCTCATGCCCATTCGGTCGGAACGTGGGTCTCACAGGCAAATCAGAGGTTGAACGTCTGCGGCGGATTGCCGCTGAGATCGGCGATCGTCGCGGTGGCTTCGTCCAAGTAGAAGATCTCGAACGCCGGGTTGTCGGGGGTCTGGTAGATCGACTTGACGATGGGACTGGTGTCCTGGATTCTGGCTTTGAGCGCCGGGTCGTTCGAGAATACGACCTTGCCGCCCAGACGAAGCCAAGAGAAGCTATCCCCGGACGCGCAGAACTCGACGTATGGGTGCTTCTGCATCTCCTGAAATACCGGCTTCTGGTTGGAGGTGCAGAAGTACAGTCGCCCCCCTTCTTCCAGCATGAACTGGAAGGGACGGACTTTGGGTCTGTCGTCCAAGCCAATCGTGGCCAGATACTGGACTTGGCTCTTGACCAAAAAACTGTGGACGGCGTTCAGCGGACTCGATGTGTTCGGCATGGTTCGGCTCCTTTTCGTAATGAAACGTATCGTTCGTCTACGAACTATAGGCAGAAAAAAAGGACTATTGGCTCAGGTTCTCCTCGATCCCGTCCAACTGTTTGACCAGGCGCTCGCGGTCCTTTTCGCTCATGTCGCCATAGAGCCTGCTCCGCAACATCTCGGAGATCTCCTCAAAGTCTTTCTGAAGGCCGCGTCCCTTGGCGGTCAGCTCCACGTACGTGACGCGAGCATCCGTTTCGCTGGGGGACTTGCGCACATACCCATGTCGTTCGAGGGTGCGGATCGTCACGGTCACGGTGGACTTGACCCGCCGGACGTGTTCCACCACCTCTCTGATGGCGACCGGTCGCTTCTGCCGCAAGAGAAAGGCCAGCACATGTCCGTGTGCGGCGACAATCCCCTTGATGTTCCGCCTCTTCAGCTCGTCTTCAACCAAGGCATTGGCCTTCTCTCTGATCCTGCCTATCTGCCCTGCGATACCATTGACATCAACCATAGCCGTCCTGTTCGTTGCCTGAACTCGATATGAGAAAAAAATAGTTCGCACACGAACCATTGTCAAGGAGGAATTCGTCCGAGCGGCAGAAAATTTGATGCGAACGACGCGGTCATTGCCCCGCCAGATCGGTTCGCACTGGACCGTCGTCTTGACCGCGCCGGCTTGCTGTGCCTACAATCCCGTCGTCGCGTGGCCAGTCCACAGCGTGTCAGCAGGCTCCAGGCGTAGGAGAGACAAACCATGACCGTCAGACCCTCATGTGCCCCGCTGTTCCTGATCGTAGTCATCCTTGTATTCACCCTGCCGGTATGGGCCGACCAGCCGGCGATCACAAGCCTCTCTGAGACCCCGTTCGGCACGACGCCGGATGGACAGGATGTCATGCTCTTCACGCTCACCAACGCGCACGGACTGCGGGCGAAGGTCATCACCTACGGGGCCATTCTCGTTTCGCTCGACGTGCCCGACCGTCACGGGCGTCTTGCCGACGTCGTGCTGGGTTTCGACGACCTCGATTCCTACGTCAGGAGGAACCCGCTCTTCGGCGCCGTCGTCGGGCGCTATGCCAATCGCATCGCCGGGGCACGATTCACGCTGGACGGCGTCGAGCACCGCATCACCGCCAACGCGGGCAAGAACCACATCCACGGCGGTGGCGACAAGCGGTTCGACCGAGTCGTCTGGAAAGGCTCCAGCTACCGCGACGGCACGGAAATTGGCGTCCGCCTGACCCACTTCAGCCCCGACGGTGAGGAGGGCTTCCCAGGCAACCTGCAATGTACTGTCACGTACGCGCTGACCGACAAGAACGAACTGAAGATCGCGTACAGCGCCACCACCGACAAACCCACGGTCGTGAACCTCACGAACCACAGCTACTTCAACTTGGCCGGTGCCGGCAGCGGAGACATCCTGGGCCATGAACTGATGATCGCAGCGCCGTGGTACACTCCGGCCGGTGAAGGCCTGATCCCGACGGGGGAAATTCGCAGCGTCCAGGGCACTCCTCTGGACTTCACCGAACCCCGCCGGATCGGGGAGCGAATCGACGAGCTCACCGAGACGCGGGGATACGACCACAACTATGTGCTTAAGAGCTCGTACGGCTCATCGGTCCTGGCGGCCCGGGTCCGCGAGCCTCTCAGCGGCCGGGTCATGGAGGTCTACACCACCGAGCCGGGAGTGCAACTCTACACCGCCAACGGGATGAACAACGTCAAAGGCAAACAGGGCAAGGTCTATAGCTCGCACCACAGCTTCTGCCTGGAAACGCAGCATTTCCCCGATTCGCCCAACAAGCCGCATTTCCCGTCAACAGTGCTCCGACCGGCTCAGGAGTATAGATCCGCAACGGTCTTTCGGTTCACCGTCGAGTAACAGGCAGCCGCACGCCGGACCCGCTGCAAACCGTGGCATCCATCGCCACAAGCGCATTGGCATCCTATCATGTCTGTAAAAGCGTTGTTTATAGGACTCATGCTGTTGCGGCAAGAAACCATGCCCCCCGTCCAGAAATCCATTTGACGCACAGGCCCCTGCGCATTTCAAATGTACTTTTGAAACAGGCGTACAATGATTCGCACCGGCGATCCCGATGTCCATCGGGAACAGACTCGAGGCTTGACGTGGCCAGACGAAAAGACGGAGTGGAAACGCGTGACCGGATTCTCGCCGTGGCACGGGAGGTCTTTGCGGAGAAGGGCTATCACGAGGCCACCGTCGAGGACATCTGCTCGCGGGCCGCAAGCAACATCGCCGCGATCAACTACCATTTCGGCTCCAAGGAGGAACTCTACGCTCAGGTTTGGCGCCGCGCCTTCGATGAGGCCAACGAGGCGTATCCTGCCGAAGGCGGGCTCGGCCCCGATGCGCCGGCCGAAGACCGTCTTCGTGGGGCCATTCGTTCGCTGGTCGGCAAGGTGGCCGACCGCGGGCGAATCGGCCACGCAGGCAGGCTGGTGTTACGCGAGATGATGAATCCGACCGAGGTGATCGAGCACGTCAAGAACGATGCACTGCGACCCATGCAGGAGCGGATGCGCCAGCTCATGAAAGAGCTGCTCGGTCCAGGGGCCAGCGAGGAACAGATCCACCTGTGCGGCATGAGCGTAGTCCACCAGTGCATCGCGATCGGAATCCGTCTGTTCACCGGCAAGGTTCCGCCTCACGTGAGGTTCGATGCGCCGACCGATCAACTGGTCAACACGCTGACCAATCACATTGCCCGTTTCTCGCTGGCAGGAATCCGGACGATGCGTGAAGATATCGAGGCCGGCGGCAACGGACCGTTCGACGCGGCCCCGGCCCCAAACCGAAAACGAGGATCGACCCGGGTGTTTTCAAACAGAGCATAGGAACACACGAATGAAGAAACTGGTATTCATTGCCGTAGTTGTCATCGGGCTTGCCGCGACCGGATGGGAAACGCACAGACGCATCGTGGCTTCGGCAGAGAAGGCGCAACCGAATCGTTCGGCCGTCGTGGTCCCGGTGGAAGTGCAGCCGCTGCGCAAGGACATGATCCGGGACATCGGCGTCTTCACCGGCTCGCTGGTGCCGAGGTCGCAGTTCGTGGTCGCTTCGAAGGCCACCGGCTGGCTGCGCAAGCTTCTTGTGGACATCGGTGACCGCGTCGGGCGCAACGAGGTGATCGCCGTCCTCGACGACGAGCAGTTCACACGGCAGGTCGAGCAGGCGCGGGCGGAACTCCAGGTGGCCAAGGCCAATGCGGAAAACGGAGCCAGCGCGCTCGATCTGGCAAAGCGAGAATACGAGCGGATCACTGCGCTACGGGAAAAGCAGATCGCGTCGGTCGCGGAGATGGACGCCGCCGCGGCGCAGTACAACGCCAGCCAGACGCAACTGAAAGTCACGCTAGCCCAGGTGGCGCAGAGGGAAGCCGCCCTGGAGGCGGCGAAACTACAGTTGTCCTACACGCAGGTTCGCGCCTTCTGGGAGGCGGGCGATCCGAATCGCGTGGTCGGAGAACGGTTCGTCGATGAGGGCGCCCTGGTGCAGGTGAACCAGGCGATCGTGTCGGTTCTCGAGAACAACCCGCTGGTGGCGGTCGTCTTCGTAATCGAGCGGGACTATCCGAAAATCCAGATCGGACAGCAGGCGATGATCACGACGGACGCCTATCCCGGTCGGACGTTTGCCGGCCGGATCCAGCGAATCGCTCCGCTGATCCGAGAAACCAGCCGCCAGGCCCGCGTGGAGATTGAGGTCCCCAATCCCGACCGTCTGCTCAAGCCGGGCATGTTCATCCGGGCGCAGGTCGAGTTCGCCACGCATGAGAACGTCACGCTCGCGCCATTCAGCGCCATCGTCAGAAGGTCCGGGCAAGAGGGCGTCTTCCTCGTGGAAGAGGCCGCACCGGCGGCACCGAGTCCTCAGGCGCTGAAGGGAACGTCTCAAGGCCAGGCCTTGCAGGTGCGCTTCGTGCCCGTCACGACCGGGATCGTCAATGGTGAGGTCGTCGAGATCGCGGAACCGGAGATTTCCGGCTACGTCGTCACGCTCGGCAACCACCTGCTGGAAGACGGAGCGCGCATCACATTACCGCAGCAGAGGACGGCCGACGGAGGACAGGAAGCGACGTCTCCGCCTCCCGGCAGCGGATCGCCCGCTGCACAACAGGGAGGTGCGCGATGAGGATCTCGCAGTGGTCCGTCCATCGGCCCATCTTCACGATCATGGTCGTTCTGATCGTGGTCATACTGGGCGGGGTTTCGCTGCTGCGCCTTCCCATCGACCTGATGCCGGATATCTCCTACCCGACGATCAGCATCTCCTGCACGTATGAGAACGCCGGACCCGAGGAGATCGAGGAACTGATCACCCGCCCCATCGAGCAGGCGATGAGCGCCGTGCCGGGCGTGGAGGAACTCACCTCCACATCTGTCGAGGGCCAAGGCAACGTCCGCGTGACCTTCACGTGGGGGACAGACCTCGACACGGCATCGAACGACATTCGCGATCGCCTCGATCGGGTGACAGGACGCCTGCCCGAGGAGGCGGACCGGCCCACGCTGCGAAAATTCGACCTGGCCGCGTTTCCCATCCTGATGCTCGGCGCTTCCAGCCGGCTCGACCCGGTGCAGACCCGCCTGATCCTCGAGGATCAGGTGAAGTACCGGCTCGAACGAGTGCCCGGCGTGGCGGCGGTGGACATCTTCGGCGGGCTGGAGCGCGAGATTCACGTGAGCCTCGATCCGGCCAAGATCAACGCCCTGGCCATTCCCCTCGACCAGATCCTCACGCAGATCCGCGAGGGCAACGTGAACATCCCCGCGGGGAGCATCGAGAAGGGCAATTACGAAATCACCATCCGCACGCCCGGTGAGTACACGGACCTCCGCCAATTGCAGGACACGGTCATTGCGATGCGCCAGGGCGCGCCCGTCCAACTCAAGGAGATCGCCCTGGTCGAGGACTCCTGGCAGAGGATCACCCGAATCGTGCGTGTGAACGGCGAGCCTGGGATCCGCATGGCCGTGAGCAAGCAATCGGGCAAGAACACCGTGGACGTGGCCCGAGGCGCTCTGGCTGAGCTGGAGCGCATCAACCAGGACATCCCCCAGATCCGGATCGTCCCGATCATCGACACGTCTCAGTACATCAAGAATTCGATCCGCAATGTGGGAAGCTCGGCCATGTACGGCGGCCTGCTGGCCGTCGTCATCCTGCTGTTGTTCCTGCGCAACATTCGAAGCACCGTCATCATCGCCACCGCGATTCCCGTTTCCATCATCGCGACCTTCGCCCTGCTGTACTTCAATGACCTGACGCTAAACATTATGACGCTGGGCGGCTTGGCGTTGGGCATCGGCATGCTGGTGGACAACGCCATCGTCGTGCTCGAGAACATCTACCGAATTCACGAGACCGGCGAGTCGATCGAACGGGCCTCGGTGGACGGCGCCAGCGAGGTTGCGGCCGCCGTCGTATCCAGCACGCTGACGACCGTCGTGGTGTTCCTGCCCCTGGTGTTCATGCGGGGCATGTCCGGCGTGATGTTCAAACAGCTCTCCATCGTCATCGCATTCTCCCTGCTGTGCTCTCTGGCGGTGGCACTGACCGTGGTGCCGATGCTCTGCGCCAAAATCCTGCGCACCGGGCCCTGGGACGCCACGAGCCGACGGACACTGAACCGCCGACTGTACGAAGCCAGCGGGCGGCTTCTGGCCGGCATGGAGAACAGCTACCGAAATCTTCTGCATCGCGCCCTGAGCCACCGGGCACTGGTCGTGATCGGCGCGACCGTCCTCCTCGGGGTGACCTTGCCGCTGGTTCCTTACATCGGCGCCGAGCTGATGCCCAGCACGGACGAGGGCGAGGTCCGTGTCGAGGTGGAGATGGAGGTGGGCACCCGCCTGGACCTGCTGGACAGCAAGTTCCGGATCATCGAGAAGATCATCAATGAGAACGTCCCGGAGATCCGCAACGTCGTTGTGAACGTCGGCGGCGCCCGGTGGTACGGCGGCGGCGGCCACACCGGAGACATTCGCATCGCGCTGGTCCCCCAGTCCCAACGGACCCGGTCCAGTCAGCAGATCGCCGACGATCTGCGAAGGAAGCTCGACGGGATTCCCGGAACCATGGTTCGGACCCGGGCGGGACAGGGGCTGTTCATCATGCGCATGGGCACGAGCGAAGCCAACAAGGTCGTGGTCGAGATCCGCGGGCACGATTTCAAGACCGCCGATCTGATGGCCCAGCAGGTCCAGGAGATCATGGATGAGGTTCCGGGCATCGCCGACACCCGGATCAGTCGCGATCCCGGCGGCCCGGAGCAGCAGATCATCATCGACCGCCAGAAAGCGGCGGATATGCATCTGACCGTCTCCCGAATCGCCAATGCCCTTCAGACCATCCTCTCCGGCACGCAGGCGGGTTACTATCGCCAGGCGGGCGACGAGTTCACGATCCTGGTCAAGCTCCGTGACGCCGAGAAGAGCGACTTGCAGGACATCCTCGATCTGACCCTGACGAACACCGATGGACAGCCGGTGGTCCTGCGCAATGTCGTGGAGGCCGTGCCGCGAACCGGCCCCGTGCTCGTCGAGCGGAAGGACCAGGAACGAATCATCACCGTCACCGGGGAGATCAGCGGGAGGGACATGGGATCGGTGATTGCAGACGTCCAGAGCCGGCTCCGTTCGATCCCCGTGCCCTCGGGCTTCATCATCAGCTATGGGGGCGACTACGAGGAACAGCAGGAGTCCTTTCGTGAACTGCTGTTCAGTTGCATCCTGGCTCTGGTGCTCGTCTACATGGTGATGGCCTGTCAGTACGAGTCGCTGCGGGACCCGTTCGTCGTGATGTTCTCCGTGCCGCTGGCCAGCATCGGCGTCATCCTGATGCTGTTCTTCACCGGCACGACGTTCAACATCCAGTCGTTCATCGGATGCATCATGCTGGGCGGCATCGTGGTCAACAACGCGATCCTGCTGGTCGATCACACGAACCTCCTGCGTCGCCGCGACGGTTTGCCCATCCGCGAGGCGATCGAGGAGGCCGGCCGCCGGCGTCTGCGGCCGATCCTCATGACCGCAGCCACCACGATCATCGGCCTGGTACCGCTGGCGCTGGGCCTGGGTGAAGGCGGCGAGGCACAAGCCCCGATGGCCCGGGCCGTCATCGGAGGACTGCTCAGCTCGACGCTGATCACGCTCGTCTTCGTGCCGGTCGTTTATTCGCTCTTCGAGCGCCACGCCTGGCGGGCCGAGGCTCGTACGGGCGAATAATCATTCGCCCGTACCAGGAGAAACCGGGTTCAAGTGTGAAACCTGTGATGGCGACTATGGTTGACAAGCACATGAGAAGAGAAGCTCGAAATCGGAAATCCGAAATCCGAAATAAGCACGAAGGCTCGAAATCCAAATCACCAAATGGCTCCTCGGGCCAGCGGCAGCGTTTCGGTCATTCGGGTTTGGGATTTCGGATTTCGATATTCGGACTTGGCGCCCTACTCTTCGCCGCCGCGACAGAAGATCCTGCGGTCGGCGCGACCGCAGGGGCGAATAATGATTCACCCCTACAAGTGGCCTCGGAACCGCCACAGGTCGAGCCGCTGCGGATCGACGTGCAGCGGGCGATCCTGCTGGCCATGGAGAACAACAAGTCCCTGATCGTCCAGCGGATGACGCCGGAAATCAGCCGGACATTCGAGGATGAGCAGCGTGCGGTCTTCGACCCGGTCGTGAGCGGTCAGGGGTCCCAGAGAAGGACCGTCGCCGATCGGCTCTCGCGCGCGGGCTCCGGCATCGAGAGCCAGATTGCCGACACCGCCACCGGCCTGATCGCCGTGGACAAGCTGTTCTCGACGGGAACCACCGTCGGGCTGGATGCCTCTACCAGCTACACCGATTCGTCACTCTACAGCGACACATTCGTCTCCAACCGCCTCGGCATCTCGGTCACGCAGGCCCTCCTGCGAGGAAGAGACGTTCGCGTGAACCTCGCGGCGGTCCACCAAGCGGGAATCGACACCCAGATCTCCGAGTATGAGCTGCGCGGATTCATGGAGGCTTTGGTCCAGCAGGTGGAAAGCAGCTTCTATGACTACGCCCTGGCCCAGCGTCAGATCGGGATCTACACGGACTCGCTGCGCCTGGCCGAGCAGCAGATGGCTGAGGCGCAGGAACGGATCCACATCGGCACGCTGGCCGAGACGGAGTTGGCCGCCGCTCAAGCGGAGGTGGCGCTGCGGCGAGAGAACCTGATCACCGCACGGAGCAACCTGGCGCGGGAGCGTCTGAACCTGATTCGTCTGTTGAATCCCTCGGACCCAATCGATTGGGACATGGAGATCCAACTGGAATACCGGACGACCCTGCCGGACACCCCGCTCGATCCCGTCGAACAGCACGTCGAGGTGGCCCTGAAGATGCGTCCCGATCTGAATCAGGCGCGTCTGCTGATCCGGCGAGGCGAACTGGAGATTGTCCGGACGCGCAACGGTCTGCTGCCGAGACTGGACGCCTTCGTCACCTACGGCAAATCCGGATACGCCAGGACATTCTCCGACGCCGTCAACGAGTTGGACGGCATCAGTTACGACGTGGAGGCCGGACTGCTGTTCGAACTGCCCGCCGGCAACCGCGCCGCCAGGGCCCGCCATACGCGCGCCACGGTCTCCAGGGCCCAGTCGATCAAGGCCATGGAGAACCTGATCCAGCTCGCCCAGGTCGATGTCCGTTCCGCCTATGTCGTCGTGACCAGCACGCGCGAGCAGATCGCCGCCACCGCTGCCACCCGGCAATTCCAGGAAGAAGCGCTCCGCGTCGAAACGGAGAAGTTCCGCGTTGGCAAATCGACCTCCCTGCTCGTGGCCCAGGTCCAGCGTGACCTCGTGGCCAGCCAGATCGCCGAGATTCGCGCCATCGCCAACCACTTCAAGGCCCTGGTGGCCCTCTACCGGCTGGAAGGCTCCCTCCTTCAGCGACGAGGTCTCAGCGCCCCGGGCAGCCAACCGGTGACTCTGGAGGACTGACGCCAACGCACCCCTGCGGACCAGAACACCTCACCCCGTCACGAGCCAACGGTGGTCGGAACAGGCTCGTTCAGCATCCGCAGCAGAAGCGGCCAGATCGCCAGCACCGACGCCGGCAGCAGGAGAGCGACCAAGCCGAACACGAAGATGGGATCGGACCAGTCTGTTGTGACGATGCGCATGCAGACGGCGCCGACCATGAACTGGTAGAACACGATGAACGACGAGGCCGAACCGATGTCGCGGTCGACCTGTTGCAGGATCAGATGGTTGCTCAGCGGACGGCTCATTCCGCAGAAGAACGCAATCGCGCACATAAAGCCTGCGAAGGCCAGGTAGTGCCAATGGCCCGCCATCAGAATGCCCCCACCGGCCAGCGTACACCCGACCAGACAGACGGACAGGAGAACGGAGTCCGAGAAGTACCTGATGACCCGGGTGCAGGTGAAGGCTCCGGCCATGCTCATCAGGGCGTTGATCCCAAACAGCAGGCCGAACGCCCGCTCGGACAGACCGAAGATCTGGATGTAGACGATGGACGAGAACGCGATGAAGCCGTAGAACGGTCCGAGGATCAGGCCCATCGCCATATTCGTGAGCAAGTACCGCCGGTTCTCGATCACGCGCTGATACCGGCCCAGCAGGCCCAGGAGGTTTGCGGTGACGCGTTCGGCTGCGGTCTCCCGAAAGCGAAGCGCCACCAGCAGGGCCACAATCCCCAGCATGCCCTGCGTCAGGAAGATGAACCGCCAGTTGAACCAGGCCAGCAGCCAGGCCCCGAGAGTCGGTGCAACCGCTGGGACGACGGTCAGGATGATTCCGATATAGGCCAGTGCGCGCTTGCGGCGCAGACCGTCATATCGATCCCGACAGATGGCCAGCGCCATGGATGACGGGCCGGCCGCCCCGATGCCCTGGAGAATCCGGAAGCCGATCAGTTGCCGGACATCCTGCGCGAGGGCACAGGCGATCGTGGCCAGGACGAACAAGGTCAGGCCCGCCAACAGAACCGGTCTTCTGCCGTGTCGGTCCGAGAGGGGCCCACAAACCAACAGAAACAGGCTGAACGCGACGAACCACAGGACCAGCGACAGGCCCACCCGGCTTTCCGGCACCTGCCATTGCGACGCAATCGTGGGCATCGCCGCGAGGTACATGTCCGTCGCCATCGCCGGGACGGCCGCGATCATCGCCAGGAACACGATGTACAAAGCCTCCTCTTTCGAGGAGGCCGGCATTTGCTTCGACATCAGGATGAAATCCGAAGATAGACCGAGAAAAGGAGTGCGAAATATAGCGAAGCCGTACAACGGAGTCAATACGGCGCGCAGACCGAAGAATCTGGCACGCCAGTGCGACAGACGCTATAACAGCCATCGGGTCGTCCGCGTACGGGCAGGCTGTTCGGTCAGCACTTTCATAAGGGGCCGGCAACGTGAGACTTCATTGGCTTGGACATGTGCCTTTTGAGGATGCCGCCAACATAGGCGCCTGGGCCGAGCAGCACGGCTGCACCGTCACGAACACGCAGCTCTACACCGGCGCCCCGCTGCCGCGGATCGAGGAGATCGACGCGCTGGCCGTCATGGGCGGACCGATGAACGTGTACCAGCACCGCGATCACCCCTGGTTGCTGCAAGAGAAACGGTTCCTCGAGCAGGCCATTCGGGCGGGGATACCGACAATCGGGGTGTGCCTGGGGGCCCAGCTTGTCGCGGACGTCCTCGGCGCCAGGGTCGTTCAGAATCCGCACATCGAGATCGGATGGTTCGAGGTCGAGACGGTGACCGAATCCGCAGGGGCAGAACCGAATGATCATCCCCCCCTGCTGCCCGACCTGCCGACGCGTTTCATGGCCTTTCACTGGCACGGCGACACCTTTGAAATCCCCCGTGGCGCCATCCGCATCGCACAGAGCCGGGCGTGCCGCAACCAGGCCTTCGAGTACTCCGGACATGTCCTCGGACTCCAGTTCCATCTGGAATACTCTGCCCAAAGCATCGAGAAGATGCTCGCCCATTGCGGCCATGAGCTTGTCCAAGCCCCTTTCGTGCAGGACCGCGAGCGGATTACCCAAGGCCTTGCGAACCTCTCAATGTCCCGCGAACTGCTCGATTCCGTCCTGGACTCACTGCTGGGCCACGTCGCAAGTAACGGAGCCTCGTGAGCGAGCGGCAAGACAACCCAACCACCCGTTTCGATTCTGCAAGTATCTGCAAATACTTATCTTGCGGAAGAACCAGCAAGAGCCGAAGTCGCTCGATCCAGCGAAACATGGGGGCGTTTGCCGGCCTTGGCCAAGCCCCCATAGAATAGTCCTGGCCATGACAAAACCCAACGCGGACGGCAAAAGCACTGCGAATTGCCTGGCTGATTTGGTAAAATGGTTGTTTGGGAGATATTGGGAATATGAACTCTTATGTTGGGATGGATCACATAGCATCAGAGACTGCCGGCGGAGGCGGTTGAAGGGTGGTTGACCATCACCGGAGAAAGGACCGGATAGAAATGGGACGATCCAGGGGGCACTGCTCTACCCTGTTGGCCGCGATCTGCATGGCGATTCTTGGGGCATCTCGGCCGGCCATGGCCCTGGTCATCAGCGAGATCATGTACCATCCGGCCGACCAGGCCGAATCCCTTGAATTCGTCGAGCTGTATAACGACCGCGCCGTCTTCGAGGACTTGGGCAGCTGCGCGTTTACCAATGGTATCGAGTACATCTTCGAGCCGAACACGATCCTCGGGGCCAGGCAACACATGGTCATCGCAAGGGATCCGGCGGCTGTCGAAGCCGCATACGGAGTCACGGGGGTCAAAGGACCCTTCACCGGCCGCCTGAGCAACGATGGGGAGCGGATCGAATTGCGCAACGAGAACGGAGGAATACTGATTTCGTTCCGCTATGGGGTCAGCGCGCCCTGGCCGGTGAGCCCGGACGGGACGGGGCATTCGCTGACTCTCGCCAAACTGGGAGGCGATCCGGCCGAAGCCACCACCTGGGCGCCGAGCACGTTGATCGGCGGCACGCCCGCCGGACCCGACCTGATCCAGGTCGAGTCCGAAGATCCGTCCATCTTGACGCTGATCGACGTGGGCCACCCGGGACGATACTTCAAAGGAACTGCAGAACCCTCGCCCGGTCCCGGCGGACAGCCCACCATTTCCTGGACGCAGCCGCAGTTCAACGACGATCCTGACACAACCGGCTGGCGCGACGGGCCCAGCGGGTACGGATACAGCAACGATGCGGCGGAGCTTCAGTACGTCGGCACGCGGCTGAACGACATGAACGGCAACTACATCTCTATCTACGCGCGGTTGCCGTTCGTTCTGACGAGCGAACAGATCGAATCCTTCTCGCAGTTGCAGGCGGAAGTTCTGTACGACGACGACTTCGTGCTGTATCTCAACGGTGTGCGCATTGCCGATTCCGGACAGATCCAGGGCAACCCGCCGGCGTTCGATCAGAGGGGAGGCCAGGCCTCCGAGCCGGACCCGGCCGTGGTCGATCTGCTGGCCCACAGAAACCTGCTGGTCGACGGCACGAACGTCCTGGCCTTCCAGGTGCACAACGCCAGCCTGGCGGGCAGCTCCGACGCCTTCGGCTGCGTGATCCTTCGCGCGGTCCTGGCGCCGGCCGAACGCAGCGACGATCCCCGTGCCCGCCTGGTGATCAACGAGGTGATGGCCAACCAGGTGGGGGCGAATAATCATTCGCCCGTACCAGTCGACTGGGTCGAGTTGTACAACCCCGGGCCGATTGCGGTCCGCCTGAACAACGTCTATCTCAGCGACGATCCCGCCGACCTGATGAAATACCGGCTTCCGGACGGCATCATACTGGAGCCGGGCGAATTCTGGGTCGCCGGCGAAGGGACTGGGCCGGATGGACTGCCGTTCGGGTTGAGTGCGGCGGGCGAGACGGTCTACGTGACGGCTGCCAACGGCGGTCCGATGCCACAGCCGGGCCGCGTGCTGGATGCGTTCCGTTACGGAACGATGCCGCCCGATGTCACGTTCGGCCGGACACCCGACGGCTCAGACAGTCTCGGTTTCCTGGCATCGCCGACGTTCGCCGCACCCAACGACCAAGAGCAGATCTGCGACATCGTGATCAACGAGATCATGTACCACCACGCCATTCGCGATGAGCGGTTCGAATACGTCGAGCTGTACAATAAGGGCACTCAAACCGTATCCCTGAGCGGATGGGCCTTCACCAACGGGATCGACTACACCTTCCCGGAGGGCGCCGAGCTGGCGCCCGGGGGCTATCTCGTGGTCGCCAGTGAACCGAATTTCCTTGGGGCGGTGTATGAGAATCTCCACGTCGGGATCAACCTGTTCGGTCCCTATTCCGGCAGCCTGAATGATCACACCGACTGCATCCGGCTGTCCTATCCGCTCGCGCAGACAAACGGCCAGACCGCAGGGGCGAATGATGATTCGCCCCTACAAGTGACCGCCGATGAAGTCACGTACTGTGATGGCGGCCGATGGCCCATCTGGGCCGATGGCCAGGGAGCCAGCCTGGAACTGCGCGACCCGCACAGCAACAACCGCAATCCGGACGCGTGGGCCGCCAGCGACGAGAGCGGCAAGACCGCCTGGCAGGAATTCTCCTTCACGATCAGCGCCAACGATTCGCAGTATACGCACGATCAGACCACCATCTTCGATATGATGCTCCTGAACCGGGGCGAGCTGCTTCTCGACGACCTCGAGCTGGTCATCAGCGGGACCAACCGTCTGACCAACGCCGGTTTCGAGAATGGCACCTCCCCCTGGCGAATTCTCGGCAATCACGTTCGATCCTTCGTGACCACCTCGGATCGCCACTCCGGCTCGCGCGCATTGCATCTGATCGCCACAGGGCACGGCGATCCGGGAGCCAACCGTATCAACCAGTCCATTTCGGGCGGCAGCGGCGCGGTGACGTTCCACGGCTGGGCCCGCTGGATTCGAGGCAGCCGGTATCTGCTTCTGCGAACGACGCGCGAGCAGTCGCCGGTGCAGCCGCCACGACCGGCCTATGCCTTCGAACTGGAAATCCCCTTCAATCTGGGCACGCCCGGCTTGCCGAACACCGCGCTCACAGCCAACCGCGCGCCGGACATTCTGGAGGTCCGTCACAGCCCGGTTCTTCCCGCCTCCGGCGAGCCGATCGTCGTTACCGCACGCATCACCGACAACGACGGCGTGGTCGCCGCCACACTCAGCTATCGAACCGAAGGGAGCGGCACCTATGCCAATGTCTCGATGGTCGATGACGGATCGGGCGACGATTTGATCGCCGGCGACGGCCTCTACACCGCCACGATTCCCGGCGCCTCGGCCGGCGCAATGCGTGCCTTTTACATCGAGGCCATCGATGGTACGGCCTTCACACGCTTCCCCAGCCGGCTGGACCCCACCGCCGACGTACCCGATCGCACCTGCCTGGTCCGCGTCGGTGACGTGAAACTGAACAGCCGATTCGCCACCTATCGCGTCTGGCTCTCTGACGACGTCATCAGCACCTTCCGCTCGCGACCCAACCTCTCGAACGAACTGCTGGATTGCACTTTTGTCTACAACGACACGGAAGTGTTCTACAATTGCGGCCTTCGTTTCCGTGGCAGTCCGTTCATCCGCAGCGGCTCCGGCCGCGATCCGCGCGAACGCTATGGGTATCGGATCGATTTCGACCCGGATCAGACGTTCCGCGGCCGCGAGGAGATCAACCTCGACGCCACCGAAGGCAGCAGTCGTGGCCCGCTCCAGGAACGCGCCTCCTACTGGTTCTACCGAAAGATGGGCCTGCAATTCTCGACGCAGGAATACGTCCGCCTGATCATCAACGGCAGGAGCCACAGCAACTACGAAGACGTCCAGAAGATCGACGGGGATTACGTCGAAAGGTGGTTCCCTGACGATGCGGATGGATACATCCACAAGATCGATGATTACTTCGAATACTCATCCAACGGCACCGGCTATTCGAACCTCGACGAAGGTTTGAAATACGACTCCCGGCATCCCCTGATCAAGGAGACGTATCGCTGGGGCTTTGAAAAACGCTCGCACCGCGAGAATGACGAGTGGGACCATCTGCTCGACTTCGCCGCCGCGATGAATACGCCGTCCGGCAATCCCCGGTATGAACAGACCATCGAATCGGTCGTTCACCCCGAGCATTTCGCCAAGATGCTGGCGATCCGCCATACGGTGGGCGACTGGGACAGCTATGGATATCGCCGGGGCAAGAACAACGCCTTCTACTACGCCTCGAACGAAGGCAAATGGTACCTGTTGCCCTGGGATATTGACTTCACACTCGGCTCAGGTGACGGCCCAACCACATCGCTGCCTCCGACCAATTCGGGTCTCTTCCCGGAGGTGTACCAGTTCCTCAACTACCCCAAATACCGTCAGGCGTACCTCGATGCACTGAGAGAACTCGTCGAGGGCCCCTGGCAAACGTCGTACGGGACCAGCGATCCTCCGACAGAATTCGATCGGTTTCTCGATGACGCGGCCGATGCCCTCGACGCGGAAGGTTTCGACGACGGGCGACGCAACGGGATCAAGCAGTTCGTCCGCTCGCGCCGCAGCTACATCCTTTCACTGCTGCCGAGCGACGCCGACAGCCGGAACCGTTGACCGCCGCCGCGGGCAAGAGAGTCTCATTCGAACCTCCACGACGCTGACCACGTAGGCGACGTAGCATGGTGGGCGGTTCATTCGCGGGCCGCGACAAGAAAACAGTAACGGCTCCGCACTACTTGCCACTATCATGGTGCCGAGGGCAGTCCTCCGGACTGCCAATCGTAACTCTCAAGAGGCGATGCAAATGCCTGCTTGATGCCGGACATTCTACGGTTGGACAGGCAGACGGATGATTTCGTTGGACCGACAGGATTCGCGCCGCAGGCGTCTGCTGGGAATCGGAGCCTGCATCTTACTGGCGCTCGGATCGACAGGGTCCGTGCGGGCTGCGGGTCTTGACGCATCGCAGGAGCAATTCCGAAAGGGTCAGTACCGTGCGTCTCTGGACTCGGCGCAGAAGGCCATTGCGGATTCGGCGTACCAGCCCCAATGGCGCATCCTCCTGATCGAATCCATGCTGGCCCTGGGCCAATATGAAGAGGCCGCTCGGGAGATGGATTCGATCCTCGTCCAGTACCCGCTCAACCTCAGGCTGCTGAAGCTCGCCCATACGGTGTACACATCCAACGGTCAAACCGATCTGGCCCGAGAGATGCTGGAGAAGACCTACCGAATCGCGTCGGCGCGCCGATTGGCCTTTATAACCAGTTCGGATCTGGTCGCTCTCGGGCAATCGCTGCTCTTGCTGGGCGCGGAACCACGCATCGTTTTGCGGGATTTCTACAATCGCGCCCTCGAGAACGACCCGAACTGCCGCGAGGCATACCTAGCGGCCGGCGATCTGGCGATGGCCAAGCAGGATTACGAGCTGGCCGCCGAGCAACTCCACAAGGCCCTGGAGCGATTCGGCGACGACCCGGATGCTCACTACGGACTGGCAACGGCCTTCTACCACAGCGACCGCCGGGCGATGATGCAGTCGCTGGACGCCGCTTTCGTCGCGAATCCGAACCACGCGCCGGCCCTGATCCTGCTGGCGGAACACCAGATCGACTGCGAAGACTACGAGGGCGCCGCTAAATCGCTGGAACGGACGCTGCAGGTCAATCCCTGGCGGCCGGAGGCGTGGGCCTACCGTGCGCTGCTCGCTCATCTGGCCAACGATCCCAATGAGGCCAAGGTCTGCCGGACCAGAGCACTGAAGTTCTGGGCAACCAATCCACAGGTCGACCACCTGATCGGCGTCAAGCTTTCGCAGAAGTACCGATTCTCGGAGGGAAGCACGTTCCAGCGTCGCGCGCTGCAATTCGACCCGAACCACGTGCCGGCTCGAATCCAACTGGCCGAAGACCTGCTGCGTCTCGGGCAGGAAGAGCCGGGCTGGACGCTGGCGAATCAGGTGGCCGATGCGGACCCGTACAACGTCAAGGCCTACAACCTGAGCACGCTGCACGACAGCATGTCCAAGTTCAAGACTCTGGAGGCCGATGGGTTTGTGCTGCGAATGAACGAGCTGGAGGCGGCGGTCTATGGCGACCAGGCACTGGTCCTGCTCAAGCAGGCGCGGTCCGAGCTGTGCGAGAAATACGGCCTTCAACTCGACAGCCCTGTGACGGTCGAGCTGTTTGCCAACCCGCAGGACTTTGCGGTGCGCACATTCGGGATTCCCGACGTCGATGGCTACCTCGGCGTCTGCTTCGGCAGCGTCATCACCGCCAACAGTCCGAAGGCGCAGCGCCCTGCGAATTGGCAAGCTGTGTTGTGGCACGAATTCTGTCACGTCGTGACACTCCACCTGACGCGAAACAAGATGCCGCGCTGGCTGAGCGAAGGAATCTCCGTGTACGAGGAGTCGCAGCGCAACCCGACGTGGGGCCAGCGGATGAATCCGCGCTATCGCCGAATGATTCTGACCGGTGAACTGACCCCGATCGGCAAGCTCAGCGGCGCGTTCCTGAATCCGCCGACGCCGAGGCACCTCCAGTTCGCCTACTACGAATCGTCGCTGGTGGTCGAATTCCTCATCGGGCGTTTCGGCCTGCAATCGATCCGGGCGATTCTGGCTGATCTTGGGGATGGCGCAGAGATCAACACGGCTCTCTCCAAGCACGCCGCCCCGCTGGCGCAGCTCGAAGAGCAGTTTGAAGCCTTCGCTCGAAAACGTGCTGAGGCAATGGCGCCGCAGGCCGACTGGGATGAGCCGAGCGAAGAACAGGTCGATCCCGCTGATTCACAGGCAGTGGCGGACTGGCTGGCCGGACATCCGAACAGCTTCTGGGCGTTGCGGCTTCAGGCGCAGATGCTGCTCAAGAGCGAGCAATGGGAACAGGCCAAAAAGCCGCTCGAAAGACTGATCTCGCTCTACCCCGCCTACGCCGAGGAGGACAACGCCTATCAGCTCCTGGCAGCGGTGCATCGCAAGCTCGACGAGACGGAACAGGAACGTGACGTCCTCGGCAAGCTGGCGAGAATGTCATCCGACGCGGCCGACGCCTATCTCCGGCTGATGGAGATCGCAACCGAGCAGCAGGCCTGGGAGCAGGTGGTGGAAAATGGCGACCGCTACCTGGCGGTCTACCCCATGCTGAGCAACGCCTACTGGTGGATCGGGCGGGCCGCCGAGGAACTCGGCCGCAGCGAACGCGCCGTGGAATCGTATCGACGCTTGTTGCTGCTGGACCCTGCGGACCCGGTCGAAGTCCACTATCGCCTGGGGCGGTTGCTGCGGCACGAGGATCCCGACGCCGCCCGACGCCACGTCCTGGAGGCCCTCGCCGATGCGCCGCGCTTCCGCGACGGGCACCGGCTGCTGCTGGAAATCGTCAACGATTCGGAGGGTAAGAACCAGGGGGGCGCCCAATGACCAGGACACAGTTGCTTCTTGGACTGCTCGGCGTCCTTGCCGTCGGCGGAACGTTGGTGTTCGCCCAGCGATACTATGATCGTCGCGACGCTCGCGCCGGCGTGCCCGACTGGGAGCCCGACAAGGAGTTCGTTCACGACGTGTTCACCTTCGTACGGATCGAGTATTCCTCCGGATCCGGATACGGTCCAGGACCCTACGGTCCGCGGGGCTATGGTCGTGGCGGTCGAGGCGGCCGTCGCGGGTTCGGTCGCGGATTCGGAGGCGGACGCTGGGCCACCGACTACCCCGACAGCGATCTCAATTTTTCGTACCGCCTGCACCAACTGACGTCGATGGAGGTCAACCCGGATGGGCTGATCCTCCAACTGACGGACCCCGAGCTGTTCCACTATCCGTTCATTTACATCGTCGAGCCCGGAGCGCTAGTGTTCACGGAAGAGGAGGTCCAGGCCCTGCGGCGCTATCTGCTCAACGGCGGGTTCCTGATGGTTGACGACTTCTGGGGCGAGGACGAGTGGTACAACTTCTACTACGAGATCAAACGCGTCTTCCCCGAGCGTGAGCCGGTCGAGTTGCCAATCAGTCATCCGATCTTTCGCGCGGTGTTCGATCTGAAGGAGAAGCCTCAGATTCCCAGCGTCGACGCGGCGCTCCGCGGTCGACCTTATGGCATCACTTGGGAACGCGAGGATGCGCGCCAGGTGCACTTCAAAGCCCTCTACGATGACAAGGGGCGGATGATGGCCATCATCTGCCACAATACTGACCTGGGCGACGGATGGGAAGAGGAAGGCACGGACGAATGGTATTTCCGTGAGTTCTCTGAGAAGAAAGCCTATCCGATGGGAATCAACATCGTGTTCTATGCGATGACGCACTGAACTTGCGGGTGGAACCCCTTCGTCCTATAGGTCCTATGGGATGCATGGGACAAATAGGACCAATACGAAAGGACGATCATTTTGGCGACGCAAGCGTACGAATCGGAACGGGAGGCGGTCGAACAACTGAAGGAAGCCCGTCGGAGAATGGGGACCGAACTGGCCAAGGTCATCGTCGGCCAGGAGGACGTGATCGAGCACCTGATCGTCGCGGTGCTGGCGGGAGGGCACTGTTTGCTCACGGGCGCGCCGGGGCTGGCCAAGACCCTGCTGATCAAATCGCTCTCGCAACTGTTCCACCTGAAGTTCCAGCGCATCCAGTTCACACCCGACCTGATGCCCGCCGACATCACGGGCACGGAGATTCTCCAGCAGACCGACCACGAACGGAGGATGGCGTTCGTCCGAGGCCCGATCTTCGCCAACATGATTCTCGCCGATGAGATCAACCGCACGCCGCCCAAGACCCAGGCCGCCCTGCTGGAAGCCATGCAGGAGCATCACGTCACCGCAGCGGGCATCAGTCACGCGTTGGGCGAGCCGTTCTTCGTGTTCGCCACGCAGAATCCGATCGAGATGGAGGGCACCTATCCCCTGCCCGAGGCGCAGCTCGACCGGTTCATGTTCAACGTCTGGATCGGATATCTGTCCGAAGACGACGAGGTCGCGGCGGTCCGCCAGACCACCACGACCGACCCCGAGCCGATCGAACCGCTCTTCACGGGCGACGACCTGCTCCGGTTCCACAGCGTCGTGCGCCGGGTCCCCATTGCCGAGGACGTGGTGCGGTACGCCGTGCGCATCGCGGCGGCCTCGCGGCCGGGGGCTGACAATCCTCGCGATTTCATCAACGAATGGGTCACCTGGGGCGCCGGGCTGCGCGCCTCGCAATACATGGTGCTCGGGGGCAAGGCACGGGCGCTGCTCTACGGCCGGGCCCACGTGACATTCGAGGACATCCGGGCGCTGGCCCACCCGGTGCTTCGGCATCGCGTTCTGATCAACTACCGCGCCGAGGCCGAGGGCATCGCCACGGACAACCTCATCGACCGCCTGCTGAAGTCGGTCAAGGAAAGCAGCAAATGACGCAGACACCGGCTCCATTCGGGTCCAGAACAGCCGCCGCCAACGGAGGGATGGTCGATCCGGCGGCACTGATGAAGATCAGGTCGATGGAGCTGCGCGCCAAGGGGATCGTCCAGGGATTCCTCCGGGGAATCCATCGAAGCCCCTACCATGGCTTCTCCGTCGAGTTCACCGAGTATCGTCAGTACAGCGTCGGAGACGACCCTCGGTACATTGACTGGCGGGTCTACGCGCGCAGCGACCGGTTCTACATCAAGAAGTTCGAGGACGAGACCAACCTGCGCTGTCACCTGCTGATCGATCACAGCCGGTCGATGAGCTACGGCTCCACCGGGTACACCAAGAGCCAATACGCCGGGACGCTGGCCGCCACGCTGGCGTACTTCCTGTTCACCCAGGGGGATGCGGTCGGGCTGGCGACGTTCGACGACCGGATCGGCCAGTACCTGCCGCCCCGCAACCGGCCCAGCTATCTGCGCCGCCTGATGCTGGCCCTGGACACCGAGCCACAGGGGCGCGCCACCGACCTGGGACCGCCGCTCCAACGCCTGGCGCAGATGCTCACCAAGCGAGGGCTGATCGTGCTGGTCTCCGATCTGCTGGCCTCGATCGACTGGCTCGAATCCGACCTGGGCTATCTGGCCGCCGGGGGTCACGACGTCGTCGTGTTCCAGGTGCTGGACCCAACCGAACTGAACTTCGATTTCGACACGCCCGCCGTCTTCCGCGACATCGAGTCGGGTCGTGACATGTACGTCGATCCGCCCGCCGCGCAGAAGGGCTATAGACGCATGCTCGAAACGCATCTGGCCACGGCCCGGACTGCGTGCCGGAGACTGGGGATCGACTACCATCTGTTCGCCACGGATCGTCCGTTCGACCTGGCCCTGCTGGAGTTCCTGCAGGACCGGATGCGCCGCAGACAGATCCGACGGGCACAGGGCGCCCCGATGCACGGCGGGATCGGGAGGAGGACATGAGCTTTCTCTATCCGTTACTCCTGGCCGGTGTCGCCGCCATTGGCGTGCCGATCCTGCTGCACATGATCCGCCGTCATACGCGAAAACGCGTCACGTTCAGCTCGCTGATGTTCGTGCGGACAACGGCCCCGCGTCTGCGGAACCGAAGCCGTATCGAGAACCTGTCGCTGCTGATTCTGCGGTGCCTGCTGCTGTGCCTGCTGGCCATTGCGTTTGCACGGCCGCTGCTCTCGCGCCAGGCCCCCGAGAAGATGACTCACCAGGGCAGACGCATCGTCCTGCTCGTCGACACCAGCGCGTCGATGCGCCGCGCCGGACTGTGGAACCAGGCGATGGCCGAGGTGCGTTCCGTCCTGAGCGACGTCGAGCCGATCGATCGGGTGTGCCTGATGACGTTCGATCAGAGCACGCAGACACAGATCGGGTTTGAGCAATGGGCTACCCTGGACCTGCCCCGACGCGCTGCGGCGGTGACTGACTGCCTGGCGGATCTGTCGCCCGGCTGGGCATCGACCGATCTGGGAGGAGCCCTGACGACGGCCGCCGAAGCGATCGAAGACGACGAGGTCGGCGATGGGGACCAGCCCGGCGGAATCCGACAGATCGTGCTGATCGGCGACCTGCAGCAGGGATGCCGCCTCGATGCACTCCACACGTACGAGTGGCCTGACACAACAGAATTGGTCCTCCGGCCGGTGGAGTGCGCCAAGGCGACCAACGCGGCGCTGGAATGGGTGATCCATCGCCGCCATCCGACAGGTCCCGACGGCAACGATGCACCGAGCATCCGCGTGACCAACGCGCCCGAAGCAACCGCAGAGCAGTTTCAATTGCGCTGGGTCGATGAGCCGGCGTTCTCAGGGACGGTCGATGTGTATGTTCCAGCCGGCCGCAGCGCCGTCGTCAAGGTCCCGAAACCAAGTGATCCATCGACCACAAACCGCCTCGTCCTGACCGGCGACGACCACGATTTCGACAACACACTCTACATCGCGCCTCGCCTGCAACAGCAAATCAATATCCTCTACATCGGCAGCGACGAACCGAACGATCCGAGGGACATGCTGTACTACGTGCGCCAGGCATTCAAGGCCTCAGGCGGACCGAACGCTCGTGTCAGCTTCCGCCAAGGTGGCCAAACGCTGAGCGCGAGCGAAGCGACAGAAGCCCACCTGATCATTGCAGCCGACGTGACCGACATGGAAAGCCTGGCGGCCCTTGGCCGCCACGTCGAATCGGGCGAAACCGTACTGCTGGCGATGAAGTCGGCCCAAGCCATGACCGCGCTGTCGGCCCTCACAGGCATCGCCAACATCAACTGCGAAGAGGCGGACGCCGGCCGATACGCGATGCTCGGGCAGATCGAGTTCGCCCATCCACTGCTGGCGGTGTTTTCCGATCCCCGTTTCGGCGATTTCACAAAGGTCCATTTCTGGAAGCATCGGCGAGTTGATCTTGCTGCTGTTCCCGGCGCCCGCGTGCTGGCGCGGTACGATAGCGACGATCCGGCGTGGTTCGAGGTGCCCAAGGGCAGAGGGACGGTGCTGGTCTTGACCAGCGGCTGGCATCCGACCGACAGCGACCTGGCCCTGTCGTCCAAGTTCGTCCCGTTGCTCTACAGCGTCCTGGAATACGGCGGCGCGCTCACAGGAACACAGGCCCAGTATTTCGTCGGCGACCCGGTGCCCATCTCACGTCCGACCGCGTTGCCATCGGAGAATGTCCGAATCCGAAAACCCGACGGCTCGGCGGTCGTACTCGAAAGAGGCGCCGAGACGTTCACCCAAACGGACATGCCTGGGATCTACGGCATCGAATCCCTGGGCGGGATAAGACAGTTTGCGGTCAACGTGCCCGTGTCGGAAAGCCGGACCGATCCGATGGAGATCGAGGAACTGGAGAAACTGGGGCTTTCACTGAAGCCACCCAGTCCCGTAGTAACCGGTCAGCTCGCGAAGGCTGCAATCCATCGAGGAATGGCAGAAACCGAAGGCAAACAGAAACTCTGGCGGTGGGTGTTGGTCGCCGCCTTGGTTGCGCTCTTGCTGGAGACCTGGCTGGCCGGATGGCTGACCCGGCCCGCATCAGAGTCCCGGGGGGAACCGACATGATCGAGCACACGCTTCGCAGACAGCTCGAACCGATCATGACGCGCCGAAAGCGTCTGGACCTCGCATGGCGCTTGTCGCGCTACTGGCTCGTTGCCGCACTCGTCGGGTTGGTGCTGATCGGCGCCGACTGGCTATGGGGATGGCGACTTCCCTTTGGGGCGGGACTGTGGTGCATCGCCACCATCGCCGCGACGGTCGCGGCAATTCACAGGACGGATCGCATCGGGCCCGACTACGGGGCCATCGCGCGGAACATCGAACAGCATCATCCGGACCTCCAGGCCCTTCTGCTGGCCGCCATCGAACAGAAACCCGACCATCCGGGCGGTCGGCTGGGCTATCTCCAGACGCAGGTGCTCAAGGAAGCCATCGTCCATGCGACGAACCACGACTGGCTCCAGAGCATCCCGCCCAGAACCGTAGCGCTGGCCAACATCAGTCGCATCGCAGCCCTGTTGCTCGTGGCTGCGGTGCTCTCGCAGATGGTGCCTTCAATGTCCCTGCTGTCAGACGGTCGTCGCGGCGTCCTGGCCTCCAGAAGCTACGAGGTCACAATCACGCCGGGCGATGCCACCGTGGAGGCCGGAAGTCCCGTGGTGATCGTCGCACGATTCGACGGACGCATTCCGCAGGAGGTCAGCCTTTCGTACGGTGCCGTCGGACAGGAGCAACAACGAGTGCCATTGACCCGAAGTGTGGACGACGCCGTCTTCGGAGGCGTCATTTCGGACGTCCGTTCTGATCTGCTCTATCACGTCGAATATGCCGACGAGCGCGCCGGCAACTACAAGATCACCGTCCTGGACCGTCCGCGTCTGATCCAGGCCGATGCGAAGATTGTCCATCCTTCATATGCGAACCTGCCCGAGAAGACGATCCACGACACGCGACGCATCAGCGTCGTCGAAGGATCGCACGTCACGCTGACGTTCACGCTGAACAAGCCTGTGGCGACGGCGCGTCTGGCTCCGAGAACGGGCATCGCGCTGGCGCTGAACCTCGACCCTGAGCATCCCCATGTCCTGACGACGTCTTTTGCCGCCGAGCAGAGCGAGCGATACGAACTGCTCATGGCGGACGCTCAGGGGCTGGACAGCAAGATGCCTCCGCGTTTCACGGTCGACGTTCACAAGAACCTCCCTGCCGAGCTGAAGCCTCTGTTTCCCAACCGCGACGTCGCGGCCTCGCCTCTGGAAGAGCTGGCCCTCCAGGCGGAGGTTTCCGACGATTACGGCGTGGTGCGTTATGGAGTGACATACACCCTGGCGGGCGCGGAGAGCCGGGACATCGTGCTGAGCGACGCGCCGGCGGCCAGCCAGCAGCAGATCCAGCACCTGCTGGCCCTCGAGGAACTCGGGGCCGTCCCCGACCAACTGCTGACGTACCACTTCTGGGCCGACGATGTTGGACCCGACGGCCGGTCGCGTCGAGCCGTCAGCGACATGTACTTTGCCGAGGTGCGCCCCTTCGACGAGGTCTTCATCGAGAACCAGTCGTTTCAGGATCAGCGCAGCCAACAGCAGCAGAGTCAGGATGGGCAACAGCAGGGTCAACAAACCGACGAACTCATCCAGATGCAGAAGCAGATCATCATCGCTACCTGGAACATCAAACAGCAGACCGACCTGTCGGGCAACCTCGGCGAGCGAAGAGACGACGTCGATGTCGTCTGCCAGTCGCAGGCCGAAGCGCTGCAACAGGCCCGATCGGCCATGGCTGAGGCGGCCGATCCATCGGCTGGCCAGGCGCTCCAGGCCGCTGCCGAACACATGGAGACTTCCGTGGACCATCTGACGCAGGCCACGCAGTCGACCTCGGCGGCGGAGTTAACGGCCGCGCTGGGCGCCGAGCAGGCCGCTTATCAGGAACTGCTCAAGCTCAGGGGACGCGAGCATCAGATCGCGCGAGCACAGAACTCCGGACGCGGCAACGGCGCCGGCTCCGCCCGGTCGCAGCAGCAGTTGCAGCAACTCGAACTGACCGAACAGGAGAATCGGTACGAGACCGAACGTGTGGCCCAATCGCGAGAGCAGACCGCCCGGCGCGAGGACCTTCAGGTCCTCAACCGACTCGGCGATCTCGCCCGGCGTCAGAACGACATGAGCGAGCGGCTGCGAGAGGCCGAGGCCGCCCTGCGGCAGGCGCGCAACGAACAGGAAAGACAAGAGATCCTGCGCGAACTCAAACGCCTGCGAGACGAGCAGGTCGAAGCCCTTCGTGACATCGACGAACTCCAGGCGAGAATGGACCAGTCGCAGAATCGGCAACGAATGGCCGACGCCAGAGAGCAGCTCGACGATTCGCGTTCCCAGATCCGCCAGTCCGCCCAGGATCTCGAAGAGGGGATGGTCTCTCGGGCCATCACGTCGGCAACACGCGCGCAACGGCAGCTCGAACAGATGCGCGACGAGTTCCGGCGCAACACATCGAGCCAGTTCTCCGAGGAGATGCGCGACATGCGCGACCGAGCGCAGCAGCTCGACCAGAGACAGGATCGGATCGCCGAACAGATGGAGCAGCAGGCGGGCTCGGGTCGCCGGACGCTTGCGGACACGGGCACGAGCGGCGAAGTGACCGAGCAGATCGAGCAACAGAGAGGAGAGATCGAAGAGCTGATCGAGCAGATGAAAGATGTGAGCGAGCGATCGGAGATCGCCGAGCCGCTGCTTTCGCGAAGACTCTACGACACGCTGCGCAAGGCCAGCACGGAGAACCTCGACCAGGCCCTGGAGGCCGCCGGCCAGTTGCTGGAGCGGAACTTCCTGCCCCAGGCTCGGGAGATCGAACGACGGGCAGCCCAGGGGATCGACGAGCTTCGTGAAGGCGTCGAGGAGGCCGCCGAGAGCGTGCTGGGCGATGAGGCAGAATCGCTGCGGCTGGCCAGCCAGCAGCTCGACGAGTTGATCCGCCAAGTCGATGAGGAGGCCGCTCGCGCAGCGGCCGCGACCGGCGAGCACGGCGATGATCCCAACGAACGGGCGGTCGCGTCCGGCCGCAGGCCGCCGGGCGAGATACAGCCTCAGGACCGCGTGCCCGGCGGGAACAGCGCGTCGCAACAGGAGCCATCGGCCAGCAACGGGACACCGCAGCAGCCGGGCATGGCACAGGACGGCGCCCGGTCGCAACGAGATCGGGATGGCCAGACCGCACGGGGCAATAGAGATGAGCGGGGCAACCCGAGCGGCTGGGGACCCGGAGGCGAGTCGTTCGAGGAATGGAGCGACGGCGGCGCACGCGGTCCACTGACCGGCGGGGACTATCGAGACTGGTCCGATCGGCTTCGTGACGTGGAGGAGATGTTGACCGAACGCGATCTCCGCGAGGACGTGGCAAGAGTCCGGGACCGGGCCCGCACCATACGGACGGACTTCACGCGCCACGGCAAGGAACCTCAGTGGGATCTGGTCCAGCAGCAGATCACCAAGCCGCTCATGGAATTGCAGGAGAAACTCCGGGATACACTCGCCGGGCTCGAGTCGGACGAGGCCCTGGTCCCGATCGATCGCGACCCGGTGCCCGACCGTTTCGCCGACGTGGTCCGCCGCTACTTCGAGAATCTGGGGGGCGACCATCCATGATTCTGCCGGCGAACGTCACCATCTCGATGACGCATTGGATCTGGCCGGCCGGGGCTCTGACACTGGCCGCTGCCGCCCTGCTGGTCTGGACGTATCGACGCAGCCCTCGTATCGGCGCCGCAGAGAGGATCGCATTCGTCGCGAAGCTGCTGGGCGTTCTGATTCTGGCGCTGTGCCTGATCGAACCGCTCTGGAGCGGCCGGCGCGCCGAATCCGGCGCCAACCTGTTCGTGGTGATCGCCGACAACAGCGCAGGCATGAACGTTCGGGACCCCGGCGCCGACCGAAGTCGTGGCGAAATCCTCCGCGAGGCCCTGGATGTCACGAAGGCCGATTGGCTGGCGGTGCTGGCCGACACGTTCCAACTTCGCAAGTACGTCTTTGATTCCCGCTTGCGGCGGACCTCGGATTTCTCCGAGCTGACCTTCGAAGGCACCGCCTCCGCCATCGGCAATGCTCTGCAGACAATCGCAGAACGGTATCGCGACCGACCGATTGCAGGTGTGCTGCTATTGACCGACGGCAACGCGACCGATGGAGTCGAGTCCGGATGGGCATCCGGATCGGACATGCCACCGGTCTATCCTGTTCTCATCGGCACGGATCGAGCGCCCAACGACCTGTCGCTGAGCAACATCTCGGTCAGCCAGACGGCGTTCGAGGACGCCCCTGTGATCGTGCAGGCCGACGTCGAAGCCGCCGGATTCGGCGGGCGCAGTGTGGCCGTCGAACTGGTGGATGGGTCGGGAGCCTTAGTCGAACGCCAGCAATGGAATGTGGCAGGCCGCAATGAGAAGCAGGCGTTCCGTTTTCGCCTTCGTCCCGACCGGGCCGGCGTTCTGTTCTACCATATCGGCGTCGCAGAGATGACTGAGGGCGAATCGGCGGCCTCGCCCGAGACCCCTTCCGAAGCCACGCTCGCCAACAACGCGCGCACCATCGTGGTGGATCGGGGGGGAGGCCCCTACCGCATCCTGTACGTGTCGGGCCGTCCGAACTGGGAGTACAAGTTCCTCCAGCGGGCTCTCAGCGAGGACGAGCAGGTGCAGATGGTGGGCCTGATTCGCGTGGCGCGTCGCGAGCCGAAGTACGACTGGCGCGGTCGCGCCGGCGAGCGGAGCAATCCGCTGTACCGCGGTTTCGAAAATCAGGACCGGGAGCAGACCGAGCAATACGACCAGCCCGTTCTGGTCCGCCTGAACACGCGTGACGCGGCCGAACTCCAGGAGGGATTCCCTAAGACGCCGGAATCGCTGTTTGGCTATCACGCCGTGATCCTTGACGACGTCGAGGCGGCCTTCTTCACGCACGACCAGATGGACCTGCTGCGACGATTCGTCACCGAACGCGGCGGCGGCTTCCTCATGCTCGGCGGCAAAGACTCCTTCCGGCAGGGAAACTTCGACCGCACGCCCATCGGCAGCCTCCTGCCGGTCTACCTCGATCGCGTGCCCGAAGGCGTCAGCTCATCTGCGATTCGCCTGACGTTGACGCGCGACGGCTGGCTGGAGCCCTGGGCCCGGCTGCGCGACAATGAACCGGACGAACAGGAACGGCTGGCGAAGATGACCGACTTCCGCGTGCTCAGTCGCGTCGCGTCGACGAGGGTCGGCGCAAAGACCATCGCAACTGTCGGAGGCGACGACGCCGAGGCCCTGCCCGCCCTGGTGGTGCAGCGAATGGGCAATGGGCGCAGCGCAGCGCTGACAGTCGGCGATATCTGGCGATGGGGTCTTCAGGATGCCGAGGCGCGTGAAGACATGAACAAGTTCTGGCGCCAGACGCTGCGATGGCTGGTGGCGGACGTGCCGGAGCGGATCTCACTCCAGGTCAAGGATGGGGTGGCTCCGGCTACCGACGTCAAGCCGCTACAGGTACGCGTCCGGGGCGAAGATTTCGAGCCAAAGTACGACGTGTCGGTCGCCATCGAAGTGGACCAGCCGCAGGGCCAAACGCTTGGTCAGACAGCCACTCCGGTCGCAGGCGAGAGCGGCCTGTTCGAGAGCACGTACATCCCGCGCCTCAGTGGCGGATATCTCGCTCGCGCGGTTGTCACCGACGCTAACGGCACCGAGATCGGCCATGCAGAAGCGGGCTGGGCCACCGATCTCGAAGCCCGCGAATTTCGCTCGATCAAGGTCAACCGACCGCTGATGGAGCAAATCGCCCGCCGGACGGGAGGCCGAGTCGTGGAACTCGACGAACTGCCGGACTTCGCCCGCAGTCTGCCGAATCGTAAAGTGCCGATCACCACCGTCTGGGTCAGGCCTTTGTGGGATCTGCCCGGAATTCTGCCGGTAGTCTTTCTGCTGGCGCTGCTGTGTCTGCTCGTCGAGTGGACGCTTCGTCGCTGGAAGGGAATGCCATGAACACGAAGGCGACATTCCTGGCCGGCGTGTTGGCTCTGGGCGCGATCAGTGCTTCGGTCTGTGTTGCCGCACAGAGTGTGATCGTGGTCGTCGGGGCTCCGGGAGTGCCGGAGTACCTTGAGCAGTTCGCCACATGGACCAGCCTGTGGGAGCAGGCCTGCACCAGAGCCGGCGCGTCACTTCGCACCGTCGGTCTGAATGACGGGTGGCAGCCTCAAGCGCAGCGCTCCCCTGAGTCTACCGAATGGGTTGGGGATGGTCAGCCCAGGGAAACCATCCCCAAGTCCTTTGGACTTGAGGCTGCCACCCGGTCTGACCGACAGCGTTTGAAAGAACTGCTGGCCGTCGAACCACACGCCACCGACGCTCCTCTCTGGCTGGTCCTGATCGGCCACGGGACGTTCGATGGAAGAACCGCGCGGTTCAATCTGCGAGGGCCCGACCTGACGACGGACGACCTGGTCGAATGGCTCCAGCCAATGCAACGGACCGTTGCCTTGATTGACACTTCTTCCTCCAGCGCTCCTTTTCTGCAAGCGCTGTCGGCGCCCGGGCGCGTGATCATCACCGCAACGAAGAGCGGCTTCGAGCAGAACTACACGCGATTCGGTCGATACCTGGCCGAAGCGATTGCCGAGCCCCGGGCCGACCTCGACAAGGACGGCCAGACGTCGCTGCTCGAAGCATTCCTGACCGCCTCCTATCATACGCAGGCGTTCTACCAGGCTGAGGGCCGGCTGGCGACGGAACACGCCCTGCTCGACGACAACGGCGACGGGCTGGGCACGCCCGCCGACTGGTTCCGAGGCATTCGCCCCGTGCAGAAGGCCGCCGACAACGCTTCCCTCGACGGATACCGGGCCCATCAGCTTCATCTGCTCTACAGCGACACGGAAGCGGGCATGCCGCCAGTCCTCCGAGCCGAGCGTGACCGGCTCGAACTGGAGGTGATGAAACTCCGCGACGCGAAAGCAGAACTTCCCGAATCGCAGTATTTCACACAGCTCGAAGCCCTGCTCCGCGAGATCGCACAGATTTACGAGCAGATCGATCCGAACTGACCGCTGTTTTGCCACAAGCCGCGGGCCGAGGGGCAAATTAGGGAAATTCCCTATTCTGCCAGGGGCAGGGCAGATATAGACTTTTGGTTTTATGTGCGACTATCGCGGCTGGGCCGATCCCGACGGAGAACGCTGCGGGTGATGACACGGAGGCGCCTTTGCGATGTCATGGTGAGTCCACCCCTGTGCGGCCTGCTGGTATGGACGAGCGGCACATGCATCAGAACGACCATCATGCACCCACCGACAGGAAGCTCCTGGGCCTGGTCTGCTGGATCGTCATCCTCGGCGGCCTCTATCTTCTGAGCACGCGCCGTTTCCTGCTATTTCACAGCATCATCGAGATCGCCACCGTCACCGTGGCGTTTGCCATCTTCCTCATCGTGTGGAACAGTCGACAATTCATCCAGAATGGGTACATGTTGTTTCTCGGCATGGCCTGCTTGTTCGTCGGAGCGTTCGACCTGATCCACGCCCTGGCGTACAAGGGAATGGGGGTCTTTGCCGGCGACGGAGCCAATCTGGCAACCCAGCTCTGGATCGCAACCCGGTACGTGGAGAGTCTGTCGTTCCTGCTCGCTCCCGTCTTTCTGCGGCGCAGACCCAGGGTCGCCTGGGTCTTCTTCACCTATGCCGTTGTGTCGTGCCTCCTTCTGGCGTCGATCTTCTACTGGAGGGTCTTCCCGGTCTGTTTCGATGATGCGCAGAGCCACCTGACGACCTTCAAGGAAATCAGCGAGTTCCTCATCATTGCCATCCTGCTGGCCTCGGCGCTCCTGCTGCGGAAGAAGGGTGGTGACTTCGACCCGAGGGTACGCAAGTGGGTTCAGTGGTCAATCCTCCTGACCATGGCCTCGGAGTTCATGTTCACCTGGTACACGGACCCCTATGAAGGGACGAATGCCGTGGGGCATCTCTTGAAGCTCCTTTCCTTCTATGCCCTGTACAAGGCCCTGATCGAGATCGGGCTCAGAAAGCCTTACGATCTTCTGTATCGGGAGTTGAGGCAGCGCCAGATCGATCTTCACAAGGCCCATGATGGTCTGGAGGCGCAAGTCCAGCAGCGCACCGCACAACTGACGCGCACCGTGGAGACCCTTCAGGAAGAGATCGAGGCTCGTCTGCGCGCCGAGCACCGCAACCGTCTATCCGAGACAAGATACCAAACACTGGTCGAGCGCGTCCCGGTCATCACCCACGTGCTCGCACTCGACGGCACCGGCGCCACCGTGTACATCAGTCCTCAGGTCGAGCCCCTCCTGGGCTTTGCCTCGGCGGAGTACACGGGCGATCCGCATATGTGGGCGAGCCGTCTGCACCCGGACGATCGGGAGCGCGTGCTGGCGGAGATGTCTCGCGAAAGAGAGCCCGACACGCCGTTCGTTCTGGAGTACCGAATGCTCACGCGCGACAACCAGGTGCTGTGGTTCCGGGACAAGGCCGCCGTCGTGGAAGACTCCGGAGGCGAAGGGTTGTGCGTGCAGGGGGTGATGTACGACATCACCACAGAGAAGCAGATGGAGCAGGAGCTGAGCAGCCAGTCGAAGACTCTGGAAGCGTTCTTCCGGTACTCCATCACGCCTCTGGTCATTCTCGATCGCCAGTTCAACTTCGTCAGCGTCAACCAGGCCTATGCGGACAGTTGCCGGCGTGACATCTCCGAATTCAAAGGACACAATCATTTCGAGTTCTATCCCGATCCGGAGAATCAGCGCATCTTCGAAGAGACCGTCAGAACCAAGACCACCTACCAGGTTCAGGCCAGACCCTTCCGCTTTCCCGATCATCCGGAGTGGGGTCTGACGTACTGGGACTGGACGTTGGTGCCGATTCTCGATGCGTCCGGCGAAGTGGAATCGCTGGTCTTCTCACTCAAGGACGTCACGGTGCGCCGGCGGGCGGAGCTGGCCTTGATCGAGAAGGAGGCCTACCTGCGAACGGTGGTCTCCAACGCACCGGTGATCCTGTTTGCCACGGATGCCAGAGGGAAAGTGACCGTCCTGGAGGGAAGAGCCCTGGCAGCGCTGAAACGGGAGCGTGACGAACTGATTGGGACCAACATCTGCGAACGATACCGCGACGTTCCGGACTTTGTGAAACAGATGCAATGCGTGCTCGAGGGGCAGGACGTTGTCTGCGAGGCGGAATTGGCCCCCGGCAGAACCTTTGATGTCCGGTGCTCGCCCCTGCGTGATGAACGGGGCGAGATCGCCGGCATCCTGGGCGTGGCTCTGGATATCACGGATGCCAAGAGGGCGGAGGCGAAGATCCTCGCGAACCAGGAGCAACTCCGGGCCCTGACGGCGCAGTTGCTCCGCGTCGAGGACCAAGAACGACGCGCCATTGCCACGGAACTGCACGATTCGGTCGGCCAGATCCTTGCCTTCATCAAGATTGAGATGGGAGAGTTGCGCCGCGCCGAACTGCCTGCGCATCTGGCACAGAGCGTGAATCACATCCGCGAACAGATCAATGAAGCGATTAAACAGACGCGTTCGCTGACGTTTGAGATCAGCCCGCCGGAACTGTACACACTGGGCCTCGAACCGGCGCTGGAGGAGTTGACGCAGCGGTTCAGCCAGGAACGCCAGATCGAATGCACCGTACAGGACTCGGAAGATCCCAAACCGCTGAGCGATCAGATGAAGACCTTGCTCTACCGCTCCGTACGCGAGCTCCTGGTCAATGCCGCCAAACACGCCCAGGCCAGCCACGTGCACGTCACGGTGGATCGTATCGACAACGACATTCGTATCGCAGTGGAGGACAATGGGATCGGCTTCGATACGTCCCGGCTTCAGGACCGCTCGCCCCACGGAACCTCCGGCTTTGGACTTTTCAGTATCCGTGAACGGTTGACACACATGGGCGGCGGCGTGTATATTCAGTCCGGTCACACGAAGGGAACGAAAGTCGTGCTGCGGGCGCCTCTGGAAAACGGCGGCTCTCATTAGGAGCATATGAGGATGAGCATTCGAATCATCATTGCCGACGACCACACAATCGTGCGTCACGGGCTGACCAAGCTCCTCCAGCAGGAAAAGGACGTGGAGGTCGTCGCGCAGGCCCAGAACGGCCACGCCACGCTGGAGCTGGCTCGAGAGCTGTCGCCGGACGTCATTGTCATGGATGTCGGCATGCCCGACCTCAACGGCATCGACGCGACGCAACAGATCCTTCACGAGAATCCGAACATCAAGGTGCTGGCCTTGTCCATGCACGCAGGGAAGAAATTCGTGGTCGCCATGCTCAAAGCGGGCGCCTCGGGATACCTGCTGAAGGACTGCGCGCTGGAGGAACTGACCACGGCGTTGCAGACCATCATTTACGGCCGGATCTATCTGAGCCCAGCGATCACCGACATTGTCGTTGACAGCTACGTGCGCCAGCCCGGAGAAGCCGAACAGTCCGCCTTCTCCGTCCTCTCCCAGCGGGAGAGGGAGGTGCTCCAGCTCATGGCCGAGGGCAACACCACCAAGCAGATCGCGCTGCGGCTGCACATCAGCCCCAAAACCGTGGAGGGACACCGCCTTCGCCTGATGTCGAAACTGAACATCGACAACATCGCCCAGCTCACCAAGTACGCCATCCAGGAAGGACTGACGTCGGCCGAACTATAGGCCGCCGGCGATATCGCGCCGCCGGCGGGGAGTCTCACGCCTCTTCGAGCACCTTGTAGCCCATCGCCTCGGCCAGCGCAAAGACCGGCTCTTTCAGGTCGCCGTAGCACGTGACTCGATGCCAGCCCCACTGGTCCCACTGCGTGAACAGCTTCTCGATGTCCCCGACGGGCTCAACGGCCAGTTTGGTCCGGCACGCCCGGTCGTCCGGATCGTTGTCCACCGCCTTGCCCTGATGGAAGAGAATCTCCTTGCGTCCCTGCTCCATCTCGACCGTGGTGGTCATATAGCCCAAAGGCAGGATCGACCGCACCGAAGCGCCCTGGCGGTCCTCTGAGTGCGTCATGATCGCAAACGGATTCGTCTGGCCCTTGGGTCCAAACGCTCTGTTGGAGGCCACGCAGTGGGCGTAGATGATCTGCCGCTTGGCGGTGTCGATGACCGGGTCGGAGATGTAGCCCGGCCGGCCCTGTGTCAGAGCGGTCAGCATGACCATGGTCGCGGTCGAACGCACATCGCATTCGCAGGCGCCGATCAGGCCTTCGTTGTTCAGCTCGTGGAAGCCCAAACACGGATAGGCGTGGATATGTCCGCCGTAAAAACCACCCAGGCAGTTGATCGTGATCGCGTTGGCTCCGTGTTTCTTGAGCACGGACTTCATGCCCAGGTACATCGCCGCCGAGGTCTCCAGCGTCTCGCGCGAGACATCGATCACGTCCGTGGCGCCGCGCCGCCAGCGGTCGGCGACTGCGCGGGACTCGTCCTTGTCGGCCGCTTTCCACGCCTCGTTCACTTCGGCAAACGAGACCCGCTCCAGGGGAATGCCCGAGACCGGATCGGCTGACCCCGATTCCTGGTCGCGCACGGCCAGTATCTTCGAGGCCTTCATCGCCGCGATGCACTCGGCGGGCGAGAGCGTCTGGAACGAATCAGGCTTGCAGGCCAAGTCGCCTGCTTTCGGCATACGTGACGAGCGCACGCGCGCCGTCGCCGCGACGAACTCGGCGGGCGAGCTGCCCTTGCCGACGATGCCGAAACACTTGACTGCCTCGATCAGATCCTCCATGCGCGACGATGCCACGAATCCGACGTTCGGCGTGTTGCTGCGCAGGAACGCAGCGGTGTAGACGAGGAAGCCGCCGCTGCCGGCGTACTGGAAGTCCACGTACAGCGTGGGCTTTCCCGACGTCGCCATCGTCTGCACGACGCGGTTCCAGCAGTTCAACTGGCAGACGATGTAGCCGTCAATCGCGCCTTTGTCGTCGTCAAGGATCTTCTGGGCCTGCTCCGGACCATTCGCCATCGACGCGACGAACTGGAGATCAGGACATCGACTCGTCAGCGTGGACGTGATCCGCTGCATCACCGGGTTGAAATCGAACCCGACGTTGGGCCAGTCCGGACCCGGCTGCACCGGTGCGTGCAGCGCGTAGACGATGCGAATCCGCATCTTGCCGCTCTGAGCCGCCCGCGTGAGGCGTGGTGCGGCCAGGATTCCGGCCGCACCGAGGCAGGTCCCACAGCCGGCCGCCAGGAACCGACGCCGACTCCATCCGCAACAGGCACATCCTGATGGTTGTCTCTGCATATCCATGGCAATCCTCCCGCTACAATGACTATCCCTTCTTCTGCGTTCGACCCGTAATCCCGTGTCGTCGCCATCCCGGCCGCGACACCCGAACTCGGCCCCATTCTACCCCATCGGCTGCCCCCTGCTACCATGAAATTGCCCAACCCAACGGGGTCTGCCAAAAGACAGATTGGCTTCGTCTTGCGTACTCCCCGCTCCGGCAAGGCAGGCCCACTCGCAGGAGGACCGACGCGCCGATCGACGACGGCGTCCCACACCGCGGCCACCAGCAGAAGGTAGTGTGTGTGAAAATATCGTGGCATGTGGGTGGCAGCCTCAAAGCGTAGTGCAACTGAGCTTTGGGGATGGCGAATGGGAGTGGCGCACCCGTACGGAAAGGCCTCTGCGAGGCGATCCATCCCCAAGTCCTGCGGACTTGAGGCTGCCACCCCTGGCGGTCTGCGTCCGCAAGGGAATGCTGCCCTGAAATCCTGACAGACACGCCGAGCGAGTGTCTGTGAAAATATCCTGGCAGCCGTGTGGCAGCGGCAAGCGCAGGCTTGCCGATGGTGATACGCATGCCGTCGAAGCCATCGGCAAACTCCGCCTTGCTCCGTTTGCCGCTGCCACACAGGGCGCTCCGTGGTGGAAAACGGGCCTTGCCGCGAAATTCGCACAGACACGCAGAAGGATGCACGGTGATTTCCGCCTGACAGGATCAAGATCTGACCGTATAATAGCCGATAGGAACTGTGGTAGGCCCAAGCCAGTTTCGGAATGCAGATTGGCGAAAAGGGGATTTGCCTCAACGTGCCAGTCCGCACTCCGAGGTCCGCAGTCGCTGATCGGCTTCGGGCACGGAGGGCAGAGAAGACCACCAGGGAGCACCGCAGCACTCGTGGGCAATGCAGTCATCATCTCCGGGAGGAAGGGTCCTCACCACGCAGGGTGTGTACGGCACGCCGGCTCCATCGCGTGGTCCCGGAGAAGATGTGCGCTGCGCGCTCTGCTGCTGGCTGTTCTTGTCTTGGCGGGCTGCCGCCATGATGGACCCGATGAACGGGCCACCGGCATGGAGACGGAGAAGATCCTGGACGACGTGGGCCGCGTCGAGATCGTCTCAGACGCCAACGTGCCCTGGCCGGCCACCCACATGCAACCCCCCGCGAAGATTCGGCAGGCCGTCGGCGGCGCCGACGAGTGGAAGCTCGTCTACTTCTGTCGCTACCACACGGCCGAGCAGATGAAGAAGATCATCCACGCCCAGTTTGCCACAACACTGTTCGATGCCAAAGGCCAGGGCACAACAGTCCAGAACTACACCGTGACCACCAATCCCGCCGCCAACCAACTGATCGTACGCTGCCCGGTCGAGCAGGACCTCGATGCGGTCCTGGAGATGCTCAACGAAATCGATATTCCACCGGTCCAGGTACACATCGACTGCATGGTGTCGGAACTAAACGCCAGTATGACCATGGACCGCGAAACCACCCTGCTGGTCGAGAATCTCTTCGGCGAGGGAATCACGCTCGGGGGCAAGGACGACGGCGCCGGGGGGGTGCTGCCGGCCTTTCCCGGGGCCTCTCTGCGGGAGCCGGTCAGGAGCAAGTACGGTCTGAAGATCGGCGTCGACCGGCCCGATGAGGGACACCGGGTTCAGACGCTGGTCGATATCCTGGTGTCACGAGGCTATCTGAAGGTCCTGATGCAGCCGACGCTGGAGGTCCTCAACGGACAGACGGCGAAGGTCCTGTCGAAACAGCGCGTGCCGCTCGAGCAGATCACCGTCCAGTCCGGAGGATACGGCGATGACGTCATCCTCAGCACCCAGACAAAGTACTATGAGGTCGTTGACTCCCTTCAGATCACGCCGCACGTGTTCGCCGACGGGTCCATCAGCCTGACGACTCATGTCCAGATTGCTTCGTATCTCGCCCCCCAGGGCGTCACGCAGTCCCAGGTCGTGACCGAGAGGACGATCACCAGCAAGGACAACCGCATTCGGCCCGGTGAGAGTCTGATCATCGGGGGCATGCGCAAGACGGCAAAACGCGACGTGGTCCGCGGCGTGCCTGTCCTGAAAGACATCCCGCTGCTCAACCTGCTGTTCTCCGGACGCGATTTTGAGGAACAGGCCACCGAACTGCTCTTTGTCCTCACACCCGCCATCTCCACCAAGGGCCGGCCCAATCCGGACATGCAGGACATGCTCGAACAACGGCACTCTTCGCCGCTGTCCCGGGCAGGCGCGGAGTAGGAGGAAGGTGTGCGGTGCACACCCTACATATTGTCTTCGAGGGCAGACGGGTGAAGCTGGACCCGACCGTGGCCCAGGAGTGTGCCGGTGGCGCGGGCCAGGCGAACCTGCGCGATCTCATACTCGGCGAACGCACGAATTCGCCGTGACTGTGCATCGGCCAGTCGTGAGGCGCTCTGGAGCACAAACGTGCTGGTGCTCTTACCCAACGTGAACTGCGACTGCTCGACCTTGTAGTCGCGATACGCCGTGACCACGCCCTGCTCGGCCGCGAGGATGCGTCGCCAGTTCTGTCGCAACTCGTCGACCGCGTTGTAAATCTCCTGACGGATGCTCTGACGCAGGCGCTCCTGGTCGATCCGGTCTCGGACCTTCTCCAGTCGGGCGCGGCGATAGCGAGCCTGCGCCGCTCGGTTGCCCAGGGGGATCACCGCCGAGATGCCTGCCGCATGGTTCTGTAGAGAACCGTCGCCGATATCTCCCAGGGCACTGCCCAAGCTGCCCGATTCGCTCCCGGTGGCATAGGTGTAGTCGAAGGTCACATCCGGCAGCGTCCGGTTGCGCGCCAGCTCGATGTCCAGGTCGTCCACAGCCAGTTGGAATTCGAGCTCCGCCATCTCCATCCGGTTGTCCAGGGCCACGGCCACGATGGCTTCCGCGTCCAGGTCCAGCCCGATCGGATCGGGCTCGCTCGTGGGGATGATGTCGATCTCGACGCTAAGCGGCAGATCCTCTCGATTCAAGATCCGCTTGAGGTCTCGCTCGCAATCGCGGACCGACGTCTCGGCGTTGATCACGTCTTCGAGCCGGCCGGCCAGACCGGCCTCCGCGCGGACGATTTCGATCTTCGCGGCCGCGCCGGCTCCGACCTTTCGACGCGCGTGGTCCAACTGATCCTCGGCCAGCTTGTACTGCTCGCGGCGCACGTCAAGCTCGCGGCGGGCGGCATAGAGCTGCCAGTAGACGATGTCGACGTTCGCAAGGATCGCGATGGCGGAGAGCTTCGTATAGGCGTCAGTGATGTCCTTCTGATAGGTCGCGATCCGAATCGAATGCGTGTTGATCCGCGTTCCCGCGCCTCTGAGTAGAGACTGGACGTAGGACACACTGACGGCTGCCTCGGCGACGCCATCGACATTGTCGATGCTGGCATCGGCGCGACTGAACGGCAGGCTGGCGCGAAGCAGACCACCGGTCTGGAGCGGGGCCTCCACGCCCGCCTCGTAGGACTGAACGGTGACGGTGTTGCCCTCGTCATCCTGTTCACGGCGGCTGTACCCGGCCGAGCCGAAGAACGTCCATTCGAACTTGGCCCGTTCTTCGTCCACCGTCTGCTGGGCAAGCGAGGGGCCGACCAGGGAGAACTTCAGGTCCAGGTTGTTCGTCAGCGCGTCCGCACGAGCCTCTTCGAGAGTCAATTCCACCGCTTTGTGCGGCGCCGCGTCAGGCTCGGCGGCCCTTGCGGCCTGCTCCTCGGTGGCCTGCTCGATCGTCACCGGCTCCGACCGGGAATGGTCCGCAAGCTTCACCTTCTCGATCTCGCCGGACCGCGCCGCCAACGCCTCCAGTTCCGGCGTCCGCCGCACCTGCGTGCTCCCGCAGCCCGCTAGCACCAGGCCCGCCAGGAGCCACGCAGCCCGCCACGTACGAACACAAACCAATTGGTTCTTCTCGACACGGTGGATGTCATGAATCACAACGCTCACGTCCTTTGCCCTTTCCACTAAAATGGTGGAACGATTGAATGCTGAACAGACCGCAGCGCGGCACATTGTGATTCCAGCGCTCCAACACGCCATCGCTCCGACTCTATTCATATCGCAGCGCCACCATCGGATCGACCTTCGCCGCTCGTCGGGCCGGAAGGTAGCAGGCGAGCAGTGCCACGGCGGTCAGCAGCAGCGCCGTGACGACGAAGGTCAGCGGATCGGTCGGACTGATTTCGAACAATCGGCTGCGTAGCAGTCGCGTAGACGCAAATGCACCGGCCAAACCGATCGCGACCCCGACAGCGGTCAGGGTCATCCCCTCTCGCAGGATCAGCGAGAGGACGCTGCGGCGCTGCGCGCCGAGAGCCATCCGAATGCCGATCTCCTGCACGCGCTGGGCGACGCTGTAAGCAGTAACGCCATAGAGTCCGACCATCGCCAGGACCGTCGCCAAGGCCCCGAAAAGGCTCGACAGGAACCCCACCAGCCGTTCGTTCGTCAGAGAGCGATCCAACTGGTCTTCCATGGTCTGCATCTCGAAGAGCGGGATGCTCGCATTGAGATTGCGGACCTCTCGTCGGATCGCATTGAACACTTGCTGGGAAGGCAGACTTGTTCGCGTGTAGACAGTCATCTGGTCGATGCCGATCTGCGAGTAGGGGAAGAAGATCTGGGGATTGGCCGACCAGCGAAGATTGGCGCTCCTCGAATCGCATACGACCCCGACGATCTCCCGGTCGGGCTGGGCATCGACACTCCATCGCAGACCCACGCGGCAGCCGATAGGATTGCGATCCGGCAGAAACCAGCGGACGAAGGCTTCGTTGACGAGGATCACCTTCCTGGCCCCGGGCATCTCGTCGAGTTCGTTGAACTCACGGCCCAGCCGCATAGCCATGCCCACCGTCTTACAGTAGTCGGGCGAAATCGAGTTGCAGTAGGACGCCACGTCCTCTTGCGGCTTGGGCTGATAGCCTTCAACAACGATCCCGTTGTACCAGGAGTCCCCTTCCAGCAGCGGCACCTCGGCAAACGCGCTGGACGTTGCTCCCGGAATTGACCGCAGTTGCGTTCGAACCTGCCGGCAGAAGTCGAGTCGTCGCTGTCCATCGTAGCCACTGAGGCTCAGATCCAGCTTGAAGCAAACCAGGTTGGTGGTCCGAAAGCCCCGATCGACCCGGTACAGCGCAACGAGACTGCGGATGAGCAGACCCGAACCAATCAACAGGATCATCGACAGGCAGATCTGCGTGACGACCATGCCTTGCCGCAGTCGCGCGCCTCGGCCACCGGTAACGGCGGTCGCCTGCTGCTTGAGCGTCGAGGCCAACTCCACCTGCGTCATTCGCCAGGCAGGCAGCAGGCCACACAGCAGAGCTGCGATGGCCGAGATGGTGACGTTGAAAGCGAGCATGGTCCCGTTGATCTGGGGAGAGATGGTGAGGCTCAACTGGCCCGGGGCGAACCGCAGGATTGCACGAGTGGTGAGCGCCGTCACCAGCAGGGCCGCTGCCCCTCCGGCACAAGCCAGCAGCAAGCTCTCGACGAGCACTTGCCGCATGATGCGCCAACGGCCGGCCCCGATGGCCAGTCGGACGGTGATCTCCTTCTGGCGCCGAGCCGCACGTGCGAGGAGCAGATTGGAAACATTCGCGCAGGTCACCAGCAGAACCAAGCCGGCCAGTCCCATGAGCAACACCAACTGGCTGCCAAGCGCCGCGGACAGATACGAGAAGCCCCTGCGTCCGGGCAACAACACGATGCGCGATTGAAGGAACTGCTCGCGTTCCTCTGCCGGCACGCCTTGGAAGCTCGGCTCCTCAACTTCGCGCTGGATGATCTGCTTGTAGGGCGTCTGAATCGCCACCTCCGCCCGTTCGCGCGAGAGCCCCGGCTTGAGGCGACCGAAGACCTGGACCCACTGCGTCCGCCGGTCATCCATGCGACGCTCCCACCCACCGCTGACCTGCGGCTTCATGGTGATGGGAATGAACAACCTCGGTCGGGAATCCAGGCTCAGACCGTGGAATCCGTGAGCCGCGACGCCGACGACCTCCATGGGAGTGTCGTTGATCCGTAGCGTGCGCCCGACGACGTTGAGATCGGCACCGAAACGGCTCCTCCAGAAATCACAACTGAGCACGACCACCGGATTGGCGCCCGGTGTCGTTTCGTCATCGGCGCCGAATATGCGACCCAGCGCGGGCGGCACGCCGAGCACGTCGAAGTAGTTGCCCGAGACCAGCTCGATCTCGATCCGCTCGGTTCCGCGCCCATCGTTCAGCGCGACGATCTCGGTCCGCCGGCATAGGACCCCATCGAAGAGATCCTCGTTCTCTCGAAAGTCCTTGAACATCGGATACGACAGTACACAGCGTCCCCACTGCGATCCGATGTACTTGCCCTGGGGCGTCATGATCACCAGCGCGTCGGGGTCCCTGACCGGCAGCGACCGCATCAGGACCTGCTCGAAGATCGTGAAGATGCCGGTGTTGGCCCCGATCCCGAATGCCAACATCAAGACGACCACCGCTGTAAAGCCAGGGCTCTTGACCAGCACCCGCGTGCCGTATCGAACATCGTGCCACAACGTCGTCATAGCGTGACTCCAGTTCTCGGTTCTCAGTTCACAGTTCCCGGTTGTCGGTTCTCAGTTGGGAGCCGTCGGCGCTCTTGCTGACAACTATCAACTGTGAACTGTCAACTCCTTTCTATTCGTATCGCAATGCCACCATCGGATCGACCCTCGCCGCCCGCCGGGCGGGAAGGTAGCTCGCCAGCAGCGCGATGGTGATCAACACAAGCGAGACGACCGTCAACGTCAGTGGGTCGGTGGGCGTCACGCCGTAGAGCAGGCTGGCAAGCACGCGGGTCAGCGCAATCGCGCCGGCCAGTCCGACCACGACCCCGAGCAACGTGAGCGTAAGCCCCTGTCGGACCACGGCCGTGAGCACATCCTTCTTCCGGGCGCCCAACGCCATACGGATCGCAATGTCGCGAGTCTGCTGCGTCGCGCTGTAGTGCAGCAGGCCGTAAACGCCGACCATCGCCAGGACCAGCGCGATCCCCGCAAAGAGGCTCAGCAGGATCATGTTGGCGCGTCTTGGGCGCAGCATACCAGCCAGCCTGGCCTCAACCGTCTCGATCCTCCAAGTGATCTTGTCCGTCTCCAGATTCACCGCCTGTGCTGTGATCGCGTCGGCCAGACGCGTGGGGTCTCCATCGGTTCGGACCACGAGCACCTCCTGCTCAGACCAGTGTTTCGCCGTCATCGGCAGATAGATCACGCTGTGCGTCCGTTCGAGATGCTCGAAGTCCTTGACCGTATCCACCACGCCGACGACGATATGATGGCTGTCCGGGAAATCGATCTGCTGGCCGATCGGATCAGCGTTGCCGAAGTGCCTGCGAGCTAGATGCTCATCGATCACGATATGATTCGTCTCGGTGACAAGGTCCTCGTCGGCGAATGTACGCCCCCGCAGCAGTGGGACACCCAGTGCCTCAAAGAAGCCTGGAGTCACGACCGAGAGCAGCGCGGCATCCTGCTCTTCCACGGGGACCGGATCGCGGCCGGCGATGGAGATGCGAGCCGCCGCGTATCCCGCATTGCCAAGGCCCAACTCGCTCAGGCTCAGTCCCGCCGACTGGACGTGCGGCAGTGCTCGCACTCGCGACAGGAACTCCTTGAAGAAAGCTTCGCAGCGGGCAGGTTCGGCGTATTTCTCCGCCGGCAGGATGACCGTCATCGCCAGCACGTCCTTGGGACGGAAACCCAGATCGAGTCGCTGCAATGCGATCAGGCTGCGAATCAACAGGCCCGCTCCGATGAGCAGGATCAGGGACAGCCCGACCTGAGTCACGACGAGACCGCTGTGAACACGGCGGCCCCGTCGGCCAATAGCCGGACGCATCGCGCCTTCCTGCAACATCTCCGCCATCCGCACGCCGGAGGCTCTCCAGGCCGGCGCCGCACCGAATACAAGGCCCGTCAGAACCGATATCCCCAATGTGAAGGCCAGGACCGGCAGATCGACCCTCGTCTCATCCAGTCGTGGAATACCGCGAGGACACAGGCCGACCAGACCCTGGAGGGTCCAGACGGCCATCAGCAGGCCGACCGCGCCGCCGCCGGCGCTCAGCAGGAAACCCTCGGTGAGCACTTGTCGCAGGATGCGTCCTCGAGACGCACCCAGAGCCGCACGCATGGCCAGCTCGCGCTGTCGTACGGCCGCGCGAGCCAGGAACAGGTTGGCGACGTTGCTGCAGGCGATCAGCAGGATGAATGCCGCCGCACCCAGGAGAAGCAGCGGCAATGTGCGTTTACCCTCCAGTTGTTTGTCCAACGGCCGTTGGATTACCAGCTTGTGGCCTCCCCCCTGCGGGTCCGCCACGGCGAACCGCTCGCTGAGTGCGGGCATGAACGCGCGGGCCTGTTCCAGCGTGACGCCTTCCTTGAGGCGTGCGTACACAAACACATCATTCCCCAGCGGCAAGGCGGGGTCCGGCACAGAAAAGACCAGCGGAATCCAGAATGTGGCGGGTTCTCCAAAGATCGGCTTGAAATCGCTCGGCATCACACCCACGACGGTGTAGCTCCTCTCGTCCACCCCCACCGTCCTGCCGATCACGTCGTCAGTCCCGCCCAGTTCGTTCTTCCAGAAGCTGTAGCTGACCACCATGACCAGATCGTTGCCCGGCTGCTCCTCTTCGGCGCGAAACATACGGCCCAGCAATGGCTTGGCACCCACGAAGGAGAAGAACTCGGATGAGACAGCCGTCGCACGCACGCGCCGGGCGCTCGCGATCCCGGAAATCTCCGCACGCATCGGGCCACATGCGGTCATCTGCTCGAAAACAGGGTTGTCCTGGCGACACAGGAGAAAGCCGCCGTGCGGCGGGGGAAAGTCGCCCCACTCCGAATAATGGTCATACATACATACGATCCGGTCGGCGTCCTCGTACGGCAAGGGCCGGAGCATCACCGCATTGACGATACTGAAGACCGCCGTGTTGGCGCCGATCCCCACCGCCAGGATCACAACCACCACCACCGTGTACCCCGGGTTCTTCGCCAGCATCCGCAGGCCGTATCGAGTGTCTTGCCACAACGTCGTCATAGCATGACTCCAGTTCACAGTTCCCGGTTGTCGGTTCTCAGTTGGGAGCCGTCGGCGCTCTTGCTGACAACTATCAACTGTGAACTGCCAACTCCTTTCTATTCGTATCGCAGCGCCACCATCGGATCGACTTTCGCTGCACGGCGTGCCGGCAACGAGGCAGCAACGACGGCAACAACGAGCAACGCACCCACGGCCAGCGCGATCGAGATCGGGTCGCGGGGCTCAACGCCATAAATCAGGCTTTGCATCACGCGGGCCAGCGCCAACACCGCCGGCATACCGATGGCAATTCCGAGGACGGCCAGCAGCATGGCTTCGCGCACGATAGGCCAGGCAACCCTGGCAGGGGTAGCGCCCAGGGCCATGCGGATGCCGACCTCCGATGTACGCCGGGTGACATTGTAGGCCAGCAAGCCATAAAGACCGATGCAGGCCAATAGAACAGCCAATCCGGCCAGAGCCGAGCCCAGCGTGGCGAAGAGCCGCTCCTGGGCGATCGATTCATTGAGTTGCAGGGCCTGTGTTTTGACCTCGGCCACGGGGATCATGGGGTCCAATTCACCGACGATCCGGCGGGCCGCGGGGACCGTGCCCAAGGGATCCATAGCCGTGCGGACCTGATAGTAGACGGCCCGGCCTCCTCCTGCATGCTGACAATCAGCAAAGAGTACGGTGGGCTCCACCGGGACCTTGAGATCGTAGTACTTGGTGTCACCGCAAATGCCAACAATGCGATAGTCCTGTCGGTTGATGATCACCGAGCGACCGATCGGGTCTTCCTCCGGAAAGACCTTCTGCACGAGCGTCTGATTGACCAGAATCACTTTGGCGCTGTCCGGCTGGTCCTCTGGTCCGAAGTTCCGACCAGCCACGAGCGGGATGCCCATGGTCGAGAGGAACGAGTCACTGACGTTGAGCCGGAGGATGTGGTGCTGGCCCGACGTCCCCGGAACCATCATCATGGTCTCGTTTCTCCAGCGGTTGAGCAGTTGCATGTTGGAATAGGCGACGTGTTGCACGCCAGGTAAAGCCTCGATGCTCCGGCGGAGTTGCTCGTAGAAATCGGTGAGACGTGCGCCCTGGTAGTCACCCTGGCTGGCATCAACGCGGAAGGTCAGCAGATTGTCAACGTTGAAACCGGTTTCGATGCGACGCAGATTGATCAACGTGCGGCTGAACAGGGCCGCCCCGACCAACAAGAGGAGGCAAAGAGCAACCTGGGCCGTGACCAACAGACGTCCCAAACGCAAGTGAGGCGTCCCCAAAGAAAGCCGTTCCTTCAAACTGGCCATAGGATCGACGTACATGGCACGCAATCCGGGGATCAGGCCAAAAGCCATGACGGACAGAGCGGATAGCCCCAGGGTGAAAGCAAGAACGCGCATGTCACTACCGATATCCAGAGGCATATTCGGAGGCAGCAGCAGCCGGACCAGGACGCTCTTGCCCCAGGTGGCCAACAACGTACCCAATCCCGCTCCCGCCATGACGAGCACAACACTTTCAGTAAGCGATTGACGCAAGTGATGCCAGCAGTTGGCCCCGATGGCGCTGCGCACCGCCAACTCATGCTGACGCGCTGCTCCTCGCGCCAGCAATAGTCCGGCCAGATTGATGCAGGCGACCAGCAGTACCATGGCGACAATGCCCATCAGGATGAACAGCGGCCGAGTGTGCCGAGCGTATGCCTGAGCCCAGCCTCGCCGTCCGTCCTCCAGGACGACATGGGGAGGCTGGACCTCCGGATTCTGCATATGGGGTTGGGCCACGTGACTGAACAGCACGCTCAGGCCGGCCTGCATATGCTGCCTGTTCACGCCGGGAGCCAGGCGAGCCATGATTTGCGTGGCCCAGATGTCGCCTGCATCCAAAGGTATCTCCGGCCGGAGCCGGGGCTGCGCCGACATCGGGACATACAGGTCTGTGAGCGAATGTCCCACCACGCCTTGAAAGTTGCGATCCAATACGCCCACAATGGTGAAGCTGTATCGGTTGATCATCACGGTCTGCCCCAGGACGTCGGGGTTGCCGCCGCAATGCTTCTGCCAGCCGCGATAGGACAGGACCGTCACCGGATCGGCTCCGCTGCGGTCGTCATCCCAGGTGAAGGTGCGTCCGAACAGGGGCTGCACTTTGAATCCGGAGAAGAAATTGCCGGAGACCATCAATCCATCGCCTGTGCGAGCCGACTGCTGAGCCACGACGGACAAACTTGGCAGCAGCGACATGGCCATGAGATCGATTCCGCTGTCGTGCGCTACATGATCGCGAAACTGCTGGACCATGCCATAGGAGAAGGCATTCGAATGCGTCTGGCCCGTCGGCAGCGTCTCGGTGCTCCCGCTGGTCCTCACGTTCATCTGCACATCATGACCGGTCCAGTTCACACAGGCCAATTCCCCAGGGTCCGGTACGGGCAAGGACTTGAGCAGCATGCTGTTGATCACGCCGAAGATCGCCGTATTGGCGCCGATCGCCAGCGCCAGCGAAACCACCGCCACCGCCGTAAAGCCGGGCGACCGCCGCAGCATCCGAAGACCAAACCGAATATCCTGCCACAGTGTTCCCATTTGTCTCTCCTATTCGTATCGCAGCGCCACCATCGGATCGACCTTGGCCGCCCGGCGCGCCGGAAGGTAGCTGGCCAGCAGGACCACGGAACCCAGGAAGATGGATACAGTGGCGAAGGTAACCGCATCGAGTGGCGCGACGGCAAACAGGAACGTCCGAAGTACACGTGTCAGAGCCACCGCCCCAGTCAACCCGAGCGCGAGCCCGCCGGCGACCAACCACAAGGCCCGCCGCACAACCAGCCGCATGATGGCTGCACGTTGTGCGCCCACAGCGATGCGAATCCCGAATTCACGTACGCGCTGCGCGACCGAATAGCTGATCACGCCGTAGATCCCCACGGCGGCCAAGGCCAATCCGATAGCGGAGAACAGTACAATGATGATGGTCTGGAATCGCTGGGGAAGGATCGAGCCGGCGAGCCGCTCCCGCATCGTTTCTATGGCGATGGGGTGGTCCTTCCCGATCGTCTCCTGGATTGCGTCGCGAACGGGAATCACCATGGGCCAAGGGTCGGACCCGATCCGAAGAACCAGACTGTCCGCGTAAATGCCTCCCTGGCGATACGAATAGTACGCCTCGGGCTCGGTCGCCCCGAGCAGCGTCTGGTTCGCGACGTCTCTCACCACCCCGACGATTATACTGCGTCTCCTGGGGATGGCGGGGTTGTCCGGGTGGATCACGAGCTCCTTGCCGATTGGATCGACTCCCCCGCAGACGCGTTTCACAAACGTCTCGTTCACGACCACAACGTGAGGCGAGCCTTCGACATCCTGTTCGGTGATGGCGCGGCCCCTCACCAGGGGAACACCCATGGCGCGGAAGTAATCCGGCGTCACCTCCTGCCGGCAAACGAGGTGCTCCACCGGGTCCTCTCCGATGGTCATGTCCATCTGCGTCCCCGAATGGCGAGGCGGCAGAGCAGTGGCAGCCCCCACGGCTTGTACGCCCGGCAGAGAAGACAGCCTCTCCAACAGCTCTGGCCCCTGCGGACCAGACAGCGCTTCGCTGACTCCCGGCACCTGGGCTACCAGCACATTCTTCGGATCAAACCCCAATCGGACTTGGTTGAGCAGGACGAAGCTCTTGAGGAATAGGCCCGCCCCGATCAGCAGCACAAGCGATAGTCCGATCTCCGCGATGACCAGCATGTGCCGCGTCGCATTCCGATGGGAGCCGACCAGACCCCGCACGGCCCCGCCTTCTTTCAGGCACTCGTTCGGGTCCATCCTCATGGCGCGGACCGCCGGAGCCAGCCCCGAGAGCAGTCCGCTCATCAGTGAGACCAGAGACGTAAAGGCCAGCACGCGCCAATCCAGATTCACCTCTTCCATGCGAGGCAGGAAACTGGCGGCCGCCTTTCCGAGGCCCGCCGCACCCCAGAGGGCAAGCAGTGCTCCGAGACTACCACCCATCAGGGCCAGAAGTGAACTCTCCGTGAACAGTTGGCGGATGATGCGGGCCCTGCCGGCTCCCAGCGCGGCACGCAGCGACATCTCCCTGCTCCGCGTCTCCGAACGTACCAGCATCAAGTTCGCCACATTGGCCGTGGCGACCAGCAGCACAAGCAAGGCCGCCGCCTGAAACACACAGAGCAGTCGCCGTGAATCCCGGACCAGGTGTTCGTGAAGCGAGGTCAGGCGTACGCCTCGATCAGGCTCGAATACGGGGTACTGCGTTCTGCGTTTGGCGATGACCTCCAGGTCCGCCTCCGCCCGTGCGCGCGCCACATTCGGCTTGAGCCGCCCCACTACATAGGCGCCGTGGGCGCCCCGTCCCGCGCCCGGGCCCACCGGTGCAACCGAATCGATGTTCATGGGAAAAGGCATCCAGAAATCCGCTGTGCCGATGTGTCGGAAGTCCGACCCCATGACGCCCACGACCGTACGTGGTTTCTGATTCAACACGATGGTCTTGTCGATGATCTCCGGATCTCCGCCGAAGCGCCGTGTCCACATCCCGTGGCTGAGAATGACGACCGGCGGTCCTCCCTCTCTGCCCTCCTCGGCGGTGAACGGGCGTCCCAACAGGGGGACGACTCCGAGAACAGAGAAGAACTGAGGATCGATCCTCGCCCCGACGACTCGGGCGGGTTCCTCCACGCCGGTCAGCGTCTCCTCCCAAGCCCCCCACTCGAAGAACGCCATCGCCTCGAAATCCGGGCACTGGTCTCGCCAGTCCAGGAACTGTGGAAGCATGATGGCTTCGAGGCTGCCAGGCCTGCCTTTCTCCGTCTCCCAGACCATCACCAGTCGATCGACATTGGGAAACGGCAGCGGGCGCAGTAATACGGCGCTGACCACAGAAAAGACGGCGGTAGTCACGCCGATCCCCAGGCCCAGAACCAGGACGATCACCGTTGTGAAGCCGGGATTCCTCGCCAGCGTCCGCAGACCGTACCTGATGTCTTGCCATAGAGTCCCCATGTTCGTTTCTCCTATTCGCACCGCAACGCGACCATGGGATCGATTTTAACAGCACGTTGTGCGGGGACGTATCCTGCCAGCAGGGATGTCAAGGCCAACACGCTCACAGTGGCAATGATACTCACCGGATCCGTGGGACCGATGCCGTAGAGTGCACCGCGAATCAAGGATGTCAGGCCAATGGCCAACACGATGCCGAGGACCAGCCCTACAAGGGTCGACAGGCCGTTCTGGCGAAAGACCAGGGTCAGAACACTCCGTCGGGAGGCCCCCAGGGCCATGCGAACGCCAATCTCGTGTGTGCGTGTCGCCACCATATGGGCCTTGACCGCGTAGAGGCCGAGTCCGGCCAGGAACATGGCTTGCATCCCAAACAGCGTGATCACCTGGGCGTTCATCCTCGCCTGCTGAACGGCGTAACTTCCGCGATGGTGCTCGGCCAGACTCATCAACGATACCACCACAAGCATTGGATCGATCTCGTGAATCATCGAACCGAGGTTCTGCAACAATGGGGATTCCCTTTCCGGCGCAGTCCGGATATGCATATAGATGGGGGCTTGGTCCGGGGAGATCGGCTGGTATATCTGGCCCCACTCCGAAGTCTCGTCGTATGGATCGCGCAGAGTGGAAACCACCCCCACCACACGGCACACCTGAAGGTCCGAGCCCCAACCATGTTGAATCAGGCAATCCAGGACGTTGCCGTCTCTGCGGAGCTTGTGAGCCAGGCGACTCCCGATGATCACCACAGGTTCCGCCCCGGCCGCATGATCAAGGGGACCGAACGGTCGGCCCTGTAACAGCGGCATTCCCATGGCCTCGAAGTACTCCCCATTGACCGGGAAAGTCAGTGCGCCTCTGGGGAAGAGGCTCTTGACGTTGTCCTCTTCAACCCCGGGCCGGTATTCCGCAACGTCTGGGGAAGAACCTCGGTAAGAGTCACCCACAGGAAATCCCATGGACCACCCTACCGCTTGGATTCCCGGCATACCCTTCAGACGTTCGGCGAGCCTCTCGCAGGCTGCTCCGACCTGTGCGGGAGCGTACCCACTCGCCAACGCATCGATCTTGACCAGGATCTTGCCGTGCAAGTCAAGCCCGGGATAGGTATTACCGAGCTTCTGGGCCGTACGCATAAACAACATCGCGACCATGACAAATGCCACGGACAACGCGGTCTGGCCTATCACCGATAGCCCACGTGGTAAAAGACGCCGTCTGCGTCTTAGGGTCTGGACAACGGCCCCCGACTCCTTCAGGTCGCCGATGATATCGCGTTTGGATAGGTTCAAGGCCGGTTTGAGACCAAACATGATCGTGGCGATCAGACAGATTCCGAGGGTTGCTCTGAATACGCGCATGTCAAATGAGGTGGGGATTTGAATCACCTCATCACTCACGGCCAGCGCCAGCCAGGCATTGAACATGCGGATGCCCACCAAGCTGGGGATCAACGCCAGCACTGCTCCCAACAGCGCCAACAGAAGCGACTCGATCAACAACTGCCGTATGATGCGTAAACGTCCGCCTCCCATGGCCAACCGAATGGCGATTTCCCGTTGTCTGTCTGTCCCCTGCGCGTTGAGCATGTTCGCGAGGTTCAGGCAGGCAATGAGGAGAACAAGGAAGGAGATCGCCATCAAGACCATACTCCATTGCCTCATCCCTTTCTGCACGCGATCATCTTCCCCTAACGAGAGTTTGCCCAACCGGGTGAGAACCAGCCTGGCATTGTCCTTCAATCGGTAGTCTACGGAGTTGTTCTTCCATCGGGTATTCATTTGCTCTTTGAGGCGTGCACCCAACATCTGGAGCCTTGCCTCGGCCGCCGCCATGTCCAGATCAGGCTTGAGTCGTCCTATCAACCCGTTTAGCGGATAGGGTCGATCGCGATGGCGACGATCGACCAGGCCGTAAGCCCCAAGGGGCAGCCAAATATCCGGCCCATGAAGCATCGTGCCGGTGAATCCCTCGGGCGCCACACCGATGATCCGACAAGGCTGGGCGTTGATGTGCGCGACTTGGCCCGCCACATTGGGATCGCCACCCAGTGTCTGCCAGGTCCGGTGGCTCAGCACCACGACCGGTTCCGCGCCATGCCGCTCTTCCTCAGGCAGGAAGGTCCGTCCATGAATCGGATTCACCCCCAACGCGGAAAAGTAGTTGGCCGAAACGTACGCAATACGCATCTCGCTGACCACAGCCCCCTGAAGCCAGGTGCCGCGGCTTCCCATACCGCCGCCGACGGCTATTAGATCACTAAACGCCGGATTGTCGTCTCGTATATCGGTATAGTCTTCATAGCGGAAACCAGGGGAACCCTGTATGCCGCAGTACACCAAGCGGTCCGGATCTTTGACCTGCATGGGCCGAAACACCAACATATTAACCACAGAGAACATGACGGTATTGGCGCTGATGCCAATGGCCAGTGTGATCAGGGCAATCGCTGTGAACCCCGGCGACTTTCTCAGCATCCGGACGCCGTATCGAATGTCTTGCCACAGTGCTATCATGGTTTATCGTGCCTTTCCGAGCAGTTGGTCGGGTGTGATTTCGCCATCCATCCAGCCGTCTTTGAGCTGGATGATGCGCCGGCCATACGCGGCGTATTCCTCGTTGTGCGTCACCTGGATGATCGTGGCGCCCTCCTCGTTGAGCCGCTTGAACAGCTTCATGATCTCCCGTCCCTGGGTCGAGTGCAGGTTGCCGGTGGGCTCGTCGGCCAGGATCAGCTTGGGACTGGCGACCACGGCGCGGGCGATGGCGACGAGTTGCTGCTGGCCGCCGGAGAGCTGGCTCGGATAGAGGTCCTTCTTGCCCACGATACCGAAGCGGTCGAGCGTGTCGCAGACGATCGCCGCCCGCTGCGACGTCTTGACGTTGCGATAGGACAGCGGCACGTCGAGGTTCTCGTACACCGTCAGGCTGTCGAGCAGATTGAACGCCTGGAACACGAAGCCCACGTATTGGCGGTTCAGGGCCTGTCGGTCCTTGGGCTTGAGCGCATGCACCGCCTGACCGTCCAGGGTGTACTCCCCTTCCCAGTCATGGTCCAGCATGCCCACGATGTTCAGCAGCGTGCTCTTGCCGGCCGCCGACGGCCCCATGATCGTGATGAACTCGCCCTCGCCAATCTCCAGATTGATCTGCCGCAGCACATACGTAAATCCCGCTTTGGTCTTATAGCTCTTCTCAACATTCTTCAACGTGATCATTTCCTATCCTCGAATCTGTTCCGTTTCAGGGATCAGGGGCCAGGGCTCGGAGGTCAGGATACGCCCTGCCCGATCCCTGAACCCCGACCCCTGATCCCTGTGTTTCATTCATGCCGCAACGCCACCATCGGATCGACCTTCGCCGCGCGGCGGGCGGGGAGATAGCTTGCCAGCAGCGCCACAGCGATCAACAGCAGCGAGGCGGCGCCGTACGTGAGCGGGTCCCAGGGACTGAGGCGAAACAGGAGGCTCGACAGCACGCGCGCCACGACGACGGTGCCGGCCAGACCGGCTGCCGCACCGATCAGCACCGGCAACAGACCGCTGCCCAGCACAAGTCTGAGGATGTCCTTCGCATCAGCACCGAGCGCGACGCGTATGCCGAACTCCTGTGTCCTGCGGGAGACAACGTACCGCGTGACCGCATAGATGCCGACCGTCGACAGGAACAGCGCCGCGGCCGCAAAGACGGCCAGGAAGGATGTGATCATGCGCCGCGTAACCGTGTACCGGCCCTGAATCTGCTCCAGCGTCTGTACGTCCATGAGAGGGTAGCGTGGTTCGATCTGGCGCACGATATCCTTGACGGCCGCAGCGACTCGCCCCGGATCACCTTCGGTCCGCAGGATCAGGGTAGGTGTCGAAGACGGCCGCTGAAACAGCGGCCGATAGACTTGCATGGCCGAGCCGCCCTCAATGCCATCGTTCTTGACCTGAGCAACCACACCGACGATCTCGAACCATGCCTCATTGGGGTCCGGACTCTTGCCGTACTGGATGCGTCTGCCGATTACATCTCCCTGCGGCCAGTAGTGTCTCGCCAGCGTCTCGTCGACGACAACCACCAGTTTCGAATCGGCGCGATCCTCTTCATTGAACGTGCGGCCCTGGAGCAGGCGAATGCCCATCGTCTCGAAATAGCCGGGGCTCACGACCTTATAGAGAACAGGGAGCTGTTCAGCCGAAGCAGCCGGGACTCCCTCGGCACACGCGTACCACTTCCAGCCGGTGAACAATGGGAAAGACAAGGCGACCTTCTCCACACCGGGGATCGCCCGAGTGCGGTCGAGCAGTTCGCGGCATTTCTCCGCATTGCCCCCCAGGGCCACACGGGCCGTCAGGGTGTTCCGCGCATCGAATCCCGGGTCCGCGGTCACGACGTTGACGAAGCTCCGAACCATCAGACCCGCGGCCACGAGAAGGACCACCGTCAGTGCCACCTCGGTCCCGATCAGGCTCGCATGGACGACCTGCCGGGCCCTGGATCCGAAAACACTCCGCCCTTCCGAGCCAAGCACGCGTGCAGTGGCAATCCGGGAATTCAGGAGGGAAGGAAGCAGACTGAACAGCGGCACGGAAAGCACCGTGATCGCCAGGGCAAACCCGAGAACGCGCCCATCCAGACGGAAGAAGCCATCGGGCAATCGCATCGAAGCGATCATATCGGTCAGTGCCAGCAACTGGATTGCTCCCGTTGCCGCCAGGACGCCGATCAGACCACCTATGGCGGCAGGAAGAGTATTTTCCACGATCATCTGCCGCACCAGCGCCTGGCGCGATCCGCCGAGGGCGGAACGAACGGCCATCTCACGTTCGCGAGTGACACCGCGCGCGAACAGAAGCCCTGCCACGTTGACGCACGTCACCAGGAAGACGAAGACGACCGCCGCGAGCATGAGGGCAAAGGCCCGTTGTCTCCCCTGCACCGTCTGAGTGGAAAGCGACTCTACCTCGGCTCGCATGTTTGCATTAGCGGAGGGGTACTGAGCTGCCAGGTGTGCGGAGATCGCATCCATCTCCGCCCGCCCCTGCGCCAGACTCGTGCCCCGCTTCAGCCTGCCCAGCACGAACATGTTCGGACTGCTTGCCCGATCCTGGAGCTGGTCTGCGATGATGCCGACAGGAAACCAGAAGTCGATCACCTCGTGTCCGTAGGCAGGATACCGAAAACCAGGGGGCGTCACGCCAGTTACGGTGACGGCATGGCCCGCCATCCGGATGGACTTTCCGATGACGTTCGGATCGGCGCCGAAATGCCGTTGCCAGAAGCCGTGGCTGATCATGGTCACCGGCGTCGGAGACGAGACATCGTCCTGCTCGCCGAGGAGTCGTCCCAGGCACGGCGTTACGCCGAGAACACGGAGGAGGCCGGAAGAAACAAAGCCGGCCGGGCACATCTCAGGCAGGTCGCCGCCGGGAATATCGGCAGGCACCGAATTGAAGGCATAGCAGCCCAGCTCTTCGAAGCTCCTGGCCTCTCTGCGCCAATCGAGGTAGTTGAGGTAGGAAACGCCTGTCGCTTCCCCCTGTGTGGTGCGCTGACGAAGGAAGACAATCCGGTCGGGCTGCGGGTACGGAAGGGGACGGATAAGAAACGCGTTGACGATACTGAAGACGGCGGTGCTGCCCCCCACGCCGACCGCCATAAGCAACACAACGAGGAGGCTGTACCCTGGACTCCTGAAGAGGAGTCGAAATCCGTGTCGAATGTCTTGCCACAGCATTTCCATGGAAGCACCTTTGGCCTTGCCAGTCTTTCTTTCGCAACGTTATCTCAATGCCACAGAGCCAAGATTACTGAAGAGACGCAGGTTGCCCGCGCCTGAGCCGATCCGGCCTGAAACCCTGTCATGCAGGAAGGAGTTCTCGACGGCGCCCCCCACATCGGCGTCTTTGTCCAACTTGACAGAGCCCATCTCACTCTCCAGGTCGAGGGCGCCCTGGTATTGTGCTGGCGCCTGGAAGCGAATCTTCCCCCACTCCGTGCTCACGTCCGCGACGAGCTCGGCCGGGCACGCATCGGCGCACGAGATATCGATGGACCCCTTCTGCGAGCTGGCGACAATGTGTTCGGCCGCGATCTCCCGGCAGGTGATGCGGCCCAGTTGCGTCTCCAGATCCAATGACCCGCGGATGTCCTCGCACGTGATGCTACCGAATTGCGTCGACGCCTTGACATCCCCGGTGAGTCCCGCAAGCCTCACACGACCGAAGGTGGTCTCGCAATCCACGTGAGCCGCTCGCGGAACGACGATGTCGAGATCTACCGACACGAAACGATGCTCCTGCGGCATCGATGGCTTTCGAACGGCAATGAGGAGCCTCCCAGCGTCCCGTTCTGCGACGATCTCCAACTGTTCGCCGATCTCTGCCGCCTCGCGTTTCGTCGGCGCATGGATGAATGCCGTGGCTGTCACATGGCAGTCCATCTCGTCGCCCGCGCGGACGTTGATGGCGCCGTCGTTGTCGCGGACCACCAGCTTCGAGCCGGACGCAAAGCCGGCATTGACGGACTTCTCCACCCTGCATTCCGCCATGGTCTTTCGAAGACACTTGGCCCAGTTGTAGCATCCGCTGACCGCGAGCGTCTGACCGATCAGGCTCATCAGCAGGATTCGCTCTGCTATCGTCTTCATCTCACGTCCTTTCACTGACCGGGTAACTCCCTCGCTGTTAATCCGCTACTCGCTATTCGCATCTCAGTGCCTCCATCGGATCGACCTTCGCCGCCCGCCTGGCGGGGATGTAACTGGCCAGCAGCGCCGCACCCGCCAAGGCGAGCGACACGCACGCGAAGGTCGGCGGGTCGGTGCACGTCACGCCGTAGAGGAAGCTGGAGATCACCTTCGTCAGGAGCAACGCTCCGCCGATACCGATCACGACGCCGACCAATGCCAGCTTGAAGCCCTGCCCCACGACCGCTCGCAGGATGTCCGCCTGGCGCGCGCCCAGCGCCATGCGAATCCCAATGTCATGCGTCTGTCGCGTCGCGTTGTATTGCAGCAGGCCGTAGATACCGATCGTCGCCAGAGCCAATGCGATGCCCGCGAAGATCCCCAGCAGGATCATGACGAACCGCCGCGGCGCGAGCATCTCCGACAGCGTCGCCTCCATCGGCTCGATCGTCTCGATCACCTGGTCCTGTTCCAATTGGGCAACGATCTCGCGAATGGCGGGTACCAGACGCATCGGGTCACCGTCCGTACGCACCAAGACGGCCGTCCATTGTTCGTACTCCATGACTGGTGTGTAGACGGTCCCCACGACCGGGCCGGGCGTGTCATACGAGCGTATGGTATCCACGACTCCAACGATGGTGTGGGCTTTCTGTCCGGACGAATCGCCCCTCAAGAACGTCTGGCCCAGGGGGTCGCTGTCTGGGAAACACTCGCGCGCGAGGGTCTCGTCAATCACGATGGCATCCGAGTCCAGGTCATCAAAGGCCTGTCCAGCGAGCCAGTGTACGCCCACGGCATCGAAGAAACCGGGGGTCACCGATATCCAGCGGGCTGAATGACGCTGCCCTGGTGGCCCTGTCGATCCGGCAATGGTGAAATCTGCGCCCCAAGCGTCGGGTGAACTGAAGATACTATCGTTATAACCTCCCACCGAACGAACGGAAGGAAGGGTCTGGATGCGTTCGAGGAGAGGTTTGAAGAAATTGCTGCATTGCTCGGTTTCGAGGTATTTTGCCCATGGAAGGTCGAAACCCACGGCCAGCAGGTTTTGCGGCTGGAATCCCAGATCGACGGCCTGCAATGCCACCAGCGTGCGGATCAAGAGGGCCACGCCGATCAGCAGGACCAGCGAGAGACCCAACTGGCTGACTACCAGGCCATCGTGAAGGTGACGCCAGCGCCGACCGCCCGTGGTGCGTCCCGTCCCTTGTTTGAGGGTCTCGTTGACGCCGATGTCGGAAGCCCTCCAGGCGGGCACCAGGCCGAACAGCAGTCCCGTCAGCAGCGAGACCCCCAGGGTGAAACCGAGGACCCGCAGGTCGACGTTCGTCTCCTGCAAGCGCGGGATATCGGCCGGGCACAGGGCCACCAATCCCTTGACCGAGCAGAACGTCAGGACCAGCCCCAAGCCGCCGGCTGCCAAGCTGAGCAGAAGACTCTCGGTGAGCATCTGACGGATGAGGCGACCGCGTCCGGCCCCGAGCGCCATGCGCAGGGCCATCTCGCGCTGCCGCACACTGGCGCGAGCCAGGAACAGATTGGCGACATTCGCACAGGCGATCAACAACACGAATCCCGCGGCTCCCAATAGCAGCAACGGCAACCTCCGATGATGGTAGACGAGTCCATCCAGAAACCGGTATACGTCAACGGCAGCGGGTGCGGCGTCGGCAGACTCGGTGCGCCGGAGACGACTGGCCAGTACCGTCAGGTCCGCGCTGGCCTGCTCCGGCGTGACTCGTTTCTTGAGACGGGCCAACGGAATGACCGGGGGATCATAAGGCCGTGCCGGAGCTTCGGGGAAGATCATCGCTCGCCAGATCGGTATCGACTTGCCAAGATAGGAGAAATCGGCAGGCATCACGCCTATAACTGTGTGCGTGCTGGAATCCAGGCTGGCATAGTGATAATTCTCGCCGGGCCTTGGATTCGTAAAGATCAGATTACGTCCTATGGCATTCGGATCCGCACCCAGGTGATCCCGCCAGAAGGCGTAACTGACAACCGCTACACGCGGACTTCCAGGTTTCTCATCTTCCGGGACAAACCCACGTCCCAAGTATGGCTGGACTCCCAACAGAGAGAAGAAGTTGGCCGTGACGTCACCACCTAAGACTTGATGGGGAGCCTCGATCCCGTGAACATACAGTAACTGACCGCAAATCCCTGCGACCGATTCGAATACCTTGTTGTGTTCCCGCAGATAGAAGAAGTTCGGACGGTGCCTGAACTGTTCGGTCCGGTCGATATCCGACTGCCGGATATGTACCAACTCATGCGAGTCCTTATAGGGCAAGGGCCGGAGCATCACGGCATTGACCACGCTGAACAGCGCCGTATTGACCGCAATCCCCACCGCCAATATCCCCACGACCAGGGCCGCAAAGCCGGGACTCCGCGCCACCATCCGCAATCCGTATCGAACATCCTGCCACAACGTTGTCATTGCATGATTCCAGTGCTCAGTTGTCAGTTCGCAATTCGCAGGTTCCTGGCTCCCCGGTCGACAACTGCCAACCGTGAACCGTCAACTCGTTTTCATTCATGCCGCAGCGCCACCATCGGATCGACCTTCGCCGCCCGCCGGGCGGGGAGATAGCTTGCCAGCAGCGCCGTGACCGCCAAGGCGACAGAGACAAGCGTCAGCGTCGCCGGGTCGGTCGGAGTCACGTCGTACAGGAGACTGGAAAGGACCCGCGTCAAGGCCACGGCACCGACCACGCCGGCAACGACACCAATCAAGGCCAGTTTCATTCCCTGGCCCAACACGGCAGCCAGAATGTCCTGTTCTCTGGCGCCGAGGGCCATGCGCACACCAATGTCGTGTGTCTGCTGGGCGGTGCTGTATTGCAGCAGGCCATAGACGCCGATCATCGCGACGATCAAGGCCAGGCCGGCAAACAGACCCAGCAGGATCATGACGAAACGCCGTGCCGCCAGCGTATCGGAGAGAGTCGTCTCCAGGGTTTCCATCCGGGTGACAACCTCCTCCTGGCTCAGGACTCCAATCTGCTGACGCAGCAGCGGAGCCAGCCGCATCGGGTCGTCGTCCGTTCGCGCCAGCAGGATCATGTCGCCAAGTCTCGCCGGCACCTGCATGTAGATGGTTCCTTGGGGCGGGTTGGGCGTCAGGAAGTCCCTGGTCGCACGCACGACTCCGACGATCGTCATCTTCGCTACCACGTCATGGGTGAGGACGCGGCCGATAGGATCATCGTCACCAAAGTAGCGCCGAGCTAACGTCTCATCAATGATGATGTGATCGAATCGATCCTGATAGGTGAGTTCCCGGCCCTTGACCAGTTCAATGCCCATCGTCTGGAAGTAGCCGGAACTGATGCAGGTCCACTTGGCCCAAGGGGTTTCTTCGCCCTCGGCCACCGGCCGGCCTGGAACGGAGAACGGTAGATCGGCCTCCGCCTCGCCCAGTTGCAGACAACTGCCCACCAGTGCCGCCGAGCGGACGTTCGGAAGATGGCGGACGCGCTCGAGCAACTCATCATAGAACGCCCGGCAATGCTCACTGTCGGGGTACTTCGCCACCGGCAGTTCGATGTGAGCCGCCAGCACGTTCTCAGGTTGAAAGCCGAGGTTCATATGGTGCAGTGCGATCAAGCTGCGAATCAGCAGGGTCGCTCCGACCAGGAGGATCAGCGAGAGAGCGATCTGCAGAACGACCAGGCTGCTGCGCAGTCTGCGCCGCTGCCGTGTGATCGAGGGCCGCGTCCACCCGCTCTTGAGGCTCTGGCTCGCACGCGTGTCCACCGCCCTCCACGCGGGCATCGTGCCAAACAGCAAGCCGCTGAGAATGGAGATGCCGAGGGTGAAGCCAAGGACTGTCCCGTCCACGCTTGCTTGTCTCAGGCGCGGAATATCGGCAGGACAGAGGCTCACCAACCCTTTCATGGTCAGAAAGGTCAGCAGCAGTCCCGCTAGGCCGGCGGCTGTCGTCAGCAGCAAGCTCTCCGTCAGCATCTGCTGAAGGACGCGGCCGCGCGAAGCCCCCAGGACCACGCGCGTGGACAGTTCGTGCTGTCGTGCTGCGGCGCGAGTCAGGAACAGGTTGGCAACGTTGCCGCAGGCGATCAGCAGCACGAATCCCGCCGCGCCAAGCAGCAACAGGAGCGCGTGGGTCTTGTCCTCCAGCACGTGGTTCTGCGTCCGGTCGAGCTCGATCTTGCGGTCGGCGCGAGTCTCAGGTTGGGCTTGCCTGGCTCGTTCGGTCAGCACGGCTATCTCGGCGCGCGCCTGCTGCAAGGTGACGCCAGGCTTGAGCCGGGCAAGCGGGCGCACCATCTGGTCCTCATCCCTGGTGGAGTCGCGTTTGAAGACCAGCGGCACCCAGAACGGCTCCGAACGCCCGAAGGGAAACTCGAAGTCGGCAGGCATGACCCCGACGATGGTGTAGTCCCTCCGGTCGAAGCTCAGGCTGGCGTCATCACGCATCTCGTCGGTGGTAAGACTGATCGTTCTGCCGAGAGCGTTCGGGTCGGCGCCCAGACGATCGGTCCAGAAGCGATGGCTCAGGACGACGACCCGGTCGTTTCCCGGCAGTTCTTCCTCTGGCCGGAACACTCGGCCCAGCAAGGGTTCGACACCCAGCAGAGGCAAGAGGTCCGACGACACGGTGCCGGCCCAGACCTCACGCGATTTGTCGATGCCCGCAACGTAGAAACGCTGCCGACTGTATGCCGCAATGTCCTCGAAGACCTGACTCTGTCGATACCACGTGAGGAAATCGTGTTGTGACGGGGGTCTGGTCCCCCATTTCGTCTGTTCCCAGAGACTGACAAGGCGATCCGCGTCCCGGTAAGGCAAGGGTCTGAGCACTACCGCGTTGACCACGCTGAAGACCGCCGTATTGGCGCCAATGGCAACCGCCAGGATAAGGACGACCACAGCCGCAAAGCCTGGATTCTTGCGCAGCATGCGAACGCCGTACCGAATGTCTTGCCAGAGCTTGCCCATCAGTCGCTCCTATTCATGCCGCAACGCCTCCATCGGATCGATCCGTGCCGCCCGGCGGGCTGGAATCCACGCGGCCAGAGCGGCGACCGACAGGACCAGGACGATGGCGACCACGATGGCGATGGGGTCGTGTGGTGTGACACCATACAGAACACTCCGCAGGACCCGGGTCGCCGCCAGAGCGACCGGGACACCGACCAACAGGCCGAAGGCCGCCATCCCAAGGGCGCTGCGCATCACGGGCCAGGCAACCTCGCGCGGCGCCGCGCCGAGGGCCATGCGCACGCCGATCTCACCGGTGCGCCGCGTGACCATGAAGGCCAACAGGCCGTAGAGCCCAATGCAAGAAAGCGAAATACCCAGCAAAGCCAAGCCACTGCACAAATAGGTGAAGATCCGCTCCGGCATAATGGAGTCGTTGAAGAGCTGCCGTTGTGTGGAAACCTGTTCCAGGGGGATGGTGCGATCCAGGTCCGCGACGATCTTGCGAACCGCCGGAACCAGAGTCAGAGGATCGCCTGCGGTGCGGACCTCGAAGCACATCGCTCCCGGGCTGGCTTGTCGGTGCGAGAAGTACATCGTGGGCTCGATGTCACTCTGGACCCGGTTGTACTTGGCGTCGGCAGACAGCCCTATGATCCTGTGGTCTCGCTCGCCCATGTGAATCGATTGCCCGACGGGGTCATCGTGGGCAAAGAATGTGCGGGCGAAGGTTTCGTTGACGATGACCACTCGGGGCTCAGACGGCGTATCTGTTCTTTCAAAGGTCCGCCCACGCAATAGTGGAATACCCATCGTTTGAAAGAAGGTCTCGCTGACGTCGAGCACATCGGCCTGAGGACTCTGCGGGCCATCTGCGGTACGCCCAGGGATCGAGAAACCGGTGCTGGCGCGGCTGCCACCCAAGAGGTTGTCGCTGGAAAGGGCAATGCTTCGCACGCCGGGAAGGCTTGCAAGATTCGCTTCGACCTGATCGTAGAAGTGAACGGAGTTGCCGTCTTCATATCCTGCCTGACCGGGATTCAGACCGAAGACCAGGATCTTGTCCGTGGTAAATCCGAGATCGGTTCGATACAGATTGAGCAGTGTCTGCATCAACAGACCGGTGCTCACCAGAAGCAGGACCGAAAGGCTCACCTGCGCCGCCACAAGAACCTTGCCCAGCCGCAAACCCGGGACACCCAACACTCTCTGACTCTTGAGCCCCGAACACAAATCCACGCGTGTGACACGCAGGGCCGGGATCAGGCCGAAGAGAAGAGACGTTGCCATCGCGGCACCCAGCGTGAACAGCAGGACGCGCAGGTCAATGCTCACATCGAGATGGAAACTCTCCAGGCTGCCGGGGATAACGCCTAACACCGCCGCCTTGATCCAAACCGCTACGAGCAGCCCAAGTCCGGCTCCCGCCAGAGACAGGACCAGACTCTCGGTGAGCAATTGGCGGATCAGCCGTCCGCGTCCTGCGCCCATGGCCGCCCGTACGGTGAGTTCCTGGCGCCGCACGGCGCCCCGGGCCAGCAGGAGCCCCCCCAGATTGGCGCAGGCGATCAGGAGAACCAGCCCCACGGCACCCATCAGAACCGTGAGCCCAAATGCCATCTCCCGGCGCGCCCCCAGAAGTCCCCGACTTCCGTCGACCAGGAGAATCCGTGCGTTCTCCATCTGCGTTCCTTGTCCCGGCACGGACAGGGTCTGGAGAAAAAGACCCTCCATGGCAGTGCGGATTTGCGTCTCGTCCGCCTCGGGTTCCAGACGCACCATGATATTGGCCCACCAGTGGTCCCGCGCATCCAAGGGGAACCCGGAAGCGAGTTGCGGCTGGGCGGACATCGGCAGATAGACCTGGGCCATGTCACCGATCTCCGGGCCGCAATAGGTACGAGGCAGGACACCCACGATGGTGAACTGATGCTGGTTGATGGTTATCATCTGACCAAGGACCTCGGGGCTGAGATCGTACTCCTTCTCCCACCAGCGATAGCTGATCACCGCCACGGGTTCGGCCTCGGAGGATTCGTCACTGGGGCGCAGCGTGCGGCCGATCGAGGCTCGGGCTCCATATCCCTCGAAGAAATCTCCCGAGACCATCATGGCATCGGCCGTGGCGGCTCCCTTCGGTCCCACCACCGTCAGTCCGTACAATCCGTGAAAGGCAAAGACGGCAGCGCACCCTTCGACTCGTTCTTTGAAGTCACGGTACACCGGATACGGGAACGACCCGGATGTCGTGGCGCCGCTACCATCCCTCTTGCCATCCCCCGGTCCTCCCGCATAGCGGGAAAGCCGTGTATTGTGACCGCTCCAATTGACCACGCGCAACGCGTGCGGGTCCGGCACGGGCAACGACCGCATCCACACCGCATTGAGCAAGCTGAAGATCGCGGTGTTGACCCCAATCCCCATCGCCAGCGACAGCACGGCCACGGCGGTGAAGCCAGGGCTTTTCCGCAGCATCCGGACGCCATATCGAACATCCTGCCACAAAGTCGTCATTGCATGACTCCAAGAGTGATATGGAATAATGGAATGGTGGAATGATGGAATGCCGTAGGGGCGCCGGCACTGCGACCCATTATTCCAGTATTCCAATACTCCATCGCTCCAATCCGCTTGTCTCACACCACGTCAAAGCCGCTCTTGTTGAGTTCCCGGGCTTCCTGTTCCCTGCGGGCGGCCTCTTCCTCTTCGACGATCCGGCCGTCGAACAGGTGGACGGTGCGGCTGGCGTGACGGGCGTAGCGGGGATCGTGCGTGACCATGCAGATCGTCGCACCGTCGCGATGGAGGCCGGCCAGCAGTGCCATCACGGCTTCGCTGTTGGTCGAGTCGAGGTTTCCCGTCGGCTCGTCCGCCAGTACGATCGACGGATCGCCCACCACCGCGCGGGCCACCGCGACGCGCTGCTGCTGACCGCCGGAAAGCTGCGCCGGGTAGTGCTTGGTCCGATGGCTCATCCCCACCTTCTCCAGCGCGTCCAACGATCGCTTCTTCCGCTCAGACGACGACATGCCGCGATAGGTCAGCGGCAGCTCCACATTCTCGAACACCGTCAGATCGCCGATCAGGTTGAAGCTCTGGAAAATGAAACCCACTTCGCGGTTGCGAATCCGGGCGCGCTGTGAAGCCGAAAGGTCCGCCACCGGATGGCCGTTCAGCCAGTAGCCGCCTTCCGTCGGCGAGTCCAACAGGCCCAGGATGGCCAGCAGCGTCGATTTGCCGCAACCCGAAGGTCCCGCGATCGAGACGTACTCGCCTTTCGACACGCACAGATGAATCCCCGCCAGGGCGTGGGTCTCCACCTCCTCCGTGACAAAAACCTTGTGCATGCCTTCCACACGGATCAGTGCATCGTTCGATTCTGCCATGTCGTGGTTCCCAGTTCTCAGTTTCCAGTTCTCGGTTCTCAGGTTCCAGTTTGCAGTACTCAGTCGGCAGATTGTCCCTTCTGCGGACGAGCTTGACGCAATGATCTCCGCAGGCCGTTGATCATCCTGCCGACTTCTTCAGTTTGGCCGAAGAGACGATGGGCCACATCAACCTCCAGGTATCCGATCCGACTCGCGATCTCGATGTGAGTCTCCAATTCAGCCACAGACCCATGCGCGATGGACAGGTAGTGAAGGAATTCCTTTTTGTGCTCGCGAGCCTGCCCCTCGGCGATGTTGGCAGGAACTGATACGGCCGCCCTCTGAACCTGACCCGTCAGACCATACTGCTCACTTGCGGGAAAGGCGCGTGTCGCCTCATAGCATTGCACCACGAGGTCCATGCTCTTCCTCCAAACCTCCAAGTCTCGGTAGCTATTTCTTCTCATGACTTCTGCTCTTCCTTCCCCAACTGTCAACCGTCAACTGGAGACTGACAACTGCCAATTGACGTCTACTTCAGGCGCAGCCGGTCCTGGCCGTCCCATTGGGACATGTCGCTGAGGATGATCTCGTCGCCGACGTCCAGCCCTTCGAGGACTTCGATCGTGCTGACGGAGACGCGGCCGAATCGCACGCGCGTGCGAATCGCGTACTTGCCCTCCTCGACGACCTTGAAGAGTTCCGAGACCCCCTCCGACGAGGCCGAGACGGGCCTTCCAACATTGAGCGCGTCCTCCAGCCGCTCGATTTCGATGGTCCCGGTCACAGAGAGATCCGGGCGGGCGCCTTTGGGCAGTGCGCCGTTCAGCGTGATGTCCACCGTCACATTGCCCTCGATCACCGTCGGATCGATACGGGAGACGGCGCCCTGGACGGTGCCGTTGTACGTGTCCACTTCCGCGAGCAGGCCGATGAGCACATCGCGGGCCTGCACTTCGGGGATCTTCAACTGCGCTTTGAGACGGCTCGGGTTCGTGATGCGCGCCAGCACCGTTCCGGGCGCAATCTGCTGGCCCGGCTCGATCTTGTCTTTGACCTGAGCCAGCACGCCGTTCGTGCCGGCCCTGACTTTCAGAGACTCGATCTGCCGGCGTTTGAGCTCACAGAGCGATTCGGCCTGGCTCACCGATTCCTGCAACTCGGCCAACTGCGCCGGCACCGTCTCCTTCTCGAACATCTCAAAGCGTCTCTTGTTGATTTCGAGAAGGCGCTTGGCCCGCTCGGCGTTCGTCTGGGACAGCGTCAGTTCCAATTCGGGAATCAGATCCTGCTCGAACTGCTTCTGGTTGACCTCGGCGCGGAGCCTGGCCTCGTCGCAGGAAGCCTGGTATTGCGCCAAAGACGCTTCGTTTCCAAGGAGTTGATCTTGCAGACTCGTTCTCTGGGCGCTCAGCCTGGCCTTGGCCGAGTTCAGTTGCGAAGTGGCATCCAGCAGTTCCCGCTCCAGATCGGGATTGCTCAGCTCCAGGATCACAGTGTTGGCGTCGACGATGGCGCCCGGCAGAACCCGGATGTAGGTGACGCGGCCGCTCACCAGGGCGGGAACCACCAGGATGTCCTCCGAGACCAGGGTGCCGACGCCTCGCACTTGTCGCAACATGGAGCCGCGTTTGACGGTGTCCAGCCAGAGCGTGCGGCGGTCCACGCTCGGCGCCGCCGGCTCCAGCCGCGAGAGGCCCACCGTAACTGCCGCGATCACCACCAGCCCGACCGTGGCGATCACGCCCCGCCGGATCATCTTCATACGCTTCGCCGATTTTCGCGGTATATCCATGCCAGATCCTGCCAGTTGTCGGTTCTCAGTTGTCAGCTATCCGTTGTCAGTCGACAGTTGTCAGTTCCCAGTTGCCCTGCCACAACCGTCAGTTCTTGCTGCCAACCGGCAACCGTCCACCGTGAACTCTCCTTCATTCGTGGCGCAGCGCCACCATCGGATCGACCCGCGCCGCCCGCCGGGCAGGGATATACGTGGCCAGCACGGAAGTCGCTGTGAGTATAGCCACGGTGACAACTATGCTCACCAGATCGATGGTACTGATGCCCTGGAGCGCGCTGCGTATCACCCGTGTCATAGCGACCGCCAGCAGCGTGCCGACCAGCAGCCCGACAGCCGTCGATATCGCCCCCTGACGAAGCACCAGGGTCAGAATGTCCCGCCGTGTGGCGCCCAACGCCATGCGGATGCCAATCTCCGGGGTCCGTGAAGCAACCATATGGCTCTTGACAGCATAAAGGCCCATACCGGCCAGGAACAGGGCCATGGCTCCGAACATCACCGCCAGTCGGGCCACGACGCGCGCGAACAAGACGGTGGGATGATGGCGGTGTCGGTCCGCCAGAGACGCAACCGCAAGGACCGGCAGGCGAGGATCGATCTTTCGAATCCGCTCGCCGATGGTTCGCACGAGTGCGGCCTCGGCTCCCGACGCCGTGCTTCTGACTCGCAAATGGATGGACCCGGGCATGTGATGCGACTCGATCGGCTTATAGAGGAGGGGTTGGACGTCATCATTGCCCCAAGCGCTCCGCAGATTCGGTACGATTCCGACCACTCGGCAAGGCGACGACAACCCGCCAGTGCCATACTGGATGAGACAGCCAAGGGCATTGCCATCCGGCCGGAGTTTGCGGGCCAGAAGCTCGTCGATGATCACGACCGGTTCTGCATCGGGAGCGCTGTCGAGAGGGCGAAAGGGCCGACCCAGCAAGAGCCGAATTCCCATCGCTTCGAAGTAATCGCCGTTCACCTCATACTCGTGAAGTGGCTTCGTCAACAGGCTGCCTGACGCGTCATCTTCGCGGCCCGGCACATACTCGACGACTCTTCCGCGAACCCAGGGCCACCACCCCAGGTCCACAGGAGATTTACAGGACAGGCCCACGGCCTGAATCTCGGGGAGATCCTTCAATCGCTGGGCCAGCGTCTCGCAGGCTTGTTTGGCTTGAGGAATGCTGTAACCTCCCGCGAACGGCTTCACGCTGACGACCACCTTGCCGTCGAGGCCAAAACCGGGTTCGGCCCTGACAGCCCTCAGCGCAGTTCGAGCCAACAGGGTCGCGGTCATGACCAGCGCGACAGACAGGGCCATTTGACAGAGCACCGACAGGCCGCGCGGTACGAAAAATCGCCTTCTTCGCGTCGCTTCAAGCACGCCTCGGCCGGATTCCTTCAGGTCACCCACAAGATCGCGTCCCGATAGGCGCAGCGCCGGTCTCAGGCCGAAGAGTACCGTGGCGATCAGGCAGAAACCCAGGGTGGCCGCCAGGACGCGAACGTCGAGCGCGATGCCGGAGGCGATGGCCGAGCCCAGGTACAAGGGCAGCCGGCCCATCGCCGCCCACAGTTTGAGAACCCGCATGCCCCAGAGGGCCACGCCCACCGCCAGAATGCCACCGAATACGGCCAGGAGAAGCGATTCGATCAGTAACTGCCGCACGATCCTCGGGCGCCCGCCTCCGATAGCCGCACGGATGGCGATTTCCCGCTGGCGTCCCTGCCCCTGAACGACGATCATGTTCGCCAGGTTCAGGCAGGCAATGAGCAGAACGACGCCGGAGATTCCCATCAAACCCAGGCCGATGCGATCCAATGCAGGCTTGTCATTGTCGACCGCGCCGGCGTTGAGTCTGGGCAACGGGCGGAGGTGAAACGTGGCGTTCTCTCGCTCCCACCTCTTCGCATACCTGGGATACATCTGCTTCAGGCGTGGGAGCACCGATTGCAGCCTCGCTTGGGCCTCGGATATCCCCAGGCCAGGTTTGAGTCGTCCCACGACGGCCGATGGCGGGTAGTTCCATTGGTCATCCGTCCCCTCATACCTCTCTACCCAGTACTTGCCCACACGACCGTACGTCCCCAGAGGCAACCAGACGTCGGGGCCCACGACGGCGGCGCCGGTGAACGTCTTGGGTGCCACGCCGATGATTCGACAGGGCTTGCCGTTGAGATGTACATAGGTGTCCACGATTTCGGGCTCCGCCCCCAGGCGCTGCCAGGTTCGGTAGCTCAGGACCGCCACCGGCTCGGCAGAGGCCACTTCCTCCTCAGGCAAAAACGTCCGCCCGTAGAGCGAGGCTGCCCCGAGCGCGGTGAAGTAGTTGGCCGAGACAAACAGCGCCGCCACAGGTGTTACGCTACCGTCTCTTACCAGGGTATCGGGCACTCCGCCGTAGTAACTGTGGGCGATGAGATCGCTGAACGCGGGATTGTTGTCACGCAAGTCGACATAGCCCGCATACGGGAGGAGACGGGCCTCACCGACCTCGCAGCGCACCAATCGATCAGGCTCTTTGACGGGCAGCGGTCGAAAGAGCAGCGTATTGACCACGCTGAACATGATCGTGTTGGCTCCGATGCCGATGGCCAGCGTAATCAGGGCAATCGCCGTGAACCCGCGATTCTTCGCCAGCATCCGCAAACCGAATCGGATATCCTGCCACAAGGTTCCCATTTTCGCTCTCCGGCTGTCGGTTGCCAGTTGCCAGTTGCCAGTTGTCGGTTGACAGTTGTCAGTTCCCAGTTGCCCTGCCACAACCGTCAGTTCTTGCTGCCAACCGGCAACCGTCCACTGTGAACTCTCTTTCATTCATATCGCAACGCCACCATCGGATCGATCCGCGCCGCCCGCCGGGCCGGCACCCAGCAAGCCGCCAGCAGCGCCGCCAGCACACACGCCGCAACCGCCACGAAAGACACCGGATCGAACGGACTGACCCCCGCGATTCTGTTTCGCAGCACCACCGCCGCCGCCAGCGCCAAAGGCAGCCCAATCGCCATCGCAACCAATCCCAGTCGCAACCCTGTCAACAGAACCAGCCACATCACGTCCCCTCGCGTCGCCCCCACCGCCAAACGGATCCCCACCTCCCGCGTCCGGCTGCTCACCACGTACGCCATCACCCCATACGTCCCCACCGACGCCAGTACCAACGCCAGAACGCCCAGCGCCCCCAGTATGCGCAAAGCCGCCTGCTGAAACGCCAGCGCATCCTTGACAATGTCCCGCACGGGCCGCACGTCCCCCTCTACCAGCCGCGGATGGACCCGCCCCAACTCCCGTCGCACCGAGCCCACGACCCGCCGCGCATCCCCCCGCGTACGAATCACCAGCGTCGCATGGAGCAGCTCCGCCTTCTTCACGCAGCGAAAGACCGCCGGCCCCGGCCAGTCGTCGTATCCATTGATACACGCGTCCTTCACCACACCGATCACCGGCCATTTATAAATGTGTTTGCCCACAGGGTCCTGTCCCGGCCAGAACCGCTCCGCGAAACTCTCGTTCACCACCACGACCAGCCGCCCTGAGTCGACATCTTCCTGGCCAAACTCGCGTCCACGCAGCACAGGCACACCCATGATACGGAACATACCCGGACCGATCCGGCTGTAGATTGCGGAGTCCACGGAGCAACCATCGGGTGATTCGTAGCCCTCGGGCACAAACGTGTCACTGGGCAGACTTCCTACTTGTTGCCCGCCTAGCGGTGGCCGCCCCGCAACGCCCACTTGCTCGACCCCGGGAATGAGCCGCAGCCGCCGAACGATCTCGGCCAGTTGCGGCTCGAAACTCCCTTCTGTGAAACCGATCCGCTCCAGATCGAGTTGAGCAGTCGCCAGCCGGTCGTAGCGGTATCCCACATCCACCGCCAGTTGTTTCCGCATACTCCGCAGGCACAGCATCGCTCCGCACAGCAGAACAATCGACCCCACCACCTGACCCACAATCAACCCATGACGCAGCCACAGCCGCTGCCGGCCCGCCCCCTGACCGTCCTTCAGCGCCGCCGCTGGCTCGAACCGCATCGCCTGCAGCGCCGGCACCAGACTGAAGCCCACCCCAACCGCCAGCGCACCCCCAGCCGCAAACACCAGCACGCGCACGTCAGGCGCCAGCCGCAGTGCCGGACCCGACCACCAATCCGCCAGGCTCATGATCCCCCGTCCCACCCACGCATACACCACCAGCGCCGCCACCGTGCCCGCCGCCGCCACCAGCACCCCTTCACACATCACCCCACGCATCAGCGCCCCACGCGTCGCCCCCAGCGCCACACGCGTAGCCGTCTCTCGCCGACGCTGCAAAGCGCGAGCCAGAAACAACCCGGCCACGTTGGCGCACGCAATCGCCAGCAACAGCACCGTCGCCACCATCCCGAACTGCAGAAAACTGACGATCTTTGGCCTATCATACGACGTACCCAGCAGACCCCGCCCGATCGGATCGAGCCGAACCCCCGTGAACTCCGGGTAGACGCCACGCAGAGGTAGTCCCGCTGGCTTGGAAGCCAACAGCGCCTGCGTCACCTCCGCCACGATCGACGACACGTACTCCGTCGCCGCCGCCACCGCCTTCGCCTCCGCCAACCGGCCCACGGTCTCATAACTCGCCGCCCACTTCTCCAGCACGGGCTCCATGTTCGCCGGCATCCACAAACTCGCCGGCTGCGGACCGAGCCCCCCAAACCCCTTAGGGGCCACCCCCACGATTTCCACCGGCGTCTCGTTGAGTATCAGTATCTTGCCCACCACGTCCGGCGCTCCGCCAAACTGCCGCCGCCAAAACGCGTCGCTGATCAACGCCACCGGGTGCCCCCCGGCCTCCGCATCCTCCTCCGACCCAAAGACTCGCCCCCGCGCCGCACGCACCCCGAGGAACGGGAAGTAACCAGGCGTAACCAGCTCCGCTTGAACACGTTCCAAGCCGTCAGCCGTACGCATTTTCGGCTCGACATCCGCGTACCCGATGACGTCGTTGAAAAAACGAGTCTTCTCCCGAATCGCGTCGTAGTAGTGCCGGTAGACAAGGATGTGAAGGCGTTGCTTCGCTGTATTGACCGGCACCACCGCCCGCAGCTCATCCGGCCGCGACACCGGCTTAGGCCGCAGCAACATCTCGTTCAGAATCCCGAACAACGCCAGATTCGCGCCGATCCCCAGCGCCAGCGTCAGCACCGCTACAGTGGTGAACCCAGGGCTCTTCCTCAGCATCCGCAAACCGAATCTGATATCCTGCCACAGTGTTCCCATTTTCGCTCTCCGGCTGTCGGTTGCCAGTTGCCAGTTGCCAGTTGTCGGTTGACAGTTGTCAGTTCCCAGTTGCCCTGCCACAATCGCCCGTTCTTGCTGCCAACCGGCAACCGTCCACTGTGAACTGACAACTCCTTCTCATTCGTAGCGCAGCGCCACCATCGGATCGATCCTCGACGCCCGCCGGGCCGGGAGGTAGCCGGCCAGCAGCGAGGCGGTGCCCAGCAACACCACCGTCACGAGGATGCTGAGCGGATCAATCGGGCTGATGCCGTAGAGCAGACTGGCCGATACCTTGGCCACAGCCAATCCTATCGCCAGCCCGACCAGCAAGCCCGCCAGCGTCAGCAGAAGTCCCTCCCGCAGGACCATGCCCACGATGCTGCCGCGCGTTGCTCCCAGGGCCATGCGGACGCCGATCTCCGATGTACGTGTGACAACCATATGACCCTTGATTGCATAGATGCCCAGCGACGCCAAGAATAAAGCCGTTGCCCCGGCCGCCAGTCCTGCACGAGCACCTAGTCTCGCCATCTTTACGGAGGAATTGCTATCATGTATCTGGGCCAATGTTTCCACCGATTTCACCGAAATTCGGGCATCGACTTTATGAATTTCCTCAATCATTCGCTGACGCAGACCGTCCACCAATCCGGTGTTCGCAACGTGCAGATAGAGGTTTGAGGGCAGCTTATCCGACTTGTGGGGTGCATACACCTGGGCATGGACTTCCCCGTCCTCCAGGTTGGGCAGGTGGGCGACGATCCCGACGACTCGGTAGGGACCGTCCTCCGCCTTGGTGAACAGGCCCCACTGGACGAAACACCCCAAAGCGTTGCCGTCCGGGCGAAGCTTACGCGCCAAACTCTCGTCGATGATCATGACCTCTTCCGCGTCCGGGGCACAGTCCAGCCGGTTGAAGAGCCGCCCCTGCAACAGCGGGATCTCCATGGCCGTGAAGTAATCTTGACCGACCCAGGCGATGGCAGCCTTACGTGCCAGAGGCCCTGCCGACTCTGACAGGTGTTCGCCAATCACTATCGGTCCACCCCCTCCGTAGAACACTTTGGCCGATGTGCCCAACGCCTTAACCTCCGGCAGGGACTTCAGATGATCCGCCAGGGCCTCGCCGATCTGGCTAGTCCATACCTGGTCATGGCCAGCGGAAAGCAGATCGATATTGACGATCAGCTTGTCCTCCAGGGAAAAATGACATTCCGGTTTCGCTATTGCCAAGGCACTGCGCGTCAGCAGGATCGCGATGAGCATCAGGGTGACAGCCAGGGCGATCTGGCCTGTCACTGAGGCACTGCCCCGTTTTCTCCGGAGGGATCCCAGCACACGGCCGCCGGAGGCCTTCATCTCGCCGACAATATCACTCTTGGACAAGCGCAGAGCGGGTTTCAGACCAAACAGCAGTGTGGTTATCACACACAAGCCCAGTGTGCCCGCCAGAACCCTGAGACTCGAACCGCATCGAAAGGTCGTTGTTTGCCAGAAATGGGGGACTACCCAGATATTCACAATGCGCGTACCCCAGGAAGCTAGAAGAACGCCGAGGACGCCTCCCGCCAGCGCCAGCACCAAAGACTCGATGAGCAACTGCCGGATGATGCGCCAACGGCGCCCGCCGAGCGACAGACGAATGGCAATCTCACGCTGTCGCGAGGCCCCTTGCATGATCAGCATGTTCGCCAGGTTCAGGCAGGCGATCGCCAGGATGGTCGCAGACACAGCCATCAACACCAGACTGACGAAGGTGTCAAGCCGAGTCTGGTCTTCAATGTCACCATGTAGCTCGTGTCGCCCCGGCGGGCGGAGGTTGATTGAGGACTGCTCCCTCCATCGTTCAGGATATTCCCGTTTGAAATGTGGGATCAGAGCTTTCAGTTGTGCCTGGGCAACCGACATGGTCACCTCCGGCTTAAGTCGTCCGACAATGTTGAGCCGTAGTTCTTTTCTTCGGTCACTCCAGGCGGGGGTGAACTTCACCACTGTCCAGTAGCTCCCGAGCGACAGCCACAGATCACGACTGTCGAACGTGACGCCGCCAAAGTCCTTCACTGCCACACCCACCACCTGACAGCGCGTGCTATTGAGGGTTACATACTCACCGATGAGCTTCGGATCGCCCCCCAGGCGCTGCCAAAGATGATGACCCAGAACCACGACCGGAGCACTGCCCCGCCGCTCCTCCTCGGGCAGAAAGCCCCGTCCGCGGACCAGAGCATCCCCCAGACAGGTAAAGTAGTTCGCCGACACGTATTTCGTCCTAACCTCCAGGGCCGAATCCCCATGAACAAGGTTGGCGAAAAAACTCTCAAGGCCACCCCCCTCGGCCATGAGATCACTAAAAGCCAAACTACTATCACGGAGGGCGAGATACTCAGAATAACGAAAATCTGTATTTTCGTCGTCTTTGATCGAGAAAACCGCCAACTTCTCGCGAGATTTCACCTTCCTCGGCGTCTGAATCAACAGCAGATCGGCGATGCTGAACATGGTAGTGTTGGCCCCAATGCCAATCGCCAGCGTAATCAGGGCAATCGCCGTGAACCCGCGATTCTTCGCCAGCATCCGCAACCCGAATCTGATATCCTGCCACAACATCGTCATTGCATGACTCCAGTTCACAGTTCCCGGTTGTCGGTTGTCAGTTCGCAGGTTCCTGGTTCCCGGCCGACAACTGCCAACCGTGAACTGTCAACTCCTTCTCATTTGCAGTCGCACCGTCTTCGCATGGAGCGCATGCAAACAGTGTGCCAGGCGAGGACCGCACCGTAAGGCCCGAAAGGCGTCTGGACCGCTGGGGCTGCGCCCGGTTCTGGGATCGGCGCGCCCGGATTCGGACACTTGCAGTCACAGAGACAGCAGAAACGCCGTCAGGTCATCGATCTCCGTCTCACTCAGGTTCGAGGTCTTGCCGTGACGGTCTTCGGGGTTGAACTTGGTCAGTACCTCTTCGAGTGTCGCGGCCCGTCCGTCGTGGAGGTAGGGTGCCGTACGCCACAGTTCGACCAGCGTGGGCGTGTCAAAGGCTTCGCCGGTCCGGCCGGGTGGGGGCGAATAGTTGCTCGTCCCAACGTCATAGGGCGCCAGCGACGTGTAGAGAGGCGCAGGGTGACATTCCTGGCAGCCGGCCTTCTCGAAGACGCCTTTGCCTCTCTGGGCCTTGGCGATGAGGTCCTGATCTGCGGCGTACGGGCTCGGAAGGGGCTCGATAGATTTCAGGTACGCGTCGATGGCCGAGGCATTGGCCTCGCCAGACGCCACGAACTGGATGTGGTGCAGACCGGCACGAACGGCGGCCTCGGCGGTTTCGCGAACGCCGACGCTCATGGCCGGTGGCGTGCGATGCGACCGGAGCATGCTCTTGGTGTTCCTGGGCGTGCCCGGACCGTCGTTGAGCAGGTCCCAGTTCAGGCCGTCCGTCCGGGCGTCGGGGTGGCAACTGGCGCAGCTCTGCCAGCCCTGGAAACACAGATCGGCGTCATGGAAGAACATCTCTCCCCGCTGCACATCAGTTGTACCAGCCGTCGGCCCCAGCGGAATCGACACCAGTGTGTCCGCAAAGTCCGCACCCAGATCGACGGTGGCCACGGAATCGGAGAAGTACTCGGCGACATAGAGCGTCTGTCCGACAACGGCGATGTCACGTGGTCCCTTGCCCGGCAGACGGACGCGCCGGCGCAAGTCCACCAGAAACGATAGGTCGCTGGCCACATCCTCAGGCCCTGCTGCAACTCGGTCGAGCTTGCGATGCAGAGCGAGGCGATCGATGATGCTCACCTCATGTGTGCCCGAGTGGCTCACGCAGAGCCACCGGCCATCACCGGTGCAGACCACATCCCAGGGATTGGCGGCGCCGCGATCTACATCGTCCAGCAGCACCGTTGCGATCCGGCGCCACGAGGGGATATCGATGATGCTCAGGGCGCTGGCGTTCATCCAGCCCCGATCGACCTGCGTGGTTGGCAGTTGGTGGTGGGCCAGAGTGTGGACGACGTAGGCATGCGCACCGTCCGGGGACACGCAGATGCCACGGACGGACGTGCTGCCGTTGGGCAACCCGATGCGGCCGACAAGCGTCAGATCGGCGGCATTGACCGCGACCACTTCGGCCGCGACACGCGGACTCGTGGCCGGCCCGGCGGGCAGCAGATTCGCGACCAGTACGCGACGACCATCCGGCGTCAAGGCGGCGGCGACAGGTTCGCGGCCGACGGGCAGTTCGCCCCTAATCGTCTGTGCGGCCAAGTCGATGGCCAGCAGCCGCGAACGAAACCGGTCGCATACGAGAAGCGTGCCCCCGTCAGTACTGAGCACCGGCGCCGTCGGACTATGCCCGGCGGGAATCCTCGCCCGCGCGGCGCCCGTCTGCGAATCGATGACCAAGACCGTCCCGTCCGGCACACCTGCCGTCACGTATAGACTCACGCCATTCGCAGAGATCGCGACGCCTGACGGCACCTCGGGCAGATCGATCCTGCGATGGACCAAGCACGTCGTCCTGTCAATGACGAGAATCTGCCGACCGCCAGTCGCTGCGACATAAAGCTCTTCTGTGGCTGCGTTTACGGCCAGCACAGAGGGTGACAGGCCAGTGCCGTTGTCGCCGCCTGGCGCCGGTGCGGCCGCCTGTGTCTTGAGACTGTAGGCTTCTAACAGGGCAGCAATATTGCGACGTTCCAGCTCTTCCATGCGCCGACGTTTGGCGAGGAAGTGCTCGTATCGCTGCTGTTCCTCAGCAGTCCACTGGCTCGCCTCCTGGTAATCACCGCAGAAAGGCACCTGCAGGTCGATCCAACAGGCAATTCTCTCAATCTCCTCCGGCGTGACTTGAGCATCATAGTGGCCGTCCGCCAGCAGGCTCAGCAACCGGCTGCGGGCCGCCCCGGCCGAGTACGCCGGCAGCATATCGGGCACCGACTGCGCGCTGATCCAGTTCACCAAGGCGTTGCTCGTCCCCGCCAGATAGAGATGCCCTTCCAGCGTTTTCTGTGTCGCCTGCACCAAAGCCAGGTAGCCTGCGCTCCACCGCCTTTTCGCGAGACTCTCGGTCACCGCCGTGCTGCACAGGCTGAACGCGGTCTCGTTGTCGGCTTCGCTCGCAACAGCAGGACAAGGCGGTATCGTGACTACGTGACCCAGTCTTTCTTCGAGCTTCCGCGCATCGTTGTGACAGCGGACGCAACTGCGATCCAGGATGGGCTGGATCTCGCGCGAGAAGCTGAAGCCTCGGGGCGGCCCCTGGAATGGAGCCAAATCCTGTGGACCGGCGGCAAAAGCCTTGCTTGGTCTGGCCTGCGCGGGCAGCGTGCTGTTCTTTAATTCGTGACATCCGAGACAGGAGACATTCTCGCCCGGCTGCACCGTGAGCCAGCTTCGCATCGTCTGCGCCGCATATCCGCGCGCGTCGATCGCCTGAAAGTACACGGGCGTCCGCGCCGGCAGATTGAAGAAGGCCGAGCCGTCGGGGTGCACGGTGGCATCGCCCAACACGGTCTTCACGTCCCAGCTCCCGTTGCCGATGGCGGCCGGCGTGCAGACCAGCGCGTCACCGGCCGGACCGGCGTTGTAGTTCCAGCCCATGCCGGCCGCGCGATAGTCCAACGCAATCACTCGAAGCTTCTGGATCGTGCCTCGGGTCACACCCTCCAGCCCTGGGCCCGCGTAGATGTCCTGAAGATAGCACGTGCCCGTGGTCTTGGTGTAGTCGACCAGACTGGGACGGACCAGTGGACGGGGTCGCGCCACCAGGGGCACAGCCTGGTTGCAGGGAACATCCGGATCGGCAGCCAACAACTCCCGACGGCCGTCGGCCGCGATCCAGTACAGCTTGAATCGCGTCGGGTTGCGTGACCAGCCGAGCGGCGCGCAGGCAATCACGAACTCCGACTCGCTGAGCGGATACGGATACTGAAACAGCTCGCCGTCCTGTCCATAGTAATCAATGCGGTCGGCCGGCGTCTCGCGAACGGGCGCGATCAACCGGGCCCCGCTGTTCTCCTGCCGGCCCCTTGCCGGGTCCACGATCCCCAGCTTGCCCACCTGGAGCGTATGATGGCCCGAGAAGGTCGCGACCACCTTCTGCGTGCCGGGGATGCCGCGAGCGTGCAGCAGCGAGGTCGGGAACCAGGAGTTGTTGCCATAGAACTCGGTCTGGCCGGTGCCGTCAGGGTTCATCTGAAACAGGCCCTGGACGAAGAGTTGTCCGCGATCGCTGTATTCCCAGCGCGTGTAGATCACCCGGCCGTCGGGCATCACCGTCGGGAAGTTGTCGTGGACCTGATCGAAAGCCAGACGGCGCAGATACCGGCCGTCGCGATCGCACGTGTAGAGGTTGCTCACCTCCGTCCACCAGCAATCCACCGTCTGGACGCAGCGAGTCGAGTTGAAGACGATATCGTCGTTGGGCAGATAGACTCCTTCGTAGTCTGCGAAGCCAAGTCCGTGCGTCAACTGCCGGATCGAGCCTGTCGCGACCTCCATCTCGTAGAGGTGATAGTCGTCCTGGCGGTCAGACTTCTTCCAGGCGAAGAGCACGTGACGGCCGTCCCAGGACACGTCCGGATCGCGGATGACGCCGTTGGGGTCGTCAATGAGCGTGCGCACGGCGCACCGGTCGCCTTCGATCTCCAGCCGGCAGAGGGCCGCACCCGGCTCGAACTGCCGCTCGTGCTGGGCGTCAGACTGCCCCTCCGTGTAGGCGTAGTGCGAGCCGCCCAGGATGCAGTGCTTCGTGAAGACCCACTGAGGATAGTGCCGATGCAGGTTGCGCAGGCGCATCTCGCGACGCAATCCGGCGGCGCGGAGGTACAACTCGATCCATTGTCTCGACTCGGCGGGCGCGGACTGACTCACAAGGTGGTCGAAGTCATTCCGAAGGTCGCTACCATCGGCTCCGAGTTCCGCGATCGCCTTGTCCGCCGCCTGTCGCGCTGTCGCCGAAGCGGCGGAAGCCGACAGCCACCGGCCGAAGTCCGGTCCCGCGTCCTGCAAGCACCAGTCCCACTGCATCGGAAATTCGCGTTCTGCCCGAACCGAGAGTTCCTCGGCCGCCGCGGTGAACGCGTCGCTGCCAGGGTCAAGCGAAGCCGCCTGAGCCTGCGCCTCCAGCACAGCCGCCTGCCAGGAGTCTGCCTGATTCGCACTGGTCTGGGCGCCAAGCGTCAGCACGGCTATGACCACGAGCGTGTGGCAGCGGCAAGCGCGAACTTGCTGATGGAGACCTCTTCGCAGGCGCCCTAAACCATCGGCAAGCTCGCGCTTGCCGCTGCCACCCTGGGACCGGTATGTCCCCATGCATTTCTCCTCTGACCAACACCTTCTCGGGGACGTACGGGCGAATGATTATTCGCCCCTACCATCCTCCGCAAATCGTTCCAGCGTTCCATAGCACAGGCGGCGCACAGGTTACCCCTGTGCCGGACGCCGATTCAGACCCTCTCCGGCCGGCAGCCTCAGTGTGGCGCGGCAGCCGGGTTTGTCGGGGTGGTTCTCAAGAGTCAGGCCGCCGGCGTGGGCCTCGGCGATCTGGCGGCACAGCGTCAGCCCAATCCCCGATCCGTGTTCCTTGCTCGTATAGAACGGGACGAAAACGTCGATAGCCGCATCCAGGCCGACGCCATCGTCGTCAACATACGCCCAGAATGCGTGCGAGTCGGTCCGCCAACTGACCGAGACGCGGCCGTCTCCGGCGGGATGGGCAAGCAGGCTCGATTCGACGGCATTGGAGATCACGTTGATGAGCAGTTGCTCCAGTTGGTCGCGGTCGCCGCGGACGCTCACTTCCGGCCCGCCTTCCACGACCACCGGCATCCGCTTCTCCAGGCCCACAACCCGGCGGAACAGGTCTGTCACATCCACCGCGTTGAACTGCGGCTGCGGCAGGTGGGCCAGCCGGGAATAGGCCCCGATGAACCGGTCCAGCGCCTCCGACCGCTCCGCGATGATCGCCAAACCTTCCTGGAGGTCGTCATCCCAGTCGTCGGGTCGCGGCCGGCGGTCGAGCAACGCCCTGAGGCTCTCGGCCACCGACTGAATGGGGGTCAGGCTATTGTTGACTTCGTGACGAAGGGTGCGAATCAGCCGCTCCCAGGCCCGACGCTCCTCCTCATGAAGCGTACGCGTAAGGTCCGACAGGAAAAGGAGTTGGTGTGACACGCCCTTCTCTCTGTAGCTGCCTCGGCGCAGCTCCCAGCGCCCCGAACCGCCCGGAAACGCAATGTCCGTCAGACGAGGTGTAGCGCCTTCGAGGCACTCGGCCAAGCCCAGCTCACCGGCGCGGCAACCGATCAGCTCTTCTTCGGTCCGGGCCAGCAGCCGCCGGCCGCTGTCGTTGACCAACTGGAGTCTCCGGTCATTGTCGAAGCCGAACATCGCCACATCGATCTGCGCCAGAACCTTGCGGAGCAGCACGGTCGCCTCGATCGCCCCCAGCCGCTGTTCGCGCAGCGAGGTGGCCAGCGCGTTGACCTCCCATATCGCCTCGCCCAGCGCATCGCCGTGCCGGGCGCCTCTGGCCCGCATCGAGTAATCCCCCTCCCGCAGGGCCCCCATGAGGTTGGACAAGGTACGAAGCGGAAAGGCCACCCTGCCGGCGATGCTGGAAGCAATGCCCAGCGCCACGAGCGCGAGCAACACGATCACTGTCACCTGTGTCCTGACGCTGTACCCGGAGGCCAGAAGCAGGACAACGGCCGGAACGGAACCCACCAGACCGGCCATCAGGCTCAGAAGAAAGATTCGTTGCTCGTATGTCAGACGCCGTGACAGAGCGCTCATCTGTTTCTCCCAGGTCGAATCCCGATATCCACCGGGATCGCGTCGACGCGAGGACGGGCGCGAACCGATCACTGGATGTGGTACTTCTCCATGCGCCGGTACAGGGCCGCTCGACTGAGCCCCAGGGACTCGGCGGCCTTGCTGACGTCGCCCTGGAATCGAGACAGGGCTTTCCGCACGAGCACTTGCTCAACTTGCCCCAACGTCATCTCGTCAAATGCCGGCCGAATGCCGGCGATCGGCTCGAGCCCCAGATCGCTCGCTCGCACCACCGGTTCCTGGGCCATCAGGACGGCCCGTTCCACCGTGTGACCGAGTTGGCGAACGTTGCCCGGCCAGGAATAATCCAGAAGCACCTGCATCGATGCCGCGTCGAAACCAGTCAGGTCCTTGCGATAGCGAACCGCATATCGACGCAGAAAATGCGCCGCCAGCAGCGGAATATCCTCCCGACGCTCTCGCAACGCAGGCACGTGCAGACGAATCGTTTGCAGTCGGTAGAGCAGGTCCTGACGGAACCGGCCTGCGCGGACTTCCTCATCAATATTCGCGTTGGTCGCTGAGAGGACCCGAACGTCCACACGAAGGGTCTTCGAGGACCCGACCGGCTCGAATTCCCCGCTTTCCAGGACGCGCAGGAGTTTCGACTGGAGGTTCACCGGAATGCTGGCGATCTCATCGAGGAACAGGGTCGCCCGGTCCGCCAGTTTGAAACGCCCGAGCCGGTCCGTTCTGGCGTCGGTAAACGCGCCGGCGACGTGCCCGAACAGCTCGCTCTCGAAGATCGTCTCGGCAATGCTGGCGGTGTTGACCGTCACCAGCGTGGTGTCCTTCCTTGAGGAAGCGGCATGGAGCGCCTGGGCCACCACACCCTTGCCCGAGCCGTTCTCTCCGGTGATGAGCACGTTGGCTTCGGAAGGTCCGACGCGAGCGATGACCTCCAGCACCGGTTGCATCGCCCGCGACTCGCCGATCAGGAGCGGCCGGGCTTCGCTCCGCAGCAGGAGGTTCTCCTGTTCGAGCTGTCGCCCCTTTCGCAGCGCCCGGCCCAATTCGACCTGCGTCCGCAGGATTGTCAGAAGGCGCTCGTTCTTCCACGGCTTGGTGACGAAATCGCGGGCCCCGCGACGCATGGCCTCCACCGCCAGCTCGACGCTGCTCCAGGCGGTCATGACCACGACGGGCAGGGTGCCGTCGATCTGCTGGATCTTGAACAGAAGGTCAAGGCCCTCCTGTCCCGAGGTGCTGCCGCGAACGTAGTTCAGGTCCAGCAGCGCGACGTCGAAGTCATGCTCGGCCACAGCGCGAAGAATCTCCGCCGCCGAGCCGGCCGCCTCGATCCGGTAGCCCTCGGGCTTCAGCAACAGACGCAGCGCCCGCAGCACATCGGGCTGGTCGTCACCAATCAGAATCCTCGCACTGCCATTTCGCGGATCGCTCATGACGCCGCATTATAGCCGCCCCCAAGTCGGGCTGCAAACCGTTCATGGCGGCGCGAAACTCAGCGAGCAGTGGCAGGTGCCGCCCCGATGCGGTATAATGGCGATATGGGTCGTGCCCACTACGAACGATTGGATTTCGAAGGGACATGCGGTCCCGTGACACGGAGGCGATCATGGCCAAAGCCAATGTTGACCCGGCCGAACTGCGGCGGTTTGCGCGAGATTTGAACCGCTTCAACTCCGATCTGGAGGCCCTGATGGGCGGATTGCAGACCCGACTGCATGGGTTGGAGAAGAGCTGGATGGATCAGGAGCAGAAGCGGTTCACGCAGGAGTTCGAGCAGACGGTCAAGACGCTAAGTCGTTTCCTCGAATCGTCGGCCCAGCACGCGTCCTTCCTGCTGAAGAAGGCGCGCCATATCGAGGATTACCTTCAGCAGCGGTAAGAGCAGTCGATGAGCCAGTACGCGAGAGTCAATTCGGTTGTCCTGCTGAAGTCTCTGAAGGCTTCGCTGGCCACGTTTTCCGACGCGGCGGCGGTGGCGCTGGATGAAGTCAGCACCGACGTTCAGCGGACGCTGGCCTGGCTGAACGAAGATCGCAAGCGGTATTGGTCGAACCAGGTTCACGTGTGTGCCGAGCGCGTGACACAGGCCAAACTGGCCCTGAAACAGAAGAACGTCCTGGATCGGGCGCTCTCCGGGACAACGAGTTCGGCCGTCGAGGAAAGGAAGGCGCTGGCCATCGCCGAACGTCGGCTGCGCGAGGCCCAGGCCAAGCTCGCGCGGACGCGGTCGTGGATTCAGCAAATCGACAAGTTGCAGTCGGACTACCGGGGTGGCGTTCAGGGTCTGGTCGGCGCGATTGACGCGGATATCCCCAACGCGATGGCCCGACTGGAGAAGATGATTGACTCGCTGGAGGCTTACGTCGCCTTGGCGCCGCCCGAAGCATCAGTGGAGTTCGAAAAGGCCGCGAAGGAAAGCGTGTTGCGGCCGGCGCCTGCGCCGGCCCCGCCCGACCTGCGAGCATTCGCAAAACGTCTTCGCAGCAGGACTCCTGCCCCCCAGACGCGAACGGAGGCGCCGCTGGCGGCAGTGCCCGAATGGATCACGGGAATCGCGATGCCTGAGGCATCGCTGGAAGACCAGCCCTGTGCTCCGGCGCCGGAGGATAGGGTTCTGATCGCCTGCGTTGGCCGGCAGCCCGAGGTGGTCTTCCTTGCTCGCACCAACGCCGCAGACGGAGATTCGGGATGGTTCGTCGGCGCCGGCGATGGGACCGAATCGAGCGAATATGTCGCCGTGCGCACGACCGACCTGTTGCAGGCGCAGCCTCAATTGCAGAAGGTGCTGAGCCTGCCCGAAGGGTCTCTGGTGGTGATAGACCGTCGGAATGCGACCCTGACAGTCTTCGATGCGAATGACGGTACCGTATGAGTGCTACCGAAAGCCGAGCCAAACTCGTTCAGGCCAGCAAGAAACTGTTGGCCGACTGGCAGCAGACCAGGGAGAACTGGCGCGATGAGAACGCCCGGCGCTTCGAGCAGCAGTACATGGCGCCGCTGGAGGCAAACATTCGGTCGGCTGTTTTGGCGATGGAACGAATCGGCAGCGCCCTTGAGGCAGCACGCCATGATTGTAAGGACAGTTCGGAACCCGGCCCATGAACGCTGATCTCGAAGCCTATCTGCGCGGCCCGGCCCCTGTGGCCGACGACCACTACACCAACCTCCAGCGTCAAGCGCTGGCGGAGGTGATCCAACTGTCGGCTGAGGTCGTTGGACCGCTGGAGTCCCGGATTGAGTCGGACTACGAGGCGGCCAGGCACAAGGCCCAGGATCGATTCGACGCCGAGCGAGGCCGCATCGAGCTGCACCGCAACACCCGCGGCAAGGAGATTCAGGACCACTACGACGACCGCGTCGAGGAGATCCGCGCCAACTACGAGAAACAGCTCAGCGACGTCAAGGTCGACATCCAGTATCGGCGAAAGAAAGTCAACCAGACGGCCGTCGAACTGGAACAAAGAGCCGAGAAGGAGCACCAGGACCAGGTTCTGGTCGCCGAGTTCGTGGCCGAAGGCGCCGTGGCCAAGAGTACGCAGCGACGGCAGGAAACCGAATCGACGGTCGCCGGCGCGCGTCACTATCTCGACGGCCTCGAACAGCAGGCCGGCCAACTCGTGCGTCTCTACAGGCAGCATGGAATCGAGGCGCATGAGACCGTGACGCCGTCTGCGGGCGGCGATTACGCATCGCAGCAGGCTCTCGCCGAGCAGCATCTGGCAACGCTGAAACGTCTCTGGACTGCCCAGGTCTTCGTCGGCACGCGTCCTGCACTGCTGGCGGCGGGGATGGTGGGTGTTGCTCTTATCCTGCTGGCCATCTTATACGGCCTGAAGGTCCCGGGGCTCCCATCCGCTCAAATCGCGTATCCGATCGCCGCCGGGATCGGTCTGATCGCCGCCGGTCTGGCGGAACGCGTCATCTGGCGAAAGGCCAAGTCGCAGGTTCGCCAGACCTGCGGGGCTTTTCAGAACGCGCTGGCCGGCGCTCGGACGGCGCTGGAACAGTGGTGCCGATCCACGCTGGAGGGCATCGAGACCGAGCTGGGCAGTTCCGTCCAGAAGAAAGACGTCGAACTGAGGCGCGCCCACGAAACGTTCGAGACCGCCAGGGCCAACATCTCCCGACAGCGCAACACGTCGCTTCAGGAGATCGAGCACCGCCGAGTGGAAGCCTTCGACCAGCTCAAAAAGGAGCGAGACAACGCCCTCAATCAGGCGCAGGAACAGTTCGAACAAGAGCGGTCGGCACTGGACCAGGAGTGCCGGCAGCGGCTGGCGGAAATCCAGCAGCGGTACGACAGCGAGATGGGCGAATGCCGCAGCCAGTACGAAACGTCCCGGCAACATCTCCAGCAGCGATGGGATGAAGGGCTGGCACGCGTCGGCGCCCTGCTGAGCAGAGCCTCCGAACTCGACAAGACATTCGTGGCAGACTGGGAGCATCTGATCGATCGGTCGCCGATGATGTCGGACGCGTCGGCGTCCGCCGTGCGATTCGGCACGCTCCGGCTGGATCTCAAGCCGCTATCCGAATCGGTCCGGGCCCGCGCAGGCCAAACATTGGACACCGCCAGTCTCATGGAGCTTCCCGCCGTGTTGGAGTTCCCGCGGCATTGCTCGATGCTCCTGCAGTCCGGGCGTGAGGGACGACAGGAAGCGATCGAGACGCTTCGCGCGACGATGGCGCGGCTGTTCACGTCCCTTCCGCCGGGCCGGGTCCGGTTCACCATCTTCGACCCGGTGGGCTTGGGCGAGAGCTTTGCGGGCTTCATGCACGCCGGCGACTACCTCGAATCGCTTGTGGGCGGACGCATCTGGACCGAAGCCGCCCAGATCCGACAGCAGTTGGAGGACCTGACCGGACACATGGAGAACGTGATCCAGAAGTACCTCCGCAACGAATTCGAGACGATCGAGCAATACAACGAACAGGCGGGCGAACTGGCCGAGCCTTATCGCTTTCTCGTCATCGCCGACTTCCCGGTGAACTTCAACGAGGAATCGGCCCGGCGTCTGAGCAGCATCATCCACAGCGGCCCGCGTTGCGGCGTCCACACGCTGATCGCCTACGACGCCCGGCAGGAGCTGCCCAGCGGGATCGACATCGAGGACATCAGCGCCGGCAGCATCCACCTCGTCTACGACAAGGACCGATTCGTCTGGCGGGACCCTGTCCTGAAGCGGTTCCCGCTGACGCCCGACAAGCCCCCATCCGAGAGCGTGCTGACGAATCTCATGCACGCCATCGGCAAGGCGGGCGCCAGCTCCGCCCGCGTGGAGGTACCCTTCCAGACCATCGCACCGACCGACGAGCAGCTCTGGTCGCTCGACAGCTCGCGCGAGCTGAGCGTTCCGCTGGGCCGGACCGGCGCGACGCGACTGCAACGCTTCCGCATCGGCCACGGCGTCGCTCAGCACACGCTGATCGCCGGCAAGACCGGCTCGGGCAAGTCCACCCTGCTGCACGTCATGGTGACCAATCTGGCGCTGTGGTACGCTCCCGACCAGGTCGAGCTGTACCTGATCGACTTCAAACAGGGCGTCGAGTTCAAGACCTACGTCACCAACCGCTTGCCGCACGCCCGCGCGGTCGCCATCGAAAGCGATCGCGAGTTCGGGCTCAGCATCCTCCAGCGGCTCGACGCCGAGATGGCCCATCGAGGCAACCTGTTCCGCGACGCGGGCGTGCAGGACATCGCCGCCTACCGCAGCGCCACCGGAAAGACCATGCCCCGCACGGTGCTGATCGTGGACGAGTTCCAGGTGTTTTTCTCCGAAGACGACAAGCTCGCCCAGGACGCCATCGTCCTGCTGGAGCAGCTTGTGCGACAAGGCCGCGCCTTCGGCATCCACGTCGTGCTCGGCTCGCAGACGCTGGGCGGCGCCTTCGGTCTGGCCCGCAGCACGATGGGCCAGATGGCGGTGCGGATCGCGCTGCAATGCTCGGAGGTCGATTCGCAGCTCGTGCTCGATGACGAGAACACAGCCGCACGCCTGCTGTCGCGACCGGGCGAGGCGATCTACAACGACGCCGGCGGCGCCGTCGCCGGCAACAGCCCCTTCCAGGTGGCTTGGCTCTCGGATGCCGTTCGTGATTCGTACCTGAGCCGGATCGCGGCACGCGGACCCGAACCACGCGAGCCGATGATCGTGTTCGAAGGCAACGTTCCGGCCGACATTCGGGAGAATCGCCAACTGGCTGCCTGTGTAGGGGCGAATGATGCTTCGCCCGTGCCCGCCCCGAAGATCTGGCTGGGCTCTCCGGTGACCATCAAGGAGCCGACCGCCGTGGTGTTGCGTCGCCAGAGCGGCGGCAACATTCTGATGGTCGGCCAGCGGGATGAAGTGGCGATGAATCTGATGACGGGCGCCTGTGTCTGTCTGGCCAGCCAGTTGCCACGGTCCTCCGTCGAGTTTGTGATCCTCGACGGCAGTGCACCCGATTCGGCGCAGGCGGGCGCCTTCGCCCGCGTAACGCGCGTGCTGCCGCACCCCTGCCGGATCGTCGCCTGGAACGATGTCCCTGCGGCCATCGCCGAACTGAGCCGGAAAGTGAATGAGCGAATCGAGGCCGATCGGAATGACGAGGCGACCGTGGTCCTGCTCGTCTACGGCTTGCAGCGATACCGCATGCTCCGCCGCAGCGAGGACAGCTTCGGATTCTCGACGGGCTCCGAGGAAGCAACGCCGCGTCCCGACGTGCAGTTTGCCGGCCTCCTGCGCGACGGTCCCCCCGTCGGTATCCACGTGGTCGCCTGGGCCGATACCCTCGGCACGCTGGAGCGTACCTTCGATCGCCAGACCGTCCGTGAGTTCGACCACCGCATCCTGTTCCAGATGAGCGCCGCCGATTCGAGCACCCTGATCGATTCGCCCGCCGCCAACCAACTCGGCTTCCACCGCGCCCTGCTCTACAGCGAAGAGCAAGGCGGCCTGGAGAAATTCCGCCCTTACGGCCCGCTGCCCGACGACTGGCTCGCCGACCTCGGCAGGAAATGGGCTCTACGCAGGGGCGAATGATGATTCGCCCTACTATGGAGACCGTGCTATGGGAAGGACCATCTGTGTCACTTTCGCGATGCTGCTGGTCTGCGGCTGCGCCGGCGCCTCGCAGGGATTCGACCATTTCGTCACCCGTCAGGGCGATCGGCTGATGGAAGGACCGAGGGAGTACCGCTTCGTCTCCTTCAACATCCCTAACCTGCACTATGTCGAGGATCATCTGCCCTTCGAAGAGACCAACCCCTGGCGGCTGCCCGATGAATTCGAGATCACCGATGCGCTGACGGCGATCCAGCAGATGGGCGGGCGCGCCACGCGGATTTACACGCTGAGCGTACGAGCGGCCGGCGATGGGCCCGAGATCCCCCGCCACGTGCTGGGCCCAGGCCGGTTCAACGAAGAGGCGTTCCGCGCGCTCGACAAGGTGCTGGAGGTGGCCCATCGCACCGGCGTCCGCGTCATTATCCCGTTCGTGGACAACTGGATCTGGTGGGGCGGCATCCAGGAATACGCCGCCTTCCGGGGCAAGGCCAAGGAGGCGTTCTGGACCGATCCGCAGATCATCGCCGATTTCAAGAAGACCATCGAATATGTCGTCAATCGGACCAACACCTTTACCGGCGTCAAGTACAAGGACGACAAGGCCATCCTTGCCTGGGAGACAGGCAACGAACTGCAATGTCCGCACGAATGGACGCGAGAAATCGCCGGCTATGTCAAGAGCCTCGATCGGAACCATCTGGTGGTCGACGGCTTCTTTTCGAGTGTTCTGCGCGACGAATCGATCGACAATCCGTACGTGGACATCGTGACCACGCACCACTATCCGAGCAATCCGCGCGAGATGTTCGAGCAGGTCGCGTCGAACCGCGTCCGGAGCAAGGGCAAAAAGCCCTATTTCGTGGGCGAATTCGGGTTTGTAGAGACAGACGCCGTCCGGACGCTGCTGGAGAACGTGATCGCCGACGGGACCAGCGGCGCGCTGATCTGGAGCCTGCGGTATCGCACCCGGGAAGGTGGGTTCTACTGGCATTCCGAGCCGTTCGGCGGGGATCGCTACAAGGCGTACCACTGGCCCGGCTTCGCCTCGGGCGAGGCTTACGACGAACGCAACCTGATGGCGCTGATGCGTCAGAAGGCCTTCGAGATTCAGGGGCAGATGCCGCCTGCGCTCGCCGTTCCCCAAGCGCCGGTGCTGCTGCCCATTGACGACGTGGCGGCCATTTCCTGGCAGGGCTCGGCCGGAGCGCAATCGTACATCGTTGAGAGAGCGGAGAAGAAGAACGGCCCCTGGACCGAAATCGGTCGGAACGTCTGCGATGCCGCCGTGCCCTACCGCCCGCTGTTCGCCGACGCCGATGTCCAGATCGCCAGCCAGTACTTCTATCGCGTTACCGCGCAGAACAGCAGCGGCGCCTCTGCGTCGTCCAATACCGTCGGACCCGTCGCGGTCCGGCACTTCACGCTCGTGGACGAAATGCGCGATTTCTCGCTCCTGCACCAGCATACCGGCGTCACGCCCGAGACGGGCAAGACGCGTAACGCCAAAGAAGACATGGATCGGATGAAGGGAGCCGCCGGCGCGGCTCTGGTCTACAGGTTGCCCGCCGCGATCCGGACCTGCACGGTCTACACCTTCTTTGCCGAAGAGCCGGCGGACTTGCGTTTCCAGGTCTCGGCCGATGGGCAGACGTGGCAAACCGCCGAAGCCCGGCGAAAGGACTTCTACAGCGGTGAAGGCCAATATGGCTACTGGAAACCCGTCCGCTACGAGGCGAAGCCGCAGGCGCTGCAGAGCCGGTTCATCAGAATCGAGTTCACAGGCGAAGCCCAGATCTCGCGAATCGAGATCACCTACGGAGGCGCCGAGTAAGCGATGGCCGGTCGCGAGATAGAGAGCTTTCGCCGGCGTGTGGCCGCGGAATTGCACGAGGACATCCTGCCGTTCTGGCTGGAACACTGTGTAGACCACGAACACGGCGGATTCATCGGCCGGATGTCCAATGAGCTGTCGGTCGACCGTCAGGCCAACAAAGGATTGATCCTCAACGCCAGACTGCTGTGGACCTTCTCGACGCTGTGCCGCAGCGAGATCGTAGGGGCGAATGATGATTCGCCCCTGCAATTGGCTCGCAGGGCCTACGACTATCTGGAGCAACACTTCTGGGACGACCGCTTCGGCGGCGCCTTCTGGCAGGTGGATTGTCGCGGCGCTCTGGCGGACGACAAGAAGAAGATCTACGGCCAGGCCTTCTACATTTACGCACTGTCCGAGTACTCCCTCGCGACCGGAGAATCTGCCGCTTTGGAACGAGCGCAAGCACTGTTCGATCTGATCGAGAAGCACAGTTGCGATATGGCGAACGGCGGATACATCGAGACGTGCAATCGCGACTGGACCGCGGCCGAGGATGTCCGGCTCAGCGACAAGGACCTGAACGAAAAGAAGTCGATGAACAACCACCTGCATCTCCTCGAAGGCTACACGAATCTGTACCGTGCCTGGCCCGACCCACAGGTTGCCGACGAGCTGAGCGGCCTGATCGAGCTGTTCGAGCGTCATATTCTCGACCGTGACACGTCTCACTTCGGGCACTTTTTCAACGAACGTTGGGAGCCGCGATCGGACACGTACACGTTCGGCCACGACATCGAGGGCAGTTGGCTGCTTTGCGAGGCGGCCGAGGCTCTCGGCCGGTCCGAACTCGTCGAGAAAACCGGGCGCCTCGCCGTCGACATCGCGCAGGCCGTTTACGAACAGGGACTCGACTCCGACGGCGGGCTGTTCTACGAAGGCAAGGCGGGCCGCGTCGTCGACACGAACAAAGAGTGGTGGCCTCAGGCCGAAGCGGTCGTGGGTTTCTTGAACGCCTGCCAGCTTTCCGGCCGCGCGCACTTCTTCGAGGCGGCTTTGCGCTGCTGGGAGTTCATCGAACGGGCCATCGTAGACCACACGCACGGCGAATGGTTCTGGCGGGTCGACCGAAACGGAACGCCCGACCGCAACGAGCCCAAGGTGTCCGAATGGAAAGGCCCCTACCACAACACGCGGGCCTGCCTGGAAACGATCCGGCGGCTCGACGCCGTCGCTCAAGGAAAGGATCGCTGATGACGAAAAAGATCGTAGGGTGTGCATTGCACACCGGTTCCATCGTGACATGCCTGCTGTTGGCGACCATGCTGGCCGGGTGTACCGGCCCGAGGGAAACGGTAGGGGCAAATAATCATTCGCCCGTACGGGCGGCGGACGGCTTTGTTTCGCTGTTCGACGGCAAGACCTTCGCGGGCTGGGAAGGCTCGAACGAGGTCTTTCGCATCGAGGACGGCGCTGTCGTCGGCGGCACGCTGAGTGCAAAGGTCGCCCACAACGATTTTCTTTGCACGATCGCGTCGTACGACGACTTCGAGCTGCGGCTGCAATGCAAGCTGCTCGGCGAGAACGCCAACGCCGGCATCCAGATTCGCAGCCGGCGCGTGCCCGACCACTACGAGGTCAGCGGCTACCAGGCGGACATGGGCCAGCAGTACTGGGGCTGCCTGTACGATGAATCCCGCCGGAACAAGGTCCTGGCCTGCCCGGACCCGGCGAAGATCGCCGAGGTGGTCCGCGCCGGCGACTGGAACGATTACGTCATCCGCTGCGAAGGCAAGCGAATTCAGCTCTGGCTCAACGGCCTTCAGACCGTCGATTATACCGAGCTCGACGACGCGATCCCGCAGTCCGGCGTGATCGGTCTCCAGATCCACGGCGGCCCGCCCAGCGAAGCCTGGTACCGAAACATCCGCATCCGGCCCCTCTGACGCTCCGCTAATCCGGCATCTGGAGCATGACGGTCCGCTCGACGGCGTTGAAGACCGTGAACTGGACCGGCCGGCCCCTGCTCTCTGTGGTGATGCGGCGCAGGTCGTCGAGCGAATCGATGGATTCGCCGTTCGCCTTGAGAATGACGTCGCCGAGCCTGAATCCCGCGTCAGCCGCGCTGCTACGGGCCGGAACAGCAACAAAGAGCACACCGGTTTCGCGGCCGATGCCGGCGGCGGATTTCTCCGCTTCACCCGTGAGATTCTTGATCGTCGCGCCAAACCACGTGACCGGCTTTGGGTCGCGGAGGTCATTTTCTTCCCGCTTGGTCGCGGCGGTGGCGAATGCACGCGGCTCCTGCGCAACCTCCTCGCGGAATGCCGGCTTCAGAACGCCGAATCGATCCATCGGGAAGTTCCGGAAGCCGAGCTTCAGCGCAGGCGAGTCTTCCCTGACGCGATAGTCGCCGCTGTCCGGATCGATGAACAAAGGGTCCGCTACGATCGAGTGCGAATCGAACCCCTTGGCCTGCCACTGTGGGAGGGTCAAGGGCCCGTCCTCGATGCCGGTGATCCGGATCTGGCCGTTTCGCGAGTAGAACAGATTATCGTCGAACTGCCTGGCGTTGGCGGGATTGGCGCGAATGAACTGATAGGGCTCGTCGCTGACGAAGATATTTCGAGCGATCACGTCGTCGCACTCCGGCATCCAGATATGAAAACCGCCGAACCCGTCGATGATGATGTTGTTCTCCACCGTTCGAAAGAAGCCCTCGCGCAGCTTGACGCCCATGCCGAGGCACAGGTTCTCGCAGACCCGGTAGTTGCTCGATCCATCGTCAAGGTCGATGCCCCACGAATGACTGCCGGAATGCGCGAAGCGATTGTTTCGGATAATCGTGGTCCTGTAATTGTCGAGCGTGGCCCGCTCCCTGGCGAACGGCTCGATGTCCCGGCCCCCATTGTACGAGGTCTTCCACCAGCGGTCGCGTCCCCAACTGTTGAACGGGCCGTGATCGCCGCTTTCGCGGACGGTGTGGAAGACGTCGTTGTGCTCGATGAGGTGGCCGCCCCAACACCCGTCATTGATGCAGATCGCCGCACGAGGACAGCGATAGATCGTATTGTGGCTGACTGTGATCTGTTCGCTCATGGAGACGAACACGCCGGCAACCTGCTTGCCGATGAAACCGAAGTCGTGCATCAGGTTGTCGTGGATGGTGCACTGCGCCGGGTAGTCCGGACTTTTCGGGCCCGGCGTCAGGTCGATCTGATCCTGGCGGAGGGTCGTGCCGTATTCAATGGCCGGCGAGCGAACCGCGCCGACGTCGCCGACCAGACAGACACAGCTTTCGCCCAGCCGCGTGAAACGGCAGCTCTCGACGCGGACGCGGCGATTGTACCGGCTGAGGAAGACGCCGTTGCCGCCCAGGTCCTCGAAATGGCAGTCGCGAACCGAGCAATCTTCGGCACCCTCGATATGGAGCGCGCCGAGCCGGGCAATCGACCAGTCCCCTCGCAGCAGACGCTCATACGGCTCCATGAAGATGCGCTGCGTGTGCCGAAAACGCAGTCCGCGAAAGTGCAGGTTGCGGACGGGCTCATCCGGCGTGCCGCGAATCAGAACAAGCTCCTTGAGCCCTGCGCCGATGACCTGCGCCTGCGATGGGGCAACGTCCGGCTCAGGCATCAGATACAGCGTCTTCGTGCGCACATCGAAGTACCACTCGCCCGGAGCGTCCAGCTCTTCGAAGAGATTCTCCACGAACAGATAGTCTTTGTGGTAGCCCCCTCGAAAGACCGGATCGAAGCCGCCGCCGCGGTTCTCCTGCCAGCCACCTCTGAACTGAATCGTGCCGTCTGCGTCGACGCCCACAATCACATAGTGTTTGCTGCCCCACATGGCCGAGTGCAGGGCGTGCATGTATCCACCCTCGGGATGGGTCCAGGTCCTGGCGTGTTGGGGGCTGATGGCGTTGCCACTCGTGCCTCCGAAGAACTTCGCTTCGGGATCGTAGTTCGGATACCGGGCCGGATGCTGCCGGCGGCCATCGACGAACAGTTGGTCGATCTTCCCGATTCGGGTCGGGACCTTCGCCGAGACGATGCCGTCTCTATACGGCCGCCAGCCCAGGTCCAGCTCGAATCCGCCGCTGATCACGACCTCTTCATCAGCCCGGGCGCAGTACTCGATGATGGTCTCGCCGCCCCCGGAATCAGCAGAGGTGAAGACCACAGGCTCCTCCAGGTAATAATTCCCACCTCGCAAGAAGACCGTGATTCGTTCGACGTTCTCCGCTCGGATCTGGCGTACGGCGTCCCGCGCCTGGGCCAACGACGCGAAGGGTCTTTCCATCGAGCCATCCCCGGCATCGCTGCCATCGGGAGCTACGTAGAACTCCACTGTATCGCGGGCGGCGGCCGAGGAAACCATGGCCAACAGGAGCAAGCACGACAAACCTGCGTGATGCGTCATATTCGTCCTTTCCAACACGGCTGATGCAATGAACATGTGACCCTATTTGACAGGGAATCCCGCCGGAACGCCATCTCGTAGGGGCGAATAATCGTTCGCCCCTGCGCGGTCGATCCGCCGGCCGTCGTTGCCTGCGAAGGCTGCATGCGCCATAATGGGAGCGAGCCGACGGCATGGTAATCGATAGAAGGAGTTCGGCACGATGACGCATGATCCACTGACCCGCCGCGAATTTCTTCGAACTGCCGGCTGCGTGGCGGCAATGGGGACCGTTGGTGGCAGCCTCAATCCCGGCGCGCCGGGATTGGGGATGGCCCAGAGTCCTGCTGGCTTCGGACGAAGACTCCCGAATATCGTCGTGATCCTCGCCGACGATTTGGGCTATGGTGACGTACGGGCGAATGTTTATTCGCCTCTACCGTACGATGCACAATCCAAGATCCCGACACCGTGCGTGGATCGGCTGGCGGGCGAGGGAATTCGCTTCACCGATGCCCACACACCATCGGCGGTCTGCACGCCCACCCGTTACGGACTGCTGACCGGGCGCTACTGCTGGCGGTCCCGGCTCAAGAGCGGCGTCCTGGGCGGCTACAGCGAACCGCTGATCGAGACGGATCGGCTCACCATAGCGTCGATGCTCAAACGTCGCGGCTACCGCACCGGCTGTATCGGCAAGTGGCATCTCGGCCTCGGCTGGGTCACAAAGGATGGGGGCGCCGCCAAGTCCGGCAACGTCGATTGGAACGCGCCCGTGACGCACGGGCCGCAATCGCTGGGATTCGACCACAGCTATATTATTCCGGCCTCTCTCGACATGGACCCCTACTGCTGGCTGGAGAACGGCCGCACCGTCGAGGCGCCGACCAGCCGGACGCCGGGCAGCAAACGCCGCTGGGACGGGGGCGGGGGCTTCTGGCGGGCCGGACCGATTGCTCCTTCGTTCGATTTCACGGACGTCCTGCCTACGATCACGAGCAAGGCCGTCGACTTCGTGAAGCGACAGGAGAAGAACGACCCGTTCTTCCTCTACGTCCCGCTGACGGCGCCGCACACACCCTGGATGCCCACAGATGAGTTCCGCGGCAAGACCGAGGTCGATTGGTATGGCGATTTCGTCGCACAGGTGGATGCTTCGATTGGCCGGATCATCGAGACCATCGACGACGCCGGCTTCCGCAACAATACGCTTCTGATTGTCACATCTGACAACGGCTCGCACTGGCCCACCGAGCAGATCGAGAAGTTCGGCCACCGCGCCAACGGGCCTTGGCGAGGGCAGAAAGCGGACATCCACGAGGCAGGCCATCGGGTCCCGTTCGTGTGCCGCTGGCCGGGACGCATCGAGCCCGGCTCGCATAGTAACCAGACGATCTGCCTGACCGATCTGATGGCGACCTGCGCCGCCGTTGCGGGCGGCACGTTGCCATCCGACGCGGGGCCCGACAGTTGCAGCATTCTGCCCGCCATGCTTGACCCCACGCTGGCCGAACCGGTCCGTGAGGCGGTGGTCCACCATTCCGCACAGGGTTTGTTCGCCATCCGCCAGGGCCCCTGGAAGCTCATCGATGGCCTCGGCTCCGGCGGTTTCACGGCGCCGCGTCAAGTCGAGCCCGAGCCGGGCGGACCAAAGGGACAGCTCTACAACCTCGACGACGACCCGGGCGAACAGACCAACCTCTGGGCTGAACGGCCGGAGATCGTGACACATCTGACCGCCCTGCTCGAACGCTACAAGGCGCAAGGCCGTAGCCGTCCGGCAACGCTGGAGAGACGCACATGAACCGACGTGACTTCATCAAGGCGATCGGCCTGGCCTGTGCAGGCCTGCCCGTACCGGCGCAGCGGTCGGCCTGTGGCGGACTGGCCGACACGAACAGCGCGTCCGGGCGCCGGCGGCCTAACTTCGTCATCATCTTCTGTGACGATCTGGGCTACGGCGACCTGGCCTGCTTCGGCCATCCGACGATTCGCACGCCGCACCTCGATCGCATGGCGGGCGAGGGCCAGCGATGGACGAGCTTCTACGCGGGCGCCTCGGTCTGCACGCCCAGCCGGGCGGCACTGCTGACCGGCCGGCTGCCGGTCCGCAGCGGCATGTGCAGCAACGTGCGGCGGGTGCTCTTTCCCGACTCGGCCGGCGGCCTGCCCCAGAGCGAGATCACCATCGCCCGGGCGCTGAAGCCCCAGGGCTACACGACCGCGTGCATCGGCAAGTGGCATCTGGGCCACCTGCCCCAGTACCTGCCCACCAGCCACGGATTCGACTCGTACTTCGGGATTCCGTATAGCAACGACATGGACCGCGTCGGAGGCGAAGGGCGCCAGGCGTTCTGGGGCCCGAAGGTCGAGTATTGGAACGTGCCGCTGATGCGGAACGAGGAGATCGTCGAGCGGCCGGCCGATCAGAACACACTGATCCAACGCTACAGCGACGAGGCGGTGCGCTTCATCGAGACCAGGAAGGATGAACCGTTCTTCCTGTACCTGGCGCACAATCTGCCTCACGTGCCGCTGTTCTGCTCCGACGAATTCCGGAGCACGAGCCTTCGCGGCCTGTATGGCGATGTCGTCGAGGAGATCGACGCGGGCGTCGGCCGGATTCTCGACACGCTCAAGAAGCACAACCTGGCGGAGAACACGCTCGTCGTCTTCACCTCGGACAACGGTCCCTGGCTGACCTTCAACGACCACGGTGGCTCGGCCGGTCTGCTGCGCGAGGGCAAGGGCTGCACCTACGAAGGCGGGATGCGCGAGCCGACGATCTGCTGGTGGCCCGGCCGGATCCGGCCCGGCGTGGTTCATGACATGGGCGCGACGATGGACCTTTATACGACGATCCTCAAGCTGGCGGGCGCCGAGGCGCCGTCCGACCGCGTCGTCGATGGGCTCGACCTTACGCCCGCCCTGTTCGGCACCGGTCCCAGCCCCCGCCGCACCATGTTCTACTATCGCGGGACCGAGCTGTTCGCCGTGCGCAAAGGACCGTACAAGGCCCATTTCATCACGCAATCCGGCTACGGAGGCGACAAGCCGATCAAGCACGATCCGCCCGTGCTCTACCATCTCGAACACGACCCATCCGAGAAGTACGACATCGCCAAAGACCACCCTGACGTCATCGCCGACATCGTAAAGGAGGTCGAAAAGCACGGCGTTACCCTCACCCCCGTCGAAGACCAGCTCGCCAAACGCATCCAGAAAGGATGATCCCGTGCCTGCTATCGCCGGTGTGGGTTGCCAAGGCCGGCGGGGATCGCTATGATGTCGGGATGTCGAACAAGGAAAAGAAGGGGTTTGACAGTCCGGCGGCGTTCAACAAGAAGGCGTACCGCGACTTCGAGCTGGTCGAGAAGTTCGAGGCCGGGCTTCAGTTGCGCGGCAGCGAGGTCAAGTCGCTGCGCGGCGCCGCCGCCGACCTGAGCGGGTCCTACGCCCGCTTCGAACAGGGCGAATGCTGGCTCATCGGAGCCAAGATCGCCCCGTATGCGATGGCCCGGGAAGGCGGTCACGACCCCGTGCGAAAACGCAAGGTGCTGCTGCACAAGGCCGAGTTGCACCGTATCGAGGTCAAGCTCGAACAGCGCGGCTTCACGCTGGTGCCCCTTCGGCTGTATTTCAGCGGCCGAGGTCTGGCCAAGGTCGAGCTGGCCCTGGCCCGGGGCAAGCGCCAGTATGACAAACGGGCCACCATCGCCGAACGCGGCCAGAAGCGCGATCTCGATCGCGACATGAAGAAATATCGAAAACGATAGCCGTAGGGGCGAACCTGTGGTTGCCCGGGCGGACCATTCGAAAAGGATTACCGGCATGGCGGAAGAGAAGAAACTCATCATCGACGAGGACTGGAAGAAGCAGGCGCAGCAGGAGAAGGAGATCCTGGCCGCCAAGGAGAAGGAAGAGAAGGCCAAGCAGAAGGCCGCTGACGAGGAGGAGATCGGCCAACCGGCCGGGCCACTGCCGCAGGGCGACCTCGCCAGCCTGATCAACATGCTGACGACCCAGGCGCTGTTCGCATTGGGCGTGCTGCGGGTCAAGGGCCAGGACCAGAGAGAGCCGGACCTGGAGATGGCGCGATACAACATCGATATGCTTGAAACGCTCCAGGCCAAGACCAAGGGCAATCTGACCGCAGAGGAATCGCAACTGCTCAAGAACACGCTGAACGAGCTGCGCATGGGCTTCGTGCAGATCGCCGAGTCCGCCGCCGGCGGACCGCAGCCGTAGGGGCGAACCATCATTCGCTCCTGTCGTCACAGACGGGACACGACTGCATTGGCTAACATCTTAGACCAGATCGTCGCCGACAAACGCCAGGAGGTGCGGGACAGACGGACCCAGGTCAGTCTCGAACAGCTCAAGGAGCGGATCATCGGTCTGCCGAAGTGCCGCAACTTCTACCAGGCGGTCACTAAGGCGAACCGGCGCGGGCTCAACGTGATCGCCGAGGTCAAGAAGGCGTCGCCGTCGGCGGGACTGATCCGCGCCGATTTCGATCCGGTGGCGATTGCCAGGACGTATGAGCGGTATGGCGCCGATGCGATCAGCGTGTTGACCGACGAGAAGTATTTCCAGGGCCGGCTCGAATACGTCGAGCAGGTCAAGCAGGCGGTCGCGCTGCCGGTCCTGCGAAAGGATTTCATCGTGGACCTCTGGCAGGCGTACGAGTCGCGTGCCGCCGGCGCCGACGCGATCCTGCTGATCGCTGATGCGCTGCCGACGGGCGAGTTGATGGACCTGGTGATTGCGGCGACGGAACTGACGCTGACCGTGCTGGTGGAGGTCCACCAGGCCGACACGCTCCTGCGCGTGCGCAGCCTGATCGGTTTTCCGGCGGGGCGATACAGCGTTCTCGGCATCAACAACCGCGACCTGACGACCATGGCGGTCGATCTGAACACGACCAGCCGGCTCAAGGACATGCTCGATGACGATGTCCCCGTGGTTGCCGAGAGCGGCATCCGGACACGCCGCGACGTCGAGAAGCTCATCGGCATCGGCGTCCGCGCTGTTCTCATCGGCCAGACCCTGTGCGAGCAGCCGGACATCGGCAGTAAGTTCACAGAGCTGTTCGGGCCGGGATAACGCGGAGGCAATCTACCCCATGCGGGAGCCGTCACCGAAGCGCCGCGTCACCGTCTCGATGATCTCGTCGGCGGTCGTCTCAATGGGCTTGTCGGTCACGTCGATCATCGAGAAACGATGCTGGCGACAGAGGGCGCGGACGGTTTCCACCTCATCGAGAACGATCTTCGGGTCCGTGTAGGCGCCAGGACCGGTCAGGCCTCTGCGCTGCTGGCGATGTCGCCGGTGGTGAACGAGCCGCTTCTAGTCGATGTCGAGCCCGAAAACGCGACCGCGATCGATCCGGAGCAATTCCGCAGGCAGCGGCAGGTCCACGATCACGGGAACGTTGGCCACCTTCCAGCCCGGAACGCCCAGGTACATGCTCAGCGGTGTCTTGCCGCTTCGGGAGACGCCGGCCATCATTCCGTCTGTGCCTTCTGGATCCTGGCCCAGGTGTCGCGCAGGCCGACGGTTCGGTTGAAGACCAACGCGTCGGGTGTGCTGTCGGGGTCGACACAGAAGTAGCCGAGCCGCTCGAACTGGAAGCGGTCCAGCGCCTTGGCCCGGGTCAGCGACGGCTCGACAAAACAATCCCTCAGCGTCTCCAGTGAATTCGGATTCAGATGAGCCGTGAAGTCCTGTCCCTCTTCGACGTCGTCGGGATTCTCCTTCGTGAAGAGGTTGTCGTAGAGCCGCACCTCGGCCTTGCACGCGTGTCGGGCGGATACCCAGTGCAGCGTCGCCTTGACCTTGCGGCCGTCGGGGGCGTCGCCGCCGCGAGTCGCCGGGTCGTAGGTGCAGTGCAACTCGACGACGTTGCCTTCGGCGTCCTTGACCGCGCTGGTGCAGATGACAAAGTACGCATAGCGCAGGCGCACCTCGCGGCCGGGAGCGAGCCGGAAGAACTTCTTTGGCGGCTCCTCCATGAAATCTTCCTGCTCGATGTACAACTCGCGTGAGAACGGGACCTTTCGCGTGCCCGCCGATGGGTCCTCTGGATTGTTGACCGCCTCCAGCTCCTCGACCTGATCGGGCGGGTAGTTGTCGATCACGACCTTCAACGGCCGCAGCACCGCCATCACGCGGGCGGATGTCTTGTTCAGGTCCTCGCGCAGACAATGCTCGAGCAGCGCCATCTCCACCGTGCTGTTGAACTTGTTCACGCCGATCCGCTTGCAGAAGTTGCGAATCGCCTCCGGTGAGTACCCGCGCCGGCGCATGCCGGAGACCGTGGGCATGCGAGGGTCGTCCCAGCCCTTGACATAGTTCTCCTTCACAAGCCGCAACAGCTTGCGCTTGCTCATCACGGTATACGTCAGGTTCAGGCGAGCGAACTCGATTTGCTGCGGATGGTGAATCTTCCTGCCCCACGGCCCGGAGCCATCGTCGGTGCGGCCCTCGTTGACCGCGTCGATGAACCAGTCGTACAGCGGGCGATGGTTCTCGAATTCGAGCGTGCAGATCGAGTGCGTGATGCCCTCGATCGAGTCCTCGAATCCGTGGGCCCAGTCGTACATCGGATAGATGCACCAGCGGTCGCCCTGGCGATGATGGCGCTCGTGGACGATTCGGTACATGATCGGATCGCGCATGTTCAGGTTGGGATGAGCCATGTCGATCTTCGCCCGCAGCGTGCGCGAGCCGTCCGGAAACTCGCCTTTGCGCATCTGCTCGAACAGGTCGAGATTCTCCTCGACCGAGCGGTTGCGATAAGGGCTGTCCTTGCCAGGCCGGGTGAGCGTGCCGCGATACTCGCGCGTCTCGTCGGCGGTCAGGTCGCAGACGTAGGCCTTGCCCTTCCTGATCAGCTCGACCGCCCATTCGTACATCTGCTGGAAGTAATCGGAGCCGTAGAACAGCCGGTCCTGCCAGTCGGCGCCGAGCCAGCGGACGTCTTCGATGATCGAATCGACGTACTCCTGCTCTTCCTTCTCCGGGTTGGTGTCGTCGAACCGCAGGTTGAACCTGCCGCCAAACTCCGCGGCGATCCCGTAGTTGAGATTGATGCTCTTGGCGTGTCCGATGTGCAGGTAGCCATTCGGCTCCGGCGGGAACCGCGTGCACACCGCACCATTCCACCTGCCCGTCTTCAGGTCGTCGGCGACCATCTGCCGAATAAAATCCAGCTTGCGTTCCTGGCCCTCGCCGCCGCCGCTGCTTGGTACGTCCTTCTCGTTTTCCATAACTCCAATCACTCAAAGCTCTTGGGGTGCCGTAGGGTACGGCCAGATCCGCGCACAACCGGCCCGTGCTGCTGGGGATGCAAAGGCCGAACCGACGACGATCTTACCGCCCCGCCCCGCCTCTGTCCACTCCATATTGCCGCCCTGAACACAGAACCCTCGTTCGCGGTCAGCGACGTGGGATGGGCAGGTTTGGCGCCCATGCGGCTGAATCGGCCGTAGAGTGTGCACCGCACGCCTTCCTCATCGCGCGATGGCCTTGGTGTGCATAGCACAACCCTGCGAGTCTATGTGGAATCAGCCCTGCGAGATCAACCGCACACTCCGAATCGAGTGCAAGGCTTCTCCGTACAGATCGAATCGATGGGACGGCCTTGTTCGTCGAAGACGATGGTCAAGGCTCCGACGTGCGTCGGATTCATGCCGGCAGGGACCGACCACTTGAGCATCAGGGGAGCCTGGCACTTGCCCGAGGGGATGGCGTAGGGCCGGCCTTCGGCGACTTCCCCTCGCGCGACGCGGTCGCAGGACCATCCATCCATCGGCACGCCGCTTTCGTAAGCGAACATCGTCGTGCTGCCCCTGACCTCGTGGTCGACGCCGTGATTACACATGAGAAAACCCAGGGATAGTTCTCGGCCGGCGATGACGCCGCCGTGCATCTCCATGCTCAGGCGTGCCGGCGGCTTGGCGAGGCAGCGGTCCAGGGTCCCAGGTATGGTGATCGCGTTGGCGCCGTCGATCAGGGTGCGGGCGTCCAGGACGACCGCCGGAATCTGCGTCACCTGGAAGCGATCGCGCTGGGCCGCCAGGATCGCCTGTGGCGTGACTCCCTCGACAAAACTGAGCAGGTGGATGCGGTGCGGCGCCGCGGTGCGATAGGTCTCGATCTGCTGGGCCAGTTGACGCGACGCATCGCCTCGATCGAGAAAGAGATAGAGTACGACGGAACTGTCCGTGGGGTAACCGAGAGAGGTTTCGTGCGACGAGGCAGGAGTTCCACGCATCCGGCTGAGGGCGACAAGTGAAGCAACAACGATCAGCGTGGCCGCGAAGGCCGCAAGCGCCGTACCACGGCGACGCACCATGAGGGCCACGCACGCGGCGCAGGCCGCCAGTGCGGCGATCCCTGTCAGAGTCCACCACGCCGGGCCGCGAGTCGTCGGTTTCGACGCCACGGCGGTGGTCGGCTCGACTTCGCTTGCAGCAGGCTGACCCGGTGCGACGCTCCGCACAACAGGACCGCAGGTCGCCCGACCTGTGTCGTCCACAGCCACGGCCACGCCGTAGAGCGGTCCCTGTGTCTGGGCCGGGAGTGTGCCGTACCAGGTGGTCGGTTCGTATTTGCGAGCAAGCTCCACCGGCTGTCCTTGCACCATGAGACGCCGGCCACCCTCAGTGAATCGGAAGATACCTTGCGAGGCCAGGTCCTCCGGCATTTCCACCGCCTCGGCGTTTGTGGGGATCTCCGTGCTGTACCAGAAACGGACCGTCTGCACGAAGTGATTGTCGTCCAGGCATGATGCGTCGACGGTCAGAGGCAGGACCTCTCCGAGCGGCAGAGACTCCGGCAGTTGCGGACCGCTGACCTTGCAGGTCGCCGGTCGGCCGAGGGCATAGGTCGCCTTCACCTGGCCGGAGTCGGCACTATCGACGGTGATGGTCAGCGAGGTTTCCGCGTCGGGGTTCTCGCGTTTCACTCGCCAGCGGAAGGTTGCGAAGGCTTTGGGCGTGCCGCTGACCGGCGCCTCGATAGCGTCATAGCTCGCAGGCTCAGGCCCGCTGATGACGGTGATTCCCGCCGGAGCCGTAAGCGCAGCGGCGATCCTGTGACTGGTTAAAGGGAAGCAGCAGCCGCCGATCAGGGGTACAGTGCAGGTCAGATCGAGCAGGCCATCCGCAGCCGGCGCTGCCTCGATCCTCGGCTGCAACATGTGGGCGCCGAAGAAGGCGCCCTCCTCGGCGGCCGACGCCGCAGGCGCGAACGACAGAGCCACGAGTATCGACAGCGTGAGGGCTTCAGCGATCCGCGCATGTTGAGTGTTCATCATGGTTCTCCTGGGGTCTTGCCATCGATGCACCAAAGATGCTTGCTGCCACGGATGAACATGCGGCCGTCGGCGGTCATGGCCGGTGTGGCGTCCGCGTCCTCGCCGAGGGCGCAGGTGGCGATCGGACGATAGGTGCGTTCGGCGGCGACGATCTGCATCGTGCCGTTGCGGGCCAGCGCGTAGATCCGGCCGCCGCTGGACAACAGCGACGCGTAGCCGCCGGCGATTCTTTCGGTCCAGACCCTCTCGCCGGTGGTCGCGTCGAGACAGGTGAAAAAGCCGTTGGCGTTGGTCATGAAGAGTAGTCCGTCGACGGCGACCGGGCTGGCGGTCTCGCTCAATCGCCCGACATAATCCCAGAGCTGCTCTACGGTCCCATGGACCCGGTGACAGTACAGACGCGACCCGACGTTGACCGCGTAGACTCGCCCGTCCCACCAAGCGGGAGAGGGAGCGACTTCGCCGGTGGCGCCGTCCACGTCCCACGCCATTTCGCCGGTCAGGTCGTAGGCGGTGGTCGAGCCGTTGGCGTTGGCCACCACCAGCGGTTTCCCGTCAACATCCGGTACGATCATCAGCGACGACCACGACGCCCCGCGCGACCGCTCCCGGTCCCAGATGATCTTGCCCGTGGCGGTGTCGACGGCGAACACGCGGCCGCTGGCATGGTGATCGTATTGCACGCAGAGCAGATGGTTGACAGCGCACGGCGAGGAGGCGAAGCCGTAGCCGAGAATCGGACGCTTCAAGAACATCCGCCATTGGGGTTCGCCGTCGAGGGAGAACGCGCCAAGATCGCCGGTCCCGAAGAGCGTGTACACGCCGTTGGCGTCGCAGGTTGCGGTCGGCATAGCCAGGCCGTAGTCCGACACCGCCGGCAGCGGCGCGCCTTCGCCACCGTCCGCCACCACCCGTCGCCAGAGCAACTTGCCGTCGCGGGCGTCGAAGGCCAACACGGCGCGTTCCCTGTCGTCGGCTTCGGTGATGAACAGGCGGTCGCCCCACAGCACGGGGGAACTGACGCCAGGGATCTTCAGCGGGGTCTTCCAGCGGACACCTTTGCCCGTCGGGCCATCCCACGCCACCGGAGCGTTGTCCCACGGCGAGACGCCGCACAATGGGCCGCGGAAGCAATTCCAGTGGACCGGCGTCCCGGCGGACGCGGCGGCCAGCTCGCCACCACAGGCCTGTGCGGCCAGGGTCCAGCCCACGAGGAAGACATGCAGATAAGATAGCCACCTGGTCATATCCATCCGGACCACTGTAGTCGAGAAAACGCGTCCGTCAACGGCCCTGAGCGCAGACCGTTGACGGACGCTTTCAGGGAAGTCTTGCGTTGCTCAATCCAGCCGCAATGCCGGGTCGCCGAAGAGCACCAGCGACGGCATATCGACTTCGATCGCGTTGTCCGAGTCCTTGCCTCGGTCGCCCGCGAACTGACGATCCTTCCAGTTCACATACCCTTGCCACTTGGCCTCGTTCAGGGCCAGCCCCAGAGGCATCTTCTTGGTCAGGGCGTTCTCCCAGAACAGGAAGCACTGATCCGCGCCGGGACCCTTGGGGGCGAATCGCCAGAAGCAGATGGCCTGGCACTTGTTCGGCGCCAGAAACGCCATCGCGCCGGCGTGAATCGCAGAGGTGGGCAGGAACTCGTCGTTGCTCTTGAACGGCGCCAGCACGCAGCCGACGTTGCAGCCGATGACGTAGGCGACCGTCGGGGCCTGGAAGTTGAGCTGCTTGCGGAATTCCGGTCCCGTTGCCATGTAATTCTTCATGTCTCTTCCGGTCCGGCCGGCCTCAATCCGCATGTAGGGCGGATCGCCGTGGGCAAGGTACTGTACGAAGCCGTACGGGCTCGTGGCCGCGAACAGTTCGGGAGCCGTGGGGCCTTTGCTGTCTTTCTTGGTCTCGTCGCGAGGAAAGACGTAGTCGGCTGTCGGAACCGCCTTGGCGAACTCCGCAAGGACTTCGTTGGCGGGGTGGAACGGCTCGTTGGGCGAGGCGTCGGGACCGCCCTCATCGGGCTGGTTCAGCCGGTGGCCGTCGTAGACGACCGCTTTCTTCTCCCAGCCGGCAGGCGCCAGGTCGGCGTACTTGCCGCCGGGCAGGTACTCCTTGCGGAAGAACGTCTTGACCAGTTGCATCGTGGCGTCCTGGACGCTGTCGGCCATGATTCGGCCGACGCCGAGGTCGGGCTTGACGAATCGCTTGAAATCCACGTCATTGCGAAACGTGGCGTACGGCGTGTCGGCCGGGACGTAGTCGATGGAGATGTTCCAGTACACATAGCTCGTGTGCAGGTCGATGATGTAGTGCGGCAGCTCGATGGACCCGCCCACCATGGCCAGGAATTTGGGATCCCCACCGTTGTCTGCCAGGAACTTGCCGGCGGCGTAGGACTCATCCTTGACCCGCTGCATGCTCGGCCTGACGTACTCGTACCTGGCCCGGTCTCCGGCGTCGCCGAGGCTGACGCCCAGCGCGTGCAGACGCTGGCGGTCGCCGGTGTAGTTGCCGGTCTGAACGATGGCCTGCCGGTAGGCGGCCAACGGCGCCGCGGCCAGGGACAGATACGGCCATTGCACGTTCGGGTTGAGCTTGTCGTCGGCGTCGTGGGGATTGGTCATCACGATGTAGTCGCACTTCTTGCCTTGGGCGGCCAAGAGTCCGAGATGATGCTTCCAAACGGCCTGCTTGTCCGCGAGGCGGACCGCCTCGGCGCCGACGGGTTTCCAGGCGCCGACCACGACAGCCTGCCGGACGCCGAGGGCATTCAGCGTCGCTTTGTCCGGCGCAACCAGAATGGGCGCCGACAGAAGCGCGGCGCTGGGCGTTACCCAGAGCGCCTGCTCATAGGTCTCGACCACGAACACGCGTTCGGCCTTGGTCCAATACCGGGCGGCCAGTTTTGCCGTAGCCGCCGCGGCGTCGTTCCCAAGGTCTTTGACACTCATCGTGTCGTGGGGCATCGCGATCTCGCGTCCCTCCGTCCCGTCGCTGTAGATCAGCGGCACAGCACCGTCGCTGTTGTAGAAGGCCGGGGCCGCGCAGGCGGCGACCAACGCCTGCCATTGCTCTCGTTCGAGCGTGAGCACCAGCGCCTTCTGAGGCGCCTTGAGTTCGTTGCGATACTCCGCGCCTCGGGCTCCCACGGCGGCCAAAGCCAGAACCGCCCACCCGACTTCGATCCATTTCATCCTCTTCATTGTCAGTCTCCCTTTCTCTGATTTCATCCCCAGATAGCGACCTTCATCACATACAATCCAAACGCGATCAACAACACGCCGCTGCCGCGGGCGATCCAGGTGCGGTATCCCGTGCGATCTTCCAGCTTCTTGAGTCCCATGAGGAACCCCGTGAACACGCCGGTCAGCAGCAGCGGCACGACGAACCCCAGCGCGTAGACGAACAGCATGCTCATGCCGTAAAGCAGTCTGGCTTTCACGGCCACGTAGGCGAGAATCACGGCCAGCACCGGCGTCGTGCACGGCGTGGCCACGACCCCGGCCGCCAGGCCCATCAGAAACGCGCCCCAGAGGCCCTTGCTTCTCAGGTTCGTCACAGGCATCTTGTCCTTGTCCAATCCGGGCAGGCGAAATCGGATCACCCTGAGGCAAAACAGGCCCATCACCACAGTGACAATCGCCAGGAGCCACAAGCACGCCGTGCGGGCCGGAGCCAGGATAGCGCCAACGACGGAGGCCATCGCTCCCATGACGCACAGCGTGAGCACGATTCCCGCCGCGAACACGGCGCTGAAGAGCACCGCCCGCCCACGCTGTTTGCGGCGGGAGAAACCGCCGACGCAGCCGATCACCATGGGCAACAGCACCAGGTTGCACGGACAGAAGTTCGTCAGTAACCCGCCGAAGAACACCAGCGGATAGGCGGCCAGGCTGATGTCCTGAACGGACAGCCATTCCGCCATTCGATGCAGCATCGCGTCATACCAGACCACGGAGATTCCTGCCTGAGATCTTGATCCTGTCCACCATAGCACGCAATCAGAAGTTCAGGACAAGGTTCAGCTTGGCCACGAAGACCTCTTCCGCATCGTCCTGTGTGGGGAACGTCACCCACGACTCGAACACGAAATGCTCCAGCAGCTTATTCAGCCCGGACGAGGTCTGGCCCTCTGCGGCTCTCGGGGCCAGGCCGAACTTGATTCCCGGCGCCAGGAGCCAGTCGTCGCCGTCGTTCACCTGGATCGCATCGCCGCACAGCATGACGTCGCGATCCATCAGGTCGAACGTGTGGTCGATGCCGCCGAACGCGCCCTCGTTGTCCTCCTGGAAGTCATAGCCCAGGTGGACCCGGAACAAGCCATTGAAGTCCTGCGTGATCACGGCATAGGGGAAGCAGTCGCCGTTGCGGTCCCTGTCGTCGGAGACATTCGCGACGCCGGCAGCCACGCGCGTGCCTGCGTCATTGAGGTTGATCGCATACTTGCCCTGGAACTGAACGTGGCGGGCGGGGTCACCGTCGGCGTCCCAGTCGGCGCCGAGTTCAAGCCCCTCAACGAGCCCGAACTTGAATCCGGTCCACCAATCGGGGCCCTGCCCGTTGCCAAACCCGCCCCAACCCTGCAACACGAAGGTCTTGACCGCCGCCGTGTCCGTGGTCGGAATGTTGTTGAGGCCCGACGGCGAAGCGATGGATCGGCTGCAAAGCATACCGCCGCCGAGGATCAGCAGAGCCGCCAGAAAGGACGACCCTCTGCGCCCCTGGGCACCTTGGTGGTTCCTGCTGCATTCACTGTGTTGTGTCCTGCGTTCTGCCATGTTGTGACTCCCTCTCGCGGGTCTCCTTCAAGGGGCCGGGGACGTGCGAGGGACGATCCCGGCCCATGCCGCACTACCCGTGTGGCACGGTAATCCCATCCGCTGACGACGCGCGTACCCCGACCACGATGAACCGTGGACAGGGAATCTCCCCGATGGGAAAGCTGTACGAACCGCCGTCAGAGTGTTTCAGTAACCTCTATACTCTCCTTGGCACGCGTCAGAAGATCCTCCAACATCTCTTGATACTTCGCCAACCTGTCCGGCCACCGGGGAAGACACTGCCGGCCCCGCGCGGTCAGCCGGTAGATTCTCTCGGGAGACATCCAGCTTGGTCTTAGTATTAGATATACTCCAATAGCAGAGAGGCTCTTTCGAGCGGTCAAGTGCAAATCACAAAAAAAGTGTATCGGCCGTTTTCAATGGGCTTGCTCGCGGGGACCGTCCTGCGAGCGCCGGACGTACGGACACGCTTGCTTGTTCAAGCACCGCACGCAGCTTGGCTTGGCCGCGGCGGGTATGAGATAAGACGCTATGACCAAGGCGATTGACTGACTGATCGAATCTACATCTGTCCCTTCTTCAGTACCTGAGCAAATCAACCCTGAGCCCAATCAAGGTTTTTGGGAAGAATGAAAAAAGATGGGCGGGGTCAATCCGTGGTTGATTATTCCCCCTTTAGAAGGGGAACTCCTGCGTGGTTGATTGCGGTTCTGCGAGAGCAGCAGGTTTATCCGCTGCGGGCTTTTGGGCGCGTCCCTGCTGAGAGGAACAGACGACAATAATCGCCCTGGGCGAAAGTGGGCACATGTTTTCACATGCTCCGCAGCCGGTGCACATATCCGTATTCGTGTGCGGGTAGCGCACGTTGTCCTTCTCGACTGTATACACCGCCTTGGTCGGGCAGGCTTCGGTGCAGGCCCCGCAGTCTCTGTGCTCGGTGTGCACCACACAGCGGTCCTCAAAGAGTCGGACCTTGCCGATTTGGACCTGTTGTTTTTCCGGAAGCGTCAATTTCCTGATCGCTCCCGTCGGACATACCTGGCCGCAGAGATTGCAGTCGTAGGCACAATGGCCGCGTCTGTAGTCCAGCACCGGCGTCAGCAATCCTTCTACACCGTATTCGAAGACGGCCGGACGGATGACCCTTTCCGAACACACATTGATGCACAATCCGCAACCCACGCAGAGTTCGCAAAACCGCCGGCAGTCACCCGCGCCCGGCGGCATTGCGGGAAACGTCTTCTCCTTCCCTCGCCCGACAGATGTCTTCAGGGGAAGCGGCAAGAACGCCAACGCGCCGCCGGCCAAGGCGGCTTTGCCGATCAGACGTCGCTTGGAACTGTCGATCTGAGTTGCCTTTTCTTCCCTGCTCGTGCGGCCATATGCCGCCGCCGAAGCCGGACAAACCGCAAGGCAGTCAAAGCAGTTGACGCATCGCGAAGAATCGACTGTCTTGTCGGCGATATTTATGCACTCCGCCCGGCAACGCCTCTCACATCGGCCGCACGCAATGCACCTCTGAGGGTTGATTCGCACCTTGTGGAACGAAATGCGATTGACCAGTCCCAAAAGTGTTCCCACAGGACAGAGGGTCGTGCAATAATATCGTCCCCGCCACAGCGACAGGGTGATGATCGCAACGAAGAACGCAAGCGTTACACAGAAGACAGGCCAAGGTATCCGCGGAATCGTGCCGGGCCAGAGCCAGTGGATATCGCATCGATTCAGCAAACCAACGAGACTGTTCTTGACGCCGATCACAGCGGGTTCAAGAAGCAGGGAGGCGATTCTGCCGAAAAGGCTGTAAGGATCCAGGAGATTCAGCAGTGAAATCGTCCCCAGGGCAGCGCTCAGCACAACGCCGGTCAGGACGAAATACTGAACGCCGCGAGCGGCTTTTCGATAGGCGCCGCGTTTCTTTTTTCTTATATCCAGCCGGCGTTTCCCGCAGATGACGATGTCCTGCAGTATCCCCAGCGGGCACAAGACCGAACAGTAGATTCGTCCCAAGAGGAGCGTCAACAGGAGAATCAGCAAAGCTCCGCAGACCGCCGACAGGGCCGCCTCCCGGAAAGATCGAATCACCAATGGGGCAAACTGAAAAGATGCCAGATGGTCCGCGAGGATTCTCCTGACATCTCCACGGCCGAGAAAGACAATCAAGAAACAGAGAAAGACCACCGCCGCGGAAAGAACACGTAAACGCCGCAGCGTATTGTTGCCGGGATACTCCTTCTTCATCGTCGCGCAGGACCCGCACTCAGATAGTGATCTTCTTGATATTCAGCTTCTCCAGATTCATCGTTCCGATGCCGCTGTCATTGGCCAACTGGATATGACGCGTCTGGGCGGGGTCGCTGCCGAACAGTTTGGCTCCTGCAGCGTCTGCGGCGACGATATCCCGGCTGAGCAGCAAGGATTTGCGAACGGCAATATCCGCCGGCTGCCCCTGATACGGGCCGTTCCGCAGCATGATGCGATAGGCATCCACCACATTCAGATCGGGGCGACGATAGTGACAGAAATCGGCGATACACTCGTGCAGTCCAGCCTTGTGATAGTACTCCCGGTCCCAGACCACTCCCATCAGGTTCTTCATGGCGACCGTCACGCCCGCTCCGCCGTGGTTTTTGAGAACCGGCACATCGATGAGCACGTCGCACTCGGCAATCAGTTTGTGCACCTTGGTGGTTTTCAGCACAGCGGCCTTGGGAATCGTTACTGGCACATAGTCCTCCTCGCCATTGGCGAAGACCACCGTGGCTTGGGCGGCCTGGGCGGCCGCCATGATGCCGCTCGACTCATAGGTCTTTCTGCAATCGTGGCAGGTATGGTCCAGGACATAGACTTTGCGCGCACCGGCCTTGAAGCAATGTTCAACGATTCGCTTCACCAGAACCGGATTTGTATTCGCGCCGGTTTCAGGCGGTTTATCCCAGGCGATGTTGGGCTTCACGACAACGACCTGGTCTTTCTTCACCACGCTGCTCATGCCACCAATCGCCTCGATAGCCTTGTCGAACATGACATCGGGCTCGCCATTTTGAACTGCAACCAGGTCCGGCAGGCTGGCCGAGACGCCTTGTGCCATCAGAGTACCGCGGTCGGTGAGCACCAGCCCTCCCCCGATTCCCACAATGGCACCAACGCCCTTCTTTAGCATGACGCGACGATTCATGGTGGTCCCTTTCCGCAAAACAGGTTTTGTTTCTAATCTTCAGAGACTGCTATATGTGTGTAGAGCAGGATGAACGCGAGCGACTCAATGGGAGACAAGAGAAACCTCAGTGCGTGCTTTTAGCACAGGTCCCACGACAGCACTCGCACGTCGTTCCCACGGCGCCCCGTTCCTGTGGCGGCCAAGGTCCTGCATTTGTCCTTTCGTCCCATGTGCTGCCTCCATCTCGCCAACTTGCTCCACCGGCAGGGGGATACGAGAGAGACAATCCAAGCCCCCGCCGCACTACCCGTGTGGCACGGTAATCCCATCCGCTGACGACGCGCGTACCCCGACCACGATGAACCGTGGACAGGGAATCTCCCCGATGGGAAAGCTGTACGAACCGCCGTCAGAGTGTTTCAGTAACCTCTATACTCTCCTTGGCACGCGTCAGAAGGTCCTCCAACATCTCTTGATACTTCCTGAGACTGTCCAGCCAGCGAGCAAGGCACCTGCGGCCGCGATCCGTGAGTCGGTACACCCTCTTGGAAGGTCCCGCTTCGGAATCGCTCTTTGTCGAAGACAGAAGTTCCTCGCTCTCCATCCGCTTGAGCAGCCGGTAGAGCCCGGTAAAGTCCGGCGGCTGGTCTCGAAAGAACCTGAGCTTCTGCAGCTCCTGCTCGACCGCGTAGCCGTGCAGGCCTTGCGCGTGATCGCACAGGATGGTCAGAACCGCCGGACGGAGCATGCGATCCAGCGACTTGCCGGAACAAATGCACTTGCCAAGTTGTGGTCGGCTATTCGACATGCTCCAATAGTGGCCGCGTTTACCGACGCCGTCAAGAACAAACTGGTTTTTTTCCGGAACGCCCTGCTGATCTTTGGCGGCGCATTGCACGATTGGTCCCGTAGATCGTATCAGGCCAGTTGGCTTACAGGTCCTTGTAGAATTGCAGGGCTTGTTCGGCGGCGTGGCGGGCCGCCTGGCGGTCTTCTTCGAGGGCGAAGTTCGGGTTGGTGCCGAGCCAGTGGAGGGTGCCTTCGACGTACTTCCGGAGGTAGGCAATCGACGCGGGCTCGCGGACTTTGCGGCCATCCTTGAGGAAATAGATCGGGCTGGTGTGGGCAAACACGGACAGCCCCCTCGGCAGTATGCGATTGGGCAGGTCCGGATGGTCGATCACGCGGGCGGCCAGCCAGGCGCTGTCCGTCAGCTCGACGGTGGCCTCGACCTCCAGCGAATAGATCCCGTCAGCAGGCGGATCGCGGTGGATCAGCGGAACCGTCGTGTGGCCGACCTTGCGTCCGTTCATGACGACATCGACGGTGTTGATCGGCAGGATGGAACGAGCCGTGACGCGGGCCTTGATCGTCCTGCTGCCCCGGAATTCGACCACGTCGCCGGGCGTGTTGCCGTCGCCGACAAACTCGAGCATCGGGCCGTTGGTGACGAAGCCGCGTCCGGCCTTGACCGCCGCAAGCCAGGAATCGTAGTTCCGCGCCCCGGTCACGCGGGCGTACGTCCGGTTGCTGCCCAGCGGAATCTCCTCACCCATCTTGTCCGTTCCGGCCGCGATCGGCAGGCGGAATCCAACATTGAGAAACTGGTAGTACAAGTCCATGCTCCGCATGATTGGAAACTCGGCCTGCGAGAAGCCCGAATCCTCCCAGGGACCCCAGTGGTTCGGGAACTGCGTCGGGTCATTCCAGGTGAGCAGCTCGACACCGTCGACCAGATTCAGCGCCAGCGCCACAGGCAGTTCGGCACCGGGCAGAGAGCAGATGTGCGGCCAGAGGATCGTGCCGTCCTGTGCGCGTGTCGCCCGCAAGGCTCGCATCAGGTCCCATTGCGGCAGGCGCTTCCAGTATTCGAGCGAGCCGCCGGCGTGCGGGTAGCCGGGAACCAGAGATTTCAGGCCCAGCAGCGCCAGATGGCCCATCTGCCATTCCTGAATCTCCTGGCTCACGTAGATCTCGCAGCCCGGTGTGGAGTTCTCGTCGAGCTTGCCCGTGAAACACTTGTTCGTCGCAATCGGAGACTCCTCGTCCGGCAGGTACAGAAGAGTCAGCGTGTTCAGGTCCTCGGCCCGCATCTGCGGATGGGCAACCTTGGGGACAGGCAGATGCGCATGGATGTCGCCATTGACATAGCCTCTGGCGCCCATGTCGATCCAGCGGCGAAGGCGAAAGGTCTTCTCGACCTTCTTCGATCCCCCACCGGCGATCTTGGCCGACAACGGCAGGGTTTCGAGACCTCTGCGAATCTCGATCGAGACGCCGTCTTCCGGGATCGTCAAAGCGAACGAACCATCCACATAACACCAGCGCTTGCCCAGGTACTCGACGTGCTCGTGCCGGCCGGCAATCTCCACGAACTTGCCGTGCACGTCCGTGACGGCGACGCGCGCCGCCAGGGGCTGACCGCTCGCGTCATCGACGATGCGCGCCTCCAGGCGGGCCGCCGCACCCGCCGACAACGGCAGGCCCATCCACACAAAGGATGCACAGAGCATCCGCAGGAACATCCTCGGCCTCCCACTGTCTCGATGATTCTCATGATGTTGCATGGTCATGGTCCGCTTCTCCTCGCCCGATCTTTCTGCATGGCCGCCGCACACCGGCGTTTCAGACGACACGCAGGCCATTATACCAAGCCGCCTCGCACGCTCAAGCTCATCCACGTAACAAACTGTGATCGCCCCACTTCCCAGCTACGGGCGAATGATGATTCGCCCCTGCAATGCCGGGCGCAGGCCGTCTTCCCACTTCCCACCTGGATTAAAAACACCAAACTGCCTCTTGAAAGTCCGAAGAAAAAGACGCAGATTTTCCAAAAAAGCGCTTGCATCGTTTTGCGCCGGCGCGCAAGCTATGGGTGGAAGTCGATGGGAAGCGCTTCCGAGAGCTATATCCGTCGTGGTTCGCGTCTGGCGGCAGCCTCTCGCAGCGCTTCTGCCGGTCCAACCCGTGAGGCTGCCGCCTCTCCCCAACCAGAGGCGGGCCGCCGATGCGAGGCCGCGACGGAGACGAGTTGGAACAACTGGGATCCCGTACAATGAGTTCTTCCGCCCCCGGCGGATGCGGCGCAGAGCGTCTGCGCCCCCAATGAGGAAGCGACGCAGGATTCGTCGCACAGCGCGAGAGGACTGCGCATGGATACGGAGATACAGTTATGGAAGACATCCAACGAACAACCCCCGCCCACACGCCCCGGCGCACCGGGGCCGATCGCGTCGAGACCCTGGAGAAGCGCGGTCCGCTGGAGCGCCTCTTCGAAAGCTGGCTGCTGGACGTGCAGATCCTGACCGGTCGGATGTCGCTCGGCACGATCAGCGTCGGAGCGTATCTGGCCGCGTTGCAGATCGCCCAGGAGCGCCTCGCGTACTACGCGCCGGGCGGCGAACTCGAGCGCGATGTCACGCGCCTCGCCGCGGTGCTCGCGGGCCTCGATCCGTCCCCGGGGGCGGACGCGGAGAAACAAGATTTTTGTGCTCCAGAATCCGCTTCTGGCACGGGATTTGCGATTTCGAATTCGAAGCGAATGCGAAAGATCAGGAAGTAAATCGAAAGCGAAATCCCGAGTTCGAAAGGGAATGGAAACTACTCTTTTTTTCGAACTCGGTGGTCCGCCTGCGGCGGACTCGCGTTTCGGAGAAAAACATGAATTTTTCGATTTCGCTTCGAACTCGCTCGCTGCTACGATACGGCGTGAGCACGAACGGTTCTTTCAGGAGGTCGAAGATGGCATCCAAACCGAGCGTTCTGCGATCCGGCGTGTTGTTCGGGCTGCTCTGGCTGGCCGCATGTCCCATGGGCACGGAGGCGGGTGACGCGACGCAGGACGCCGCCCTGCCTGACGGAACGGTGGTCAAGCGAGTTCTGGATCAACGCAGCGGCGGGGAGAACCTGCTCCAGCCGGACGCGTGGCGCCCCTGGGGCGAAGGCTTCCAGCGAGATGGCGATGTCTTCGTTTGCGACAACGGCGCCGATTCGCAGGTCCAGCGGGGCGCTTCGCAGACGGTGGTGCTCGATCAGGCCCAGCCCGAGCCGCTCGTCGCAACCGCCTGGAGCAAGGCCGAGAGCGTGGGCGGCAGCCGGAACAGCGACTACTCCCTGTACCTGGACCTGACCTACCAGGACGGCACGCCTCTGTGGGGCCAGGTGGCCACCTTCCGCACAGGCTCGCACGACTGGCAGAAGGCCCAGGTAACCGTCTTCCCGGACAAGCCCGTCAGGACGGTGGCGTTCCACATGCTCCTGCGGGGACACACGGGCCGCGCGATGTTCCGCGATCCGGAGCTGCGCGTGGTTCGAGCGCCGGCCGGGACGTGCCTGTTCGACGCAGTCGCGGTGACGCTCGAACACTCGCCCGGGGAGGGCTTCCAGGTCCGAGACGTGGCGGCGGGTTCGAACTTCGTTGCCATCGATGCTGCGGCACTCGATCTGAAGCTCGAATGCCAAATGACGCAAGGCGACGGCGCGACGTTCTTCGACGTCACCCTTTCCGACACCAGCGGGAAGGACCGGGCCGTAACGCTCGTCTATGCGGTCCGCGCCGCCGCTACCCGCTGGTTTCAGAATCCACGTCAGACGATCGAGGTCGAGCCGGACCGCGAATATCTCGAAGCAAGTCGCTTCTCTGCAGGGTCGAACGGCCGGGTCTCCTGCTATCCGTTTGCGGCAGTGGCCAACGCCGGAGAGGCGGTCGCGCTCGGCATCGACATGAGCCGTCCGGCGTTCTTCCGAGCCGGCTACAACAGCGACAGCGAAGAGCTGTTCCTGGCCTGCGATGTCGGCTTGGCGCCCGAGAAGCCTTCGGCACAGGTGCGATTCTGCAAATTCCATTTCGATCCCACGTGGGGATTTCGCGGTGCCCTGGATCGGTATTACGCGTTGTTTCCCGAGGCCTTTAAACGTCGCATCGCCGAGCAGGGACTCTGGATGCCTTTTGCCAAAATCAGCGAGGTGAAGAGCTGGCAGGACTTCGGCTTTCGATTCAAGGAAGGCACCGACGAGACCGCCTGGGACGATGCGCATGGGATTATCACGTTCCGGTACACCGAGCCGATGACGTGGTGGATGCGGATGCCCAGGGAGATGGCCCGCACGCCGGAAGCGGCGCTGGCCTACGCGCAGCAACTGGCCGAGGACAAACGCGATCCACAGGCCCGGGCGCTGCTGACCAGCGGCTACCATGACGAGATGGGGCAGTTCCCCGCCCGGCTGCTCGATACACCCTGGTGCGACGGCGCCGTCTGGAGCATCAATTCGATGCCGAACATCGCGGGCGAAGTCACCGACTTCAAGAATAAGTGGAACCAGAAACTCCGTGACAGCCTCTACGGCCCGCAACGCAAGGTCGATCTGGACGGCGAGTACATCGACTCGTCGGAAGGGTACGTCACGGATGAGCTGGATTTTCGGCGCGACCACTTCGCCGCCTCCGAGACGGCCCTGACGTTCTCACTCGACAGTCAGACGCCCGCGATCTTCCGCGGGTTGATCGCATTCGAGTATATTCGCGCGATCGCCGAAGATGTCCACGCGATGGACAAGCTCATGATGGCCAACTCCACGCCGGACCGTCTCTGCTGGCTGGCCCCGCTGCTGGATGTGCTCGGCACCGAGACCGACTGGAATCCGAGCGGGAACTGGCGGCCCATGTCGGACGACGACTTGCTCTACCGGCGCGCGTTGTGCAAGGGCAAGCCCTTCTGCTTCCTGATGAACACCCGCTTTGAGGAATTCTCGCACGAACTCGTCGAGAAATACATGAAGCGATGCCTCGCGTACGGGATGTTCCCCGGCTTCTTCAGCCACAATGCCTCGCAGGGCCACTACTTCACCCGGCCGGAACTCTACGAACGCGATCGCGACCTGTTCCGAAAGTACGTCCCGCTGTGCAGGCAGGTCGCCGAGGCCGGATGGGAGCCGGTCACAGGGGCCAGAGCTGACAGCGAAAGCATCTACGTCGAGCGATTCGGCGAGCGGTACCTCACCGTCTTCAACAGCAACGACCGGCCCTGCGTCGCGAGGATCACCCTCGATGGAGAATCGCCTGCTGCCAGTCAGGAACTGGTCCGCGACCGAACCATTACCTGGCAGAACCAGCAGACCGAAATCCCCCTCGGCCCCGAAGACGTCGCCGTCCTGCAACTGCGCTGATCCAGCGTGAGGCGTTTGCAGGGGCGAATAATCATTCGCCCCTACCTGTGAAGTGTGAAGGAACTTCAAACCTCAGACTTGAGACTCCGTCTTGGACAGGCCCCGGACATATTCCGATATCCTCGCACAGCTATCGGCGATGTCCTGCAGGTACATCATCTCGTCACGCGACATCGATGAGCTCCGTCTCAATCGCACATCGCACCTGGGGACGAAGGGCCTTGTCGGTCACCAGGTCAACCGGTTTGCCAAGCAGGTCTTCGAGGTAGAACTTCAGATCCATGAACGCATCGAAGGTTGGTGTGCCCTGAAAAACGACCAGAACGTCGATATCACTGGCTTGGCCGGCCTCATCGCGGGCCGCCGAGCCGAACAAGGCAAGCCTCTGCACCGAGAACGTCCGGCGGACCTCACTCAGCCGGCCGCTCAGGCGTTCGATGATCTCATGCGTGGTCATGGCAACCTCCCAGACAGTTCGGGTCTCTGCCCGTATTGGCAGCGTCAAAGCGATTGTCCGGCGCTTGACAGAAGTCATTATACGGCGTAAACTCCTGGTTTTCATACTTTTGCAGCTATCGAGGAGCCTAAAGGGTGTCAGAGCCAGTGGTAACACGTTTTGCCCCGTCGCCGACGGGCTATCTGCACGTCGGAGGGGGCCGGACCGCGCTGTTCAACTGGCTTTGGGCCCGGCGGACGGGCGGGCGGTTCATCCTGCGGATCGAGGACACCGACCAGAAGCGAAACACCCCGACCGCCGCGCGGCAGGTGATGACCGACCTGCGCTGGCTGGGAATCGAGTGGGACGAGGGGCCGGACGTGGGCGGGCCGAACGGGCCCTACTGCCAGTCGGAACGCCGAGACCTCTACGACAAGTACGTCAGACAGCTCCTCGACGCGGGCAAGGCCTATTACTGCTTCGAGACCTCCGAAGACCTCGATGCGATGCGGCAGGAGGCCGAGGCCCAGAAGACGGGATTCGTCTTCCGCCGGCCCGAGCAGTCGCCATCGGAGGAAGACGCGAGAAAGGCCCGGGCCGAGGGCCGGCCAGTGACCGTACGGTTCGCGATCCCCCAGGATGGTCCCATCGTGGTCGACGACCTCGTTCGCGGCCAGATCAGCTTCAACCCGGCCGAGCTGGCCGATTTCATTATCCTCAAGAGCGACGGCTTTCCCACCTATAACTTCGCCTGCGTAGTGGATGACCGCCTGATGGAGGTGACGCACGTCCTTCGCGGCCAGGAGCACCTGATGAACACGCCGGGCCAGCAGGCCCTCTGGCAGGCGATGTTCCCCGATGCGCCGCTGCCGAAGTACGCTCACATGTCCGTGACCGTCAGCGACAGCGGAGGCAAGCTCTCCAAACGCGAGCGGCCCAAGGCCCTCCGCGCTGCGATCCAGGCCCTGTCGGACCCCGACACAGCCAAGTTGGCCGAGGCAGGCGGAATCAGCGAAGGCGACGTGCAAGCGTTTCTCGCTGGCGAGACCACGCCGGATATGCCCGCGATCGACGCTATCGCCAAACACTTCGGCGTGCATCTTCCCGAGATCAACATCGTCGACTTCTTCAAGAGCGGCTACCTGCCCGAGACGCTGGTCAACTTCCTGGCGCTGCTGGGCTGGAACCCGGGCGACCAGCGGGAAGTCATGACCGTTCAGGAGCTGATCGAGTCGTTCGATCTGACTCGACTGACCAAGAGCAACAGCCTGTTCGACCGTCAGAAGCTCGTCGCATTCAACACCGAGCATCTTCGTATGCTGCCTCCTGAGAAGGTTCTCAAGCACCTGCGCGCCTATCTGACCGAGGTCCGGTCGCCCCTGCTCGGGGCCGACGACGAGACGCTGTTGCGGATCATCCGCCTGTGCGAAGGCGCGCGGACGCTCGAAGACATCGACAACAAGAGCCGGTTCCTCTTCGTCGACGACGACAAGATCGAGTTCGACGAAGCCGCCGTGAAGAAGGTCTTGCTCAAGGGCGGCGCGATGGAGATTCTCCAGATCGTGCGGGAACGCCTGGCAACGATGGACGAGTACACTGAGCAGGCCCTCGAAGAGATGTTGCGCGGGCTGGCCGCCGACAAGCAGGTCGGCCTGGGCAAGGTGGCCCAGCCATTGCGCGTTGCACTGTGCGGAACCACGATCAGCCTGCCGATCTTCGATTCGGTCAATCTGCTCGGCAAAGAGCGAACGCTCGCCCGCATCGACGCCGCCCTCGGAAGATTCCGCACGCAAGTGCCGTCGGAGTAAGGTTTGCCATGTCGCTACTGGTTACAGGCTCGATCGGAATCGATACCGTCAAGACGCCGCACGGGGTCAGCGAGCAATGTCTGGGCGGTTCGTCCATCTACTTCAGCATGGCAGCGAGCTTCTTCGCGCCCGTGCGGTTCGTGGGCGTGGTGGGCGACGATTGCCCGTTCGACCTCGCGGAGATCTTCAGGGGCCGCAACGTGGACCTGCGGGGCCTGGAGGTCCGACCCGGCAGCAAGACCTTCGTCTGGCACGGGACCTACCAGGAGAATATGAACGATCGGACGACGGACTACGTCGAGCTCAACGTCCTCCAGGAGGCGCCGCCGAAACTGCCGAAAGTCTTCAAGGACAGCCGGTTCGTCTTCCTGGCCAACACGGCGCCGGCGCTTCAGCTTGAGTTGCTCGAACAGATCACCCAGCCCGCGTTCGTTGCGGCCGATACGATGAACCTCTGGATCGAGGGACATCTCGCCGATCTCAAGAAGCTGCTCAAGAGGATCGATTGCCTGATCATCAACGACGACGAGGCCAGGCTGCTTTCCGGCCGCTCCAATCTCGTCCAGGCCGCCGACGACGTGCTGGCGATGGGAATGAAGGTGGTGATCGTCAAGAAAGGCGAGTCGGGTTCGCTGATGTGCGGCGCCGACGGCCGCAAGTTCCTGCTGCCTGCGTATCCGGCCACCGAGGTCATAGACCCGACGGGCGCTGGCGACAGCTTTGCCGGCGGATTTCTGGGCTGCGTCGCTCAGCAGGGCCGGGCGGATTTCGATACCCTGAAACTGGCGCTGGCGTACGGGACCGTGGTCGCTTCGTTCACGATCGCGGATTTCTCCTTGAATGGACTGAGCGGGACCGTCCGCAAGGACATCGACGCCAGGCTCGAAGAGCTGCGGCGATTCACGAGTTTCTGAGAGAACGGAAGACGCACGATGCGGTGTTTCATTGCGATCGAGATTGACGAAGACATTCGAGCCGCCCTCGGCGACCTCCAGCAAGATCTCATGGCGAACGCGAACATCCGCAAGGGCGACGTCAAATGGGTCGGCCCCGAGGCGATGCACCTGACGCTCAAGTTCCTGGGCGAGGTGCGGGACAACGAGGTTGTCAACGTCTGCGAAGCCGTCAAGGTGGTGACAGCCTGTCATGCGGCGTTCGATCTTTCCGTCAACGAGGTCGGATGCTTCGGCGGCCGCAGCGCCCGCGTGCTCTGGGTCGGGGCGGGCCTCGATTGCCCCGAACTGCTGGAACTCCAGCAGGACCTCGAGGACGAGCTGGCTTTGGCCGGCTGGCCCAGAGAGGCCCGCAAGTTCTCGGGGCACCTGACCCTGTGTCGCATTCGCAACACCAAGGCCGGCTTCGAGATGGCCAGGATGGCCGAGCAATACAAGGACTTCGATCTCGGCACGATGCGCTGTGACTCGGTATGCGTGTTTGAGAGTCAACTGAAGCCCGAAGGGCCGATTTATACGTGTCTGGGCCGTTACGAACTGCAGTAGCAGCCCGAAAACAAGAGGCGAGACAATTCGTGGAGATCAACCCAATGGCAAAAGCAAAGAAGGCAACACCGGTCGAGGGCGCCAGCGGCAAGGACGCTGCCCTGCATCGCGTGATCGCACAGATCGAGAAGCAATACGGTCAAGGCTCCATCATGCAGATGGACGAGCACTCCTACGCGAAGATCGAAGGCATCGGCACAGGCTCGCTGTCGTTGGATATCGCTCTGGGCGGCGCCGGGATCCCGCGAGGCCGAATCACCGAACTGTTCGGGCCGGAATCCTCCGGCAAGACCACGCTGGCGCTGCACGCCATCGCCGAAGCCCAGAAGCTCGGCGGGATCGCAGCGTTCATCGATGCCGAACACGCTCTGGATACCACCTGGGCCAAGCGGCTCGGTGTCGACGTCAGCAGCCTGCTGGTCAGCCAGCCCGACACGGGCGAGCAGGCCCTCGATATCGCCCAGATGCTGATCGCCTCGAATTCGGTGGACATCATCGTCGTCGACTCGGTGGCGGCGCTGACGCCCAAGGCGGAGATCGAAGGCGAGATGGGCGATGCCCACGTCGGCCTTCAGGCCCGCCTGATGAGCCAGGCGATGCGAAAGCTCACCGCCATCATCAACAAGAGCCGGACGGCCCTGGTTTTCATCAACCAGATCCGTATGAAGATCGGCGTCATGTTCGGGAACCCCGAAACCACGCCGGGCGGAAAGGCCCTGAAATTCTACAGTTCCGTCCGCATCGATCTGCGGCGGATCACCACACTCAAAGACGCCAAGGGCGCCATCGGCTCGCGCGTCCGCGCTCGAATCGTCAAGAACAAGATCGCCCCGCCCTTCCGCGAGACCGAGTTCGACATCATGTTCGACAGCGGCATCAGCTACGAGGGCGACCTGATCGATCTGGCCCTCGCGTCGGATGTCGTGCAGCGAAGCGGCGCCTGGCTCAACTACGGCGATCTTCGCCTCGGGCAGGGACGAGAAAACGCCAAGACGTACCTGGCGGAGAATCCCGATCTCCGCAACGAGATCAAGGAAAAGGTGCTGGCCACCAAGGGTCTGAGCGACCTGGTGAAAGAGAAGACGAAGGGCAAAGAGTCAGAGGAATAGGCGATGGAAATCCTGCACCGACTGTCGATGAGAATCCTTCTCTGGACGCTCCTGCTGATTTGCACGGCTGCAGCATTGCCCGCACGCGCCGGCGAAGAAACCGGGCCGCGCTGGTGGAAGGGCAATCTGCACACCCACACCTTCTGGAGCGACGGCAACGACTTCCCTGAGATGGTGGTCCAGTGGTACAAGGACCATGGGTATCACTTCCTGGCGTTATCCGACCACAATGTGCTGTCGCAGGGTCAGCGATGGATCGCGGTGACCGACGCCCGGCGGGCGGCCTTCGACAAATACCTCACCCGGTTCGGCGACGGCTGGGTCGAGACCCGGCAGAACGACAAAGGCGAAACCGAAGTCCGGCTCAAACCACTCACGGAATACCGCTGTCTCTTTGAAGAGTCCGGGCGATTTCTGCTGATCCAGTCCGAGGAGATCAGCGACAAGGCGCATCTGAACGGCATCGATCTGATCGAGGTGATCCCGCCCCAGGGAGGCGCGACGATGGCCGAGCTGCTCCAGAACAACATCGACGCCGTCCATGCCCAGCAGGCCAAGACCGGCCAGGCCATGCTGGTCCACGTGAACCATCCTAACTTCCAGTGGGCCCTGACAGCCGAAGACATGATTGGACTGCAGGGATTTCGGTTCTTCGAGGTCTATAATGCGCACGGCTATGTGAACAACGAAGGCGATGCGCAGCGGGCCAGCACCGAACGGATGTGGGACATCCTGCTGGCAAGGCGTTTGGCCGAGTTGGGATCGGACATCGTGTACGGCGTGGCTACCGACGATGCCCACAACTATCACAAGTTCGACACCCGCGCCGCCAACCCGGGCCAGGCATGGATCGTCGTCCGAGCAGCGAAGTTGACGCCGGAATCGATCATGGACGCCATGAACGCCGGCGATTTCTACTGCTCGACCGGCGTGACACTGAAGGACGTTGCGTTCGACGGCACTACCCTGACCGTGGCGGTGGATCCGGAGCCCGGGGTCCACTACAGCACGCAGTTCATCGGCACGCGGCGCGGTTACGACCCGGCAAGCCAGGCGGTGACCGACGCCGAGGGCAAGGAGATACGAACGACGCGCCGCTACAGCAAGGACATCGGTGCGGTACTGGCCGAAGTCGAGGGCGTTCTCGCCCGATACCAGTTCCAGGGCGACGAGATCTACGTCCGCGCCAAGGTGGTCTCTTCGCATAAGAATGATAAATCCCACGTGCCCGACGAGTGTGAATCCGCCTGGGTGCAGCCGGTCGTTGTCAGACCGTAACAGACCGTGTCGTCGAATAAGGATGACTTGCCGTTCGCCACGGACGGAATTGTTGGAAAGAACCTGACCTGAGGTGCAAACACAGTGTTAACCGCCCGCGAAATCCGAAAGAGCTTCATCGAATTCTTCCTTGGAAAAGGCCACACGTTCGTTCCCAGTTCGCCGCTCGTGCCGCACGGCGATGAGACGCTGCTGTTCACGAACGCCGGGATGAACCAGTTCAAAGACATCTTCGTGGGCCTGACGTCGCCGCAGTGGCCGCGGGCGGTCAACAGCCAGAAGTGCCTGCGCGTCAGCGGCAAGCACAACGACCTCGAAGAAGTCGGCAAGGACACCCGCCATCACACGTTCTTCGAAATGCTCGGCAACTGGTCGTTCGGGGATTACTTCAAGGCCGAAGCAATCGACTGGGCGTGGGAGCTGCTCACCAAGGTCTGGCAGATCAATCCGGATCGGTTGTGGGCATCGGTTTTCGCGGGCGACGAGAAAGACGGCCTGCCCAAGGACGAAGAAGCCTTACAGCTCTGGACGAAGGTCACACCGATCCGGCCCGAGCGCGTGCTGGGGTTCGGCAAGAAGGACAACTTCTGGGAGATGGGCGACACCGGTCCGTGCGGCCCTTGCACCGAGATTCATATCGATCTCGGTCCCGAAGCGTGTGACATGAAGGACGTCGCGGGCCACCGGTGCGGCGTCAACGGCGACTGCGCCCGCTTCATCGAGCTGTGGAATCTGGTCTTCATCCAGTACAACCGCCAGCCTTCCGGCCGTCTGGTGCCGCTGTCGGCACACGGCGTGGACACCGGCGCCGGCCTCGAACGCATCGTCTCGGTGCTCCAGAACAAGGCAGGCAACTACGATACCGACCTGTTCATGCCGATCATTCAGCGCACGAGCGAATTGAGCGGCCACACCTATACATCCAAGCTCGGCAACAAGACCGACAACGCGTTCCGCGTGATCGCGGACCACGTACGCACGCTCGTGTTCGCCATCACCGATGGCGCAACCCCCTCCAACGACGGGCGGGGCTACGTCATTCGGCGCATCCTGCGGCGGGCGTCACGATTCGGGCGGGAGCTCGACATGCGCGAGCCCTTCCTGCACAAGCTGATCCCCGTCGTGATCGACGTGCTGGGCGAGGCCTTCCCCGAGATTCGAGATCGAGCTGCACACGTCGCGACAGTCGTGGAAGCGGAGGAGGCCAGCTTCGGTCGAACGCTCGACCGTGGGCTGGAGATCTTCCGCAGCGCCGCCAAGCGGGCCGCCGCAACCTCCGGCAAGACCATCCCTGGCGACGACGCCTTCCAGCTCTACGACACCTATGGCTTCCCGCTTGACCTGACGCAACTGATGGCCCAGGAGCGGGGTCTGGCGGTGGACACGGGTCGCTTCGCCCAGTTGATGGATGAGCAGCGGGAGCGCGCCCGGGCCGCCAAGAAGAGCGATGCCCTGCTTGCCAATCTGACGGACAACGAACTACCGACCACCGAGGACGTGCAGAAGTATCGCACGGATCGCTGCGACAGCACACTCCTTGGCTGGATCGATCCGGAAGGCTTCAAGAGGCAGGGCCAGGTGCCTCGTGATGTCGAGGTGGGTCTGGTTCTCGACAAGACGTGTTTCTACGCCGAGTCGGGCGGCCAGGTCGGCGATTGCGGCGTGATCGTCGCCGACGGCAGCGAGTTCGTCGTCGAGACCACGATGCGCATCGCCAACTGCGTTGTTCATCGGGGCACGTTGACCAAGGGCGCGCTCAGCGCGGGCCAGGCCGTCACCGCGATCGTCAACAAGGACCGCAACGCGATCAAGAAGAATCACACCGCCACCCACCTGCTCCAGTGGGCGTTGCAGCAGGTGCTCGGCAAGTCCGTGTCCCAACAGGGCAGTTACGTGGGACCCGATTACCTTCGCTTCGACTTCACATATCCCAAGGCGCCGACGAAGGACGAGCTGGCCAGGGTCGAGACGCTGGTCCGCGAGAAGATCGCATCCGATCTGCCCGTGACCTGGACGGTGATGGCCAAGGACCAGGCGCAGAAGCTCGGCGCGATGGCTCTGTTCGGCGAGAAATACGGAGAGGAGGTTCGGGTCGTGGCCGTCGGCGCCGGCAGCGAGAACGAGCTCGACAGGGCGTTCAGCCGGGAATTCTGCGGCGGGACCCACGTAGACCAGCTTGGCTCGATCGGCGGTTTCAAGATCCTCAAAGAGGAGAGCATCTCCGCCGGCGTTCGCCGCATCACCGCAATGACCGGCGCCGCCCTCATGGCCCATCTCGAACAGGCCGGCGAGGTCATCGACCGCCTGACCGCCCTGCTTCAGATCCCCGCCGACAAGCTCGCCGACCGCGTCGCGCAGCTCATGGAAGACAACAGGAAGCTCGCCAGGGAGATCAAGAACGCCTCCAGGACCGCCGGACCCGACACCATGGCCGAGGCCCGCGATCTGCTCGACGCCTGCGAAAAAGCCGGAGATTCCTCGATTATCGTCGGCCGCCTCGCGTCTACTTCCATAGAGCGGGCCCGTGAGGCCGTGGACATGCTCAAGAAGAAGGCGGTTTCAGCCGCTATCGTGCTGGGCTTCGAAGAAGACGGCAAGGCGACGCTGCTGGCCGGCGTGACGGACGATCTGATCAAAAAAGGTCTCAAAGCCGGCGACGTCATCAAGGAGATCGCCCCGATCGTCGGTGGCGGTGGCGGCGGCCGACCCCAGATGGCCCAGGCCGGCGGCAAAGACCCCGCCAAGCTCGACGAGGCCCTTGCCCGCGCCAAGGCGCTGATTGGGGCAAAGCTCAGCACATAGGACCTCTTGGGTGGATGCGATGTGCGGGACCGACCGTCGTCCGCCCATCAGACCTCGAGGGTCTTATGCTGGAGTTTCGCTGTCCGAATTGTTCGCAATGGCTTGTCGTCCGGGAAGATTGGGCCGGTCGCATGAGCCGATGCCCCCGGTGCAAGGCCGAGATTGCGATCCCGCAGGCGTCGGCCCCTGAGCCGGTCGTCGAAACGGAAGGAGACGAACTGACGCTTGTCACACCGGCCAAGCCGCTGGACAAGGCGATGCTGGATCTGCCCGACGAGCAGGAACTGCGGGACCGGATTGCGGAGCACAGGCACGAGGAGGAACGACTCCTGACGTCGCTCGGCATCCAGCGCAAGCCTCCGCACACGGGGCAGCGCCGTTTCGCCTGGCCGATCGACATCCTGCTGTACCCCACCAGCGCATCGGGCCTGATCGTAATGGCGGTGCTCATCGGCGCGCCGCTGGCGTTGGCCCTCATCCAATCGTTCCTCCCCATGGTCGGGCGCATCGGTTTCGTGTTCTTCCTCGCCTCCGTCATCCTCGGCCTTTACGCCGCCTGGTACCTGGCCGAGTGTGTCTACGACAGCGCCCTGGGCGGCACGCGGGCCCCGGAATTCGTCGGAGTCGGACTCGGGGACATGTGGTCGCGCGTGGTGTACCTGCTGGCGGTCTACTTCCTCTACCTGCTGCCGACGATTCTCTGCGCCATGCTCGCCCAGCGAACCGACGCGATCTTCTGGGGCCTCGCAGCGTACAGTCTGGTGTTCTTCCCGATCGGCCTGCTGGCGATGGTCGTCAACGACTCGATCAGCGCGCTGAATCCGGTCTTCCTGGTGGTTTCGATCTTCCGCGCGTTCTTTCCGTACGTCGGCCTGCTGCTGGTCCTTGTCATTTTGGGCGCGCTCTACTGGTTCGCATCTCAGATCGGTCTGGACGATGGATCGCGGCCGTTCTGGCTGGAGGCCGTCGGCCTGGTGGCGTCGATGTATGGTACCTTCGTACTGGCCCACGTGCTGGGCCGCTTCTACTGGCGCAACGCCGACCGTCTCGACTGGGGACTCTGAGGACGACGTTTGCAGAGAATGACGCCGGAGGAAGAGAAGACATGGTGACATTTCGCTGCCCGAACTGCGGTCAGAAGATCCGAGTGCCGGACGAGAAGGCCGGCAGGACCGGACGCTGTCCACGCTGCAAGGCCAGGATCCAAGTCCCGCCGGCGCCCGAGCCGGCGGCGCCTGAGGCCGTCGTCCCCAAGAAGCCGACTCTGAATGACCTTCTCGATCTGCCCGCTCCGACTCAGGCGCCTCTGCCCCGCAGCCAAGCCGATGAGGTCGTGACGTCGGAGGCCGAGCAGGGTCAGAGTGTCCCCCTCCCGGCCGACCCTCTGGCCGAGGTGATTGAGGAGCCGCGGTTGCCCTGGTTCCTCGACGCCCTGGCCTATCCCGTCAGCAGTTCCGGGGCCGTGAACATCGGAGTGTTCGTGATCGCGCCGCAGATCGTGGCGTTCGTGGGCAACTGCTTGGCCAGGTTCATCGGGCCGGCTCTTCCCGGGGGCGGCGCCGCGTATCTGACGCGACTGCTGACATTGCCGTTCTACATCGTCTTTGCGTGCTATGTGTGCTACTACATTGCGCACTGTGTGATCGATAGTTCCAGGGGCCACCGGCGCGCCTCGGATATCCAGATGACGCGCGCATTGAGCTTCGGTGACCTTCTGTCACAAACCATCCTCTTGATCGCCTGTGTCGCCATCTCGTGCTGGCCCGTGGCTGTCTACTACGTCCTGACCGAGCGGACCGACGCATGGTATTGGCTACTCGGGGCCGTCGGCGTCTTCTTTCTGCCCATGTCGTTTCTGGGCGGGGTGGTCTTCGATTCCTTCGAAGCGCTGAACCCCCTGCTGATCCTCCAGTCGATATGGCGAACCCTCCTGCCCTATGGCGCCCTGGTCCTGTTCTTCCTGGCCATCGCCGCTCTGGCCACGGCGGTCATACCTCGCTTGCCGATCTGGGCGTTTCTCCGCCTGGCGGTGCAGATCTACCTGCTCCTGGTCCTGGCCAACGGTCTCGGTCGGTTCTACTGGCGCTATCGCGACCGGCTGGATTGGGGCATATAGGCGCTACAACTACAGGCGAATCTGGACGCTGCGGGCGTGAGCGTCGAGACCCTCGACCTGGGCGAGGCGAATGATGTCGTCGGCGCAGGCGGCCAGCCGCTCGGGGCTGTATTCGATCAGGCTGATGGACTTGAGGAAGTCGTTGCTGGTCAGGGCGCTGGAGAATTTGGCCCGCGTGCCGGTGGGCAGGGTGTGGCTCGGCCCGGCCCAATAGTCGCCGACGGCGACCGGCGTATGGGGACCGATGAAGATCGCTCCGGCGTTGGCGATCCGGTCCGCAATCTCCCGGCTGCGGGAGCCGCACTGGATCTCCAGGTGCTCGGAAGCGAACTCATTGGCCAGGTCCACAGCCGCATCCATATCCGCCACCACGATGACGCGGCTGAATCGCTTCAGCGAGGCCCTGGCTTCATCCGCTCGGGGAAGCTGCGCGAGCTGCGAGGCGAGCTGCGCGACGATGGCTCGGGCCAGCAATTCGGAATCGGTCACCACGACGGCGCTGCTGTCGGCGGCGTGCTCGGCCTGGCTGAGCATGTCGGCCGCGACCCAGGCGGGATCGGCCTGGTCGTTGGCGATGATGAACACCTCGCTCGGTCCGGCGATCGAGTCGATTCCCACGTAGTCGCCTGCGACGTTCTTCTTGGCGGCCTGAACCCAGGAGTTGCCCGGTCCGACGATGATGTCCACCTTGCGAATGCTCTGTGTCCCGCAGGCCAGGGCGCCGACCGCCTGTACCCCTCCGATGCGATAGACCTCCTCGACGCCCAACTCGTGACAGACCCCGAGGATGACCGGATGGATGCTGCCCTCGTGACGCGGCGGCGAAACCACCGCGATCTCCCGGACGCCCGCCACCTGGGCGGGGACCACAGTCATGATGACCGTCGAAGGCAGAGGCGCTGAGGCGCCGGGAACGCAGACGCCGGCCCGGCGGATCGGGGTGTATCGGATGCCCGTTCCGTCCGAGAAAGCGGAGCTATGGCCGAGGAAGATCTTCGCCTGATACGCGCGGACGTTCTCGATGGCCTTCCGCAGCGCCGCCAACAGCGCCGTGTCCATCGAGGCATGGGCGGCAGCCAGCGCATCGGGGCCGACGCGAAACTCGTCGGGCCGCAAAGTGACTCGGTCGAACTTCTCGGTGTAGGCGGCAACCGCCTCATCGCCCCGCTCGCGGATATCGCGAAGAACCTCGACGACCGTTCGATTCTGCTCGCTGTTCTCGCTCGCCGACCGCGCAGCGCCGAGCATGTCGAGTCGCAGCTTCGCGAGTCTCGCCCTGGCCTGCGGGTCCGACGTCAGGATCAGCAGATCTTGCAGCCCGTCGCTCATCAGATTCTACCCACCGAAGTTGCCGTAGTTGTAGACGCGGATGGCCCGTTGCAGCAGCAGATACTTCCTGCCCTGGTATTCGGTGACCAGCCCGGCGACGTTGAACCGGATGGGCTGGGGGAACGCCGCGAGCCGTCGTTCGGCCTGCTCCAGGGCGCTGCACGGCAGCAGCGTGTAGCGGGTCTCGGAGACGCCCCGGCCCAGGCCGTCCGGGACGAACACCGGGTGGCCCTCGGCGAACTCGATGAAACCGACTCGATCCACAAGCACGCGCGTTCTCGCCCGGCGCCCGGTTTCGGCCGGGGGTCCCGGCGCGCCGGGATCGGTCTCTCTGCGCTGGGGCCCGCGCGCCTGTCGCCGGGTTCTTATCCGATCGAGCACCTCCTCCGGAATCTCCAGCGGACCGCCCGGCCCGACGCCGGGATCCGACACCGTCTCAAGACGTTCCTCAGGTTCCTCCTGCGGCTCGTCGGCGCCCTTCAACTTGCTCAACGGCAGATAATAGCTGGGAAACAGGTAGTTCATCCCGCGGTACCGCGTCACCAGGGCGCTGAGCCGGTAGCGAGGCAGGAGACGGTCGTTGGCGTCGGCGACCATGCTGTCCAGGATTACAGAGGGCAGCACCTGGAGTTGCGAGCCGGCCGGCAGCGCACCGCCGACGTCGTTGACGTCCCGAACGAACTGGAACAGCCAGAGATCGTTGCTGTCGCTGCGAGCCAGCGTGCCGTCGGTCGCCTGAAGGACCGTGCCGTCGGGCACCAGCGGAGCGGTCGAGGTCTCGGCCGCATTCGCCGAAATCGCGGCCAGCAGGACCACGCTAAAAACCATCCTTGAGACATTCATCCGTTTTGTCCTCATCTTCATATCCTCGGGCTAATCGCCGAGGACCCTTCTGATACAATCGATCGCATCGGCCGGCCCGGCGGCGAAACTCACCTGTTCGGCGCTGCGCGGATCGTCACGGCAGACCAGGTCGACCAAAGGCCTCCAGAAATCCCCCAACAGCACGATCGGCTTGCGCCGGTCAAAGAACTTCTTGTTCCTCAGCTCCCAGACCTTCGCCAGCTCCAGCAGCGTCCCGGTCCCACCCGGCAGAACGACGTAGCCCGTGCCGAGGCGGACTAGCGTATCGAGCCGCTCGTCCAACGAGACCGTCGTCACCTGCTCGCTGACGAACTCGTTGGCGACGCTGTTCTTGAACGCCGAGCAGGTCACGCCAATCACCGTTCCGCCGGCCTCGCGGGCGCCTTTGGCCGTCGCCAGCATGGTACCACTATACCCCCCGTTGGCAACCGCAAAACCCGCCTGCGCCAGCGCCCGGCCCAACTGCTCGGCCGCGGCAAACACCGGCTCGCCCGCGCGGGCCCGCGCCGTGCCGAAGACGCTGATCGTTCGCTCACGCATGGGCCTTTTCTCGCGTGTAGCTCAGCAGGCCGGCGGTCAGAAGGACCTCGCGGTCACGGCTCGACAGCTCCAGATTGCCGACGAACTGGAAGCCATCGCTCGGGCGGGCGACCCTGACCGTCTGGGCATTCCTGACCGCGCCGATCAGATCGTCGATGACCAGCGCATCGCCTGCTTCGAGCCTGTCGTAATCGGCCGGATCGGCGAACCGGATCGGAACGATGCAGAAGTTGATCAGATTGGCGCGGTGGATTCTTTCGATCGTCTTGGCGATGACCGCGCGGACGCCCAGGTACATCGGGCAAAGCGCCGCGTGCTCGCGCGACGAGCCTTGTCCGTAGCTCTCGCCGGCGACGATGATGCCGGCAATGCCCTTGCTCTTGAGCGCCAGCGCCCGCTCGGCAAACGTCGGCGAGCCCGGCTCGTTGAAACAGTTGAACACCACCTTCGCGTACTCGGGCACGTTCGAACGCAACTTGAGGAACGTACCGGCCGGCATAATGTGGTCAGTGGTAATCTTGTCGCCGCACTTGAGCAGGACCTGACCGTCGAGCTTCTTCTGAAGCGCCGGCGGCGCCTCGGGCACGACGATCGTGCGGCCCCGCAACACCTCGGCCTTCCTCGCCTGTGCCTCATCCAGAGGCGGCTCGATCATGCTGTCGTCGATGTGGAACTCCCCAGGCATCTCAATCGTCGGAAACGCAATGCCCCTTCGTTCGGACAGGTCGCGCGGATCGGTGATCTCGCCGGTCAGGGCCGCCACAACGGCGGTCTCCGGACTGACGAGGTAAGCCCGGTCGCCCTTGGTCCCCGTCCGCCCGGCGAAGTTGCGATTGAACGTCCGCAGGCTCACCACGTCGTCGGCGGGCGAAAAGCCCTGGCCGATGCACGGCCCGCAGCCCGATTCGAGAATCCGCGCCCCGGCGGCGATCAGGTCGGCCAGTGCCCCGTTGCGGGCCAGCATGTTCAGCACTTCCCGGCTGCCCGGCGAAATGCCAAGCTCGACCATCGGGTGGACGCGACGGCCCTTGAGGACCTGGGCGACCATCATCAGATCGGTGTAGCTGGAATTCGTGCAACTGCCGATCGCGACCTGGCCGACCTTGGTCCCGGCGATTTCGCGAACCGTTTTGACATTGTCCGGCGAGGAGGGACAGGCCGCCAACGGTTCGAGTTGCGACAGGTCGATCTCGATGACCCGGTCGTACTCGGAGTCCGCATCGGCCTGCAAGGGCAGATAGTCCTTCTGGCGCCTCTGGGCGATCAGAAAAGCCCGTGTCTGCTCGTCGCTGCCGAACAGGCTCGTCGTAACGCCCAGCTCGGCGCCCATGTTCGTGATTGTCGCTCTCTGCGGGACGCTCAACGTCCGGGCGCCGGGACCGAAGTATTCGACCGCCCAGCCCACGTTGCCCTTCGTCGACAGAATGCTCAGCAGCTTGAGGATCACGTCCTTGGCCGCGACCCAGTCGCTCAATCGGCCGGTCAGTTTGACGCCCAGCACCTTCGGGCAGGTCAGGTAGAACGGCCCGCCTGCCATCGCCACCGCGACGTCGAGTCCGCCGGCCCCGATCGCGACCATGCCGATTCCGCCGCCGGTTGGGGTGTGTGAATCGCTGCCCAGCAGCGTCGCGCCGGGCTTGCCGAACCGCTCCAGGTGTACCTGATGGCAAATCCCATTGCCGGCGCGGGAATGGTAGACGCCGCTCTTGGCCGCGACGGTCTGGAGATACAGGTGGTCGTTGTGGTTTTCGGGCCCGAACCCGGCCATGTTGTGGTCGACGTAGCTGACCGAAAGGTCCGTCCGCACGCGCGGAACGCCCATCGACTCGAACAGCAGAAAAGCCGTCGTGCCGGTGGCGTCCTGGGTCAGCGTCTGGTCGATGCGAATCCCGATCTCCTGGCCTGGCGCCATTCGGCCCGCGACCAGATGGGCTTCCAGTATCTTGTGAATCAGCGTCTTGCCCATGGTCCGTCACTCCTGAAGAATCCCAAGCCGCCAGTCTACCAGAAGGCGAACGAGAATTCAAACCCGGCCCCGCGCCTTTTCACATCGTCAGAGGGGAACAAAAGCTACAAAAGCCACATCAAATGTGGTAAAATAGGTGGTTTGGGAGGTTTTGGGATGCTCCTTGACCCAAATGACAAATGGCACCTGAAAGCCCTGGAAGAACGTTATGTCGAAGGGGTTGGGGTAGTCAATCGGCCGGGCGGGAGTTTCCGACCCGACGCGGCATGTTGGGCGATTCTGGCGCTTCGGGCGGCCGGTGGCGACGCCCGCGTGGTCGAGAACGCAAGACGGCTCCTTGCGGATACGCAGACCCAGGACGGACGGGTACCCGTCTCGGCGGAGCAGCCGGACGCCTACTGGCCCACCGCCCTGGCCGTGCTGGCATGGCATGGCGCACCGCAATACCAGGAGTCTCAGGCCAGAGCCCTTCAGTTCCTGCTCGAATGCGCTGAGGTGAAAACCCCGGACCCCTCGGAGGCGCTGCCGGGGCACGACGTAACGATCAAGGGCTGGGCGTGGATCGCCGGGACGCACCCTTGGGTCGAGCCGACCGCGTACGTCATCCTGGCGCTCCGGGCCTGCGGACGAATGACTCACTGGCGCGCACAGGGCGGGGTCCACCTGCTCCTGGACCGGCAACTCCCTTCCGGCGGCTGGAACTACGGCAACACCTTCACGTTCGGAACGGAGTCGCGACCCACGGCGGAGACTACCGGCATAGGCCTGCAGGCCCTTGCGGGACTGACGCCGAAAGACTCCGTGAAAAACAGCATTGCGTACATGCAGTCGGAAGTGGCGTTGTTGCACGCGCCGCTGTCTCTGGCCTGGGCGATTCTCGCCCTTCATGCCTGGCAGGAAACCGTCGACCGGCCGCAGGAACGCATCCTCCAGGCCCTTGCCCGACAGAAGAAATTCGGGCCGCATGACACGGTTTCCTTGAGTCTGCTCACACTCGCGTGGCATTGCAGGACGGGCCTGGTCGATTTCTTCGAGCGTGCTGACTGGCAGGGTGAGAAATGAGCGATCCGCATCCGGACAATCCGTCGTCGCGAAGGATCACGAGGCGAGCGCTGCTCGTCGACGCCCTGGCCGCCACCGGTATCGGCGTCGCCGGCGCGCTGGCCGTCGATCGGTTCCGCCACCGTCGCAGGAGGGCCGCGGTCTTCATCGGCAAAGCCCCCTCCTATAGCGTGGACCTCGCCTCCATCATCGAGGCTGGATTGGGCCAACTCGGTATCGGCTCCGGCGAAGTTCGCGGCAAGAGGATCCTGCTCAAGCCAAACTTCGTGGAAACCGTCCGCGGCGCGCTTCACATCTGCACGCAGCCGGAGGTCGTTTTCGCAGCGGTCGAGGCGTTCCGCAAGCTGGGAGCGGCCGAGGTCCTCATCGGCGAAGGGTCCGGCCACTGCCCGGACGCGATGCGGATCATCGACGAGGTCCGCCTGGCCGAATCGCTCGTCGAACAGAAGCTGCGGTTCGTCGATCTCAACAACGACGATCTGATCGTGCGACCGAACGCCGGCGGCCGAACGAGCCTGCGCACCCTCGCGCTGCCGGCCACCGTGGACCAGGTCGACTGGATCGTCTCGATGCCCAAGATGAAGACGCATCACTGGGTCGGCGCGACCCTTTCGATGAAGAACCTGTTCGGCATGATGCCCGGCATCGTGTACGGGTGGCCCAAGAACGTCCTGCACTGGGCGGGGATCGAGGGGTGCGTTCTGGATATCAATCAGACGGTGCAGCCGCACCTGGCCATCATCGACGGCATCGTCGGCATGGAGGGCGATGGCCCGATCATGGGCACGCCGAAACCGACCGGAGTGATCGTGATGGGCACGAATCTGCCCGCAGTCGATGCCACGGCGGCGCGAATCATGGGGATCGACCCGACGAAGGTCGCCTACCTGCGAAACGCCCACGGCCGGCTCGGGACCATCGCCCTTGATGAGATCGTGCAGCGAGGCGAAACGATCGCGTCGGTCCAGACCGACTACCAGCTCGTGGACTTCATCCCGGCCCATCGGGGCCTGCGTCCGGCTCGTGGATCCCGAGCGATTCCTGCGTCAGGGTTGTCCTCCTGAACAGGTTGCTGTTCTCGTCCTGGTCAGCGATCCAGAGCCGTTATGTATCCCACCCGGCCCCAGGTGGCGCGTTGGAGTCGCTGGAGGTCTTGGAGTCCATCTTCGGTCTGTACCATGTAGCCGTAGTCGCGCCTGCCGTCCGGCAATTCCACCTCGCTGAGGACGGCATCGTCGATGATGTCATGGAAAAGGTCGCCGCGCGGAAAGAGTCTGCGAGGGATGGCGATGGTCTCGCGTCCCTTCCACTTCCAGCACTCGGCGTGCCCGTCGGCGAAGGAAAGCGTCGTCCCGGACGCATGGCGAAGGGGCGGCGGGTAGGCGGTATGCCACAAGGGAAAAAGGTAATCCACATGAAAATCGGATATGATGGATTGCCCCAGGTCGATGAAGACCGCGCGTTTGGCCGGGCCGGGATGGGTAATCTCCTCCAGACGCGACAGGTGCAGGACCGTCTTCCCGACGCGCTTGCCCGTGCGGTTCAGGGTCCCCCAATCGCGAGTGTCGCCCACGACGGTTCCCTGCATCTCCGTGCCGTTGGCGCCGGAGACGATGCCGTAGGTGGCCAGATGACCCGGCATGCCATTGGGGCAGCGATAGAAGTCCACGTCGTTGATGTAAGGCCAGAGGGAACCCTTGTCGGGGTGCTCTGCCAAAGCGGTACGATTCGTCTCCAGGAAGGCCCGGCCCAACCAGCCGCGCACGGTGCCGCGTCTTTCCGCCTCTCGATACGTGTGGACATGGGCGACGCTGCCGTCAACGAGGCAGCCGTCGTGCTCGTGGGCATAGCTCAACCAGGCGAGTGTGAGCTGGCGGTGGTTGCTCAGGCACACGGCCCTTCGGGCCTGCTCACGGGCGGCGCCCAACGCCGGGATCAGCAACGCCAGCAGCAGCGCGATCACCGCGATGACGACGAGCAGCTCGATCAGCGTGAAACCCTGCCGCTTCATTTCCGTCCCCTTCACCTGACTGAGATCACCAATTATACCGGATCGTGGCAGGCGCCACCACCGACAAAGGCCGCCTGGGGTGCATGACCGTTCTTGCGATCAGGCTCGCTCCGACCCTTTCTGCCGGGCATCCATTCATGGCTGGCGAGGAGAAACTCGAAATCCGAAGCACGAAACTCGAAACAAATTCAAAGCACGAAATCCGAATGCTCCAAAGCCGCCCCGGTTTGCATGGGCAGGGCCGACTTGCACGCGATGGCCTCCGTGCTTCGAGCTTGGATTTTCGGTCATTCGAGCTTGTTTCGAAATCCGGACTTCGTTATTCGTGCTTCTGTCGTATGACCAAGCGAGCAGCGCAGGAACAGTCATGCACCCGGGCGGCCCCGCGCTCCGCATCGCGGGGCCGCTTCGACGTGCCGGGACGGCGCCCTCAAGCCCCTTTCTGTCTCTCTCAGCGCCACTTGTCGGGATCGTGCAGGAGCAGCGAGTCCCTCCGGTTGGCCGGCTCGATCCCCGTGCGTCCGCTGATGGTCGGCTGGAGGCCTCGGGTGGCTCCTTTGCCGACGGTGGAGTCGGAAATCGTGTAGATGTTGTCTTCCTCCAGCGAGCAGTACGCCCGCTTGGCAAAATCGACGTGGCTGTCGAGGAACAGTACGTTCTGGCCGTCGCTCTGGTGGGCAATGGCGTTTCCCTTGATCGCCGCGTCCGAGCCGCCGTTGTACGGCGGAATGTCCGGCACGAACTCCGTGAACACGCCGGGCTCGACAGCCGGGCTCTTGATCCACGGGTTGCGGTCGGCCGCGACCGCCAGACCGGGCTCGCTCGACGTGGTCAGGTGATACTTGCCGAACGGATCGTGGTAGGAGTAGCTGCAATGATCCCACGGCGTCTTTCCGAAATCCCAGGCGTCGATCAGCTCGAACCCGACCGGGACATTCTGCTCGTCGGCCAGAGTGAACTCCGTGGTCCCGGTGTCGCCCTTGCAGACGAACGACTTCGGAGTCACTTCGGCATACTTGACCAGCAGATAGAAGCACGAGGTGATGCTTCCTTTGCCGGCCGTCGTGCCGCCCATCCCGTAGGCCGCATATCGGTCACTGGCCGCCCAGTTGGGCAGCGGCCCCCACTCGCCGTTCTTGCCGCCGGAACGCGGCAACTCGTTGTCGTAGTCGTTGGCGTAGATCATCATAGCCTTGCCGACGCCGGCCAGGTTCGTTCCGCAGGTCAGCCGGAAGGCCAACTGCCGGACCCTTGCCAGTGCGGGCATCAGAATGCCCATCAACAGAGCGATGATCGCAATCACGACCAACAGCTCGACTAAGGTGAAACCTTTCCGTTTCATTGTCGTCCCCTTTCAATTCGCCGAGATCGGCGGGTCAGACCGCCTTGTGGCAACCCTATCGACAGGAACCAATCCGCCTTCGCACCGGCCCATCCAGCCGGCACGAGGATCGCGCGGGCGCGCAGACGCCCGTCGACGCAGGACGCAGACCACGGGCACCCGCTGATCCCGTTGGTTGACGCGGTCGGTCCCCGGTTCGCCGTTCTGCGCCGATCCGGAGCCGTCCCATCAGGAAGGACGACTCTCAACGCCCGACAACAGCGCGACCCGATCTCGAAGGGAAGCTCTCTCGCACGCAGCAGGACGATGGAGCGGGATTCGAGGGGATATGGAACGAATGATGGCTACCGAGTATCCTCGTCCACCCGCCCGGCCGCCCTGCCGTATACGCCCACCGTGCAAAGGAGACCTTCACGACGATCCTCAGGCATCGCCGTCGTCGGCACATTCAGATGCATTCTCAAAGAGCACATCGCGAGGTCGAAGGCGACCCCGTGCTGAAATCGCACGAGGTCGCCCTCAGAAGAAAAGGTATACCCTCACGCGAAAGCACCGCTGGACCTCACGGCTTGGTCGGCCTTCCCGGCGTCATCTTGTCCGGATCGTGAACCAGCAGGCTGTCCTTGCGATTCATCGGCGTATACGTGGGCGAGTAGACCGGCATGACGCCCTTGGCATCGCCCTTGACGTTGTTCGCCGACTTCGTGTAGACGTTGTCGTCTTCGAGCGAGCAGAACGCCCGTTTGGCGAACTCGACGTGGCTGTCCAGGAACAGCACGTTCTGGCCGTCGCCCTGGTGCGAGATCGCGTTGCCCCTCAGCGCCGTCTCCGTGCTTCCGTTGTACGGAGTGACGTCGGGATTGAACAGCGTGAAGTCGCCCGCCTCGGCCGCCGGACTCTTGATCCACGGATTCCGGTCGGCCGCCACCGCCAGGCCGGGCTCGCTCGACGTGGTCAGAGCGTACTGCCCGAACGGCAGATGGTACGAATAGCTGCAATTGTCCCAGGGCGTCGCGCCGAAGTCCCAGGCATCGATCATCTCGAAGCCGGTCGTGACGTTCGTCTCATCGGACAGTTGCCACTCGGTGGTCCCGGTGTCGCCCTTGCAGACGAACGACTTCGGGGTCACTTCGGCGTACTTGACCAGCAGATAGAAGCACGACGTGATCGTGGCCTTGCCGCCGCTGCCATCCGACTGGCTGACGCCATAGGCGTTGTACCGATCGGCGGCGTTCCACACGACCGGGCCGTTCCACTGGGAGAGCCGGCCGCCAGCTCGGGGCAGCTCATCCTCGTAGTCGTTGGCGTAGATCAGCATGGCCTTGCCGATACCCGCCAGGTTCGTCCCGCAGGTCAGCCGGAAGGCCAACTGCCGGACCCTTGCCAGTGCGGGCATCAGAATGCCCATCAACAGAGCGATGATCGCAATCACGACCAACAGCTCAACCAGGGTGAAACCTTTCCGCTTCATTTTCGTTCTCCTTTCCGAGACGTCCGATCGGCGGGCCGGCCGTTTTCAACAGATCGCTGTATCTTCATGGATAAATGCGGTTGGAACGCCGGCGCACGGGCCGGCACGGGCAGCAAGGGCGCACGAAGGGCCCTCGGCTGCCGGACTCGGGGAGTTCTTGCCCGCCAATCTTCCGGGTTTAGGGTTTACGGCCGATGGCCGAGTCCAGTGAACAGCCACTATACGCAGAAGATCGACACATCAAGTGGGACGCGCGCAACGGACCTTGGGCGCACAATGCACCCGATAAGGAAGATCAAGGAGCCCCCGGATGGGGCGAAGAGCGCCAGATGCTGGACGAGGTGAATGGAATGATGGCCAGGATGCCGGAATCACGTCCCGCACCGGAAAGCACAGTCAGACCCTGGGGTTTCCCGGTTCGCGCAGCGCAACATCAGCAAGGGCAGAACCATCCGGCCAAGTGAGTCCTCTGTCGCGACAGAAATGGAATGACGGGATGAAATCCAGAGTGATGCTGAATAGATGATGACTGAGAATATGATGATACGTCTGTCGAGCCCGTCGCGCAAACCGCGCGATCCCGCGATCCAGGTTTCTCACAGCAGCTTTCCAGCACTGCCACTGCTCAGTTAGATATCCGGACACATTGTCAAAGAGCCTGCCGCAAGAAAGAAGGCGGCCCCGAAGAGCCCGGGGCCGCCATCGAATTCAGACTACGAACTCACATGCAGACCCCGGACTAACTGCCTCGGGTCGTCGTGGCGAACTTGTCCGGGTCATGAACCAGGACGCTGTCCTTGCGGTTCATCGGAGTGAAGGTCTTCGAGTAGACCGGCAGGGTGCCCTTGGCATCGCCCTTGACGTTGTTCGCCGACTTTGTGAAGATGTTGTCATCTTCGAGCGAACAGAACGCCCGTTTGGCGAACTCGGTGTGGCTGTCGAGGAACAGCACGTTCTGGCCGTCGCCCTGGTGCGAGATCGCGTTGCCCTTCAGCGCCGTTTCCGTGGTCCCGTTGTACGGAGTGACGTCAGGATTGAACAGCGAGAAGTCGCCCGGCTCGGCCGCCGGGCTCTTGATCCACGGGTTCCTTTCGGAGGCCACCGCCAGGCCGGGCTCGCTCGACGTGGTCAGAGCGTACTGGCCGAACGGAAGGTGATACGAATAGCTGCAATTGTCCACGGGCGTGTTGCCGAAGTCCCAGGCGTCGATCATCTCGAAGTTGGTCGCAACGTTCGTCTCATCGGCCAGTTGCCACTCGGTGGTCCCGGTGTCGCCCTTGCAGATGAAGGACTTCGGGGTCACTTCGGCGTACTTGACCAGCAGATAGAAGCACGAGGTGATCGTGGCCTTGCCACCGCTGCCGTCCGACTGGCTGACGGCATATGCCTGGTAGCGATCGTTGGCGTTCCAGACAACCGGGCCGTCCCACTGGGAGAGCCGGCCGCCGGCGCGGGGCAGCTCATCCTCATAATCGTTGGCGTAGATCAGCATGGCCTTGCCGATACCCGCCAGGTTGGTGCCGCAGACCATTCTGAACGCCAACTGCCGAACGCGGGCCAGCGCCGGCATCAGAATGCCCATCAGCAGAGCGATGATCGCGATAACGACCAGCAGCTCGACCAGGGTAAAACCTTTTCTTCTCATGGTGTTCTCCTTTCGTTGCTTACGAGATTCGCAGACCGACCGCTCTTCCACTGGCTACTTTAGCGATAGTAACGATGAATCCTTTTGCCACCCGACCGGCAAATACGCGCGCCGCGAATCTCCTGAGCACATACGTCTTTGACTGAAAGAGACGGCCGGCCGGTTTCAAACGCCTGTTTTATCGGAACATGAACCCGTGGGCACAAGAGCCCAGCACTCCTCACAGTAGGAAAACTCGTTCGTTTCCCAACGTTCCGCAGCAGGCAGGCTTTGATATGAAGATGCTGACAAGAATATGATGACAGTCTGCAATATGAAATACGGCCTTAGACAAGCCTACCTATCTACAACTGCAATCTAACAGACCCAAAGAGGTCCGTCAATGTCTTTTTCGTAATTTTCGGCCCCTACCTTGAATTTTTTTGGACATCCCTTAAGATTCACCCGTTTTCCTGGTTTTGGAGTCAACCATGCAGGGCAATCAGAGCGCGAAAATCGACGTTATCAGGCGACAGCTTTCCGCGTGCGGCCAGGATCATCTCCTGAGCTTCTGGGATCGACTGGGTCCTGGCGAGCAGGCCGGGCTGGCCGAACAGATCCGGGAACTGGACCTGGACAAGATCCCCACCTGGGTCGAAACCCTGGTCCGGCACGCCCCGCAAACCCCAGTCCGGCACGAGGAATTCCGGCCAGCCCCTTCCTACGGAATCGTGCCCAGGACCGATGCCGAACGCCGCAAGTACGCCGACGCCGTGAAACTTGGCAAAGAGCTGATCGCGGCAGGAAAGGTGGCCGCGTTCGTGGTCGCCGGAGGCCAGGGAACGCGGCTGGGTTTCGACGGCCCCAAGGGCAACTACCCTATCAGCCCGGTCAGGAACAAGACGCTCTTCCAGATATTCGCCGAAACCATCAAGGCGGTTTCCCGCCGCTACCGCACCACCTGCCCCTGGTACATCATGACCAGCCCGATGAACCACGAGGCGACGGTGCGAATCTTCGAATCCAATGATTTCTACGGCCTGGACCGAGACTGTGTTTTGATCTTTCAGCAGGGCACGCTGCCCAATTTCGGGTTCGACGGGAGAATCCTGATGGCCGACAAGGCCTCCATCGCCCGCTCGCCCGACGGCCACGGCGGCAGCATCCGGGCTCTGGCCCGCAGCGGCGCGCTGGCGGACATGAAGAATCGCGGCGTCGAGTACCTCAGCTACTGGCAGGTCGACAACCCGCTGGTGAAGCTCTTCGACCCGCTTTTTGTCGGCCTGCACGCCACCGACGGCGCGCAAATGTCGTCCAAAGCAGTGATTAAGAACGATCCCAAGGAGAAGGTCGGCAACTTCTGCCTCGTCGACGGCAAGGTCACCGTCATCGAGTACAGCGATCTGGACGACAGTCTGGCCGAGAGACGAAACCCGGACGGATCTCTGACATTTCGCCTCGGCAGCATCGCGATTCACATCATCAGCACCGATTTCATCGAGAAGCTGAACACCGAGGGCTTCTCGCTGCCACTGCACCGGGCGGTGAAGAAGATCCCCCATATCGATTCGCAGGGCAATCCGGTCGAACCGGCCCAGCCCAACGGCATCAAGCTTGAATCGTTCATCTTCGACGCGCTGCCCATCGCGAATCGGTCGATCATCCTCGATATTGACCGCGCCGAGGAGTTCGCCCCCACCAAGAACGCCACGGGTGTCGACAGCGCCGAATCGACGCGGGCAATGATGGTGGACCGGGCCGCCAGGTGGCTCGAATCGGCGGGCGTGACCGTGCCGCGAAGGCCGGACGGCTCCCCGGACTGTCTGCTGGAGATTGCCCCGTCCTTCGCGCTCGAACCCGAGGACCTCAAGGTCAAGCTGGACCAGATCCCGGCCATCCAGCCGGGGGGCCAAGTCTATCTCGGGTAGCGTGCGACCCAAGGCAGCGGCGAATGATTATTCGCCCCTACGCGGTTACTTCGTGGAGAACTTGTGTACGGTCCGGCTGGTGAAGGTCTGCCCCGGCTCCAGGACCGTCGACGGGAAACTGGGTTTGTTTGGCGAGTCGGGATAGTGCTGGGTTTCCAGGCAGAACCCGGCGTGTTTGTTGTAGCGGGTGCCGCCCTTGCCCGCCACTCCATCAAGGAAGTTGCCCGTGTAAAGCTGGACCCCCGGCTCGGTGGTGTGGATTTCCATGACGCGGCCCGTGCCGGGCTCGCGCACCTGGGCGCAGCATTTCAGATCGCCCGCCTTGCCTTTGAGCACATAATTGTGATCGTATCCGTTTCCGGTCTGGCGAATCCGCGAACCGATCGTCCGGGTCCGCGTGAAATCCAGCGGCATGTCCAGCACACTGGCAAGGACGCCCGTCGGAATCAACCCCTTGTCGATGAGCGTGAACTTCTCGGCGGCCAGCTGAAGCTCGTGGCCCAGAATATCGCCGTTGCCCTGTCCGGCGAGGTTCCAGTAGCTGTGATTCGTCAGATTGACCACCGTCTTCTTGTCCGTGCGGGCCTCGTAGCTGATGCACAGCTCGTCGGCGTTCGTCAGCATGTAGGTTACGGTGCACTGGAGGTTGCCCGGATACCCTTCCTCGCCGTCGGCGCTCAGGTAGCTCATCTTGACCCAGGCCTCGTCCTCGGCCGCCACCACCTCTTTCGTATGCCACACGACCTTGTCGAAGCCTTTGATGCCGCCGTGCAGGTGGTTCGGACCGTTGTTGGCGGCCAGCTTGTATTCGACCCCATCGAGCTTGAACTTGGCGCCGCCGATGCGATTGGCGTAGCGGCCCACGGTGGCGCCCATATACGTAGTGTGGCCGATGTAGCCCTGCAAGTCGTCAAATCCCAGCACGACGTCGCCGAGGTTGCCATTGCGGTCCGGCACATATAAGGAAACGAGTGTCGCCCCGTAGTCCGTGATCCGCGCTCGCAGCCCTTTCGAGTTGGCGAGCGTGTAGACGGAAGCCTCCCGGCCATCTGCGGTTCGTCCAAACGGTTCCTTATTGGCGTTCATAGGCACATCTCCTTTCAAACGTCGTGCGCTGCGCAGCGCGCAAGACGCGCGACGCGAAACGAATCCGGAGTATACAGAGCCGGTTTCGGCCTGTCAAAGGGCTTTGCGCCCTCGGTGATCCCGATGTACATCGGGACTGGCGGTTTGTGTGGATTCTCACGTCCTTTGGGTCCCTCAGGTCCTTCCGGGGTCCAAAGGATGTAAGGGACCCAAAGGACCGGGACGCGGGGACCGACATCGCCCTTAAACGCAGGGGCGAGGCATGCCTCGCCCCTGCAAATCGGTTCTGTTCACAGTTATTCGGCCAAGGGCGCGCCGTAGCCGATGTCGTCGATGAACAGCAGGCCGCTGCCGCCAGCGGTCGGGGTGGCGCGGTTGCCGACGCCGATGTACATCGTCTCGACCCGCGCCATGTTCACGCCCGCCAGCTCGCTATAGGAGATCGTCCAGGACTGCCAGGCGGCGACCCTCAGCGCCTCGGGATCAGGATGCGCAACGACCGCGACCTGACCGGCGCTGTCCTCGACCGCCACGTACAGCGTTTCGGCGGTGTTGTCCTCGGGGCCGTAGAAGTGCAGCACCAGAGTGTTTGCGCTGTGGCCGGTCCAGTCTTGCGGGCTGTCCCACGTTCGCAAGATCTCGGAATAGAACGGGGCTGAAGTGTTGTCGTAGCTTACGGGCATCGACTGCCGCCCGCCGTGAACGATGGCCTTCTCGGCAAACGGCGACTCGGCGTAGCCGGTGGTCGATCCGGTGTTGTTGGTCCAGCCGTCGATCCAGGTCTGGAAGACGGCCTGGCCGGCGTCGATGTCGTCGGTATAGCCTTCGATGTCGTCGATCGTCGCGTATTCCTGGGTCGTGAAGCTCCACAGGTTGCCTTCCCACGTCGCAGGGCTGGCGGTCTCGTTGACCTCGTCGACTCGCCAGTAATAGACGTTGCCGAAGACGAGGTCATCCGGCTGGAAGCTCGCCGCGTCAACCGTCCCGGCCAGGACCAGGTTCGCCGGATCGGCGCCCAGATAGACCTGGTGCGAAGCCGCCTCGCGCCCGGCGCGCCAGCTCAGGGCCGTCATCGGTTCAACATCAACCGCTCCGTCCGCCGGTTGCGGCTCCCGAGCATGAGCCGGAATGTACATGAACCGAACTTCGCTGAGCCCGTATTGGCCCATGACTCCGAAACCGCTCTTGACGACCAGCCGGACGTACCTGGCGGCGACGCCGCCCATGTCGATCGCCGTATTGTAGGTGTAGGTCGCCTTTGCCGTACCCTGTGCAAACTGGGCATCTCCCAGCGTCGTCCACTCGATCCCATCCAGAGAGTGCTCGATGGTGACATCCTTTACGCCGAAGCCGAGGAGCACCTCGAACTGCACGTTGTAGTTCCAGACCCGCAGCTCGTTGAGCTTGTAGACGCGATCGAACTCAAACTGGATCCACAGCGGCTCGTCCGCCACAGCGCCGGTCACCCACATGTCTTCGCTGACGGTCGAGTGCTCACCGTTTTCATTGAGGCCCGAGCCGTTGACCGTGTTTTCCGGCCCGGCGCCGGGTTGAGCGGCGCCGTTGCTCGTGGCGATCACGCCGGCAATCGGATACGCCAGCGGCTCGGCGGTAAAGCTCCAGACCTCGCCCTTGAAGATCGTGTTGTCAGGAGCGGCGTTGACTTCATCGACGCGCCAGTAATAGGTCTGGCCGAACGCAAACACGCCGGCCGGATCGTATGCGGTCTCGGCCTGACCCTGGCCGAGGAGCACACCCATCGGATTGGCCCGGCTCGCCTCGTTGACGTCGTCGAAGGCCGTCCCCAGATAGACATCGTGCGTCGCGGCGAATTCCCCCGGCATCCAGCTCAAGGCGGTGTCCCGCGGGACATCGGTGGCTTCGTGGGCCGGAATGGGCGCAAAGGCCAGGGCACGTGACACAGGACCTTCCGGGAGAATGAAATCCTTCTCGGGGTCGAACGTGCCGCTGAAGGTGGAGAAGGCCACTGACTCGTATTGCCCGATGAGCTGCCGCCCGCCATCGACGGAGCTGTGACGGATATTCCCCCACGAGATCAGCGTGGTGATCTCCTGCGGCGAGCCGTTGTCGCTCTGGAAGATCAGAACGCCGTCTTTGTAGTACTCGATGGTCTCGGCGCCGTGGTACACGATGGCATAGTGGTGCGTTTCGCCGACATTCGGGATCGCTTCGATGTTGTTGTTGACCACTTCCGTGCTGCCGTTCCAACTGCCGGCGGACAGCCCGTCGTGGAAGCGGATGAAGCACTGACCGCCCAGGTCCATGATCGGCGCCATCGAGTCACTGGCGTCGGTCGCGGTGAAGACGGCTTCGACCACGAAGGACGTCCCGGCAAACGACGTTCCGTTGTTGTTGAATGCGGACGCATCGAACTGGAAACTCTCCTGGCTGGCGCCGTCCGCGTCGGCGAGGATTCCCAGTCCCCCGGACACGACTTCGGTTCCGTTGTGAGCGGCGAAGGTGCCGGTCACATCGATCTCGCGCGGTCCCAGCGTGTAGGACGTGCCGGCCAGGGCGCCTTCAAAATCGACGAAGATCACCGGCGCGACCTCCGCCGCGCCGGCCAGAGGCGCGCAGATAGTGCTCAACAAAACGGAACAAACTACACACATGAACTGCCTGGACATGATGCTCCTCCGTCTAAAGAACCTTGTGCGATATCACCTGTCGGGAAAACGCCCCCGTCCGCGTCGTTTCCACGGGCCTCAGGCGGCGTTCCCGAAAACCTTGCAGTTTGTTCTATTATGCCATCCTGTGGCCTGTGCGGGCAAGACTCAATTGCGTTTTCTTTTCGCCCATTTGCGACAGACCCCGCGCAAAGAGCCATCGTCGGCCGTGCGAACATCCTCGTCCGTAGCGTTCTCGACCGCTTGCCGGCGGCCCTACTCGGTGGTTGCCCGGCCGAAAGCGATATCGTCGATATAGATCAGTCCGGTTCCCCCGGCGGCCGGGCTGGTCCGCGAACCAACTCCGATCGTCATCGTCTGGACCCGGCTCAGGTTGACGCCGGCCAGCTCGGTGAACGGGATCTGCCATTGGTTCCACGAGCCTCGGGCCGTGACCAGCGCGTCCGGATTCGTCACGACGCCGACCTTGCCGGCGCTGTCCGCAATGGCGACGTAGAGCGGTTCGGCCGCATTGCCCGTGTCGGGCTGCTCGACGCCGATCTCCGCCACCTGCCAAGCGCCCGTGACGTTCCCGGTTGCCGAGATGCCGGAGAAGTCGGCCCCGGTCGCCACCGTCGCGCTGTGGCTGGTTACAGCCAGGCCGACGTAGACGTTGGCGGCCATCGGAATCGTCAGAGCCGGGCTGACTTCGATGTCGATCCAGGTCTGCCCGTCCGCGGAGCGCTGCGCGGTAAACGTGTTGTTCGTTCGCGTCAGCTTCACCCAATGCGGCGCGACCAAACCGGTCGCGTCGGTGCTCGTGCTGGCGCCGTCCGTCTCGATGCGACGCTGGAACGAGACGCCATTGGACGGGGTGACCACCACCATCGCGTGCTTGGAGCCCGGCGCCAGGCTCTCGCGGATCATCACACCGGCCTTGGCCCAGCCATCGCTCAGGAACACGCTGTCGATGCGGGCGATGATCGACCCGTCACCGCTGAGGCTCTTGTAGGCGAAGCGGAACTCATCAGCGTTGTTCCAGATGTCGGTGCCGATGGCATTCATGATGACGCTCGCATCGGCGCTTTCGAGAAAGGCCGGAGCGATGCCTCGTACGTACAGCACCAGAGTGTCGGCGCCATGCACCAACCAGTTCTGAGCGGTGTCAAACGTTCGATCCGCTTCGGAATACCAGGGAGAGGCCTCGTTGTCGTATGCCAGAGGCATCGACTGCGCGCCGCCGTGCACGATGGTCTTCTCCGCAAACGGAGCGGTGAGGTACCCGACCGTCGATCCGGTGTCGTTGACCCAGCCGTCCAGCCAAGTGTCAAAGATGGTAGTGCCGGCGTCGACGTCGTCGTTGTAGCTTTCGAAGTCGTCGATCAGCGCGTACTCCTGCGTCGAGAAGCTCCAGAGATCGCCGGCCCATGCCGTCACTGCGTCGGCCTCGTTAACCTCCACCACCTGCCAGTAGTACGTGCTGCCGAACTCCAGCGCCGCCGCGAAGGTGGGCGAGTCGACCGTGGCCGCCAGGGCCAGGGCGTTCGGGTCCGTGCTCAGATACACTTCGTGCGAGGCCGCCTCGCGACCGCTGCGCCAGGCCAGCGCCGTGCCGACTTCGACGTCGACAGCGCCGTCGGCCGGCTGCGGCTCGCGGGCCTGGGCGGGGATGAACAGGAACCGCACCTCGCTGAGGCCGTACTGGCCCATCATGCCCCATCCGCTGTTGACCGTCAGGCGAACCGACCGGACGGGGACCCCTCCGAAGTCGACGGCGGTATTGGCGACGTACGTGGCCTTTGCGGTGGCCTTGGCGAATTCGAAATCGCCCAGGGCGGTCCAGTCCGCTCCGTTCTCGGAACACTCGATCGTCACGTCTTTGAGCCCGAAGCCGAGGATCGACTCGAACATGACGTTGTAGTTCCAAACGAGCATCTGGTGCAGTTTGTACACCTTGCCGAGATCGTACTGAATCCACAGAGCGCCCTCAGCCAGCGGGTCGGCCAGCCACATATCGGCCGCAGCGGTGGAATGCTGATCGTCGGCATCAATTCCCGACCCGTTGACGGTGTTCTCCGGTCCGACGCCTGCTTCGGAGATCCCGTTGCTGGTGGCAACCACACCCGGTACGGCGTAGGCGAACGGCTCGGTCGTAAAGCTCCAGACATCGCCCTTGAAGGTGGTGTTGTCCGGGGCGGCGTTGACCTCGTCGACACGCCAGAAGCAGGTCTGGCTGAAGTCGAGAACAGCCGGCGGATCGTACGAGACATCGGCCTGTCCCTGGCTGAGCAGCACGCCCATTGGATTGGCTCGATCCGCGTCGTTCACGTCGTCGAACGCTGTTCCAAGGTACACGTCGTGGGTCGCCGCGAACCGGCCGGCCTTCCAGCTCAGGATCACGTCGCGAGGCACATCCGTCGCCCCATCGGATGGGACAGGATCGCCCGCCTTTTCGCTGTCGGGCCCGAGGCCTGCCATGGCGTTTCGAATCTCGCCGATCTCCAGCGCGCGATCGTACACGCGGATGTCATCCATCGGACCGAGGAAGAGGCGAGCGACCTCCCTCTCGTTGTCGAGGATGCCCACGGCCAGGCCAAAGGAGTCCGTGGGATCGAACACACTGGTGTCGGCGGCGGCGCCGATCTGCTCACCGTCGATGTACAGCGCGATCTGGCCGGCCGACTTGACGATCGCTGCATGGTACCAGTTGCCGTCGGCGTAGGAGGCGGTGCTGTAGACATTCGTGCCTCCCCCCGTACCCAGCGGGTACCGGTGCAGGTAGCGGAGCGTGCCGGCGGCCTGGACCTCCAGCAGGATGCCATGCTGCACGCCGACCGCGTAGGCCGACAGGATGTCGCGCTGGGCCAGCGAATCCACGCGGAACCAGACCGTCATCGTGTACTCGGCCAACTGGAAGTGGCCGTCGATGAAGATGTAGTCATCTGTCCCGTCGAACAGCAGACCGCCTCCGTAGATCGCCTTCGCCATCCACTCGGGGTTGCCGAAGAGCTCTCCGTCCACGCTGCGACCGCTGGAATCGGTGGCGATCGTGCCGGCGCCGTCGTCGAGCTTCCACCAGCCGACGAGACTCGGATCGGCCGCACGCGTCGCACTGAGGTTGAACGTTCCCAAGACCACCGCGAGAATCAACACAGGCATGAATTGAGTGCGCATGATCGTCCTCCTTCGAGAAGTTCGACATGGGCCCGCTCCCGGCCACAAGCGAGAGCGGAGACCTTGCGTCTGACCCTATTGCCCGGCGGCACCGGCCCACGTGGCGAGGGCGTCTCGCCCTCGTGTCCGAGAAGAAAGAGCAAGGGCAAGATGCCCTCGCCACACAGCCAAAGCCGCAGAACACGCACCGATGAACTTGCCTCAGACCGCGACATCCATGAAGTGATCCTGCCGATCCGTTGTATCCCGTCCACACACCTTCATCAGTTCATTGTACCGCAAGACGGGGTTCGGCACAACCTCATTGGCCGGCAGAATCCCGCGATGCCAGCAGAACCCGTGCTGGCCCGAGACGAAAGCCAAGGGGGCGATGCGGCATTTTGGGTTGAAAACCGGCTCGCGAGGCAATACCCTGAGGCTTGCCGATCCCGATGTCGATCGGGATTGACCGTGTCCAAGCAACTCACGACTCTGGAGGTTGAACGATGAACAGCAGCCCAGCAGGAACCCAGCCACTCTCAAACAAACGCACGATCTGGCTCGCCGCCATTCTGGTCGCGTGCCTGTGTCTGGTCGCCGGCGCCGCGTGGAAGCCGGCCGACGGCCCTTTGATGACGAAGTGGGCCCATGATGTCAGGCCGCAGAGTGCCCACGCCGAGTATCCCCGGCCCCAGATGGTCCGTCAGAACTGGCTCAACCTCAACGGTCTGTGGGACTATGCGATCCGGCCGAAGGACGACCGGCAGCCACGTGATTTCGACGGGCAGATTCTCGTGCCGTTCCCGGTCGAGTCGGCTCTGTCCGGCGTGATGAAGCCGGTCGGCCCGGACAACCGGCTCTGGTACCGCCGCACCTTCGACGTCCCCAAAGACTGGGGCGAGGGCAATCGCATCCTGCTGAACTTCGGCGCGGTGGACTGGGATGCCACCGTCTGGGTCAACGGCATGAAGATCGACAGCCATCAGGGCGGATACGATCCCTTTGCGTTCGACATCACCCACGCTCTGAGAGCCGGCGGACCGCAGGAAATCGTCGTGTCCGCATGGGACCCCACCGATGCGGGTGACCAGCCGCGCGGCAAGCAGGTCCGCAAGCCCAATGGGATTTGGTATACGGCGGTGACCGGCATCTGGCAGACCGTCTGGCTCGAACCGGTGTCCAGACGCTGCATCGAGGGCCTCAAGCTCACGCCGGACGTCGACGGGTCCAAGCTCATCGTCGAAATCGGGACGAGGCTCACACGCAGCGACAACGTGACGGTCGAGGTCTCCGCCGCCGGTGAGCCGGTCGCTCAAGCCAAGGGCTTGAACCAGATCGAGGTGCCGATCCCCAATCCACACCTGTGGTCGCCGGACGATCCGTTCCTCTACGATGTCAAGATCACGCTGGGGCACTTCAACCTCCCGGTCGTACACGACGAGGTGAAGTCGTACTTCGGCATGCGGAAGATTTCCCTGGAGAAGGACGAGGAAGGCATCAATCGCCTGTTCCTCAACGGAAAGCCGCTGTTCCAGTACGGCCCGCTCGACCAGGGCTGGTGGCCCGATGGGCTCTATGCCGCGCCGACCGACGAGGCGCTGCGGTACGACGTCGAGGTGACCAGGCAACTCGGCTGCAACATGGCCCGCAAGCACGTAAAGGTCGAGCCGGCCCGATGGTATTACTGGTGCGACAAGCTCGGCCTGCTCGTCTGGCAAGACATGCCCAGCGCCAACAACAAGACCGACGAAGGCAAGAAGCAGTTCGAGCTGGAGTGGAGCCGCATCGTCGCGGCGTTCGCCAACCATCCATCGATCGTGATGTGGGTTCCATTCAACGAAGGGTGGGGCCAGTACGACACGCCTCGCATCGTGGAGGTGACCAGGAAGCTCGACCCGAGCCGCCTGGTGAACAACGCCAGCGGCTGGACCGACAACAAAGTCGGCGACGTTCACGACATTCACAGCTACCCTGGTCCGGCGGCTCCGCCGGTGGAAGAGGCCAGGGCGATCGTACTGGGCGAGTTCGGCGGCCTGGGCCTGCCTGTGCGAGGCCACACCTGGCAGGACGAAAAGAACTGGGGCTACCGCAGCTATGAGTCGCGCGAGGCGCTCACCGATGCGTATCTGGCGCTGATCGGCAACCTGCGACCGTTGATCGGCGGCGGTCTGAGCGCGGCGGTCTACACGCAGACGACCGACGTGGAGATCGAGGTCAACGGCCTGCTCACGTACGATCGCGCCATGATCAAGATGGACGCCGACAAGGTGCGAGCCGCCAACGAGAAACTCTATCTGCCGGCCCCGATCGTCAAGACCATCGTGCCGACCTCGCAGGACGAGGGCCGGGTGTGGCGCCACACAACGACCGAACCGGCCGCCGGCTGGCAGAAGGACAATTTCGACGACACCGCATGGCAGATCGGCAAAGGCGGCTTCGGCACGGAAAGCACGCCGGGCGCGGTGGTGCGCACGAAATGGGACTCCTCGGACATCTGGCTGCGTCGCAGTTTCGACCTGGGCGGCACGATTCCCGCCGAGCTGCATCTGGCCATCCACCACGATGAAGACGCCGAGGTCTACATCAATGGGCAGATCGTCGCGAGCATCCAGGGGTATACCGCCGGATACGTGCAGGTGCCGCTCGATGAGAAGGCCAAGGCGGCGCTGAAGCCGAACCTGAACCGCCTAGCCGTCCACTGCCACCAGACCGGCGGCGGCCAGTACATCGACGTCGGCCTCGTCAGCGTCACCGAACGCACACCGTGAAGAACCGCCGAGAAAAGCAAAGATCAAGCAGCAAAATGCAAAAATGAGGAAGTCATCCGCCGAAGGCGGATTCCGCCAAGCCGGCTCGATCCTACCGGCGCCGGCGAAGCAGGCCAAATCCGAAATCCGTATGTCGAAATCCGAAACAAGCACGAAAGCCCAAAACCCAAAATTCGAAAGCGGCCTGCGGCCGAAGGTTTGGGACATTAGGATTCGGTTTATTCGAATCTGTTTCGGATTTCGGGTTTCGGGTTTCGTGCTTTACGTTGTGCTGGCAGCGGCGGTGATGTTGCAGGGCTGTCGCTCGCCCTCGGTGCGGCGGCTGGATCGGATCGACGCGATGGTCAACGAGGAGATCGCCGCCGGGCATGTCCCCGGCGCGGTCGTGCTGGTCGGGCGGTCGGATCGGATTCTCTATCACAGGGCGTTCGGATCGGCCATGATCGTAGGGGCGAATGATGATTCGCCCGTACGGAAGCCGATGGGGATCGACACCGTCTTCGACTTGGCGTCACTGACCAAGCCTATCGCGACCGCAACGTCGATCCTGATCCTGGCGGACCGAGGCCAACTGAACATCGACGATCGCGTCGGCGCCTACCTTCCGGCCTTCGCCTGTGCCGGCAAGGCCGATGCGCGAATCCGGCATCTGCTGACTCACACGTCGGGCCTGCCGGCGTATACCACCGCCAAGCCGCTGGCCGACGAGTATGGCAGCCCGTGCCCGGAGCAGGTGATCGAGAAGATTTGCCGCCTGGAGGCGATGAATGCGCCGGGCGAGGAGTTTCGCTATAGCTGCCTGGGTTACATCGTGCTGGCTCGCATCGTCGAGATCGTCTCCGGCCGGAACGTCGCGGAATTCAGCAAAGAGAACATCTTCGAGCCGCTGGGCATGCACCGGACGACGTTCAACCCGCCCACATCCTGGGAGGACGGGATCGCCGCAACGCAGATCGTCGACGGCAAGCCCTTGCGCGGAACCGTCCACGACCCGCTGGCCCAACTGATGGATGGCGTCAGCGGCAACGCGGGTCTGTTCTCGACCGCGTTCGATCTGTCGATCTACTGCCGGATGCTCCTCAACGGCGGCGCTTGGCACGGGACGAGAATCCTGAGCCCCGATGCCACGCGAATGCTGACGACGGTCCAGTCCCACGGCCGCGCCTACGGCTTCGACGTCGCCTCCGATTACGCATGGCTCAAGGGCCCGCACGCCTCCGAGCAGGCGTTTTGTCACACTGGGTACACCGGAACCAGCATCGTGTGCGATCCGGCCGTCGATACGTACGCGATCCTCCTGACCAACCGCGCGCACCCACACGACAAGGGCACCGTACGAGAGCTGCGGCTCAAAATCGCCGAGGCGGTCTTTCAGCCACGTGGCTCCGTCGTCGCAGGCCGGTGATCTGCGGGCGAGTCGGCTCGATCCAAACCCACCAGGTTCTCCCTGGTGGCGACCGCGTAGGAGCAGACCAGGTCGCCGGTGACGTTGTTCATCGTCTCGAACATGTCGAGAATGGGATTGATGCCGAGCGCCAGCGCCACGATCACCGCCACCTGCTCGGCGCTCAGGCCCATGCTTTCGAGAATGACGAACAGCAGCATCAGGCTGCCGCCGGGGACGCCACCGGCGCCGATGGAGGCCAGCACCGTGGTGATCACCAGCACCGCCAGCATGCCGACCGTCAGCTTGACGTCGAACATGTTGGCCGCCAGGACCGCGAACATCGGCAGGTGGACGCACACACCGTCCATGTTGATCGTCGCGCCCAAAGGCAGCGAGAAGCTGGCCAACTCGTCATGGATCTTCAGCTCCTCGTGCGCGGTCCTGATCGACACCGGTAACGTCGCGGCGCTGCTGCGCGTGATAAACGCCATGATCATCGGTTCGCGGATGCGCTTGAGCACGCCAAACGGATTGTGGCGCGTCACTGCCCACAGCAGCAGCGGATAGACGACGAAAACCATCGCTCCGATACCAAAGATGACGCCCAGCGTCACACTGACGTAGGGCCCGACGATGGATGGGCCGTAGAGCCCGAAGTTGACAATCGACAAGGCCAGCACGCCGATGGGCGAGTACTCGAGAATCCAGTCGACCAGTTTGAACATCGTGTCCCGGCAGGCTTCGAGCAAATCGATCAAGCCCTCCAGACGCCTGATCTGACGGGCCTCGCCTGCCTCAATCAGCACGCGAATCGCCAGGCCGAACAGGATGGCGAAGATGATGATGGGCAGGAAGTTGCCCGTCGCCAGCGCCTCGAACGGATTGCGGAACAGGTTCAGCACGATCTGCGAAAGCGCCCCCTGCTCGGTTGCGCCCTTGGCCACGTCGCCTGCCTCTGTCATCTTGAGATCCGCCAGCTTGCGCCAGGCGTCCAGATCGGCGCCGGCTCCCGGATCCAGAGCCAGAGCCAGGCCTGTCCCAAGAACCGCAGCCAGCAGGCTCGTCGCCAGATACCAGGCAATGGTCTTGAGCCCGATGTGCCCGAACCTCTTGATCGGCAGGCTCGAAGCGCCGACCACGAGAGAAAAAAAGATGATCGGCACCACGATCATCTTGAGCATGTGCACGAAGACCTGGCCGAAGGGAAGGATGTAGGGGATGACGGCTTGCGAGACCATCGCCTCGCCCGAGCGGGATCGGGACCAGAACAGAACGCCGATCAGCGAGCCGATGAGGAAACCAGCGAGAATCCGCAGGATCAGAGACGTCTGGAAGTACAGCCGCAACAGCTTATTCATGGACGCGTTCATCCTTTCGACGCACGTCGTGCCGTCCTTGCGGCACACGGCGCCAGGATTCTACAGTGGCCCTCGCGCGGCGACAACCTGCAAGTCGCCAAGTCATTGACCCCTGAAGCGACTTGTGGTATAGAGAGATCAAAATTCAAGAATCAAATATCAGAGTTTAGGAGGTCATCCGCTGCAGGCGGATGCCGCCGGTTTGATTCTTGCCTTTTGATCCTTACACTTCACCAGGGAAAAGGGGCTTGTCATGGAGCACACCACTCGAAGAGCCGTTCTCAAAGGATCGTTGGCCGCAGGATTGTCTCTGGCGATGCCGTTCTCCCGCGTCCGCGGCGCCAACGACGCCATTCGCATCGGCGTCATCGGGCTGCGCAATCAGGGGAGCAATCACATCAAGTGGTTCAGCGCCATCCCCGGCGTCCGCGTGGTGGCCATCTGCGACGCCGACCGGGCCCTTCTCGATCGCGAAGAGAAGAAGTTCCGCGACCGCCAGGAAACGGTCGATACCTATGTCGATCTGCGCGAGCTTCTCGACGACAAGAGCATCGACGCGGTCATTACGGCCACGCCGAATCACTGGCACGCCCTGGCCACCGTCTGGGCCTGCCAGGCGGGCAAGGACGTGTACGTCGAGAAACCCGTCTCATACGACATGTGGGAAGGCCGCCAGATGGTCAAGGCCGCTCGCAAGTACAACCGGATCGTCCAGAGCGGCATACAACGCCGGTCGGACACGGGTCTGGCCGAGGCGATCGAATACATCCGGCAGGGTCACCTCGGCGCGATCAAGTCCGTTCGGGGCATCGTCTACGTCCGCCGCGACAGCATCGGAAAGGTGGACGGGCCCCAGCCGGTGCCCGAGGGCGTGGACTACAATCTCTGGTGCGGGCCGGCCCCCATGGACCCGCTGATGCGCAAGAACCTGCACTACGACTGGCACTGGGTCTGGCCGACCGGCAACGGCGACTTCGGCAACAACGGGATTCACTTCATCGACATCTGCCGCTGGGTCCTCGGCGCCAACGAACTGCCACGTCGCGTGATCTCGATCGGCGGCCGCTTCGGATACATCGACGACGGGCAGACGCCCAACACGCAGATTCTCTTCTACGACTACCGGCCCGCGCCGATCATCTTCGAGGTTCGCGGCCTGCCGCGAGACAAAGGCAACAAGGCGATGGACTATTATTACGGCACCTCGGCCGGAACCGTGGTCCACTGCGAGAAAGGCTACTTCGTCGGCGGGTGGGCCTACGACAACGACGGCAAGAAGATCAGGCAGTTCCAGGTCACCGAGGGCGCCGGGCACCACGCCAACTTCATCGACGCCGTCCGCAGCCGCAAGCCGGGCGACCTCCATGCGGAGATCCTCGAAGGGCATCTGTCCAGCGCGCTGTGCCACATGGGCAATATCTCACACCGGCTGGGGACGGAGGCCTCGCGCGAGAAGATCGTCGAACGAGTCCAGGACGCCGAGGGCATGACCGAGTGCTTCGAACGCATGCAGGAGCACCTGCTCGTCAACGGCGTGGATCTTCAGCAGACGCCGCGAATCCTCGGACCCTGGCTGACCTTGGACCCGAAGACCGAAACCTTCACCGGTGAATTCGCCTCGGAAGCCAACGCGCTGATCCGCCGTACCTATCGCGAGCCTTTCGTCGTCCCCGACAGCGTGTAGGTTGACGGTATGCGTGTTTGGATTTGTAGTGTGCCCTCACGGGCACACTGCGAACTGGTCACTCGACTGGCTCGACCGGACCGCGCCACACGCTGCCGCCGAAGGTGGTGACGTACATCACGCGCCGATCCGATGGGTCGAACGCAACGCGTTGGACGTTCGAGAAAGGCAGGTCGTCAAACGCCTGCCAGGAGCGGCCGTGGTCCCGCGAGAGCCACAGGCCGGCGTCCGGCGCGCCTTCGGTGAGCGTCATGTAGATCCATTCCTCGTTCCGCGGATGGAAATATCCGCCGAAGGTTTGCCGCCCTTGCCGGCCGAGACGCTGCCATGAGCGCCCGCCATCCTGGGTGCCGTACAGACCGCCCGACCGGTCCTGGCTGTCGGCGTCGCACGCGCCGAGGAGGATCACGTTGCTGTCGGTCGGATGAACGGAGAAATCCTTGGGATAAAGAAACAGGTGCGAAGTGTTGACCTTCTCCCACGTCTGGGCCCCATCGGTGGAGCGGTACAACCCCACGCCCTCCTTCATCAGAGGCTGGCCCCGGGCCGGACGCCTGGCGCAAACCATCGCGAACAGTGTACCATCACCGTGCAGAATCACACGCGAGACGCGCATGTTCTTCGGGTCGCCCAAACCGGTCTTCTTGAGCGTCCACGTCCTGCCATCGTCGATGGACTTGTACACGCCTTCGTCGAACACGCCGGCATACAGCGTGCGCCGGCCCTTCGGGCTCTTCGAATCGAGCACGATCGACGTCACCGGCCTGGGCGGGATGCCCTGCGCCTCCGCCTGCCAGGAGGCGCCGAAGTCACGCGAGACGCACACGCCGCCGGGCCGATTGTGCCCGTGACGCTCGGAGATGATGTTGTCGTTGGGGATGTCGTGCACGTCGGAGAACGCGCCCCACATCTTGCCCGGCGCCTCCGGGTCGAATGCGATCTCGTAGCAGGTGTTTCGCCACGGGGCCCAGGTGTTCTTGTCCCACCAGATCCAGGTCTTGCCCGTGTCGAGCGAGCGGGCATAGCCGATGTCCGTGTAGGCGATATAGTGACGGTTCGCCTCGAAGGGATCGATGTAGTAGTTCCACGTCGTGGTGACGACCAGGCCCGTGCAGGCCCAGGCGCAGCCGGGCTCGGCCTCGTGCCCGGGCGCGACGTAGGTGTCGCCGTTGAACCATGAATCGCCGCCGTCGTGCGTGATGTAGGATTCGCTCCACACCAGGATCAGGCGATTCGGGTCGCTGTTACAGATGGCCGCCCCGAAGGGCGTGCCGCCTCCCTTGAGCGATTGGCCCACCGAGGCCGTGACGTAGTTGGGGGCGACGTTGTATTGCCTGAATCGCGGGTCCTGAAAGTAGGTGGCCCGCCAGGTGCGTCCGGCGTCGTCGCTGCGATACACCGTCTCGTGGTGGGGCGGATGGAACCCCGTGCTGGTGTTCAACGCGTATACGGTGCGCGGATCGGCGTCGGTGGTCAGGACCTGCCTGTACTGGGCGATGGGACCGTAGGCCCATTGATCGACCTGCTTCGTCCCGGCATTGATGCCCTCGCCCATAGCCGACTGCCAGGTGTCGCCCCGGTCCATCGAGCGGAAAACACCGCCGGTGAAGACGCCGCCTTCGTCCTTGCTGGGGACGGTGCAATAGAGAACGATGCGGCCCTCGGCCTCGTTCGACCCGCCGGCAAAGCCCTGGATGCTCGTCGAGGGCAGGCCATCGGTCTTTGTCGCCCAGGTCTGGCCGGCATCGTCGGATCGCCAGATCCCCTGGTCCGTCGCGGCAAACAGGATGCGGCCCTTGTTCGTGCGGTCGAAATGGAAGCCGATCACCTGCCCTTGCGGTCCCTCGCAGGCCACCCATGTAACACCCGCGTCGCGTGAGATTCGGCATCTTCCATTCCGCATGCCGGCCAGTATGACGTCCACCGCAGATGGGTTGATCGCGATCTCGCCGTACAGCGAGTCGTTCAGGTCCCCGATGGGCGCGAAGATCCGCCCCCGGTCCCGGCTGACCCGCAGCTGCCCGCCCGAGGACGCATAGATGATATTGGGGTCGTGCGGATGAAACGCCGGCCGGCAACGGGTATCACTGCGAAGCTGCGCGTGGTGGATCATCCGCCAGTGGTGGCCGCCATCCTCGGAGATGTAGGCGGCGCTCATGTCGCAGTTGAGCATCATCAGATTGGGATCGGCCGGCGAGATCGCCGGCGAGAACATTCCACCCCCACCCGACAACCCCACCGGCTCCCAGGGAATTCCCGCCGGAGATACCGATGCAGACGCGGATAGCCCCAGGCACACCAGCAGCGACCATAACGAGAGACATTGCATGACCGGCCCCTTCCCATTCTGGAATCGACGTGCGAACCTGATCGGTCACAGCATAGCGGAACAGAATGGGGATTTCCAGAGCCGAGATCAGCGATCGGACGTGTCGTATGTGCGGCAAACTGGACAGAAGTGCACGCTGCCCGCCCTGCACTCAGACGGATCGACGGGCAACGGTCAGTGCTAACTCTTGGCGTTGATCAGGGCGGCCAGGAGGAGGTGGCGGAGCCGGTCGATGTCCATCGCGTCGAGATAGTCGTCGGTGAAGTCGAGCTTGAAGCGCCCGCGGAAATTCTTGATCCGGCTCTTGAGCTCGCGCCGGCCCAGCACGGCGATCGATGTGGCAACCTGCTCGAAACGTCCTTGTGAATACACAGTCGTGACCTTCAGATTCTCGTGGCTGTCGTTCCCGGAAGCACCCCCGTGGTGCTCGCCCTGACACATCCATATCGCCCAGCCGAGCGGACCACTTTGCCTGCGAATCAGCGAAACGGATCACACCCTCGGAATTGACGCATTGTCGGGCGGAAAAATATTCGTCTGTTTATAACCTCGTCTGATAACATACGCCGATGAGAACAGAGCTGTTCGATTACGAGCTTCCGCCGGAACGGATTGCGCAGACGCCGACGCCTTCGCGAAGCGAATCGCGACTGCTCGTCCTGGATCGCAAGGGCGACGTCCTGATGCCCGTCGGGGTCGCTCCTACCTTGTTAGACTGCCGATTCGCCGAGGTCGGCCGGTTTTTGCGCGAGGGCGATTGCCTCGTGCTGAACGACACGAAGGTGCTACCCGCGAGGTTCTTCGCCGAGCGCAAGACCAGCGCCTCGCTCGAAGGCTTGTTCCTGGCCGAGCGGCCGGACACGCCAGCCGTTTGGGAGGTGATGCTCAAAGGCACTCGCAAGGTCCGCATCGGCGAACGCATCCGCATCGTGGATCGACACAGGGGACATCGTTACGAGGCGGAGCTGATCGAGAAGAGGCCGGACGGAGTGTGCCTGCTCAAGATCGACTCCGACCGAAGCGCCGAGGAGATCCTTGAGGAAGTGGGATTCCCCCCGTTGCCCCCGTATATTCGCCGCGATGGCAACATCGATCAGGCTCAGGAGGACCGGCAGCGCTACCAGACGGTCTACGCCCGCGCCCCCGGTGCGGTGGCCGCGCCGACCGCCGGCCTGCACTTCACGGAGTCTCTGCTGGCCCAGTTGCAGGAGCAGGGAGTGCGTCTGGCCTGGGTGACGCTCCACGTCGGGACCGGAACGTTCAAACCGGTCACGACCGAGAACCTCGAGGACCACGAGATTCACCACGAGTGGTACCAGATCGATGAGGAGAACGCCCGCGCCATCAACGAAGCCTGGCAGGCGGGCGGGCGCATCGTGGCGGTCGGCACGACGGCGACGCGCGTGCTGGAAACCGTTGCATCCGGCCGCTGCGTGGCGCCCGGTATGGGGACAACGGGCCTGTTCATCACCCCCGGCTACGAGTTCAAGATCGTCGACGCCATGATCACCAACTTCCACCTGCCCCGCAGCACGCTGCTGGCGCTCGTCGCGGCCTTTGCCGGACTCGACCGCACGCTGGCCGCCTATCGCCACGCCGTCGCGCAGCGCTACCGCTTCTACTCCTACGGCGACGCCATGCTGATCCTTTGATGCGCCTCACAGAATCCGGCGGGCGACAGGGAGGCGGCGGATGCCGGCCGCCAGCAGGAAACACAGCGGAACCAGCACCAGCGAGACGACGACGAACTTCAGGAGAGGATATATCGTGACATGTCGGACCGCCAGCGCGCCGAGAATGATGACCGGAGCATGGATCACGTAGGCGGCATAACTGGAGGCTGACGCTTCGACGGTCAGCCTGTTCGGGCGGTTGAACCGCTCGCGGAACAGCACCAGCAAGGTGATCATCAGGGCGATGCCGGTCGCATGCTCCCACATCGCCAGCGCCAGAGACTGCCAGTGGAAACCTCCTTTGAACGGCGTCAGGTTGCCACGCATCGCGCCTCCCAAAAGGAACAGCAGCGGGAAGCCCACCAGGATCAGCACCGCCGCAATCGCCAGCCAGCGCCGGCCCGTCTTCGCCGGGATCGCCATGAGCCAGCCACGATGATAGGCGTGGATACCAAGAACAAACAGAGCGATGTACTGCGGGAAGAAGCACAATTGCAGGTTGAACGGCTCGAAACTCCAGCCCAGCGGGAACCAGAAGCGCACGATGAAGCTGGCGATACTGAGCAGGAGAATCAGAACGACAATCTCCCGGTCACGCGGACATCGGCGGTCCGTCGTCGCGATCCTGGTCTTCGACGGCCACACCCGCCGATGCAGCAGATAGATCAGACTGAAGAACAGCAGTGTCTCCACGAACCAGAGCGGCCCGCGCCCCATGTGGAACCCGCTGAAATACTCGCCCAGCCACGCGCGACACGACGCCTCGGGGCCGTAATAGCCCGCCGCCATCAGCGAACAGACCGAAAGCGGATGCAGGACCCAGTCGTAGACCAGCATCGGGATGCCCAGACGCAGCAGCCGGTCCTTCGCGAATCGGCCGGGCCCCTTGCGCTCACAGGCGTCGGCGGTGAAATACGCCGAGAGCAGGAACAGCAGACCCATGAAGAACGATTGGCAGGTCGCGTTGAACCAGGTGAGCAGGATCGAGGAGATGGTGCCCTTCGGCCCCTCGCTGTAATACCATCCGCCCTCGCCGCCGTAAGTGATGGACAGGTGGACCAGGATCACCAGCACGATCACGAGGGTGCGGAGATTATCCACAAACAGCAGACGGGATTTCGCCATGCGCTCTCCCCGGACCGCAACGTGGCCGCCGGAAGACAGGATCAACCGTTTCGACCTTCCGGCGGCCACGAGATCGTGACACTTCCGTTTGCGACTCCGGCGATGCCTATGCTTTATACATCTCGTCGAAGGCGTTCTGCGCCATGACGACCGCGGCTCGCATCATGTCCTCGGCCTTGGCGGTCTCGCGCTGGGCCAGGGCTTTGAGCAGCGCCTTGGCGTTGAGCTTGCGGGCCGCCTGCTCGCAGGCTTCCCAGCTCAGGACGCTGCGGATCACGCGGTCGATCCCCTGCTCGGCGTTGTCGTAGGCGCGGGTCTGCATGTCGTGACCCTTCCACCGCTCGTAGCCAGCCTGCTGGATCAGTCCGGCGATCGCGATGTTCATCCCGTTGACGCGCGCGCCGTGGTCGATATCGTACTTGCCCGGGCCGCCGAGGATGATCCCGTCGTTGTAGCCCTGGCTGTTCAGGTGCATGTGGACGCACATGCCGTTGTCGAGTTCCTCGACCGTGTCGGCCACGTGGTCCAGACCGATCATCTCGGAGTGGCCGAATTCCTTGTTGACGCCCTTCCGGGCGATGTTGACGCCGAATTCCTTCTCGACCTTGTACCAGAACAGCAGCGCGCTGGCGACCGTTGGGATGAGCATCGCCGGATGCCCCTCGTTGGGCTTGGGTTCGAAGCCGATGTAGAGCTGGCCGCCCTTCCTGGCTTCGTACTTGCACAGGCCCGCGACGCTCTCCTTGAGGTTCTGGTACATCTGCTTGATGCCGACGGTGGCGATGTCGTAGCCGAACGAGCCGTTCCAGATGACGAACGCCGGCGCCACTTCAGGGTGCCACGCCTTCTTGAGGGTTCCGTAGGCCAGGTCCACCGTCCGCGTGCCCAGATCCTCGGCAGCCTTGCGCTCGTTCCGGTCGAGCGAGGCGATGCCGCCGTAAGCGAAGTGCGAATGCGCCCCGGGCGTAATCATCGCCAGGTACAGCTTGTTGGACACCAGCGCATCGGCCACGGCGGCGGCGTTCTTGTCGTCGACCTCGGCGTCGTAGTGCATCTCGATGCCCAGCAGGACGTTCTTGGGCATGCGGGGCCGGACCTTCCTGGCCACCAGTTCGATCATCTCGGGGGTGCCGAAGCCGCGACCCCATTCCGGCCGCATATCGCCGGGCACGAATCCGCCCTTGCCCGGATTAAATGTCCACCGGCAGATGCTGTGTAAGGATTTCTTCGCCATCTGAGCCACTCCTTCTATCTACGTCTATTTGCGTTGTTTCGCGCCTGCGACCCGAAACGTCTGTAGTGCGCCCGCAGGGGCCAGACGTGCCTCGCCCTTGCCGGTACGAGCCCTATACTACCGCCTGCAGCCGGCGAAGGCAACCCGCCACCGAAAACGCGGCCGCAGACCAACTCCCCAAGCCTGCACCCGGGCCCGAGAGCGCCCATGGCGTGCCACGTGTGCCAACACACACCCCTGTTGTTGGCACGTGGCACGTGGCACGCCATCGTCACATCCATGGATCTGCCCTAGTCCAGGCGTTGGTGGAGAACAGGATGTGTGGAGACTCCGCACGGTGATCCCATGCCAGTGCCAAGTGCCAACACACACCCCTGTTGTTGGCGGTGGCACTGGTACTGCCGCTGGAATGGCACATTTGCAGGGACGCTGGGAGGCGTCATTGTTCCGAAGGTGGGTATGCCCTTACGAGCACACGGCAAACGGGGAAGGGCGAGGCATGCGTCGCCCCTACGGGTCAATGGTAGGGGCGAGGCATGCCTCGCCCGGAATGGGTTGCGGATCGGCAGGCCGTATGAGCCCAATGCGATCACAGAACGACATCGAGTTCATCCTGATGCAGAGGAATCCCGGCGGGTATCGGCAACCTACGGATGAGCAACGGCGCCAGAGCCGAATCGAGAAGGCCCAGTTTAATAAGTGGTTCCAGCAGATGTGGAAGATCCCCGGGGCGTCCACACGGAATCCTCCTGCTCCGTTCCCTTTGGAGCTGGCCACATTATCCCACCTGCGAGCGACCCGCCAGCGTATCGGCTGACCGGGATGCGCTGGGAGAGACTGCAGTGCCAGTGCCAAGTGCCAACACACACCCCTGTTGTTGGCACGTGGCACGTGGCACGCCATCGTCACATCCATGGATCTGCCCTGGTCCAGGCGATGGTGGAGAACAGGATGTGTGGAGACTCTGCACGGTGATCCCATGGCGTGCCAAGTGCCAACACATACCCCTGTTGTTGGCGGTGGCACTGGCACCGGTCACCTCCAGAGGCCACGCGACCTGGACACTCTTGCCTGTCTTACCAGGAATTCCCATATTGGCTCATCCAGGCTGCGTGATAGGCAAAGAGGTTATATATGGACTGTGTCTGATACGCTTGAGTCAGTGCCAAGTGCCAACACACACCCCTGTTGTTGGCGGTGGCACTGGCACCGCCTGCGTCCACCGGCCAGGGGACCTGTCGACTCTTGCCCATCTTCCCAGATCGCAGGGTGTGCCATCTACACCAGTGTCCCGTCAAGGGCATGCAGCCCACACGCCGATCAGGTATCGCCGCCATCACGACAGACCCCCGGCGACGATGGCGTGCCACGTGCCAACACACACCCCTGTTCGTGGCACGTGGCACGCCATCCGGCATGCGAGCCAACACAAACCGCCTCCGCCTGAGGACCGATGCGGTCGGCGGGTTGCCCCGCCGAGGGACGCGAAACGTTCCTTTACGGCTTGAGGTCCGTCAGGGCCTGGTTGGTCTGCATGTCGAGCGGGACGGAGATGTGCTCGTGGGCGATCAGCCACTTGCCGTGGACTTTCTTGAAACACTGCGTCCAGCGCACCCAGCAGTCGAACGCGTTGCCCTCCTTGTCGGTCCCGCTCATCCGGTTGAGCCGATGGCAGAAGGCCACCTCGGGGCCCACGGCGAGGGTTTCGTCGCGCGTCTCGAAGTCGCCCGACTCCTGGCACATCTCAAGCCCGACTTCCCAGTCCTTGCGGTACGCTTCGGCCCCCACGTATTGCAGCGGAGGTATCATGTCGAACGAAACGATGTCCGGCGCGTAACAGGCCATGATCCCGTCGATGTCTTTCTCACGAGCGGCCCGCGCCCAGTCGTCCATGAGCTGGCGAATCTGCGCCTCATCGATTTTGGTATCCACTTGCGTTGCCATGGTTGATCCTCTCTAAACGGATGTTGGTCATGCTCCTGCCATAGCCGGCTGAGAGGGTCGAAGTGCGTAGGCAAAATGCTCGTTTGAGACCCGGCGCGAAGCCTGAGCTTAGGTGACGCGGTCGCCAAACCCCCGGCGCGATGTTCCACATTCGGCGCGGGTGCGACACGCGGCGGTTATGGGCCGAGCAGGACGTCGATGAACTCGCGATCGAGTTCGCCGGTGCCGGTGAAGATGCCGAAGCCGCCTTTGTAGTCCCAGTTGGCCCAGGCGATGCCGTGCTGATCCAAGTTGGCCCGCATGTCACGGTACCACTGCATCCTCGCCTCGCGGCTGGTGGTGGGCAGGGCGCCCCACTCGCCGCAATAGAGAGGCAGATCGAGTTTCTGCGCCAGGGCCAGCGGCTTGGCCAGCAGGGCCTCGAGCCTCTCGCGGTCGTAGACGCCGTTGTTGCTGCGAACGATTCGGGCGACGTCGTCGGGCAGAGCTTCGATGTCCTCGGGCTTGACGAGCCGGCCGGGATAGGTCACGGGGCCTTTGTAGCGGCCCACGGCCGTCCAGGAGGCCTTGTAGTGCGTGATCAGCATGGGCGTGTAGAAGTGGAAGCTCAGGATGATGTCACGGTCGCCCTCGGGGATGCGCAATTGATCGAACGTGCTGGTCGATTGCCACCGGTTCGAGCCGATCACGAGGGTGCGGTGCGGCTCGTTCTCGCGGACGACGGCCGCCGCCTTCGCGACGAGCCGGTTCCAGTCTTCCGGATCGTCCGCGACCGGCTCGTTCATCAGCTCGTACGCTACGACGGAAATGGGGTACTTCTTCAGCTCCGCCGACAGCTCACGCCACAACTGGAAGAACTTCTCCTGGGCCTGCGGCTGCGTCCACAGCGGCTTCTCGTCGGCGTTGAAATGGTGGGAGCGCAGGATGTGCAGATCGACCACGACGCGAAGCCTGTTCTTCTCCGCCCAGCCGATGGCGTTGTGCAGCAGTTCAAAGGCCTCGGCCTCCTTGTGACCCGCCTCGTCCCACATCTGTTCCTCATCGATGGGCAGACGGATATGGTCGAAGCCCAGCGACGCGATCCGTTCGACGTCCTTTTCGGTGAACCATTCCCGTCTGGCTTCGCCCCGCCGGGTGCTCTGCGAGAGCCAGTGACTGATGTTGGTCCCCCTGCGAATCTCGAACGCGCCGTCGCTCTGGCCCGCTGCGGCCGACAGGCACGCTGACACCGCCACGATCAGAACCGCCATACCACGCTGCATCGTACACCTCCCGCATTCAAAGCTGCTGCTTCAACACCGCGTGCCAATTCTCGTAGGCCCCCTGGTAGGCCTTCTTGAGCTTCTTGTTGGGCTCGACCTTTCGCACCGGTTCGAGGCCGACGAAGGCGTCCTGGGAGCCCTTGTAGATTCCCGCGCCGATCCCCGCGCCGCGCGCTGCGCCCTGGGAGCCGTCGGTGCTGTAGAGTTCGACGGTTGCGCCCGTGATCGTCGCAAACGCCTCTGCAAACAACGGGCTGAGGAACATGTTGGCGTTGCCCGCCTTGACCGTCTTGAGTTTCGTGCCCATATCGCGCATGATCTCGAGCCCATAGTTGAGCGCGAAGACGATGCCTTCCTGCGCCGCCCGGAGCAGGTGCGCTTTCTTGTGGATATTGAAGTTCCAGCCGTGAACGGAGGCGCCGATGTTGCGGTTCTCCAGCGTCCGCTCGGCGCCGTTGCCGTAGGGCAGGATCACTAACCCATCCGAGCCGACGGGCACGGTGGCCGCCAGATCATTCATCTGCGGATAATCGAGCCCTTCGCCCGCGACGTTGTGCTTGAGCCAGCTATTGAGGATGCCGGTCCCGTTGAGGCACAGCAGCACGCCGTAACGCGGCTTCTTCACCGTGTGGTTGACGTGGACGAAGATGTTCACGCGCGATTTCGGATCGTAGTTGCTCTGGTCGGTGACGCCGTAGACGACGCCGGAGGTGCCGGCGGTGACCGCGACCTCGCCCGGCTTCAGCACGCTCAGCGACAGCGCGTTGTTGGGCTGGTCGCCTCCCCGATAGCTGACCGGCGTGCCCGCCGCCAGGCCCAGCTCAGCCGCCGCCGCAGACGTCAGCTCGCCCTGGACGGAGAACGTCGGAACCGTCTCGGCGATCAAGTCACTGGAGATGCCATAGTTGCCCAACACGAAATCAGCGAGCTGATCCTTCTCATAGTCCCACATGATCCCTTCCGACAGGCCCGACGGCGTCGTACGGATCGCGCCGGTCATTTTCATCGCGACGAAATCCCCCGGAAGCATCATCTTGTGGACCTTCGCGTAAGTCTTCGGCTCGTTGACCTTGACCCAGGCGAGCTTGGAAGCAGTGAAATTGCCGGGCAGGTTGAGCAGGCGCCTGAGGCACTTCCTGGCGCCGATGTCCCTGGCCGCCTTCTGGCCGATCTGCACGGCCCGGCTGTCGCACCAGATGATCGAGGGCCGCAACACCTCTTTGTTCTTGTCGACCAGAACCAGGCCGTGCATCTGGTACGAGATGCCGATAGCTTTGACGTCGGAGGCGTCGAACGCGACCGTCGCCTTGATCTTCTGCGTGGCGAGCCTGACATGCTCCCACCACGTCCCCGGGTGCTGCTCGGCCCAACCCGCCTGCTTCGCGATGATCTCCAACTCCTTGTCCGGCGAGGTCGCCGAAGCCAGCGCCTTGCCCGTGGCCGCATCCATCAGCGTGGCTTTGACCGAAGAACTGCCAACATCATATCCCATCAATAGTGCCATATGTGTGTCCCCTTGCCTGACGGCTGAAATCAAAGATCAGATATCAAACGGTAGAATGAAGGAGGTCATCCGCCGAAGGCGGATTCCACTATTCTGATTCTTTCTGTTTGCACTTTGCTTTATCGGCTATTCGTAATCCCATTTGAGAATCCACGGGTCATTGGTTCGTTTCTGGAAGGCCTTGAGCCTGGCCTTCATCTCGTCGCGCTTGTCCTTATGCTTTGGATCGTCCGCGAGGTTGACGACCTCGTGCGGATCGCTCTGGAGATCGTACAGCTCGAACCTCGGACGATGCAGGTACGCATCGATTGTGCGCTTGCCGTACGTCGTGTTGCCGCGCTTCAGATTGCCCTGCCAAGTCGCCGATTCCCACAGGTCGCTGGCAAACGGATACTCCAGGCCGTGCGCGATGTTCCAGATCAGCTTGAAACGCCGCTCGCGCACCACGCGCATCGGATAGTACATCGTGATCTCGTGGAACGTGTGCGATGCGTAGGTCGTGTCCCAGCCATCGACGTGCTCCCGTTCAAGCACAGATTTGAAGGAGCGGCCGTGAAACTCATAGTCGCTCGGTGTTGCGCCGGCCAGGTCCAGAATCGTCGGCGCCAGGTCGGCGTAGTTAACCAGCGCGTCGCAAGCAATGCCTCTGTTCTTCTGCCAGGGGGTACGGACGATGCACGGCAGGTTCATGCCCGGCTCGTACAACGTCGTTTTGGCGCCGGGGAAGGCGATGCCGTTGTCGGAAAGATAGACCACGATCGTGTCGTCGTACCGGCCCGCCTGCTTAAGGACGTTGATCAGACGGCCAACACCCTGGTCGACGCGTGAGACGGCCTGGTAGTACTGCGCCAACTCGGCGCGGCACTCGGGGATGTCGGGCAGATAGTCCGGAACGATGGCTTTCTGGGGGTCGTACGTCACTTCCTCGATGCCGGGATAGCCCTGGTCGCGATTGCCGAACCGGTCGGGCTGGTGCGGCAGCTCCGTCGCCTTGCCTCCGCCGCGATGCGGATCGGACGTGCAGAAGTACAGGAAGAACGGCCTGGCGTCGTCACCTGCAACGAAGTCTCTGCAATTGTCGGCCATCTGGACGGGACTGCGGCTGTTGCCCGGCAGCGCGACATCGAACTTGTACACCTCTTCCGGCGCGACGTGATACTTGCCGACGCGGGCGGTCCGGTAGCCGGCCTGGGACAGCAGCACGGGCAGACTGCGCACGTGATCGAAGCTGCGGAAGTGATGGTAGCTGTGCTCGTGCCCGTACTGGCCGTTGTAGTGATTGTAGAGGCCGCTGAGGATGACGGATCGGCTGGCGCTGCAACTGGCGGTCGTGCAGAACGCGTGGGTGAATCGCACACCCTCGGCTGCCAGAGCGTCCAGATGGGGCGTTCTGACGACACGGTTGCCATAGCAGCCCAGATCGCCGCGCCCGTGGTCGTCGGCAACAATCAGGACGACGTTGGATCTCCTCGACGCCGCACCAGCAGCCCGCACGCTGGTCCACGAAGAAGTCGCCAGCGCCGCAGCGGCCGAGAGCCTCAAAAACTGCCTTCGATCCATGCTGGACGGCATATCCCACTCCTTCAGACGTTGGCAGGATCGGGATGGACCCATGGACTGCGATAGGGCCGGGCCAGAAGGCGGTTGGCCTCGTCGTCGCCGACGACCCTGCCCTGTTGCGGGTCCCACTGGAGCGTGCGTCCGAGCCGGCAGGCCATGTTTGCCAAGATACAGGAGGTCGCGGTGATGTAGCCCTGCTCGATGTCGCAGACGGGCCGGCGGCGCGTCTCGATCGAATCGAGCAGGTTCTGCCAGTGACGCCGCATCGGCGCCGCGACGTGCCGCTCCAGGTCCTTCTCGGTCTCGTCCTCGGGATACTTGTCGTATTCGTATAGGGCCTTGCCGCTGATCCGCTCGCCCTGGCCCTGAGGGATGAATTCGTACTTGTGGACGTCGGCCTTGAGCGTCCCCTTCTCGCCGTAGATGATTCCCGCCCACGAATACTCGGGATCGGGGGCGCTGCCCCAGGTGCGATGCGTCCAGACCACCGGACATTCAGGAAACTCGAACGTGGCAATCTGGGTGTCACTGATGTTGGCGGCACTCGCTTTGTCGACGAGAATGCCGCCGGAGGAGCTGATACGAGTCGGCCAGCCCAGATCGAGCAGCCAGCGGACCATGTCGAGCATGTGCACGCCCATGTCACCCATGATCCCGTTGCTGTATTCCATGAAGGCCCGCCAGCCGCGAGGATGGACCCAGCGATTGTACGGTCGCATCGGGGCCGGACCGGTCCACATTTCGTAGTCGAGACTCTCGGGCGGCGCCAGTTCCCCTGGGTTGCCCCGCGCCCGCATCGGATAGTAGCAGCAGATCTTGACGTGGGCGACCTTGCCCAGTTTGCCTTCCTTGATGACGCGATCGCGCGCCTCGATCAGGTGCGGCGTGCTGCGCCGCTGCATGTTCACCTGGACCATGCGGCCGTGCTTGCGTGCGGCCGCCAGCATCGCCTGTCCCTCGACGACGTCCGTGGAGATCGGCTTCTCGACATAGACATCGGCGCCCGCCTGAACCGCCGCGATCATCGCCAGCGCGTGCCAATGGTCCGGCGTCGCGACGTGCACGATGTCCAGTTCCTCGTTCTGGAGCATCTGCCGGTAGTCGCCATAGGTGCGGGGCGTCTTCTTCGACACCTGGCGGGCGGCGATCATCTGTGCCGCCTCGGCGACCATGTTCCGGTCCACGTCACACAGCGCGACGACCTCGACCGGTGCGATCTGGAGCAGGCGGAACAGGGCGCTCTTGCCATACCAACCGGTCCCGATCAGGGCGACACGTTTGGGCTTGGGCTGCGCGAAGGCCGGGACGAGTCCTCCGAAGGAACTCAGCGCGACTGTGGCGGTGGTGGCTCGAAGGAATTGACGACGATTCATAGCGGTTCTCCTCAATCTGTGTGTAGGGGCGAATCATGATTCGCCCGTACTCAACGGCCCCCCATCATCGCGTGTCCGGGCCGGTTTCGCAACGGTTTTCACGCGTGCCCCGGCCGTGTTTTGCGTTTGACCGGCATACCTGCCGCCTCTACAATCATGCCAACGCAGGGGCGAATAATCATTCGCCCCTACAGACCCACTAACCGAACCGAAACAGGACGATGAAACGAGGTGAAGGAACATGAAGAACAGGCAAGGGCAATCCAGGCTTTCCCGTCGTGACTTTCTGGCCACTATCCCGATGGCCATCGGGACCGCAGGCCTCCTCGGAGCGGGCTGTGCGGACGGAGTGAAGAAGCCGTTCGCCAAACGCAAGATGCCGATCGGCGTGCAGCTCTACTCGGTCCGCGCCGAGTGCGCCAAGGACCTGCCCGGCACCGTCGCCAAGGTGGCCGCCATGGGCTATGACGGCGTCGAGTTCGCCGGCTATTACGACTACTCCGCCAAGGACCTGCGTAAGATCCTCGACGACAACGGCCTGAAGTGCTGCGGCACGCACACTCAGATGGACACGCTGCTGCCCGCCAACCTCGAGGCCACCATCGAGTTCAACCAGATCCTCGGCAACAAGTACCTGATCTGCCCCTGGCTCCAGCCCAACGACGCCAATCCGAGGCAGGCCTGGCTCGACCACGCCAAGCGATTCAACGAGGTCGCCGCAAGAGTCGAGAAAGAGGGAATGGTCGTCGGCTATCACTGTCACGCCCATGACTTCCACGCCCTCGACAGTGGCGAAGTGCCCTGGGACATCCTGTTCGGCAACACAGGCAAGAGTGTCGTCATGCAGATCGACACCGGCAACTGCATGGACGGCGGCGGCGATCCGATCACCTATCTGAAGAAGTATCCCGGCCGGTCGCTCACGGTCCACCTGAAAGAGTACTCCGCGACCAACAAGAACGCCATCCTGGGCGAAGGGGACGTCCAATGGGACGAGGTCTTCGCCCTGTGCGAGACGATCGGCAAGACCGAGTGGTACATCGTCGAGGAAGAAAAAGACGTCTACCCACCGCTCGAAGCGATCGATCTGTGCTTGAAGAATTACCGGAAAATGCGCGCCTGACCGCGCAAACCAGGTGGGTGGCAGCCTCAAGCGAAGCCTGGGGATGGAGTCCTCTCGAAGCCATCCCCAAACACCAAGGCGTTTGAGGCGGCCACCCGCCTTCTTCCCCTACCCCTTCTTCCTACCCCGCTCGGCCTCCGTAGCCGGAACCGTCGCAATTCCACTGCCGTTCTGATATACTGCGCTCCAATCGAGCCGAGGCTCGCATACGCGCCACAAAGGACTTCCGATTTCCGTGGGAGGGCAGGAGCGATCATGTTGTCGAAAATGGCATACATCGAGTTGGCTTTCTCACTGCTGGTTGCGGGAATCCTCCCGCCGGTCGGGCCGTCACCCGCCGTTGCGAAGGAGGCGATCTGGATCGAGGGGGAGGACGCGGCAAGCTCTTCCTTCAACGGGCATGGCTGGTACCGGAGCACGAACATCGGCAAGGACCTGCTCTCTCCCGGCCAGCCCGGCGGACCCGACGGCGACTGGCACGTCCACTTCGGCGACAGTGAGGCGATCGCGACCTATCGTTTCAGCGTCACGGAGGGCGGCGCCTACACCTGGTGGGTCCGCCTGAACCCTTTCCGCAACAGCAACGGCGGCGGGAACTACAGCTATCGATACCGGTCCACTCGTGGACCGTGGTCAGCCTGGGAGACGCTCGACACATCGGATGCCCGGGACAACATGATCGACCTGGTCGATCCAGGCATCGATATCCGCTTCATCGCGTGGTGCTACGGCGCCGCGTTCGAGTTGCCTGAGGGTCTCTACGAACTGCAAATCCGCCTGTCCCTTCGCGACGGCGAGCAGGACAACCACGGCGGCATCGACGTGATGGCGCTGACGAATTTCTCGTGGGCGCCTACGGGCGTGCTGGCGCCGGATGCGAACGCGCCCGACCCCGGCCCCGGCGATTGGTTTGCCTTGATGGTCGGCCCCGATCCGTACTCGCCCGATTCGATCATCGACATGAGCAACCTGATCGACAAGCCCGCCGGGGCGCATGGTTTCCTCAAATCCGCCGGGAGGGACTTCGCGTTCGAGGACGGCACGCCCGTGAAGTTCTGGGGGATCGATGCCTCCATGACCGGAACGGTCGAGGCCCAGCAGAGACAGGCGAGGTTCTATGCCAAGCACGGGATCAACATGGTCCGCCAACATCCCGTCGAAGGGGTCCTTGGCTCGCTCCAGAAATGCGGGCCGCAACGGTGCTTCGACGCCCAGAAGCTCGACCGGTTCGATCGATGGTTCAGCATCCTCAAGGACCAGGGCATCCACATGACGTGGTCGATCTTTTACCACCACGTGGTGCTGCCCGACCAAGGGATCGATCCGGCCCTCTACAACGAACTGCCGGCCAGCGGCGCCGGCAAAGACACGTATGGCCTGGCCACCTTCGTCGAGGAATACCAGGACTCGCAGTGGCAATACGCAAAGGCCTTGCTGAACCACGTCAATCCGTACACGGGCCTGGCCTACAAGGACGACCCGGCTCTGGCGATCGTCGAAGCACGGAACGAAGACAGCATCTTCTTCCACAATCCGCTGGGCGATTCCTTTGTCAAGGGCCGGACCTATCCGCACCACGCCGCCCGGCTCAAGAAGATGTGGCAGCAGTGGGTCAAAGGCACGTACGGCGATGACCGGGCCCTGGCCGCGGCGTGGGGCGCCGGCCGCAGAACCACGACGAGATACAACGATGACGGGTCGGTGCAGAGCCGACCGGATTCCGTCAACGAGGCCAACATGGCGATGTACGCGGCTTGGGAGATGGAAGCAGACGGCCCGTTCTCGAACAAGAATGCTGAGAAGAAACGGATGGGTGATTTCATCCGATTCCTGGCCGAGATGCAGCGAAAGACCTACGCGACATATCAGCAGCGTCTGCGTGAGCTTGGGTACAAGGCCGTGGTGGTGAGCACAGCCTGGAGGGCGGGCGGTCCAGCCGCGTCGGCCGCCAATCTCTGGACCGATGACGCAGTCGACGCGATCGACCGGCACAACTACTCGGGGGGCGGCGCCGGAGGGCACGGCATCACTACCGGCTCGGTCAACAACGAGACGCACCTGACCCGGCCGGGCCGGGGCATCCTGTCCAGCGGGCTCTGGCAGGTGGAGGACAAACCCTTCATCATGACCGAATGGACGCAGAAACCACCCAATCAGTGGAAGGCGGAGATCGCGCCGCTGATGGCGTTTTACGGCATGGGGCTTCAGGGCTGGGACGCTTCGTATCATTTCGCCGGCTCGCGAAGCTACATGGGCAACGGCTGGCCCAGCATGAATTCCTACGTGACGGAAACGCCGCACTATATCGGCCAGTTTCCTGCGCTGGCGTTTGCGATCTACAACAACCATTTCGACGAGGGTTCGATCGTGGCGGCGCGCCGGCTGGCGACAGATGATATCTTCGCCGGGATCGATGCGTTACAGCAGACTCAGGGTCGGTCCGGCTATGATGAGAGCGAACTGCTGGGTCAGGGCAATATCCCCGTCGAGGCTCTGGCCATCGGGCGTGTGACACTCAAGATCGAGGATGGTCAGGCCCCTTCGCAACTCGCGAGCCTGTCCGGCTGGTGGGACCGAGCCACCCAGACCGTGCGCAGCAACACGGGCCAGCTCGCGTGGGACTACGCCCGTCGCGTCGTCGTGGTCCAGTCCGACAAGACGCAGGGGATCATCGGTTTCGCGGCAGGCGAAACATATGATCTGCCGGGCGTGACGATCCGGAACATCGACACACCTTTCGTCAGTCTTCTGCTGACCCCGCTGGATAACCGTCCGCTCGTCGAATCGGAGCACATCCTGATCACAGCGATGGCTCGTGACAAACAGTACGGCGCCACCTACAACAACGACGGGACGGAGCTGCTCGATGCCGGCGGGCCGCCCTTGCTGCTCGAACCGGTGCAGGCTACGATCTCGATCAAAGGTGGGCCGCTGGCCTCGGTCAAGGTCGTCGACGTCTATGGCGTGCCCACCGATCTCGATGTCCATCGGGACACCGACAACACCTTCCGCATTGACGGGCGCTATGCGAGCTACTACTACGAGGTGACCCGCACGGCGGCGGCCGGCGCGGTCACAGGGATGGGGCGGTGACGCTCATGTCGGACAGGTCGACGATCAACACGTGACCGCCCTCGCCCATCCAGTTCCGGGCGGCTCCTGGATTGACGATCAGGGTCCTGCCGACGCGGTGAATGGCCTGACGGTGGGTGTGGCCATAGACGACCAGGTCGTACGCCTGGCTGTCGATCGCGTGTTTGACCACGTGCGGGATGTGGGCCATGTAGACGGCCCTGCCGTCGATCGCCCCGTCGAAGTGCGATTCATGAGCCTCCCCTGCGAAGCCCTCGATGGCGCTTCGAAGCGAGAGACGGTCGGCATCGCAGTTGCCCATGACCGCAACGAACCGGCTACCGCGAAGCTCGGCGAACAGCGACGCCGTGGAGGAACCCGTCATATCGCCCGCGTGGAGGACATACTCCACGGCCTGCTCGTTATAGATCTCGATCGCCCTGCGAACGTTGCGATGGTTGTCGTGCGTGTCGGAGATGATGCCAATTCGCATTCGGTCCGTCCTCTGGAGGCAGGGGCGAATGATGATTCGCCCCTGCAATCCTGGCCGCAGGCCGTTTTCAGGTTTCGGGTTTTGGGCTTTCGTGCTTGTTTCGGATTTGGCGCATCCGTCTGTGCCATCGTACCGCTCCGTCGGCCCCAGTGCAACGCGAGACCTTCGATAAACCCCGGCAAGAGCACGATTTCCGCAATCCAAAACCAGAATGGCAACAGAGTTCGGGCACGATCGGCCGATACTATAAGATAGCCGTTTGCGAATCCGCCTGTGGCGGACTACCGACTTTCAAGGAGTGACAACGATGAACGGACGACACAACGTAGTCGCTGTCATTTGCACTGCGATGATTCTGGCGTTTCTGGCCGGCTGCGAGGGCAACACACGGGCGGTCTTCACCAAACCCGAGCTGATCACCTATGAGCGTCTGGCCGTGCTCGGCCTGGACCCCGAGCAGGAGCAGATCTTCATGGCCGCCTACATCAAGACCTTCGTCGGCAAGCCCATCACCTTTGTCGAGAGGGGCGAGCTGGCCAAGATCGTGGGCGAGCAGGACCTGCTCCAGGGCCGGCTCAACGACAAGACGCGGGCGCGCATCAAGGAGATTCTCGGCGTCGAGGCGCTGTTCCTGTGCAGCTACTACAAGGACGAGGATCGGCCGGGCAAACTGATGAAACTGCGCGTCCGGGTCGTCGACAGTGCCACCGGGGCGATCGTCGGCTCGGCGCTGACGCAGACGTTCATGCGATTCGACGATCATGCACAGGCCGCCGTCGAGGCGTTGAAGAAAGACTTGCTCGGCGGAGGGTACCGGCGCAGCTATCCAAACTCCAACCAGGAGCCCGCCCAGCCCTGATTGCGGATTGGGGACTGCGGATTTCCGATTCGCTTCTGGCGGCGAATCTGCAATCCGAGATCTGCAATTCGAAATCGGATCCTACGCGACGCCGGCCTCGCGATACGTCAGGGAGAATTCCACGTGGTGCGATCCGCCGGCCCGCGTGGAGGCGACAATCTGAACCATCCCATCGTTCGGGCGACGACGCAATTCGCGCCCTTGAACCACGGTAGGAACAGAGATGAGAATGCTCTGGTAGTCATCCTGGATACGGGTCTTGACCGCCCCCATCACCATGTTGGCGATCTCACCCATCGCATCGGCCAACTCCTCGTCCGCCATCTGGTCCGGCGAATCCATGCAGAGCATGCCAGCGCCGATGGCGCGGGCGCCGGCCATGTCACAGCAGACACCCAGACAACCTTCAAGGTTTCCAGCGAAGGTGATGGTCCCGAGTAACGTCACACTCTCGTGGTCCGGCCTCTGCCCTTCGACCTCCTCCAGGGGCATGAAGACCATCGATTCAAACACTTCCTTGGCGCTGTCCAGCAGCACCCCCTTCAGAGACGACGTTGCGACCATACTGGCTCCCGTATTCACCATCGACCATCCATTCTTCCATCGGATCACAGATACGGCATGGGCTAAAGCCCATCCTACAAATCGTTCATCGACCTGCCGATGGCACCTCTCCAATGGGTCTTCCCGCTTCCTGGGGGCATTTCCGCAGGATACAACAGAAACCACCTTCTTCGTGGAGGGAAAACAGGGTCCGCCGCCGCGAACGCGTACGGTCCGTCGATTTCTCGGACGATGGCAGCACCACACCGAGAGGGCCCACCCCCTCGCCCGGCGGCGGTCTCCGTCAGCACAACTGGTCCCGGAGGACCTCGTAGAACGCGTCTTTGGCCCGCTTCTCGATCCAGGGTGTGTGTCCACAGTCGCGCAGCAGGAGGAACCGGAAATCGTTCAGAATGCTGGCCAGGGGCTCGCGGACGCCAGCGGCCGGGTGCGGGTCCCAGTCGCCGTGAAGGGCCACGACCGGGCAGGCGATTTGTCTGCCCAGCTCCAGAAGCCGGCCCGTGCTTCGCAGGTGGGCCGCCTCGCCCCACACACTTTGGTGAATCGTCCAGGAGGTCTCCAACTCATCGCTTTCGAGCGTCAGGGGGTCGCGCGCGTCGGTCCTGGTGAAGAGCCTGCCGAACCGGGCCAGTAGCTCGTCCTTGTCGGCCAAATCGGGGTCCTTCATGGCGTCCATCATCGACTGGACCTGCCTCCGCTCGTCGGCGCTCAGGCGACCCAGGCGCGTCTGGAGGATGCCCGATGCGTATCTCTCTTCGAACGGCGCGCTCGAGACGAGGATCAGCTTCCGGACCAGACCGGGGTGATACGCCGCACAGAGGTAGCTCAACCACGCGCCCCACGAGAAGCCTACCAGGATCGCGGGAAGTTCGGCGCTCGCCTCCAATACGGTCTTGAGTTCTTCGATCTGCCCCTCGACAGACCGCTTCGTTTGGAGCGGCTCCAATACCCCCATATCCCGTGCCAGCTCCCGGGCCACCGGCGCCATCTGTCCGGCGGCGCCGGGTCCGCCGTGGATCACCGCCACGCCAAAAGGCGCTCGCCCGTATGTCCTGAGGTTCACCATCACATTTCCGCCGGCGCAATCCCGCGCAGAGGGGCCAATCACGACAGGGGACGCTTGAAAATCACGACGACGTCGCGCGTCTCGCCGTAGCTCTTGTTCGTGTCGAAGCCGGCCACCAGCTCCCACCCCTGGGAGCCCAGTTGGTTCATGTAGGCGTCGAGCTGGTTCTCGTCGAACTTGCCGCCCAGAAACCCCCTCGTAGCCAGTTTGACCGTCCGGTATTCCCACTTCATAGTGCTTCTCCTTCCCAATGGCTGTTTTGTCGATGAGCACTGGGGTACTCTACCATTGCCGGCGCGCCGCTGACAAGCACAGACCTGTTGCGTGCCCGGCCGGGCAGAAAGGCACGCCATCCACGCATTGTTGTTTTCAGGGGCTCGATCAACGGCTAAGATAGGGTGACAGAGATCGATCCTGAGCTACGCCGGGGTCGGAGTCGAACGATAGCACTGACAGCAGCGAAAAGGAACCAGAGGGACAGCGAATGGCCAGAGCGAAACTGAAATCGATCGCCGTGATGACGGGCGGGGGCGACTGCCCCGGCCTGAACGCCGTGATTCGCGCGGTGACCAAGACCGCCATCAACGAGCACGGCCTGACCGTCTGGGGCATCAAGGACGGCTACCTCGGATTCGTCGAGAACCGGATCGAGCCGCTGACCTACGAACAGACCAGCAACATCCTCACCGTCGGCGGCACGATCTTAGGCAGCAGCAACACATCCGATCCGTTCCGCTTCCCCGTCCAGACCGCCAGGCGGACGCAGATCAGGGATCTTTCCGATCAGTGCCTGGACAACCTGAAGCATCGCGGCATCGAAGCCCTGGTCTGCATCGGCGGCGACGGGACGATGGCCTCGGCCGCCAGGTTCGCGAAGAAGGGCCTGCCTGTCATCGGCGTGCCCAAGACGATCGACAACGACCTGGCGGGCACGGACGTGACGTTCGGCTTCGACACGGCCGTCAACACCGCCGCCGAGGCCATCGACAAGGTCCACACCACCGCCAGCTCACACCATCGCGTGATGATCGTCGAGGTGATGGGGCGTTACGCCGGCTGGATCGCCCTGTACGCCGGAGCAGCCAGCGGCGCGGACGTCATCCTGATTCCGGAGATCCCGTACAGGCTGGACACCGTCTGCCGGTACGTCCTGGGTCGATCCGAGTGCGGCAAGCGGTTCAGCATTATCGTCGTCTCGGAGGGGGCCAAGGAAAAAGGCGGGCAAATGGTCGTCCTGAAACGCATCGCGACCAGCCCCGACCCGATCCGCCTCGGCGGGATCGGCAACAAACTGGCCGAAGACATCAATCGACAGACGGGCCTGGACTGCCGCGCGGTGGTCCTCGGGCACATCCAGCGCGGCGGCACACCCACGCCGCATGACCGGACGCTGGCGACGATGTTCGGCCACGCCGCGATTGAACTGCTGGCCGGCGGCGTCAAGAACCGCCTCGTCGTCTGGAAGGCCGACGGGATCTCCAGCGTCCCACTGGCCAGCATCGCGGGCAAGATCAGAACCGTTCCCAGAAACCACCCGCTGATCAAGGCGGCCAAGGCCATCGGCGCGACCTTCGGCGCGTAGGGCGAGACCGAGAATGGCCCGGCGCCAACCGAAAAAGACGTTTCTCTGCATATTGACGATTCTCGTCGCGGTGGTCTCTGCCCTGCTCTGGTGGTTGGGTCTGGCGGGGCTGTTTGCGTATCTCGTCGGGATCAACGCCGTGACCGTGCTGCTCTATGGTTATGACAAGCGGCAGGCCATCGCAGGCGGAGGCCGCGTGCCGGAGGTGATTCTCCATCTGGCGGCGTTGATCGGAGGCAGCCCGGGAGCGCTGCTGGCGCAGGCAGTGTTCCGACACAAGACGCAGAAGCTCAAATTCAGGATGGTCTTTGTCGGTATCGTGGTCGTGCAGGTTCTGGCAGCCTTCGGCTACTGGCATTTCGTTCTTCGGGCCTCGTAGGTGAAAGCATTCCCGCCGGACATCCAATTCCGCAAGCCCTGGCGACGCTACCAGCAGCGCGTGCTGTCGGAACTGGACGACTATCTCGACGACGACCACCTGCACATCGTCGCAGCGCCCGGCTCCGGCAAGACGGTTCTGGGCCTGGAGGTGGTCCGCCGGCTGAACCGGCCCACATTGATCTTCACTCCGACCGTCGCTATCCGCGATCAGTGGATCGATCGTCTCCTCGGCCTGTTCTGCCCGCCTGCAGCGGGTGGGCCGGGCCTGCCCGACTGGATGTCGAGAGACATTCGCAACCCGCGATTCCTCACGGTCTCCACCTACCAGGGTCTGCACAGTGTCTACAGCGGCCGGACGGAAGAGGAGGAGAGCCAGGAACGGCAGCCCCCCAGGGAAAAGACCGGGAAAGGCGGATTCCGATCGGCGGCCAGAGGCGCGTTGCTGAAGAAGTTGAGCGGCTTGGGCATCCGCACGCTCGTGCTGGACGAGGCGCACCATCTGAGGAACGAATGGTGGCGATGTCTGATCGACGTGAAGAAGCATCTGGACAAGCCCACGGTCGTGGCGCTGACCGCCACGGCCCCTTTCGATGTCGTGCCCTTTGAGTGGGATCGCTACGTCGATCTGTGCGGCCCCATCGATGCGGAGATCACCGTGCCCGAACTGGTGCAGGAGAAGAACCTCTGCCCGCACCAGGACTACGTGTATCTTTCGACGCCGCTGCGGGCCGAGCAGGCCGAGCTCCACGAGTTCCGCCGGGAAGTGGACGCCTGCGTCAAGGCCCTGGTCGCCAATCAGGCCTTCGTCGAGGCGTTGGAGGGCGACCCGCGCGTCCGCGAGCCTGCGGCGCATATTGAAGAGATTCTGGCTGATCCGGGTTTCTATTCGAGCATTGCGTTCTTTCTTCACCACGTTCGGGGCCGGCCGCCAAGGAAGCTGCTGAGCGTCATCGGCCTGACGGCTCGCGAGTGCCCCGGCCTGAAGCTCGAATGGCTGGAGACCCTGCTGACGGGCTGTCTCTACACGCATGCCAAGTCCTTCGAGGCCCACAAAGATCTGTTCCAGCCGATCGCGCGCGACCTCAAGCGCATCGGTGCAATCGAGCGGCGCACGGTGAGCCTGCGCAGCACCAGCCGGACCGCTCAACTGCTGACGCGAAGCGCCTCGAAGCTCAAGAGCATCGAGGAAATCGTCCGGATCGAGGGCAAATCCCTCGGGTCGGATCTGCGGATGGTGGTCCTGACGGACTTTGTGCGCAGCGCCGACTTCCCCAAGGACCCTGCCGACGTCAAGCCCCTCAAGAGGCTGGGCGTCGTGCCGATCTTCGAACAGATCCGCCGCAGCGAAACTCCCGGTGTGCGGCTCGGCATCCTCACCGGAACATTGACCGTCGTTCCCACCGACACACAGGAATCGCTGCGGACCGTCGCCGTCGAACTGGGAATCGACCCGGCGAATCTCGACTACAGGCCGCTGGCCCACGACGAGCGGTTCTGCGAGGTCGCCGTCCGCGGACCCGACAAGCAGAAGATCGTCGCACTCATCACAAACCTGTTTCGCCAGGGCGGCGTCACCGTGCTGGTCGGGACGACGTCCCTTCTGGGCGAGGGGTGGGATGCACCGGCGGTCAACGCGCTGATCCTGGCGAGCTTCGTCGGCTCGTACATGCTCAGCAACCAGATGCGCGGCCGCGCCATCCGAACGTTGGAAGGCAATCCAGCCAAGACCGCCAACATCTGGCACCTCGTCTGCCAGGAAGAGGGCGTCGCCGAGCCGGGAGAAGACCTCGACACACTGATCCGGCGGTTCAAAACCTTCGTCGGCGTCTCGTTCAAGAGGAGCACGATCGAGAGCGGCCTGACCCGGATCGGGCTCGGCAGCCCTCCCTATGACCAGGCGCGCATCGACCACATCAACGCGGTGATGATGCAGCAGGCCCGCGATCGCGATGGGCTGCGAACGCGATGGGAGCTTTCGCTCGCCTCCGCTCGCTTCGGCGCTATGCAGGAGGAGGTCACCACCTCGCCATTGGCGTTGCCGCGAGATTTTGTCTTCGCCCGCGCGATTCTCGCAGCGCTGTGGCAGGTCGGGTTCTGGGGCGTGTCGATCGTCTCGGTGCTGATGTCCCGATCCGGAGCGTCAGCGGGATTGCGAATTCTGATGATCCTGCTGGCGGTCGCCTCGGCCCTGGCGGCGATAGCGGCGCTGCCGATGTTCTTCCAGGCCCTGTGGCTGTTGCTGCGTCACGGCCCGGTCGCCTCGAGCATGAAGCAGCTCGGCAAGGCGCTGCTCAAGGCCCTGGTGCAGGCGAATATCATCGACAGCCGTCACGCCCGGCCCCGGGTGATCGCGCAACGCCGTGACTACGGTTTCGTCACCTGCTCGCTCAAGGGTGGGGCCACGCGAGAGCGGTCGGTCTTCCTCGACGCCCTCCAGGAATTGCTCGGCCCCGTCGACGACCCGCGATATATCCTCGTGCGAAAGAGCCCGCTGCGACTGTTGATGCAAAAGCACTACTATGCTATGCCTAAAACCCTCGCAAGAAACAGGGAATCCGCCGAGCACTTCCGCAGGATGTGGGCCCGCTACATCGGCCCCTGCGAGCTGATCTACACGCGAAACCCCGAAGGCCGCCAGTCGCTGCTGAAGGCCCGTGCCCAATCCATGTCCGCCGGCTTCCACCGGCGCACCGACCGCACCCGCACGTGGAGGTGAGTTGGATCAATTCGTGTCACGGTATATATCGAGGATAGCGGGGGTTTTGGTGCGGAAGTACTTGAGCCAGCCGGTGATGAGCATGGCGGTAAGATCGTGCGCCCCGCTGCCGTATTCCTCGATGGTCTTGCCCCAGTAGAAACTGATGTAGCCGTCGGCGATCTTCCGCGAGCCATCGATGAATGCGTCCATCTCATTGACGCTACAGCTCAGCGGGAACATCTCCTCGATCACCAGAGGCTTGCCGATCTCGTAGACCGCCAGCGCGGCCAGGGCTTTCTCGATCTCGCCACTTTTCGGATAGAAGTGCACGCTGGCGAAGTCGAGGTTCTCGCTGACCTCTTTGGAGTAGAAAAGGGGCTTGGCCTTCGGCCACGTCAGCGCCCACGGGATTACGCCGACCGTGACCATGTGCCGGTCATCGTGCTTGCGGATAGCAGCGACAAGCCGGTCGACCCACGCTTTGGCCACCTCTTCCCGGCGGCGTCCAGCCAGATCGAGCGTGATCCGCTGGACGAAATGCTTGCCCGCGAAGTCGCCTGCCAGCCAGTCGGTCTCAGCCTTGTCGCCGCCGGGCAGGATCGGCTCGTTCATCAGGTCGTAGCAGAAGATCGCGTCGCTGCCGGCGCACGTCTTGGCGACCGCCTCCCAGAACCGCGCCTGAACGTCCCATCGCTGCGCCTCGTTCATCACGTCGTACCAGGCGGGCACATCCTTCTTGTGGTAGCAGCCCAGACCGGTGACGTCGAGATAGAGCCCCGTTCGCTCGGCCAGCTTCACGAGGTCCGCCAGCCGGGACAGCGACGCGTCGTTGGGCTCCTGCGGCGTGTTCATGAATCGCCCGACCTGCAAGTGAACCCGAACGACGTTGGCGCCGAGCGCTTTGATCTCGCCGAAGTCCTCCACGACGGTGGGCCATTCGCGCTGCCAGTAGTCTTCGAGCAGACGTCCGGCGTCATCGTGATCGTAATTCACACCCCAGGCCACGAAGCGCCGGCCTGATTCGGCGCCGACGAAATGGCTCCCATCGTCGCTGGGACGAATCCGCTCCATCGTTCCGTCGCCAGCCGCCCAGCACGTGGATGTCAGAAACACCCCGGCCACCAGCCAGGCAACCGTCATTCTGAAATCGTGTCGCTTTCCGGCCATCTCAGATGCCCTCCAGGACTTCGATCATCGGTCGTCGCAGTACTTCTTCGGATCGTTCATGAAGTCTTTGTACGTCTGATAGTGCGGGGTCTGTTCGTAGGCAACAGGTCCAATCGGCGTTTGGTCGAAGCTGTAGATGGTGGCGCCGGGGCAGGCCAGCAGGATGGGCGAATGCGTCGCGATGATGAACTGCGCGTGTCCGGCGGCCGCCATCCGGCCCAGCAGCTTGAGCAACGCAATCTGCGTCACCGGCGACAGTGCCGTTTCTGGCTCGTCCATCAGATAGAGTCCCCTGATCCCGTAGCGGGCCTTGAAGAACGACATGATCGACTGGCCGTGCGACTGCGTCAGCAGCGATTTGCCTCCGAAGTACTCGAGCTGACCCGGATCGCTGGCGGCCCACTCGTCCAGTATCCGAGCGAAGTCCTGGAACACCGACGATCCGAAGAACGAGCCGGGCACCCAGCCGTCGGCCCATTCCACCGAGATGCACCGATGGAACTGGTTCTCGTAGGGATTGTATCGGAAGCGTGTCCGGCCGCGCTCCTGCCAGATGTGGATGCCGGCCTTGCGAGCCATCGCTTCGAGCAGCGTCGACTTGCCGGTGCCGTTCTCGCCGACAAACATCGTCACCGGGCGGTCCAGCGCAATTTGTCCGGTTCGATGGAAGATGTCGAGATTGAACGGATAGTGCTCGCGGGTCGGATAGGTCTCCGGATGAAAGACGACGCGATTCAGGTGCATCAGGGTACCTCTCGTGCGGTTTCGGCTATGGTCCAGGCGCACGCCCATCATACACAAAGAGTCCCCGATTGGATAGACGTGCGGGCGAAAGGCGGCAGGCCTGGGCATCGTCAGAAGATGACTTGCACCAGAAGGGCCGGATCTATGCGGAAGGCAGACCCCCTGCCCTCGAAGAAGCCGTGGGCGGCGATCAGGTGGGTGTTCAGGTCGGACCATCGGACAGTCTGCCCCGAGTCCGTCCGGCGGACCGTGGTGACGGTCTTGCGGAAGCGCGCCTCGTGCGGCCAGGGACAGACCATCTGCCCACGGGCCTCGTCGATCACGGCTTCGCGGGCCTCGTCGATCTTGACCCAGGTTCCCAGCCCTTTCCCGGCCGCCTCTGTGATCTCGGTCATTCGGGCGCCAAGCTGTTCCGGTGTGACACCCAACCGAAACAGCTCGGCGGCGTCGGCTTCGATTACGTCGACGACGCTGCGCGGATCGCTGCCCATAAAACCGCCGGCCACAAGGATCGAAGACCGGAGAAGCTGCTCGAGCTTCTGCATGTCGGGCGACTGTTTCATCTGCCAAGCTCCATCGGAATCGCCCCCTACGCGAACTTGTCGTAGAAGATGCTCGTCTCGGGCATGCCCAGGCCCGTCAAGACTCTGATGCAGGCGTCGATCATGCCCGGACTGCCGCACAGGTAAGCTTCGTGTTTCGAAGCGTCGGTCAAACCCCTCTGCACGGCCTCGGTCACCAGACCGGTTTCGCCATCCCAGTCGGGGCTGTCCTGCGTGGAGGCGACGACCGGCACGAAGCGGAAATCGGCCAGCTCCGATTCGAACTGCCGCATCAGATCGGTCAGACACAACTCCTTGACCGCATTGGCCCCGAAGAAGTACACCGCCTTGCGCGGGTTGGCGGTGTTCTTCATGTGGTGGAGCATGCACTTGATCGGCGCCATTCCCGAGCCCCCGGCGACGAAAACGATCGGAGACGCCGACTCCGAAAGCCGAAAGTCCCCATAGGGACCGTTGAATCGCAGCTCGTCGCCTTCCTTGAGATGCTCGAAGCAGTACGTTGTGCAGATCCCGCCGGGCACGAGCCGAATAATCAGGTCGAGGATCCCCTTCTCAGCAGGATCGGAAGCGATCGAGTAGGCGCGGTAGACCTCGCTGCGGCTCTTGCCGTACGGAGGCGTTCGCAACTGCACGTACTGGCCGGGAATGTAATCGATGGTGGCCGGGTCGGTCAGCTCCAGCCGGAACAGCTTCATGTCGTGCGTCAGGTCGACGATCTTCGCACAGCGGCAGGCGTATTCCCGGATGGCCAGCAGTTCCTTCGGTATCTCAATCCGCAGGTCACGGCGGACCTTCACCTGGCAGGCCAGACGAACGTTCGATTCCCTCTCGGCCTTGTCCAGGTAAGGTTCCTCGGTCGGCAGGATCGGACCGGCCCCTTCGAGCACCTTGACCTTGCAGAGCCCGCACGTGGCCCGGCCGCCGCAGGCGCTGGGGATGAACAGCTTCTCGGCCGTCAGGAGCCCGAGCAGGTCCTTGCCCCCCTGGACCGTGAGCTCCTTCTCGTCGTTGACCGTGATCTTGCACGGACCGTAGTTGGCCAGGTAGTATTCCGCAACAACCAGGACAGCCGCCAAGGCCCCTGCGATGAGGCTGACAACGAGAACTGCGATCAGGATGGACGCTATCATTGACCTCCCGCACCACAAACCAAACCAAAACGCAAGAAGCAAAGATCAAGATGGCGGAATCCGCCTTCGGCGGATGGCGTACGGGCGAATCATTATTCGCCCCTACCTTTGCTTTCACCTTCCCTGGAGCACGCCGGTGAATCCGATGAACGCCAGCGCCATCAGTCCGGCGATGATCAGCGTGATTCCCGGCCCCTGCAATCCGGCGGGAATCCGCTCGTTGGCCAGCTTCTGGCGGATGCCGGCCATCGCCATGATCGCCAGAAACCAGCCGATCCCGCTGCCCAGTCCATAGCCGATGGTGACGATGAACGAGTAGTCACGAATCACCATGAACAGCGACGCGCCGAGGATGGCGCAATTGACCGTGATCAGCGGCAGGAACACCCCGAGCTGCTGGTACAGGAACGGCGAGAAGCGTTCGATGGCCATCTCCACGAACTGCACGAACGCCGCGATGATGACGATGAACAGGATGAAACGGAAGAACTCCAGCCCCAGAGGCTGGAGCACGTAACGATACGCCAGCCAGTTCAACAGCGTGGTGGCCGTCATGACGAAGATCACCGCCACCCCGAGTCCGAAAGCGGTCTTGACCTCGCGCGAGACCCCGATGAAGGGACACAGGCCCAGGAAGTAGGCCAGCAGGATGTTCTGTGTGAATACCGCGGCGACGCACACGGTGACCGCCTGCCAGATTTCCGATCCAAGGTTCATTTGGTCTTCGCCTCCAGTCTGATCTGGATCGATCGAAACACCCATATCACGACGGCCAGCATGAAGAAGGCCCCCGGCGGCATCACCATGATGATCCACTTGTCCCACGCCGGCCCCGAGAAGAACGGCACCGCCAGCCCCGCGAAAGTCCCCATCCCGAGCACCTCGCGGAACGTCGCGATGATCAGCAGGATGAAGGAATAGCCCAGCGCGCTGAAGGCGCCATCGAGGAACGCCCGGGCGGGCGGATTGCTGTTGCCGAAGGCCTCGCACCGGCCCATGACGATGCAGTTGGTGATGATCAGGCCGACGTAGGGACCGAGGTTGGCGCTCATCTCGGGCCAATACGCCTTCAGCAGGATATCCACGATAATGACGTAGAACGCGATGATCAGCGTCTCGACCATCATCCGGATGTTGCGCGGTGTGACCGAACGCAGCAGCGAGACACTGGCGGAGCTCAGGGCGACCGTGAAGACCAGTGCCACGCACATCACAACCGTGTTCAGCACGAGGTTCGTCACGGCCAGCGTGCTACAGATGCCGAGCACCTGTTTGAAGATCGGGTTATCGCGCCACAATCCGGTCAGAATGATCTTCCTGGTCTGGGACTCAGTTCCGGGAGGAGTCATGATCGCGCGCCCTCCCTGGCCACCTTGGATTGCCACTCGGTCAGAGCGGCGTTGATGATCCCTTCGAGCCGTGTGCTGGTCTGCGTCGCGCCGGTGACGGCGTGGACGCTGCTGTCGTCCAGCTCGCCACCAGGGCGTTTCATGCCCAGGGGCTTTCCCCCGGAGGCGAGCACCTTGCCCTTGAACTGGCTGCGAAACGGCGGCTTGGTGATCTCGGCGCCCAGGCCGGGCGTCTCATTCTGCTCGTAGAAAGCGATCCCCGTGACGGTCCTCTGGTCCGGCTCGATGCCGAGGATGCCCCCGATGGGCGCCCAGAATCCCTGGCCCGAGAAGGGCAGGGCGTAGGCGACGACCTGGCCATCCTTCTTGACGAGGTAAGCGCCGCCGGAGGACGCCGTGGGTTCTTCGACCATGTCCGCAAACCGAGGGTGAACCTCCGCATTGCTCAGGTTCGCGCCGGACAGACCGGGCACAATCTCGAGAACGGCCCTCTCGAAGGCCAGTTCCGCGTTGGCCTCCACCCGTCCCCGCGTAACCGTCGCGAAGGCGATGATGATCGAGCTGAAGAAAGCCGTCACACCAAACATGTAGAGGATGGGGAACCAGCGTTTCTCTCGCATCACGCCCGCCCCCCGGCCTTCCTGGCCGCTTGACGCGCCCGAACCGCGTAGTCGAGGATGGGTGCGAACATGTTGCCGATCAGGATCGAGAACATCAGACCACCGTTGAAGATCGAGAAGTTGCGGATCACGACGGTGCAGACGCCGATGATGATCGCGTAGATAATTCTGGCGAGGTTCGTCTTCGGCGAGCTGACCGGATCGGTGGCCATGAAGAACGCGCCGAGCAGAAAACCCCCACCGAGCACCGCCGTCCAGCCCGCCGGTACAGGCGCCACGCCGAACGAATGGAGAATCTGACTGAGCAGGCCGTACGTGACAATCAAAGTCACGATGATCGTCCGGTTGGCTGTCTTCGTCCAGAACAGATAGAGACCTCCGATCGTGATGAGCAGCGTGCTGGTCACTCCCATCGTGCCGCTGATTCGTCCCAAGGCCAAAGCCGTAAAAAGAGCGCTTCGCTTCAATTCCACGGTCGCACCGTCGTCTATAGCGAACGGGACTTGGGAGGTTGCGGCGGACTCAGAACTCAGGACGATCTTGCCGGCCTTGAGATAGGCCATCGGCGTAGCGCCCGTGACCGCGTTGGGGCTCGACGCTGTAGTCCAGAGGTTCAGAGCGCCCCAGGGGCGGCCGGCGGCCGGAGCCCAGGCAGCCGTCAGAGCCACGGGAAAGCAGATGTAGACGAAGCAGCGGCCGGCCAGGGCGGGATTGAAGATGTTGCGTCCGAAACCGCCGAAGAGCTCCTTGGTGAACATGACCGCGAACACCACGCCGATCGTCAGCACGTGCAGCGGGACCGTCGGCGGCATGACCAGGGCAAACAGGGTCGTGGTGACAAAGACGGCCTCGCTGACCGGCTCGCGACGACGGCGGGTGAAAATGGACTCGACCACGAAGCCGACCACCGCGGCCCAGACGATCAGGAAAAGGCTCCGCCAGCCGAAGAAATAGATCGCCCCCGCCACGCAGGGCAGCAAGGCCAGCAGCACGCGACGCATGGCCGGCTGTCTCAACAGGATCGTCTTGGGCTTTGCTTTTTCCGCCATCCCTGACCACGCAGCTCGGATCTCGTGTCTCGTATCTCGTGAAGTGCGCCGAGGTACGAGGTAGGGGCGAGGCATGCCTCGCCCCTACGAATCGGTTCATCCATGTTCCCTTCTGTCCTTTCCCGTGTCAAGATAGACGAAAGATTCTGTTGTACGTATACAAATCAGATGGGTTCAGGGCGTCTTACGGTGAGAATGAGCATCCGAATCGAGGACAGAGAACTTGGACAAACGCAGCCTCGATGAGGCGATACGAGAGGCGCTGGGCCGGGACGATCCGGCCGCGGTCGAGCTGATATGGCGGCGGTACGCGGACAGCCTGCTGGCGTATCTGGTGACGAAGCTCTGCTGTCGCCACGACGCCGAAGACGTCCTCCAAGCCGTCTTCGTTCGAATCGCGGGCAAACGCCGCAAGCTGGCCAAAGCCGGCTGCCTGGATGCCTACATCTACCGAATCGCTCGCAACGAGGCCGTTTCATACACGCGCCGGCGCCGACGCGATCGAAAGGACGAGGCGGCCAAGGACTCCTGGCTGGAGGCGTCGGAGGCCGGCCCGGAGCGCACCGATGTCGTAGAACTGCTGGAGGTGGCTCTGAGCCGCCTGCCCGAGTCCCAGCGTCAGGCGGTGGTATTGAAGTTATACCGCGACAAGACGTTTGAGGAGATTGCCCGGATCATGGGCATCTCGCTCAACACAGCGGCCGGCCGATACCGCTACGGAATGGAAAGGCTGCGAACCCTGTTGGGGGAGCGATGGTCATGAGTGGAATGGACACAGATCAGGACAAGATCGAGCGTTTGATGAAGGCGGCGGGTTTGCCCGGTCCTTCGGACGCACTGAAGGCACGTGTCATAGCGGCAGCGCAGAAGGTCTGGCGACGAGATTCGATCGACATTCCCGCGCGAATCTTCCTGAGGCGTCTCGCCGTTGCGGCCGCGGCGGCTGTGATCGTCGTCGCCCTGGCCAATCGGTACGGCGACCGCACCGTCTCGCCATGGCGATCCGAGGACGTCGCGGCGGCAATCCAGGAGCCCGTCAATCTCGAGGCCTTGCTGGGCTCCCCTGATCTGGCGGCGGTGCCTCTGAGGCTGCGGGGCCGACCCTCTGCCATCGACGCATCGACTCTGCGTGAACACGTCGCACGCATCCGCCAGATCCTCGACGAGACCCAGGGCAGCGCGAACGCGTCTACACTCGTCGAAAGGCAAAGCCGGGTGATCCCGGCGCAGACAGGTTTCGGCTCCTACTCATAAAGGCAGATCGAAGGGATACTCTCATGCGCAGAAGAACGGTTCGAATCCTGACGGGTGTTGTGATTGTCGTCGTTGTTCTCGGCATCATCTATGCAGTGGCGGTGGCGGTTTCGGCCGCGAAGCTCCGTCGGGCCTATGCCGCCCTGGAGAAGGCCGGGCGCCCCACACAAGTCGCCCAGGTCATTCCGCCGAATGTACCCGACGCGAACAACGCGGCCCTGCTGTACCAGAGCGCTGCTCTGCTGCTCAAGGCCCAGCCGGCGCCGGAAAAGGACCTCCTGGCATACCTGGGCAATCTCGCAGGACGTTCCAGCGAGAAGCTGCTCGATCCGGAAGAACAGGCCGAGCTTGAGAGCCTGCTTCGGCAGGATGTGATTGGCCAGGCGCTGTCGATGCTCACGCAGGGAGCGCAGCGTCCCTCGTGCCGTTTCGACAACGACTACAGCGCCGGCATCTCGATGCCCCTGTCCCACCTCGCCGAGCAGCGCACCTTGGCGCGGATCCTCGGGGCCAAGGCACTGCTCCAAGCGAAGGATGGGCAGGCCGATGAGGCCTGGGACACCGCCCTGATCCAACTGAAGTTCGCCAACGCCTTGCGGATCGAGCCGATCATCGTCAGTCAACTGGTGCGAGGCGCCCAGATCGATCTGGCATGCACCACCATTCAGAGACTGTGTGAGACGCTGGTCCCCAGCGAGCAGCGATTGCGCGACCTTCAGGACCTGCTCGGCGGATACGACGACATCGCCCCTCTGATCATGGCCGCCGACGGCGAACGATTGCTCTTCGGCGAGCACACGTTCCGTCTGCCAAGAAAGGAATTGCGCGACACGCTGGACGAGGACGACATGCCCGACATCATCTCGCGACTGCTGTTTCTTCGCGTGTCGTTCAAGCCGCTCTTCCTGGCCGACCACGCCGCTTACCTGCGGCTGATGCAGGACTGCACGAGTCGCTTCAGCGAGCCGTACGATCCCAATGAAGCCGGAGCGTTTGACGGAGAGCTGTTCGAGACGCACAAGCGGCATGTGCTGACACGAACCCTCCTGCCGGCGCTCGGCCGCGTCAAGGAGGTCTATCTGCGGAGGATCGCACAGGTCCGTGTCACGAAGACGGGGTTGACGCTGTTGCAGCACAGAGACGCACGCGGCGGTTTCCCCGAAACCCTTGGCACGCTCCGTCCGGAAGGCATCCGCGATCCGTTCTCACAGAACCTCCTGGTGTACAAAGCGCAAGACACGGGCTTCATTCTCTACAGCGTCGGGCCGGATCAGAGGGACAATGGGGGCCTCGACGGACCCACCAGGAAGAAGGCCGACTACGATATCGTCTGGCGCTTCGCCGGTCAGGCGACGCCATAGGACCGGACCGATTCACCTATCGGCTCAAAACAATCCCGATACCATCGGGATTTCATTCCGGCAAAGCATAGGGGCGTCTCGGCGAGCCGGGACGCCCCTACTTCCAGCATTCCATCATTCCATTGTTACCAGCCTGGGACTACTCCGAAGGCGAGCCGAAGCCGATGTCGTCGATGTAAACCAGACCGGCGCCGCCGGCGGCCGGACTGGTCGCATTGCCGATGCCGATGACCATCTTCTCGACCCGGCCCAGATTCACGCCGGACAGCTCGCTGTACGGGATCGCCCACGACTGCCAGGTCAGACTGAGCCCCATTTCCTCATTGGGACTCGTGATCGTCGCGCTGGCGCCCGCGCTGTCTTCGATCCGCACGTACATCGGTTCAGGATCGTTGCTGGTCCGCTGGCCGCCGCCGATATCGGCCGTCTGCCACGAGCCGGTCACGTTGCCGGTCGTGCCGATCTCGGCAAATTCGGCGCTCGTCGGACTGGCTCCGGCGTTGTTGCTGACCAGCGCCAGGCCGACGTAAACATCGCCGGCCATCGGGATCGTCAGCGTGGAGGCCGCCGCGGTCGCGGTGATGCTCACCCACGTCACGCCGTCGGCGCTGCGCTCGGCCTTGAGGCTGTCCCCCGTCCGGGTCAACCGCACCCAGTACGGCGCCGTCAGGCCCGCTTCATTGACGCTCAGACTCGCCTGATTCATGGTCGGCCGGTTCTGGAGAGCCACACCGTTGCCCGGCGTGACCACCACCATGGCGTGCTTGGAGCCCGGATCGAGGGTCTCGCGGATCATCACGCCGCCCTTGGCCCAGCCGCTAGTATTGTAGATGCTATCAACCCGTGCCGTGATGGAGCCGTTGCCGCTCAAACGCTTGTAGGCGAAGCGGAAGGCATCGGCGGTATCCCAGATGTCGCCGCCGGTGCTACCCATCAGAATCGTGCCGTCGGCCCGCTCCAGGAAGACGGGCGGATTGCCGCGAACATGCAGAACGAGGGTATCGGCGCCGTTGCCCGTCCAGTTCTGGGCGGTGTCGAATTCGCGCTCGGCTTCGGCATAGAACGGCGAGACGCTGTTGTCATACGCCAGCGGCATGGACTGTTTGCCGCTGTGAACGATGGATGTCTCGGCAAACGGCATTTCGAGATAGCCGACGGTGGAACCGGTGCTGTTGACCCAGCCGTCCAGCCACGTGTCAAAGATCGCGGTGCCGGATTCGATGTCGTCCGTGTAGCTCTCGAAGTCGTCGATCCAGGCGTACTCCTGCGCGGTGAAGCTCCACACGTCGCCGGCCCATGCCGCGACGGTGTCGGCCTCATTGACCTCGACAATCTGCCAATAGTAGGTGCCGCCGAACTCCAGATTGCCCGGGACAAACGTGGCGCTGTCGACCGTCCCGGCCAGAGCCAGGGCGTCCGGAGCCGTTCCGAGATAGACCTCATGGGAAACGGCTTCACGACCGGCCCGCCAGGTCAGCGACGTGTTCACATCCACGTCGGTGGCGCCGTCGGCTGGCTGCGGCTGGCGGGCGTGCGCGGGAATGTACAGGAAGCGGACTTCGCTCAAGCCGTATTGGCCCATCATGCCCCAACCGCTGTTGACGGTCAGACGGACGTACCGGGCCGGAACACCCTGGAGGTCCACTGCCGTGTTATAGACATACGTGTCCTTGGCCGTCGCCTTGGCGAACTCCACATCGCCCAGGGCCGTCCAGTCGGTCCCGTTCTCGGAGTACTCGACGGTCACGCCCTTGAGCCCGAAGCCGAGAATGATCTCGAACTGCACGTTGTAGTTCCAGACCAGAAGCTCGTGGAGCTTGTAGACGCGATCGAACTCGTACTGGACGTACAGGGCCTCGCCCTCCGGCGCGCTGGCCAGCCACATGTCATCGCTGACCGTCGAGTGCTGATCGGCAGCGTCCAGGCCGGAGCCGTTGACCGTGTTTTCCGGCCCCACACCTGGCTCGGAGCTCCCGTTGCTGGTGGCAACGATGTTCTGGATCGCGTAGGCAAACGGCTCGGTGGTGAAGTACCAGACCTCGCCCTTGAAGATCGTGTTATCGGGGGCGGCATTGACTTCGTCGATGCGCCAGTAGTACGTCTGGCTGAAATCGAGCAGACCGGCCGGATCGAACGCGGTCGTCGCCTGAGCCTGGCTGGCCAGAACACCCATCGGATTGGCGCGGCTGGCCGCGTTGACGTCGTCAAAGGACGTGCCGAAGTAGACATCGTGCGTTGCCGCGAACTCGCCCACCGTCCAGCTCAGGACGACGTCGCGAGGGACGTCCGTCGCCTCCGTGGCAGGGCTGGGATTGGTCGCCAACGCGGGATCCATCCCTCGCATCGCCTCGGCGATCTCTTCCGGCGTCAGAATGTGGTCAAAGATCCGCACATCGTCGATCATGCCGACCAGGTTTTCGCCCCACTGGTTGCTGGCAATGAGCAGCGGTCCGGTGCCCGCGCTGATCGCCGAACTGGTCAACCGCTCCGCTTCCTCGCCATTGTAGTAAAAGATCAGCCCTTCGTTCTGGCTGGGCACGAAGGTGGCGGCGACGTGCTGCCAGGTGCCCGCCTCCAGCGTAATACTGGTGCTGCTGTGGTCCAGAACGCCGGGCGTGGTGAAACGGACACCGGTTTCATGGCCCTTGAGAGCGTAGTTCCCGGTGCGGCCGACAAAACCCTGCTCGCCGCCCGGCGCATCGGGATTGACCCAGCAGGCGATCGTAATCGCCCCGGTGAGTTCGAGGGCGTTGCCGCAGTCTACCCAATCGCTGCCGCCCACCTGCAACGCGCCCCCAAGCCTGCCGGCCACCCATTGAGGCGCTCCCGCAAGCGTGCCGTCGTTTCCGTTTCCGCTGGAATCCCGGGCGACTGTCCCGGAACCCTCATCGAGTTTCCAATGACCAACGAGGTCAGCCGATGCGCTGCCGACCAAATCCAGCAGCAACACAAGCGAAACCAGACATGACAATGTGACGCGCATGATCAGTCCTCCTTCAAGACCCGATGAAACGGTATTACGTGGCGCCCGCACACACGTGAGCACACACCTTCTCCGAGATATGATCCAACTGCGTCCGCTTTACGCGGCTTCTCTTCACCTTCCATCCTGATTCCGGATTGCCGATTTCGGATTGCGGATCAGCCGCCAGATGGGAATCCGAAAACCGCAGTCCCCAATCTGCCATCAGGGCTCGGGTTCCTCGCCCCGATCCCTTCATTCGACTCAGTGACTGGGGGTGTAGCCGAGCTTGCCCCAGCAGCCCTTCTGCATCTGATACAAGTCCTCGAAACCCTCTTGCGTCTCCGGCGTCCAGTTGCCCTGGTGACTGTCCGCGACGAGCCGGGCCCGCTTGATCGTATCGGTGCCTCTCCATTTCCAATGCTCGACATGCCCGTCGGCAAATGAGATGTTGGTCCCGTCGCCGTGCCGCACCGGCGGGTCGTCCCACCACTGCTCCTGATCATAGTTGACGGCATAGGCATCCGACGTCATGTACCCCTCGTCGATGAAGACCAGTCGATACGCCGGCGCCGGATTGCGGATTTCGCTTCGCTTCTTGACGTGAGCGCCGCGCACACCCTGCGTCGCAGGGTGGTTGACGGCGTTCATAGAGAACATGATCGCGTAGTGGAACGCCTCGCCCCGCCTGCCGGTGGGACAGCGATAGATCTTCTCATTCTTGATGTAAGGCCAGAGCGCCCCGCGACGGATGTCCTCTTCCGCCGCCTCCAGGTCCAGGGGATGAAAACCGTCAACCCAGGCCAGCTCGTTGCGGTGGTCGCCCCAAGTCTGGTTCGAGTTGCTGAAGCCCGTGGCGCCGTTGACAATCCGATCGTCGTTCTCATCGGCGTACATGAGCCAGGCCAGGCTCAACTGCTTGAGATTGCTCAGGCAGGCGGCTCGGCGGCCCTGCTCGCGGGCCCGGTGCAGGGCCGGCATCAGCACCGCCATCAGAATGGCGATAATCGCGATGACGACGAGCAATTCGATGAGGGTGAACGCTCTGCGCATCATAGCCCCCCCGCTGAACGTGGACTTGCCGTTCATAGGACCTCCCAATGAATAAGGACTTCATCTATTCTACCATCTTACCACGACAGCCAAGTGTCTCACAAGTGGAAAATGGGCAATCTGTTGGCCATTTCCGGCCGTCGGGCGACCGGCGACGCCGGCGAAGGACCAGCCCCCTTGCACCATACGAAGCGCGGGGATATCTTGTTGGGTAGGAAAGGACCCTGATTTCGATGTTGGCCTGGTTTTCGAGGGATTCCCACCATGCAGCGTATGTCACTCGCCCTGGGGGCCATACTGGCACTCGCGGGGCTTGCCTCTGTGGAGGCGGCGGAAGCGGCCGGCTTCGAGGCGGCCGCCGAATCCGAGGCCCCAGCGGTCCGTATGCGACCGAAGCAGATTCCCCTTCCTCGCGAAGCGATCGATCTGGCGAAGATCCCCTTCAAACTCGTCCACGAAACCTATCGTCGGACCGAGGGAAAGGAGAACTGGGAAATCTTCATGAGGAACGCGGACGGCTCGAATCCCGTCAACCTCACCAACACGCCGGACGTGGACGAGATGTACCCCCACGTCTCGCCCGACGGCACCAAGATCTGCTTCGTCGTCGACGAGGGGTTCGGAAGAAACCGCGTGCGACACGTCTACTACATGAAGATCGACGGCTCCGACCGGGTCCACGTCGCCGAGCACGCGCGCGAGCCCTGCTGGTGCTTCGACAACAAGAGCATCGCCTACCTGACCGACGAGTACGAGCGGTTCAGCACCCGCGAGTATGCCACCGATGCGCTGATGTTCTACTACCTGGAACACAAGTGGACCAGCCCGCACGTGAACACGAATCTGCACCACCTCTATGCCATCTGCTGGTCGCCCGACGGTAGGTGGTTTCTGGCGGCGGTCTCCGGGGGAATGGGATACAGTGACACGATCATCGCGTTCGACGCTTTTGGCCCGCGCGTGTTCGACCTGGCGGTTTGGGGGGTCAAGGGATGCCGGCCCGAATTCAGCATCGACGGGACCCAGATGGTCTGGGGCGAGACCGACTGGAATCTCCAGATCGCGGATATCGATCTGAAGGGCCCGGAGCCCCGGGTCGCGAACATCCGCGAGATCGTCCGCTGCGCGCGCGGATCCAAGGTCTACCACGTGGACCTTTCGCCCGACAGCAAGTACATTGTCTTCAGCTACGGCCCGTCGCGCGGCGGCCAGCAGGTCGGAGGCATGGCCGAGGGCTGGAACATCTGCATCGGCGACCTGACCGGCCGATGGGTCCAGATCACCGACGATGGCTTTCACAACAAGGAGCCCGACTGGGTGCCGGTCCCGCAGACGGCGAGGTAGCAACCTGACCCACCAAGATTAGAGACAAGAGGAGATGCGACATGGCAAGTGCATCGAACCGTTGGCATCACGCATCATGTGTACATATTCTGCTGTCCCTGGTGTTGGTCATGGCGTCCACAACGGCCCTGGCCGACCATGCCGAGCCGGCGGCGCTGCCGGGGGCGCGACTCCAGCCGTATCCCGCATCCGCGCTCGACCTGGCCTCCATCCCGTTCAAAATCGTCTACGAGACATTCCGCCAAACCGATGGAAAGGAGAACTGGGAACTCTGTCTGGTTGATGCGGACGGCTCGAATCCCGTCAATCTCACCCGAACGGCCGACGTGAACGAGCTGTACCCCCACGCCTCGCCCGATGGGGCGAAGGTCTGCTTTGTCGCCGATGAAGGAACAGGCCGCGACAAAATGCGCAACGTCTACTACATGAATCTGGACGGGACCGGCCGGGTGAAGGTCGCCGAGAACGCCAGACAGCCCTGCTGGGGCCCTGACAGCCGGACGATTGCCTACCTGAAGGCCGAATACCGTCGCTACACGATCACAGACTATGCCACCAGAGAGCTGATGTACTACGATCTCAAGACGGGTGAGCACAAACCACATCCAAACAAGGACTTGCATCACCTCTACAACATCTGCTGGTCGCCGGACGGCCAGTGGTTCGCCGCCACGGTCCATGGGGGCATGGGTCACGACCACGCAATCCTGGCGCTCCAGGCCCACGGGATGGCGGTATACGATCTGACGAAGTTCGGCGTCACCGGATGCCGGCCTGACTTCAGTCCTGACGGCAGGAAGATCACCTGGGGCCTGACCGATTGGGACCTGGGCGTCGCCGACATCGACCTGAGCGCGCCGGAACCGGTGGTCACGAACGTCCGGCCGTTCATCAAGTGCGACAAAGAGCACGAGACGTACCACACCGACTTCTCGCCGGACGGGCAATACATCGCTTTCGGCTACGGACCCAAAGCCAATGAGATGGTCGGCGGCCAGGCGCCCGGCTGGAACATTTGTGTCAGCGATCTGGCCGGCAGGTGGGTCCAGATCACGACCGACGGCTGTCAGAACAAGGAACCGGACTGGGTGCCGGCTCCAACAAAGGCGAAATGAAACTCGAACGTTCACCGTACGTAAAAGGAAGACCGATGCCGTTGCACACAATGAAATCAGGGATGATGGCTCTTCTGTTTGTGGCGGGCGCGATCGCCGTTCCAGGTTGTCAGCGGAAAGAGGAAACCTCCCAATCGCCCGAACGGCAAACGACCGCCAGCGGCATCGAGATGGTTCTCGTTCGGGGAGGATCGTTCGAGATGGGCAGCGCCAAAGGTCAGAGCGATGAGTTGCCGGTGCACAGGGTCTGGATCAGCCCGTTCTGGATGGACCGGCACGAAGTGGTGCAAGAGGAGTTTCGGAAGTACGAGCTTCCCGACCCGTCCCATTTCAAAGGCCCCAACCAGCCGTTGGAGCAGGTCAATTGGACCGATGCGGCCCTCTACTGCAACGACCGGTCGATGGCCGAGGGGCTCGAACCCTGCTACGACGAACAGACGTGGGAGTGCGATTTCGACGCCAACGGCTATCGCCTCCCGACTGAAGCCGAGTGGGAGTACGCCTGCCGAGCGGGCACGTCCACCCAATACAGCTTCGGTAACGATTCCCGCATGCTCAAAGACTACGCATGGTTCGCGGAGAACTCCTCGCAGACGACCCATCCCGTGGCCCGGAAGAAGCCCAATCCCTGGGGGCTGTTCGACATGCACGGCAACGTTGCGGAATGGTGCAACGACCGGTATGCCGAGGACTACTATTCGAAGAGTCCCGACAGAGACCCTAGAGGCCCGGCCGACGGGACCGACCGAGTCATCCGCGGCGGCGCGTGGAATTCCAGCGCCGAGAGCTGCCGATCCACGTACCGGGCCAGCGACCCGGCCATCGATGACACGTGCCTGGCCAACGACGCCATCGGGTTCCGCTGCGTCCGTAACGCCCCGAACGAGGCGCCGGACGCAAACGCTGCATCGGCCCAGACGGGTAACCCGCGATCGAAGACCGGGTTCGTCTATGACGCTGTCTATCTTGAGCACAAGACGGGCGCCGGCCATCCGGAATCTCCCGAGAGGCTCAGCGCGATCGTCACTCGATTGAAGACCTCGGGCCTGGACTCTGAGCTCACTCATCTGAAGCCCTCAGCCGCGTCGAGAGAATGGATCGAAACCGTTCACAGCCCGGAATACATCGAGCGAGCCAAGGCCACCTGCGAATCCGGCGACAGGTATCTGGACTCGGGCGATGTGCCGGTTTCCCGGCAGTCGTATCAGGCGGCGGTGCTGGCCGCCGGAGGAGTCATGGCCGCCGTCGATGCCGTGATGGCAGGCGATGTCACCAACGCCTTCTGTGCGATCCGGCCTCCGGGCCACCACGCACTGAGGGACCGCGCGATGGGGTTCTGCATCTTCAACAACGTCGCCATCGGAACCCGTTACGTTCAGGGCAAGTACGGCCTGCCCAAAGTCCTGATCGCCGACTGGGACGTCCATCACGGCAACGGAACGCAGGAGGCATTCTACGACGACCCCAACGTGCTGTACTTCAGTATCCACCAATGGCCCTTCTATCCAGGCACCGGCAGCGCCTCACAGACCGGGACCGGAGCCGGTTCGGGCCTCACGATCAACGTGCCCACCCCCGCCGGTTCGGGGGATGCCGATTATGTCGGCGCGTTCGAGCAGCGACTTCGTCCGGCGGCGATGGCCTTTCGACCCGACTTCGTCTTCATCTCGGCCGGCTTCGACCCACAGGCGGGCGACGGGCTGGGCGGCATGAGAGTCACCACGGACGGATTCGCCCGCCTGACGCGTATCGTCAAGGAGATCGCCCAGAAGTGTTGCCAGGGCCGACTCGTCTCCATCCTCGAAGGCGGATACGGCCCGGAGCTTCTGGCCGCATCGGTCGAGGCCCATATCCGCGCCCTGATGGAGTAAGAAGACGCCCGAATGCTGTTTCAGACCTGGTCATTCCTGATCTTCTTCCTGATCGCCTATCCCCTGTATCTGCACGTGAAGGGGACGAAGCTGCGGCTGCCCTGGCTGCTCGTGACATCCTACGCCTTCTATGCGTGGCTGGACTGGCGATACCTGATTCCCATCGCGTACGTCAGCGTGGTGGACTTCTTCGTCGTCGCGCGAATGGCCAGGAGCGAGAGGAAGAAACGATGGCTCTGGGTCAGCATCGTCAACAGCCTCGTTCTGCTGGGCGTTTTCAAGTACGGCCAGTTCGCCGCGGACAACGTCAACGCGCTGTTCGCAGCACTGCGGATTCCCGGCCGGCTCCCGGCGCCGGGCATTCTGCTTCCCGCGGGTCTGTCGTTCTATCTCTTCCAGTCGATGGGCTACGTCATCGACGCCTATCGCGGAACGGTCGCACGGGAGACGAGCTTCCTGCGCTACGCTACATTCGTGGCGTTCTTTCCGCGTCTGCTGGCCGGACCGATCGAACGAGCCGGGAACCTCTTGCCCCAGTTGAGCCGTACACCGAAGATTACAGGGAAGGACTTCGCCGATGGGCTGTCCCTTTTCGTCGTGGGCCTGTTCAAGAAGGTCGCACTGGCCAACTACCTGGCATTGTACGTCAACAAGGTGTACGCCGCACCGGCCGACTTCCAGGCGCCGGCGCTGGTCCTCGCAACGTTCCTCTTCGCCTGGCAGATCTACTTCGACTTCAGCGGGTATACGGACATGGCGCGCGGCATCGCCGCGATGATGGGCATCCGACTGATGCTCAATTTCGACAATCCGTACCTGGCCACGAGCCTCGGAGAGTTCTGGAGCCGCTGGCACATCAGCCTCTCGTCCTGGTTCAAAGACTACGTCTATATCCCGCTCGGAGGCAACCGCAAGGGTAGCTTCAATACCTATCGCAACATCTTTCTGACGATGGTGCTGTCGGGCCTGTGGCACGGCGCGGCATGGACCTTCATCCTGTGGGGCACGGTCCATGCCCTCGGGCGGTTCGCCACGCGAGAATTGGAGCGAACCGCGTTCTACAGAGACCGGGTCCCGGCCTTCGTCAAGCAGGTGTTCGTCTTCGCGATCGTCACCTTCGCATGGATCTTCTTCCGAGCGGCGACGCTGGGCGACGCCTGGCTGATCGTGACACGGATCTTCACATCGGGTATCGCGGATCCCTATTGCCCGCTGCTGGCGATCGTCCTGATCGTCGCGGTGTGGTGCTACCAATACGTGTTCGATTCCCGACTGCGTTGCGTGCTCGAATTCCGGGCGGTTCGCATGGGACTCGTTGTCCTCATGCTCGCATATCTGGCGCTGTTTGCCCCTTCGGGGGAGCAACCCTTCATCTACATGCAGTTCTGAACGATGGCAGAGAATCTGAAAGACACAAGGGATGCGGCGCTGCCGAGCTCGAACGCCGTGTGGCTGACGCCGCGACAGTGGCTGGTTGTCGCGCTGGTCCTGCTGGCCCTGTTCGTCTTGGCGCCGATACTCTGGAAACAGGTGGAGACCTTCCGCCCCGGCCCGGACTACCGCGTCCCCTACGCGCTGGGCAGCGACTACTGGCTGTACGCCCGCCACTGTCGCGTGGCGTGTCGGCGTGAGAAGATCCCGGTGATCGGCGACTCCGTCATCTGGGGCCACTACGTGCGGCCCGATCAGACGCTCTCGCACTGCCTCAATGACGCACTGGGCGAGGAACGGTTCGCCAACCTCGGCTTGGATGGGACCCACCCGGCCGCATTGGGCGGCCTGATCGAGTACTACGCTCGCGCCGTCTCCGGCCGGCCGGTCGTTCTTCAGTTCAATCCGCTGTGGATGAGCTCCGCCAAGCACGATTTGCAGACAACGAAGGAATTCCACTTCAATCACCCCCGTCTGGTCCCGCAATTCGCGACCGAGATTCCCTGTTACAAGGCCCCGTTCTCAGCCCGGCTGGGCATCGTGATGGAGCGCCATGTCCCCTTCCTGAGCTGGACCAGCCACCTGCGGATCGCCTGTCTCGGGGGCATGGACCTGCCTGCCTGGACCCTGGAGAATCCGTACACCAATCCCCTCGGCGCCCTGGCTGAACCGCTGCCGGAGCCGGAGAGCACGGAAGCAGAGAAAGGTGTCCCCTGGCTGGACGCTGGAGGCCAGAAACGAGACATGGCGTGGGTGGATCTCGACAGTTCCCTGCAGTGGCTTTTCTTCCGGCGCGCGGTCGAGCGTTTGCAGGCGAGGGGAAATCGCGTGTTCGTCCTCGTGGGGCCTTTCAATGAGCACATGCTCACGGCCGAAGATGCCGTCGTGTACGGCCGGATCAAGGCTCAGATCGCGCAGTGGCTCGCCCAAAACGGTGTTCCACACCTGGTAGCTGCCCCCCTGCCGACCGATCTCTATGCAGACTCAAGCCACCCATTGGCCGAGGGATATGTGCTTATCTCAGAGCAACTTATGAACGATCCTGCCTTCCAGACCACCGTTCGCAACCGGGAACACTGATCCCGGCTCAGAATCCCTGTCAGCTCTTGAGGGCCTGGAGAGCCTCGCGGATTCGCGTCTTGTCGCCCCGCTGGAGAATCGAGCTGGCTTTCTTCTCCTTGCTGAGCCTCTCGAGAATCCCCCCAAGCTCTACGGGGAATCCGTGCTCATCCTGGCCCAGCGTTCGCAACAGCCACCTGCCGAGTTCCTGAACGGTCTCCGGGGGCAGCATAACCGCCGCCCCGATGTCCCCGTCGTGGCTCAGCTCCAGTTTCACTCCCGCGCCGCCGCGATCGCTGACGTTGAGGCAATACCCCGCCTCGTAGCGGAAAGGAGGCAGTGATGAGGACTTACGATTTACGGCCTCGTCAGAGTCTTGTCCGATATACACAACACATCTCCCAAAACAGCCGGCCCTTCAGGCCCCTCTGGACAGCACAAAACCCTGCCCTATCCTCCTTGACCGGCGACACACCGTCTCTATATGTCGCCTGCACGCTTCCTGTTACTATAGACGCTTATCGGACTACGAATATTGCAGAGGGAAGTTTGATGTCACCAGATACCATAGCACGCTGATATGATATGCTATCCCTGACGCACGAACAGGAATCCATCGCTTTTCTTCATCGCTGCCGCGAATCTTCGGTCCCATAGGCGTCGATATGGATAGCATTTGGTCGTTTTCTCAGGAGATGCACCCATGCAGACCATCCGTTACACGTGTCCGAAGTGCTCCGGCACGGAATTCGAAACGGGCGAGATCCGAGCGGCCGGAGGCTTCTGGAGCAAGATATTCGATGTGCAGAGCCGACGGTTCTCCACGGTGACCTGCACGCGATGCCGCTATACGGAGATGTACAAGGCCGACACCAGCATGCTGGGCAACATCTTCGACCTCTTCACCAACTGAGACCCTTCCACGCGGCTATTTCGTGTAGGGCTGGTGGTGGTCGGCGGCGGTCGCCGGCACGATCCGGACGGCCTGACCTGCCTTTTCCGATGCAGTCATCTCAAGCCTCGTGTCATGGTCCAAGGTGAATCGGTCGATCCGGACGTGGGTCTTCGTGGAAACGGAGGGTTCGTCCGAATAGACGTGGGCAACGTAGGTCTTCTCTGGATCGAGGAAGCCGAGCGGGACATCGAATGTGCGGGCCTGGCCGCTGTTCATGAAACCGATGAACCAGTTCGGACCGCTGCGCCGGGCGATGATCGCATACTCGCCGATGCGGCCCTCGATCACCTTGGTCTGGTCCCACACCGTCGGACAATGGTCGAAGAAGTCCAGCTCGGGCTCGTCGCGAAACATCTCCGGGCGATCGTACCAGTAGAGGAACTGCCAGGGACTGTAGAAGCAGACGGCCTTGGCCAGTTGATAGGCGTGTGTGGACTGCTCGTCCACCCGCTTGTCGAGATAGCAGATCGTGTTGTCACCGGCTCCGGCCAGCATCCGCGTGAACAGCGTCGTCAGGCTCATCTCGTTGGGCTGACGCTCCTCGTCGCCTCGGATGCCCTCCTGCGTCATGAAGTTCGGATACGTGCGCGAGTAGCCGGTCGGGCGGTACTCATCGTGCGCGTCCACCATGAGCTGATTCTCCGCGGCCTTGCGAACGGCCTCGTGCAACCAACTCGTCCACTGCTGCGAGCCGACGTTGACAAAGCCGTACTTGACGCCCTTGATGCCCCACCGGCGGTAGAGAGGCAGAATCTCGCCCAACTGGCGTTCGAGGGCCCGGCGATTGACGTAGACGATCACTCCGATGCCTCGCTCCTCGGCATAGCGAATCACCTCCTGCAAGTCCAGCGGCCCCTTGGAGCGTTTCGGGTCGAGCGTCACCGTCGTCGCATCGGATTCGTCGGAATACTCGGGCCCGTACCAGCCGGCATCGTATTCGACGTACTGGAGATTGTGCTCGACCGCGAAATCGACGCAGCGTTTGCCTCCCGCAGTGGTCAGAGAGACCTCGCGGATCACCTTGCCCGGCTCGATCCACGAGGTGTCGGCAATCGCACACGGCGCGTTGAGATTGAGGATGATGTCGTTGTTCTCGAGAAGGCGGCCGGGACTGTCGGCCGCCATCACGACGCGCCAGGGCGTCGTCAACGGCAGCGGAGCTTCCACGGGGCTGCTCAGGTCGCTCACCAGACTGTTGGCTCGGCCACTCAGCGGCGACAGCTTCATTCGCGCGTAATCGACGCAACGGGCTTCTGCAACAGCGACGTACACCTCGTCAGCCGGCTGGATCACCAGGGGCCTTTCGCAGCCCGGCTTGATCCGGCCCAGCGCGACTTTCTCATACCTGCCCTGTGCGCTGTACGTCGCCCAGGCGGCGTGGTCGCCTGGAAACCGAAACTCGCTGGCCTCTTTCGCGACGGTGACGCGATCCATCCCGGCCTGCTTCGGAATCGTGTAGCAGAAGGCCACCCCCTCGTCATAAGCACGGAACGCAAGCGTCACGATCCGATGGGGAGCGTCCATCTGCCTCAGTTGAATCTCGGCCTCGCTGTAACGGTCGCGGATGGCGCTTCGCTCGCCATAGACCGGCTTCCACGTCGCATCGTGACTTCCCGTCGAAAGAACGCTGGCAGTCACGCCGTCACCAAGCCGGCCGTCTTCGAGCTCCAGTCCAAGCTGCGACTCATTGACGATGATCCTGTTCCCGTACCGGACGCTGTAGACCGGGCAGGCAGATGTACCCTCGAAGTCCTTCACTTCGAATGTAACGCTCATCAGACCGCTGGGCGAACGGACTTCAACCGCGTCGGCCGAAGCGCTATGGCACATCGCGATGGTTACATACAGCGTACAGATCACTCTGCGGATGCTTATCATTCTCACTTGCTCCCAACTGGCGCCATGCTCCTGCCTGCGAGTCGAATATTCGGTCGCGGCGGAGGCGCCATTCCGGCGCCGAGGAAGAATCCCACGTGCGGAGGCTGATTGTAGGCCACATTCTGCCAGGCAATGCTCAGCCGGTATTGCGGGTCGTGCATGAGCGTGTAGAAGCGGTGCGCTGTCGGCATGGTCGTCGTGTAGATGCGCAGCTCCTTGCCGTCACGGCTTCTCCACGTCACCTCTTCCCGCCAGTCGCCGAAAAGGTCGGCGCTCAGGGCCGGCGTGGACTTCGAGCCGTTGTTTGAGGAGCATCCCTCGGCCATCATCAGGGGCACCTCAACGCCGCCTTTCCAGTCCCACTTGGCGATGCGAATGCCATCGAGCGTCTCGCGAAGCAGGTCGCCATCCCACCAGACGACGAAGTTCTGCGACCGGGGTCGCGGCCCGATTTCCTGGCCCCTGGCATCGCACAGGACCGACGACGCGCTCCACCAACATTCGGCGCCCGGATACCTGGGGTCGATGTCGGCCGCAACGCCTCGGCCAACGTCACGCCCCGGGCTCTTGCCCCAGAGAATCTCCCCAGTCCCGGCGTCGAACATGGCGGCGCCGAAGCCGTCTTCATATCCCGGTATCACGACTTCGTTCTCGTGGATGCCCCACACTTCGAGCCCGCCTCTGGCCGGGTCCAGATCGCCGACATGCATGGCGTCCCCATGTCGCAGGTCCGTCGAATACAGACCGCTGCCGTCGTCGTCCACGCACATCGACCCGTAGATGATTTCGTCCCTGCCGTCGGCGTCCACGTCGGCGACGGTCAGATTGTGGTTGCCCTGCCCCGAGTATTTCTCCAGTCCGGGTGTCGCCGAATCGAAGACCCATCGCGAGGTGAGCCTGCCGTCTCTCCAGTCCCAGGCAGCGAGTACGGACCGGCCGTAGTAGCCCCGGCACATCACCACGCTCGGCCGGGTCCCATCGAGATAGGCGACGCAGGCGAGCATGCGATCGACGCGATTGCCGTTGTGGTCGTTGCTGCCGTTGCCGCCGATGCCACCCCAGCCGCCGATGTCGCCTCGGGGCGGAATGTAGTCGGCAGTCGCCAGTGCGGCGCCCGTTTGCCCGTCGAAGACCGTGAAGAACTCCGGGCCGTCCAATATCTTGCCGTCTCGGTTGACCCAGTTGGCGTTCGGGTCGCCGATGACTTTACCGGTTCCATCGGTCGTGCCGTCGGCGGTCTTGCACGCGACTTCGGCTCTGCCGTCGCCGTCGAGATCGTAGACCGTGAACTGAGTGTAGTGGGCCCCCTCGCGGATGTTCCGGCCGAGATTGATTCGCCAGAGAAACGTTCCGTCCAGCCGATAGGCTTCGAGGATCGGCGGATCCGTCATGCCGCGTGAGGCATTGTCCCGACTGCGTCCCGCCTGGTGCAGCACGATTTCGTACGCGCCGTCCCCGTCGAGATCGCCGACGGACGCATCATTCGGACGGTATCCCTCGGGCGTCCGAAGAGGGACGGTCACATAGTCCTGTTTCCAGACCGTCGCCGGCTTCGAGGGCGCCGCCTGCGAACCATCGATGACGGCGCAGACCGCGTACGTCGCATCGCCGGCGCCTCGGTCGTCCACGAAGTTCGTCGAATCCGCGATCGGCGTCTCGTTCACGCAGACGCCGTCCCGGTAGACGTTGAACGCGATGGAGTCGGGTTCAGTCCCCAGCATGCGCCATCCAACGTAGATCGTCCCATCGCTCCGCTGGACGGCAACCAGGCCCCGATCGAGCCATTCCATCTGGCGCTGGGCGTGCACCGTTGGGGCCAGAACCGCCAGAGCGGCAACTGCCCACACGGATGCCATGTACGCCGGTCGTATTGTCATATTGTCACTCCGCCACCTCAATGGCTTCCCAGGTAGTAGCTGGTCATGGGATAATGCGCGTAGCCCATCGAGCGGTGGGTCACGTCGTTGCGATACAGCGGGTCCTGCATCAGGCACACGCGGCGGTCCTCCGCTGGAATCATCGTGCTGTAGATGCGCAACTCCCCATCGGTATACGTGACGATCTCCTCGCGCCAGTCGCCCAGGATATCGGCGATCTGCTGAACACTGCCTCGGATGTCCGTCAGCGAGTCGCCCTTCCACTTGGACACGCCCCGCCAGGCAAGGATCTCGCGCAGCGGATCGGCATCCCACCAGACGAGTAAGTTCTGAGGCGGCACCGGCCCGTCGATCTTGCGGCCCTGTGCCGTGTAGAAGTGCCGGCCGCCGGCGCACTCCATGCCCGGATAGGCCGGATCGATGTCACCGGCGATGGCCAGACCCAGCTCGTTGTCGCGGTTCGATTCGGGAATTCCGAAGATCAGATTCCCGGTCCGCGCGTCCCACAGACTCGCGCCGTTGTGAGGGTGCGGCTCTTCGAAAATATACCAGACTTCCAGACCGGGCCGAGCCGGGTCAATGTCACCGAGATAGAAACGGTCGCCGTGTCCGTATCCCGTGCCCCAGAGGGTGCGACCGTCGTTGTCGATCGCAATCGAGCCGGCGAGAATCTCATCGCAGCCGTCGCCGTCGATGTCACCGGCCTTGATGCTGTGCTGGCCTTGCCCCTGGTACATGAAGGGAGCCCGCTCGTTGGTCCAGCGCCAGACCTTCTGGAGTTTCTTGTCCATGAGCACCCAGGCGTCAATCTTCATCATCCCGTAGATGCCGCGAACCGCCAACACTGCCGGGGTCCTGCCGTCCAGGTAGGCCACGCCCATCATGTGACGACAGGAGCGATTGCCGGTGTTGTCGCCCCAGTCCTGGACCCTGCCCCGCTCGATCCAGTCGACCTTGTCGATCTCGGCGCCGGTGGCGCCGTTGTAGACCGCCAGGTACTCGGGCCCTTCCATGACAAATCCGGTCTTGCCGCTGGGGAACATGTCGTCGGCACCGGCCGCGTACGGCGCTGTCCTCACACAGACCTCCGCCTTGTTGTCGCCGTCGAGGTCGCGAACGACCATGGGCGTCCACCAGATCCCCATGTCCACGTTCCAGCCCAGGTCGATCCGCCACAGGAATTCGCCCGTCGCGCCGTCGTAGCCGTCATACTTGTACGAGCCCCGGTTGGGACCGACGCGGCCCGGGTCCTTTCCTCCGCCGGGATGCTTGACAACGAGGTCATAGACGCCGTCGCCGTTCAGGTCGCCGATGCCGACGATGGACACCCCGCGAACGTCGTCCTTGAGCTTGATCGCCTTGTACTGCTGGGCCGGAGCGTCGACGCCAAGCTCGGCGCGCGCCGAGGGCGCCAGTTCCGACCCACCTACGACCGGGACAACCCACCAGGCGTTCGGCCGATCCAGGGGCGCATCGGCGTCGATGAAATCCGTAGTCTTGCGAATCGGCTCGGCGTTCAGCTTCACCGGCTCGCCGCCGGCGCTCGAGCGATAGACATTGAAGGCAATCGCCTCCGGGTCGGTCTTGAGTAATCGCCAGCCGAGATAGACGCGGCCTTCACCCATCGCCAAGGCGAGCATGCCACGGTCAAGCATCTCCTCAATCCGCTGCGAGGCCCAGCCCAGCTTCGCATTCGGGTCGTAAAGCGGGTCCATCGCGTAGAAGTTCAGGTTGGGCGGGATCTCCTCGTCCGTCAGCTCGCGCAATCCCCGCTCGTTGTTCGCCGGCGGGCGCGTCCCGCCCAAGCCGCGCCGCGCCGCCGGATTCTGCGCCCAAGCGAGTGACGCACACAGCACAAGTGCCAGCGAGAGTATCGCCGCATTTCGAATCACGTTGCAGGCCCTCCTGAACGCAGCGGTTATGACTCAGTTCCAGGGCGAGCGAGGCGTCCCGGCGGCCGAGGCTTTGGGCCTCTGGTCGAAAGGCGCCGCCTTGCCGGCGTGCACGTCGGGCAGGCGCTTGTGCGTGGCCTTGGCGGCCTCGATCAGCTCGACATAGGGACGATTTGTGACATCGACCAGGCCGATGTTGTAGTTCTCGCCGTCAAACCGCCCGAGGACCGGCTCGTCGGTCCACTGGAACCAGTGCGCCCCCACGAAACAGGGCAGGGCCGCCGCCTGCTCGACGTAGTAGCGATAGCCTTTGCCCCGCTCGATCTGGTCGGCGGTCTGGACCAGGCCCGCGCCCAGCCCATCGGCCGGAACGCCGAAGTGGAACTCCCCGATCATGATCGGCCGGCCGGTCGCTTCGTACACGCGTTTGAGCTGCGCCGTCGGCTCGTAGTCGTACACGTTGATGCTGCACACGTCGAAACTCCTGCCGAGGCGCATGACGCCTTCCGGAGGCGAGCCGCCGAACCGAATGCCCAGATTCAGATGGTTCGCGTCGTATCGCTTGATCGCATCGCCGATCAGCGAAAGGTACCTCTCGAACATTCCATAGACGAATTCCACACGGCGTTGCGGCGTATCGCCGGCGGCCAGAAAGGCCTGGAGCTTCGCTTTCGTCGCGGTGTCCGGGCCGTTGAGGAACATATCGACGACCTCGCTCTCGCGGTCCGGCCACGCCGGCTCGTTGCCGATGAAATACCCAAGCAACCAGGGATCGTCCTTGAGCGAGGCGCACTGCTGCCGGGCGGCCTCATCCACGCGGCGGGCGAAATCCTCCGAGTAGACGTCGGGCATGCCCAGATACGCCGGCTCCGCCCGTGGCGATCGGAACGTCACGACATATACCTTGCGGTCGGCCTCGTCGGAAACGCGAAACCACGACCAGTTGCCGACGGTGTTGAAGCCCCAGGCGCTCATGCGCTGCGAGACGAGATTGCGTCCAGGCTCAGGAGCCTCATCGCCACCGCGACGCCCGCCGGTGCTGATGCAATTCGAGCCGGTCGACAGGAAAAGATGGCCGTGAGGGTCCATAAACCACCACCTGCCGTCGATCTGCTCGACGCGGAAGAAGCCGGTGGCTCTCGCCTGTGTGGTCTTGTAGCCGCCGTATTCGCAGTAGCCGAACGCATCGCTGCCATCGAATGACTTCCGCTCTTCCTCCAACTCCCTCTGAAGCTGCTCGCGGCTGCCGATCTTGCGCGGCCAGTTCCCGCGGGCCCATTGCCCGAACTCATCAACATACGGCTCGGCCTCCAGGAACTTCGAACCCTGATCCTCTTTCGACAGCTCGATGGACCGAATCTCGAGCGTCGGCTCATTCAGAGGATAGTCCATCACCACGCTGAGCGCCTCGACGTTCTTCAGGTCGCCGAACGGGCCCCAGGTCGACAGCCAGAACGAGTCCCAGCGCCGATTGTTGGCCGAGGCCAGGTCGTTGCCCCGCTGGTCTCTGCCTCGAAAGTACTGGAGCGGGACCGAGGCGCGGAGCCAGATGTTCTGCCCGAGCGGCTGGAACATCACGCGACGCTTCCCGTTGGCGGTATGAATCCACAAGGAGAAACGTTGAGGCGAAGAGGTTCTCATCTCCAGGACGAGATACTCATATGGCGACCAGTCCGAAGGCCATTGCGGATCGAGTTGTTCCAGCGTCCACTTGTGCTCCGACACGCGGCCCTGGAAGGTGATCTTGACGGGCTGGTCCAGAGCCGGAGCGGTCTCGGTCAAGAGCAGCAGCGCCATCAAGACCAGAAGTCCATACCCCCTTGTTCCCAAGGAATCCAGCGGGTGTCTGCGATTCGCGTTCGTCGTCATGGTATCCTCCTTTTCTCAGCGTCGAGCCTGTAGCTGCGCTCGGCCGTCTTTGAGGCCTTCGGCGCGGGCAGTGACACGAATCCGGCCGTTCTGCCCTTCGAGCGTGCGAAGGATCAGCATGGCCTTGCCGTGGAACAGCTCGTGACTGTCGTCCTGGAACGATTCGAGCGAGAGCGGATTGCCGTTGCCAATGCCGGCGATTTCCGCCGGACCGTCGATCTCGAACCGAACGAGATTGCCGGCCAGAGGGCAGAGCGTCCCCTTCCCATCGAGCACCTCGACCAGGATGTACGCCAGATCCTCGCCGCTGGCGCTCAGCCGTGTCCGATCGGGCGTCAGGCGGAGTCTGGCCGGCTCGCCTGCGGTACGCATGGTCGCTTCGCCGATTCTCTTGCCCGCCTTGTACGCCACCGCTTTCAGCACGCCCGGCTCGTACGCGACGTCATTCCAGCGCAGACGATACGCGTAAGTAACATCGTAGTAGTCCGACTCGCAGTACTCGGGGTAAACGGCAAACTCGGCAACAGCGGCCCACGCATTCTCTCGCGTCTCGTCGAACTCGATCCGCACGTAGCGTGCCTGCGTGTCCACGCTGTGGAAGATCTGCTTTGGCCCGCCCCAGCGCGGCTCGGCGCTGGCCGGTTTGGTCACGATCGTCTCCCAGGCGGCCGCATCAGGCGAGACCTTGATCTCGTAGCCGTACAGCTTTTCCTCGCGTTCAAATTCGATCGCGAGGTATTTGATGGATTGGACCTGCCCGAGATCAACCTGCCACCATTGCTCGGCGTGGCCGGAAGCAGCCGTCCAGCGGGTGTCTCGGGCGCCGTCGTTGGCGCTGTCCGGCGTGTGATCGATCTGGCTGCTGCTGGCGGTCGCTGCCCTGCCCTTGGCGAAGTTGGCCGGTCGTTCCGGAATCACGCCTTTCTGCCGGCGTCCGAGCGACTTGCCGTTGAGAAACAGCTCGGCCGAGTCACCGTTGGTGTAGACGAACACCGGGACGAGCTGCCCAACGCGGTCGGACCAGTTCCAGTGCGGCAGGATATGCACGGTGGTTGTCTCCGGCCGCCAGTAGCTGCGATACAGATAGAATCGGTCTTTCGGCATGCCGCACAGATCGACGATGCCGAAATAGGAACTGCGCGCCTCCTGGCTGAACGGCGTCGGCTCGCCGAGATAATCGAATCCGGTCCACACGAACTCGCCGGCGACGAAACGGTCGTCGGCCATGAGCTTGAACTCGGCGTCGGGGATATCCGACCAGGCGGCCGCATTCAGGTCGTAAGAGCAGACCTGCAACGCGTCGTCTGCATAGTCGGTCTTGGTCGTGGGCAGCGGGAAATCGTAGAAGCCCCGCGTGCTGAGCGCCGAGGCCGATTCGCTGTAAACAATGGGTTTGTCGGGATACTTCTGACGGTAGTTGGCGTATCTCCGGGAGTAGTTCCAGCCGGTCAGGTCCAGCGCATCGAAGTTGGGCTGGTCGACCATGCCCGGGATGTGACAACCCATCCCCACCGGACGCGTCGGATCGTATTTGCGCACGAAGTCGCTCATGAACTTCACACGCTCCGGCGTCACGCCCTCGCGGCCGGCGCCGATCTCGTTGCCGATCGACCAGACCACGACACTCGGGCTGTTCCGGTCGCGCATCACCATGTTGCGGATCTGCCTTTCGCCAAATTCCTCCAACGGCGGCTCGCCGCGCTGCCGGCCGGCCGTGCCGTCCCACTTGTCAAAGGCTTCGTCCCAGACCACGAACCCCAAGCGGTCGCACAGCGACAGCAACTCCGGCGCCGGCGGATTGTGACTGGTGCGGATGGCGTTGACGCCCATCTCGCGCATGATCTCCAGTTGGCGCTCCATGGCCCGCGGATAGAAGGCGGCGCCGAGCGGGCCGTGGTCGTGGTGCAGACAAGCGCCGTAGAGCTGGAGCCGCCGGCCGTTCAGATGGAACCCGTCGTCGGCTGTGAATTCGAACGTCCGGATGCCGAACGTCGTGTCTTCCATATCGGTGATCGCGTTCTCGGTGCGGACGATCGTCTTGACGGTGTAGAGATGCGGGTGTTCGACGTCCCATCGCTGGGGGTTCTTGATCGTGAACGTCTGATCCACCTCGGTCGCGCCGCCGGCCGGCACGTTGGTTTCTCTCCTGCCGGAGGCAACCGACTTACCCTTCGGGTCGAGCAAGATAACCTCAATCGTCGCTTTGGACTCGGCATCCAGATGATTGTCCACCGTCGATCGCACGCGAACCATGGCCGACGCGTCCGTCACCTGCGGCGTGGTCACGTACGTGCCCCAGTGCGCCAGATGCACCGGCTCGCAGATCGCCATCGTCACCTTGCGATAGATCCCCGCGCCCGGATACCACCGTGTGCCGTGCTGGCGCGTATCGGCCTGGACCGCGATGACGTTCGTCTCGCCGAACTTCACGTAGGGCGTGGCATCGACGCGAAACGACATGTAGCCGTAATCCCAAACGCCCGCCAGTTGCCCGTTGACGTACACCTTGGGAAAGGCCATCACGCCGTCGAAGTCGAGATACACCCGCCGGCCCTGGTCAGCCTCGTCGAGCCGGAACGTCTTGCGATACCACCCCACCCCTCGCCAGGGCAGCTTGCCCGCGTAGCCGTTCTCGCTGGGATTGAACGGCCCTGCAATCGCCCAGTCATGCGGCAGATGCACCGCCTGCCAGGCCGAATCGTCGAAATCCAACTGCGTGACATTCTCGGCCTGCTCGCCCTTGACGAACAGCCAATCCGCGTTGAAGCGTTCGATCCGGCGCGGTCCGCCGGCGCAGACCGCCGTTTGTAGTGTGCCCGTCAGGGCATACATACCCAGAGCCACTGCAAGGAAATGAATGTAGTATCTTGCGACGCCACGGCAAACTCGCGTGCTTCCCATGACCATGTTCTCCTTTTGCGTGCTGAGGTGTTGTCCTGCCCAGAGATACCCGATGCCTTTCCGCCGGTCAAGGCATCCGCCGCAGCCCCTCCCAGCGGATGCGCCACGTGCCGTCGTCCGGGAAGCCGGGGTTCGGGCGGTCGGGGCAGCCGTCCCACCCCGCTGCCATCATTGCCACCGCCGCGAGCAGTCCCCCGTTGCCCGGCAGGTAAACGGGCAGGCGAGGCGATTGATAGTTGTGTCCATTGGCGAGATAGCGGTTCTTCTCGGCGTCGACGAACAGCGCATCGATCGCCCTGGCCGGCTCGCCCAGACGGGCGGCGGTCATCGCCATGACGGGATAGTCCCAGCCCCACGTGCTGGGCCAGTCCCACTCGGCCATCACGCGATCGAGCGTCCGTCGCATCACCGCCGGATCGATCAAAGGCGTTTGCGGCAGGAAGCCCAGAGCACACAGCATCGACGGGTGATCCTGGAAGATCGTGTACGGTTCGGTCTCGATCGCCGCGTAGACGCCGTCGCGGATGGTCGGACGCGAGAGATGGCGTATCACGCGATCCCATGGGGCGTCGCGCTCCAGGCCGAGCCGCTCGCGCCACTTCTGCGCCGTCTCCAGGGCCCAGTGCCAGTAGGCCAGTTCGAAGGTCGGGTTCAGCGTGCTCCTGCGATAGCGTCCATAGCTTTCCTGGGCCGGGATCATGGCCGGTCCCAGCACATAACGCTGACCAGCCTCGTCCCACACGGGATACGACGCCATGAAAGCGGCGGTCTCGAACACGATGTCACGATATCGCTCGAGGGTCGCACGGTCGCCGTGGGCGCGGTAGCACAGCTCGGCGTAGTAGATCGGGTGCGGCTGCTGCCAGACCAGGAACACGCCCACGCTGCTCGGGCTGTCGCGTCCATCGGGCGAGGCCATCTTGGGCCAGCGAACCCCTTCATAGCCCTGAAGCTGCGCCGTCGCCCGCGCCGCCGGCAGGATCGACTGATACCACGACAGGCTCCGCTCCAGCAACGGCAACCGGTCCCACAGCGCGAAGTGAACCGCGTGCCACCAGTGCATCTCCAGATGGAATTTGCCGAACCAACTGTTGTAGACCAGGCCGGTCTCCTGCGGCGGCCGGTCGCCCGAGCAGTTGACCGCCATGAGGTACTGCGAGAGCACCACTCTCCGCTCCAGTTCGGCGGCGCGCGGGTCGGTGCACTCGGAGAAATCAATCGCTCCGCCGCTGTGCCAGAATCGCTCCCAATGGTCGCGTGCGGCGGCCCGAACCGCTTCGAAGCCGGAAACAGATTCGGAAATCGGCTCGGGACAGAAGGTGAACGCCACCTCCAGCACGTGATTATCCTGTCGATCTATTTCGTATTGATGTGGCGCCGTACTGCGGATTCGGGTGCCCTGTGATCCAACCACGCGGACGCAGTAGCGGTCCGCGTCGAGGGTTCGCGTCAGGTCGGCTTGACAGCCGGCGATTTGAGCCTGCGTCGTATGGCGATCCGGATGGTCCCAGTCGGCGGCGTTGCGCCAATCAGGATTGCCGTAAGGAAATGCCAGCAAGATTCGCAGCCGGCCTTGTTCGACGAGGGGAGATTCGATGCGAACCGCCAGGATGTCACGCGTCGGATGGCACACCGTCAAGACTTGAACGGGCTGGCCCTCAACCTTGAACTCGCTGGCCAGCAGCCCGGACCACAGGTCGAGAGTCTGCGACGTCTCGGTCAGGTCCTCGATGCTTGCGGCCGAGCCATTCGATTTCGCCAGAAGCAGGCCGATCCTGCCCAGGTGCAGACGATGCGGATTGGCGCGCAGCCACTCTGCGGCCGGCAAGTAGCCGCCGGAACGAGCGGCGCCAGAGGCATAGGGCACCTTGCGTCCGGCCACGTCGTACTCCTCCAGCGCATCGGCCAGCCGGTAGCCGTCGGGATTGGGGCAGGCGTGCCAGCCCCACTGCGATTGCGTGCACAGCGGCGTACCTCGCTCGTGGTACTCGGGGAAGGTCTGAAGGCCGGTGATGTCGGCGGTGAAGGCGAACTGGCCGTTGCCGACACTCAGCCCAGTCAGCGCGTCCGCGCGCGTCAGTGTGACATTGTGTCGCGTCACCAGGGCATGGCGGTCGAGCTTGTAGTGACGCCGTAAGGCGTTATCCTCAGGGTATGCCCTCACGGGCACACTACAAACAGCGTTTGACGACCCGACAGTCGCGATCAGCAGCGCGGTGGCAACGATCATCGATGTCAATGTGTCGGTCATTGTGTCCCTCCAGATACGGGTCCATCTCGGCGCATAACGAGACAGGGGCGAATGATGATTCGCCCCTACTTTCGCGTGCCGCTGGCATCGATGACCTTGGCGCCGGCGGGGCCGAGCGTCTTGCGGATGGCGAACACGTCCGGCCGCTCGATCCGCCGCCCCAGCGCGCCGGCGGCTTCGGCGACCTGATCGGGGTTTTTGAACCCGCAGACCGCCACGTGGATCGCCGGGTGCATCAGCGTGGCCGCCAGAATCAACTGGTACAGCGTCAATCCATACCGCCGGGCCATCGGCGCCAGCGACTGAACCGCCCGGCACAGGTCGCGGAATCGCTGCCCCTGAAAATCCGGATGATGTTTGCGAAAATCCGCGAACGTCTCGTCGCCACGGTACTTGCCCGTCAGCAGGCCCTTATGCATCGGCGAGTAGATCATCACGCCAAGGTCCTGCCCCTGGCAATAGGGCAACAGGTCGTCCTCGCCGGTCGGGTCGATCAGACTGTACGGAGGCTGCACGACGTCGTAGGGCCCGAAGCGCCGCTGGGCCCGCACCTGCTCGACGCTGTGATTGCTCACGCCGATCGTGCGTACCTTGCCTTGTTCGCGCAACTGATCGAGCACGCCGGCCACCTCCTCCAGCGGAGTCATCAGGTCATAGAAGTGCAGGAGGTACAGATCGATCCGTTCGACGCCCAGACGCTTCAGCGACGCCTCGCACCGTTCGATCAGGTGCTCCCGGCTGAGATCGGGATACCGCGAGCCGTCCGGGTTGAAGTGGTTGTACACCTTCGTGCAGACGACGATCTCGCCCCGCGGAAGATCGCGGATCGCCTCGCCCAGCGTGCTCTCGCCATACCCATCGCCATAGGCATCAGCCGTGTCGAAGAAGTTGATCCCTTTGTCAAACGCCAGCCGGACCGCCGCAAGTATCTCCTTCTTGTCCACCTCGCCCCAGAAACGGGGACTCAACTGCCACGTGCCAAAGGCAACCGGCGATACCGACAGCCCGCTTCGTCCCAATCGAACTCGTTCCATAGATCGAACGACCTCCCGATTCGTGTTATGCGTCTACCAGCTTCCAGGGGTGAAGCGCAGTTCGCCCCCGCCGTATGCCCTGACGGGCCGACCACGAACAGCTTGTGAGTATACCCGATGCAATCGGTGAGATGAACACTGATCCCCGGCCTGAGGCGCCTTCGCGGGCACAATATGAATGAAGCGATGTTTGACAGGGAACATGGCACGTGGTTTACTTTGGCCTTTCGGAAGGGGTCGTGCTGGCCGTAATCCCGATGCACGTCGGGATTCACATGTACATCGATAAAAAAGAAGGGTGCTACATGGCGAAAGCGAAGTACATTCTGGCGCTCGATCAGGGAACCACCAGCTCCCGCGCGTTGATCGTGGACCGGCAGGGCAAGATCTGCTCGGTGGCCCAGAAGGAGTTCCAGCAGATCTTCCCCAGAAGCGGCTGGGTCGAGCACAATCCGAACGAGATCTGGTCAAGTCAGGCCAGCGTCGCGGCCGAGGCCATGGCCAAGCTGAACCTCGGCGGCGGGGACATCGCCGCCATCGGAATCACCAATCAGCGCGAAACCGCCCTCGTCTGGGACCGCCGGACGGGCGAGTCGATTCACAACGCCATCGTCTGGCAGGACCGCCGAACCTCGGCGTTCTGCGACGAGCTGCGGGCCGCGGGCCACTCCGAAATGATTCAGCAGAAGACCGGACTGGTGATCGACGCCTATTTCTCCGCGACGAAGGTGCGTTGGATTCTCGATCACATCCCCGATGCCAGGCAGCGGGCCCAGGCGGGAGAGCTGGCCTTCGGCACCGTCGATTCGTGGCTGGTGTGGAAGCTGACCAACGGCGCTGTGCACGCCACCGACATCTCGAACGCCAGCCGGACGTTGCTGTTCAACATCCATGATCAGAGGTGGGATGAGGAGCTGTGCGAGTTGTTTGGCGTCCCGTCGTCGATGCTTCCCGAGGTCAAGAGCTGCAGCGAGGTGGTCGGCGTGACCGCGACCACGTTTCCCGCCCCCAATGTCCCCATCGCCGGCATCGCGGGCGATCAGCAGGCCGCCATGTTCGGCCAGATGTGCACGGACGAAGGCATGATCAAGAACACCTACGGGACCGGCTGCTTCATCATGATGAACACGGGGCAAGAGGCCAGGCTATCCAAGAACAACCTGCTGACGACCATCGCCTGGAAGCTGGGCAACCAGGTGACCTATGCCCTGGAGGGAAGCATCTTCATCGCCGGTGCGGTCGTGCAATGGCTTCGTGACGGACTGCACTGCATCGACAAATCCGAACAGGTCGAGGCGCTGGCCAACTCCGTCGAGAACAACGGCGGCGTGTACATGGTCCCGGCGTTCGCCGGACTCGGAGCCCCCTATTGGGACCAATACGCCCGCGGCGCCATCTTCGGCATCACGCGCGGAACGACCAGTGCCCACATCGCGAGGGCCTGCGTCGAGTCGATCGCCTTCCAGACCAAGGACGTGCTGGACGCGATGGCCGACGACGCGGGCATCCCCATCGCCGAGCTTCGCGTCGACGGCGGCGCATCGGTCAACGACCGCCTGATGGAATTCCAGGCGGGACTGACGGGGGTGAAAGTCGTCCGGCCCCAGACGCTGGAGACCACCGCGATGGGCGCCGCGTTCTTCGCGGGCCTGGCCGTCGGGTACTGGAAGGACCTGGCCGAGATCCGAAAGATCTGGAAGAAGGGGGCCCAGTTCGAGTCGCACTTGGCGCCCCAGATGCGCACCGAGCTTTTGAAGAACTGGCACAAGGCGGTAGAGAGAGTGCGGAACTGGGACCGATAGCGCAGACGCCGCCGGATGTTTGTAGGGGCGAATGATTATTCGCCCTCACGGGAAATCAGAAGGGAGAAGTGTCGATGAGCGAATTCGTAGCGGAATTCATGGGGACGATGATTCTGGTTCTGCTCGGTGACGGCGTCGTTGCCAACGTCTGCCTGAAGGGCACCAAAGGAAACGCCGGCGGCTGGATCGTGATCACGATGGGATGGGGACTGGCCGTCTTCGTCGCCGTCGCCATCACCGGCGAGTTCAGCGGCGCGCACATCAACCCTGCGGTGACAATCGGTTTGGCGGCGGCCGGGAAGTTCGCGGTGGCCAAGGTCCCGCTGTTCCTCGCTGCCCAGTTCCTCGGCGGTGCGGCCGGTGCGTTCCTCGTCTGGCTGTTCTACAAGGACCATTTCGACATCAGCACCGACCCGGCCACGATCCTCGGCACCTTTGCCACGGGACCGGCGATTCGCAACCCCCTGCGGAACGTCCTGTGCGAAGCGATCGGCACCTTCGTGCTGCTGCTGGCGGTGCTGTACGCCTCCTGCCCGACGTTCACCTCCGGGACCGAAGAGATCAAGGTGGGCATGGGTTGCCTCGGCGCCATCCCCGTCGCCCTGGTGGTGATGGGGATCGGGCTGTCTCTCGGCGGAACGACGGGATACGCCATCAATCCGGCGCGCGACCTGGGACCGCGCCTGATCCACCAGCTCGTGCCGATCAAGAACAAGGGAACGAGCGACTGGGCCTATAGCTGGGTCCCCATCGTCGGCCCGACCCTCGGCGCCCTGCTGGCGGCCTTCGTCTACTGCCTCGGTCGACCGGTTTGAGGAAAGAACTGAGCTTGGTCTTTCCCGCCGGACCAGGATCGTTCTGGCCGGCCCATTCGCCTCTCCGGGCAGCACTTGACCCGCTACCTGGGGCTGCCTCCGGGAAAATAAGTAGTCACCACAATTGACATTTGCGGCGGATGAAGCTTGGATGGGGGTGCGCCGGCGTCTGTCGGAGGGGCAAACAGACCTGCCGGACCAGTCTTTCGGGGTTCGCTGGGCAGGCAAGCGCGCACCAAGCGAGAGGCTGCGCCGAGGCGAAAGGGCAAGATGCATGGACCGCAGGGACGGTTTCACGTTGATCGAGCTTCTCGTCGTCATCGCGGTCATCGCCATTCTGATGGCCCTGCTCATGCCCGTCCTGCATCGAATCAGAGAACAAGGCAAGCGGGCGGTCTGCCTGGGCAACGTCAAACAGATGGCTGTCGCCTGGAACCTCTACGCGGACGACAACGACGACCGGATCGTCAGCGGCAATACCACCCTGGGGGCCCACAACCGCGATGGAGCCTGCTGGGTCTACTGGCCTGGCGCCGACAGCCCCGAAGACCGGCGGATCCAGGGGATCAAGGACGGGCTGCTCTATCGCTACTGTCCGAACATCAAGCTGTACAAATGCCCGACCGGCGTCCGCGGTGAGGTGGTAACCTATGCCATCCCCGATTCCATGAACGGTTACTACCACATCCCCGGCGCGCAGGGGCAAATCAAGAGGCAGCGCAGCCAGGTCCGCAACGCCAGTGTGCAGATCGTGTTTCTGGACGAGGGCCGGCTCAGTCCCGACAGTTGGACGGTCTATTATGACGATGAACGATGGTGGGACCAGGTCACGGTTCGCCACGCCGATGGAACGAATTTCTCCTTCGCCGACGGCCATAGCGAGTACCGCAAGTGGAAGGACCCTCGCACTCTCGAGGTCGCCAAGATGGATATGAACCTGTGGCAGTCGACCGCCCGCCACACCGAACTGGCCCTCTCGCCCGGGAATGAGGACCTGCACGGCGTCCAGAGGGGCGTCTTCGGTGAATTGGGTTACACCCCGGTGATGTGCCCGGGAGGCGTCTGCCCCATGCCTTGAGAAGGGCTTTCGAGCCGGCGTCATTGTGGGTGTAGCGCCTTTCGACATGGAATCGGCAATCCGGCCGTACACCGTGCATCTCAGGACGAGCTGGCCCGCTTGGCTTCCGCGCCCTGCCTGTTGCTCCAGTCTGGGGTCTCCGGTTTGCCGGCAACGGTCCGGCGGGACCCGGCCGGCCCAAAATACGTAGTTGCCCCAATAGAAAAGGAGTCGCGTAGTCCGCTATGATATGGCGGAGGCAATGAGGACTCTCATTGTCGTTGTGCGTCCCGGCCGAAGAAGAGGTCACCCTGCCGGGTCGCGGGAGGTCGGGTGACAGAAGCACGCGGTTTCATCGTACGGTTTCGTCCGCTCATTTGTGCATCAGAAGGAGGTGTGTCATGGGTAGGCGCCCAATTCTCGTGCTGACTACGGCCCTGATCGCGGCAATGGCCGTCGCAACAACGGCACAAATCAAGAATGTCCTGCTGGAACAACACACGGGAGCGTGGTGCGGCTGGTGTCCCGACGGAAGCGCGATGGTCGATGAGATTGTCGACCTGTACGGCGATCAGGTCATTGCGACGAAGCTCCACAACGGCGACGCCATGGCCATCGCGGAACAGTGGGTGATCGGCGAGGCCCTGGGGCTGACCGGGTTCCCCACGGCGTCAATCAACAGGCGGAATTTCGGCGGCGAAGTCTTCTTGAATCGGGACGTCTGGAAAACGTGCTGCGAGTTCCAGATGCAACAGAAGGCCAGAGCGGAGGTCGATTGTTTCTACACGCTGAACCGGAGCACGCGCACTGCGAAGATACGCGTTCTCGCGAACATCGTCGAATCCATGGACTTCCCTCTGCGATTCAACGTTTACATCGTTGAAGATGACGTGAAGGGCACCGGTTCCGGCTACGATCAGGCCAACTACCTCTCCGGCCGTCCCGGCTACGAAGACAATCCCTACTACAACGAACCGACAAAGATCGTTGGATACCATCACATGAGCGTGGTGCGCGCCATGCTGGGCGGTCCCTGGGGCCTCGCCGGGGGTCTTCCGTCCTCCGTCGATGCAGGCGCGTTCTACGAGTACGAATTCGAATCGCAGATCGACACACGCTGGAACATCGACAATGTGTATTTTGTTGGAATCCTCCAGGCGGATGCTCAGGACAACAAGGAAATCATCAACAGCGCCGTGGCCGTCAAAGACGGCACGCTGCTGAACAAGATTATCAACTCCGATGTTCCCGCAACGAAGGCGCTCCCTGCCGGCTCGGATCTGGCCAACAGCTACACCCTGAAAAACGCCACCAATAAGCAACAAACCTACACCGTGACGCTGTCGACCACCGACAGGACACCCGCCGATTGGTCGGCGCGATTTGCCAGCGGCAGCACGACGCTCGTCGCATCCGGCGCCGATCCGGCCACGGGCCAGTTGGTGGTCGCCGCGAACGCCTCCGTGCAGATGTCGCTGACCTTGAATATCGGCTCCACGCTCGGAGTCGGAGACGCCCAGGTGCTTCTCCAGTTGCAGGGGACGCCGACGGTTAACAGGTCGCGAATGGTTACAGGAATCACGACGGAAATCGAGCACCTGCTGCTCGAGACCGGATCCGATTACTCGATGGCGCCCTACATCACTCACGCCGCGTATGCCGACACCGTGATTCTCGATCCGAGCACCTATCTGACCTTCCAAGAGGAATTGACGAATGTCAAGGTGGTGATCTGGAACAAAGGTCCTTCCGACGGCCTGTCTTCCGAGGAAGTCGACGCCATCAAGAGCACCAGCAATGTCAACCACTTCATTTGCGGAGACGGCGTGATCGGTAGCCTGGTTTCCCCCAACAATCTCAGCTACTTCGGCCTGGAGTATATCGGCTGGAACCTCGAGGCACGAGGGTCCACCTACAGCATCTGGATCGAGGGTCAGCAATGGGATGTGATCACGGGTGAGCTGGAACGTCATATCGAAGGCCGCCTGTTGATGTACTACGTCAACATGGTCCGCATCATCGATCCCGCGAATGTCTTCCCGATCATGCATTTCGAGCAGGAGGGCTTCAGGAAATACAACGGCATGACCTTTTGGATCGAGGCCAAGGACACCATTTTCGGTGTCCGGTCCACGGCGAACGGCCGCCGGACCGTCATTCTCGGCATATGTCCATATGTCATCGTTCGCGAAGGAACCCGTCAGGATCTGGTGACCAGAATCCTTGGTTGGCTCGCCGAGCAATGAGCGCAACCGTCGCCAGAGGGCGGCCCCAAAGGCAACGTCCAGGCCAGCGGAGCGGACGTTCCGTCCCGGCTCCGAGAGGAGGTTTCGGACGATGAGAATGCGTGTTTGTACGTATTGAATCGGAGCGAGCCGCATGAGGGAGGAGTATTCGCAGAGGAGGGCGTGCTTCGGTGGCATCAGCGTTGCGGCGTCGGTCAGCAAGACCGGGGGAGGTTGAGGAGCAGACCATGACGGCGAGGAAGACACTGAGCCGGCTTCACTTGGTCGGGATGTTCTGGTTCACCTTGTGCGTCGGCTATCTTCTGGTGATGGGGTTGTACCAGGCAGGATTCCGCTGGCGGACGATCTTCTCGTTCTCGGGCCACTCGGCACTGATAATCATTCTTGTGGCCGGCCTCTACTTTTTCGCCCTGCTGCGAGGAGTCGCCCGATCCGGGCACGTTGAACAGGAGCACCCTCTAACCAGCAGCAACTGCTACATGGGCCTCTACGTTTCGGCGCCTCTGCTGGGCGGCCTGGCGGCTGTCCTGGGGATGGCCGGGGTCCGCCAGATGAGCCGGTTCTTGTTTGGCGTCGCCCTGGGAACGCTGGGGACGACGTTCCTGGTCTGGATGGTGATCGACCCGCTGGCCGGACTGATCGAGATGCTTCTGCCTGCCAGCCGCAGACATCGCGCCGAGCGCACTGGCAGAAGCCACGCCGCACCATCCTGACACATCGACCACGCATTCTCTCCCCGCGACGCGGGCACCCCACTCCAGTAGCCCGGAAGATTGCCCAAGCGGATTGACCCACGCGCTCACACGGATCATAATGGGCCTGGATATCCTGAGAATGACCCCATGGCAGCTTCAGCTCGGTGGTATCCCGAAGACTCGTAGGGTGTGCAATGCACACCAATTCGATCGCGCGATGAGGAAGGTGTGCGGTGCACACCCTACGAGGCTGTCACCCAGGTCCGAAAGGACCGCGAAGGAGCGCGACAATGTTCAAGAGTGTGAAGAACCGGGTGTGGGCGTTCGACGCCGAATGGATTCCCGATCCGCTGGCGGGCCGACTGCTGTACAAGCTGCCGGTGGAGATGTCCGACAGAGAGGTTGTCGAGGTCATGTGGAAGAAAGGCGGCGCGACCGAGGAGGACCCGACGCCTTACCTCAAGACGGTGCTTTGTCGGATCGTATCGGTCGCGGCGGTCGAGCGGCACCAGACGGGCAACGATGTGAAGCTCCACCTGTTGTCGCTGCCGCGCGACAGTCACGACCCGGCCCAGACCGAAGAGCGACACGTGGTGGGCACCTTTCTGGGCAAGGCCGGGCAGTACAAGCCGCAGCTCGTCGGCTTCAACTCCGCCAGCGCCGACCTGAAGGCGCTGATCCAGCGCGGCGTCGTCCTGGGTCTTTCTATGCCGGAATTCTGCAAGCGCCCGAACAAACCGTGGGAAGGCGAGGACTACTTCGACAGCCGCAACAGCGATGCCAGTGTGGATCTCAAGGAGGTCGTCGCCGGCTGGGGCAAGGCGACGCCTTCGCTCAACGAGATCGCCACGCTCTCCGGCATCCCCGGCAAGATGGACGTCGACGGAGAGCAGGTCGCTTCCCTGTGGCTCGACGGCCGCCTCGACAAGATCATCGCTTACAACGAGTTCGACGCGCTGACGACGTACCTGCTCTGGCTGCGGGTCGCGCATTTCGGGGGGCATTTCAGTACGGAGCATTACGAACAGGAGCAGGAGTTGGTGCGGGAAATGATCGACGCGGAGATTCGCGAAGGGGGCAAGGAGCACCTGGGGGATTTCCTGGAGGAATGGGACCGGCTGAAAGGCTGTGTCGAGCGGGGCCTGGTGGCAGGGCATCCGGTGGGATAGATCAGCGTGGGGCGGTCGTCCCGACGATTGATGGCGACAACGGGAAAGATGGCGCATGAGAAGAGCGTGTGGAGTAGAGGTTGGAGCGAGCCAAGAAGGACTTGCGGGAAGGGAGGGCTTTCAACGCCGACGCGTTCGACGTGGAGATGCGTCCCTGGATGAGACAGTGGTCCAGTGAGCGAGATTCGTATCCGGATCGGGCACGTGGCGACAGTGTCGAAGAGGCCAGGAGGCTCTGGAAGAAATGCCAAATACCGTGAGAGAAGAGATGGAAGACCGTCACCTGGGAAGACGACAATTCATGCGGCGCTCTGTTGCCGGTGTCGCGCTGGCGGGTTCATCGAGTGCGGCGCTGGGGGCCGATTCCGGTGCTCGGCCGCGACGTACCGGCAAGAGGGAAGGGACTGTCAGGACGGAAGCCGATGTGCTGGTGGTCGGAGGCGGGACGGCGGGCACCATCGCGGCGATTCAGGCCGCCAGGGCGGGAGCAAAGACGGCCCTGGTCGAGCGGGGCACGCAGCTTGGGGGGACCGCCACAACAGGCGGTGTGTCTTTTCCGGGGCTTTTTGATGCCTGGGGCAAACAGATCATCGCGGGAATCGGCTGGGAACTGGTCAAGCGAGCCGTCGAACTCGATAAGGGGACGCTGCCCGACTTCAGCCAAGTCCCGGCGCGTCATTGGCAGAATCAGGTGCACGTCAACCAGTTTGTCTACGCGCTTCTTGCAGAGGAAGCGTGCGTCGAGGCAGGCGTTACAGTTGCTTATTACGAATCCCCGCTGTCGGTCGAGCAGACAGTCGATGGGTGGCTGGTGGACACCGTGGGGCCGGGCACATATCGCCGAGTGACGTGCCAACAGATCATCGACTGTACCGGCGGGGCCAGCGTTGTCGGGATGCTCGGCCTGCCCAGGCTTCGCGATAGCGAAACGCAGCCCGGCTCGCTGCTCTACAAGCTGGGGGGCGTACACCCTGTGGGTCGTGGGCAACTTGAGCAATTGTACGTGCATGGTGCGGACTCGTCGACGTCGGTCACTTTGACGGAGGCCAACCTGAATGGGCGGAGGTTGCTTCTGAAGAAGCTGCGTGGCCAGAAGGACACGTCGCGTCTGGTACACATGCAGCCGGAGACCGCACATCGTGAGACCTACCGCATCCGGGGGGAGACCGTGATTACTGTGGAGGACTATACGTCCGGTCGGGTATTCGATGACGCCGTGTGCTACGCGTTCTATCCCGTGGATCTGCACACGCCAAGCGGGGTCAAACCCAAGCCTCTGGCCAGGGGCACGGTACCAACAATCGGCTTGAGGGCATTGGTTCCGAAGGGAAGCCGTGACATCATGGTGGCCGGCCGATGCGTTTCGAGCGACCGTCTGGCCAATTCCGGTCTTCGCGTTCAGGCCTCGTGTATGGCCATGGGCCAGGCGGCCGGGGCTGCTGCCGCGCTGGCGGCACAGCGGAAGACGACGCCGATTGAGGTGCCCCTGGAAGACATTCGGGAACTGCTTCGCCACCATGGGGCCATCGTTCCGAGTGCATAGAACATCGAAACTTTGATGGCAAGCCGATGGAGAGACAACGGATGAGAAGAGAATGGGTTGTGACGGTAGTGTTGGTATCGATGCTGATCGGGCAGGTGTTGGGTGGACCGGTGGACGGACAAGGTCGGCCTTTGATTCGGAAACTCGGGACGATTGACTGCGATCTGGTGGAGACGACGCCGGTCGTATTCCAGGGAAGACTGTACCGTAGCGAGTGGGTGCGGACGAGCTATGAGGGTAACAAGCTGGGTGAGAACTATACGCGGTTGGTGGATGTGCAGACCGGCGAGGCGACGGCGCCGTTGGCGCGGGGCTGTGTCTTTTCCAGTGCGTTTGTCGATGGTGATACGGTTTACGTGACGGGGACGAGCACAGAGCAGGGGTGGACGGGCCAGCGCGTCGAGATGTTCGCATCGAAGGATCTGAAGACGTGGGAACACTGGACTGCACTGGATCTCGACGGGTTCGGCATCTGCAATACGTCGATCTGCAAAGCCGATGACCGATACGTGATGATGTTCGAGATCCACAAGCCTGAGGATCAGGCCGGAGTGGCCTTCACGGCCCGGTTCGCCACCTCGAAGGACCTGCGGACCTGGGAGGTCACACCGCCCGAGTGCGTCTACGCCAAGGACCGCTACAGCGCACCTCATTGCCTGCGCTACCTCGACGGCTGCTTTTACGATTTCTACCTGGAAGCCCACGAAGGGTACGAGATGCGCGTGGTGCGCTCGCCGGACCTGATCCATTGGGAGTCGAGCCCGCTGAATCCGGTGCTGAAGGCGTCGGCACAGGACAAGCAGATCGCCAACCCGAAGCTCACGACCGAGCAGCGGCAGCGCGTCACCAAGGCCGAGAACATCAACAACTCCGATATCGATTTCTGCGAATACAAGGGCCGGCTGGTCATCAACTACTCCTGGGGCAATCAGCGGGGCGAGGAATTCCTCGCGGAGGCCGTCTACGAGGGAACGGCCGAGGAGTTCCTCCGGGGCTGGTTCCCGCCGGACGCGCTTCGTGGAGAAATGAAGCCGCTGCTGGTTATCGAGCCAAGCGATGCCTATCCTCGCCACTCCGAAGGCGATCTCATCGAGCTGAAGGATGGGCGATTGTGCCTGATCTACACGCGATTCACCGGTGGCGGGAGCGACCATGCGGCCGCCGACCTTGTGATGCGCACGTCGGCCGATGACGGCGCGACCTGGAGCGGGCCGGAGACGGTGGTCCGGCGGACGGGCGGGCTGAACGTGATGTCCGTCTCGCTGCTGCGAATGGCAAGCGGTGAGATCGCCCTGTTCTACCTGCGCAAGACCTCACAGGAGGACTGCCGGCCCGTCATGTGCGTCTCGACGGACGAGATGCGGACCTGGAGCGAACCGACCGACTGCATCACCGATGAAGTGGGCTATTATGTCCTGAATAATGACCGGGCCGTCCAACTGACTTCCGGCCGTATCGTCTTACCCGTCGCCTGGCATCAGGGGCCGGGCCGACCGCGCGACAGTGCCGGCATCATCATGTGCTATCTGTCCGACGACAACGGGCGGACGTGGCGCCGCAGCCAGGACACGTTCAAAGGCTGCGACCCCGACGGCCGGCGCATCACCGTGCAGGAGCCGGGAGTCGTTGAGTTACGCGACGGGCGGCTGATGATGTACATCCGCACCGACGCCGGCAGCCAGTACATCTGCCACTCGCAGGACGGCGGCCAGACGTGGTCAAAGCCCCGCCCTTCCGACCTGGCCTCACCGCTGAGCCCCGCTTCGATCGAACGCATTCCCTGGACGGGCGATCTGGTCTGCGTATGGAATGACCATTCCGGCCGCCATCCCTATCCGAAGGGCCGGCGCACGCCTCTGTGCATGGCCGTCAGCAAGGACGAGGGCGACTCCTGGAGCGAATCGCGCGTCATCGAAGCAAATCCCGACGGCTGGTACTGCTACACCGCGATTGCCTTCGTGCGGGATCGGATGCTCCTGGCCTACTGCGCCGGCGACAAGCAAGTTGGCGGCCTCAATCGCCTCAAGGTCCTGGCCGTCGGCAGGGGCGAATGATGATCCGCCCAGGCGGGAGCCGGTCCATTCCGAGAGTGGGTCTGTAAGCCGAGTTCTGTACCCGCCGCGAGGGCGGGTGGCGATCATTTATCTGGACCGGCCGTTGCCGACCGGCTCTCCCGCCGAAACGGGACGCGACCTACCCGCCGGCCGAACGACCCGAAGGCCATTCACACCCGGGCCAGGTGCGACCGAAGTCGACCGGCTGCTTGGTCTTGCAGGCGGTGGGGTTTACCCTGCCGACGACGTCGCCGCCGTCGCGGTGCGCTCTTACCGCACCTTTTCACCTTTGCCTGTGCCCCGAAGGGCCATCGGCCGTGTGTTTTCTGTGGCACTTTCCCTGGGGTCGCCCCCGGTGGCCGTTAGCCACCACCGTGCCCTGGGTCTCCCAAACGCGAGATCTCGCGTTTGGGGTCCCCTTCCTGCTCGGACTTTCCTCCCTGCCTCGCACGAAGCGATGCAGAGCGACCGCCCGACCCACTCTCGGAATGAACCAGTTCCGAATTGACAATTGACTGTTGATTATCTGGCCCAAGGCCAACTCGCATTGTACCACTATGACGAAGTCTTTTCCAGTGGCGCTTCGCAGTGGCGTCGTAAGACGCTACTGCCCGCGAATAACATGCCGTCACGGGCACACGGCAAACGGACCGTCCCTATCGGCCTTGACGGAACAGGGGGCAGGTCTCTACACTACGCCCGCGCACGTTGGCACGATTTCTATCGCCGCCACATTGCTTCATCGCCCGAAGGAGAAGATCGAGGCAACAATCGGCGTCGCACGTTATGACAAAACTGTTCCAACACCTGATCCTGACGCGTTTCAACGTCGACCTGTACGGCTCGAAGACGAAGGCGCGCCTCGAACCCAATGCCTGGATGGAGCACCGTCTGCGTCTGTTCGAGGCGTTCACGCTGCCGTCGATCGCCGCACAGAGCTGCCAGGATTTCGCCTGGCGGATCATGATGGACTCGCGGACGCCGGATGCGCACGTTCAGACGATGGAGCGCCTCTGCCGGACGAACATGAAGCTCATCTTCCCTGTGCGCGGCGCCAATGCATGGCTGAGCGGTGTGGAGCCGGGGGCCTACGATCTGCTGACGACCCGCATCGACAACGACGACGCCTTTCACCGCGATGCCGTAGCCGCCTTGCACGAGACCTACCGTCAGAACCGCAAGAAGCTCGCCCGTCCCTGGGTCATGGTGTTTCCCTTCGGCATGATCTTCGACCTGGGCGCGCGCCGGGGATGGCTCATGGAGTACTGGTACAACAATTGCCCCACGCTGGTGGAGGATGGACAGGCCCCGCAAACGATCTGGCAGTGGCGGCACAATCAGATCCCGGCCGACGTGCCCAGGTGCCCCATCAAGGACATCCCCTACTGGCTCCAGGTCATTCACGAGCAGAACCTGCGTAACGCGATCGAGAGCCCCAACGCGCTTCGGAAGATACACAAAGAGGTCCCCATGCAGCCGAAACACCTGGCGCCGTTCGGAGTGGACCCCGAGCGTCTGCCGGCCGCATAGTGGTTGCGAGGGACTCAGTTGGCCTTGACGATCTCGATGTGCTTGCGGAAATGCGCATCATCCGTCTTGGGATGGTCCGTCCGGTAGTGGACGCCGCGGCTCTCCTTCCGCAGCTCGGCGGCGTGGGTGACCAGCAGCGAGGTGGTCAGCAGGTTCTGGCATTCCCAGCCTTCGGGCGAGTCGAAGATCTTGTCCATCACGTAGCGATGCCAGAAGCGGATGATCTCCTGCGCCTCGGCCAGCGGCTGGGCGGTCCGCGTGATGCCCACGTTGCGCCACATCAGGGCGCGCAGGCTGTTGCGCACGTCGGCGGCGTCGAGCTGGCTGCGGTCGGAGTGCGGAATCTGGTACTTGATGAGCGGGTGCTTCAGGCCGGCGACGTCGGCCGGGGCCTTCTGCCCCACCTGCCGGCCGGCGATGGTCCCGAAGACCAGCCCTTCCAGCAGCGAATTGCTGCCCAGCCGGTTGGCGCCGTGCAGCCCGGTCGAGGCGACCTCCCCGCAGGCGTAGAGATTCTCGATGCTCGTCCGTGCGCTCACATCGGTCAGAACGCCGCCGACCATGTAGTGCGCGCTGGGCCGCACCGGGATCAGGTCGTGACTGACGTCGATGTCGAAGCTCTCGCACAGGTCGCTGATCATCGGGAACCGCTTGGCAAAATACTCCTTGTTCAGGTGCCGCACGTCGAGGAACACGTGCGTCGATTCGGTCTTGCGCATCTGGTCCAGTATCGCGCGGCTCACCACGTCGCGCGGCGCCAGCTCGCCCGCCGGGTCGTATTCGGTCATGAAGCGATGCCCGTTCACGTCCAGCAGGTACGCGCCCTCCCCGCGCAGGGTCTCGGTGATCAGCGCGCGCGACGCGCCTGCGATGTACAGCGTCGTCGGGTGAAACTGCACGAACTCCATGTCCCGCAGCACGGCCCCGGCCCGGTAGGCCATCGCGACGCCGTCGGTGGTCGCTCCCGGCGGATTCGTCGTTTCGCGATACAACTGCCCGCCGCCGCCGCTGGCGAGGATCGTGTTGGCCGCCCAGAGAATCTGCAAGCCGCGTGGCGGATCGTATCCGATGATGCCCACGCAGCGATGGTCCTCATCCGTCAGCAGGTCGATGGTGTAGAAGTTCTCGATGACCTTGATGTTCGGCGTGGTCCGCACCTTGTCGATCAGCGCCTCGGCAATGGCCCGTCCCGTCTCGTCGCCGTGCGCGTGCAGGATCCGCGCGCGGGAGTGGCCGCCCTCCAGCGTGATGTCGATCTGGCCGTCGACCAGGTCGAACGCGGTGCCCCACTGCTGCAGTTGGCGGACCAGTTCGGGGCCCTGCTCGACCACAAGCCTGACGATCTGCTCGTCGCAGATGCCGCCTCCGGTCTTGAACGTGTCCGCGATGTGCGCTTCGAAGGTGTCATCCTCGCCGAGCACCGAGGCGATGCCGCCCTGGGCCTTCCACGTGTTGCTGTCCTCGAGAGTGCCCTTGCAGACCACCATGACGTTGCGATGGTCGGCGGCCTCGATCGCGGCCCGCAGGCCCGCCAGACCCGCCCCCACGATCACACAGTCGGTGAAAAGCTGATTGGTCGAGATCGAGTCCACGTCGACGAGATACCGCCTGGGCTCGCCGAAACGGACCCGTTCGGCCTCGGTCGTGCCCTTGCTCTTGCTGCATTGCTTCATAATCCCATGGCCTTCCAGAATCAGCCGCTCCAACGAGAAGCTGCGATAAACAAACACCTTCACAGGTAAAGGTCGGCCATCATACCGAAAAACCACCATCCCGCAAGCCCGCAAGAAGACGGAACCATAGCGCCCGCATCTGTCCTCTCGATCTGCCAATGGGTCTTGTGGATCCCATAGGTCCTGCGGGACGGGTAGAGCTTCTCGCTCGACGCCGCACGGCGCCTATTGCGGGAGGCGCTCCAGGATGATCCCGTCGGCGAAGACGCGGTCGTCGCCGGCATAATGCGAGACGAACGCCTGCAAGTCCTTCGTCGAGGCCGTCAAGATCGGCTGGTCGTCGACCGATTCGTAGGCGATCGGGCTCGGTTTCGATTCGAGCAGACCGTTGATCTTGTCGTCGTTGGTCAGCCACATCGACATGCGATTGCCGCTGAGGTCCACCTTGACGAAGGTGTGGGCCCGCACGAAAAGGAAGGCATTGTAGAACAGCTCCGCCTTTTCGGGATCGCCCTGTCCCGAGGGCAGCACATCGGGAAAGATGTCCAGGAACACGTTGCTATCGAGCTTCACCAGACATGCAAAGAACGACCCCTTGCGCCCTTCCGGATCGGTCAGGCCCAGGTGGTAGACCTTGTCGGCGCTGTCTTTGAGCGCGTCGGGCAGCGTGTCGGCGTCGCCCTGTCCGAGACGCGTGAACACCCAGGCGCTGCTGGTGTCACTGGGGTTTTCCACCCACGTGCCGAGCAGATGTTCGTCGAAGAACAGGGTGTCTTTCGTGAACAGCGGTTGCAGCGAAATCACCGGGACGCAGCCGCCGACGAGGATCGCCAGACCGAGATACAGGGCCTTGTTCGCTTTCATGTCATACCTCCTGAATTCGCGTTGGTGCGGTCAATTGCCATACGCAATCCCCATCATACCATCAGCCGGGCGGGATAGGAAGCAGCTTGCGGCGGCGGGGCAAAACCGCTACAGTGCACGACCCACACAGGTGGAGTATAATGACCGCTTATGCAGGAATAAGTAATGCCCGAATTGGAACCCATCGCATGGTTCGTGGTCACACTCTCGGCCCTCATCGTCGGCATCTCCAAGACCGGAATACCGGGTGTGGGCATCCTGCCGACGATCCTGATGGCGCTGGTGCTGCCCGCCCAGAAATCGGTGGGCCTGCTGCTGGGCATCCTCATCCTCGGCGACGTCTTCGCGGCCGTCTATCACCGGCGCAACGCGGAGTGGTCCCACATGATCCGCCTGCTGCCTGCGGCGTTTGCCGGCATCGTCGCGGGATTCTTCGCGCTGAGGGTCATCAACGACCGGCAGCTCAAGCCGATCATCGGCGTGATCGTGCTCGTCATGCTGGCCCTGAACTACTGGCGGACCCGAAACCAGAACGAAGAACTCCACATTCCCACGCAGTGGTGGTTTGCCGCCGCCCTGGGCTTCGTCGCCGGCCTGACCAGTATGATGGCCAACGCCGCCGGACCGATCATGGTGATCTACCTCTTGGCTATGAAGCTGCCCAAGGTCGCCTTCGTCGGCACCAGCGCGTGGTTCTTCTTCGTCGTCAACTGGCTCAAGGTCCCGTTCAGCATGAACCTCGACATCATGACCCGCGAATCGCTCACACTCGACCTGATGATGCTGCCGGTCATCGCCCTTGGCGCTGTGCTCGGCATCTTCCTGCTGCGGCGCATCCCGCAGAAGGCGTTCAATGCTGTCATGCAGATCCTGGCGGCGGCCGCCGCGATCAAACTGCTGTTCTGAAACCAACGTAACAACCGTGGGGTGGAAAGGGCGCACGAAGGCCACAGCGAATCGCATGGACAGACAACGCGAACAGGACATGCTCGACCAGGCCAGGCAGCGGATGCTCCGGAACGATCTACAGGGCCGGGACATCACCGACCCGGACGTTCTGCGAGTCATGATGGAGGTCCCGCGCGAGGCGTTCGTCCCAGACGGCTACCATTCGCAGGCCTATGTGGACGGCCCCCTGCCGATCGGATCGGGCCAGACGATCTCGCAGCCTTACATCGTGGCGCTAATGACGCAACTGCTGCGGCTGGATCGCGACTGCGCGGTGCTCGAAATCGGCACGGGCAGCGGTTACCAGACCGCGATTCTGGCCCGCCTGGCGGGCAAGGTCTACACCATCGAGAAGTTCGAAGAGCTGTCGTCCGGCGCCCGGCAGGTGCTGGAGAGACTAGGCATCGGCAACGTGGAGTTCCGCGTCGGGGACGGCAGCGCCGGCTGGCCCGAGCCACGCCGCTTCGATCGCATCCTTTTGACCGCGGCGGCGCCCGACTGGCCGGCGCCCCTGCTGGCGCAGCTCGTCGAAGGCGGCGTGATCGTCGCGCCGGTCGGCTGCGGCTCGACCCAGGCGCTGGTCGCCGCCGAGAAAGTTCACGGCAAGCTGATCGAGCGGCACGTCTGCGGCTGCCGCTTCGTCCGGCTCATCGGCGAACACGGTTTTAGCCAGTGAGCAGGTCCTGCTGGCCGACCGGCCCAAAAGCGGATAAGATGACCACCGCAATGAACGCAGGAGAACACCCACACACGGAATCGGCACCGGTCCCGGCGCATGGCGCCCCGGATTTCGAACCCTTGCGGGCCGATGCGCATGACGACAGTCACGACCGAGGTCCACTCACTCCCTCGACGCCCGTTCAGTACGTCAAAGGGGTCGGCCCCGCCCGCGCCAAGACCTTCGCCCAGCTCGGCGTGAACACGGTCGGCGATCTGCTGGAGTACTATCCGCGCGACTGGGTCTTCGCGCCGAGCCCGGTGAAGATCGCCCGGCTACAGCCCAACGAGACCGCCAGCGTGATCGCCCTGGTCGAGTCCACCGATTACCAGAACTATCGTCGTCCGCCGATCTTCGAGGCGATGGTCAGCGACGACACGAGCACCTGCCGCGTGGTCTGGTTTCATGGCGGCTACCTGCGCAACCAGCTCCAGCCGGGCCAGGTCGTCATGCTCTCGGGCAAGGTCACGCTCTTCAAGCACCAGCTTCAGATGACCAACCCGAAGTTCATGGTGCTCGACGAGGCCCACACGCAGCCCGATCTGTATTTCAACGGCGGCGTCTATCCCGCTTCCGCCAATCTGTCCAGCGCCCAGATCAAGCGCATCATCGTCCCGCTGCTCGAACGGCTCGACGATCTGGTCTGCGAGTTCTACGAGGACGACTTCCGCAAGCGAAACCGCCTGATCGGGCGCCGGGAGGCGTTCGCGTGGATCCACATGCCGCCCGATGAGGAGAACCTCGCCCAGGCTCAGCGTCGTCTCAAGTACGACGAGCTGTTCCTGATGCAGCTCGGGTTGGCGTTGCGGCGGTACCGGATCCAGCACTTCTCCTCGGCCGTCGCCTGCGCCTGCTCGGACGAAGTGGACAGCCGGATTCGCAAACGGTTCCCGTTCCTGTTGACCGAGGACCAGAACGAGTGCATCGCCGAGATCGTCGCGGACATGGGCCGGACCGAGCCGATGAACCGCCTGCTCCAGGGCGACGTCGGTTCGGGCAAGACCGTCGTGGCGCTCTACGCCGCTCTGCTGGCGGTCGCCAACAGGACACAGGTTGCCATCATGGCGCCGACCGAGATCCTCGCCTCGCAGCATTTCATCAGCATGGAGCGATACCTCAAGAACAGCCACGTCAGGCGCATCCTCATCACCGGAGGCCTGACGGGCAGGAAACGCGCTGAGCTTCTCGAACAGATCCAACGCGGTGACATCGACATCGTCGTGGGCACCGTCGCCCTGCTCCAGAAAGACATCGAGTTCCGCAGGCTCGGGCTGGTGGTCATCGACGAGCAGCACAAATTCGGCGTGCACCAGCGGGCCCAGCTTCGCAAGGACGGCACGCCGCACTGTCTGGTGATGACCGCCACGCCGATCCCGCGCACGCTGGCGATGACCGCCTTCGGCGACCTCGACGTCTCGATCATCCGGCACGTCCCGCCCGGCCGAGGCGCCGTCATCACACGCTGGGTGGGCCGTCGTCACCAGAAGGACGCCTACGACTTCATTCGCGAGCGCCTCAAGGTCAAGAAGCAGGCGTATTTCGTCTATCCGCGCATCGCCGCCGTCGAAGAGACGGGCAAGGACATCGAAGCCGCCACCGACGCATGGAAGAAACTGGCGGAGAAGGTCTTTCCCGAGTTCAACGTGGCGCTGTTGCACGGGCAGATGCCGTCCGCGGAGAAGCAACGCATCATGACCGAGTTCCGCAAGGGCCGGATCGACGCTCTGGTCTCCACCGTGGTGATCGAAGTCGGCGTCGATGTCCCCAACGCCACGATCATGGTGATCGAGGCGGCCGACCGGTTCGGCCTGGCCCAGCTTCATCAGCTTCGAGGACGGATCGGACGAGGCGAATCCAAGTCCTATTGCCTGCTGTTCGCCGAAACCGAGAACGAAGTCGCGCGCAGCCGGCTCGACGTGATGACGCGTACCCACGACGGCTTCGAGATCGCCGAGCAGGACCTGCGCCTGCGCGGGCCCGGCGAGCTGTTCAGCGCCCGCCAGCACGGATTGCCCGACCTGAAGATCGCCAATATCATCGACGACTCGGAACTGCTGGTCATGGCGCGCAAACACGCCTTCGAGCTGGCGGCCCGCGATCCGATGCTCGCACAGATTCAGAATCGCAGCATCCGTCGGACTCTGCTGGCGAAATTCGGCGATTCCATCGGACTGGCGGATATTGCCTGACTGCCGGAGTCCCCGTTGCGGAACTTGTCCCCCAAGGGACAGGCCCTCGACGGACGCAATTTTGCTGGAACTCTGTCGAGAAAAAGTGTAAAAGCCCGCTTGGCTGCAATCGCATACAGAGGTCTGGAACGAAGCGATACCCATGCGCATCGCATATAAGAACACTCGAATCGAGAGAACGCTGACGGTCGTCAAAGCGATCGCGTCGGCGGTGGTCGTCGCGTCGTTCGTCACGCTCTTCGGGTTCGATAAGCCCTTTGTGCCGCTGCCGATCCTGTTCAACATTCAGATCGGCATGTTGTGCATCTTCTTGATCGGCAAGGTCATCCGCCTCTTCAATGCCGTATCGAAGAAGGAATACGTCGTTGTCAACTGGTTTGAGATTCCCATGCTCATCGCACTGGGGATTGCTGTCCTGGGCTCGGGACGCTGGTTCAGCGAGACCGAGCCCGGTCAGGTGCGGCACCTGGCCGTCGGCATCTACCTGATCATCGAAGTCACCGTCAAGGTCTGCATCAGCTCGGTGAGCCTGGCGGCCTCGGGCAAGAACCCGACCGGCACGCTGATCGCCAGCTTCGTGGTCCTGATCGTCGCGGGCGCCGGACTGCTCATGCTCCCCCGAGCCTCGACCGCCGCACCCCTGGGTTTTGTGGACGCCCTGTTCACCGCCACCAGCGCCACCTGCGTGACCGGCCTGGTCGTCAAGGACACCGGCCAGGACTTCACCTTCATGGGCCAGTTGGTCATCCTGATCCTGATCCAGCTCGGCGGCCTGGGGATCGTCGTCTTCGGGGCCGTCTTCGCACTGCTGCTGGGCCAGGCCTTCAGCGTTCGCGAATCCGTCGCCATGCAGGATGTGGTCAGCGCGCAGACACTCAGCCGGATCGGCAACATGATCCTCTTCATCTTCGTCACGACCGTGGTGATCGAAGCGGCCGGAGCCTTCCTGCTCTACCCGATGTGGGACAACATCCCCGGCTGGCAGGGCGACGCGCACTTCCGGTGGTTCTGCAGCATCTTCCACTCGATCAGCGCGTTCTGCAACGCCGGTTTCGGCCTCTTCAGCGACAGCCTCATCCGTTACCATCGCCAGTGGCAGATCTACGCCGTCATCTGTCCGCTGATCGTCCTGGGCGGGCTCGGATTCGGTGTCCTGTACAACCTGGCCAACATGGCCGGCAATCGCATCCAGCGGTTCTTCCTGAAGCACGTCACCAGGCGACATCAGCTTCAGATGGAAGTCCCCAAACGAATGCATCTTCAGACCAAGGTGGTCCTGAGCGTCAGCGCGGCGCTGATCGTTTCCGGCACGCTGACCATCCTGCTCTTTGAACGTTACACCGGCCGCTCGGTCGCCGGCCGAAGCCCCGATGTGCTGGCGGCGCTGTTCCAGGCGGTGTCGGGGCGGACGGCCGGGTTCAACATTGTGGACATCGCCGCCATGACGCCGTCGAGCAAGATCATGCTGATACTGCTGATGTTCATCGGCGGCTCGCCCGGCTCCGCCGCCGGCGGGATCAAGACGGTGACGCTGGCCGTGATCGTCATGACGGTGCTGGCCACCCTGCGCAAGCGCGGGGAAGTCGAGATGTTCCGGCGCAGCGTGCGGCCGGTGGTCGTCGGCCGCGCCATCACCGTCACGATGCTCTTTGCCGTGGTCCTGTTCGTCGCCATGCTGGCGCTGAGCGTTACGGAGGGGCCTCTCTCCGGGGACTTCACCATGTTGGACCTCATGTTCGAATCGGCCTCGGCGCTCGGGACCGTGGGGCTCAGTACGGGAGTGACTCCGACTTTGACAACGGCCGGGAAGGCCATTATCATTGTCGTCATGCTGATTGGACGCCTCGGACCGCTGACGCTGCTGGCGGCGCTGACGTTCAACCTGAAACCGATCCGGTACAACTATCCGGATGAGGCCATCATTGTCGGCTAAGGAACGGATCGCATGAGACGATTTGCCGTCATAGGTCTGGGACGCTTCGGTCAGAAGCTGGCCATCGCACTGGCGATGAGCGGCTCGGAAGTCATTGCCATCGACCGGAACCGAAACGAGATCGACCTGATTCGGGACCAGGTCAGCCACGCCGTCCGTCTCGACAGCACCGATGAAGAGGCCATGAAGGCCCAGGGCGTCGACAAGGCCGACGTCGCCATCATCGCGCTGGGCCAGGAGAGCTTCGAGGCCGCCATCCTGACCGTCGTGAACCTGCGCCAGATGGGCGTCAAGCAGATCTATGCGCGGGCCGAAAGCCTTATCGCAGGCGAGGTCTTCTCCAAAGTCGGCGCCACCGAAGTGATCTATCCGGAGATCGAGTCGGCCCAGCGATGGGCGTACAAACTGATCGCGCCGCAGATCGGCGAGAAGATCGATTTCTCGCCGGGCTACAGCCTGGCCCGCATCAAGGCGCCGCCCAGCTTCGACGGCAAGACCGTCATGGACCTGCAACTGCGACAGAAGTACAGAGTCAACCTGGTGATCGTCAAACGCGGCGATGAGGCGAAGGCCCGCAAGAACGAGAAGGACTCGATCATCAACATCCCGATGCCGGACACGATCATCTACGCCGAGGACATCCTGATGGTCGCCGGCTCCGACGCCGACCTCGCCAGACTCCCCCAGGAATAGCGCCTCGCCCTCCAAAGTCATAGCGAGGCGCCATGTGTCGGGGGCGGCACTGGCCTTCGGCGAACACACTACAGGCGCAATGCGATGCACCCTTGCCTCGATCAAGGGCAAACATGACATTTCGTGCCGCAGGTGCAAAGAGGAAGACGACTATGGCTAAGACGCCAATTCACTTCATAGGTTTTCTCGCGAACACAGACCCTTCAGTCAAAGGGCTCAGAATGGGGGAGAGGTATACAGTTGAATACAGGTCGAACGATTATATCACGCCGTTCCTCAGGATGCTGGACAGCCACTATGGGTTCGAGACAGCTATGGGCGTTTTGTCTCGGAGTTCCTGTTGCGTCATAGGAACTGACATCGCTCAATTCGAGGCGACGCCGCAGGGAGGCGTGGCCATACGACCAAGTGTGCTCACGGAGGTCCACAAGTTTGTCCAAGACAAGTGCCGTCTTCTCCGCCTATTCAAGGAAGGCAACATTGTCCTCGCTTATTCGTTTCTCTATCATCTCTCAGATACTAATGAAGAGCCGAAGCCTTTCGCCTTCGCCCGAGAATACCCCATTGTTGATACCACGAAGCTCGCCCTGACACCTAGCGAGTTTTTTGAAGCAGAATCCTTTATCCAAACAGTCTCGCTACCATTGGCGGAACCGTCTCTGGATTTGGCCCTTGAGAGTCTCGAACAATCATACGAGGTACAGGACACTCGTCTGGCTTTCCTGTCGCTGATGATCGGCATGGAGGCGACTCTTGGGCCAGAAGGAGCGACCACGGAGATCACGCGCCAAATATCGAGAAATGCAGCGGTTCTCTTGGGCGCTACCCCATCTGAATCGGATGAGATCTTCGCGCGTTTGAAAACACTCTATGCAAAGAGGTCGAAGATCGTTCATGGTGTGACACCCACGAAACACAAGGATCGGCTACAACGAGAAGACTTGTTCATATTGCGACACTATCTCAGGACCACCATCAAGATACTGCGAACTGTGTCTGAATCACGAGAGGAGACATTAGCTCGTCTCAATCGATGCGCCTTTGGCTCTCGACCATTTACGCCCCCAACCGTTAGGTGATCTTTTCCGTACGGCCACTACTTTCTATACCGGCGGAGCAGATCGAGCAGGTGCTGCATATCGGCCGGCAGCGGGGCTTCGAACCTGACGCGCTGCCCGGTGGTCGGGTGGGTGAATCCCAGCGTCCAGGCGTGCAGGGCGCAGCGGCCGATGACGGGCTCCTCGACGGCTGGCTCGGCGTCGGCGAGCTGCCAGGGATAGACGAGCTTGCCGCCGTACATGTCGTCGGCGACGATCGGATGCTTCAGATGCGACAGATGCACGCGGATCTGATGCGTCCGTCCGGTGCGAGGCTTGCAGTGGATCAGCGAGAAGCCGCGAAAGGCCTCGACGACCTCGTAGAATGTCACGGCCTCTTTGCCCGTCTCGGGACGAATCGAGTACTTCTCGCGGATCTTCGGGTGCACGCCGAGCGGCGCATCGATCCGGTCGGCGGTCAGTTCGGGCGTGCCGTGGACGATCGCCAGGTAGCTCTTCTCGACCTGCCGCAGCTCGAATTGCTTGGCCACCTTCCACTGCGCCATGTCGTGCTTGGTCACCACCATCACGCCCGTGGTGTTGCGGTCGAGCCGATGGACGATGCCCGGGCGGAACTCGCCCAGTCCGCTGGAGAGATGCTCGGAGTAGTGCGCCAGGGCGTTGACAAGCGTTCCGTGCTTGTTGCCCCGCGCCGGATGCACGATCAGGTCTGGCGGCTTGTTCAGGACGATCAGATCGTCGTCCTCGTAGAGGACGTCGAGAGGGATGTCTTCCGGCTCGATCTCCTTCTTCTCCGGCTCGGGCATCACGAACTCGATCACGTCGCGGTGGCTGAGCTTGAAGCTGGGCTTGACGGGCTGGCCGTTGACCTTCACGGCGCCGGATCGGATGGCGTTCTGGAGGAAGTGCCGGCTGAGGTTGCGGAACCGGCCGTGCAGGTACTTGTCGATCCTCCGCTCTCGGATCGAGACGCCCACGTGAAGCGTCACCGGTTGACCGTAAACTTCGGGCAACTCACACATGGCCTTGCCGTCAATTGCCTGCCGGAGCGTTCGCCTCAGGCACCGCGGGCGCGTTGGCATCCGGCGTCGCCGGTGCGAAGAAGACCTGATCGCTCGGCGCGTTGGTGCCGAGCGGCGTGATCTGAACCTGCGGCGCCGATGCGCCCTCCGTCTTGGGCTGGGGCGCCGGCCGGAAGGTCACTGCGCCGCGATAGTCGTCGGCCGTCTGGAGACGATCGGCGGCGGCCGCCTGCGCGGCGGTGCCGTCGTACTCGGCCTTCTGCGCCACCTCGCGGTAGATCTCCTTGGCCTTGTCGAGGTTGCCCAGCTCTTCTTCGCACAGCCCCAGTCCGAACTGCGCGGTAGCCGCCAGCGCCGGAATCGACGCCGCACGCGACAGCGCCGCCTGGTAACTGCTCTGCGCCTGCGCGATCTGCCGCGCGACCTCTTCGCTTCCGGGGGCGGTGGGACGATAGTGCAGCTCGGCCCGCAGCGTCTCAGCATGCTTGATCAAGGCCAGGGCGGCCAGACGGTCGTTGCCGCTGCCGTCGGCGAACTTCTTGAGATCCTGCCCGATCGAAAGCAGAGCGATCGACTGGTCCGTCCCCTGACTGGCGGCCCGCGCGCTGGTCATCTTCTGACTGGGAATCTGCGTCACCAGACCGGTCAATTGCACGTGATGGCGAACGGACACCACGTCCTTCCGATAAAACCGCACGAAATACACGCCAATCACCAGAACGATCACCACGACCGCGCCGATCAGCGTCGACCGGTTGTCCTGGATCCACTGCGGAAAGTGCGCGAGCCATTCGGCCAGCTCGTTGGTCTTCAGTTCGTGCCGATGCTCCGATTTCATTCTGGTTCTCCATGTCCATGCCTGGGAACGCCGGCCCGGGTTATCGGGCCACCGAAAGACAAGCCTTTATGGTAACAAATTCGGCTTGCAATGCAACTGCCGGAAAAGTAGAATTTTGCGCTGCTGCTGATTGAAAGGATACACATGCTGGGGACGGACGCAAAACCACACCAGAACGCAGAAGGATCCACCTGTTTCGGCCGCCGTCTCGGGGTCGTCGGTCTTCTTGCGCTGGCGCTCGTTCTGGTCTTCGGCGTCGCCGCCCGTGGTTCGACCGGTGTATCGTGGGATCCGCAGCGATATATCGACATCAACGAAGTCCGTCCCGGCATGGACGCCTACTGCCTGACCGACTACGGCGACAACGGGATTGAAAAGTTCGCATTGAAGGTATTGGACGTCGTGTATGAGGTGGATCCGGGGCACGACGCCATCCTGGTGATGGGTCTGGACGAGCGGTTCAAGCACACCGGTCCGGTGGGCGGCTGTAGCGGTTCTCCGGTCTATATCGACGGCCGCCTGGCCGGAGCGCTGGCCTTCGGCTGGCAGTTCGCGAAAGACCCGCTGTACGGCGTAACGCCCATCCGGGAGATGCTCGAGGTCGGACGGACAAACCCGGCGATGGCCGCTCCGGGCGCCCGCCGCCAGCCGGCCTTCGCCTTCGATTTCTCCAAGCCCATCGATCTGGCGCAGATCAGCGAGCAGGTGAGCCGTCGCCGACTCATCGGATCGGCCGGTCCCAGCGGCACCAGTGCGATGCCCTGTCCGCTGTTGATCTCGGGCCTTCCAACCCAAGCCTGTCAGGAACTCGCTTCGCAGTTCGACGCGATGGGGTTTATGGCCGTTCCCGGCCTGAGCGGCACCGCCGCCACGGGTGACGAAGAGGCCACGGAGTTGAAGCCCGGCGCCGCCCTGACCATGCCCCTCGTCGCCGGCGACATCAACATGAACGTGCTGGGCACGGTGACGGAGGTCCGCGACGGCCGCGTCTACGCGTTCGGGCACAGCTTCCTGGGCTACGGCGCGGTCAACCTGCCCATGGCCGGCGGCAAGGTCTACACGGTCATCTCCAACGTGATGCGCTCGTCCAAGCTGGGCGCCGCCGGCAAGATCGTCGGCACCATCACCACCGACGAAATCACAGGGGTCTGCGGGCAGCTCGGCGTCGAGCCCAACATGATTCCGCTGTCGATTCGCATCGAGCGATACAACGACCCGGAGCCGCGCACCTACCAGTGCCGGCTGGCCTACAATGACACGATGACCGCGAGCCTGGCTCGTTCGGCGGTGGCCGGCGCAGCGCTTCGACTCGGCCCCCTGCCGCCGGAGCATACGATTGAATACACCTCCGCGATCCACCTGGACGACGGGCAGGCCATCCGTTTCGGAAACACCTCTGCGAGCGATGATCTGACCGACTCGGTCTCCGAGATCGTCGGCGCCGTGGCCCTGCTCATGAACAACCCGTACGGATCGCCCAAGATCCAGTCGATGGATTTTGACGCGCGGATCCGGACCGACAGCATCTCGTCGCACCTCTGGTCGATCGACGTGGTCGATCCTACCATCAAGCCGGGCGAAGACATCGAAGTGAACGTGGTGATCGAATCGTACCGGGCCCAGAAGAAGAAGTATCAGATCACGCTGCCGGTGCCGAAGAGCGTGGCGCCGGGCAAGTACGGCCTGATGCTCTGCGGGGTCCAGGAATACGAGCGGTTCCTGGCCAAGACCGTCCCCTACCGGTTCATCGCGACGAACTACCAGACGCTCGTGGAGGCGTTGAACCTGGCGCTGAACATCCCTCGCACGCGGCTCTACTGCATTCTGGTGTTGCCGCCGGAGGGAATCACGCTCGACAAGGCGGAACTGCCCGACCTGCCCGGGACCAAAAGCGTCGTCCTGCAAAGCGACAAGAGGGCTTTGCGGGTCCAGCCGTACCCCCACTGGATCGAGAAGACTATCGAGACAGGCACCGTGATCAGCGACAGAGAGATCGTGCCCATCGTGGTGGAAGAATGAGTCGGCCGGCCAACCGGAGCGCCGGAGCGGCATTCATGGAACAGGGAGTTGAGATGAGAATGGAATTTCGCAGTGGGAATCGGTTGCGCATGGTCGCGGTGGCGATGATGGTCGGCCTGCTGGTCGGCCCGACGGGAGCGGTGACCAGCAAGATCACGCGCCAGGCCACCGGCAAGCAACTGCTCGAAGGCAAGACGGAGAATGTCGTAATCAGCTCGCGCGGGACCATCCAACTGGGTCGGGCCGCCAAGGTGCTCGCCTCGAACTTCGATGACGTATGGTCGGTCAACAGCATCGTCGCCAGCGGGGGGACGGTCTACATCGGCACCAGTCCGAACGGCAGCATCTACAAGTACCGCCTCGGCGCCGTCACGAAGATCTATCCGACCGAGGGCCAGAGCTCCATCGACAAGGACCAGCCGGCCGTTCCGAAGGCTCCCCCGTCCCCGGAGGCGGCCGAAGAGAAAGACGAAGCCGGCGACCAGACCGTCGAAAAAGAGGAGCTGTTCTCCAACGAGCACATCTTCGCCATGGCGATCGACGTGGCGGGCCGGCTGGTGGTCGGCATCAGCGGCAATAAGTGCCGCCTGTGCCGCTACGAGACGGGCACGATGGAGACGATCTTCGAGCCGGACGACGCCAAATACATCTTCGCCATCGAGACGGACAACGTGGGGAACCTCTATCTCGGGACCGGCCCGGAGGGCAAGATCTACGTGCTCGATCCATCGGGCAAGGTCGCACAGCTCGTGTACGACAGCCCGGACAAAAACATCCTGTCCCTGGCGGCCGGCAAGGACGGCTTCGTCTATGCCGGAAGCGACACGCGCGGACTGGTCTACAAGATCAACCCGCGCAACAAGTCGGCCACCGTCCTCTACGACAGCGAGGAGCCCGAGATCAGCGCACTGCTGTTCGGCGGCGAAACGCCTGGCGAAGCGGAATATCTCTATGCCACCGCGACGTCTGCCAAGGTCGTGGAGAACGAGCGCAAGTTCGCGGCCGACCAGACCGTTGCCGGACGACCGGAGCCCAAGGAAGAGAGCCGCAAGGACACCGGCGATGGCGGCATGAAGCTCCAGATCGCCAACACCAGGAAGGAAGCCGGCGAGAAATCCCCCCAGCGCCCCGCGCCTGTCGCCCGCGGCAGCAAACCGGGAACCGCCAGCTACCTCTACCGGATTTCGAAGCAGGGTTACGTCACCGAACTGTTCAGCGAATCGGCGGTCCTGCTGTGCCTGACCCAGCAGAAGGGCAGCGTCCTCATCGGCTCGGGCAACAGCGCGCAGCTCTATTCGATCGATCCCGAGGCCGAGCGCAGCACGATCGCGTACCAGGACGAGAAGGCCGCCCAGATCACGGCGGTCGAGGTCATCGAGGGCGACGTGTACATCGGGACCGCCAATCCGGCCAGGCTCGTGCTGCTGTCGTCGGACTATGCCTCGGAAGGAACCTACGTCTCCGGGCTGATCGACGCCGGGCAGCCGGCTAAATGGGGCAAGCTGCAAATCGACGCCGACGTCCCGCGCGGCTGCAAGGTGCTCGTCGCCTCGCGCAGCGGAAACGTCAAGGACGTCAACGACCCGACCTTCTCCGAGTGGACCGAGCAAGCCGAGATCGTTGAGCCAATCCAGTTGCGCTGCCCGCTGGGACGCTTCTGCCAATACAAGCTGACGCTGCAAACGCCGGACGGCACGAAGACGCCGCTGATCCGCGAGGTGGCCGTGGCCAGCACGATCCCGAACCTGGCGCCCAAGGTCGAATCGGTGGAGGCCACCCGGCTGAGCGGGTCGGGCAAAGAAGGCCTGTTCAAGATCAGCTACAAGGCCAGCGACGACAACGATGACACGCTCACGTACACGATCGATTTCCGCAAGATCGGCCGGGACCACTGGATCGAGCTGAAGGACGCGATTGAGGACGAGAGCTACGAATGGGACGGCAAGACCGTCGAAGACGGCCGGTATGAAGTCCGCGTCGTCGCCAGCGACGAGCGCAGCAACAGCCCCACGACGAAACTGACGGGCAGCCGGATCAGCGATCCCATCGTTGTCGACAACACCGGACCAGTCATTCGCAAGTACGCCCTCGACAAGGTGGGCAAGGCCGCCACGCTCAAGCTCCAGATCACGGACGACCTGAGTGTGATCGGCAAGCTCGAATACACGATCAACAGCAACGCCAAGTGGAAGAGCACCCTTCCCGACGATCTGGTCTTCGACACCACCGACGAGAGCTTCACACTGATCACCGAGGAGCTGGAGCCGGGCGAGCACGTCATCGCGCTGAAGATCAGCGACGATGTGGGCAACGCCACGTACAAGACGTTCGAGCTCAGCATGCTGGCTCCTCCGCAACCGTAACGCAGCGAGGGCCGTGGCCGCCGTGCGAACCATCGAATTCGAACAGATCGTCCGGGCCGTCGCGTCGCTGTGCATCGCGGCCTGCCACGAGTTGCCCGACGACGTCCGGGCGGCGCTCGAACGGGCCGCTTCGACGGAATCCAATCCGGCCGCCGCGAAGATCCTCACCCAACTGCTCGAAAACGCCGCCATCGCAGCGCGCGAACGGATCCCGCTCTGCCAGGATACGGGCCTGACCGTCGTCTTCGTCGAGCAGGGAGCTGAAGTCACGGTCAGCGATGCGTCTCAAGGCCACCCCGCAACGGTCGTCGACGCGATCAACGAAGGCGTCCGCGCCGGCTACGAGAAGGGCTACCTGCGAAAGAGCGTGGTCGCCGACCCTCTGAAGGCCCGCACCAACACCGGGACGAATACGCCCGCGATCGTGCACCACCGCTTCGTGCCGGGCGACAAGGTCAAGATCGTGGTCATGGCCAAAGGCGGCGGCTGCGAGAACAAGAGCCAGTTCCGCATGTTTCGACCCACCAGCGAGATATCCGACGTGATGAATTGGATCGTCGAGGTCGTCCGGACCGCCGGCGCCGATGCGTGTCCGCCGTTCGTGGTGGGTGTGGGAATCGGAGGCGATTTCGAGCTGAGCTGTCTGCTGAGCAAGAAGGCCCTGTTGCGCCGCCTGGATGAGCCGCACGCAGACGCGTTCTACGGACAGATGGAACGGGAACTGCTGACGAGGATCAATGCGTTGGGCGTAGGCCCGCAGGGACTTGGAGGCGACACCACCGCACTCGGCGTGCGGATCGAAACCGCCCCCTGTCACATCGCGTCGCTGCCCGTGGCGGTCAACATCGAATGTCACAGCCATCGCCACAAGACGGCGATCCTGTGACTCGGCGGCACGGACGACCGGTCAGTAGTCCCCTTTGAAGCCGGCCATCCAGTCGGGCCATTCCTTCACGACGTCGGTGTCGAACCGCTTGCTCCACTTCAGACGCCACATCTCCTTGAGCCAGACCTTGCGCACCGAATAGTCCAGGAAGACGGCGTTGATCGCCTGCGAGTGGCGGTTCATGCAGAAGCGGTTCATCGAATCCGTGTCGCCCGAAAGACGCCCTTCCCGACCGTCCACGACCGGCACCGAGTCGGTGTCGTCCGGCCAGCCGCACCAGAACCAGCCATCGAGAAACAACGGCACCTGCGCCGCCCCTTTGATGTTGGGCGTCTTCCAGAAGAACGCTTTGGGCTTGCCGTACAGGACCTCGTCGCCGCAGACGTAGGTCCAGCCATTGATGCCGTAGCTGCCCCAGGTGCCGACGGGCCGCTCGCCGCTGGGCGCCACGATGCCCCAGGAAGTCACCGCATCGCCCCCCAGCGTCAGAGTGTCCGTCGCCCCTTCCGGAGCGGCAATCTTGCTGGCCACCGGGCAGACGCGGAACTTGGGGTCCTTCTGGTAGTAGCGATACAGCAGATCGATCCAGCGGCCGTGGTCCGACTTGCGCGTAGGCATGAAGCCGTTGTTGTCGTCGCAGTACATCGCCCAGATCTGACCCCACTGCTTGAGGTTCGACTGGCACACGACGCCGCGAGCCTGCTTGCGCACGCGCGACAGCGCGGGCATCAGGATCGACATCAGCAGTGCGATGATGGCGATGACGACCAGTAATTCGATGAGGGTGAATGCTCTGGGCTTCTGCATCGCTGCAACTCTCCTCAAGACTGCCACGCGTGCGAAACGCCGGACCGCGCGCCGCAACGATCCGGCAGATTTCAGATCCTCTATCCGGATTCTCTCGCCCAGTCGCGTTCGACGCGTTACGGCATGCGCGTCTCCGCCGCGCCCCACACTGTCAGCGACGACCAGTAGATATCCTCGTTGTCCTGATCGATCTCTCCCGTGTTGGCTTGGGGTGGGATGCGCTTGCCGAAATCGACGGTCCGTTGATCCTTCCACTTGCGGTAGTCGGCGTGGCCGTCGGCGAACGAGAACGTGGTCCCATCCCCATGCCGCACCGGAGGCGGGTCCCACCACGACCACTTCGTCGCCCATACCGTCCAGCCGCCCAGGGCCGACGGGCACGTCCCGCCGTCGTCGAGGAACACGCCGCGAAACGCCGGATCTTTGATCTTCATCCGCAGCTTGGTCAACGTCGTCTTCATCTCACTCGGCCAGGCCTTGCAGTTCATCGAGTCGCAGATGGAGTAGGTCCGGACCGGAGGGGCGGTGTACCCGTAGTAGTCCATGACCTTGCGTTCCACGCTCAGGCACTTGTAGAGCTTCAGATCCCGCGTGTATGGCCAGAGCGCCCCATCCATGATGGCCCTCTGCTTCTGGACTTCCGTCATGGCCCGCTCCCAGTCCCTCAGGACCCAGTACGGCCCGTTGGCGGCAGCTTGGCCGTACTCCGCGGAATCGCCGTTGACCAGCTTGTCGTCGTTGTCGTCGGCGTACATGATCCAGGCGAGCGTCAACTGCTTCAGATTGCTCAGGCAGGTGGCGCGCTTGCCCTGTTCGCGGACCCGAGCCAGCGCCGGCATCAGGATGCCCATCAGGATCGCGATGATCGCAATGACCACCAGCAGCTCGATCAGCGTGAAGCCGGCATGAGCGCAACGCTTCGCAAGACTCCCTTTCAGCTTCATTCCATGACCTCCCAGTTTCGATGCAAACTCATGATGCGCAGGCATGAAAATGGCCGACTCTCATTCGTCGGCCATTCTCCTATGTCGTCGTCGAGCGGTCAATACTCCGCGAAGCGGCGCATCCAGTCGGGCCAGTCGTCGCCCGTCACACCGCCGGCCTTCGTGTAGGGCCCGCGGGTGTTGTACAGCTTGTGCCATTGCAGGGTCCAGACCTCTTTGATGCCGACCTTCCGGACCGACCAGTCCATGAAGGCGACGTTCAGGAAGCCCTGGTGCCGGTTGATCGCGCAGCGGGCGGTGTTGTTTCCGCTCCAGGCGGCAAATTCATCTACGGCCGGGGCATCCGTGTCCAGGGGCCACAGGTCGAAACGCAACGCCTCGATGAACCAAGGGACATTGCCCGCGCCTTTTGCGCCCGCGGTCATCCAGCCCCCCTCTTTGACGGAGACGCCACCCTCGTAGGTCCCCGCGGTCCCACCGGAGGGGATCAGGCAGTAGCCGTTGATGCCGTAGCTGCCCGCAATCCCGTTGGGCCCGAGGTTCGCATGATCTGCGTTGGTGAAGATGCCCCAGGCGTTGAAGATGTTGAACGTGGGAGGACTGAGCCCGTCTTCGTCCCGAATGGGCTTCGTCGCCGTCGGGCAGAACCAGATCTTGTTGGCCTTCCAATCTTTGTACTTGTCCTCCAGGTAGGCGATCCACCAGTAGGCGCTGCCTTCGCTCTGCCAGAACTTCCCATCGTTGCTCTCGGTGTGCATCGCCGCGATGAGGTTCCATTGCTTCAGATTGCCCAGGCAGGCGATCATGCGCCCCTGCTCTTTGACGCGTCGCAAAGCCGGCATCAGGATCGCCATCAGGATAGCGATAATGGCGATGACGACCAGCAGTTCAATCAGGGTAAAACCACGTCGCTTGGTCATAACGAAAACTCCTCAACCTGCACAGATTTACGGAACACCCCTTACCCACGGCAAAGATGCACCGAATCGGCGATCTGTTCCACCTATTTCGGGCTATTTTGCACAGAGACAACCGTTCCACACACACCGCTGTCATTATACCCAAACCGGGCCCGGCCTGCAAACCAAAACCTGATGATGCCCCTAATTTCCTATCCTGCCGGAGGTTACATGTTCTCCAGCCGCCACAACGTCCGAATATACCGGCGATGTTGCATCGAAATCAAGGTTGTCTCAGATTGGCGCTCGGCGGTTTGCCAAGCGACGCAGGCACAGGTTCGCCAGCTTGATGTACTGGTCCGGCGACAGCTCCTCGGGTCGACTCGTCGGTTCGACGTCGCACTGCTCGAACAACTCCGTCCAGAGATCGCGTCCGCCCAGATGGGCCGGGGCGTGCTTGGCGCAGGCCCGAAGCATCTTGCGCCGATGGCCCATGAACAGCCCCACCACCTCGCCCAGAAGCGCGATGTCCTCGATCGCGTTTCGCTTCTGGTCGTTGCGGGCAAACCGGACGATGGCCGAGTCCACCTGCGGCGGCGGCCAGAAGACCCCCGGCTTGAGGATGCGGAGAATCTCCACGTCGCCCGTAGCCCCGAGCAGGATGCTCAGCGACCCGTAGTCCCTGCTCCCCGGCGCGGCCGCCATGCGCTGGGCCACTTCCTTCTGCACCGTCACGACCATCGCATCGGCCACGAGCGGTCCGTTGACCAGATTGGCGATGACCGCCGAGGCCACATCGTAAGGAAGGTTCGAGACCAGAAGCAGTCGCGACGGCTTTTTCGACATAGATACATCGTGCCTTATCGGACGCCCCTCTTCGATCGCCGCGATGACCGCCGGATTGAAGCTGCCCTTGCTCGATAGAGCGTCGCCCTCGACGAGGACGACGTTCGAGGCCTGGGCCAACTGCGACCTGGCGATCGCTGCCAGCGTCGGGTCCAGCTCTACCGCCACGACGCGTCCGGCCCGCTCGGCCAACGCCTCGGTCATGGAACCGGTCCCGCAGCCGACTTCGAGAACGACGTCGTCCGGTCCGATCTGCGCCGAATCGACGACCAGCTTCAAGAGGTTCAGGTCGACGAGAAAGTGCTGGCCGAACTTGCGATTGGGCACCACGCCCGCAGAAGTGAGCAGTTGCTGGATCTGACGTTTCGTCTGCATGGTCTCGGACAGGTTCCGCTGGAGCGGCGGGGTCTGCTATTGCGGTGGCGACCCCGCGGCCCGACCGTTCGCAGCCGCGTCCGCCGGGCAGGCCCGCCGGACCTGGGCCATGCGAACCGCCGTCAGGATCGCCGACTTCATGCTCGAAGCGTTCGCCATGTTGCGTCCGGCGATGTCAAACGCCGTCCCGTGCGCCGGGGACGTCCGCACCGCCGGAATCCCGATCGTGACGTTGACCGCATGGTCGCGGTCGAGCAGCTTGATCGGGATCATCGCCTGGTCGTGGTACATCGCCACCACCGCGTCGAACTCGCCTTGAACCGCTCGCAGGAACAGCGAGTCGGCCGGGATCGGGCCGGTGCAGTTGATCCCCTGCTCCTGCGCCAGCAGGATCGCCGGCGCGATGATCCGCTGTTCTTCGTCGCCGAACTGGCCGTTCTCACTGGCGTGAGGGTTCAACGCCGCCACGCCGATGCGCGGGTTCTCGATGGAGAAGTACTCCTTCAGGGCGTCGTTGAGCAGGTCGATCGGCTCGAACACGCAGCCGATCTTGAATTTGTGACGCACCTCGAACAGCGCCTCGTGGATCGTCGCCAGCGCGACCTTCAGCGGCCCGCTGACGAACATCATCGCCTTGCGGAAGGCCTTGTACTTCTGGGCGAACATCTCCGTGTGGCCGGGCCAGGCGGCGCCCGCCATCTTCCAGCTCTCCTTGCTGATCGGCGCGGTGACGATCCCGTCGATCACGCCCATCTTCTCGGCCTCGATCGCGTCGAGGCAGAACCGAATCGACGCCTCGCCGGCGACCTGGCTGGGCGCTTTGAGCCAGGGGGGTACGCTGTACTCATCGTAGTCGGCGACCACGACCTTGAACGGATAGTCGCGGCCGATCTTCTCGTGCTGGTGCCGGCCCCAGAACGGCTCGATCTCGGCGCGGTCGGCGGCGTAACAGAGCTGCTCGTTCATGCCGAAGACGATGAACTTGGCGGCCCGACGGACCTCCGGATCGGCCAGGGCCTTGACCACCACCTCAGGCCCGATGCCTGCAGCGTCGCCCATGGTCACGCCGATGACCATCTGCTCCGAGATCGAATTGTGGTTGGCCTTGTTGTTCATGTCCGTGCACCGAAAACCCTGCGGACAATACTGATATCCGCGTTCTCACGCGTGCTTCAGTAACCCATCTGCCGCAGCCGCTCGACCGTCAAGGGCTCGTCCTTCGGCAGGAGGTTCTCCAACTGCCGCCGGACAATCTTGACGAGGATGTCGACCTCGACGTTGACCTTGTCCCCTATACGGGCCGAACCCAGAGTCGTTCTGCCCAGCGTTTCAGGGATCGCCGCAACGCGAAAACTCGCATCGCCCAATCCGGCAATCGTCAGGCTCACGCCGTCGATGGCCACCGAGCCCTTCGGAACCATCTGCTCGAGCAGTTCCGCGGGCGCGCCGAACTCGATATCGGCAAACTCGCCGAGCTTCTTGATCGCACGGACCGTTCCGATCCCGTCGACGTGGCCCTGAACGATGTGGCCTCCGAACCGGTCGGTCGCTGCCATCGCCCGCTCGACGTTGACCTTCGACGACGGTTTCAGTGTTGCCAGCGTCGATTTCGCGAGCGTTTCCGGGCTCAGCGCAAACGTCGCCACGCCGCCTTCGAGGCGCGTGACCGTCAGGCAGGCGCCGTTGATGGCGACGCTGTCGCCGGTGCGGCAGCCCTCGGCCAGCGCGCCCAGATCGACCGCCAGTGCGCCGCCTTCGGACGGCCGGCCGGCTGACAGCGATCGGACCTGACAAACCGATTCAATCAGTCCGGTGAACATACCAAGTCATTCCCCAGGGGACCGGTCCCACTCCTCCATGAGCGTCACAGACCCCATGCTATGCCTGACGCCCCATCCCTGTCAAACAATTGTTGCTCAGGGGGTCCTTCTCGATCCGCGTGCCTCTTCCCCGTCGCGCAGGGCGGACAAGAGCTCCATGGTGACGATCCGAATCGCGAAACGGGCATGACGATCTTCCGGATACCGGCGGTCGTAAGAGCACAGCACCCCCAGGCAATGCCAGTACTGCCCTTGCGCGAACAGAGCCGCGGCCAACAAATCGGTCCAGCGCCAGCAGTCCGGCTGGGATTGAGGCCGTGGCGCCGCGCACAGGCAGCAGATCGCCCCGTCCACGTCTTTGTCTTCCAGGATCAACCTCCTCGCTTCGTCATAGCAGGATTGGAACGAGGCCGTTCTTGCCGTATCTGCCATCGTCTGGGACCTCAGCATGTTCATCTCTCCAAGGGCATCGACAATCCGTCAACTTCACCGTCACCAGCCTCGTATGTCCGATCGGGACAAGCAACGGCAATCGGAGTGACATGCGATAGATTTCGGCAACAGTTTGGCGAGACATCCCCGGAATTGTCGCACTTGGTGCACGTTACAGTTCTCCCGAGTTCCAGCCCAACTGTATCCGGCTTTTCCTCGCGCGCCTCGTCTTGCCGGCTCCTTGGCCATTGCTTGTCCCACCCGTTTGTGCTTCCATGCGGATATTTGGAGGACTGAGCCCATGGCTACGAAGACCGCCCGCCGCAGGCCGCCAACGCGACCGAATGCACGCCCCACCCACCGCAGATCTTCCGCTCCCAGTGCGAAAATGCCCTGGAACGAACTCGACCGTGAGGAGAAGATAGCCCTCGTGTGCCGCCTGTTCTGCGCAGGCGAGAAGCCCAGCGCCATCGCAGAGCGCATTCAGAAGGACTACGCCCCCAACAAATTTACTCGTCAGTCAGTCCACCGAATGCTCCGCAAGGCGGCAGAAAAGGGCCGGTTCCGATTCGCCCCCAGGGCCAGCTTCGTCCTGTCCAACAAGCTGCGTCAGCGCTATCAATGGCTCGCGGGCGTTGAGGTCGTGCACACGAACGACTTCGAGGACGTGGCCTACCAGGGCGCGCAGACGCTGATCCGTCTGGTGCAGGACATCGGTCGAAGCTCCCGGCAGGAAGTGCACGTCGGCTTCGCCGGAGGTCACGCCATGCACCGATTGGCGCAAATCTTCGCGCAACTTCTCGATGCGTCGGATGAGGATCTGCCGGAGACCCTGGTTCTCCATGCGCTGGTGGCCGGCTTCGACGTGCGGGATCCCACCACCGATCCGAACACCTTCTTCACCCTCTTCAACAACCGAACCAGCGTGAACACCAGGTATGAGTACGTGGGTCTTCGCACGCCGCCGGTGGTCCGGGCCGACGAATACGACACGCTCCGAAATTCCGAGGGCATCAAGGAATCCTATGATCGTGCCGGGGATCTGGACATCATCGTCACGTCGGCGGCGGACTGGACGGACGAGCACAGCAACTTCCACCAGTACATGGAAAGATCGGCCGGCTGCGCGGAAATGCTCGTCAAAGGGGGCTGCATCGGCGACATGCTGTGGCTCCCCGTCGGCCCGCACGGACCTCTCAACGTGCAGACGAAGATTCGGTCTATGACCCTGATCGAGCTGGGAGAGCTGCCGTCGTTCATGGAGAAGGGCAAACACGTCCTCCTGGTGCTGGGTCCTTGTGCCATGTGTCGGCGAACCAAGTCCCGCGTGCTGTCGGCGATTCTGGCCTCCGAACAGAAACTGATCTCGCACCTGGTGGTCGATACCCGGTCCGTGAAGGAAGCCTTGCGTTAGAAGATCGATACCGGGCGGATCCTTCCGCGCCGCCGGCGTCCCGGCATGAATTCGGGTTTGCAGCGGGCGCCGCCTTGAGGTAGGATGGGCGCGAAAAGCGAGTGCAACGTTTCTTGCATCGCTTTGGAAGGAGCGCATCGCATGAACACGATTTGGATGAAGATTGCCGGCGCGGCGGTCGTTCTGGTGGTGATCCTGATCGTCGCCAGCCGATTCATGTCGGACCAATCGGCGCCGCAGCCCGGGCCCGAGGAGCCGGCCAGGGAGCGGAACTTCTACGACATGGCCGACCGGGACAAGCAGTTCCAGGAAGAGCCCAAGCCCGTCGAAGAGCCGCCAGCGGCCGAACCGCAGCCCGCCGGGCAGCCGGCGGCCCAGGAAGCGCCGGCCCAGGAGCCTGCGCCGCAACCCGCCCCGGCCGCCAGCCCCTACATCCCGCCCAGCAGCATCACGCAGCCGACGACGCTCTACTTCAAGCCGCTGAGCGAGATCGACGACATCGAGGCCCAGCAGATCCTGCCCTACGCGACAGCCGGACGCAGCATCGGGCGTCTGCCGGTGATGCAATACGGCCTGATGGTCAAGGCCTGCCGGCAGATCGAGGAACGCTGGCCCGACAGTTGGTACGCCTTTCGCGCCAAGCAGTTGCTCGAAGAAATCTACGAACGCTACGCCGCCAACTACAAGATCACCGAGCAGGAACTGGACATCAGCAGATTCATGAAACCGAGGCAGGGAACCGAGCCTCGCACGGTGGAACCGGTACAACGATGACGACATCCCAGACGCAGACGATCCCCGTCCTTTCGGTCAGCGCCGAGTGTCTGCCCGAGGCGTGGGAGAAGGCGGTCCTGGCCGTATGGGACCAGGGCTACGAGGTCAAGACGCAGTACGACAAGCCTGACGATCCGCCCAGCAAGGACGCGACGGTGATGATCGCGGTGGCCGATCCGTTCAACGAGCCGCGGATTCACAAGAACTTCCCCGGCGGGCCTGAGGAGCTGGAGGCCTACCGGCAGGAGGTCGTCGCGGGCATTCACGATCACTGGATCGATCCGGCCGCCGGCAAGTGGACCTACACGTACCACGAGAGGCTGTTCTCCTACAGCCCGGTGGCGGACCTGCGCGATGCGGACGCCGCCAAGCCATTCGTCGCGGTCGATCAGATTCAGTACATCATCGACTGCCTGTCGCGGGCCGGACACAGCCGAAGGGCACAGGCGACCACCTGGATGCCCACCGCCGACCCGCAAACCGACGATCCGCCCTGTCTCCAGCGGATCTGGTGCCGGCTGCTGGCCGACGACGACGGGCAATGGACGCTGAACATGAACACGCACTGGCGAAGCCGCGATCTGTACAAGGCGTGGTTCATGAACGCCTACGCGCTGACGAACCTCCAGCAGCTCATCGCCGAGGCCATCGCCGCCCGGCGGGGCGAGCCGGTCCGCGTCGGACGCTACGTCGACATCAGCGACTCGCTGCACATCTACGGCAGCTACTTCAAAGAGGTGTCGGTCGAAGTCGAGAAGATGCGAAGAAGCCCCTTCTCCGAGCGGGCCTGGAACAGCGCGCACCCGGCGTTCGAAATGATGACCCTCGAAGCGCGCGAGAAGCTGGCGCAGGACCCCGACTGGTTCGCCAAAGCTCGAGGCTAAGATCACCTTCACACACATCAGGAGCATCGCATGGCGCTTGTCATCAATGGCGAGAAGATCGAGGACAGGGAGATTCAGCAGGAGGCCGAGCGTCTGCGGCCGCGATACGAGGAGGTCTTCGCCGAGAAGGACCCGGCCGAACGCGAGGCCCAGTTGCAGGAGTGGTCCCGCGACAACGTGATCGAGCGTGTCCTGCTTCGCCAGGAAGCGAAGAACGCGGGCGCCGCCATCCCGCCGGAACAAATCGAAGAGGCGTTCAAACAACTGCGACAGCAGTACGACAGCGACGAGGCGCTCCACAAGTCGCTCGATGTCGACTCCGACGAGAAGGTGCGGCGCACGATCGAGCTTCAGATGAAGACCGAGCGCAAGATCGGCGAGGTCTACGCCAAAGCGCCCAAGCCCTCCGAAGAGCAGATTCGCGAGTATTACGAAGAAAACAAGGACAAATTCCGCTCGGACGAGCAGATTCACGTCGCGCACATCGTCAAGTACGTCAACTGGCAGACGGACGAGGACTCCGCCATGCAGACGATGCGGCAGGCCCAGGAGCAGATCAGGAGCGGCGCTCCATTCGAAACGGTTGTAGGCAAATTCACCGATTGCGCCGACAGCGGCGGAGACCTCGGCTACGTCCTGCGAGGACAGATGGTCGAGGAATTCGAAGACGTCGTGTTCAACCTCAGTCCGGGACAGGTCAGCGACGTGTTTCGCACGCGTTTCGGGTTCCACATCGCCAAGGTCTACGACCGGCGGCCGCCCAGCATTCCCGCGCTCAAGGACGTCAAGAAGCAGGTGACCGCCGAAGTCCAGGAGCAGCTTCGCGAGCAGGCGCTCGGTGACTACCTCGACGCACTGCGGGCCAAAGCCACCATCGAACAGGCGTGATCGGCTCGGCGATTCCGCCGCACAGACCACCTGCGCACCAGAACGGCGCCAGGGCAGTTCTTTGCAGACTCTCCAGGCGCCTCGCGCAAATTGCTCCGCGAATTTGCCTTCGGCGGTTTATGTGTTAGACTTTCAGTAGCCGGACACGAGTGCCGCCCGGAACATTCCAATCGGCGGCGAGGCGACACCGGCAAGATTCCGATCGGACAAGGACCCCAGGCTCGACCTGTGTACTGTACTCGGAATTCTCGCGGCGTCATGCGTACGACAGTCTATTGGGGGGGCAATGTGAGTTTCTTTCCGAGTGGGCCTCTGCGTCCCTGACGCAGAGGCTTTTTTTCTTCCCGCACGCCGCCAGGCCTCATCGGAAAAAAGTTCGACCTCCACGCCGCACATTTCCATTGACGCCCCACATCTTGAGAGTACAATAGGGCGGACAACTAAATATGGGGTCGCTTGTTGTCCCGACGAAGACACGTGGTTGGTCGAGCAATTGGGGCTGGGAACCGTCAGAGCGGGAGGTTGTTGGGTCGTGAGATGCCCTTTCTGCAAGGAAGACAGTGACAGAGTCGTCGATTCCCGCTCCAGCGACTCGGGCCGCGTCATCCGCCGCAGACGCCAGTGCCTGATCTGCAAAAGGCGCTTCACCACATACGAGAAAACCAGTGAGAGCTTCAAACTGCACGTCGTGAAAAAAGACAAGTCCCGCGTCCCGTACGACCGCGACAAGATTATCGTGGGCGTGCAGAAGGCCTGTTACAAGAGACCTGTCTCCGCCGAGCAGATTCAACTGGTCGCCGACAAGACCGAGGAGGACATCTTCCGACGGTTCGACAAGGAAGTGACCAGCGCCTTCATTGGTGACTGCGTGATGAAGCACCTTCGCTCGATCGACAAGGTGGCTTACATCCGCTTCGCCAGCGTCTACCGGGATTTCCGCGACGCCGGTGAACTGCTCGACGAAGTGACCAGGGCCATTCAGGACACGGATACGACCGAGCAATTGAAGCTCTTCGATCAATAGAAGTCACCGCGTTCCGTCGGCGCCTCACGCGACGACGGACACGCCGGATCGTTCCAACTGACGGTGCAGGTTTGCATGGAGGCAACCACTGACAGATGAACAGGCAGTTACGTGTCAGGAAATCCGACGGCAGCACGGAGGCCTATCTGCACACCAAGGTCCTCGGGACCATCAACAATGCCATGACCGCCTGCGGCCAGGGGGACATGGTCATGGCCGAAGACCTGACGGAAGTTGTCACCTTCTATCTGTACAACAAACACGATCGCGCCGTCGCCTCATCCGGCGAGATCTTCGCGATGATCAAGGCGGTGCTGACGGCCACGGGAAATGAGGAAGCGGCCCTGGCGCTGACCAAGCACGCGTTCGAACGGCGGTTGCGGCGGCTGCGGACGGAGGTCCTCGCGGTGGACATCCACGAGTTCACCGACGCCGAGCAACTGTTTGGGGCGGGCCGGGCGCCCGAGCGAGCCGCCTGGGACAAGGGGCGGATCGTTCAGGACCTGACCGAGCGTTTCGGCATGCCGCGCCGGACGGCGCGTGCGGTAGCCTCCGGTGTGGAGGAAAAGGTCTTCCGCATGGAGATAACGATGGTCCCGCTGAGCCTGATCAAGCAGCTCGTGCTGGGGGAGGCGGCGGCCCTGCTTCATGCCGAACGGGAGCTGCAAGTCCGTTAACCGATCCGTTGCATCACTCGCTCCAGCACGCTTTCAACTGATTCCTCCGCCCCGACGTCGATCCAGGTGACGTCGGGGAACCGCCGGAACCAGGTGCGCTGCCCTTTCGCCAGGCGTCGCGTGTTCTTCTTGATCTGCTCGACCGCCTCGTCGAGAGACAGCCGCCCTTGGACGTGCTCGATCATCTCCGCATAGCCGATCGCGCAGCGCGCCTGCGGGCTCAAAGGCTCCTCCTCGGCCAGCAGCGATCGGACCTCGTCGACCAGACCCGTCTGAATCATCTTCTTGACGCGGGCGTTGATCCGCGCGCTCTCGACAGGCTTTTCCCGCCGAAGCCCGATAATCGTCCAGTTTTCGACTGCACCAGGGCCATCGAACTGCCTCTGAAGGCTCGATATGGGCCTGCCGGTCAGACGATAGACCTCCAGGGCTCGGACGATCCGCCTGGCGTCGTTGGGACTGATCCGGTCGGCCGCCGCCGGATCGATCTCGCTCAGCTCCCTGTGCAGCGCCGCCGGACCCTCGGACTCAACTCGGGCCAGCAGTTCGCGCCGCGTCCGCTCATCGCTGCCGGGACCCTCGAAAAGCCCGTAGAGCAGCGCCTTGCTATAGAGAGCCGTGCCGCCGACGGCAACCACCGACCTGCCGCGGCCTCGGACCTCTTCGATCGCAGCGGAGGCCTTCTCCAGAAACAGCCCCGCGCTGAACGACTCGCTCGGCTCGACCACGTCGATCATGTGGTAGCGGACCTGCCGGCGGGCCTCCAGGGAGGGTTTGGCGGTCCCGACGTCCATGCGCCGGTAAACCTTCATCGAGTCGACGCTGAGGATCTCCGCGTCGATCTGCCGAGCCAGCTCGAACGCCAGCCGGCCCTTGCCCGAGGCGGTCACCCCCAGAATCATAATCATCTTGTGGTTCATAATTTCCTGCACAATCTCCCAGCGGCCAGTATAATACAGCCTCGTCAACCTGTTCGCAAAAAACCGTGTCTTCGACCGACTCGCTCGTGCCGTATGCCAGCAAGTAGTGCAGCCCGTTCCGATTTACGCACCCTGATGCACAACAAACTCCCAGCCATCAACGAGCTGCTCGAACGTCTTGTCGTCGAACAGCCCGGAATTCCGGACGACCTGCGAAGGGCAATGGTCTACACGCTCTCGGCGCCGGGCAAACGCATCCGCTCGATGCTGGTTCTGTGGTGCTGTGAGCTGGTGTCCGGACGGGAGAACTCGAACGCCCGGATCGCGGCGGCCGCCATCGAAATGGTCCACACGTATTCGCTGGTCCACGATGACCTGCCGGCGATGGACGACGACGACCTGCGTCGAGGCCGGCCCACCTGCCACAAGGCGTTCGACGAAGCGACCGCCATCCTCACCGGCGACGCCCTGCTGACGCTGGCGTTCGGGCTGCTGGCCGAGCGAATCGACGACGCGGCGGTGGCGGTCGCACTGGTCCGTGAGCTGGCGCAGGCGGCCGGTGCGGCCGGAATGATCGCCGGACAGGTCGCCGATCTCAAGGCCGAGAACACCGAGGGCTGCCTCGAATCGCTCGAATATATCCACATCCACAAGACCGCCAAGATGTTCCGCTGCGCTGCGGTCATGGGCGGCCTTTGCGGCCGGGCCGACCGTGAGCAGCTCGAAGCCCTGGCGCGATACGGCCTCAAGATCGGCCTGGGATTCCAGATCGCCGACGACATCCTCGACGTCAGCGCCTCCAGCGAGCAACTGGGCAAAACGGCCGGCAAGGACGTCAAGGCCGCCAAGTGCACCTACCCCGCCCTGCTCGGCATCGAACGGTCCAAGGCGCTGGAGCGGCAACTGGCCGACGAGGCGGCGGCGGCGCTGGAGCTGTTCGGTCCCGGCGCCGACGTGCTGCGCCAACTGGCGTTCGCCCTGCTCGACCGCGAGAAGTGATCGGCCGCGAGACCCCAAGCCAATCTCGGACGGGCCCGTTCGACAAAGGAAATCCCGTCGCGAGACAAAAATCTTCTCGCCGACGAAATCCCCGCTATCAGCACTGATAACGCGGTCCGCCGGGGCGACGCGAAACCGCCTGCCGGCAACCGCCGAGAATAATCCGCCCTGCCGAACTGATACCACTATCTGGACCCACAATACTCATATTTATCCGTCTTCGCACAGGGGTATCGGTCATCGGAATCGACTAAGGAAAAATCCGGCCGCCGGCCGATACAAGACACGACACCGTGGGGATGTACACATGAAGACAAGGATGTTTGTCGCTGAAGTACTGTGGTTGTTCCTGGGGCTGTGCATCTGTCCGCAATCAGCGGATCGAACGTGCGAAATCAACCAATGCATTAGCCAACCTACAACCCGAACACCCAACCCGTCCCGCAGAGACTGGACTGCGGCCTGGCGCATCCGACCCCCGCCTCTCGCGGCCCGGAACCCATTCGACAACACCTCGTAACACAACACGAAACAACGATTTCGGTTACAAGCCAACAGGCCATAAGCCGCCAACTTATGGCCTTCTTTTATGCGCCCAACGCAGCCGCACCGCCAGAAATGAAGCCTGCGGCGTTCTCACACTCCCGGCGGCCGCAGCCCGCAACGCATCAGAAGAACGACAGAACGCATGTATTTTCCTCTGCTGATTGCATATAATAGACGTCGAGCAGGAGGCGGTTCCGGCAACGGCGTCGGGACCTTGCGAAGACCAGGCGAGGGTCGCGTGCAGACTACCCGCCCCGAGGGTGCCTTCGGAGCATGGAAGCGATTTCGTGCAACTTATGAAGGGAGGGAGCACGACTATGAACCTCAGCAAGAGACGTTTGACACTGCTGATTGCGATTCTGTGCGCGGTCTGGTTGCCGCATGGGACTGCGGCAGAGAGCGAGCCGAACGCGGCGAGCGGCAATTCCGACGCCTTGTATCAACGCGTCGTCCAGGGAATTCGAGAGAACTGTCGCAAGATGGAGTGCGGCGTCCTCACTTGGCAGGTGGAATTCGAGCAACGCACCCGCGGGACCGACGAATACCGCCAGGAAAGAAGGTTCGGCCAGATGTGGCAGCAAGGGGAGAAGGTGGCAGTGAAGGTCACATGGCAGAACATTCATGGAAATACGACCACAAAGCGAGAGGGAGAAGAAACAACGGCGGTCAGCGTCTATGACGGCAAGGAATATCGAGGCACGCTGCTGGGTGGGACGCACATGGTCCTGCGCAAAGAGCCGCCTTACGAACCAGACGGGAACTACCTGAGCCGCTGTGGCTGGCCCGGTCATCTCAGATCCATCGTCAAAGAACTTGAGAAAAGCCAAAGCGACGAACTTGTCGAAACAACATGGTCGGTCGTCGAAGTCGACGGTGCTGAACGGATCAAGCTTAGGAAGAGATGGATCGGCCCGGCCTTTCCCAACACATACAAGGACTACTACTTCGATCCCGCGAAGGGTTGTATGCTCGCGCAGACCGAGTTCTACCGGAACGAGAAGCTGGAGGGCACGTCCACCTGGCGACTGGAAGAAGTCCTGAAGGGGATGTGGTTTCCCGTGGAAGGAACGGCACGCTCAATGGTGTCTGTGGGTGGCCAGGTGTATGACGCTGAGGTTCGCCTCGCGATCGATCCGAAGAAGTCAAGTTTCAATGACCGTTCGGCGATTCCCGCCGGGACATTCAAGCTCGCAATCACAGACGACATAAAGACCATTGCGGACCATCGAGCCGGTGACCCGCCCTTGTTCATCCACCGACACGAGGCCATGTGGCCGACGGATGCGGAGCCTGACGACACGGCCAGCGATCCAGCCCCAACGCTCGAGGGAGTGATTCGTTCCGTCAAGGCCAACGAGGCGAAGCTCTCTCTGATCAAGATGGACTTCCGCACGGATTACAGTTCCGAAGGAGAGGCGCCCGACTACCCCCGTCGTCATCCTGGCGCCGGCGGCAGATTGCCCAAGACACACTACGAAGAGGTCCAGTGGGCTCAGGATGGGATTCGGCAACGTTTCGTGCACAGCTTCTTCAATCAAGATGGCCGGCGAATCTGCTCCTGGCGACCGCCGAGTTGCTCTCCGACGTGAGCCTGCAGCAACGGAACAGTCGAGACGTATGCGTGCTGGACATCCGATCCGGGCGCATCGGATGCCGGAGGCTGTACATCGACACCGAGAGAGGAGTGATGGTCCGCTGGGAACTGTATTCGGGCACGCCTGACAGCGCCGGGGCCAAGCTGCTGCAATGCCTGGAATCGACCCGGTTCCACCAAACCGAAAACGGTGGATGGCTGCCGGTCGAGGGGCGGACCACAAACTACCACGATGGCTACACGCAATTCAAAGACATTCGCGTGGACGTGAACTCCGTATCGGTGGACCGCGCCGATATCCCCGACGCGCTGTTCCACCTGGAGTATCCCGAGCACACGATCCTATCGAACACGATTCGTCGCGATTCCCGGGTGCGTCCTTGAGCCGCGCGCTGCCCTACACCATGGGGAAGCGGGCGCAGAGGTCCTGGACCTGGCATTTGGTTTCGAGGCGGAGGCGGTCGTCGAGGCGGTATTCCCGGCCGCCGGTCGGCTCGACCTTCGTCAGGACGGCGTCGACCAGGCCGGCGATGGCTTCCATCTGCATCGGACCCATGCCGTTCTTGGTGACGATGGGAGTGCCCAGGCGCATCCCGCTGGTGACGCGCGGACTGTGCGGATCGTAGGGCAGGCGGTTCATGTTCACGATGATGCCGCACTCTTCGAGGCAGTGCTGGGCGATGGCCCCGGTCAGACCCTCGCGGAAGCGCCCGACGTTTATGCAGAACATGTGGTTGTCGGTGCCACCGGTGAGGATGTCGTAGCCGAGCCGGTCGAAGGCCTTGGCGAGCGACCGGGCATTCTCCACGATCCTGAACTGCCGGGCCTTGTACTCGGCCGAGAGCATCTCCCGGAAGAACACCGCCTTGGCGGCGATGTTGTTCAGGTACGGCGTCCCCTGGAACCCTGGGAACGTCGTCTTCTCGATCCGCTCCCAGAGCGGCATGGACCGGCCGCCGGCCTGGATCGGGGCGTCGAAGTCCCTGCCCATCAGGATCAGGCCGCCACGAGGTCCGCCCGGCTTGTAGGTGCTGGTCGTGGTGAAATGCGCGTCATCGACCGGCGACGGATGCACGCCGGCCGCGATCAATCCGGAGATGTGCGAGATGTCCGCCATGAGATAGGCGCCGACCTCGTCGGCGATCCGACGGTACGCCGCAAAGTCGATGGTCCGCGAGTAGGCGCTGGCCCCGCAGATGATCAGCTTGGGCCGGAACCGCAGCGCCTGCTGCCGGATCGCCTCGTAGTCGAGCAGAAAGGACTTCGGGTCCACGCGGTACTGCTCGACCTCGAAGAACCGGCCGGCGAACGCTACGCCGGCGCCGTGCGAGACGTGACCACCCTGGTCCATGGCTAGGCTCAGGATGCGATCCCCGCTTTCGAGGATGGCGGTCAGGACGATCTGATTGGCGCCGGTGCCCGAGTGCGGCTGCACGTTGGCGTACTTGGCGCCGAACGCCGCCTTGGCCCGCGTCACCGCCAAAGTCTCCAGGCTGTCGACGACCTCACAGCCCCCGTGGAAACGCGAGCCGACGAACCCTTCGGTCGTCTTGTTCTGCACGACCGAACCGAGGGCCGCCAGCACGGCGCGGGAGCACTGGTTCTCGGCGGCGATCAGTTGCAGCGTGTTTTGCAGGCGATTGTGCTCGGCCTCGATCAGCCGGTAGACCTCCGCATCGGTATGGGCCAGGGCCTCGGGCAGTCCGCGATGGTAGCCGGCGCTGCTCGGCGCGGTCGGGAAGATCGACTCGATGATTTCGTAGAGCTGTTTGTCGCTGCGGCGGAGCGTCTCACCGACGTGCTTGTCCACTGGCATGGCTGAACCTTCAAATCCCTTTTCCGGTTGCACACATCACACGGCACACGCAGTTTCTATCGGCAGATCAGGTCCTTCAACTAAAAAAACCGCGCACCGTGCGAAGCACATCGTTGAATGTCACGTAGATCAGCAGCGTACCCACGATGACCCAGCCGGCGTAAGCGAGCACCCCCTGGGCCTTCTCGCTCAGGGGCGATCCCTTGATCTTCTCCACCAGCATCAGGACGATCAGCCCGCCGTCGAAGGGAGGCATGGGCATGAGGTTCAGCACCGCGATGCTGGCGCCGATCAGGCCGAGGAAGTAGGCATAGTAGACCAGCGGCTCGCGCGCCACGATCTGGTAGCTGGAGACCATGATGCCGACCGGTCCCATCAGCAGCTTCGGACTGAGCAGTCCAGCAATCAACTGCTTGAGCGTGACGTAGGTCATCGCGACAAACATCACCGTCCGGCGATAGCCCATCTGGATCGCTTCGATGGGGGTCCTGGCCTTGTAGAGACGCTCCATCGGTTTGAAAGGCAGTTGCACGACCGTCGTGGACTCGACGGCAATGGCCGTCTCGGCCTTCGGATTCGCCAGAGTGACCCCGCCGGAAGCCTGGCCGTCCAGACGGTATTCGAGCTTCACCGGCTGGCCATCCCATTGCCGGGTTTCCGCCACGATGTCGTAGAAGCTCGTCACCGGCTTGCCGTTGACCGAGACGATGGTCGCACCGCGCGGGATGTCCAGCCGGGGCACGCCCCCCTCGACGGACACGGTCTTGGCCACCACCGCGTGTTCGGCGTCCAGCTCCGGCAGGAAACCGATCACTACCCTATCGCTGCCGCGCTCCTTCCTGGGTGTGACGGTCACCTCGGTGGTTCGCTCGACGCCGTTGGCGTCGGCGCGCACGACCTGGATCGCCAGCGGCTTGCCCTCGTGTGCGGCGGTGATCTCGCGCAGCTCCGCATAGGTTGGATGCTGCACGTCCGCCGCCGCGACGATGATGTCGCCCGTGCGAAGGCCCTCCTGGCCGACCGGCCCCGGCTGCGGGGCTTCCCTCACACGAAGACGAGGGACCATCGAGTAGACGTTGCACAGGGTCGCATCCGACGGGCTCGCCTCCCGGCTGGGCAGCCAGGCGAGCGACAACTCCGCCCCGACGCGATCGACACCGCCTCCCGCCTTCGAACGCTCGGCGGCAACCGTCACGCGAGGCGCGAAGGTCCTCTGGACCGCCTCTTCATACGCCCAGTGGTGCTCAATTGCATTGCCATCGACGGCAACGACCCGGTCGCCGGGCAGCAGGCCCGTTTCCTGCTCCAGAACGCTGGGGTCGGTCAGCTCCGCCAGCGTCAGGCTCATCGGCGCAAGAATGCCGAACTCCCGAATCTGCTGGTCGTTCGGCTGTTCTGAAGCGAGCAAATCCATACTCTGTGTCGAGCCGTCTCGACGTCGCACCACGACCGGCACCGCTTCGTCGCGCCCCGACAGCGCCGCGGCCAGAATCAGACTGCTGAATTCGAGGCCCTCGCTCCGGCCGGCGATTTCGATGAACTCGTCGCCACTTCGCAGGCCCGCCTTCTCGGCCGAGGAGCCGGGCACTACCCCGCCCACCACGGGCGGAGGGAAATCGATCCCGATGAGGAACACAACCATCAGCAGGATCGCGGCGCTGATGATGTTGAACGTCACCCCCGCCGCCACCACCGCGATCCGCGCCCCCAGCGACTTGTTGGAGAACGACCGTGGATCGCTGAGCTGCTTGACCGGCCCGATATCGTCCTGGCCCAGCAGTTTGACGTAGCCGCCGAACGGTATGAGACCGACGCGGTATTCCGTTCCGGCCTCGCTCGCCTGGCCCGACGGCGCCGTGTCGCCCTCACCCTCGCCGGGCGCATCCTCTTCTTCGTCGGCAATGAAGCTCGGAAGGACCCGAATCTTCAGTCCCGACGGCGTTCGCTGGATGCCCACCAGCGTCGGCGGCATGAAGATGGAAAAGGCCTCCACCTTGATCCCGGCCAGCTTGGCCACGATGAAGTGCCCGAATTCGTGGACCAGAACGACCGAGCCGAACCCGATCATCACCAGAGCCAGATTGCCGGAAACCGTGGCGTAGCGCACGATCAGATAGACCACCACCGCCAGGACTGCCAGCCAGAAGACGGCGCCGAGAATCTTGTTCGATGAGCTTCCCTTCTTCGACATCAAGCAACTCCGATACAAAGCGGATAGCCGGCAACGGCCGTCCTTCCAGACTGAACAGGCCCGGCGTCACCGCACGTGGCGCGGGGCATCGTGCATTTCGCGGCCCAATCGACTTCGGACCTGGGCCCGGGCCCAGGCATCGGCTTCGAGCAGCTCTTCGAGCGAGGTCGCACGGCTGACCTCGTGGGCGTCCAGACAGCGTTCGACCAGCTCCATGATCTGAACGAACCGGATTCGTCCGGCCAGGAACGCTTCGACGGCGGCCTCGTTGGCCGCGTTGAACACCGCCGGCGCCGTCCCGCCCATGCGCGACACCTCATAGGCCAGCGTCAGGGCCCGAAACGTCCCAGGCTCCGGCCGCTCGAAATGGAGCGTGCCGATCTCTTCGAGCCGCAGCGGCTTGGAAATCCCGGCGACCCGCTTGGGATACGTCAACGCGTACTGGATCGGCAGGCACATGTCCGGCTCGCCCAACTGGGCCACCACCGAACCGTCCACGAATTCCACCAGCGAATGGACGATCGATTCCGGGTGGATCAACACCTCGATCTTGTCGACCGGCACGTCGAACAACCATCGCGCCTCGATCACCTCCAGCGCCTTGTTCATCATCGTGGCCGAGTCGATCGTGATCTTCGGTCCCATCCGCCAGACCGGATGCGACAGCGCCTGTTCGCGCGTCACCTGCTCGAGGTCCTGGGGCGAGGCGCCACGAAACGGCCCGCCGGAGCCGGTCAGCAGGATCTTGCGGATCTCCGACGACTTGCCCGATTGCATGGCCTGGAACACCGCCGAGTGTTCGCTGTCCACCGGCAGCAGCAGGCTGCCGTTCTCCCTGGCGATCCGCGTCAGCAGCTCTCCGGCGACGACGAGTGGCTCCTTGTTGGCGATCGCCAGACGCTTGCCGCACCGGGCCGCCGCCAGGACCGACGGCAAGCCGGCGGCGCCCACCACCGCCGTCAGAACGGTGTCAACGCCGTCCGACTTCGCCATCTCGACCAGACTCTCGGACCCTACCAGAATCCTGGCGTCCCATCCATCCATCAGCGAGCGAAACCGTTCGGCGTAATCGTCGTTTGAGACGGCCACGCGCGCCGGCCGGTAACGCCGCACCTGCTCGGCCAGAAGGTCGATGCTGCGATGCGCACTGAGACCGACGACCTCGTAGCCTGGGCCAAGCGCGTCAATGACCCGCAGCGCATTTCGACCGATCGACCCGGTCGATCCCAGAATGGCGATTCCTCGCGACATAAGATCAGACTCAGCGTACTCCTCTCCCTCGGCTTTCGACGGTACGACTCACCGACCGCCCGGACATCCGGCCTGCGACGCACCGGCGTCGTCTGCGAACGGTAGCCGCGATAGTATGCCAAGGATAGGCAACCTGTCAAGGTGAAAGCATGCTTCGCTCGGTCTACCATGCAAGCGGCTGTGTCGCGCCGCAAGTGCGACAGATGTGCAGCGGATCGCAGGCTGGCCAAGGTCCGGTATCCCGATGAGATTTCGGACCACGGGACGCTCGCGCCCTGCAGAGGCCGCGTCTTGGAAGATTCTGTCCCGGCCCGCTGTGCGGACCGGACGAATATAGAAGACCCGACGCCGAGCGTCCATCCCGAGCGGCGTGAAATCGCTCGGCTGTCCGATCCGAGTCGCGCGATGCCGACTCCCATCCCTGAGAGGCCCGGGATTATCGCCCCTTTCTCCGGCCGCCAGGCGGCGCCCGCCGGCCGCCCCACTTGGCAAAGGCCCCCACAAACCAATCGCCGTCGCATCGAGCCTGAAACGAGGGGGACGGCGCAACGCCGATGGGCGTCGCGCCGCCTGCAATAGCCCATATAACACTCCATCCGGGCCCCCGAAGGGTCGATACTGAAACCGAGTGGCTGACGCCACTGTGCAGGATGGACAGTGCGATTCCGGCGCGATTCAGAACTCTGAGGTTTGGGCGGCAACCTGATATGACAACGTGCTCCGTGGTACACCGACTGATCGCCGGCTGGCTCTTGCTGGGGGCCTGCGCCGCCCAAGCCGCAGCGCCCGAAGACGAAGATGGCCTGTTCGACATGTCTCTCGAAGACCTCATGTCCGTGGAAATCGATACGGTGTACAGCGCCTCGAAACACTTGCAGAAGGTCTCTGAAGCCCCGTCGTCGGTCACGATCATCACCGCTGATGAGATCCGCAAGTACGGCTATCGCACGCTGGCCGAGGTCCTCCGCAGCGTTCCGGGCTTCTATGTCAACAACGACCGCAATTATGACTACCTCGGCGTCCGCGGCTTTCGCCGGCCGGGGGACTACGACACGCGCACTCTGCTGCTGGTCGACGGACACCGGTTCAACGAGAACATCGGGGATTCCCCCGTGTTCGGAATGCAGCTCGTTGTCGATGTGGACCTGATCGAACGGGTCGAGATCGTTCGTGGTCCGGGTTCTTCCCTGTACGGCAGCAACGCGCTACTGGCGGTGGTCAACGTGATCACCAAGGACGGCAAGACCCTCGATGGTCTTGAAGTGTCCGGGGAGGTCGGCAGCTTCGACACGCAGAAGGGCCGCATCAGCTACGGCGAGGTCTTCGACAATGGATTGAACCTCCTCGTCTCGGCCACGAAGGGAGACGGCGACGGACCCCAGTTGTACTTCGAGGAGTTCGACGATCCGGCCACGGCCGACGGGCTCGTAAAGAACGACGACAGCGATTTCCACAACCTGTTCCTCCGAGCCTCGTTTGGCGATTTCGGTCTGATCGCGGCGCACACCGCCTCGGAGAAGGGAATTCCCACCGCGCCGTGGGGCACCGTCTTCGGCGACCGCCGAACGCGCGTGTGCGACGACACCACGCTTCTCGGACTGAGCTACGAGCGCGAGATATCGGACAAGGTCTCCGTCAAGGCGCAGACCGCCTATCACCATTACAACTACGACGGACGTTACGTGTACGATCACTCCGAGGACGAAACCCCGTACATCGTCGTAAGCAAGGACTATTACAGAGGCCGCTGGTGGGACAGCGAACTCCAGGTCACCGCCCGGCCCTTTGAAAGACACATCGTGACCGCCGGCGGCGAGTTCCGCTACAACGCGCGGCAGGACCAGGCGAACTGGGATGAAGAGGTGTATCTCGACGACTCGCGCCACAGCAAGAACTGGGGCCTCTACATCCAGGACGAGTTCCGTGTGCTCGACGATGTGACCCTCGTCGCCGGCGTGCGTTATGACCGCTACGACACGTTCGGCGGCAGCACGAATCCTCGCCTGGCGATGATCTACGACGTCTCGGAAGATACGACGCTCAAGCTGCTGTACGGGCGGGCCTTTCGCGCTCCCAATGCCTACGAGCTGTACTATCATGACGGAGGCTCCACTACCAAGGCCCCCCTCGACCTCGATCCCGAAACCATCGATACCTACGAGGTGGTGCTGGAACGCGCCTTCACGCCGAACCTCAGCGCGAGCCTGAGTGGCTTCTATTATGTCATGGACGACCTGATCGGCCAGTACGTCGATCCCGACGACGATCTGCTCGTCTTCACAAATATCGACGAGGTCGAAGCCCGGGGAGTGGAATTGGCGCTGGGCGGACGATGGGAGGACGGTCTCCGCGCGCGGACGAGCTACTCGTATGTCGAGGCGGAGGACCGAGCCACCGACGAACGACTGGCCAATTCGCCCCGGCATCTGGCCAAGCTCAACCTGATCGCGCCGGTGGTGAAGGATACGCTCTATGCCGGTCTGGAGATCCAGTACAACGGCCGGTCCAGAACGCTGGCGGGCGACCACACGGACGATTTTGTCCTGACGAATCTGGCGCTGACATACACGAGTCCGTCGAAGCGATTGGAGATCGCGGCCGGATTGTACAACCTTTTCGACGTCGACTACGCCTATCCGGGGTCCGGGGAACACGTGCAGGACCAGATCGAGCAGGACGGGCGGACGTTCCGCATCAAGCTGACGTACCGCTTCTGAGACGCCGCCGACCCGGGACGCCCGAGAGGACAAACAGATGACGAAAACCGCGTTGGGACGACCGATGAGAACGCCATGAGAATCCGAGGCTTCATCTTGTGGCTCCTGGCAGCGTGTGCGCTGGTCTGCGGCGCATCGCTCGCGGTCCGCGCGGATTCGCCGGCCGCCCAGGAGTACCAGCTCAAGGCGGCATTCCTCTATAACTTCATCCTGTTCGTGGACGGTGAACGGTTCGAACCACCGTCCGCGGAAGCGAAGAAGAGCGATCCCAACCAGCCCATGGTCATCGGCATCCTCGGCAAGGACCCCTTCGGGAACGCCTTTGAGCCTCTTCAGAACAGGCTCGTCCGGGATCGGCGCGTGGTGATCCGTCGATTCGACGGTCTCGACGCCTTTGCGGACGCCGAGGGACGCCTGCCCGCCCGGCATCCGCGATTCGAGCGGATCCAGAACTGTCACCTGTTGTTCATCTGCCGATCCGAGGCCGAACACCTCGCGGCGCTTCTGCGGCCCCTCGGCAAACACAGCGTGCTGACGGTCGCCGATGCTCCCGGATTCCTGGAGGCCGGCGGGATCGTCAACTTCCTGATCGAGGACAAGAAAGTGCGCTTCGAAATCAACACGGCCGCGGCGCGGCGCGCCAAGCTGCAAATCCGATCCCAGATGCTCCGACTGGCCAAGCGCGTCGTCAAGACCGATGCGCTGGGAGAACCAAACGACGAGGGAGACAATGCCGACAACTGAGAAAGACCGTGTGGAAGGCATGGCACGATCGTGGATGCGGGGCCTGTCGCTCCGCCACAAGCTCATTGCGATCACCATGATGACGAGCGTGGGCGCCCTCCTGCTGGCCGGCGCCGTGTTCGTGGCGTGGGAATGGACGAGCCTGCGGCGCGCGATGGTCCGTGACCTGTCCACCCATGCCGAGATCCTGGCAGACAACTGCAAGGCCGCGTTGGCTTTTGAGGATACCGCTGACGCCAACGAGATCGTCGGCGCGATGAGGTCAATTCCCTCCATCCAGGCGATCGGTCTGTTCACCCGCACGGGCCGGCTTCTGGGAGAGTACCGGCGCAACCGCACGGTTGTCGTCCCACGGCATGAGCAATTGCCCGACCGCCACGTGTTTCGAGACGGACTGCTGATCCTGGCCAGACCCATTCAGCTCGACGATGAACACGTCGGCACGATCTGCATCGCCAGCAGTCTCGGTCCCGTGCACGCGCAGCTCCGGCATGGCATCATCATCATGACCGGCATCATCCTGGTCGCTTCTCTGGGGGCGTATCTGATCTCCTCCCGGCTCCAGGGGGCCATCTCGTCGCCCATTCTGTCGCTGGCCTGCCTGGCCAACTTCGTGTCGGAGAAGAAGCAGTACACCGTCCGCGCCGAGCCCCACGGGAGCGATGAAGTGGGACTGCTGGTCCAGGCGTTCAACGAAATGCTCGAACAGATTCAGCAGCGCGATTCGGCCCTGGTCGAGGCCAACGAGCAACTGGAGGGCCGCGTGGCCGAGCGCACGATGGAGCTGACGGCGGCCAACGAGAAGCTCCTCCGCGAGGTGGCCTTCCGAAAGCGGGCCGAACAAGTGCTCAAACAACGGGCCGAGCGGATCGTGCACCATCAGAGAACGCTCGTCAAGCTGAGCAAGCACAGCAACGAAGACCTGGTATCCGTGATTCGCACGACCACGGAGGAGGCGGCGGCAACGCTCGGCATCGACCGCGTCTCGGTCTGGTTCCTCGACGACGGTCAGACGTACCTCGTCTGCGAGGACGTGTTCCGCAGGGACGACAACACCCACAAGAGCGGGACACGGATCGCCACAGGCGATCACCCAAGCTACGTCCAGGCCATTGAGAACAGTCGCATCGTGGCCGTCAACGATGTTCGGCAGGACCCGCGGACGCGCGAGCTCCTCGCCAGTTATCTGGAACCCCTGGGCATCCGCGCTCTGATGGACGTTCCCATCCACCTGCACGGCAAAACCCTCGGCGTGGTCTGTCACGAACACGTCGGGACGCCGCGCGAGTGGTCCCTGGAGGAACAGGATTTTGCGGCGTCCCTGGCCGACATGATCGCGCTCCAGATGGAAGCCAGCGAGCGGCGCAAGGCGGAACGCGCTCTGGCCAGTGTCAACGAGCACCTCGCCGAGACGGTCCGCGAACTACGACGCTCCAACAAAGAGCTTCAGGATTTCGCCTACGTCACCGCGCATGATCTCAAGGCGCCCCTGCGCGGCATCGGCACGCTGACCGACTGGATCACCAGCGATTATGCCGACAAGCTCGACACGCAGGGCCAGGAGCAACTGCATCTGCTCAAGGGCCGCGTCTCGCGGATGAGCGAGCTGATCGACAGCATCCTGCACTACTCGGAGATCGGAAGGACCGCCAAGTGTCTCGAACGCGTGGACCTCCGCGTGCTGGTTCCGGAGGTCATCGCCCAGGTGTCTCCGCCGCCGACCATCCGGGTCACGATCGAGGATGCCCTGCCGGTCGTGATCTCCGAGAGGGTCCGGCTGATCCAGGTCTTTCAGAATCTGATCAGCAACGCGGTCAAATACATGGACAAGCCGGAGGGAACGATTCGCATCGGCTGTTTCGAGCAGGAGCAATACTGGACCTTCAGCGTCGCCGACAACGGGCCGGGCATCGACCAGAAATACTTCGGGAAGATCTTCGAGATGTTCCAGACGCTCGCACGCCGCGATGAGCTGGAGAGCACCGGAATCGGCCTGGCCGTCGTCAAGAAGATCGTCGAACTGCACGGAGGCACCGTGTGGATCGAATCCACCGTCGGCGAGGGCTCGACCTTCTTCTTCACCTTGCCGAAACTGAACGTCGCATCGGCGCAGAGTACGAGGTCGATGAATGTGCAGAATTGACCGTCGGCGTGGCCGGCGGGAACAGCCCCCGAGGGGCAACGCTACAAGATCGGATCTCTGCGATCGGCGGGATCCGAGAACAAGAAGGATTTGAAATCATGGCCAATACGACACGCACATCCCGTTTGCGGAACAGGATCATGGTCGTGTTCATTCTGGCCATCGTGCTGGTCGCGATCTCGACCGCGGTCGTGTCACATCGCCTCCTCGGCGCCGCCCTCGCCCAAGAGGGACTGACCGAAGAGACGGCCCGGCATGTTGCCCGGCACGTCTGGCGCATTCAGGCGGGGCTGGCCCTGGCCACCATGCCGATAGCGGCCCTCGCGGCCGTTTGGCTGGCCCGCACGATCACGCGACCTCTTCGACGGCTTCTGGCGGCAGCGGCGCAGATCGGGGTCGGCCGGCTCGATACCCACATCGCCGTCGCCGGCGACGATGAAATCGCCCGATTGGCGACCGCGTTCAACGACATGGCGCGCAAACTCCGAGAGTCGCGCGATCAGTTCGAATCGACCGTTCGGGAGCGTACGGCCGAGCTGACACAGAGAAATGACGAATTGCAGACGCAGGTCGTTGAACGCTGGCGTGCGGAAGAGGACCTCAAGGAATCGCTGTCCCTGCTCGAAGCCACGCTGGAATCGACCGCCGATGGCATTCTCGTCGTCGATGGTCTGGGCAAGATCAAAAACTTCAATGAGCCGTTCAAACAACTGTGGCGCCTGCCTGACGCGGTCCTCGAGATGCGTGACGACGACGCGGCCCTGGCGGCGGCCACGCCCCTGCTGACAGACCCCGAGGCGTTCGTAGCCCGGGTCCGAGGGCTCTACAGTCGGCCGGAGGAGGAAGGCAACGGCACGCTCCACTTCAAGGACGGCCGCGTGGTCGAGTACTACTCCAAGCCACAGTCCGTGGGAGATCGAATCACCGGACGCGTCTGGAGCTTCCGCGATGTCAGCGAGGCGTTCTACAGCCGGCAGAAGCAGACGCAACTCCTGCATCAGATGGCGGACATCAACGAAGAGCTCTCGCATTTCGCTTACGTCGTCTCGCACGATTTGAAGGCCCCGCTGCGGGGCATCAAGCTGCTCGCGGAGTGGTTGTGCACCGACTACCGCGACCGACTCGGAGACCAGGCCCGAGAGAACCTCGACCTGCTCCAGAGCCGCGTGCAGAGGATGCACGATCTAATCGACGGGATCCTCCATTACTCTCGCGTCGGACGCATCAAGGAAGACGTGACGAAGGTGGACCTCGGCGTCCTGCTGCCCCGCATCATCGACCTGATCGCGCCGCCCGGGCACATCGCCGTCCGCGTCGAGGGCCGGCTGCCGGTGATCGAGTGCGAAAAGACCCGAATGACCCAGGTCTTCCAGAACCTGCTGAGCAACGCCGTCAAGTACATGGACAAACCGGCGGGCGAGGTCGTCGTCGCCTGTTCCGAAGACGCCGACGCATGGACCTTCAGCGTCAGCGACAATGGACCCGGGATCGAAGAGAAGTACCACAACAGGATCTTCAAGATCTTTCAGACACTGGCGCCGCGCGACCAGTTCGAGAGCACGGGCGTCGGACTGGCTCTGGTCAAGAAGATCGTGGAATACAGCGGCGGACGGATCTGGGTCGTCTCCGAGGTCGGCAAAGGAAGCACGTTCTTTTTCACCTTCCCCAAGCACCGGACGGCGGCGACCGAACCGGCCGCTGGAGAGCTGGAATCGTGCCGTTAGAAACTCGCAGGAATACGTGGATCGACTGAGAAGGCCGTGAACATGAGGAATCACACACTCAAAGGACTGTGCCTGGCGGCCCTCGTGCTGTCGGGCATCGGCTGGGGGGCCGGCCGATGGTATGCCAAGCGCACCGACGTCGACATGCGCCAGCGCCTGTTGAGGCAAGTGGTCAGCATCGCCCGCACCTTCCGTCCGGAACGGGTCAAGGAGCTTTCGTTCACCCAGGCCGATGCCGGCACGCCAGCCTTCGAGTATATCCGGCAACAGATGATCGCCTTCAGCCAATACCTGCCGCAGCGGGGCATCTACAGCATGGCGATGCGCGACGGAACACTCGTCTTCGGACCGGAGAACTACCACCAGGACGACCCGATGGCCAGCCCGCCCGGGACGGTGTATGAACAGCCCTCCTGCGGAGACATCGCGATCTTCACCACCGGCGAGCCGGTGACCATCGGGCCGACGAAGGATGAGTACGGCACCTTCGTGTCCGCTCTCGCGCCGGTCCCCGATCCTAACACGGGCCAGGTGCTCATGGCCGTCGGGATGGACATCGTGGCCGACGACTGGCTCGCCACTACGGGCCGCGCCGGCCGCAACGCCATGGGCGCCACAGTGGCCGCGGGCCTGGTCGTGCTTGGCGGCTTAACGGGAATTCTCCGGTGGCGACACCGCCTGACCTCAGACCGTCGCAGCCCGAAGGCGGCGGCAGCACACGACGCGGATCGAGATCGCGCCGGTTCCGGGGCTCGCCGATTCGTTTGCACCGGCCTGCTGCTCGGCATGGGGGTATTGGCCATCGCATTTCTGGCCGTGGTGCTCCTTCAGAGCTGGCACTGGACTCACGCGGAGATTCATCGCAGTGCGGACCAGCAGACCCGGCTGGCGGCCGAATTCGACCTGGCGCTGCGAGACTACATGAGCCGGTGCGTCCGTCCGGAGATGGAGAAACGCGTCGAGCCAGGAGAGTTCTTCCCGGAGACGATGTCCCCTTCGTTCATTTCCCGAAGCGTCTTCGATGACGTCCGACGGGCCTTCCCCGACAGCATCCTGCGCTTCGCTTCGACCAACCCGCGCAATCCCGCCAACCAGGCCACGCCTTCCGAGGAGGCGCTGATTCGGTACTTCGAGCAACATCCGGAAACTGACACGTGGTCGGGTACGATGCCGTTCTTCGAAGATGGGCAGAGGCATTCGGTCCACGCCAAGGCGCGCCGCTTCCAGCCGTCGTGCCTGCAATGCCACGGTCGGCCGGAGGATGCCCCGGCCGCCTTGGTGGAACGCTACGGCGACAGGGCGGGCTTCGGCCGCCTGGTCGGCGAAGTCTCGCTCGATCTGGCGGCGATCCCCGTGAGCGCAGCCTATGCCCAGGCGGGCACGAGAATCTGGCGCTATATGCTGGCCTCGTGCGCCCTGTGCATCCTGTTTCTTGGCGCCATCATCATTCTCATCCGTCTCGACATCCGGCAACGCCGCCGGTCCGAGGCGTCGCTGCGCGCCAGCGGGCAGCGCCTGGCACGCATCATCCAACAGTCTCCCATTCCCACGTTCCTGATCGATGCGAACCATCGCGTCGCCAACTGGAATCGGGCGATCGAACGACTCACCGGGATCACGGCCGACCAGATCATTGGGACACGGGAGCACTGGCGGGCCTTCTACGCCTCCGAGAGGCCCTGCATGGCCGACCTGCTCGTAGATGGCTCGATCGAGGCGATTCCCCAGTGGTATCAGGCCAGCTTCCGCAAGTCCGAGCTGGTCGACGAGGCGTACGAAGCCAGCGCGTTCTTCCCGGATATCGGCCAGGGCGGGCGGTGGCTCCACTTCACCGCAGCCGTCATCCGTGACGACCAGAACCGCATCGTGGGCGTCATGGAGACTCTGGAAGACATCACCCAGCGCAAACAGGCGGAGGAGGAACTGCACAGACAGGAAGCCTTCACCAGGACAGTGCTCGACAACATCCCCATCGGCGTCGCCGTCGGCTCGATGGACCCCGTCGTGCGGTTCGAGTACATGAACGACAACTTCCCCCGGTTCTACCAGACCACCCAAGAGGTGTTGGCGCACCCGGACGGGTTCTGGGAGGCGGTGTACGAGGATCCGGATCGTCGCCGTGAAGTGCGACGCCGAGTCCTCGAGGATTGTGCCAGCGGCGACCCGGAACGAATGCACTGGGACGACATTCCGATCACCCGCCAGGGGCAAGAGACCACCTTCATCAGCGCCAAGAACGCGTTTCTTCCGGGCCGGTCGATGATGATCTCCATCGTCTGGGACGTGACCAAGCGCAACCGAGCCGAGACCCGGCTGAAGGAATCCCTCTCCCTGCTGAAAGCGACGCTGGAGTCGACCGCCGACGGGATCCTCGTCGTGGACGGCCTGGGCAAGATCAAGGACTTCAACGAGCAATTCAAGGCGATCTGGCGGCTGTCGAGCAATGCCCTCGAAACGATGGACGACCAACACGCCCTGGCCGCCGCTCTGCCTCAACTGAAAGACCCCGACGTGTTCGTAACCACGCTCAGAGTGCTGTACCGCCAGCCGCGACAGGAAGGCCACGGGACCCTTCACTTCAAAGACGGCCGGGTGGTCGAGTACTGCGCGAAGCCTCAGTTGCTGGGCGAGCGAATCGTCGGCCTGGTCTGGAGCTTCCGGGATGTCACGGAGTCGTTCCGCAGCCGGCAGAAGCAGGATGAACTCCTGCGCCAGGTCGCGGCCATCAACGAGGAACTCTCGCATTTCGCCTACGTCGTCTCGCACGATCTGAAGGCGCCGCTGCGGGGCATCAAGATGCTCGCCGAGTGGCTGAGCGCCGATTGCGGCGATCAGCTCGGAGACGAGGCCAAAGAGAATCTCGATCTGCTTCAGAACCGGGTCGACCGCATGCACAACCTGATCGAAGGCGTGCTTCGGTACTCGCGCATCGGCCGCATCACCGAGGACGTGGTCTCGGTGGACCTGAACGTCCTGCTGCCCGAGATCATCGATGCGATCGCACCGCCGGCGCACATCGCCGTCCGCGTCGAAGGCCGGCTGCCGGTGATCGAGTGCGAGAAGACCCGAATCACCCAGGTCTTCCAGAACCTGCTGAGCAACGCCGTCAAGTTCATGGACAAGCCGAGAGGCGAAGTCGTCGTCGCCTGCTCCGAGGACGCCGACGCATGGACCTTCAGCGTCAGCGACAACGGACCCGGGATCGAAGAGAAGTACTTCGACCGGATCTTCAAGATCTTCCAGACCCTCGTGTCCCGCGACGAGTATGAGAGCACGGGTGTTGGACTGGCCCTGGTCAAGAAGATCGTCGAGCAGTATGGCGGAAGGGTCTGGCTCGCCTCGGAGGTCGGCAAGGGCAGCACGTTCTTCTTCACGTTCCCCACAAACAATCAGAGGACGCACCGTGAGAAACTCCAAACCAGTGCTGTTGGTTGAGGACGACGTGATCGACGCCATGACCGTGCGTCGCGCCTTCCGAGACCTGAACCTGACCAATCCGCTGGCGCACGTCACCGACGGCGAGCAGGCGGTGGACTATCTGAGGGACCCGGCCAATCCGACTCCGTGCGTCATCCTGCTGGACCTGAACATGCCGCGTATGAACGGCGTCGAGTTCATCGCGATCGTCAAGGCCGATCCGGCCCTCCAGATGATCCCGATCGTGGTGTTCACCACGTCCACCGATCACAGCGACGTTGCGGAAAGCTACCGGCACAACGTCGCCGGGTACATCGTCAAACCCGTGGATTACCGCAACTTCGTGGAGGTCATCGCCACCGTGGGTCTCTACTGGACGATCAACGAGCCCGTGCCGGAGACCGGCGTCGGCCCCAGGGCCGGCACGTCGGAGCATTCGATCCGTTGATGTGGTCTTGCGCCTTGGGTCGCAGAGCGTCCGGCGCTACGCCTGGCGCGGCGTCGCGGACGAAGCGTGCCGTCGATTGCGGCCGCGAAACTGCCGTGGCGTCAGTCCGACGACCGATTTGAACGTGCGGCTGAAGTAGCTCTGATTGTTGTAACCCACCTCGAAGCAGATCTCCGTGCAACTGCGGTCCGTCGCCAGCAACAGGTGCTTGGCTCGCTCGATCCGCACGCTCGTGACATAATCGAAGATCGTGATCCCCATCTGCTCCTTGAACACGTGCGCCAGACGCGAGACGCTCAGATGCGACGCCCGCGCGATGTCCGCCAGCGTCATCGGCTGCTCGGCGTGCGCCTCGATGTAGTGGATCGCGGGCCGAATCTGTCCGATCTTCCGACGGTCCTGTGATGCGTACACCAGTTCGAGAAAATCGTTCAACGCCGCGCTGATCCACGCGCACAAGTCTTCCTGATTGTCGATCCCCATTACCTTGTTGATGAAAGCGAGGTTCTTCTCGAGCATGGTCTCGACGGGAACGCCGCCCTCGACCGCCGCGCGGCTCAGCACGCTGAGCAGCTCCAGCAGACGCGCCTTGAGGATGCCCAGGTCGCCGATGTCCTTGAACAGAATCGTGCCGAGGATGGAGTTGAGTATCTCCTTGGCGCCGGTTCGGTCGCCGATCTTGACCTTTTGCAGCAGCGCCCGTTCGCTTTCGAGCGGATACTGCCATGGGGCGCCGAGCTTCTTGCGCTCTTGAATGAACTCGCCGATCTCCGATTGTTGCCGCGACCGCTGCCTTCGCCAGCGAATGACGCGGGCGTCGAGGCCCGCCACTTCGTAAAGCAGGTCAAACAGGAATTCGGCGGCCGTGTGAATCTGGCGCCCGCGCACCACCGGCAGCTCGCCGAGCAGCCCGATCGCCTTGTCGCGGTCGATCGCCAGGGGCGCCAGGCGCGACTCGACGTCGCGGACCAGCATGGGCGAAACCGGCTCCCAGAGGCACTTGCCGAAGAACAGGCCGCCGTGCGCGATTTCGTCGTCCACCATCGGCACACAGACCAGCACGAGGCCCGCGTGACAGATGGTGATGAACGACTGGCCCGTCTGGGAGGCAATCTCCACCGCCCGGCGGCGCTCGCACAGGCAGCGGGACCGGCCCTCGCCGTCGCTGCGGACCAGCGTGCAGAACGCCGGACGACAGTCCGCGCTGCACAGCGACTCGACCGCCTGCCCGTCGGGACCGGTCGTCTCCAGCCCGAGGCGAAAGCGCTTGCGGAACGCTCGCGCAATCCGCCCGAACTCCTCCGCCGTCAGCAGCTCGCCCAATCCCGGCCCATCCGCCATCCCAACACTCCAGTCACATCCTTCCCCCAGCAAGATAGTGTCATTATACCACGTCCTTCGCCACGACGCCGAACAAGTCTCTCCTGGCCTCACTGCCGAGGTGAACCAGCGCTCGCAACGCAGATGGGTCGCCAAGGAGGTTGGAGATCGGGCCTTGGGGTTGCGAATCGGCTTGGCGAATGGGGCGGAGGCGGGTAGGCTGGTGCGCGACGCTGCCATTTGGGGTGTGATATGACCGATTGTACCAGAAGGATCGTGGCGGTGGGGCTGGCGGCGCTGTGTGTGATGGCGCTGGCGGGCTGCCGGACGGTCAACAAGGGGATCACCGAGGCGGTTCTCGACGGCCGAACGTACAGGGACTGGCACATCCGCTACGGCAGTCATGGCCACTACAGCCTCAACGACGAAGGACTGGCGACGATCGAGTTCGAGGGCCTCGTCGACGCCGGCCGCGTCCGCGTGCGCTACCAGCGCGGCCTGCAAGGCCAGGCCCGGTGCATCGCCGATGTCACCGGCCGGCTGTTGGCGCAGGTCGAGCGGCAGACTGGCGTGACCATCACCACATCGACCACCCTCGACCTGCTGCGGTTCGACGAGCCGCCTGAGAACTTCGACATCCAACTGACGGTCGAGCCGAACGAATTTCCGCTGCCCTTGTTCGTCCGCGCGGGCGACGAGTCCTGCACGTCGATCCTGGCCCAGAACCGCAGCTATCCGTACGTGCTGGTGCACGAGCTGGTCGAGACGTCGCTGGCGGCCCGCGCAGGCGGGCGGGTCCTGCCCGACCTCGGCTGGGGCGCGTTCGGACTGAAGGCCAACTTCAACAACTACACGCGCTGGTTCCGCGACGGGCTGGCCAACTACGCCGGCTACGTCGCCTCCGAGGAGCTCTCCGACGAGATGGATTGCCCCGATTGCCCGATACGCATCGGAGCCCTTCTGCACGCCCACCCCTTCTCGGAGCTGAGCCGCATCGGCGCGCGTCTGTTCTCGTGGTCGCAGTCGTCGCACGGCCAGCACGAACGCGACTACTACGACGCAGCGCTCGGCCTGTTCCTGCTGATCGAGAGCCGCTTCGGGCAGCAGACCATTCGCGACATCGTAGCCGAGATCGCCAAGCGAGAAGCCGTCGACGGACGGGACCTTCGCAGGATCACCAGCGGGATCATCGGCACAGACATCAGACAGCTCGTTGCCGATTTCGAGTTCCCCATGACGAGCGACGAATTGACGCCCGTCACGGCGGCGCTGGCGGCCAACAGAGGGCTGGACGTGGCCGAGGGGCTGCTGGTCGAGACGGTCGAGTCGAACGGTGCCGCCGACCGGGCGGGCCTGATGGCCGACGACGTGATCGTTGCGGCCGATTCCGCTCCCGTCGTCAACACGCTCGATTTCGAGCTGGCGCTGCTCCGGGCCGGACGGCAACCTGCCATACCTCTGGCGATCTGGCGAAAGAACGCCGGGACGATCTCCATTGAGCTGCCGCTCAAACGGCCCGACAAGAACCGCAGGACGCCCGGCAAACGCATTAACCCCTTGCAGAAAGGCAGGATAGACTTTTTCGGTGTCCTGCCGTTTATCCCCTGACCGCCACAAATCTCAGGCTGTAGACCGTAGGCCGCAGACCGGAGGATGCCCCCGCAAACAGACTGGCGGAGATGGGCCTGCCGAGGCTTTGGGTGGGACTGACGGTGGCCTTCCGCATCGCCCGCGCCTTCGGCACCACCGTCGAAGACGTCTTCCAATACGACGGCCAGGCCGACGTGCCGCCCACCCAGTGAACCACGTCGCAGGGTGCGATCCTGTGACGGTGCGGGCGACGCATGCGTCGCCCCTACCCCATGCGATCCACCGGCTAGCGACGCCCTGCACCGACAGCGTGTGTGTGAAGATTTCTTGGCCTGGGGATGGTCGCTTGTGGTGGCGTCGTGTGAGCCTCCCTCGTGCGTTTGTGGTGATACCGTAAGGCGTTATCCCCATTCCGTGGGAGGTATGCCCTGACGGGCACACTACAAACGGCCACCGGCGGCTCTCTGTGCCCGAAGTGCCGTCGCCCGGAAATGTGCACAGACACAGGCCGACCCGCCAGCGCCCGATGAGAATTGCGCTTGCGGGTGGGAGTACGGATATTGTAGGGTTGTGGCGTCGCCGGGTGGGGGTGGTCAACGGACCGACGCGGGTACGAAGGGTTCACGCCAATTGACGAGGTGCAAACGATGGACACATTGAATCGTCGCGCATTCCTGAGAAGCTCCCTGGGCGTCGCCGGCACGCTGGCCCTGTGGCCGCCGGCTCGCGCGCGGGGCGCCAACGACAAGATCGTGGTGGGCGTGATGGGCCTGGGCGGCCGGGGCACCTACCTGGCCGAGAAGTTCGCCGAGCGGTCCGACGCCGAGGTCGCCTACCTGTGCGACCCGAACACGCGGCGATTCGCGCGAGCGCGGGAAGCGGTCGAAGAGGCGCAGGACCGGCCCCCCAAGATGCTCCAGGACTTCCGCAAGATGCTCGACGACAAGAGCGTCGACGTGATCATCAACGCGACGCCCGACCACTGGCACGCGCTCGGCTCGATCCTCGCCTGCCAGGCGGGCAAGGACGTCTTCGTCGAAAAGCCGCTGGCCCATAACATCTGGGAGGGCCGTAAGATGGTCGAGGCCGCCCGCAAGCACCAGCGCGTGGTCCAGGTCGGCATGCAGTCGCGCAGCGCCCCCTACGTGCAGAAGGCGCGGGACTACATCCTGGCCGGCAAGCTGGGCGAGGTGTACCTGGTCCGCGTGTACAACATGATGCAGCACCCCAAGCAGGCGGACACGCCGGACGGACCTGTCCCCGACGGCTTCGACTACGAGCTCTGGTGCGGACCGGCGCCGAAGCGGCCCTACAATCCGTCGCGACAGTGGCTCAATCAATGGGACTACAGTTGCGGCCCGATCGCCGGCGACGCAGTCCACCAGTTCGACCTCGCTCGATTCCTGACCGGCGATATCCCCTATCCGAAAGCGGTCTCGCAGACCGGCGCCATCCGCGTCCTGCGCGGCGGCAGGGACATGCCCGACACGCAGATGGCCCTGTTCGAGTACGACAACCTGACGATCACGCTCGATGCGACGCTCTGGACGCCGTACATGAAGAAGATCCCCGCCGGCATCCGCGACTCCGACCAGTTCCCCAACTGGCCGTTCTGCGCGACGAAGGTCGAAGTGCTGGGCACGGAAGGCTTCATGTACTTCGGACGGCACGGCGGCGGCTGGCAGGCCTACGACCGCGACGGCGAGCTGGTCCACTCCGAGTACGGACGCCAGGGCGACAAGGAGCACCAGGACAACTTCGTCGAGTGCGTTCGCAGCCGCAAGAGGGCGACGTCCGACGTCGAGATCGGGCACCTGTCCGTGCTGCCGTTCCACATCGCGAACATCTCGTACCGCGTCGGCAACCAGCGTCTCGAATTCGACGGCGCGACGGAATCGTTCACGAACTGCGACGAGGCCAACCAGTATCTCAAGCGCCAGTACCGCCCGGGCTGGACGATCCCGGAGAACGTATGACGGGAATCGGGTGTTCCGTTCCGTGTCATTCCGAGCGCAGTCGATCCCGATGCCCATCGGGATGGCCACGAGCAGGAAGCGCGCCTTGTCTATGTCCAGACCCCTCGACTGCACTTCGTTCCGCTCGGGGTGACAAACTGCCTGTCATGCAGAGGCTTTGCCGAATTCATCAAAGGATGTGTTGATGAAGAGACAGAGGAGGCTTTGTTGTATCGGGGTCTGCAGCGCCGTCGTACTGGCGCTGGGCGCCGCGGCGCCGGCGCGGTGGCTGGCGACGGACGGTGTGAAGGTGCGGCTGGAACCCACGGAGCTGGGCGGTCCCAAGATCGTCGTCGAGTACGATCTGAAGGACCCAAATGTCACGCCGGAATCGCCTGCCTACGTTTTCCTCCGCTACAGCCAGGATTCGGGCGACACCTGGCAGCTCGTCCCGATGGATGCCCTGCGCGGCAACGGCTTCGACATCGTGGACAAACCCGGCCACAAGGAAGTGCTCTGGTGGGGCATCGACCAGACGGGCGTGGCCGACCTGGCGCAGATCGAGGTTCGCGTCCGCGCGATCGCGATGGCGAAGGTGCCGGCTGGCCGGTTCACGATGAAGAGCCTTCCCGGCGGCGGACTCGACGAATCGGGCGCAACTCGCCCCGACCCCAACCTGCCGCTCTACTACATCGCGAAATACGAGACGACGATCGCGATGTACGCCGATTATCTGAACGAAGTCGGCGGCGAAGGCGCCGGCTGGAATGCGCGGATGGCCCGACCCGAGCGTTGCGGCATCATCCAGGAGGGCAACCACACCTATAGCGTGTCCCCCGGCCGGGAGGACTATCCGGTCACCTATGTCTCGTGGTACGACGCGATGGGCTTCTTGCGCTGGTGTGGCCTGCGCCTGCCGACGGAGGCCGAGTGGGAGAAGGCCGTTCGCGGCGGGCTCTACCTCGACGGCGACCGGACTGCCGATATACATCGGGATCCCAACCCCCTGCCGGAGCGCCGCTATCCCTGGGGCGACGAGGACCCGAACGCCGACGGCGTCTACCGCTGCAACTTCGACGGCGCCGACGACGGCTTCGAGCGTCTGGCGCCGGTGGGGAGCTTCCAGCGGTTCGCCAGTCCTTACGGCGTGTGCGACCTGGCGGGCAACGTCGCCGAATGGACGCTGGACTGGTACTCCACGTCGTATCACGCCGGACTCGATGGCTTCCGCATGGTGCGAGGCGGCTCATGGATGGCGGTGCCCGAAGGCTGCGACGCCGTCACCGGAGCCACGCAACTGCCGCTTCAGGAAAGCTCCATCATGGGCTTTCGCGGCGTCCGGGGTCCGGCCGCGACGCCAAGGTGAAAACCCGAAGCACGAATCCCGAAATCCGAAACAAATCCCAATGCCCCAAATCCGAATGTTCGCAACCAGCGTTCCGCCTTGTCGTGCTGAATCGCGATGGATATCGGGATCGACTGCGCTCGAAATGACAGAGTCGTGGTTCGCCTGTTCCTATCAGGCTCCACAGGGTGTGCACCGCACACCTTCCCTCCGCTGCGTCACTCCCCCGAGAGAACATGGTCGGAACTCGTCTCGCCCGGCGTCGCGGCGTCGTGCGCGGCGACGGCTTCGTCCGGAAGGATCGCGGGACGCGGGTCGGCTACCATCTCGCGGCCGTACTTCGCTTCGGCCTCCGCGCGGATCCGGGCCATGATACGCGGAAAATGCTCTTCAGGCAGGATGCGCTTGCCCTTCTTGTCCGGGTGAACGATGCGGAGGACCTTGTTCTTCTCCCACTCGCGCGGCTCGATCTCCACACGGATGGCGAACCCGTGCTCGGCCAGGACGTCGAGCGTGGGCACGGGATACGAGATCGGTTCGGCGTCTTCGCAGCTCGGCATGTCGGGCAAGAGCGTCGGCGTGACCATGCCGTCGTGCAGTCCGATGTCGAAGTTCCTTCTCCGCAGGTCCACGAACATCGCGACGCGGCCCTTGTACCAGGAGCCGTAAACGGACTCGCTGGTCTGCTTCGATGCCCTGGCGGTCCGGACGCCGAGCCTGGCCATCTCCTCGTCGAGAGCGATCGTCATGGCTTCGTCATAGCGGTGTTCGGTATCGCTCAGCGCCCGCGTGGCCAGGATCGTGCCGAGCAGATTGGAATACGAGTCTTCCCAACTGAACGCCGAGGCGTACTCCGTGGGCAGACCGATGCACTGGAAGCCGTACCAGGTGATGATCTCATGCCACGTGGTCATCGCGAAGGTCAGGTACGGCCCCATCGCCAGGGCCACCTCGCGAGCGATCCGCCTCTGCTGGTCCTCGGGGAGCGTCTGCCAGTCGTCCGGATAGGAGATGTGCACGTAGTTCCGCGAGCGGTCGACGAGCAGCTTGTACGAGAAGGATTCATCGCCCCGCATGATGTGGCGATAGCTCCGGCTCGCCAGATAGGCGGTCCAGTCGGCGGCGATGCGAACGTGCATGATGTCCACGTGTCCCGCCCGGCACGCGCAGGCGATGCCGTTCTTCTCCGACAGCCGGAAGTAGTACCCGTGGGTCCCGAGGTCCTCTCCTGCCCAGGGCGTTCCGAGGATCGCGGTCGGGTAGGCTCCGTAGCGAATCCGTGGTCCGAAGTTGAAACCGTTGACGACGACGTCACTGGCCGGACCACGAAGGCCCTTGTCGGGAATGAGCCCGCAACCGGCCCCGGCCAACAGCAGTAGACCTGCCAGCGACAGCCCATACAGTGCGGGATGGTTTCTCATGGCTTTCCTACCTCATGCGAACCCGATACGCCAGACGATTGGCCAGACGATCACATACCCGTCAGGACGTACTGCGGTTCGGTTTGCGGGTGGTCGGGATCATACTCCGGGCCATATTTCGCCGCCGCTTCCCGCTGGATACGGTCCATGATGACGGCCAGATGGGTCTCGACGTTGATGCGCTTCTGCGGTTCGTCACCGAACACGATGCGCAGAATCCTGTCTTTTTCCCACTCCCGCGGCTCGATCTCGACCGTTGCCGAGAACCCGTATTCCGCAAGGACTTCGAGGGTCGGAACCGGATACGACAGCGGCTCGCAATCGGGACATTGCGCCACGTCGGGCACACACGTCGGCGTGACACGCCCATCGTCCAGCCCGATATCGAAGTTGCGCTTCTTCATGTCGAACAGCAGCAGGAAGGTGCCGCTGTACCAGTGCCCTTTCATGGCCCGGCTCACCCGACGGGCCTGTCGGGCCGACGGCAGCACGCCGAGCCTCTGCATCTCTTCATCGATGGCCACCGTCACGGCCTCGTCGTACGGGCGCTCGGTGTCCTGGAGGGCCTGCAACGCAATCCGCGTGCCCAGCAGGTTGGAGTAGGAGTCCTCCCAACTGAAGGCCGAGTCGTATTCGACCGGAATCCCCATGCACTTGTAGCCGTACCAGGTGGTGATTTCGTGCCAGGAGACCATCGTAAAGGTCAGGTAAGGGCCGAGGGCCAGGGCCACCTTCTCGGCAATGGCCGAGCGCTGCTCGTCGGGCAGGTCATCCCAGTCCGGCGGGTAGGAGATTCGAACGTGCGTGCGCGACCGGTCCACAGGCATTTTGCACGAGAAGCCGGGATCGCCTCGCATCAGACGCTTGTAGCTCTCGGCGGCCAGGTACGCCGTCCAGTCGATGCCGATCCGCATGTGGGTGATGTCGATATGGCCGCCCCGGCAGGTGTAGGCAATGCCGCCTTTCTCAAAGAGAGACCACCGATAGCTGTGGGTCCCCAGGTCGCTGCCGACGAAGGTCATGCCGGGGATGGCCGCGGCGTAGCAACCGTACCGGGTCCGCGGGATTCGGTCGAATCCCTCCCGGATCACCCCGCTGGCCCGCCCGGATCGGGCGGAGTCAGGCCACAGGCCGCAGCCGGCCGCAGTCAGCGCCAGCGGCAGAAGGACAACGACAAGCCATAGCCGCGATGTGCCGTGTGTCTTCATGGTCGGACTTCGTCCACGCTTCAACTACGGTCCCTTGACCCGTCAAGACGTGTCCCTGCAATGAGTTGTACTTTCGAGGGGGCGTTCCGAACGCCCATCGAGCGGCCAATCGCCCGATTCGCTTTTCATTATACAGTCGGGAGGTCAGACCATCAAGGCCGGCGACTCTCGAACGCCGGTCCCTCAGCAGGAGCTTGCCCGAGATGGGAGCCATGTTCCGATAATCACGGCGTTATCCGTACTCTTCGGGTGCGTTTGACGCGTGTGCGCGTGCTGCCACGGGTATCGGGCGGGCAAGCGATGGCGGACGGTCACAAGGATTTTCCGCGCAATCGGCGACCGCTTCGGCGCGTTTGCCGCGCGGGGCTTACCAAGGCACGGCCGGCGAGGCGCCCAGACCCGGACCGAGCAGGACCGCGTTGAGCAGCAGGCGCTGCTGGCCCGCCAGCCACATGCGGAACGTCGGATCGGTCGCGAAGAGGATCACCTGACCGCCGCCGCTCGACTCGACGGTGACATAGGCGCTGTCGGCCAGCCGCTCGCGGGCCTCGGGCCAGAGCAGGCCGCTGAGCCGCAGCCGGCCGGCCTCGGCCAGGCGAACGGGCGTGGCCGCTGGGTGTTTCGACAGAAAGACGCTCGAACCAAGGAACATGACCGGCAGCTTCTCGCCCAGTCCGTAGCCCAGCCAGTGCTCCGGATGGACCAGACCCAGCACGAACGTGCCCGTCGGACTGAACAGACGCTGCCACTCGTCGGCACGCTTGAGCGCTTCGACGTCTTCTTTCTTCTTCGACTCGTCTGCCGGCTTCGCCTCGTCCTTCGTCGGCTCTTTGGCCTGCGGCGCCTGCCAGATCCGATTCGGATCGATCCGGACGTCCTGCGCGCTTCGCTCCCGCCCGACCGCCTCGCCATACACATCGAGCTGATCCAGGACATCGCGCCGCAAACGCACCGACGACAGTCCCCGCTCCTTCGCGGTCGCGAAGGCCGCCGAGCCGCCGATCGCGATCAGGGTGCCGCCGCTCTGGACCCATCGCTTGATCTTTTCGACCGTTCCATCGGAGAGCACGCGTTCCAGACCGCCGCTGTCGGGCAGGATCAGCACGTTGTATTTGCGCAGATCGACGCTGCCCAGGTCCTGCACGTTGATCGGCGAGTTGCGCAAGCTCAGTTGATGGTCGAGCAGATACCAGACCGACCCGAACGACGTCGAGCGAACGGGCCACTGCGAGGCGATCGCCACGCGCGGCGCCGTCAGCAGCTCGAACTTGCCGCTGCCCAGATCGGGCCCGTCCTCCACGAGTGCCGTGTCCACGGCGCGGACGGTGACGTCGAGGTCCGCCGTCGCCTGGCGCAGGAGGTCGGCGACGTCACCGGGGTTCTCGTGGCCGCGCAGCAGAATCGTGCCGGGTGGCAAAGTGGTCTCGCCAATTCGGAACGGCCGGATCGCGATGCGCGGGTGACATTCACTGCCGAACAGGCGGACCAGAACTCGATACACATCGGAACTCTGAAAGTCGATCAGGTAGCCGTAGCGCGCCGCCTCCAACGAACCGGCGTCCCGGGCAGCGCGTTGAGGCTCCGCGTCAATTCCAACGTCGGATATCGCTTTGGCCCAGCAGGCATCCAGGCCGAAATTCATGGGAAGATTCCACGACGAGGCATCGTACAGCAGCGTCCCACGGCGGTTCTCCAGTTCCTTGCGCTCCTCGCGCAGAAAGCTCTCGGTCAGGTGCGGATCGAACTCGCACAAGGCGCGGAGCATCCGCTCGCGCGGCTGGTTCGAGCGGACCACGAGCGTTCCGGCCGGCAGCGTGCGGCTCTCGTGCGATTGGCCCCACAGGTCCGTCACGTTGTACGCCGGGAGGGCCGCCCGCGCGAATCCCACGTCGAGGCCCTGAAGCCGGAGCAGCGCGACGAAGCGATTCCACCTCGCCGTATCGGACGCCGGCGGCAGCAGGAACGCCTCGCCCGGCGTCTCGCCCGCCGCCGCCTCTCGCCGGTCGCGAAGGAAATCGCCGAGGATCTCGCTGCGGTTGGCGTAGAGCGTCTGGAGATTGGCCAGCGAGCTGACGATGTGATGGTGCACCGTTTCGCGGTAGGTGATCTCCTGGCCGGTCGGATGCTTGACGGATGCGGCGTCGGTCCGCGCCTGTTCGTAGAGCAGGCCGATCGCGCCCTGCAAGCTCGCCCAGGCGTTGGCGTAGATGGGGCTCCATTCGGAGTACCAATCCTTGGTGTAGTAACTCCAGCCGTAGCGATTGAACGCCTCCGCCTGGTCGGCGCTGAATCGCGTTCGCCACGCGAGAACCGCTGGCGAGAGGTGAATGTTGATCGGGTCCCGCGGTGGATCGAACAGATATGTGTCGTACGCGCCCTGCTCGTGCGAGTCCACGAGCAGATGCGGATTCCACGACAGGATGGCCTGGGCCAGCGGCGCCACCTCCGGCTGAAGGTGGACCAGCCAGTCGCGGTTCAGGTCGAACAGGTAATGGTTGCCGCGCCCGCGCGACCAGAGGGCCTGGTGCTGCATCGACTGGAGGTCGGGGCTGGAGACGGCGCCGGTGAGCTGCTGGAGGTGGCTGAGGTACCGCTCGCGCCCATCGGGATTGACCAGCGGGTTGAGGTGGATCACCACCTGCCGGAGCAGATCGCGATCGGCGTCACTGCGCGAGGCCGCCAGATGATAGGCAACGAACATGGCGGCGTCGGTGCTCGACAGCTCGTCGCCATGGATGCTGTAGTTCATCCACGCGACCGCCGGAAGCTCGCCGGCCAGCCGATCGCCCTGTTCGCCGTCGTCGAGCGTGCGCGGATCGGCGAGCCGGGCGTTGTCCGCCTTGATCTGGTCGAGCCGCTCGTGGTTGGCCGGATCGGTGATCGTCAGATAGTACAGCGTCCGGCCCTCGTGCGTCCGACTGTAGCTCGTCAATGTCACCCGATTCGACGCCTCCGCCAGCGCGTGCAGATAGGCGACGAGCGCGTGATAGCGCACCGCCTTTTCGGCGACGGCATGGCCCACAATCCTCTCCGGCGTCGGAATCGCCGGATCGTAGTCCGCGTCCGCCACGAACGGCGACGAAGCACCCTCGACCGCCCGCACCGGACCGCCGAACCCCAACAAGGCACAGAACAAGAAGACCAGCGCAAGTCGACACCGATTCTCGACGCCCATCTCGTCACTCCCAAAACCCATAATGAGTCTCCTGCCCGCTCGTAGTTCCGTAGGGTGTGCACCGCACACCTTCTTCTGGCGCCATAGAATTGGTGTGCAATGCACACCCTACGGGCTACGAACTACTTCACGCGTTCGCAGATGATGTTCGTCAGGTCGAATCCCTGCATCTCGGATCGCTCGTTCTTGCCTACGATCTTGAACATCAGATTGTTGAAGCCCTGCTCCATCTGCATCGTGCCGACGAACTCGTCTTGCAGCGGCTTTGCCTCGGCGCTGTACAGGTCCACCTCTGGCCCGACGGGAACCTCGTCGACGAAGAGTTGCACCTTGCCCTGCTGCGGACCCTTGACCGCGTCGATGCTGACCTTGTACGTTCCGGCCGCCGGAATCTCGCACGTGAAACTGATGCTGTGCGCGCCGAACGACTCCTGGTCTTTGGCCCGCATCGAGAGGTAGCGAACCTCTTTGCCGTCGAAGGTCCGGCCCTCTTTGGTCAGCGTGGCGTTGCGCAGCGAGAACGAATAGATCGGGACGTTCCACCAGACCGCAAAGACGATCCGCGCGGGGTCCACCACACGCCGGTCCTTCGCCGCCGGCAAAGTGAAGTCGCACGTGGGCCTCTCCTGCGAGTACAGCAGGGTCAGGCCGCAATAGTCGTTCAGCAGGTCGTTGTTCGTCGGCGCGTGCTCGATGGTCTCGAGCAGACTCTTGCGGTAGGCGTAGGCGTCGCCGAGGAAGAGCCGATACGCCCCGGTCCGGCCGAGATGCTTCTTGTAGGCCAGGCAGCCGCTGAGCACGAACGACCGCCGCGTCTCCCACCGGCCCGGCACATCGTACCAGCCGCCGTTGTAGAAATCCTCCGAGCCGGTCCCGTGGATCACGAGCTGCCCGTCGATCGTCGTCTGATCGTCGCCTTCGAAGAAATACGTGTTGCCCGATTCGAGACCCTGCGACTGCTGCACCACGCCGACGAGGTGCCCGCGTCCTTTGGTCTCGATGAACGTGAAGGGCTTGCCCTTGGTTGTCGGGTTCTCGCGGCGCCACAGCGCGTAGAACTTGCCCTCGTTCGGCTTGCGCGCGACCGGGACGAACAGCACCTCCGCCTGCACGCTGACGCTGCGGTCCATCCCCGTCTCGGCGTACAGCTCGATCCGCGCCGACTTGTCGAACGGCATCGGGAAGTAGCAATAGTTCACGCCGTCGGCGGTGCCGAGCAGCAGCGATTTCGTCGCCGGCTCGCCCCAGGCATAGCCGAAGAAGTCGCCCGCCGGACTGAGAATCGCGGGCCGGCTGTCACCATCCCAGTAAGCCCGCAGCACAATGTCACGACCCTTGCCCACGAGCGCCTCGGCCGGCGAGAGCCGAATGCCCACGATCCGCCCCGGCCGATCGACGCCGAAGACCGTCGTCGCCTGGCCCGCCTTGAGTGTCACCTTCGCAGTCTCCCGTTCGATCTTGGCGCCCTCCGGGCAGACATATGCGCTGATGTCCCGGCCCGCGGAGGCAAACAGCGTCCTGGCCTTCTCGATCTGCGCACGCTGCTCGGCGCTCGGCTTGGCGGTGAAGCTCTCGATGCCCATGCCATCGGGGTACGTCGCGTAGTTGATCTGGTAGAACTGCATCCGCTCGGCCCGGATGAAGACCTTGCACGATTTGGCGTAGGGCAGCGGGACGTAGCAGTAGAAGCCGCCGGCGCCGAAGCCGACCAGGGGCCGCTCGAACGCCGGATGCGTGCCCATGAACAGCTCGCGGAACTTCACGCGGATTCGCGGCTCGCTCTCGCCGTCGAAGTAGAACTCCATCACGTCATTGGTCGGCGTGGGCGTCCAGATGCGGTAGATCACGCCGGGCCCTTCGAGGTCGGCCAGCACCAGCCCGCCCGGCTCCTTCCGCACAAAAGAGAACTGCCCGCCGAACCCGTCGTTGTTGCCTCCCGTCCGGTCGTAGCTCGACACCGATGCGACGTGGACCGATTCACGGAACATCGCCAGCCGGTCCAGCCGACACAGCTCCTCGATCCCCGGAACCCCATCGCCCCGCGCCGCGCACGCTGCCGCCAACGCGAGCAAGCCAACGATCAGGAAACGAACCGCACGGAACGACAGAGGATCGCTCATTCTCTCAACTCCCTTCTTCGCACGTCGTAGGGTGTGCACCGCACACCTCCGCCCATCCATACGATGGAATTGGTGTGCCGTGCACACCCTACCCACTTCGCACCTGTTCGTGGTGACGCCGTCAGGCGGTATGCTCTCACGAGCACACTACAAACGGATTCTACCGCACTCGCCGCCCCCTGGACAGCAAGAATAGGACCCATACGACCTATCCGCGCCGCCGCTCCCCCACGCGTCCGCCGGGCCTGTCCCTTGTGCCTCACTTGCCACCTAGGTGGCCGGCTGCGAACCGCAATACACGAGATACGACCTTGACTTTGCCGGGATTCCTCTGTAGACTCAATGGCAGGTGTGCGAAGGAGACCCATGCGTGGAGAGGCTCTAACAATTCGTCCCGCTGTTTCGAAGCCGCCCATCGCAGCGTGCGACAGGGATTTGGCGCTCGCCACGGGAGACAATCCCGTTCGCATGAGATGGGGTCCGCCTTCGTCTGTTGACGATGAGCCAGCGGACGTGTCACTTGAGCGAATCAGATCTTCGAGCAGGGCTGGGTCGGCGAAGGGTGAGGGGCAAAACAGGGAGAATCGAAAGACAGGCTGAGGACAACAACATGGCCATTCAACTGCGCGATCCTGTCCATGGTTTCGTTAGGCTCGATCAGGAAGAAGTCAAGCTCCTGGACACACCCGCAATCCAGCGATTGCGAAGGATTCGTCAGCTGGCGATGGCCAACCTTGTCTATCCAGGGGCGCTTCATACTCGATTCGACCACTCGATTGGCGTTGCACACGTAGCCAGTCAAATGGCCAGGGAACTGGAGCTGGACGAACATGAGGAGGTGAAATTGGTCCGCCTTGCTGGCCTGCTGCACGATGTCGGACATGGACCGTTCAGTCATGTCTCGGAAAAAGCCCTTGACACCTACGCCGACCGATCCAAGTTGAAGGGTGCGAAGAAGGCAGAGAAGATCCACGAATTGATCTCCGCCCAGATTATTCAGAACGACCGTGATATCGTTCGCCTCCTGGGAGAAGAGCGGTGCCGACAGATCGTCGTCCTTTTGAGCCAAGGCCACGGACAGCCGGCGATGAAATCGATCGTGTCCGGTCCCCTCGACGCGGACAAGCAGGACTACCTGCTCCGGGACAGCCTTTTCTGTGGGGTCAAGTACGGTGTCTTCGACATCCATCAGATGCACCGTTCCCTAACGATCGAAGGCCCTAAGAATGAAAAACAACTGATGATCAAACAGGATGGAATCCATGCAGTCGAGCAGTACGTCCTGGCCAAGTACTATCTGACAACGAACGTCTACAGGCACAAGGTCCGCCTGATAACGGATGAGATGATCGTCCGTGCCATCATGCTGGGTATAGAGAAAGACGAGATATCTGGACTGAAGAAGCTGTACAGCTATGATGGTACGGACGGATTCGTCAGGAATTATTGCACATGGGATGATGCCAGGTTTCTTCAAAAGTTCTGTGTTACCGCAAAGGCTGGCCGATGTCAGGCCATGCTGGCCAGGCTTCTGCATCGACGTCTTCTAAAGCGTATCTTCGATGCCCGTGCCAACGAATTCCCCGCAGAGATACGGGATAGGCTCAAGAGTCTGGTAGAACCTGACTCACGGCCTCTTCGAGAGCGCGCTGAGCGCGAGATCGCCAAGGCTCTGTCAAAATTGACCGCGACGCCCATTGACTCGGACGAGGTAATCGTTAACATCTTTAGCATCCGTTCCGTCCGAGAAACGTCTCGAAACGACGAAGCGGGCATCCTGGTGACCGGCCAGGAGCCCAAGCCGTTTGATCAGGTCTCAACGCTCTTTGCATCAATCAATGAGCAATATACAGATGAGTATGTCGAGGTCTACGCCCCAATGGAATGGAGCACAGACACAGACAAGGATCGCCTCCGTCGTGAGGCAAGAAAACCGATCCTCCGACTGATTGAGACTGCCTTTCAGGAGAAAGCCAAAGGAGGCAAGGCATGAATACATATGATTTCGTCCACCTAAGCCTACTGGCGATGGGCGGGTCTATCCGCGGGAAGACGAAACTCCAGAAGACCATCTATTTTTTGGGCAAGTTGAGTGGTTGCATTGACGAATTGGGCTATAGGCCCCACTATTATGGGCCTTATTCCCCAGACATTGCTGAAGCAGCGGACCGCCTTCGTTCCCTCGGATTTCTGAATCAAACCGTCAGCACGGGCGGGTGGGTTGACTCCCATGGCTTTGAGGTTGCACGGTATGACTTCTCCCTGAACGAAGATGGATGCAGGGTCGCTAAGGCAAAGGCCCGTCGTGAGTCCAAGCTGTGGAAGAAGCTGACGCAGGCAGCCAACGCCTTGAAAAAGGCCGGCAATGTCGACTATGTTGAACTCTCCATCGCGGCCAAGACGGATTTCATGCTCCGCAAGAAGGGGAAGGCCAAGATCGACGAATTGGTGAAGCTCGCTGGGGCCTTCGGATGGACCGTGAAGAAACCCGAGGTGGCGAAGGCAGCCAAGTTCCTTGAGAGTCTGGATTTGGTCGAGATTGCCGCCCAGGATTGATCCTACGCTTCTCTATAGATCAGATACGCCTCGTTGTAACTACACTGAGGCGCATTTCGGGGGCGCTTTCCTTTCCGCAAATGGACTCGGTGTGCGGGGTACACCATACCCACTACCGCCTCTCAGATGCTCGTGACTATCCCGATGCGAACAGACATCGGAACAGGACGCTCGTTTGTAGTGACGCCGTCAGGCGGTATGCTCTTGCGAGCACACTACGAACGGGTTGCGGGGGCGGGGCGGGGGCGGCATAATGGCGGGGCGTCCGGGTGGCGAATTGTGGACGGGCGCGAGGTGTACGAGAAGGGGGCCGCGAGCCGGAGAAAGTGAGGAATCCTGCATGGCGATGGCGTCGAATCTGTCAACGTTTGGTCGGACCTTCGGTAACCTGGGCTTGCTGATCGTTTTGCTTGCCTCCGGCGGCGCGCGGGCGGGGAGCGTCGATCTGCGTCCGGCGTTCGAGACGTGGCAACTCGAACGGCGCGTGCAGGGCGGACGGAACACGTGTTCGGTCTTCGCGGTGACCGGGGCGCTCGAATACGCGCTGGCGAGCCGAACGGGCCAGCCGGAGCGACTGAGCGTCGAGTTCCTCAACTGGGCCTCGAACAAGGCGCTGGGTGAGACCGACGACGGCAGCTTCTTCTCCGACCTGTGGCGCGGCTTCGAGATCTACGGCGCCTGCCCCGAGCAGGACATGCCATACGAGGACAAGTTCGATCCCAACGTGACGCCAAGCGAGCGGGCCAAGGACCACGCGCGGCAGTTGCATGAGTTCGGCTTCCGCCTGCACTGGATCAAGCCGTGGAACCCGAACACAGGGCTGACCGACGAGCACCTGGCCGCGATCAAGCGGACGCTCGATCGGCAATGGCCCGTCTGCGGCGGCCTGCGCTGGCCGAAGAAGCCAGTGCGCTGGACGAACGACATCCTGGAGACCCCGCCGCCGGAAGGTGTCTTCGACGGGCACAGCGTTCTGATCGTCGGCTATCGCGACGACCCCGCGCAGCCGGGCGGCGGCCTGCTGATCTTCCGCAACTCCAACAACGAGGGCCGCGACGGCTACATGACCTACGAGTACGCCCGCGCGTACATGAACGACGCGGTGTGGATCGACTACAAGAAGGACGACGAGACGCTATCGGTTTCGCTGCGTGACATCCTCGGGCCGATGAGCGGCGGGCCCAGGGGACGCAACCGTCGCGTCTCCAGCAACCAGCAGCCCGGCTGGCACGACGAGAACCTCGACATGACCTGGCTGATGCCGGGCGAGTCGGTCAACATGCCGCTCCTCGAAGGGCCGGGCGTTGTGACACACATCTGGTTCACCAGTCACGCCGGCTGGGTGGGCGAGCTGCACGCCCTGACGCTGCGCATCTACTACGACGGCAGCGACGAGCCGGGAGTCGAAGCGCCGGTGGGCGACTTCTTCGCGGTCGGGCACGGCCGGCCCGCAGCGGTCGAGAGCATTCCCGTCCAGGTCTCGCCTTCGGGATCGCTGACTTGCTACTGGCGAATGCCCTTCCGCAAGAGCGCCCGCATCGTGGTGACCAACGACAACCCCGACCGCTCGACCGGCCTGTACTGGCAGGTGGACTGGACGCAGTTGGACGAACTGGACGACGACGTGCCGTACTTCTACGCCCGCTATCGCCAGGAGTATCCGGCGGTCGGCGGCCGCGACTACCTGCTGGCCGATCTGAAGGGCAGCGGCTATTACGTCGGCACCGTGATGAGTGTCACGATGGGACAGGACGGCTGGTTCGGTGAGGGTGACGACTTCTTCTACATCGACGGCGAGCAGGTCCCCAGCCTTCAGGGCACCGGCACCGAGGACTACTTCAACGACGCCTGGGGCTACCGCGTGCGGACGGGCGCCTGGTTCGGGCAGCCTCGCTGGCAGGGCTACGCGGCGGGCGATTGCGGTGTCTGCTACCGATGGCACCTGCTCGATCCGGTGCACTTCGCCGAGTCGCTCCAGGTCGCCATCGAACATCGCGGCAACTTCGACGAGTCGGAAGACGGCTTCTTCCTCGAACGGCCCGACTTCTTCAGCAGCGTCGCCTACTGGTACCAGACGGGCAAACCTCAGACGACGTTGGGGCCTCTGCCATCCTGGCACGAGCGGCGCGTCCCCTGGCAGCACCACCATCTCGTCAAGGCATATCGCTACGCCAAGACCTCGGGCAGCACGAAGGTGCAGGTGCAGACCCAGGGCTTCTTCGGCGCGCGTCCGGTGCTGGCCTGGCCCAACGACCAAGCCGGCGCCGTGCTGACGCTGCCGTTCGAGCTCGCCGACGATGGACGATACGCGGTGCGCCTGACGGCGGCGAAGGGCCCGGCTAACGGCGCCTACGACGTGATGATCGACGGCAAGGAACTCGCGACGGTCGATCTCCGCGCGGCCGAGGACGACGAGGCGGACGTGGCGCTGGGCACGCACGAACTGAAGAAGGGCGGCCACACGATCGCGTTCCGTGCAGCGCTGGACGCGACGCGGGTCGGCGCGTTGGGCGTCGAGGTCTTGCGGCTGCTGAAGCTGCCGCCCGAGGTCAAGCGGATCGAGCGCACGCACCATGAGGCCCACTTCATCCGGCTGGGCATCGGGCGGGCCCTCTACGCCTATCGGCTGGCGTTCGACACGCTGCCCGATTCGCTCGAAACCCTCGTCGAAGAAGGCTTCATGCCCGCCCGCTACCTCCGCGACGAGAACAACCTGCCGCTGAAGTGGCATCGCGACGGTGACGCCATGGTCGTCGAGAGCCCGGGCAAGGACCGCTGGACCCATCGCTGGCAAGGCCTCGACCCTCGCCGCTGACCGTGCACAAGGCCTTGAGGTCCTTTGAGTCCCTTACGTCCCTTAGTTGCCATTTGCACCAGCCATCGGCGCGGTTATTATATCGCAGCAGGCCCGCGTGCCTGCCCGGAAGGCTTCTCAACCAGATCAAGGAGCGAAACGATGAAATCGGCCCGAATCTCACGTCTGTTGTGGTGTGCGGCGGCTGTGGCCCTGGTGGGCAACGTCGCTCTCGCAGAACACCGGTACAACGACTCCTACACGCAGACCAACCTCGACCGCGTCGCCTTTCCCATGGGCGGCATCGGCGCGGGCATGATCTGCCTGGAGGGGACCGGGATGCTCAGCCACTTCTCGCTTCGCAACCGGCCGGACATCCTCAGCGAACGCAAGGTGTTCTCCGCGATCTGCGTCAAGGGCGATGAGAACATCGCGCGCGTGCTGGAGGGACAGGTGCCGAAGTGGAAGGTCTTCGCGATCCATCCGGGCACGGGCCAGTACGGCGGCCCCGGCAACGGACTCGGCGAGACCACCTACGGCTTGCCGCGCTTTCGCAAGGCGAGCTTCCACAGCCGCTTCCCGTTCGGTGTGGTCTCGCTGCAAGATGCCAAGGTGCCGCTGAAGGTCGAGATCATCGGTTGGAGCCCGTTTGCGCCGCCCGACGCCGACGCCTCGTCGCTGCCGATGGTCGGCGTCGAGTACCGTTTCTCCAACACCTCCAAGGAGAAGATCGAGGCCGTCTTCTCCTTCAACGCCGCCAACTTCATGAGTGTGCGCGGTCACGAGCCGCGCATCGACCGGATCGCCGGCGGGTTCGTCCTCAGCCAGCCTCTGGGCGGCACGCTCAAGAAGCAGGATGAAGGCTATCTGGCCGCGTTCGTCGACGAGCCTGACGCCAAGGTCAACGCCGCCTGGTTCCGCGGCGGGTGGTTCGATCCGCTGACGATAGTCTGGAAGGACATCGAGCAGGGCAACTGCTACGACAGGGACTTCCCCACCGAGGGCGGCGCGAGCTCCGGCGCGACGCTGTTCGTGCCGTTCGAGCTGGCGCCGGGCGAAACCCGCACCATCGCGTTGAAGCTGTGTTGGTACGTGCCGAACAGCGACGTGCGCCAGGGCGATGAGACCTCGCCGGAAGGCGAAAGGCAGATGTACCAGCCCTGGTACGCCGGCCGCTTCGACAGCATCGGCGCTGTCGTCGCCGAGTGGCGCCGCAGCTACGACCGGCTCCGCGCCGAGAGCAAGAAGTTCAGCGAGTGCTTTTATGACACCACCCTGCCCGCCGAGGTGGTCGAGGCGGTCGCCGCCAACCTGACGATCCTCAAGAGCCCCACCGTCCTGCGGCAGACCGACGGCCGCTTCTGGGCGTTCGAAGGATGTCACGACGGCGCCGGCTGCTGCCACGGCTCGTGCACCCACGTCTGGAACTATGCCCAGGCGATGCCCAACCTGTTCCCGTCGCTGGAGCGGACGCTGCGCGAGACGGAGTTCGGCGTCTGCCAGGACGGCAAGGGCCATCAGAACTTCCGCTGTCCCCTGCCGATCCGCGAGCCGAAGCACGAGTTCCACGCCGCCAGCGACGGCCAGCTCGGCGGCGTGATCAAGGTCTACCGCGACTGGCGCATCAGCGGCGACACCTCGTGGATGAAGTCGCTGTGGCCGGCGGTGTGCGAGAGCCTCGCCTATTGCATGATGGCCTGGGACCCGAAGCACGAGGGCGTGCTGCGCGAGCCGCACCACAACACCTACGACATCGAGTTCTGGGGCCCCGACCCCATGTGCACCAGCTTCTATCTCGGCGCGCTCAAGGCGGCGGTCGCGATGGGCACCGAACTCGGCGAGGATGTCACGCTGTACGAAGACGTGCTCGCCAAGGGCGAAGCGTTCGTCAACGAGCAGCTCTTCAACGGCGAGTACTTCTATCAGAAGATTCAGACCGAGGGCCTTCGCGCCGGCAACCCGGTCAACGTCCAGAGCTTCAACAGCGGCTACAGTCCCGAGGCGATCGAGCTGCTCAAGGCCGAAGGCCCGAAGTACCAGTATGGCACGGGGTGCCTGTCCGACGGGGTGCTGGGCTCGTGGCTGGCCGAGATCTCCGGCGTCGGGCCGGTGCTCGACGAGGCGAAGGTCAACAGCCACCTCAAGAGCATCCACAGGTACAATCTCAAGCGGGACCTCTCCGAGCACGCCAATCCGCAGCGGCCGGGCTACGCGATGGGCGACGACGGCGGCCTGCTGCTGTGCACCTGGCCCAAGGGCGGGATGCTCTCGCTGCCGTTCGTCTACAGCAACGAGGTCTGGACGGGCATCGAATACCAGGCGGCCTCGCACCTGATCCTTCGCGGCATGGTCGATGAGGGTCTGGAGATCGTGCGGGTGGCGCGCGACCGGTACGATGGACGCAGCCGCAACCCGTTCAACGAGTACGAGTGCGGCCACTGGTACGCCCGCGCCATGTCGAGCTACGCCCTGCTCGGCGCGCTGTCGGGCGCGCGGTACGACGCGGTCGAGCGAACGCTGTATGTCGCGCCGCGAGTCAAAGGCGACTTCCAGAGCTTCCTGTGCACCGCCACCGGCTACGGCACTGTCGGCGTCAAGGACGGCAAGGCCTTCTGCAAGGTCGTCCGCGGCTCCATCCCATTCGAAAAAATCGCCTACACCCCTCGCTGACGCCGCCCGGCCAGCCGCAACGCGTGGCCCATATCCGGTACCTGCGATTCGCAGCTACCGGCCGCACTCTGCCCGTGTATTCAACGGGGGATCGCCATTCGGCTCTGTCCCTGTTAGCCCCCCAGCCGGGTCGGGTGTGCCTTGCACGCCGAATGTGAACGACGTGGGACGGGCCGGTACTCCGACAGCACGTCCAAAACACCATCGGTCCGGCCACCGACGAACCGCGTGCCGCAGGCCCACGTTGCATCATCCACCTGTCCGACAAGCGCATCATGCCTCGATCCAAGATCATGGTCCGCCCGTTGATCTGCTAATGATTATCGAAAGGCCTGACCCTGAACCCTCTGACCCTGAACCCTCAACTCCCCCTGTTCATTTGGCGGCCGCTTGCAGCCTGGGGACAGGGATGTTCGTCAGCACGAACGGGATTTTCACCTCCACCGGCCGAACAGCAATGACATGACGAATCATGTCGTAGTTGTCCCCATAGATCTGCTCCTCTTTGCCGCAACACTTGGCGCCCCTGCTGCCCGAAATGTCCCCAAGAACCCCCTCCATTTGAAGAATGGCAGATACCCTCCTTGCCGAACTGAACAACTCGGTTCTGATAACCGCATAATCCCCAAAAGCAACGCGGCTGCTCAAGTAAGGCGGGTCATTAATCCCAAGAACAGGACTTCCCACGTTTGATTTCACCCACGTTGTATAGGAGTAGAGGGCAATCGCGTTCTTCGGCCTGCGAGAGGTGTCTATGACGCGTTGTCCCGACGAGGAGGACGATGAAGAAGGACTGACGTATTCTATCGGCTCCGGCAAGGGCGGCGTGGTCGGATCGACACAGATCACCAAATCTGGCACCGCTTCTGTTTCTTGACATCCATAGTTGGGGTCGAACGGAACGTCCACATCGATCACATCGTCCGCACAGAGGGCGTAGATATATCCTCCAACCACCGCGATCGAGGACGGTAACGTGTTATTCGGGTCAGTTGACAACTGGATCGTCATGGTGAATGGAAACCACTTCTGGGGAGTGTACGTGAATCCCTGATGCCAATACCACCCATATTCTTGATAGGCGCGACGACCGCCTGTTTGAGCATTCTCACACTCTAGAGCACGGCCGTCATTATCAAGTAACTCCCAGACTCCAACCGTATTCACATCAAGGGTAATGAAGCTACTCCTATCGAGAATACCTACCCGCCCTGAAAGAACAAGAACCGGCAAGCCCGAATCGGCCCCAGCACTACTCTGAGGATTAGAGACCTTGACGGACAACTGCACCGAATCCCAGACGAATTCGAATGCATTTGCCAAGTCCCAGTCAAGATCATTGACATCCCCTGATGGAAGAACCTCAGAAGGTGTATCTCCGGCCTCGCGCCCGACACCGTCACTCCGAGCTTCAAAGCATCCCAGCAACAAGACCACTGCGCAGATCAGAGAAGACAGATACCGCCCATACTCTTGGAACACTCTCATAGATACACCTCCTGCTCTTACCATGTGAATTCGCCCACTATTGTTCGCGGCGCTGTTATCCGAGCAGCGGGTAATGGAACGTGTCCGCAGGCTTCACTTCACACACCTCTGCGCTGAGGATCTGATTCACGTTCGCCTCTGAGTCGTGCACACCGGTGACGGTCCATTGGTCTACGCCACCGTCTGGCAGCATCACATTGAACACTACCGTCCAAGTATCCCCAACAAAGGTAAACACAGGGTCTTCGCACAGTTCACGAATCACCAACTCATCGTCCTCCAGGTACTTGAGCCAAGCTCTGATGGGTCCTATCTTACGCAAGCCCACGCTTGAGCAGGGTATCAGGCGAGGTCCCGTGCGTAAGAATGTGACTTCATTCAAGAAGGCGTACACTCTTTCCGGATCGCTGAAATCGTCGCGCGCAAAATGATACTCCTGCAGGATCTCATTCATGGCTGTCAGTCCGCGTCCCGAATTGACGTGGACAAACCCGGCGCTCTTCTCCATGAATATCCCCGTCTTACCCCGACTCGTCGTTACCATGAACACGTTCTTTGAAGACCAGTTGTATTCAACCACCGCGATTCTCCAGATCTCGTCATTCAACACCATTTGTGCTAAGGGCAATAGTGCCGCTGGCGTACCATCCGCTATAATCTGTGGCGTCAAGAGTCCATAGGGAGCCCTTACCAAGGCCTCTCGATACTTGGAGGCATGCCGGGCAGCCGGAGGATCGCTTGGCATCTCACTTGGCGCGATGATCGCCGCAGAGCTCCTAGTGTCACGATCCATTTCCTCTGACGCACTGACCGCCCTGCTGGTGCGTCTGACGGAGTTCGCGCAGCCACCTGCCATGAGACAACATGCAATCGCCAGAAGGGCTACAAGCGTATGTCTGATGCAGACCCGTTGCCCTCCGAAGAGCAGGGGAGTCCTCGGCAAATCTCTCTCTTCTACCGGTTCCGCCCGCGTCGCACTCCCCAGCGGGTGTTTCGAGGCGGCAGGCAACTGCCTGTTGATCGTGCTCAGAGATCGATGAACACAACCGATTGGAGAGGGTTCGGGGTCAGGCCTTTCGATAATCATTAGCGCTCCGCATGCACTTGCTGGGCGGCATTGGGAGCCGGACTGTGGGAACCTCTCCACGCATTGGCTTCCCTTCGCACATCCAGGAGATAGTCTACAGGAATCTCCCGGCCAAATCAAGGGCGTATCTGGAGTCTCGCGGGTGGGGCGGTTACGTCCGCAGGGGAATCAGGGGCACCGGGTACCTTTGTCTTTCGCAGGGCAAGGCTCTCAGAACCCCACGAGACCCACGCGGACCGTTAACGATTAACGAAGTGGCTGACCCTCCACGCTCACCACCTCCCCGCTGATCCGGTCCTGAAGCACTCCGTCCAGCAACAAACCACCACGTTGCATCACCCACCTGCTCGACAAGCTCATCATGCCTCGATCTTAGACCACGACCCGCCCGTTGATCTGCTAATGATTATCGAAAGGCCTGACCCCAAATCCACTCTCAGGATTCATTGGCGCTGCCGCCTGTGCAGCACGTTGAGCATCCTTGTCCTCCTCGTCTGCCCAGACTACTCCTCAATGTGCGACCACAATCATGGAAGAAGGGAGAAAACAGGACAACGATCACAGCTACCCAAGTCAACGGCAGCACCCACGCTCGGACGAACAAAGAGACTGATTCAGGTGGGCCAATACTTGAGAGACGCACACAGGCAAATGTCGCACAGAGGAGCAACCAAAGCACCAAGATAGTCGCAGCGGGACGAACCACCCAGCGGTCTGCGGGAGACAACAGGCCCCACAGAAATGATACAGAGAACACTGCTGTTGCACGGATAGCAGGGTCTAGTATCCAGCCAATTCCGCCGATACCGAACCCCACTCGCACGGATTCGCACCACGAATAGACAGGGTCAGCGGCTACCAGGAGGATAGGGTACGCAAACATCATCGCTGCGACGACGAGCACAACCTCAGGCAGAGGTGACAGTGGTGTATTGGGGTCAGGCCTTTCGATAATCATTAGCGCTCCGCATGCACTTGCTGGGCGGCATTGGGAGCCGGATTGTGGGAACCTCTCCACGCATAGCTTCCCTTCGCACATCCAGGAGATAGTCTACAGGAATCTCCCGGCCAAATCAAGGGCGTATCTCGAATCTCGTATCTTGTATCTCGTATCTCGGGGACGGGGTCCCGGTCGTCGGCGGGGCTGGTGTGCGGGCGCACGCCCCACGGCACGCCGGAAGAGGCAGGTTGGGCTTGGGTCCGTGTTCGCCCACCAGACAAACCGGCGGCGCTGTCCGGGCGGGGTCCTGGCCGGGTCAGTTGTCGGCGGGTTCGCGGCCGCAACACTTCTTGTACTTCCTCCCGCTGCCGCAGGGGCATGGGGCATTCCGGGCGATGCGGGGCTTCGGGGCGATGGACTCTATGGGTATGGGAATCGCAGGCATCGGCTCACCCGCCGGCGGTCCGGCCGCCTCTGCCGTCAGGCCCAGCGCCTGCAGGGCGACGAGCGACGCCGTGCGGCGTCAGCGGTCGGCGCGGTGGGGCAGAGATTTGCCAGGCAGGAAGCCGGTTGACTAAGAAAGACTTGTATTGTATTTTTTCTTAGTGGCAATCACTAAGAAAACGGGCTTTCTCAAGGACAGGCGTTATGAAAGCGACGGGCACGTACGTTGCGATGACGGCGGCGGGCGAATCCTTCCGGGCATTCGTGCCGAATCCCCTGCCGCCTGCTCCTGCGATCCGATTCACCGAGCGGGACTACGACCTGCTCGAAAAGGCCAACCGCGCGATCGGCCGATTGGATGGCGTCGCGACCCTGCTGCCGGATGTCTCGCTGTTCCTGTACTTCTACGTTCGTAAGGAAGCCGTGTTGTCGTCGCAGATCGAGGGCACCCAGTCATCGTTCTCCGATCTGCTTCTGCACGAGGAGGACCTGGCGCCCGGTGTCCCGCTGGGCGACGTGCAGGAGGTCAGCAACTACGTAGCGGCCATGAACCACGGCTTGAAGCGCCTGCGCGAAGACGACTTTCCTCTATCCGGCCGCCTGATCCGAGAGGTGCACAAGGTGCTGCTGGCGAAAGGGCGAGGCAGCGACAAGACACCCGGCATGTTTCGGCGCAGCCAGAACTGGCTGGGCGGCACGCGCCCGGGGAACACCCGCTTCGTTCCTCCCCCACCCGACCGGGTGGCAGGTTGCATGGCCAATCTGGAGGGCTTTCTTCACGACCGGCCCCAGCGCACGGCGGTTCTGGTCAAGGCCGCGCTGGCCCACGTACAGTTCGAGACGATCCACCCATTTCTGGACGGTAACGGCAGGCTCGGCCGTCTGCTCGTGACGCTCATTCTCTGTGCGGAGGACGCTCTGGCCCAACCATTACTTTACCTCAGCTTGTTCTTCAAGCAGCACCGCCAGGAGTACTATGACCGCCTCGATGCCGTTCGTCTCAAGGGCGACTGGCTGGGCTGGCTGCGGTTCTTCCTGGAAGGCGTGGAACGCACGGCTCAACAGGCCACGGATGCCGCCAGAAACATCCTTGCGCTGTTCGAGCAGGACCGATGCAGAGTGGAGGACCTCGGCCGTAGAGGCAGCTCCGCCCAGCGCGTGCTCGAGTTGCTACGCCGCCGCCCGATCACAACCATCGCGAATGCGACGGTTCAGCTCCGTTTCACGGCGCCCACCGTTCGCAGCGCAGTGGAAAATCTCGAATCGCTCGGCATCGTCCGTGAGATCACCGGAAAACAGCGCGACCGCGTCTACGTCTACGACCGGTACGTGAAGATTCTGGACGAGGGCACAGAACCCTTGCCACACCGGTAGACCGCAGACCACAGGACGGAGCCGGCAGACCGGAGGGCGAGCCGGCGAGGTGAGAAGAATGCGGAGAATGTGAAGGGTGTGAAGGCAAGCGAGCATCGGCCCCTGTTTTCACGAGATACGAGCGACGAGATTCGAGATACGGCAGGTAGGCCGCAGGCCCCAGGCACAACGCTTCTACGCTTTCACGCTTCTACGCTCGAACGAGCAACGTACCACGGGTCACGAGTCACGGGCGACGGCGTCAGCGGTCGGCGGGGTGGTGGTTGCGGGCGGCTTCGATTTGCATGGAGCGTTTGACGAGATCGACAAGGTTGCCGGCGCCGAGCTTGGTCATGATGTGGCGGCGGTGCACCTCGATGGTGCGGGTCGAGCGACAGAGCAGGTCCGCGATCTCCCGATTCGTGCGGCCTTCGAGGATGTGGCCCAGCACGGTCTGTTCGGCGTGGGTCAGAGCCGGGTGCCGGCCGGACAGCATCGGGGGCGTCGGCGGGCAAAGGGATTCGACGGTGGCCTGCAACTGGGCCGGATCGAAAGGGATTTCGAGGCAGTCGGACGCCCCGGCCTTCATCGCCTGCACGGCGGTGGGCGTGTCCCCGTGCCGGACCAGGACGAGCACGGGCACGTCCGGGTACATGCGTCTGACCTTCGACAGTACGTCCAGCACGACGTCAGTCCGGCCGGTGGCGTCGAGGATCAGCAGACGCCAGCCGCACGTGCTAAGCAGGTCGAGGCATTCGTCCGGCGTCACCGACCGCGTCAGGCGCAGGCCCGACGTCCCGAGCGCTGCGGTCAGCGTGTCAGTGGTCGCCGGATTGTCGCTGGCGAACAGCTGGCCGTCCCCAATGGCGTCATCTGTCATTACCATTGCCGCTCCATTCTCCCCCACCGTACGATGCCTCCCATGGGTGCAACCGCTCGGCGTTCTTCCGTGGTGCGGATATCACAATCTGCTGCGTCAATCGGGGCCGGGCACGTGCCGGCGGCGCCATTCCGGGCTGGACACCGGATCATCGGAGGTCTTGACTCTCCAGACCTGCTGCACGTCCCAGTAACTTCGAGCGTCTCTTCCAAAATCCACCGCCCGGACCTGCCCCTGTTCGTCCAGGCGGACGTACCCATCCTCATACGTATCCGAGATCAACCAGACCCCCTGCGGACGGGACCAGACGATCCAGCGTCCGCCCTCGTCCGGGTCGGCCCGGTCGAGCGCGAGGCTCCCCCGCTCATCGCAGGTCAGATATCGATTCGCAGCGACCGAGTAGAGAAAGACGCGATGGTTCGGATTGCCCAGGTCTTCATCGAACCGGGCCTCCCACAGCCCTGCTTCGCCCGGCTCGCCGGCGTCACAGCGAACCGTTGCGCCGTCCGCCACCAGATACTTGCCCGTCCGTTCGTGGCGGATATAGACCCGGATGATGCTGGTGTGTCCGTCCTGGTGCGTCGTGGGCAGGACCCTGTCGGGTCCCTGCGATCCCGGCGGTTCGGGGGTCAGGCCCTCCGTCAATCCGACGCAGGCCAGGCACGCCATCAGCACGATCGCCGCGCCAGGCCACCGGCGGGTGTGCTTCTGGAACATGGAGATCATGGCGATCCGCTGCCGAATATGGGCCTTGTCCCCGCACAGTCCGGCCATCGCCCATCGGGGCCGCGACAGGACCAACTGCTCGATCTGATGGACGATGGTCCGTCCATAGGCGGTGGTTTCCTCGGGCGCCAGGACGGACAGGGCCATCTCGTCACAGGCCAGCTCGCGGTCGGCTCGCATCCGCCGCAGGCCCAGCGCGATCAGTGGGTTGAACCAGTGCAGGACATGCAGCAGACCGGCGACGTGGCCGACGAGGAGGTCGTGACGCTTGAGGTGGGCCAGTTCGTGCAGGAAGATGTGACGCAGGCTGCGGCGGTCCCGCTCGGCCAGCGTCGCGGCGGGCATCAGCAGTCGCAGACGGAGCCAGCCGCACAGTGCCGGGCCGGCGACCTGGCGCGTCGCGATCACCTCCACCGCCGCCCGGACACCGATCAGATCCTTGCACTCTTCGAGCAGGCCAAGAACCCATCGGTCACTCACCGGCCTGCCGCGCCGCAGAACACGGGCGAGCCGCAGGTGGGCGGCCACGATACAGCCGGCCAAACCCGCAGCGCCCGCCAGCCAGACCAGCGACAACACCCAGGGTGTGTACCGCACACCGACGATCGGATGTTCCTCAGGTCGCTCAGGTCGCTTGAGTCCTCTGGGACCTGAAGGACCCAAGGGACCCAAGCTCGCAGGGTGTGCATCGCACACCGACGGCGCAGCGATGTGCGGGCTTGAGGGCAGCAGGTTGTGCACACTCAGACCGCTGGCAGGCGCCCAAGGCAGCGCCATGCGGATCAGCAGCAGGAGCCACAGCGCGTGACGGCCGCGCGCGCCGATCCGGCGGGCAAAGGCCTTCTGAACCAGCAGGATCAGACAGACCAACACGCCGGCGTGCCAGGTCGTGTGCACGAGCCAGTTCAACAGCGGTTGCAGGTGCGCGGCCAGAGAAGCCATCATTGGGCCCGGTCCTTTTCGTCAAGCATGCGCTTCAGGTCGCGGATGTCTTCGGGCGAGAGCTGGGCGTCGTCGATGAAGGCGGCCAGCATCGGAGTCACAGTGCCGCCGTAGACGCGCTGCACGAACGAGCGCCGTTCGCGTCGGATGCACTGGTCCCGATTGACGAGCGGGAAGTAATGGTACCTGCGCCCTTCCTTTTCGTACTTCAGCGCCTTTTTGCGCAACAGGCGGTTGATGAGGGTGCGGACGGTCCGCGCGGTCCAGGTGACCTTGCCCCGCAGCGCCGCGACGACCTCGTCGGCCGTCTGGCCCGGCCTGGACCACAGCACCGTCATCACCGACCACTCCGCGTCCGAGATTCTAGGCAGTCCCTTCATACGTCCCTCCCATGCAATTACATCTGTAATCATATCTGAGAATATGGGATTGGGGATCGCCGGTCAAGCGGAAACCATTGAGATTTCCCATCTTCTCACGCCGGGATTGCTGCCCGGACAGCCGGACTACCGGCCTGACGCGAGTCTGGAAAGACGCAGAACGTGGTCGCGGCACCCTCACGAAGCCCGGAGGACGCCGCATGCATAGCACACCGGAACTCGGACCTCGCACGCATGCGACTCGGCCGGCCCGCCGCAGAGACGCCTTGCCCGCCCCCGCCACCTCGGGCGGACCTTGAGGCGTCTGTGCTGTATGTTCTCGCCGGAGCGAGCGCCCCCGCCTGTTGGGGCGAACCGCCAATCTCGCCGAACCCCCGTCCTGCGAGGCACGGGCTGGAGAGGTCAATCCGCGGCCTCCCCCGACCTCACAGAATCCCCACCATTCTGTTGACGGCTCGTCCGGCGCAGCGGCGGACCCCGCGACCTCACGGGAATCCCTCAAGCCGGATTCTCGCACTGGCTCCCAACAGCACGCCTCACAATCGGGGTGATAGGATTCGAACCTACGGCCTCTTGCTCCCAAAGCAAGCGCTCTAGCCAAGCTGAGCTACACCCCGGACGCACTGAAGGTGCGACGGTTCGTATTATATAGAATGGCGGAGGTTGTGCAACAGGGGGATTGTGCGGTGCTCCGCAAACTGCGGTGTATGCCGGCGGCGCGTGCGTGAGCGAACGTGGGACTGCTTGAAACGCACGGTTCGCCGTGGTTGCGGAGACCGCCGGACAGCGGGCGGGCGGGCCGGCGCGGGCGGGCCTCACTCCGCGGGCCGGCCACAATGTGAGCATGCAAGAATCGTGGTTACCGGACGTTGCGGCGGCCCCGGCGTCAAAAAAAGGTTGCATAATCCGCCGCCGCACGGTAAAATAAGCAGTCTAGGAAACTCATTTCGGGGATTCCAAGTCCGCCGTGGCGTACGTCCCTGGCGATGGAGATGGTGATTATGGCTGGAATGTTCTACTCGCTCAAAGAAACGGCCCAGAAACTCGGACTGACCGAAGACGCGGTCAAGCAACTGGCCGAAGACGGCAAGCTCCGAGAGTTCCGCGACGGCTCCAACCTCCTTTTCAAGATCGACGAGGTCAACGCCCTGCTCGCGGAGTCCCCGGAGATGGACATGGACCTCGGTCTGGAGCCGGATGAGGGCGGCGCCAGCACGCAGGAGCTGCTCGGCCTCGAGCCCGTCGCCGAAGAGGCGGCCGAACAGGAGCCCTCCTTCGGCCTCGATCTGGAGGCCGTGCCCGAGGAGGCCCCGGCCCCGGAAGGCACCGCCGACCTGCAACTGTCGGCCGACGCCGAAGCCACCAGCGATCTGGAGCTGTCGGCCGACCTGACCGCAGAGGAGCCCGCCGAGGCGTCCAGCGCCGAGGAGGACTTCATGGTCGGCATGGGCGCCGAAGAGGAGCCTCTGGCCGGGCCCGCCGACGAAGAGTCGGAGATCGGGCTGGCCCCCGAGTCGGGCATCCTCGACAGCGACAGCGACATCACCGACATGGACACGACGCTGGCCAGCGAGGGGATCGACGTGCTGGGCAAGTCGGACGCCGATTACGAAGTCACCGACGACTCACTGGCCGAGACGGTCGGTCCGGCGGGCACCACCGGCGAGGCCTCGCTCGAAGAGATCGAAGAGGACGTCAACCTCGACAGTTTCGGCAGCGGCTCCGGCCTGCTCGACCTGTCGCTCCAGGCCGACGACACCTCGCTCGGCGGCATTCTCGATGAGATCTACACCGCCGAAGGCGGCGAGGAAGGCGCCCCGGCCGCCGGCGAGACCGACATGGTCGAAGACATCACCGCCGAGGCCGAACACGCGGCGACCGAGGAAGACATGGCAGCGCACGAGGTCATGGTCGCGGCGCCGCTGGCCATCACGCCGGCCTTCGCCGAGGTCGCCCCCGACACGCAGAGCAACATGCTCGGCATGCTGCTGTTCCTGCCGCTGCTGGCCCTGCTGTACGCCGCCATCGTCGTCGTCGCCGCACAGCGAGACGTGATGCCCTCGATCCTCCAATCCATCCAGGGCTTCGTCTGGTACATCGTCGGCGGCGCCGCGTTCATAGCGATTGCCGTCAGTGCCGCGGCACTGCTCTCCGGCCGCGAGAAGGCACCCAAGGCCCCGAAGGCCGCCAAGGCCAAGAAGGAAAAGGCCCCCAAAGAAAAGAAGGCCAAAGCCGAAAAGGCCCCCAAGGCCGAAAAGCCCAAGAAGGAAAAGAAACCCCTCTTCGGCAAGAAGAAGTAAAGGCCGTATCTCGTATCTCGAATCTCGTATCTCGTCGCTCGTTCGTAGTGACGCCGTAAGGCGTTACCCCCGCCCGTGGCCCGTTGAAGCGTGGGAGCGTAGATGCGTTTCCCTCCGGTCTATGGCCTATGGTCTACCGCCTGCAGCAGCGCGTTCGAGCGTAGAAGCGTAGATGCGTAGATGCGTTTCCCTGCGGCCTGCGATCTCCAGCTCGACCCCTTCGCACCCTTCAGACGTTCACACCCTTCGCACCCGGCCAGCCTGCGGCCTGCCGCCTACAGCCTCTCGTATCTCGAATCTCGAATCTCGTGTCTCGCGAAACCCACACTTTGGACGCCGGGCTTTTTGCCAATGGCGCGGAACGCCTGGCGAACAAACCTTGACATCCGCTGTGTCACCTACCATGATGTTCTTCAGCGAAAGACCCCTGACGAGACATGCGAAGAATGACGGTTGGAGCCTTCTGTGTGCCGGACAGACGTAGCGCGGTGGAAATGAACGCCGCAGCCCTCGAAGCGACATAGTCAGAGGCAAAACGAGACAAGAGAGGGATACAATGAGCGTGCGACCTCGGGTTTGGGGATGTCGCCAGTGGAGGCGACATGACGACGCTTGATTTCCATATCAAACCGGCGGGCAAGAGCGCATTCGGCCTGGAGGTCTTCCAGCGAGGCAGGTCTCAGCCCCTGGCGGCATCGTCCTTCGAGTACGACCTGTCGTACCTGACGCAATTCGAGATCAACCAGCTTGAGCCAAGCGAGAAAGACCCGCAGGGACGCATGGAGCGGATCACCGTCTTTGGCAAGAAGCTCTACGACAGGGTCTTCACCCCCGCGATCAAGGACCTCTGGGACAAGGCCAAGCACGAAAGTGACTTTCTGGTCCTGTGCATTCGCATCGACCCGGTTGCCAAGGACCTGGAGACGTTGCCCTGGGAGACGCTGCACGATGGGCACGAGTTCCTGGCGGCAGGCGCGAAGACGGCGGTGTCCAGGTTGCCCCTGGACGTGGAGATACAGGAGAGTCTGCCCGCTGTACCGACGCCTTTGAAGATGCTGGCTTTGATGTCGTCCCCGCTGGACTTGCAGGAGAACGAGAGGCTCCAGATCGAGCGCGAGCAGGAAATCCTCCTGCAAGCGGTCAACGCCCCTTCGGGCCAGGGCAAGCTGCTGCTGGAATTGGAGGACGAGGCCAAATTGGCCGTCCTGGAGAGCAGTCTCGAAGGCGGCTGCCACATCCTGCACTACTCGGGGCACGGCATTGCCCCTGAATCGGGCGGTGGCCTGCTGCTGGAGGATGGCCAGGGCAAGCGCCGCCCGACGGCAGTTGCCGAGATCATGCAATCTCTGGAGAAGGCGGAGCACGCGTTGCGGCTGGTGGTCATCTCAGGCTGCCAGACCTGTAAGACTCTCAGCGCTCGGGGCTTCCACGACCTCGCCCGGGGTTTGCTGCGGCGGGGCATCCCGGCGACCATCGCCATGCAATTCTCGATCTCCGATGCGGCAGGCCTGATCTTCGCCCAGGAACTCTACCCGCGCCTCGTCGAAGGGCAGAGGCTCGACGCTGCGGTCAGCGCCGCCCGCCGGACGCTGTTGCACCAAGATGATGTCCGCATCAAGGCGGATGCCTTCGCGCCGGTCCTGCTGGCGGCGAACAGCCTGCCCTTGGAGACGACCCAGCCGGAGACCCCAGGTGTGGTCGGGCAGCCCAGGATCGACTTCAGCTTCCATCTGCCCCTGCCGCAACTGGCCTACGGCTTCTATGGCAGGCGCAAGGAATACCGCGCGATCCGCGATGGCATCATCGCGAAGAACCACCGCGCTGTCGTTGTTCATGGCATCGGTGGCATCGGCAAGACCGCCCTGATCAGCCACGTCGCCACCAGGCTCCGCGAGCACTTCCGCGGTGTGTACGCCTTCGATTGCACCAGTGCGGCGCTGGCACCGGCGACGATCCTGCTGGAACTGCACCGCTACCTGGAAAGACAAGGCGTGAAGGTCTTGCACCAACTCATCGGCCAGTCCATTCCACCCGACCAGCTTGCGACAATTCTTGGACAGGTCCTGAGCCAGCGGCCCATACTGCTGATCTTCGATAACTTCGAGACGCACCTCACCGCCCAGGATGGCCAGCGCCACGGAATCACCGATCCGAACCTGGACACGTTCATCAAGACCCTCGTCAAGACCACTGCCACGGGTACGCGGTTTCTCTTCACGACCCGCTACCTCTTCGACCTCGACGCGAAGCGGATCGGGGACATCCAACAGGTCCCGCTGGACGACCTGAGCCGGCCCGAGGCCCTGGGACTGATGCAGAGGCTGCCCTGCTTAGCTGGCGCATCCTATGAGGACAAGCTCACTGCCTTTGACACCTTCGGCGGCCACCCCTACGCACTCGTGACCCTCGACCGCCACTGCGCTCACCGCCCGCTAGCCGATGTCCTCAAGGACGCGAAATCCGTCCACGCCGAACTCCGCGAATTCCTCGCCATCGAACTGAACTACAGCAGGCTTTCCGACCGCGCCAGAGTGCTCCTGACGCGCCTGGCGGCCTTCCGAAAGCCCGTCCCCCTTGCTGCGGCGGAGTGGACGCTGGGTGAGAGGATGGATGAGGAGACCGTCGCAAGGCAGGTCTTCGCGCGCCGTGATCTGAATCGTGAAATGAAGAAACTCGGCGAGGCAGAGTTCGTCAAGCAACATAGGGCGAACATGCCCGAGATGAGAAAGGCAGAGGATGTTGCTGCACCTATCGGCGAATTGGTTGCTTGGGGCCTGCTCACGCCGCAGGAGCAGGATGGGCAGCCTTCGGGCGTGGCAGTCCACAGCCTCGTCCGCGATTTCTGCCGGGACAAGCTGGGCGAAAAGGCTTGGAGGCCCTGCCTGTGCGATGCGGCGGCCTTCTACACCAACCAGACCAAGCTGCTCTCGGACGACGAGAAGTCGCCTGAGGCCGTCTGGACGGAGATCGAGGCCTTCGAGTTGCTGGTTGAGGCGGGGCAATACAAACAGGCGGCCTCAGTCCTGATTGTCGCACAGGCCCTTCTCACCAGGTGGGGCTTTGGCAGACTCCTTGAATCGCTCTACGGGCGTGTGCTCAAGAACCTCTCCGGGGAGTTCGAGGCAGTGTGCCGTGGAAATGTGGCAATACTGCTCCAACTCAGATGCGAGTACGAGGCAGCAATTGCTCAGCATCAGAGAGTTGGGGAGGCATTCCGAAGTCTTGGTGACATGCGCAACGTAGCGGCGTCCCTGCACGAGATCGGGACGATTCACCAACGGCGTGGCGACTACGAGCAGGCCCTGCGGTTCTATGAACAATCCCGAGAGATCATAGAAGAGCTGGGCGACCGCGCGGGCGTGTCGACGTCCCTGCACCAGATCGGGACGATTCACCAAGCCTGGGGTGACTACGAGCAGGCCCTGCGGTTCTATGAACAATCCCGAAAGATCGCCGAAGAGCTGGGCGACCGCGCGGGCCTCGCGACGTCCCTGCACCAGATCGGGATGATTCACCAACTCCGCAGCGAGTACAACCAGGCCCTGTGCTGCTATGAACAGTACCGAAAGATCCTCGAAAGGCTGGGCGACCGCGCGGGCTACGCGAAGTCCCTGCATCAGATCGGGATGATTCACCAACTCCGGGGCGACTACGAGCAGGCCCTGCGGTTCTATGAACAATCCCGAAAGATCGCCGAAGAGCTGGGCGACCGCGCGGGCATAGCCAGCTCACACGGACAGATGGGCAAGCTCTACGCTGACACGAAACGGTATCGCGATGCGTTCGAGCACTTCTTGACGGCTCTGGCCATCTTCACCGAGATAGGGGCACCGGAAGGCTCCAAAGCCGCGCGTGACCTCAGAAACGTGCGTGGTCTTTGGGGCGCAGCCGACTTCGATAAAGCGTGGCGAGAAAGGACAGGCCATGAAGTGGCGGAATGGTTCATGAAAGACATCGATGAGACAGGCGACCAGTCGCAGGATGAGACAGAGGAGCGAGCCGATGGGTAAGATCATCAAGGTGCGGTGCAACGGGCCGGAGGGGCACGTCAACGAGGTGGATTTGGATGAGGTGCTGAGAGAGGATGTTGTCCTGAAGCAGGCGCCGGCCAGAGAGGGCCGGCGGATTCCGGAACGGCTGGTCCTGCCCTGCCGGTTCTGTACGGTCGGGAAGGTCATTGTCACGCGCGAGATGATCGAAGAGAATCCGTAGTCGCACACGCACGGGAGGTGCCTCATGACAGCGCAAGAGAAGGTCTATGACAGTGGGCAAGGCCGGCCCGATGATGACTTCTGGCTCAGTCAGGGCAGGAAGGCGGTCGAGGACTCACTGCCGGCGGTGCGGGAGGCGGCCAAGGCGCTGATGACCGGGCTGGGCGTCTTGCAGGGCATCTATGTGGCGATTCTGGGGTTTGGCGACTTCGCCAAGCAGATGACCTGGCCTGTAGCGGGCCTGTTCGCGCTGCCCCTGCTGGCGTGGCTGGTGGCGCTGCACAGTTGCCTGTCTGTGATGAAGACGAAGGAGCACACCCTGAGACTGTTCGCGCCCGAAGAGATTCGAGACCATCACGCGCAGGCGCTCAAGGACAAACAACGCAGTCTGACCTGCGCCTTCTGGGAGCTGACGGTCGGCCTGGTCCTGGCGATCGCCCTGGTGGCCCTGGTCCCGGGCGGAGGCTCCAACGGGTGACTCCTGGTCGGGAGGTGCCGCATGGGCTGAAGCCCATCCTGCGGCCCTTCGCACCCTTCAGATGTTTGCACCCTTCCCACCCGGTCGGCCTCCGGCCGGCGGCCTACAGCCTCTCGTATCTCGAATCTCGTATCTCGAATCTCGTGAACCGCGCACTTTGGACGGCGGGCTTTTGCCAATGGCGCGGAATGCCTGGCGAACAACCCTTGACATCCGCTGTGCCCCCTGCCATGATGTTCTTCAGCGAAACACCCCCTGCGAAGCTGTGACGAACGGCAGTCCCGGTCCCTCAGGGATCTGATCTGCCTGGAGGAGTGGAGAATGGTCAGACGCCCTGCGAAGCCCAAGCCGTCGAGTCCCGCCCGTCCTGGGCGGGAAATCATGAAGCCGCCCCCTGCCGGATCGCCGGCCGGATACGCCAGGTTCCTGGAAGAGGTGAAGTCGCGCATTCGAACCGCCCGGGTCAAGGCCGCGCTCTCCGTCAACCGCGAACTGATTCAGCTCTACTGGGACATCGGCAAGACCATTGTCGAGGCACAGACCGACAAGGGGTACGGCAAGCAGGTTGTGGAGCGACTCGCGGCTGATCTACGGAAGGAATTCCCCGGCGTCGCCGGCTTCTCGGCACAGAACCTCTGGTTCATGCGTGCCTTCTGCCTGGCATGGACCGAGCAGGTGCGAATTCTCTCACAGCCTGTTACAGAATTGGCGGACGAGAATCTCCAACAAGCCGTTAGAGAATTGGATGGACGAAATCCGCCACAGGCAGTGACGCAAATTCCCTGGGGTCACAACATCCAACTGATCACGAAGGTGAAGGACCCCGCCGAGCGTCTCTGGTATGCCCGGCAAGCGGTCGAGCACGGCTGGTCGCGCGTCGTGCTCGTGCACTGGATCGAGTCGGACCTCTACTCGCGCCAGGGCAAGGCCGTCACGAACTTCTCGACCACGCTGCCGCCGGCGCAGTCCGACCTGGCCACGGAGGTAATCAAAGACCCCTACACCTTCGACTTCCTGACTCTCGCCTCCGACGCGGCCGAACGGGACCTGGAACGGGCTCTGCTCGACCACATTCGCAGGTTCCTGCTCGAACTGGGCGCGGGCTTCGCCTTCGTCGGCCAGCAGATGCACCTGGAAGTCGGCGGCGAGGACTTCTATCTCGACCTGCTGTTCTATCACTTGCGGCTGCGTTGCTTCGTCGTGATCGACCTGAAGGCCAGACCCTTCCAGCCGGAGTACGCCGGCAAGATGAACTTCTATCTCTCGGCTGTGGACGACCTCCTGCGTCATCCCGACGACAAACCCTCCATCGGCCTGATCCTGTGCAAGACTCGCAACAAGATCATCGCCGAGTACGCCCTGCGCGACCTGGCCAAGCCCGTGAGCATCGCCCGTTACGTCACGCGCCTGGTCGAGAGGCTGCCTGCCAACCTCAAAGGCGCCCTGCCCGCCCCACGCGATATCAAGGCCGAACTCGCCAGGACAAACAAGCACCAAGCCAGGGAGAGTACCTGACGCCGCCTCCTTCTATCCGCAATCAATAGCGAGTCATCAACAGTCAGTCCAAGAGTTGCCAACCACCGGGCCACGAGCGAAGGTCAAGGCCCGCAAACCGGGCCTTGACAGCCCCGCCCCTGAACCGCCATAATAGTCCGCAGCGAATCACGCCTGACGAACGTGCGAATAATGAGCGTTGGGTGTCTTCTGTATGCGGGGCAGCGCGGTCAGGTCGAGATGTGTGGGATAGCTGCCCGATGTCGAGAAGGCAGCGTGAGAACGGGACGGCGAGCATAGAGCACAGGGCACATCCGCAGTCTTCCCCCGCCGGATTGCGAGGGAAGACGTTATGCTCTCTCGCGCACTGTCTACTATTCCGAGAAGAGGATCCGTGGCCGCCAAGACTCTCAAACGGGTCATTGTAGTCATAGCTTCTCCGGGCGACGTTGCCGATGCTCGGAGTTCTGTGAGACATGCTGTTGATCGCATCAATCACCTTGTGGTAAAGGACAACGGCTTCCTGTTGGAGCCAATTGGTTGGGAGGATATTCCGCCCGGCAAGGAGGTCAGCGACACAGCGTGGCTGGTGCGTGCGGCAATTGCAGTTGGCACACGAGAGAATACTGTGCGCCTTGCCGATCATACCGGTATGCTGGTCGCTGGCTCATTGCCATATTCGCCTATGCGTTCAGCATCAGAATAGAATGAAATCATATGTACTCTTGATTGAAAGAGGGAATAGGAGATCATTCTGAAGAGGACAATGGTAGGAATCGCATGCTTCTGTATCATCGCGTATGGCATCACCCCTGTCACAATCGCCCAGACGTCATCCCGGGATGAAAACCTGGCGCGATTCCTGTTGGAGGAAATACGGGGGGCGAGACAGAAGATCAGGGATGTGAAACATACGGCCATCTATCATGACTACCAATCCCCGAAAGCCTTCCAATTGTCACTGGAGAGGCTCGCCCTCCAACTCAAGGAGAAATACCCAGAAGAACGGGCGGAGGATGAGATTCGTCGTCTGAAAGAGAATTACAGCGAGCATCGCTTTGAGAGACTTGACATGGCCATTGACAGCGGGGGACGTGCTCGCATCGAAACGAACTCCGGACGGGCCAGCGAGAAGGGTATCCTCGTCACTGCCGATTCTACCAGAAAGGTAGTCACCTGGGATGGAGAGAACGCCATCGAGTATTATGAGGACTCGAAGAATCTCAAATCAGCCATTTTGAGCAACGAAAGACCTTTCGAGACAACAGAGAGATTTCGCCGCCCATGGCGCCAATTTGGGGGCAACTTCTACGATCGGCTCTCAAGAACGACCGATGAGAATACGAAGGTCGACGTCGAAAGAACGGAGGACGGACTCTATCGCATCACGATCTTCAGTGGAGATGATGGCAGGGAGACAGGCACCCTCGATCCATCGCAAGGATACTCTCTGATACGGACCGAATATCATAGCGGCCCACACCTTGTGGGATTCAATGAGGCTACATTCATGGAGGTCAGCCCGGACATCTGGTTTCCCGTGGAAGGAGAAGTGGTGTGGTTCTTCGAGACCGGCCCCCCGGAAGTGGCAAGGAAGACTTCGATGGAGGTTTCCGACATCGTCGTCAACGATCCCAACTTCTACGACGGCCTGTTCCATGTGGATTTCCCGAAAGGAACGCACGTTTCCGACCGGACCACCGGTCGCCGCTACATCGTCGGCGAACCGACGAGGAATTAGACGTGTCCGGTACTTTCTCCAGGGCGCGCGTAGAACCGTAGAGAGGACAGCGCTGCGTCAGAGCGTCGGAGCGTAGAAGCGCAGAAGCGTTCCCCCTGCAGTCTACGCCCTGCCGCCTGCGGCCGCGCCGAATCTCGTCGCTCGTCGTTCGTTCCGCCCTTTCGCACCCGGGCGTATCTCGTCTCTCATCCCTCGTATCTCGTGAAAACGGGGATTGATACTGCATGGGCTGAAGCCCATCCTACAGCCCTTCGCACCCTTCAGACCCTTCGCACCCGTCGCCCTTGGGGGCGACAGGGCTATCGGAGCAATGCGCCGGGGTTCAGGGCGAAATGGTCGGCCAGGATGCGGATGTGCGCCTTGCTGAGTTCGCGCTCGCCCGTGAGAATGCGGTGGCCGAGGCTGCGATCGCCCAGCAGCCTGCCCAGGTCCGACTCGCCCATGCCGTGCTCTTCCAGGAGATGCCGAAGCAACTCTACCACGGGCAGATTCGGATCGTTGATCGGGTGATGCTCAGCTTCGTATTTCTCTACGAAAGTCGCGACGGCCTCGAAGTAATCGGCCTGATCGGAATTCAGGTCATAGCCCGCCATCGCGTCCAGCACGCCCAGGGCGTTGCGGTAATCGACCTCGTCATGCAGCGGCCGCACCATGAACAGCCCCATCAGTTCCGCGTAGCTGGGCGGAATGTCGTCGTGCGTCAAGGTCCGCGTCTTCATAGTTGTTCCTTCCAGGTGCTGGCGTCGTACTCTTTGTGCGTAAGGACCAGCAGGGTGTAAACGATACGCGTGTTGCAGTGCACCGCCGCGATCAGCCGGTAGCGGTTGTGAGCGATGTTGAACACCACTACCGACCGGCTGCTGGCTGTCGTCACCCGGTCGGCACTGGGAAAGGTCTTGCGCACGTCGGCGAAGCTCTGCCACTCGGCGGCCTTCGTCTGCTGCACCCACAGCCCAAGTGATGCCTTGGCCTGTCCGTGGGACTCCCAGAACGCGCGTAACATGCTCGTCTTGATGATTCGCATTATCCTGCTATTATCGCCGATTGATGACATAATGTCAACAGGCTTTTCCCGAAAAAGCCGTGAAACAGTGGCCGCATGGGCTCCGAGCCCATCCTGCGGCCCTTCGCACCCTTCAACCCCTTCGCACGTTCGCACCCCCTGTCCAGTGTGTGTGAAAATATCGTGGCATGTGGGTGGCAGCCTCAAAGCGTAGTGCAACGGAGCTTTGGGGATGGCGAATGGGAGTGGCGCATCCGTACGGAAAGGCCTCTGCGAGGCGATCCATCCCCAAGTCCTGCGGATCCGTTCGGCTTCGCTCAGGACAAGCTTTGAGGCTGCCACCCCTGGCGGTCTGCGTCCGCAAGGGAATGCTGCCCTGAAATCCTGACAGACACGCCGAGCGAGTGTCTGTGAAAATATCCTGGCAGCCGTGTGGCAGCGGCAAGCGCAGGCTTG